>Ga0247832_1000004_pt1 | contig 424347 bp, 447 predicted proteins | sample LaCruzMarch2015__10_FD_192407 | JGI IMG/M metagenome (GOLD analysis project Ga0247832, IMG submission 192407) | Freshwater microbial communities from meromictic Lake La Cruz, Castile-La Mancha, Spain - LaCruzMarch2015_4m | ecosystem: Environmental > Aquatic > Freshwater > Lake | place: Spain...
GCGACTGCGGATCATAGGCAATCGCCGCATGCTGCTGACGAGAAATCGCCATATCCCCAAAATCCAGCGCAACCGTCTGGTCCGAACCACGCCCAATCTGAGATACGCCCTGAGAAAGAGCAAAGGCCGCCCCACGACCGGGACCTTCCTTGATAATCAACCAGCCCGTCGGATAGACGACAATATTGGCCTTTGACACCGTCTGGCCAGTTTCCTCCATCCGCCCCTCATCAAAGAGTGGAACTACAGCTGCCGCCTGCGGTTCGAAGCCGAGGACGCGGGTCTTGGTCCGGCTTGGACGGCGGCGCGGGCCTGCATCAACTTCTGGTTCAGGAGGTGGTGGCTGGGAAGCAACCGGGCCATCCTCGAGTTCCCAGATGCTGACCGATGATTCCGGGTCGCTCTTGGCAACGTAGGCGTTGCTGGCGGTCAAGGTCAGAACATCGGACGATGAATCACTGAGCTTGGGGAATCGCCCCAAGGCGGCGCCCTCACCAATAGAGGCCTGTTCGATTGCGGCCTTTGTGGCCTTGATCTGCTCTGACTTTGGCTCACGGAATTTAGCAGCCGGCTGGCGTCCCTTAGGCTTGCGACGCAAGAGCCAATCAACAAAGCTCATTCTCTATTCTCCCGCCCCGCTACAGCCGCAGGGTCTCTGCCTTTTCGGACCGCACCGGCCTTCGAAAGTCCGGGTAACGGGAAGATCCAACCGGGCGCCACAAGCCGGGCCAACTACCTGTTCACCTGACCTTACCCTTGGCTCGCAGTCAGTGTCCGCTGACTGCGGGTTTTGGGCTGACAGCCTTCAATCCCTATTTTTCTTAAGTCTCGATATTCCTAGACTTTGGCCAAAAAGTGAAACGAATTCGGCCATTTCACGTTTCCGGGGATAAAAACCCTACCTAGGAAACGCGTTGAACGACGTAATTTGCAAGCTCGGATAGCGTGGTCCGCAGATCATTCGCCGGTAGGTTGTTCAGGGCCTGACGGGCTCGCTCTACCCACATCAGGGCAGATTCGCGAGCATATCCGATCGCATCATGTGCGGCCAGAAGGGCCATTGCACGTTCAAGATCGCCCTCATGCTGATCGCCCTTTTCGATAACCCGGACCCAGAAGGCGCGATCTTCAGCGCTGGCAAGTGCCACGGCGCGGATCACGGGCAACGTTAGTTTGCGTTCGCGAAAGTCATCGCCGGTGTTCTTGCCAATCACGGCGCTGGTGCCGCCGTAGTCCAGAATGTCATCGACAATCTGGAAGGCAATCCCAAGCGCGTCGCCATAGTCAAACAGCGCGCGCAACTGGTCATCCGGCGCGCCGGCGATCACGCCGCCGACTTCGGTCGCGGCCGAAAAAAGCGCTGCCGTCTTGCCGCGCACGACCTGCAGATAGATCGCCTCATCCGTCCGCAAGTCCTGCGCGGCGGTAAGTTGCAGAACCTCGCCCTCGGCAATCGTGGCTGACGCGTTGGCCAAAATGTCCAGAACCCGCAGGCTGCCGGTTTCGACCATAAGCTGGAAGCTGCGCGAGAAAAGATAGTCGCCGACCAGAATCGAGGACTTGTTGCCCCAAAGGATATTGGCGGTCTGACGCCCGCGCCGGCGGGCGCTTTCATCGACCACGTCGTCATGCAGCAGCGTTGCCGTGTGGATGAATTCGACTGTCGCGGCAAGTTTGACGTGATCGGATCCAGTGTAACCAAGCATCCGCGCGGCGGCCAGTGTCAGCATCGGGCGCAGCCGCTTGCCGCCAGCTTCGATAAGATGCGCCGTCACCTCCGGGATGCGGGGCGCGTGCTTGCTGGCCATCCGCGCGCGGATCAGAAGATTTACCGCCTCCAGATCATCCGCCAGCAGGTCGGCCAGCAGGTCAGGTGCCGGTATTTTCGCTGATGTGTCGGAGCCGTCCTTGCCTGTGCCGTCCATGCCTGCCCTGCACCCTTGCCCCCGCGCCGGTGGCAGGGTTAACCTTATGTCATGAAGGAGCTTCTGCGCACGACCGACCCGACCGTGATCGCCTTTGCCACGCACCTTCTGTCGGGCGAGGGTATAACGGCCTTTCCGCTGGACGTCCACATGAGCATCCTGGACGGCAGTCTGGGAATCTTGCCGCAGCGGTTAATGGTGGCCGACCGCGACCATTTTCTGGCAACGGCAATCATGCGTGACAACGACATCCCGACGAGCCTTTGATGTTCCCGGACGATCAGCTTTCGGATGACAAGTTTCTGGGTGGTCGTCTGCGGCTTTTGCAGCCGTTGAAAGGCTATCGCGCGGCGACCGACCCGGTGCTGCTTGCGGCGGCCTGCCCCGCGAAGTCCGGGGAAGCCGTGCTGGATCTTGGGTGCGGCGTCGGGGCGGCGGCGCTTTGCCTTGGGCTAAGGGTCCCCGGGCTGGTACTGTCCGGGCTGGAGCTTCAGCCGGGCTATGCCGACCTTGCCCGGCGCAACGCCGACCGGAATGGAATCGGGCTTGATGTGCATGACGGCGACCTTGCGCAGATGCCAAAATCGCTGCGCCGGGACTTTGACCATGTGATCACGAACCCGCCCTATTACCCGCAGGGCGGCAGTCCTTCGCCTGTCGAAGGCCGGGCCACCGCGATGCAGATACAAACGCCACTGTCGGACTGGGTCACCGCTGCATGTCGCCGTTTGGCTCCGGGCGGGTGGCTGACGCTGATCTGTGGCGCGGATGCTGTGCCCGAAGTGCTCTCATCGCTGGCGCCAAAGCTTGGGTCTGCTGCCATTCTGCCCCTTGCCGCGCGTGAAGGACGGCCGGCGCTGCGGGTTCTGATTCAGGCGCGCAAGGGTGGCCGCGCGCCGTTCCGTCTGTTGGGACCGCTGATCCTGCATCGGGGGCCAGCCCATGACGGCGATCGCGAAGCCTATACCCCTCAGACCAGCGCGGTGTTGCGCGACGGCGCGGACCTTACGGCGCATTTTCGCTGAATTTTTCGCACCGTCGGGTCACAGAACTGTAACAGTTGATGACAGACGCAAACTTTCGTGGTGCACTGGTTTGGTAGGCAACCGAGGAGGATTACGATGACGATCGCTTCGCATTTGGTGGAACTGCGCAAAAAGCATGATGCCCTCACGGAAATGGTCGAGCAGGCCCATCGCATCCCCGGCGGGGATGATCTGAAGATCGCCGATCTCAAAAAGCAGAAACTGCGTCTGAAAGAGGAAATCGCCCGGCTTAGCCAGCACTAGATTTCTGTTCGCCAGTTAGCGCGGCAAGGGCTGCCCCGCCCGCAATAAGAATTGCAGCGGCGGCGATCGTCCAGCTTGGTTTGGCGATGCCTGCCCCGATCAGGGCAAGCGTCGACAACAGGGGCGCGGCATAGGACGCGACGCCAAGCAGTTGGATGTTGCCACGCTTCATGCCGACGTCCCAGGTGAAAAAGGCCGCGCCGACCGGCCCGATGCCCAGTGCGACAATCGCCCACCAGCCGGTGAAGGATTCGGGCCAGACTGTCGTCTCCAGCGCCAGATGGCAGACAACCGAAAGCGCCGCCGTTGCCAGACAAAAGACCGTCACGCTTTCGGTAGGCACATCGCCAAGTTTTCGTGACAAGACTGAATATCCGGCCCAGGTGACTGCGCACAGAAACGCAAGTAGAAGGCCAAGGGCGGAACTCTCGCCCCCACTTTCACCGCCAAGCACGATCAGCGCGGCCCCGGCAAAGGCCACCAGCGCGCCCACCACATGCGGCGCGCGCAACCTTTCGCCCGGCAAAAGGCCGGACAGCAGGACGATGAACAGCGGCCAAAGATAGGCGATCAGGCCGGTTTCGGCGGTCGGTGACAACCGAAACGCTGTGAAATAAAGCAGATGGTATCCGAAAAGCCCAAGCGTTCCAAAGGCATAGACCTTCCAATTTACGCCCCGCAGCACGGCAAAGCCGCGACGCAGGGTCCAGGCCAGCCCTATTAAGCCGCCGATACCAAAGCAGATTGCGTTCAACTGAAGCGGCGGCACCGGCGCGCTGCCAATGGTGAACAGCGCCAGCAGCGCCCACATCAGGACGGCCGAAAAACCGATCAGTGTCGCTTTGCTTTTTGTCATTCTGGCGGGTCCGGCCTACGCTTCGAAGACTGGTTCCTGCATGACAAATGACGAAACGTCCAGTTCCGTTCCGGGCCTGAAAGATCAGGCCCGGAACTGGTGCCCGTCAGACGACGAACTGCCCGCCGTTCGCACTGATGGTGGAGCCGGTAATAAAACCGGCCTCCTCGCTGGCCAGAAAAACCACGATCCGGGCGATTTCCTCGGGCTCGCCCAGACGGCCAACCGGGATCAGCGGGATGATGCGTTCGTTCAGCACCTTTTCGTCGATGGCCTTGACCATCTCGGTCGCGATGTAGCCGGGGCAGATCGCGTTCACAGTGATCCCGGCGCGCGCGCCTTCCTGGGCCAACGCCTTGGTAAAGCCGAGGTCCCCGGCCTTGGCCGCGGAATAGTTCGCCTGCCCCGCCTGACCCTTTTGCCCGTTGATCGAGCTGATGTTGACCACCCGCCCGAATTTGCGATCTCGCATGCCCGACCACAGGGGGTGCGTCATGTTGAACAGGCCGGAAAGGTTTGTGTCGATCACTTCCTTCCACTGTGCCGGGGTCATCTTGTGGAACATCGAATCGCGGGTGATGCCGGCGTTGTTGACCAGCACGTCAATCGGGCCAACCTCGGCCTCGACCTTGGCGATGCCCGCGGCGCAAGCGTCATAGTCGGCCACCGACCATTTGAAGGCCGGGATGCCAGTTTCCTTGGTGAAAGCGGCCGCAGCCTCGTCGTTTCCGGCGTAGTTCGCGGCCACCGTGTAGCCCGCCGCCTTCAATGCGACCGAAATCGCCGCCCCAATCCCGCGCGACCCGCCCGTTACCAATGCCACCCGTGCCATGCCCTGTTTCCTCCTGAGGTATGCCTGTGTATGCCGTTGAAACCTTGTTACCGAAATGGAAAAAGGCGCGCAACATTATTGCGCGCCCTTTCCTTCAAACTGTGCCGCGCCGCCGTTTGACACCGCGCTGACCGTTAGGCCCGCTCAAGGCACATCGCGACACCCATGCCGCCGCCGATGCACAGGGTTGCAAGACCCTTTTTCTTGTCCGAACGCGCCATTTCAAACAGCAGCGTATTCAGGATGCGCGCGCCCGAGGCACCAATCGGATGGCCGATGGCAATCGCGCCGCCGTTCACGTTCACAATCGCCGGGTCCCAACCCATGTCCTTGTTCACGGCACAGGCTTGCGCAGCAAAAGCCTCATTCGCTTCGACCAAGTCCAGATCGCCGACCTTCCAGCCCGCTTTGGTCAGGGCCTTGCGGCTGGCGTGGATCGGGCCGACGCCCATGATGGACGGGTCAAGCCCGGCGGTCGCGTAGGACGCAATTCGCGCCAGAACCTTCAGACCGCGCTTGGCAGCCTCCTCCGCGGTCATCAGCACCACCGCCGCCGCGCCGTCGTTCAGGCCGGATGCGTTCGCCGCCGTCACCGAGCCGTCCTTGACGAAGGCCGGGCGCAGTTTTGACATGCTCTCCAGCGTCGCGCCGTGGCGGATGTATTCGTCCTGATCAACCACGATGTCGCCCTTGCGGGTCTTGACCGTGAAGCCGATGATTTCGTCCGCGAACTTGCCGGCCTTCTGCGCGGCTTCGGCCTTGTTCTGGCTGGCCAAGGCAAAGGCATCCTGCATGTCGCGGGAAATCTGCCACTGGTTGGCGACGTTCTCGGCGGTCTGGCCCATGTGATAGCCATTGAACGCGTCCCAAAGGCCGTCCTTGATCATGCTGTCGATGAAGTTCAGATCGCCCATCTTCTGTCCCGACCGCAGGTGCGCGACATGCGGGGACAGCGACATGCTTTCTTGTCCGCCCGCGACCACGATCCTAGAGTCACCCAAAGCCACATGCTGTGCGCCCAGCGCAACCGCCCGCAGGCCCGAGCCACAAACCTGGTTCAGCGACCAGGCGCTGGCCTCTTTCGCAAGGCCGGCCTTGATATGGGCCTGACGGGCCGGGTTCTGTCCCTGACCAGCGGTCAGCACTTGGCCAAGAATGGTCTCTTCGACTTCGGCCTTGTCGATCCCGGCGCGGGCGACCACTGCTTCGATCACGGCAGCGCCAAGATCATGCGCTGGCGTGTTGGCGAATGCGCCGTTGAAACTGCCAACGGCGGTACGTCCCGCCGCCACGATTACGACATTGGTCATCTGGATCCTCGCTCGCTTTACCCTGCGGCACGAGGGGATCGCGCCGCGTTACCCATGCCCTAGTCGGATAAGGTGACAAGCGCAAGAATCTTGGCACTCCCGGCACATTCCTTGCGCGAATCCGCCGCGCCGTGCCACCTTTTCGGTCCTAGTCCCGGTTTGGTTCATGCGGTCTCGGCGATCAGATCCGGTCGCCCGTGACGGAAGGCGCGAAAGTCCGGTGTGACGGTCGGCGGCCCGAACAGATAGCCTTGCAGGCAACCAACCCCGGCGTCGCGCAACCAGTTCGCCTCACCCTCGGTTTCGACGGCTTCGGCGACCACATACATCTCAAGCTCTTGCGCGATGGCGATGGCGGCCCGAGCAACAGCCTGACGGTCAGGCGATTCGTCAACATTCTTCACCAGAAGGCCGTCAATCTTGGCAATTTCAAAACGCAGATCACGCAACAGCCGCAACGAGGTGACCTCTGCGCCAAAGTCATCCAGTGCAAAGACAATGCCATGATCCCGCATTTCGGTCATGAACGGTTTCAGGACATCCGGCACCTGCAGGGTCGAGGGTTCGGTGATTTCAAGGATCAGGTTGCGGCCCAACCGAGGCGAATCGCGCAGCGCCTTGCGCAGGATGTTCGCCCAGGGCCGATAGCCAACCGACCTTGCCGACATGTTGATCGACACCCGGATCTGCGGGTTTCGCTGCAGTGCCATCAGCCCCATTTGCAGGGCCGCGCAGTCAATGTCCCGGCCAAGCTGGTTCTGTTCGACCGCGCCCATGAAATCGCGCGCCGGAATCACCTGATCGCGCGGGTTCAGCAGGCGGATGAAGCCTTCGAAAAAACCGATCGTCGCCGGGTCTGCGGCATAGACGACCGGCTGATAGGCCAGCCGCATCCGCCGTTCTTTCAGCGCAAGGGTGACCATCGACATCGTCTCACGGTCCTGCGCCGATATGGCGGCGTCGAACGGGCTGGCCAGCGCGGGATCGCGGTCGAATTTCGAAGTCTTTGCTTCCGGCATGAAACTCATCCGCATCCCCTTCGGCCAAATGGTCTGTCGACAACCTAGGCCTGCATGGGTAAACGGGAGGCTAAGATTCCCATTTTGTTCTAATTGTCCACAGTTCTCAGGGATACGCAGAAATGGCCGGATTTGACCCTCCCACACGCTGCCCATGGTGCGGCACTGACCCGCTTTATGTCAGCTATCACGACGATGAATGGGGTCGTCCCGAACGCGATCCGCGCAAGCTGTTCGAACTGCTGATCCTGGAAAGCTTTCAGGCCGGGCTGGCCTGGATCACCATCCTGCGCAAACGCGACGGCTTTCGCGCGGCGTTTCAGGGGTTTGATCCCGCGCTGCTGGCCACATGGGGTGAGCCAGAGGTGCAAAGGCTGCTGGCAAACCCCGCAATCGTCCGGCATCGCGGCAAGATCGAAGGCACCATCCGCGGCGCGCAGGCCTTTCTGCGGATCGAGGCGGCACAGGGTTTTTCGCCCTTCCTGTGGTCGTTTGTGAATGGCCAGACGTTGCAGCGCCACGCAAAGACAATGTCGGACATCCCGGGCCATTCCCCTGAATCTCTGGCCATGTCTAAAGCGCTGAAGCGTGAAGGCTTCAACTTTGTCGGCCCGACCATCACCTATGCCTTCATGCAGGCGGCCGGGCTGGTCAATGATCACCTTGTCACTTGCCTAGCGCGGGAAAGGCAGACCTGACCCCCTTGGCCTTTTGGCGCGCAATCGCCATATAAGGGCAAACATTCGATGGGGGCACCATGCTGGGTCTGGGCGATAAACCGCAAGCCGATCTGATCAAGGACGTGACCGAGGCAAGTTTCATGGCCGACGTGATCGAGGCCAGTCGCGAAACGCCGATCATCGTCGATTTCTGGGCAACATGGTGCGGTCCGTGCAAGACGCTTGGGCCGATGCTTGAGGCGGCGGTCAAGGCTGCGGGCGGCAAGGTGCGGATGGTCAAGGTCGATGTCGACAAGAACCAACGCATAGCGGCACAGCTGCGCATCCAGTCGATTCCCACCGTATACGCCTTCTGGCAGGGTGCGCCGGTCGACGGGTTTCAGGGCGCTGTGCCTGCGTCAGAACTGAAGGCCTTCGTTGAAAAGGCCGCTGCCCTTGCAGGTGACGGCGGTCTTGCCGACGCTTTGGAAGCTGCCGAGCAGATGCTGACCGAAGGTGCCGCCGTTGACGCAGCGGAAACCTTTGCCGCCATTCTGGGCGAAGAACCGGAGAACTCCGCCGCCTATGGTGGCCTTGTCCGTGCGCATCTGGCGCTTGGCAACCTTGATCAGGCCGAGGCGTTCCTGACCGCAGCCCCCGCGGCGATTGCCAAGTCAAAGGATATGGACGCCGCCCGCGCTCAGCTGGAACTGGCCAAACAGGCCGCCAATGCCGGTCCCGAGGCCGAGTTGCGCGTGGCAGTTGAGGCTGATCCGCAGGACCATCAGGCCCGGTTTGATCTGGCCGCAGCCCTTCTTGCAGTCGACAGTGCCGCCGAGGCCGTCGATCAGTTGCTGGAGCTTTTCCGCCGCGACCGCGAGTGGAACGGTGGCGCCGCCAAGACGCAGCTTTTCACGATTTTCGAAGCGCTGAAGCCGCAGGACCCGATTGTTCTTGCCGGCCGGCGACGTCTGTCGTCAATGATATTTGCCTGATCCCGATCCCGGGCTACCCTTGTGCCCATGAAACACGCAATCGACCTTCCGGATACCCTTCCGATCTTCCCGTTGCCGGGGGCGCTGATGCTGCCCCGGGCCCGGCTTCCCCTGCATATCTTCGAGCCGCGCTATCTGGCGATGGTCGAAGATTGCCTGAAAACCAGGCATCGGCTGATCGGCATGATCCAGCCGCGCGAAACCCCTGCGGGCGAGGCGAGGCTGCAGGCCATCGGCTGTGCGGGTCGTTTGACCGGATTTTCCGAAACTGAAGACGGTCGCTATATGATCACCCTGTCAGGCATGTCGCGGTTTCGGGTCAAACAGGAAGTGCAGGGCTTTACCCCCTACCGCCGCTGCAGTGTTGACTGGGCCCCCTTTGGTCGTGACCTTGGTCCGGTCGAGGCTGACCCAGGCTTTCAGCGCGACGCCTTCATGACAGTTCTGGGTCGCTATTTCACCAAGATGGAGCTTTCGACCGACTGGGGCGGCCTGAAGGACGCGGATGTCGAGTTGCTGATCAACTCGCTTTCCATGCTGTGCCCGTTTTCGCCCGAAGACAAGCAAGCCCTGCTGGAAGCACCAACGCTGGAAACCCGGCGCGAAACGCTGGTGACCCTGATCGAATTTGCGCTTCGCAGCGGCGATGAGGAAATCCTGCAATGACCGAACCCGCCGACCGCCGCATGCTGGAGGCGCTGGTGTGTCCGGTGACCAATGCCGTGCTGACCTATGATGCGGAAAAGCAGGAGCTGATCTCCAAGGCCGCCCATCTGGCCTTTCCGATCCGCGACGGCATCCCGGTGATGCTGGTGAGCGAAGCGCGCGAGTTGGAATAGTCCCGGACCTAACGCCTGCGCAGGTAGACGTAGTAAGCGCCCGATCCGCCGTGTTTCAGATGCGCTTCGGTCACTTGCAAGACAACCGGACCAAGCGGCGGCAGGCGCAGCCATTGCGGAACCTGATGTCGCAGCGCGCCGATGCGCTGGGGAATGGGTCCGTGATCGTCACGCAGCTTTCCCTTGCCGGTGATGACCAGCACCAACCGCATCCCGGCGGCATGGGCGTTCAGGATGAAATGCACCAGGTCCGGATGCGCCTCGGCCAGGGTCAGGCCATGCAGGTCGATCCTCGATTCCGGGGCCAGCTTGCCGCGCTGCATCCGGGCATGGGTGCCCGCGTCCATCCGCAAGGGGGACTCGGTCAGGCTTTGTGGCAGGCTGGGGACAAGCGACAGTCGTTCGGGTGCCTTATGGCGCTCGCCCAGAAGGAACGGCGTCAGGCGTGGCTTGGCATGCGCCAGCGGCGGCTGAACGGGCGGGGAGACCGGCTCGGGCGCATGGGTGGCGCGCGGCGGGTGGGCGTGCAGGGGCCGCGCCGTCCGGGTGAACGCGCGCCAGAGGTCCTGTTCCTCGGACGAAAGCGACCGGCGACGGGCCATGGGGTCAACCGTCTTCCAGCATGGCGAACGCGCGGTCGATGGGCAAAAGCAGGACCATGCGGCCACCGTCCTTGATCCTGCCCGCCGTATCGCCCGCATCGGCACCGGTGCCAAAGAAGATGTCGGCCCGCTGCATGCCCTTGATCGCGCCGCCGGTATCCTGCGCAATCATCAGGCTGCGGATCGGGCGGCTGCCGTCCTTTTCGATCCAGACCGGCGCGCCCAACGGGGTGAACTTCGGGTCAATGGCAACCGAGCGAAGCGTGCTGATCGACCGCCCCATCGCCCCGATCGGCCCGTCTTCGGCATTCAGCGTGCTGATCTTACGAAAAAACACATAGGACGTGTTTGTATTCAAAAGATCGCGCCCTTCGGTCGGGTTGTTCCTGACCCATGCGGCAATCTCGGGGGCGGAGACCTGATCCATCGAATGGCTGCCCCGGCGAACCATCTCTTGCCCAATGGATCGGTAGGCATGCCCGTTCGCCCCGGCATAGCCGACGCGGACAACGGAACCATCCGTCATCCGAATCCGGCCCGAGCCTTGGACCTGCAAGAAATAGACGTCAACGGGATCGTCCAACCAGGCCAACTCCAGCCCGCGACCAGCGATTGCGCCGCCCTCGATCGCCTGACGCGAATGAAACACCGACCCGTCGCGCAATTCGGGCGGACGGCGGTAAAGCGGATACTGGAAGCGGCCGGTTCTTGTAAGCGAGCCATCCAGCTCGGGTTCAAAATGTCCGGTGAATAGCGCAGGCGGGGTGCCGACGACCACGGGCTTGAAGAACAGCTCAAAGAAACTGCGGGCCGAGGCATCATCCTGCGGTACATCCGCCGCGATCGCACAGATCGGGCGCCAGTCGGGCTGATCGATCAGGTCGCAGGTGCGCAGAAAGGCCGACAGCGCCTGAACATGATTGTCGTCGCGCCAGCCGTCCAGTGCCTCGAAGTCCAGAATTTCGGCTGAAGCAGGCCGGGCGGCCGTCATGGCCGCCACCAGTGCAAGGATGCGCAAGGGCCCCCGCATCGCAAGACGTCAGTCGCCGGTCGCGACAAGCTGCCAGTTCGGGTCATCCGACCCCATCCGGCGCGCAAAGGTCCAGACATCGCGCTGACGCTTGATTTCGCGCGGATTGCCTTCGACCACTTCACCGGCCTTGTTGCGCACGACATACGTCTGCTCGCCAACAAACTTGACCGCGATTTCAGCCATGCTGGTGTCGCGATTGAAAGTGGCTTCGTGCAACGCCAGTTCCTTCATCCCGATGAAATTAGCCTCGACCGTCAGCCCGTCCTTTTCGCGCGCGGCAATGGCATCAGCAAAGCTGCCCTCAACCTCGTCCGACAGGAAGTCCTGAATCGACACCAGATCGCCGCGTTCAAACGCCATAAGGATCATCTCATAGGCACCACGCGCTCCGTCCAGAAACGGCGTCACGGCAAAGGACGGCTCGGCCCGCTTCATTTCGGCCAGCGCCAACGCCGACTCCGACCCCTCAGGAACGTGATCGGTGATGTCGCGGTCGGGGCCACCCTCGATGACCTCAAAGTCACGCCGGACGCGCGGGCGCAGTTCCTCAAGCGGGATGGGTGGCTTTTCAAACCCCTCACGCGTGCCGAGAACGGCCCGCAGCTTGAGGATAAGAAAGATCGCGATCCCGGCAAGAACCAGGAGTTGGATCAGAGTCCCATTCATTTCGTGCCTCTAACAGTAGAAGGTGCCTGAAGGCTTGCGCCCATGATTACTCTATGTAGGTTGGGCACCGGGCGAAGTCTACCTGCGGATGGGCCGCAGATGCCCCGGAGAGTATCGAGATGTGGGTTCTACTGGTAATTCTGGCGGTTCCGCTGATCGAAATCGGGCTGTTCGTGGTGGTCGGCGGCGCGATCGGTCTGTGGCTGACGCTTGCATGGGTTGTGGTCACCGCCGGTCTGGGTGTGATCCTTCTGAAGGGCATGGCGATGATCGGCGTATCATCGCTTAGCCGGGACATGGCTGAGTTCAGCGACGCCAGGTCTCCGATGGCGCATCGCATTCTGGTTCTGCTTGCCGCCGTCTGCCTGATCCTTCCCGGATTCTTTACTGATACGATTGGCCTTTTGCTGCTGATCCAGCCGATCCGCCGGGTTGCGATCTGGTTGGTGGCAAAGCGGCTTAAGGTCGCAACAGTGGTTCGGACAAAAGGAGCGGTGATCGACGGCGAATGGCGCGACGCTTCTGCGCCATCGACTTCGGACACCAACTCGGGCCAACCCAAGCGCTAAACCTCCGGCATTGAGGCTGCAGGTCCGGCCTGCTAGACCCGCCGCAACTTTCTGAAGGAGTTCAATAATGGCCGAAGAGAACCAGCCGGGCAACGGCGCCACAGCCGCACCGGCAGCCGCGCCCCAGGTCCGGATGCAGGTGCTGGCGCAATACGTGCGCGACCTGTCATTCGAAAACCTTGTCGTGCAAAAGGGCCTTAGCGGTGCCGAGGTTCAGCCCGACATTCAAGTCGCTGTCAGCCTTGACGCGCGCAAACGCACGGTCGCAAACCAGTACGAGGTGATCACCAAGTTCAAGGTCTCCTCGAAGAACAAGGTCAACGGCGAAGTCCTGTTCCTGCTTGAGCTTGAGTATGGCGGCACATTTCACATCGACGGCGTGACCGAAGACCAGATTCACCCCTTGCTGCTGATCGAGTGTCCGCGCCTGCTGTTCCCCTTTGTCCGCCGGATCATCTCGGACGTGACGCGTGACGGCGGCTTCCCGCCCTTGAACGTCGACGCTGTCGACTTTCTGGCGCTATATCGGCAGGAAATTGCCCGCCGGGCTCAGGCCCAGAAACCCGCGGCCGAAACGGTAAACTGAGGCGTCAGCCCGATTTTTTCCAGATTGCGGCTTCACCCAGCCCGGTGATCATCGTGGCATGGGCGGCGGCTTCATCCGGCGTGATCCGGGCGGGCAGCGGGTTTGTCCTTGGAAGCGGTCGCCAGGTCGTGTCGCCCGTTGCGCCACGGACAGGTGCGGGAGCGGCGCTGGCAAGAACGAGATCCGGCTGACGGCCGCCGACAAGCTCCAGATAAACCTCGGCCAGAATCTCGCTGTCCAGAAGCGCGCCGTGCTTTTCCCGCTTTGAGTTGTCGACACCAAAGCGGCGGCACAGGGCGTCCAGCGATGCAGGCGACCCCGGAAACTTGCTACGCGCAATCATCAGCGTGTCGGTCGCCCGGGCATTTGGCAGCGCCGCAAGCCCTGCGCGGTCCAGTTCGAAATTCAGGAATTTCATGTCGAAAGCGGCGTTGTGGATCACCAGTTGGGCATCGCTAATAAAATCCAGAAAAGCCTGCCCAATGCGGGAAAAGACCGGCTTGTCACGCAGAAATTCGTCGCCCAGACCGTGAACCTCGAAGGCTTCCTTCGGCATCAGGCGTTCGGGGTTGATGTATTGGTGATAGGTGCGGCCCGTGGGCAGGTGGTTGAACAGCTCGACCGCGCCGATTTCGACGATGCGGTGACCTTCGCTAGGTTCAAAGCCGGTGGTTTCGGTATCAAGAACGATCTCACGCATGTTTGGCGATCCGCTGCCGGACATCGGCCAGCACATCTTTGACCGCGGCGCGGGCGGTGTCGAGGTCGGTGGTTGGAATGATCCATCGCGCCCAGCGTTGCTTTTCGGAATCTGGCATCTGGCGAGAGAGAATGAAATCAACCTCGGCTTCGGTCATCGTTCCACGAGAGGTGACGCGTTGACGTTGAATTTCCGGCGGAGCGGTGACCACAGCGATCCCGTCGCATTCCCCAACAAGGCCGTTTTCGATCAGCAGGGGTACGTCCAGCAGGATCATCGGGTCGCCAAGGTGTTTCCAATAAAATGCCTCGCGGCTCTCAGCTAGATGGGGAATGAGCAAAGCTTGCAGCCGGTCCAGAACAGTCGGGTCAGCTGCGATCAGTCTCTTAAGAGCCGGACGCGAAACAGAACCGTCGTCTCCACGCGCTTCTGGAAATTCGGCAAGTATAGACGGGCTAGCTCCACCATCCGGCGCATAGAGCGCATGTACCGCAGCGTCTGCGCTCCAAACCGGAATGCCTTCGTCCGCAAACATCTGGGCAGTTGTAGACTTGCCCATACCAATGGAGCCCGTGAGTCCGATGCGGAACGTCATGCCGACAGCACGGCCTGACGGGTCGCCTCGTCCACTTCGGGGCGAAGACCAAACCAACGCTCAAACCCAGGTGCCGCCTGATGCAGCAGCATGCCAAGACCGTCGACAACAGTTGCCCCACGCGCTTCGGCTTCGATCAGGAACTGGGTTTTCAGCGGTGTATAGACCAGATCGGTGACCAATGTGCCTGAGCTCAACCTGTCCAGCGGAGCGGTGAAATCAGGCTTGCCGGTCATGCCAAGCGAGGTGGTGTTGACGACCGTCGCCGCGTCTTCGATCAAGTGCCCGGCCTGAACCCAGTCATGGACATGGACCTTGGCCCCGAAATCCGCGCGCACGGCGTCGGCGCGGGGCCGGGTCCGGTTCATCAGCCGGATTTCCGGCACGCCCACCTCGATCAACGCGGCAACCACTGCGCGGGCGGCACCGCCTGCGCCGAAAACCACCGCAGGGCCGGCCGCAGGTGCCCAATGCGGCGCGTTCTGCCGCAGGTTGGCGATAAAGCCCGACCCATCTGTATTGTCAGCGTGAATCTTGCCATCCTTACGGAAGATCAGCGTATTGGCCGCCCCGATCAGCGCCGCCCGGTCGGTGACGATGTCGGCGATATGCAGGATGGATTCCTTGTGGGGAATCGTCACGTTCACCCCGACAAACCCCAGCCGGGGCAGGGTTCGGATCATCTCCGGCAAATCACTGGGGGCAATGTCGATCGGGATGTAATGCCCTTTCAATCCATAGCGCCGCAGCCAATAGCCATGCAGCGCAGGGCTGCGGCTGTGGGCAATCGGGTGGCCAATGACACCGGCGAGCGGGATGCGGGGATGGTCGGTCATCTGGCGATCATGCCCCGAGTTCCCAGCCATGCCAACAGCGGCAACAACGGTAGGCCAAGAATGGTAAAATGGTCACCCGTGATGGCGGAGAACAGTCTGACCCCTTCCTCCTCGATCTTGTAGGAGCCGACCGACTGGCGAATGCTGTCCCAGTTCCGGCTGATGTAGTCATCAAGATAGGCATCGGAAATCTGATACATGGTCAGCCGTGCCTCGGCTGTATGACGCCAGACCGGTGCCGCGTTTTCATAGGCAACCACGGCGGACTGCAGCTTGTGGGTCTTGCCGCGCAGCTGGCAAAGCTGGTCGCGGGCCTGTTCGGGGGTTTCCGGTTTGGCGAAGATTTTTCCGTCAAGCTCAAGTATCTGATCGCAGCCCAGCACAAGATCCGTCGGCCGCCGTTCGGCCACCTTGCGAGCCTTCATTTCGGCCAGCGCGTCGGCGATGTCGCGAGGATGAGCGCCCTCGGCCACCAGCGCGTCGCGGATCGACGTTTCATCCACTCGAGGGGCTACCGGCTCGACCACAAGGCCGGCGGCGGTTAGCATCTGCAGGCGGATCGGTGAGGTTGAGGCAAGGATCATGGTCATGGGTAAGCCTGTGAATATCCATGCTTTGTTCTAGGGGGTGAAACGCGCGGAGTTGGCGTTTCGGCGACAGGCTTGGGACAAGTTGCCGGTTTCAGGGCGGTCCGGCCATAGATATCCCGCTGTGCGCGGACTTGTCACGGGGGGCGGGACAGTATTTCCGTCCTTGGTTGGTGCAGCGGGTGCCTGTGGATTATCTGGAGTGATAAAATTCTTTAAGACATTGATATAAATAAACTTATCAGGAATTTTTTGCCGCTTCTTGGGGTTTTCCCGTTTTCATCCACATCCTGCGGCCTGTGGACGTGACTGTGGGCAGATCAGGCTATCCCGTTTCGCACAGGCCCTACATCATCATCATTCCTTCTTTATATTCTTTTTAATAGAAAGAAGGGATCAGCGAAGACAGAAAAGATGGATGCGATGATGACTGATTTTCTGACCGACTGGTATCTTGTGACCAAGTCGCTGCATGTCATATCAGTGATCGCTTGGATGGCGGGACTGTTCTACTTGCCCCGACTTTACGTGTATCACGTCGAACAGGTCGAGACTGGCAGCAAGACCGACCTGATGTTCCAGACGATGGAACGGCGCCTGTTGCGGGCAATCATCAATCCGGCGATGATAACCACCTGGGTTTTCGGTCTGGCGCTGGTCTTCACGCCGGGGGTGATCGACTGGTCCGACTGGTGGCCATGGGTCAAGGCCGCCTGCGTTCTGGTGATGAGCGGGTTTCATGGCTGGCTTTCTGCCCGCCGCAAGGAATTTGCGGCAGGGACCAACACCCGCAGCGGTCGGACCTACCGGATGATGAACGAGGTTCCGACCGTCCTGATGATCGTGATAGTCTTCGCGGTGATCACCCGGTTCTGATCGGTTGACTTTGGGTGCTTCAGCGCGTATTCGCCGCTTTGCAGGGCCGTTCGGTCCATCGCGCCTCCCGTTCCCAAAACGCTATGATCCGCCCTTGACCGGGGCCGATCAGCCAAAGGTATTCCATGACCATCGAACGTTTGAATCTCGCTGAACTCAAAGCCAAGACCCCGGCCGATCTTCTGTCCATGGCCGAGGAATGGGAGATCGAGAACGCCCCTTCGATGCGTAAGGGCGAGATGATGTTCTCGATCCTGAAAGAACACGCCGAAGAAGGCTGGGAAATCGGCGGCGACGGCGTGCTGGAGGTGCTGCAGGACGGCTTCGGATTTCTGCGCAGCCCGGCGGCGAACTATCTGCCTGGACCGGACGATATTTATGTCTCACCCGAAATCCTGCGCCAGTTTTCGCTGCGCACTGGCGATACCATCGAAGGCGACATCGCCGCGCCGAAAGAGAATGAGAAGTATTTCTGCCTGACCAAGGTCACGCGGATCAATTTTGACGACCCGGAAAAGGCCAAGCACAAGGTTCACTTCGACAACCTGACGCCGCTTTATCCAGACGAACGTTTCAAGATGGAAGTCGAGGATCCGACGATCAAGGACCGTTCGGCCCGGATCATCGACCTGGTGGCCCCGATCGGCAAAGGCCAGCGCGGGCTGATCGTGGCGCCGCCGCGCACCGGCAAAACCGTGCTGTTGCAGAACATCGCGCATTCCATCGCGACCAACCATCCCGAATGCTATCTGATCGTCCTTCTGATCGACGAACGCCCCGAAGAAGTCACCGACATGCAGCGCACGGTGAAAGGCGAGGTAGTCGCCTCGACCTTCGACGAACCGGCGACGCGGCACGTCGCTGTCGCGGAAATGGTGATCGAAAAGGCCAAGCGCCTGGTCGAACACAAGCGTGACGTGGTGATTTTGCTGGATTCGATCACCCGTCTGGGTCGGGCGTTCAACACTGTGGTTCCATCCTCAGGCAAAGTGCTGACAGGTGGAGTGGACGCCAACGCCCTGCAGCGCCCGAAACGCTTCTTTGGCGCCGCCCGGAACATCGAGGAAGGCGGGTCGCTGACCATCATCGCCACGGCGCTGATCGATACCGGCAGCCGGATGGACGAGGTGATTTTTGAAGAATTCAAGGGCACGGGTAACTCGGAAATAGTGCTGGACCGCAAGGTCGCCGACAAGCGCGTGTTCCCAGCGATGGACATCCTCAAGTCCGGCACTCGGAAAGAGGACCTGCTGGTCGACAAGATCGACCTGCAGAAGACCTACGTCCTGCGCCGCATCCTGAATCCGATGGGCACCACCGATGCCATCGAATTCCTGATCGGCAAGCTGAAGCAGACCAAGTCGAATTCCGACTTCTTTGATTCGATGAACAGCTAACCGGTACGGACCAAAGGACAGGCGGCGATGGATACGATCTATGCCACCGCCACGGCGCGGGGGCGCTCCGGGCTTGCCGTGGTGCGGATTTCCGGGCCAGCGGCCTTTACGGCAGGGGCTAGCTTGTGTGGCAGCCTTCCAGCGCCCCGGATTGCTGGTCTGCGTAGACTGAACTGGGCCGGAGAGCTTCTGGATGAAGCACTTGTGCTGTGCTTTGCGGAAGGCGCCAGTTTTACCGGTGAGACGGTTGTCGAGTTGCAGGTGCACGGCGGTCCTGCAGTCCTTGGCGCGGTGCTGCTGGCCTTGTCAGAACAGCCTGGCCTGCGACTTGCAGAAGCTGGCGAGTTCACCCGTCGCGCGCTGGAAAACGGCGTGCTGGACCTTGCTCAGGTCGAAGGCCTGGCCGACCTCATCGATGCCGAAACCGAAGCGCAACGGCGGCAAGCGGTCCGGGTGTTGTCCGGCGCGGTCGGTGACCGCGTCGAAGGCTGGCGGCGCGATCTGATCCGGGCGGGCGCGCTTCTGGAGGCGACCATTGATTTCGCCGACGAGGATGTGCCCGTAGACGTGTCGCCCGAAGTCCTGGCGCTGATTGACGGGTTGACGGCGGATCTTGGCCGCGAAGCCGCGGGCGTGACCGCCGCCGAACGGATTCGTGACGGGTTCGAGGTTGCCATCGTCGGCGCGCCGAATGTCGGCAAATCGACGCTTTTGAACCAGCTTGCCGGGCGTGAGGCGGCGATTACCTCGGAAATTGCCGGAACCACGCGGGATGTCATCGAGGTTCGGATGGACATCGCCGGTCTGCCGGTGACGTTTCTGGACACCGCTGGTTTGCGCGAAACCGACGATCGGCTGGAACAGGCCGGTATCGATCGCGCCCTGTCCCGTGCCGAAGCAGCTGACCTTCGGGTCTTCTTGACCGAAGGGGGAGAGGTGCCGCGTCTGTTGTTGAGGGACGAAGATATAGTGGTTTTTGGAAAATCAGATACTAAACCTGTGATTATTGGGCTTTCGGTCTCGGGTCGGACGGGCGACGGTGTGTCGGAACTTATGACCCGGATCGGTGAAATCCTGCAGCGGCGTGTCGCCTCCGCTGGTGCGCTTGTGCGCGAACGGCATCGCATCGCGGTGACCAGCGCCATTGCTGCTCTGGTCGAGGCGCGGGCGGAGGTGGTAAGAGGTGACTCGCGGGTCGAACTGGCGGCCGAGCACTTGCGTCGGGCAGTGCGGTCACTGGACGCGTTGGTCGGCCGAGTTGATGTCGACGATCTTCTGGGCGAGATTTTTGCCAGCTTCTGCATCGGCAAGTGAGGGGTGTTCCACGTGAAACATTACGATGTCATCGTGATTGGCGGCGGGCATGCCGGGACCGAAGCTGCGGCCGCCGCTGCCCGGATGGGCGTTTCCGTGGCATTGGTAACGCTTCGGACTGAGGCGCTGGGCGCAATGTCCTGTAATCCGGCGATCGGCGGTCTTGGCAAGGGTCATCTGGTCCGTGAGATTGATGCGCTGGACGGCCTCATGGGTCGAATGGCAGACCTTGCCGGTATCCAGTTTCGCCTGCTGAATCGTCGCAAAGGCCCTGCGGTGCAGGGGCCCCGGGCGCAGATCGACCGGCGGCTTTATCGTGAGGCGGTGCAACGGGAACTGTCGCGGCAGTCCGGTCTGACGATAATCGAAGGTGAAGTGACGGGGTTGAAGACCTCAGGCGGGGCTGTTCGGGGCGTCGAACTGGCCTCGGGGCTTGAACTGGCCACAGGGCGCGTTGTGTTGACGGCCGGCACCTTCTTGAACGGTGTGATTCATATCGGTGACCGCCAGATCAAGGGCGGACGGATGGGTGATTCTCCGTCGCGGAAGCTGGCATCGCAACTGGCTGAACTCGCGTTGCCGGTCGGAAGACTGAAGACTGGAACACCGCCGCGACTTGATGGCAGGACCATCGACTGGGATCAGCTTGAAAGCCAGCCAGGTGACGACGATCCCTCGCTGTTTTCCTTTCTTAGCATGTCCACGACGGCGCGGCAAATCTCGTGCGGGATCACCCACACAAATGCGGAAACACACCAGATCGTGCGGGAAAATCTTGGCCGCTCCGCAATGTATGGTGGTCATATCGAGGGCGTCGGGCCGCGCTATTGTCCGTCGATCGAAGACAAGATCGTGAGGTTCGCCGACAAGACCTCACATCAGGTCTTTCTCGAGCCTGAGGGGTTGGACGACTTTACCGTCTATCCGAACGGCCTTTCGACCTCGCTTCCCGAGGACGTGCAGCACGACTATATCCGGACAATAGCAGGACTGGAGAGCACAGTGATTCTTCAGCCTGGCTATGCCATCGAATACGACTATTTCGACCCGCGAGGTTTATTTGTGACCTTGGAAACGCGCGCGGTCAGCGGCCTGTATTTTGCCGGCCAGATCAACGGAACCACCGGGTATGAGGAGGCTGGGGCACAAGGCCTTGTGGCTGGGCTGAATGCCGCTGCTTCATCAAGGGATAGCGAGCCGCTCACATTCAGTCGAACGGACAGTTATATCGGCGTCATGATTGATGATCTGGTCTCTCGGGGTGTGACAGAGCCCTATCGCATGTTCACCTCACGCGCTGAATTCCGACTTACCGTCAGGGCCGACAATGCTGACAGACGATTGACACCAATGGGCATTGCCGCCGGTTGCGTGTCCACAAGGCGGGCGCTTGATTTCTCGATTAAGCTAGATGCCCTGGACCGTGGACGCACCGCACTCACCGACCTGAAATTTGGCGCGCGTGCGCTAGGTGATGCCGGAGTGAACGTTAGTGCGGATGGAGGAAAGCGGTCAGGCTATGAAGTTCTTGCCATGCCGGGTGCCGAGATATCGCTGCTTTCAGGAGCATTCGAGGCGTTTCGCGCGATTGACTCAGGCGTTCTGACGCAGCTTCAGATTGATTCGACTTATGACCAGTATGCCGGTCGCCAAGAGCGCGAGGTTGCTGATTTACGTCGTCAGGAGACCCAACGTATTCCTGCAGATTTCGACTATGATCGGATTTCCGGCTTGTCGAACGAGTTGAAGCTGAAACTGCGCCGGGATCGGCCCGAAACGATATTGCAGGCATCGCGGATCGAAGGGGTAACGCCAGCTGCGCTGCTTTTGGTCCTCGCGCACCTTCGGAAGCCTCAGCCGATCCAGGTCGCCGGATGACTATCGTCGCCAGGAACTCAGTGGCTGGTTTGGGTGTTTCACGTGAAACATTTGAGAGACTTGAAGCCTTTGTGGCCTTGGTGAAAAGGTGGAACCCAGCGATCAATCTGATAAGCAAGTCAGCAGTTCGAGACATCTGGGGGCGACACATCATTGATTCTGCGCAGCTATTTGCGTTCTGCCCCCCGTTGGCCAATCGTTGGATCGATATCGGTTCGGGCGGTGGATTTCCTGGGTTGGTGATTGCAATTCTTGCAAAGGAGGCTTTGCCAGACCTTCGGGTAACACTTGTTGAATCTGATCAGAGAAAGGCCACCTTCCTAAGACAGGCAGCGCAATCACTCGACCTGTCTGTCACGGTTCTCGGCAACCGAGTCGAATCGGTTCCCGCCCTTGAAGGAGATGTGATTTCTGCGCGCGCGCTGGCCCCGCTTGGTGAGCTTTTCCACCTTGTCGACGGCCACGTGTGTCATGACGGCGTTGCCCTGTTCGCCAAAGGTGCACGCTATGCCCTTGAACTTGACGAAGCTCGAAAGGACTGGAGGTTCGATGTAACCGTTCATCCAAGCATTTCAGATCCGGCCGCCGCAATTTTGGAGATCAGGAACATCAATCGTGAACACTAAGTTGGACAAACCGCGCGCCCACATCCTTGCTTTGGCCAACCAGAAGGGCGGTGTTGGCAAGACTACGACGACGATCAACCTTGCGGCGGGCTTGGCCGAGCTTGGTAAAAATGTGCTTTTGGTCGACGTAGACCCCCAGGGAAACTCATCGACCGGGCTTGGCGTCAGGCCCGATGCCCGCAAGAAGACCAGCTATGACTTGATCGTTGATGGTGCGGACCTACAGGATGTTGTGCTTGAGACTGGAGTCTCTGGCGTCATGATCATCGCTGCCAACGCTGACCTTTCGTCGACCGATCTTGATATCGTGTCCAACGAACGGCGCAGCTACCTGCTTTACGACGCCCTGCGGCGGCCCGAAATGGATGACTACGGATTTGACTATATCCTGATCGACTGCCCGCCCGCGCTTAGCCTGCTGACTGTAAACGCGCTTGTTGCCTGTGATTCGGTCCTGGTCCCGCTGCAGTGTGAGTTTTTTGCGCTGGAGGGGCTTTCGCAACTGATGCTGACGATTCGGGACGTGCGGCGTTCGGCGAATCCGGCGCTGCGAATCGAAGGCATCGTGCTGACCATGCATGATCGCCGCAACCGCCTGACCGCTCAGGTCGAGGCTGACGCGCGCGCGAACATGGGGGATTTGGTCATGCAAACCACGATCCCTCGCAATGTCAGGATCAGCGAAGCACCGTCGCACGCACTGTCGGTCCTGTCCTATGATTCAGGATCGAAGGGTGCCGAAGCCTATCGCGCTCTGGCAAAAGAAATCGCAGATCGCCGAAAGACACCCGAAATTACAAGGGCTTGAGGAATGACCGGAAAGAACGACAGACGCGGACTTGGTCGCGGGCTATCTGCCCTGATGGCGGATGTTCATCTGGCGGGACCTGATCAGGCGAATGGTGCCCGGAAGGTCGAGCAGTATCTTCCCGTCGACAAGCTGGAGCCGAATCCGCAGCAGCCGCGGCTGGATTTCAAGCGTGAAGAGTTGGAAAGTCTAGCCGATTCGATTCGGCAGAAGGGCGTCATTCAGCCGCTGATCGTGCGGCGGAAAGTCGGCCGCGACATCTATGAAATTGTCGCCGGCGAACGGCGCTGGCGGGCCGCACAACTGGCGCAACTGCACGAAGTCCCTGTTGTCATTCGGGAACTTGACGACACCGAAGTGCTGGAAATTGCGATCATCGAGAATATCCAGCGCGAGGACCTGAACGCCATCGAAGAAGCGCTGGGTTTCCGGCAGTTGATGACCCGATTCGGTCACACGCAAGAGAAACTGGCCGAGGCGCTTAGCAAAAGCCGCAGCCACGTGGCGAACCTGATGCGATTGCTGACGCTTCCGACCGAAGTGCAGGATATGGTGCGCGAGGGCGGTCTGACGGCAGGCCACGCAAGGGCGCTGATTGGCAGCCCGAAGGCCATGGAACTGGCGGGCCAGATTGTCCTGAAGGGCCTGTCGGTTCGCGAGGCCGAAAAGCTGGCCAAGGCGCATTCTGACAAGAAATCTGATGCAAAGCGGCCCTCTGCCAAGTCCGAAAAGGATGCCGATACCCGCGCACTTGAGGCTGATCTTTCAGCCAATCTGCGACTGCAGGTCCGGATTGACCATGAGGCCGGAAGCGACAAGGGTCTGCTGACAGTCCGCTATGAATCGCTGGATGATCTCGACATGTTGTGCCAGATGCTGTCGCATCTACCAGATCAGCGGTCATGATCCAGTGATCAATCGGCGCTTTGCCGACCAGCCAGCAGGACCCGCAGCACTCCGTTCAGCATCATGACGCCTGCGTCGGTGGTCGTGATCCGGTCACCGACGCGATGAAGCAGGCCGAGGGTTTCGACCTCGCTTAGCGCGGTTTCTGGCAGGGGCGTCCCGGCAAGATCGGCATAACGATCCAGCGACGCGCCTTCCCGCAGCCGAAGCGCGAACATCAGATATTCGCTGGCGCGGTCTTCCGGCGAAAGGCGATCAACCCGCTCTGCGGTCCCGGGCGACCCCAAGGTTTTTGCCAGCCAGGCCCCCGGGGTACGCTCGGCCTCGGTTGCGAATCGGCCTGAGGGCAGGGTGAGTCGCCCATGCGCCCCCGGGCCGATCCCGGCATAGTCGCCCATGCGCCAGTAGATCAGGTTGTGGCGCGATTCGTCGCCGGGCTGGGCATGATTCGACACCTCATAGGCGGGTAGGCCTGCTGCTTTGGTGATTTCCTGGGTCAGTTCGAACATGTCGGCGGCAAGATTCTCCTCTGGCAAGCCCCGCAGCAGGTTCTTGGCGTGCATCTGGCCAAAGACGGTGCCGTCCTCGATGGTCAGTTGATACAGCGACAGATGTGATGTGCCGAAGTCCAGCGCGCGGGCCAGTTCATCGCGCCAGGCGGCAAGGCTTTGATCCTGGCGCGCATAGATCAGGTCGATGCTGACGCGGTCAAAGGTTGCCTGGGCGATGGCAATGGCGGCGCGGGCTTCATCAACGCTGTGCATCCGGCCAAGGCGGCGCAGGCCGGCATCGTCAAGGGCTTGAATCCCAAGGGAAACACGGTTGATGCCCGCCGTCGCATAGCCATTGAATCGCGCCGCTTCGACCGAACCGGGGTTGGCCTCAAGGGTAATTTCGACATCGTTGGCAAGCGTCCATGTTGCCCGCACACGGTCAAGAATGCCCTGAACCAGCGCAGGCTCCATCAAGGACGGGGTGCCGCCGCCGAAGAAGATCGTGTTCAGGACTCGGCCCGGCGTCAGCGCGCCGATCCGGTCGATTTCGGCTTGAAACGCGGTCAGCCAGCGCGACTGGTCAACTTTCGCGGCAACATGGCTGTTGAAGTCGCAATAGGGGCATTTCGACTGGCAAAAGGGCCAGTGCAGGTAAAGGCCGAACCCGGCGTGGCGCCAGTCTTCCATCGGCTGTTTCACGGAAAACAGGCCGCGACCAGCTTGGCGAAGGCGTCGGCGCGGTGGCTGAGGCGGTTCTTTTCCCAGCGATCCATCTCGCCGAAGGTGATGTCGTGGCCGTCCGGCTGAAAGATCGGGTCAAAGCCGTGGCCTTCGCTGCCACGACCGGGCCAGACCAGCCGACCAGCCGAAAAGCCTTCGAAAACAACGTCCCGACCATCCGGCCAAGCCAGAACCAGCGTGCAGCAGAACTGGGCGCGGCGCGGCTCCGGCGCTTGGATTGCTTCAAGCTCACTCCAGACCCGTGCCATTCCGATGGCAAAGTCACGGCCCTTGGCGGTCGTCGCCCAATCCGCCGTGAAAACGCCCGGAGCACCGCCAAGCGCATTGACGGCAAGCCCGGAATCATCGGCCAAGGCCACCAGACCGCTGGCCTTGGCAGCCGCATGCGCCTTCAGCCGGGCATTGCCGATAAAGGTCGTCTCGGTTTCTTCAGGCTCCGGCAGGCCAAGTTCGGCCGCGCCGACAACAGTCACCCCGAAAGGCCCGAACAGATCGGCGATTTCCTCCAGCTTGCCACGGTTATGCGTGGCGACCAGCAGGCGACCCCCGGCTTTCAGCATCATAAACCCAAGGCCGCTTTCTGGGCTGCAACCAGTGCCGCATTGCCGATACGGGCAAGGTCCAGAAGCTGCAAAAGCTCGTCCTGGGCAAAGGTCGACCCTTCGGCAGACATCTGGATTTCGATCAGACGCCCCGCGCCGGTCAGAACGAAATTGCCGTCCGCTCCAGCGGCCGAATCCTCCAAGTAGTCCAGATCAAGGACCGTCTGCCCGGCATAAATGCCACAGGAGACGGCGCAGACATGGTCAAGGATCGGGTCGCTGGTGATCACACCGGCGGAAAGAAGCTTGTTCACAGCCAGCCGCAGCGCGACCCATCCGCCGGTGATCGACGCGCAGCGCGTGCCACCATCGGCCTGGATAACGTCGCAATCGATAACGATCTGCCGCTCACCCAGGGCCAGCTTGTCAACCCCGGCACGCAGAGATCGACCGATAAGTCTTTGAATCTCTTGTGTTCTTCCTGACTGTTTGCCTGCAGCGGCCTCACGCCGGGTGCGCGAATTGGTGGCGCGTGGCAGCATGCCGTATTCTGCGGTCACCCAGCCTTGGCCCGTGTTCTTCAGGAACGGCGGGGCCTTGTCTTCGATCGTGGCCGAACACAGCACATGCGTCTCGCCCATCTTGATCAGGCACGAGCCCTCTGCATGCCTCATCACGCCGGTTTCGATTGAAACCGTCCGAAGATCGCTTAACTTCCTGCCTGAGGGGCGCATTGTCGGACCTTTCCTAGGGATGCGGTCACTTACGCAACCAGATAAGGTGTATGCAACCCCGATTGATCCAAAGAAGGCTGCCACTCGGACCATGATCACCCCCCAAGCGATCCTTTCCGACATGAACGACCGCACGCGTGAGGTGTTTCGCCGGGTCGTGGAAGGCTACCTTACCTCGGGCGAGCCTGTGGGCTCTCGCACCCTGACGCGCAGTCTGACCGAACGAGTGTCCGCCGCGACTGTGCGCAACGTGATGCAGGATCTGGAGTTTCTGGGCCTTTTGAACAGTCCGCATGTGTCGGCGGGCCGGGTGCCGACGCAGGCCGGGCTGCGTATGTTTGTCGACAGCCTTTTGGAGGTTGGATCGGTCGCGCCTGAAGACCAAGAGCGGATCGACGCCACCATGGGGCCGGGCGATCAGGACGTGGCTACATTGCTGGACGATGTCGGCGCGGCGCTGTCGGTGATCACGCGCGGGGCCAGTGTGGTTCTTGCACCAAAGCGCGAAGCCGCGATCAAGCACATCGAATTCGTCGCCTTGGGCGCCGATCGGGCGCTGGTTGTTCTGGTTTTCGCCGATGGGCAGGTCGAAAACCGGATTTTCGCCCCACCCCCCGGGCAGACACCTTCGTCAATGCGCGAGGCGGCAAATTTCCTGAACGCGCTGGCCGAGGGCCGGACCCTGTCCGAACTGCGCCAGAATATGGTCGCGGACATCGCGCATCGCCGGCAGGAAATCGATTCGCTGGCGCGTCAGATGGTCGAAAGCGGGCTGGCCCTTTGGGAGAACGCCGGGGAATCCTCAGAACGGCTGATCGTCCGGGGTCGGTCCAATCTGATCGAAGGCGCAGCAGATCACGTCGAAATCGACCGAATCCGTGAGCTTTTCGATGACCTTGAACGCAAGCGCGACATTGCCGAATTCCTGAACCTGACCGAGGCCGGCGACGGTGTGCGCATTTTTATCGGTTCTGAGAACAAGCTTTTCTCACTTTCCGGTTCAAGTCTGGTGGTTTCTCCCTATATGAACGCTGACCGGAAAATCATCGGCGCGGTGGGCGTCATCGGACCGACACGGCTGAACTATGGCCGTATCGTTCCGATCGTGGATTACACCGCCCAACTGGTGGGCCGCCTTGTCTCGGATCGGGGCAAGGGCTGAAATAAGACGAGGACTTTGGTATGTCGCAGAATGAAGCAGCTTCGCACGAAGTGGAGCTGGAAGAGTTTGAACTGGCGGATGACGCCGCAGAACTGGAAGCCCTTCGGGCCGAGCGCGACGAGATGCGCGACAAGTTCATGCGCGCCTTGGCCGAGGCCGAGAATTCCCGCAAGCGCGGCGAGCGCGACCGGAAAGAGGCCGAAATGTACGGCGGCACCCGGCTGGCGCGTGACCTGTTGCCGGTGTTCGACAATCTAAGCCGCGCGCTGCAGGCGATCCCGGAAGAAAGCCGCGCCACATCGTCGGCGCTGATCGAGGGACTTGAACTGACGCTGCGCGAGCTGACCAATGTGATGGCAAAGCACGGCATCACCACGATCACCCCTGCCGTGGGCGAAATGTTCGATCCGCAAATGCATCAGGCGATGTTCGAGGCGGCGCTTCCCGGCACCAAGGCCGGGCAGATCATCCAGGTGATGACCGAAGGCTTCCTGCTGCACGACCGTCTATTGCGCCCGGCACAGGTAGGTGTGTCCTCAACCACAGGCGGCTGATCCTTGCCCTACCCCCCGGAGAGGGCTTTCTGCCCTCTCCGGACCTCTCCCGAGGATATTTCTCCAGAGAGGAAGCCGAATTTTAGTTAAGTTTTAGTCGCTTGTTTAAGTTCGTAGATCAGGCGCAATGCTTCGATCGGGGTCAGTTCGTCCGGGTGGATGTCTCGCAAGCGGGTCTCGACCGGCGACTCTTTGGCGGTTGGTTTCAGGGCCTGCACCGGGGCCGCACGAAACAGTGGCAGATCGTCGATCAAGGTCGCGGCCTTGCCGCCTTCGCGTTCCCCCTTTTCCAGCGCTTCCAGCACCACCTTTGCCCGCTCGATCACCGATGCAGGCAGGCCCGCCAGTCGCGCAACCTGCACGCCATAGCTGCGATCCGCCGCACCCTTGCGGACCTCGTGCAGGAAGATGACGTCACCCTCCCATTCTTTGACGGTGACAGTGGCGTTTTCCACCCCGTCAAGCTTGGCCGAAAGCGCGGTCATCTCATGGTAATGGGTGGCGAACAGGGCACGGCAGCGGTTGGACTCATGCAGATGCTCCAGCGTGGCCCAGGCGATGGACAAGCCGTCATAGGTCGCGGTGCCGCGGCCGATTTCGTCCAGGATCACCAAGGCGCGATCATCGGCCTGATTGAGGATTGCAGCGGTTTCGACCATCTCGACCATGAAGGTCGACCGCCCCCGCGCCAGATCATCGGACGCACCAACCCGACTGAAAAGCTGGCTGACAAGGCCGATGCGGGCGCGGGTTGCGGGAACATGGCTGCCCGTTTGCGCCAGCAGGGCAATCAGCGCATTCTGTCGCAGGAAAGTGGATTTGCCGGCCATGTTGGGGCCGGTCAAAAGCCAGATCGCCGGGGTAGTGGCGTCGGTCAGATGACAGTCATTGGCAACAAACGGGGTGCTGCCTTGCCGCCGCAAGGCGCGTTCGACCACCGGATGGCGTCCGCCGGTGATCTGGAAGGCGCGGCTGTCATCAACTTTCGGTTCGCACCAGCCTTCATCCGCAGAAAGGTCGGCAAACCCGGCGGCAAGGTCGATCTCGGCCAAGGCCCGCGCCGCATGGGCAATTGGACCCGAGGCGTCCAGAATGGCGGCCTTCAGGTCGGCATAGTGGCGCTTTTCGATCTCAAGCGCGTGATTTGCCGAATTCAGGATCCGCGTTTCAAGATCGTTCAGGTCAAGCGTTGTAAAGCGGACCTGACCGGCTGTTGTCTGGCGGTGGATGAACAGTTCCGGCATGGCGCGCATGCGGTCTTCGTGTGTCGTCGTGGTTTCGATGAAATAGCCCAGCACGTTGTTGTGCTTGATTTTCAGGCCAGGAATGCCGGACTGGTTGGCATAGTCGGCCTGCATGCGGCCGATGACCCCACGCCCTTCGTCGCGCAGGGCGCGGGTGTCGTCCAGTTCGGGGTCATAGCCGGTAGCGATAAATCCGCCATCGCGGATCAGAAGTGGGGGTTCGGCGACCAGCGACCGGTTCAGCAGGTCAACCAGGCTGGCGTGGCCGATCAATGCTTTGGCTGCCTCGGCCAACAAGGGCGGTGCGTCGGCCAGCAGGGCGGCGATGCCCTCGGCTTGCTCGAGTCCGGCCCGGATGGCGTTCATGTCTCGCGGGCCGTCGCGGTCCAGGGCAAGGCGGGACAGGGCGCGGTCGATGTCGGGGACCCGGCGCAAGGCCTCCCGCAAGCGGTCGCGCAGGGTTGGGGACAGCAGCAGGTGATCAAGTGCGGCCTGTCGGGCGTGAATCACGCCAAGATCAAGCGAGGGGGCGGACAGACGCCGCTCTAGCAGACGCGCGCCTGCGGATGTCGCGGTCCGGTCGATGGCCGCCAGCAGCGACCCTTCACGACCTCCCGAAAGCGCCTGCGTCAGTTCAAGATTGCGACGGGTTGCGGCGTCGATCTGCATCGTGCCGCCATGGGCCTCACGGACCGGGGCGCGCAGAAAGGGAAGGCGGCCGCGTTGGGTCAGGTGGAGGTAGTCGACGAGCGCACCCATCGCCGACACTTCGGCGCGGTCAAAGCTGCCGAATGCGTCCAGTGAGGCGACGGCGAACATCTCGCAAAGCCGCTTTTCGGCGCTGGTTGAATCAAAGCTGCCGCGAGACAGGGGGGTGACCGAGACCCCCGTATCAAGCTGTGTGGCGGTGATTTCGACCTCGCGGGATTCGTTCAGCAGAAGCTCACGCGGGGCGATGCGGGCAAGATCGGGGTTCAGCCGGAGAAGGGAGGACGGCATGACCCGGAACTCGCCCGTCGAGATGTCCGCCCAGGCGATGGCGGCCTGATCGCGGACCTCGGAGAAGGCGGCAAGGAAGTTGTGGCGCCGGGCTTCGAGGAGCGAGTCTTCGGTCAGGGTGCCGGGGGTTACAAGGCGGACCACATCGCGTTTGACGACGGATTTATAGCCGCGCTTCTTCGCTTCTGCCGGGTCTTCCAGCTGTTCAGCTATGGCGACCCGGAAACCTTTCCGGATCAGGGTCAGAAGGTAGCCTTCGGCGGCATGGACCGGGACGCCGCACATGGCGATGGGGTCGCCCTGGTGAAAGCCGCGCTTGGTCAGGGCGATGTCGAGGGCGGCGGAGGCGGCGACGGCGTCGTCGAAAAACATCTCGTAGAAGTCGCCCATCCGGTAGAAAAGCAGGGCACCGGGATTGCGGGCCTTGATTTCCAGATACTGCGCCATCATCGGCGTGACGGTGTCATCGGTCACTTTCATTCCCCCGGCTGTGGAGGGAGACTATCGGGCGCGGGGCGGGTGGGGAAGGGGGTGTCCACAGTGGGCATTCCTGGGAGATCGTTAGATTTCAAGGAGTTGGTTGTGGGCGTTCAGTATTTGTTAGGATTTCGCCCGTTCGAGCGACTTTCATACTGAGCGCTGACGCGCATTCATTTTGTCTTGCCTCTGGCGCAAGCGTCGACCGACTCGGGCATTGGGTGCGCTTCGCCCCCCCATGCCAGTCGTTTCTTGAATCAATGGCGAAACCACCGGCATACCCAGAGGATATTTGTTGAAGAGAAAGCCGGGTTAAGTGCGATCAGGTCAGACCCGCGACGAGGGCGTCGAAGACGGTGCGGGTGCGGGCGAGGCGGCTTTGGTCTTCGTGCATCACCACCCAGGCCTCGAACGTTGGGGTGAGGTCGGGAAGGAGGCGGATGAGCCCGGAGCGTTCGCCGATCCCCACCTGGCAGACGCCGAAGCCGATTCCCTGCCGGATCGCGGCAAGCTGCGCGAGGTCGTGGTCGCTGCGGAAGACCGTGCGCTGCGGTGGGGCGAGGCCGTGCTGCCGCAGACCGGCGGCAAGGGTTTCGTCCCGGTCTTGTCCGATCATCAACCCGGTGGCGGTCAGCGCAGGAAAATCCAGGCCTTGCAGGCGCGGGGCGAGTGTCGGCGCGGCAAAGAGGCCGACCCGCATTGGGGCGACTTTTCGGGCGATCAGCGCCTCTTGCTGCGGCGGGGTCAAACGGACGGCGATGTCGGCGTCGCGGCGGAGGAGGTTCGTGATGTCATTGGTGAGCACAAGCTCAATTTCCAGCGTTGGCCACCGGGCCAGGAGGTCAGCAAGGATCGGTGGCAGGATCTCGACCCCGTAGACCCGGCTGCAGGAAATCCGGACCGCCCCCGCGACACTGTCAGCGGCAGACGAAGCGAGGCGGGCGAAGGCCTGGGCGGCGGCCTCCATCGTTTCGGCCTGCGCCATCAGGGCGGTGTGGCCGGCGACGGGGATCAGGCCGGTCGCCGAGCGGGTGAAGAGCGTTGCGCCGATCAGGGTTTCCAGCGCCTCGATCTGGCGCCGGACGGTCGGTTGCGACAAGCCCAACTGCCGGGCAGCAGCGGAGAGGCTGCTGGTGCGGCAGACTGCCAGGTAGGCGGCGAAGAGTTCCCAGTTTGCGGCGGCGAGCTTCATAAATTCTTTCTAGTCTACTGGCCGAAGTTAGACAATCGTGATGGGGGTGGGTCTGGGGTAGCCATAGAGCGTCGGACAAGAAGCGACATGGAGACAAGAGATGACAAAGATGCAAAGCCCCGCTGCGGTCGTGACCGGGTTTCCGAACCTGGTGCTGCGGGCGGAAGGTGCGATGCTGCTGGCGGCTGCGGCAGTGGGCTATGCGCAGACTGGCGCGGGATGGGGGTTGTTTGCCGTGCTGTTCCTGGTGCCGGATGTGTTCATGCTGGGCTATCTGCGCGGCCCCCGGATGGGTGCGGCGATCTACAATGTCGGGCACAGCACGATTCTGCCGTTCCTGGTGATCGGCCTGGGCCTGATGCTGCCGGTGACGGCGATGTTGGCGGTCGGGCTGATCTGGATGGCGCATGTCGGGTTCGACCGCGCGGTGGGCTATGGGCTGAAGTATGGCGCGGGGTTCAAGCAGACGCATCTGAGTGCGCCTGCGCTTTGAAGAGTCGGGGTGAACCCCGACCTACAAGACATACCGCGAAATGTCGGCCGAGCGGGCAAGGGCACCCAGATTGGTTTCGACGAACGCCGCGTCAACGGTCACCGACTGGCCACCCCGGTCGGGAGCGTTAAACGAGAGTTCTTCGAACACCCGTTCCATCACCGTGTAAAGCCGCCGGGCACCGATGTTCTCAATCGCGCGGTTCACTTCGGCGGCGATGCGGGCGAGGGCGGCAATGCCATCTGGGGTGAAGGTGACGGAAACCTGTTCGGTCCCCATCAACGCGGCATACTGACGGGTCAGGGCATTTTCGGTCTCGGTCAGGATGCGGACGAAGTCTTCTTCGGTCAGGGGCTGCAGTTCGACCCGGATCGGCAGGCGGCCCTGCAGTTCGGGCAGAAGGTCCGAGGGTTTGGCGGTGTGGAAGGCACCGGAGGCTATGAAGAGGATGTGGTCGGTCTTGACCGGGCCGTGTTTGGTCGAAACGGTGGTGCCTTCGATCAGGGGGAGAAGGTCGCGCTGGACGCCTTCACGGCTGACATCGGCCCCGCGTGCGTCCGACCGGGCGCAGATCTTGTCGATCTCGTCCAGAAAGACGATGCCGTTTTCCTGAACCGCCTCAAGCGCCGCCGTGCGGACGGCTTCGTCATCCAAGAGCTTGTCGGCCTCTTGCCCGATCAGGATCTCATAACTTTGTGCGACGGTCAGGCGTTTGCGGCTGGTCCTGCCGCCAAAGGCCTTGAAGATGTCCTGCAAGCCCTGCATCTGGGTTTCCATGCCCGGCATGCCAAAGCCCATCGGCATCGGTGCTGCGTCGGGCACGTCAAGGTCGATCAGGGTATCGTCAAGTTCGCCGCGCTTCAGCTTGCCACGAAACAACTCGCGCGTTTGTTCGCGGGCGTCCTTGCCGGCGACAGCCTCGATCACGCGGTCTTCGGCGGCCTTCTGGGCGCGGGCTTTCACGTCCTCGCGCATCTGGGCGCGGGTGTCGGACATTGCCACGTCGACCAGATCGCGGATGATGCTGTCAACATCGCGGCCGACATAGCCGACCTCGGTGAATTTGGTCGCCTCGACCTTGAGGAAGGGCGCGCGGGCAAGCTTGGCCAGACGGCGGCTGATCTCGGTCTTTCCCACACCGGTCGGCCCGATCATCAGGATGTTCTTGGGGTAGACCTCGTCGCGCAGATCGTCGCCCAACCGCTTGCGCCGCCAGCGGTTGCGCAGGGCTACGGCGACTGCACGTTTGGCGTCGGCCTGACCGATGATGAAGCGGTCAAGCTCGGATACAATCTCACGCGGGGTAAGGTCCGTCATTCGGTCGATCCATAAGGCGGCAGGCTGGCCTTGCCGGGGAAGTCCGGCAGAACGCGCATGACGAAGGCGCGCAGTTGCACCCACCAGGTTCCGATGGCGGTTATGAACGCGCCAAGAAGAAGCAGGACAAAGATCCAGCTTGTCCCCCCGCCTTCGCCCATCACCCAGGCAATGACGATGGCGATATAGGCGATGGCGGCGGTCAAAAAGCTGCGCCGGTCGATCACAAGGGCCAGCACGGTGATCAGGACTAGCGCGATGGACATAAGCCCGATGCCGCCACCATTCATCAGTGTCACGGCAACCGTGTTGACCAAGGCGGGCGCGGCAAGAAGGTGGCACCAGAAGGCGGTGGCGGCGTGGCGGCCAAGACGGTGCGGATCGCGGGTGTCGAACCACATGCCGACAAGGAAGGCTCCGATCCCGAAAAGCAGGGTTGCGGTGGCGAATGCCGGGCTTTCCCCCAGGTCGAACAGCTGTTGATAGCCGCCACCCACCATTCCGACGACATTGGCGGCAGAGGCGGTGATGGAATAGACCGCGCCAAGGACGGCCCCGCCGGTCAGGAAGGCGGCAAAGGGCAGCCGGAACCGGCGATACCAGAGCACCATGCCAAGGGCGGCAAGCAGGAAGCCACCGATGGCCACTGCGCGTTCGTCGATGCCGCCGCGCGCAAGAACAGTGAAGGCGAAGATCAGGATGCCGGTGCCGTAAGCGCTGGCAAGGACCATGGAGGGCAGGGTCATCCGGCGCTTGAGGGTGAAGTAGGTGGCCCACCACCAGGCGATGGCAGCGGACAAGAGCGGGACGAGGGTCAGAAGCGCAAAGCCACCGAACGCCGCAAGGAGGGCGGTCACGCCGGTTAGAAGGATGATCAGGCCGATCGAGATGAAGATTTCGGAAAAGCCGCGGAAGAACTCGAAGGGTTCGTCCTCGGCAGGAAGGCTGGTGCGGACGCCCTCACGCACTTGACCAAGGGTGATCAGCCGGGCGGCTTGCGCCTCGTCCAAGATGCCGGAGGCAACGGCAGCGCGCAGGTCTTCGCGGGTAAGGGTCATGCGGTAATCCTTTCGACGGTCAAATTGCCATTGGTATAGACACAGATGTCAGCCGCAATCGCCATGGCGCGGCGGGCGATGTCTTCGGCGGGAAGGTCGGTGGTCATCAGGCCACGGGCGGCGGCAAGGGCATAGTTGCCGCCTGACCCGATGGCGGCCACGTCATGTTCGGGTTCCAGCACGTCGCCTGCGCCGGTGATGACGAAAAGGTCGGTGCCGTCGGTGACGATCAGCATCGCCTCGAGGTTGCGTAGGTATTTGTCCATACGCCAGTCCTTGGCCAGATCGACACAGGCGCGGGCCAGTTGGCCGGGTGCGGCCTCAAGCTTCTTCTCCAGCCGTTCCAGCAGGGTGAAGGCGTCAGCGGTGGACCCGGCAAAGCCCGCAACGACGTCGTGGCCACCGGCAGACAGGCGGCGGACTTTGCGGGCGGTGCCCTTGATAACTGTCTGGCCAAGGCTGACCTGACCGTCACCTGCCACGACCACTTCGCCGCCGCGACGAACCGCAAGGATCGTGGTGCCGTGCCAGCCGGGAAATCTGTCGTCTGCCATCGGGGCCTCCATTGTCATTTCCCAATATGAATGGGCAGACTGACCACCACAAGGTCAGGCAAACCCATGTCGGAACGCGTCTTGCACATCTACCTGCATTCCCCGTGGCGCGAAGCGGCCGCGGCGGGAAAGGTAAACCTGTTTCGGCGCCTGGCACTTGCCTTGCCGGGCTGGCGGCTTGAATTTCACCCCGATACGCCGGAGGAACGACATCTGGCGCCAGACCGGGGTCCGGGCCTGTTTCACATGCAAGAACCAACCGACCCGAACATCTTGTGCTTGCGAAAGTCTTATATCATGCCGTTTTGGCGGATTGAGGCGGTGGCCGAACGTTGGTTGTTCGATGTAGCACTGACGCGATTCGAGCCGGACCTGATCCCTCGCGATGAGGCGGCCAGTTTTGTGAAGCGTTGGTATCCCAAGATCATTGGGAACCTGTCGCCCAGCCGGGAAGGATTCGTGCTGGTCCCACTGCAGGGGCGGTTGAGTCAGCACCGCTCTTTTCAGGCGGCGAGCCCGCTGCAAATGGTCGAGACCGTTCTGGACCGGGTTCCGAACAAGCCGATACTTGCAACCCTGCACCCGAATGAGCGGTACGATCCGGTCGAGCTTGACGCGCTTAATGCGCTGGAGCGCCGCTTCCCGCGTTTTCAGGTGGTGAGTGAGGCGACATCTGCGTTGTTGCCGGCCTGTGATGCAGTGGTGACCCAGAATTCGGGGGTAGCATTGCTTGGGTTTTTCGCGAAAAAGCCGGCTGTGCTGTTTGCCGAAAGCGACTTTCACCATATCGCGGGGCCGGTGCCACGGGACGGGGCGGACGCAGCATTTTCAGTCCTGGACGGGCCGTCACCAGAGTTTTCGCGGTACTTATGCTGGTTCTTGCGCAGACAAGCGATCAATGGCGGCGCGCCAGAGTGTGAGACACAAATACGTGCGCGATTCCTGCGGCATGGCTGGGATGTCTGAAAAGAAAAACGCCCGCGCGATTTGGCGCGGGCGTTTCAAAAGGCGTTGATCCGGGATTAGCGGCGCAGGCCGAGGCGAGCGATCAGCGAGGCATAGCGGGCCTCGTCAACCTTCTTGACATAGTCCAGCAGCTTGCGGCGCTGGGCGACCATCATCAGAAGACCACGACGGGAGTGGTTGTCCTTCTTGTGGCCCTTGAAATGCTCGGTCAGGGTGGCGATGCGCGACGACAGGATCGCAACCTGAACTTCCGGCGAACCGGTGTCGTTCTCTTTGGTCGCGTATTCCTTGATAAGACGTGCTTTTTCTTCAACGGTGATCGACATCGGGATCTCCTGTTCAAAGGGTTATGGCGCAGGCCGGGATGTCGTCCAGCAAGGCCCTTGGAGGCTCCGCCACGGGGCGGATGCGGGCGTATAGGGGGAAAATGCAGCGTTGGGAAGGGCGATAATCGCGGGCCGAGGTAAGCAGGCATTAAGGTAAATCGCAAAATACGGGCTCAGGCGGGGCCAAGGTGCTTTCGACAATCCGGAGTTCGTGATATCAAAATCCATAAATTCCCTATTCGTGCCAGAAGGTTAACAGAAATATTGGTTAATGGCCGTAGGTGGTCAAGCTGGTAATGAGGTGACGATGTGCTGACTATCATGGCCTTGTTCGGTGTCTTTGCCGCCGGTTTTGCGGCGGATGCGGTGCTGTCGTCTTCGTCCGATGACGAAGACGACGACACGGGCTTCCCCGTCGATGCCTCTGACGATCCTGAAGCGGGCGATATTCTGGGGCCGGGCGGTCTTGATCCAAACGAAGGCAATCCAGTTTCCGATGATCTGCCGCATCCGTTGGATGCCGACATGGTACTTATAGGCACCGAAGCAGGTGAAACGCTTTCGGGCGAAGGGGGCAATGACCAGATCGACGGTTTGGGCGGGTCTGATCTGATCGACGGACGCGATGGGGACGACAGTATCAATGCCGGCGCTGGCAATGATTCCGTATCGGCCGGCGCAGGTGACGATGGCGTTACGGGCGAAGCCGGAAACGATACGCTTTCCGGAATGGCGGGTGATGACACCTTGTCGGGTGGGCCTGGCAACGATTCGCTAGCGGGCGGCGAAGGCCGCGACTCATTGGATGGCGGTGAAGGCAACGACGCGCTTCTTGGCGGCGAAGGCGACGACAGTCAGGCCGGTGGGGTTGGCGATGACTGGCTGGCCGGGGGTTACGGAAACGATCAACTGGCTGGTGACAAGGGCAGCGACATCGTCGACGGTGGTGCTGGTGACGACTGGCTGTCAGGCATGGCGGGTGAGATTGACGATTTCGACACCGACTTTCTGAATGCTGGCGACGGCAATGACACACTGGTTCTGGGCGCTGGTGATTACGCCACCGGCGGCGCGGGCGCGGACACGTTCGAAGTTGTCGAGCCGCCGCAATTCGGCGGTGTGGCCGAAATCAGCGACTATGATGAAACTGTCGACCAACTTGTCGTGCACTATGATGCCGAAACGCATCCCGACCCGGTGCTTGGTCTTGAGATCAGCCTCGATGGGTCGCAAAGCACGATCCTTTTGGACGGCGCGGTGATTGCGATCGTCCGGGGCGGCCCGGTGCAGCTGGATGATATCCGTCTGGTCGCAGCGTGAACCTGGCTACCAGCGCACCGGTTGCTGGGCATAACTGACGTAAAGCGGATGACGGGGCTGGTTCTGCCCGGTCAGCCCCAGATGCTCGAGGTCAGCGCCAGTTGCACGAAGCATGTCGGCCACCTTTGCGCCCCGGTCCAAGTGAAGGCCGTGGTTTCCCCAAGCGCAAAGGATGCGGTCTGCCCAGTTGACGCTATCCAGAATGGCGGCATCGTTCCCGGGCCCGACCGGATCCGCTGCCGCGCGCATGACCCGGGGGTCGGTTGCCCGAAAGGCGAAGATATTCGTGACCCGGAGCGCCCCAAATCCAAGTGCCCGCGCCCGCCTTTCGCAGCGTTCGACGGTGGGGTCGTTCTGAACCTCGGTCGCAGTCGAGGGGTTGAGCATGATGAAAAGCGCCTTGGGACCATTTCCCCAGGCGCGTGTCAAAAGGTAGCGGTATGCCTCACAGTCGGAATAGACCGCCTCTGAGACAGCATCGCCCTTGGTGAATTGCCGGGTTATCAAACTTTCACCCTTGAGCTTTCACCGAATTTTTCAACGAAACGCTTTGGAGTTCCTGTAGGTCCGGGCGCAGCTTACCAGACCGTCTCTTTGGCGAAAGCCCTGAACACGGTGCGCAAGTTGATCTTATGACCCTGATCTTGCATCGCGGTGCCTTCGCCGTTAGCAGAGAATGCGAGTTTGAGGAGACGGACATGGATGCGATCGACACGCTTAAGGCCAGATTCCTTGCCGCCGTCGCAGGTGCTGCCGACGAGGCGGGGCTGGAAGAAGTTCGCGTCGGCGCGCTGGGCAAGAAGGGCGAGATTTCGGCCCTGATGGCTGGCCTTGGCAAGATGGACCCCGAGGCGCGCAAGGCGGCAGGGGCCGGTCTCAACGCGCTGAAGGATGAGATCGACGCCGCGTTGCGGGCGCGGAAGGTGGCGCTGGGCGATGCGGCGCTGGACGAGAGGCTGAAGGCCGAGTGGCTGGACGTGACTTTGCCGGGGCGGCCCCGGCCGCGTGGCACGATCCATCCCGTGTCGCAGGTTATGGAAGAGCTGACGGCAATTTTCGCCGACATGGGGTTTTCGGTCGCCGAAGGCCCGCAGGTCGAAAGCGACTGGTATAATTTCGACGCGCTGAACATCCCGCCGGAACACCCCGCGCGGCAGGAACATGACACGTTCTTCATGCACCGGGCCGAGGGCGACAATCGCCCGCCGCATGTGCTGCGGACGCATACGTCTCCGGTGCAGATCCGCGCGCTGATGGATCAGGGCGCCCCGATCCGGGTCATTGCCCCCGGTCGCGTCTACCGGATGGACATGGACCAGACCCACACGCCGATGTTCCATCAGGTCGAGGGGCTGGCGATTGACCGGGCGATTTCGATGGCGAACCTGAAATGGACACTGGAGGAGTTCTGCCGCGCGTTCTTTGAGGTCGACAAGGTGGAACTGCGGTTCCGCGCGTCGCATTTCCCGTTCACCGAGCCATCGGCCGAGGTCGACATCCGCTATTCCAACGTCGGCGGTCAGTTGAAGATCGGCGAGGGCGACAAGTGGATGGAGATTCTTGGGTCCGGCATGGTGCATCCCAAGGTGCTGAAGGCGGCCGGGGTTGATCCGGAGCAGTGGCAGGGCTTTGCCTTCGGCATGGGGATCGACCGGATTGCCATGCTGAAATATGGTATCCCCGATCTGCGCGCGTTCTTCGAGGCTGATCTGCGCTGGTTGCGGCATTATGGGTTCAGCGCGCTGGACGTGCCGGATTTGGCGGGCGGTCTGTCGGCATAAGGGCGCGGCGATGTCGGAGCAGGACGAAGACCTCGCCGCCCGCCAGCATACCGCCGCGCATGATCCGGCGTTTCCGGAGCGGCGTGAGGTGGCCTATGGTCAGATCGTTGCGGCGCTGGGTGCGGCTTTGGCACCGGCTGGCTATGCGCTGAAGGGTTCGACCTGGACCAAACCTTCGCCACGGGGAAAGTCGGCGGTGCATCTGCAACGCAGCCGCTATGGCTGGGATGTGAAGATCGTTCTGCGCTTCGTCACCCCCGAAGGTGACCCACCCGATCATCCCGATTGGGACGGGGAAGCCGAAATGACCATGGTCCGCTTTGGTGGTGGCGCGGGTGAGGACCCGGGCCGGCTGGCCTTTCTGGACGTGCTGGACCACCCGGCCCATCTGACCCGCAGCATCGACATTCTCGTGACCGAGGCGCTGCCCTGGCTAGAGACCCTGCATCACCCTGACGGCTGACAGTCCCGCCCAGCGCCCGGTTGCCCAGCACGCGGTCAGAAGATAGCCGCCGGTCGGAGCCTCCCAGTCCAGCATTTCGCCACAGACAAAAACGCGCGGCAAGGCGCAGAGTTCGAGGGTTTCGGTGACCGACGCCCAGTCCACACCGCCGGCGACCGAGATCGCCTCGTCCAGCGGGCGGGGGCCTTGCAGAGGAATGGTCAGGTGCTTGAGGTGGTCAAAGGGGGTGTGACGGGCGAATTCCATCACCAGCGCGATCTGCGCCTTGTCGAGTCCAAGCTTGCGCAGCCGGTTCGCGCCGCTTTCGCCGGGTTTCATCCGCGCAAGGCGGGTCGCAATTTCTTCCGCCGACAGGTCGGGCAGAAGATCAAGCGCCAGCGCCGCACCTTCGCGCAACTCGCGGCTGACGGCGTAAATGCCGCCGCCCTCAAGACCCCGATGCGAGATCACGAACTCCCCCCGTTCGCGGCGGCTGCCGACGATCAGGATCGCGCCTTTGACGGGCTGGCCGAATAAGGGGGTCATTTTCGGGGACCAATCCACGCGAAACCCGATGTTTGCAGGCTTCCAGGGGGCGATCCTGACGCCCCTTTCGGCAAGCCACGGAACCCAGGCGGCATCCGACCCCAACCGCTGCCAACTTGCCCCGCCAAGGGCCAGCACCGTGACCGACGGCGTCAGGACCTGAAGCCCGGTGGGTGTTTCAAAGCGGAACCCGCCACCCTCAAACCCCATCCAGCGCCAGCGGCTGCGAAACTCCACGCCTTGACCCGCAAGCCTCTCCGCCCAGGCGCGCAGCAATGGCGAGGCTTTCATCGCCACCGGAAAGACCCGGCCGGACGAACCGGTGAAGACCTCTTGCCCCAAGGCGCGGCACCAGTCCTGCACCTCAGCCGGGCCAAAGGCCGACAGCATCGGGCGTAGCGGCTTTGCGTCATAGTGCGACAGGAAAGCGTCGAGCGGTTCGTGCTTGGTCACGTTCAGCCCGGACTTTCCGGCCATCAGGAATTTGCGGCCGATGGTCGGCATGGCCTCGCAGATCACGACCTTGATCCCGGCACTGGCCAGTTCCTCGGCCGCCATCAGCCCGGCAGGTCCGGCCCCGATGACAAGTGCGAAGAACTTTGGCGCAAAGGTCATGCGGCGGGGGTCCGCAGTTCCACCACGCGGCGCGGATAGGGCATCTCGATCCCCGCCTCTTTCAGCGCGTTCCAGACCGCGAACAGCACCGGCGAGCCATACTTGTTCTTGCCGTCGTCAATCCCGGAGACCCAGTATTCCACCGCGAAATCGACGCTGCTTTCGCCAAAGCCGCGCAATTCGCAGTCCGGGCCGTCCGGTTCGGTCAGCACGAAGGGCAAGGCCGCGACGGCGGCTTCGACAATGGCGGGGACGGTGTTGATATCGGTTTCGTAGGCGACGGAAAACACGGCCTCCAGCCGGTTGGCGCTGCCCTGATCCGAATAGTTTACCACCCGGGTGGTGATGAAATGTTCGTTCGGAACCACGATCCACTTGCCGTCGAACGTCTCAAGCACGCAGGCGCGGGCGGTCATCTTGACGATGGTGCCCTTTTCGCCGCCGTCCAGTTCGACATAGTCGCCGACGGTGGTTTGGCCTTCCAGCAAAAGGATGATCCCGGAAACGAAGTTTGCGGCGATCTGCTGCAGGCCAAGGCCGATGCCGACGCCCAGCGCGCCCCCAAGGACGGCGACGGCGGTCAGGTCGATGCCCATGATCGACATGAGGAGCAGGAAGGCCGCGCCGAAGATGGCGACTTCGCTGGCTTTGATCGCCAGTTCCCGGGTTGCGGGGCGCAGGTCGGGTTGCGCCTTGAGATACCCGGTGGATTGCCGGTTCGACCAGCCGCCCAACCAGAACAACAGCGACCCCGCAATGGCCCCCCGGATCAGGGTCAGGACGCTGAACCGGATGTTGCCAAGGTTGATCTCGGCCGCCTCAAGCTGGCTTGTGGCGTCATCCAGGAGACCCAGTGCATACAGCCCCGCAACGGGCAAAAGCACATAGCGTCCCATCAGTTTCAGGAACCCGTCCGGCAGGACCTTGCGCACCAGTTCCAGTGCGGCAAGGGCCAGGAAGACGCGTTTGCCAAAGGCGATGACCTCGCCCGAGCCGAAAAGCTGCCGGGTCGCAGTTTCGCCGACGGCGGTCAGGGCGAAGGCCAGAACCGGCAAGGCAAGTGGCAGGAATTGCAGCGCAAAGCGGCGGAGGCGAGCCAGTTGGCTGGTGGCGGTCTCGGGCGGTGTCAGAAAGCGGGTCACGACGGGCAGGAAGCGCCGGGTCAGCGTCCGTGCTGCGATGTAGGACAGGATCAGAAGCGCGAATTGCGACAGCGCGGCGGGCGACCCCAGCCAGCCCAGCGCGATGTCAAAGGCGTCGGTCGCCCAGCCCAGCAGCGTGTCCACGGTCTAGCCCTTTGCCCGGTGCGCGATGCGCCCGATGGTGTTCAGAAGGATCTGCGCGGCAAGGATCGTGGTGGTGCCGGAGTGGTCATAGTCGGGGGCAACCTCGACCAGGTCGATGCCGATGATGTTGCCCTGCTTGGTCAGGCCATCGATCAGCTCCAGCACCTCGTAATACAGGAACCCGCCATGCGACGGCGTGCCGGTGCCGGGCGCGATGGAAGGGTCGAAGCCGTCGATATCCAGCGTCAGGTAGTAATCGACGCCCTTGGGGATGCGGGCGAGGGTCGCTTCGATCCCCAGTTTGCGGATCTGGCGGACCGACAGGATGTCGTCGCCCATCGCGCGGGCGGCATCATAGCCGTCCTTGGCGGTGGAACTGACGTTGCGGATGCCAAGGGCGGTGATGCCCTTGACATGGTCCTGTTCCGCCGCGCGGCGCATCGGGTTTCCGTGGCCGTGGCGAACCCCGTGGCGGACATCGACGAAATCCAGATGCGCGTCGATCTGGACGATGTGCAGCGGGCGACCCGCAAAAGCGCGGATGCAGGGGATGTTGATGGAATGATCGCCGCCCAGCACCACCGGGATCGCGCCAGAAGCAAGGATGGCGCGGACGCCGGTTTCGATATTGGCGTGGCTGGACTCAGTATCGGTGTGGACGATGTCGGCATCGCCGATGTCCACGATCCGCACGCCTTCCAGATAGGTCACGTCATCCTCAAAGTCATAGGCCCCGGCATGGCCGAAGGAAAACAGGGTCGAGGCTTCGCGGATACCCCTTGGCCCGAACCGCGCCCCGGCGCGGAACTGGGTGCCAAAGTCAAAGGGCGCGCCCATGACGGCGAAATCGGCGTCGATCCTGGACCAGTCGGGTTCATAGGGGTTCTTGCCGAAGGTCGCGATGCCGACGAAGGGCAGGTTCAGCCGCCCGCTGTCATATCCGTGGCTCATGGTGTTTCCCCCTTGGTCATTCGCTTCAGTGCCCGAAGGTGCGATTGATCGGCTGCCAGCGCGTCAGCCGCAAGGGCCTTGGCGGTGTCGATCAGCACATCAGGCGGCGTGATGCGGTCAATCAATCCCCAGGCCAAAGCTTCGTCCGTTCCGATCCGCTGGCCCGCAAGCAGGATCACCCGGGCGCGAGCAGGGCCGATCAGCGCGGTCAGGCGGGCGGGGTCAGGGGGTTGCGGCAGATAGCCAAGCCGCATCACCGGGTAGAAGAACTGTGCGCCCGGAACCGCGAGACGGATGTCGCAGGCCAGCGCCACCCCCATTGCGCCCCCGGCAAGCGTGCCGTTCAGGGTGGCAATGGTCAGGCCCGGAAAGGCGGCGATGGCGTCCGAGGCCGCGGCCCATGCGGGTGAGGTGCCAAGCCCGGCTTTCATCTCGTCAAGGTCAGCCCCGGCGGAAAAGACGCGGCCTTCGCCGGTCAGGATCAGCGCCTTGGCCCCGGTTTCGGCCGCTTCGGTTACAGCCGCCCCGATGTCGTGCAACATGGCAGCGGTCAGCGCATTGGCCTTTTCGGCGCGTGCCAGCCAGAGGATGAAAAGATCCCCGTCACGTTCTGTCCGGATCATGTGCACCCCTTATGCTTTCCCCGCGCTGCCGAATCCCTTGACGCGTTTGCCGGTCATAGAAAGGATGCAGGCAGGATTTCAACCGGAAAGGTTTAACCCATGTCCCGCATGCTGACGTGCACCACCGCAATCGCACTTGCCGTTTTCGCTACCGGCGCCTGCGCTGACGTGACCCCTGAAGAAGTCTGGGAAAGCTGGCAAGCGATGTCCACCGCCGTCGGGCAAGAGCTGACAGTCGGCGGCAGTGCCCGCAACGGCGACACACTGGAAGTGACCGGGATCGTTCTCAGCTTCAAGGATGATCTGGGCGGCAGCGCCTCGGCCAGTCTGGACAAGTTGTCGTTCAAGGACAATGGCGATGGCACGGTTGCGGTGATCATGCCGGACACGTTTCCGCTGACCGTGATGCCGCCGCCGGAAGAAGGCGGGCCAACCGAGGTCAAGTTGTCGGTGATGCAGCCAGGGATGAAGATCACGGCGGGCGGAAGTGCGACAGAGACCAGCTATGACATCGCCGCACCGACATCGGTTATCCAACTGACCGAGGTCAAGGATGCCACGGGGGCGGTGATCGAAGCGCAGGCGATGCTTGCGATGACCGAAGTGACCGCGAAGTATCTGGTCGCAACCGAGGGCGACAAGACCCGGCTGGACAGCAGTTTCAGCGCCAAGGCGCTGGCGTTGACGCTGGAGGGCAAGGATCCGGAAGGCACCGGACAGGGCAAGGTTCTGATCGCGATTTCCGACATTGCCGGAACGACCAAGGGTAATTTCCTTGGGGCCGAGATGATGAAGGACATGGCGGCCGCGCTGAACGCCGGGTTCACCACCGAAAACGAATTCACCTTCGGCATGATGACGATGGACGTCGACGTGACCGACGATACCGGGCCGACGAAAATGGTGGTGACCTCGACCCTTGGTGGCGGGTTCGAGCTGGCGTTGAACAAGGACAGCATGCGCTATGGCACGTCGCTGGGCGGGGCGAATTTCGTGGTTTCCGGCCCTGAAATCCCGTTCCCCGAGGTTCAGTTCGGCTTTGCCGAGTTTGCCTTCAACATCCTTATGCCTGTTTCAAAGTCCGAAATGCCGCAGGATTTCGGGATCGTGACCAAGCTGGTCGATTTCACAATCTCGGAAGATATCTGGGGCATGTTCGATCCTGCGTCGACTTTGGCGCGCGATCCGGCGACGTTCATTCTTGACCTTCGCGGCACCGGGTTCTGGAAGCAGGACATCATGGACCCGGCGATTGATCTGGACAGCATCGAGGCACCCGGAGAGCTAAGCTCGCTTGACCTGACGTTGGCGCAAGTCAAGGCGGCGGGGGCCGATGTGGCGGCGACGGGCGCGCTAACCTTTGACAACACCGATCTGGTGACCTTTCAAGGTGTGCCAAAGCCGACGGGGTTGGTTACGGTCACCATCAAGGGCGTGAACGCGCTGATCGACAACCTGATCTCGATGGGCCTATTGCCAGAGGAAGAAGCGATGGGCTTCCGGATGATGCTGGGCATGTTCGCACGGCCCGGTGCGGCGGCGGACGAGCTGATCTCGGAAATCGAGTTCAAGGATGGCGGGCTGTTCGCCAACGGCCAGCAGCTTCAGTAAACTACAACGGTCGGGGGCATCGGGCTTGGCGATGCTCCCGGCCTTGCGCCGGGGTCTTGGGGGGATTACCTCAGCGTTCAGACCATTCGGGACCGATCCATGACCCCCAACCTTTCCGACCTGAGCCATGCTTTGCTTGATGCCGCCCGCAAAGCTGGGGCCGACAGTGCCGATGCGCTGGCAGTGACCGGCACCGCGATGTCGATCGAAATCCGCAAGGGCGCGCTGGAGCAGGCCGAGCGGTCAGAAGGCACCGAAATCGGATTGCGCGTTCTGATCGGGAGGCGGCAGGCCTGCGTGTCGGCCTCGGATACCTCTGCGGCCACCATTCAAGCCTTGGCCGAACGCGCGGTTGCGATGGCGCGCGAAGCCCCCGAAGATCCCTTTGCCGGGCTGGCCGACCCTGACCAGTTGGCCAAGGGCTGGGATATTGATGCGCTTGACCTGATGGACCCTGCGGGTGAGCCGGGGGCGGCGGTGCTGGAAGCCTCGGCCCGGGCGGTCGAAGGGGCGGCGCTGGCAACTGCCGGGATCACGCAGGTCGAGGCGGGGGCTGGATACAGCCGTCGCGAGATGCATCTTGCGCTGTCGAACGGGTTTTCTGGTGGCTATGGCCGGACATCGACCTCGCTTTCGGCGGTGGCGTTTACCGGTCAAGGCACGACGATGCAGCGCGACTATGCTGGCGAGTCGCGGACCTATGCCAGCGACATGCCGGGGGCCGACGAGATCGGCCACCGTGCCGCCGAGCGGACGTTGCAGCGGGTTGGATCGGTCAAGCCGAAGACCGGGGTTTATCCTGTGCTGTTTGACGAACGGGTGGCGGCGTCGCTGGTCGGGCATCTGTTGTCGGCGATCAATGGCGGGTCGATTGCACGCGGATCAAGCTGGGCACGGGACCTGTTGGGCAAGCAGGTTCTGCCCGCCGGGATTTCGTTGGTCGAGGACCCGCACCGGCCACGGATTTCATCCTCGCGCCCCTTCGACGGCGAGGGGTTGGCGACCCGCCGCCGTGAGATTGTGGCCGATGGCGTGCTGACCGGCTGGGTGCTGGACCTTGCCACCGGGCGCAAGTTGGGGATGGTGTCGACCGCCAATGCGTCGCGCGGAACTTCGGCCCCGCCGTCGCCCGCAACGACCAATCTGGACCTGACGCAGGGTGCGCTGAACCGCGACGATCTGATCGCGCAGATGGGCACGGGGCTTTTGATCACCTCGATGATCGGATCGACCATCAGCGCGACCACGGGGGATTATTCGCGGGGGGCGTCGGGGTTCTGGGTGGAAAACGGGCGGCTGTCGCATCCGGTGCATGAATGCACGATTGCCGGGAACCTGCGCGACATGCTGCTGCGGATCATCCCGGCGAACGACGCGAGGCCGCATCTGTCGACGCGGGTGCCGTCGATCCTGATCGACGGGATGACCCTTGCCGGCGCGTGATCTGGCACTTCTGACCGATGCCGCGCGCGAGGCGGGGCGGATCGCGCTGCGCTATTGGCGCCGCGATCCCAAGGTCTGGGACAAGGGCGGAGATGATGGCCCGGTGACCGAGGCGGACCTTGCGGTCAACGACATGTTGAAGGCCTGCCTGTTGGCGGCGCGGCCGGATTATGGCTGGCTGTCAGAGGAAACCCCCGACGATGCTGCGCGGCTGGACCGTGAGGCGGTGTTCATCATCGACCCGATTGATGGAACCCGCGCCTTCATCGCCGGAGAGGAAAACTTTTCACATTCGCTTGCCGTGGCGCATCAGGGCCGGGTAACGGCGGCAGTGGTCTTTCTGCCTGCGCTGGACCGGATCTACACCGCTGCCGAAACCGCCCCGCCCTTGAAGGATGGCCAGCCGATTGCCGCCAGCACACGGGACCGGCTGCGGGGCGCGGATATTCTGACCACCAAGCCGAACCTTGCGCCGGAAAAATGGCCAGGCGGGGTGCCTGACATCCAGCGCAGTTTTCGCGCGTCACTGGCCTATCGGCTTTGCCTTGCGGCTGAGGGGCGGTTTGACGGGATGCTGACCCTGCGTGACAGCTGGGAATGGGACATTGCCGCCGGTAGCCTGATCGCGGAGCGCGCCGGGCTGGTGGTGACGGATCGCCGGGGCGGCCACATTGCGTTCAATAGCCCTTCTGCGCAATCCGATGGGGTGCTGGCCCTGCCCCCGGCGCTGCATGCCGATGCGCTGTGGCGGCTGACAGCGGACTAAGAGTCAAAGATCCTCGACCGCCAGAACGCCCTGAACCGCCTTGATCGCACCCTTGATCTGGGGGGTGACGGGGTATTCCCCCGGCAATGACACGTCAATCTCGCGCCCGGTTTCGTCGCTGACGCAAAGTCGGATTTCGGCGCGACTGCTGCCTTGGACCCGCCCAAGCAGCGAGGCAATCGAGGGGATGGCCTCGGCGCGGGCAAGGTGGATGCGGATCGCCGAGGCACCACCCCTTGCGGCAACCGTGTCGATCGGGGTTACCCCTTGCGCCAAAAGTTTCAACGTTTCGCCCTCTAGCTCGGCTTTGACGGTCAGGACCACGTTCTGGCCGGGCTCAAGAAAATCGCGCGAGGCTTCCAGAACTTCGGAGAAACAGGTGACCTCGTAAAGGCCGGTGGGATCGGAGAGCTGGACAAAGGCAAAGCGGTTGCCCCGTGCGGATTTGCGTTCCTGACGGGCAGAGACTGACCCGGCAAGCTTGGCGATATAGGGACCGCGTTCGGCCTGTGCGGTGACCTCGGTCAGGGTCTGAACCTTCTGACGACGCAGGGCCGACATGTAGTCGTCAAGCGGGTGGCCAGAGAGGTAGAAGCCCACTGCCTGATGTTCCTGCGCAAGGCGTTCGACGGGCAGCCAATCGTCGCGGAAGGGCAGGCGGGGTTCGGGGATATCGGCCCCTGCGCTGCCGAAAAGCGAGACCTGGGACGAGGCGGCAGCCTCATGAACCGCGGCGGAATAGGCGACGAGGGGATCAAGCGCCTCGAACACGCGGGCACGATTGGGGTCCAGCGCGTCAAAGGCTCCGGCGCGAGCAAGCATTTCAAGCGGGCGTTTGCCGACGCGTTTCAGGTCGACGCGGCGGGCGAAGTCGAAAAGGGTGGCAAAGGGGCGCTCTTCCGCCCTGACGGGTGTCATCGTTGACGCGGTGCCCAGCGATGACGCCGGTGACGTCGGATGAGCGGCCTGACGCGCGCGGACGATCAGTTGCATCGCCTCGACGCCAACGTTTTTCAGCGCGCCAAGGCCGTAGACAAGAGCACCTTCGCGGACGGTGAAAGTGGCAAGGCTGGCGTTGACGCAAGGGGCTAAGGTTTTCAGGCCAAGCTTGTCGACCTCACGCTTGTAGACGGCCAGCTTTTCGGTCAGGTGAAGGTCGCAGTTCATCACGGCGGCCATGAATTCGGTGGGGTAGTTCGCCTTCAGATAGGCGGTCTGATAGCTGACCACGGCATAGGCCGCCGCGTGGGACTTGTTGAAACCGTAGTTGGCGAATTTTTCGAGCAGGTCAAAGACCTCGCCCGCCTTGGCGGCGGGGATGTTGTGGGTGGCTTTCGCTCCGTCGATGAATTTCGGGCGTTCGAGGGCCATTTCCTCGGGGTTCTTCTTGCCCATCGCGCGGCGCAGAAGGTCCGCGCCGCCAAGCGAATAGCCGCCCATGACCTGTGCGATCTGCATCACCTGTTCCTGATAGACGATGATGCCCTGCGTCTCGGCCAGAATGGGGTCGATGGTGGGATGCAGCGATTCAAGGTCCTTGAGGCCGTTCTTCACCTCGCAATAGGTCGGGATATTCTCCATCGGGCCGGGGCGATACAGGGCCACAAGGGCGACGATATCCTCGATGCAAGTTGGCTTCATCCGCCGCAGCGCGTCCATCATGCCCGAGCTTTCCACCTGGAAGACGGCGACCGTACGGGCGGCGGCGTAAAGGTCGTAACTGGGCTGATCGTCCAACGGGATCAGGTTGATGTCAAAGCTGATGCCGCGCAGGGCCAGCAGGTCCATGGCGTTCTGGATCACGGTCAGGGTCTTGAGACCCAGGAAGTCGAACTTGACCAGACCGGCCGCCTCGACCCATTTCATGTTGAACTGGGTCGCGGGCATGTTCGACCTTGGGTCGCGGTATAGCGGCACCAGTTGGTCCAGAGGGCGGTCACCGATCACCACGCCAGCGGCGTGGGTCGAGGCGTTGCGGTAAAGGCCCTCGATTTCCTTGGCATAGTTCAGCAGGCGACCGACCACCTCTTCCTTCGCGGCCTCGCGCAGACGGGGTTCGTCGGCCAGCGCCTTGGTGATCGAGACCGGCTTTACCCCTTCAACCGGAATCATTTTCGACAGGCGGTCGACCTGCATGTAGGACATTTGCAGCACGCGCCCCACGTCGCGGACGGCGGCCTTTGACAGCAAGGCGCCAAAGGTGATGATCTGAGCCACCCGGTCGCGGCCGTATTTTTCCTGGACATACGAGATCACCTCTTCCCGGCGGTCCATGCAGAAGTCGATGTCGAAGTCGGGCATCGAGACCCGCTCGGGGTTCAGGAACCGTTCGAACAGCAAGGCATAGCGCAATGGGTCAAGGTCGGTGATCGTGAGGGCATAGGCGACAAGGCTGCCGGCGCCCGAACCACGACCGGGACCGACAGGAATGTTGTGGTCCTTGGCCCATTTTATGAAGTCGGCCACGATCAGGAAATAGCCGGGGAAGCCCATCTTCTCGATGATCCCGATCTCGAAATCCAGCCGGGCCTGATATTCCTCGGGTGTGGCAGAATGGGGGATGACGGCAAGGCGGGCCTGCAACCCGGCATTTGCCTGACGTCGAAGCTCGTTCACCTCGTCATCGGCGAAGCGGGGCAGGATCGGCGCGTGCTTTTGCACCGCGAAGGCGCAGCGTCTGGCGATTTCGACGGTGTTCTCCAGCGCCTCGGGGAGGTCGGCGAACAGGGCGCACATCTCGGCTTCGGACTTGAAATAGTGCTGCGGGGTCAGGCGGCGGCGGGGTTGTTGTTGGTCGACATAGGCCCCTTCGGCAATGCAGATCAGGGCGTCGTGGGCTTCATACATTTCGGTCTTGGGGAAGTAGACGTCGTTGGTGGCGACGATGGGCAGGCCCATGTCATAGGCCAGGTCGATGGCCCCGCGTTCGGCGAGGGATTCGGCTTCCGACAACGCGCCGCCGGGGCCGGGGTGGCGTTGCAGCTCGACATACAGGCGGTTCGGGTAGATTTTCGCCAGTCGTTCAAGGATCGCGCGGGCCTTGGTCTGCTGGCCTGCGGCGTGAAAGCGGCCAAGCGGGCCTTCGGGGCCACCGGTCAGGCAGATCAGGCCGTCGCTGTGCTGTGCAAGTTCATCCAGCGTCACCTGCGGCAGGTTGGCCGACCCGGTCATCGTGCCGTCGATGTAAAGATGCGTGTTCAGTCGCATCAGGTTCATGTAGCCCGCCTTGCTTTGTGCAAGCAGGACAACGGGGGCGGGAAGGCGCGGCTTCTCGCCGGGCTGGGCCGGGTCGTGGGCGATGGCAATCTGGCAGCCGACAATAGGCTGCAGCCCCGCGCCGGTGGCGGTCATGGAAAACTCCAGCGCCGCGAACATGTTGTTGGTGTCGGTCACGGCGACAGCGGGCATGGATGCCGCCTTGCACAGGTCGACCAGCTTTTTCACCGGCACCGCGCCTTCAAGCAGCGAGTGTTCGGTGTGGGTGCGAAGATGGATGAATCGGGGGAAGGAGCCGGGCATGGTGGAACCCTAGCGCGGTGCGCCGGGGTGGGGAAGGGAAGATAAGGTGGGGCTTAGGGGGAAGGCATTTATTGGACGTAGAGGCCCATCCAGGTGCCTTGCCCGCGGAAGACAACCGTTTGTCCGGGGGAAAGGCTGGCACGAAAATTGCTCCCTACCCCGCAGAGCTTGGTCATGAACGGCATGTCTTCAAGCTCGACCGGGGTGCGGCAGAACTTGCCGCTGGAGCCGTCCGCCCGGATGACCCTGAAGGTGTGCTGGACGTCGGTGCCAGATATGGTCGCGATCAGTGCCGGAATGCTGGAACGAACAAGGTTGCCCACTGAGGGAGCGAAGATCGCGATGCAGACCACCGATACGAACACGCGCATTGCAACGGAGCCGCCAGATCTTAAGACTGCAAGCAGGATCGCGAGGCCCCAAACCAGCCAAAGGCCATACACAGCGGGTCGGGAGGCTTGCAGCCATTCGATTGAGGGCAGGTATTTGTCGGAGATCAACGCCTCGAGAATTACTGCTGGCAAAATGAGCAGCACGACCCCGGTAACCATCCAGACTAGCCATTGCGGCCAGCCGGTGGCCCAAGTTGCCTTGGTTGGTGACGGATTGGTGGAAAGGTTCGCACTTGGCATAGATAAGAGTTACGCTGCGCGTTCGCGACTGCAAGGCCCGTTTGGACCCGTCTGCCTTAGTCGGCAAACGAGATCAGAGCGCCGAGCCCCAGGATCGCGGCAAGGCCAAGCAGCGCGCCGGTGTCTGTGTAGTCGGGTTTCAGGATCATGACTCCGACGACGGCTACGCGCAGGGCAAGGTCGAACTTGGCCAGCCGGGAAAAGCGTTTCAGCTCGATCAGGGCGGCGATGGTCCCGCGTTCACCTGCGACGGCAACAGCGCGGCGGCCGGTGGGGTGAAGGATCAGGGCGTTAAAGGCCAGCGTCGCTGCCGTGCCCAGAAGGCCAAGGACGGTATAGGCCTCCCATCCCTGAGGGGACATATAGACAAGGGCAAAGCCGGTCAGGGTGGCGACGACGGTTGCCGGAAAGAAGAAGTGGATGCCAAGGAAGGTCAGGCTTTGCAGCTGGGCGACCTGTTCGTCCGCGGAAGCCCGGGCCTTGCGCAGGACGCCGGTCACGACGGTTGCGACTCCGCCCGCGATCCAGACGAGCGCGGCGGTAATGTGCAGAATGACAAGGGCGGCGGTAATATCCATCGGAAACCTAAAGGCCAGCGGGACGGCGATACCTGCTTCTAAACCGGAATATGTTATCGTGGCCAGCGGGGGTTTTGTCGGCACTGGCGGGGACCGGTTCGGCAATTATCGGCAAATCCCGTCAACAGCTTCGCCTTTTCGCGAAATATTTCTGCTTGCCATGTAACGATCCCCCCGGCTTGATGGGGACAAGATCAATAAAGGGCGCGTGGCCCGCTTTACGCCGCATCGGGCGGACACGCAGATTGCCCTAACCGGGGAGACCGCGGCGGACTGTCGAATGACCGGGATTGCGTTTCTGTTGAACGGAACGCCGGTTCGTGTGGAGGGGGAGCCTTCGACGCGGACGTTGCTGGACTGGCTGCGCGAGACGCGCGGGCTGACCGGCACCAAGGAGGGCTGCAACGAAGGCGATTGCGGCGCCTGTACGGTGATGGTGACGGACGAAGCTGGCAGCCGCGCGCTGAACGCCTGCATCCTGCTGTTGCCGCAAGTGCATGGAAAAGCGGTGCGCACGGTCGAGGGGATTTCTGGTCCATCGGGCCAGATGCATCCGGTGCAAGAGGCGATGGTCGCGCATCATGGCAGCCAGTGCGGCTTTTGCACTCCGGGGTTTGTTGTCAGCATGGCGGTCGCGCATCTGAACGGGGCCACCGATCATGATGATCAGCTGGCCGGGAATCTGTGCCGTTGCACTGGCTATGCGCCGATTGTGCGAGCGGCCAAGGCGGCCGAGAGTGCTTTGGTCCCGGAATGGATGATGGCGGACAAGGCGGCGGTGGCCGGGTTTGCGGCAGGTGAGGCGGGGGCCTTCCGGCCTGCCGATTCTGACGCATTGGCCGACTGGTATCTGGCCAACCCCGACGGGGTGCTGATCGCGGGGGCGACGGATGTGGGTCTGTGGGTGACCAAGCAGCTGCGCGACCTGAAGCCGGTGGCGTTTCTGAACGGCGTCCGCGACCTGCAGGGAATCGAGGTGCAGGGCGGGCAGTTGCATGTCGGTGCCGGTGTGACGATCACGGCCTTGCTTGCCGCGGTGGCGGATCGGTTGCCGTCGTTTGCTGAACTGCTGCGGCGCTATGCGTCGGTGCAGGTGCGCAATGCGGCGACGATTGGCGGGAATATCGCCAACGGCTCGCCTATCGGGGATGGTCCTCCGGCGTTGATCGCGCTCGGCGCTACGCTGCATTTGCGGCGCGGTGACGAGATGCGAAAGGTGCCGCTGGAGGATTTCTTCCTTGATTACCGCAAGCAGGACCGCAAACCGGGTGAGTTCGTGGCAGGGGTTTCGTTCCCTGAACATGCGCCGGGGCTGCGGTGCTACAAGATCTCCAAGCGGTTTGATCAGGACATATCGGCGGTCTGCGGCTGCTTTAACGTGACGGTCGAAGCTGGCGTCGTGACGGCTGCGCGGATCGCCTTTGGCGGCATGGCGGGGGTGCCGAAGCGGGCGTCGCTGGTCGAGGCGGCTTTGGTCGGCAAGCCATGGTCAGAGGCCACGGTCGAGGCTGCTGCCGAAGCCATGGCTGGGGATTTCACGCCGATGAGCGACATGCGGGCCAGTGCCGTCTACCGGATGCAGGTCGCGCAAAACCTGATGCGGCGGTATTTCCATGACCTGAACGGCGTGGACGTTTCGGTGCTGGAGGTCCAGCCATGAGCGCGGGTCTGTCCCTGCCGCATGACGCTGCACCGCTGCAGGTGACGGGCGAGGCGCGGTATATCGACGATCTGCCGTTTCCGGCGAATGCGCTGCATCTGGCCTTTGGCCTGTCCAACGTCGCGCATGGCGAGATTACCGGCATCGACCTTTCCGCCGTGCGCGCCGCGCCCGGGGTTGTGATGGTGCTGTCGGCGGAAGATTTGCCCGACATGCCCGATTGCAGCCCATCCGCGCATGACGAGCCTTTGCTGGCGGTGGGCCGCGTGCATTACGTTGGCCAGCCGGTGTTTCTGGTGGTGGCGGACAGCCATCTGGCTGCGCGAAAGGCGGCAAAGCTGGGCAAGATCAGTTACCGGGAATTGCCCGCACTGTTGACGGTTGACGACGCCTTGGCCGCGAACAGCCGGTTTGAAAAAGGTCCGGTGATCTGGGCCAAAGGCGACGCGGCGGGGGAGATTGCCAAGGCCGCGCAGGTTATCGAAGGCAGCTTTGAGGTTGGCGGGCAGGAGCATTTCTATCTGGAAGGCCAGGTTGCTGCCGCCGTGCCGCTGGAGGGCGGGGATTTCCATGTGATGTCCTCGACCCAGCACCCGACCGAGGTGCAGCACAAGGTTGCCCATGCGCTGCATCTGCCGATGTCGGCGGTGCGCGTCGAAGTGCGCCGGATGGGCGGCGGCTTTGGTGGCAAGGAATCGCAGGGGAACGCGCTGGCGATTGCCTGTGCGGTGGCGGCGCGGGCGACTGCGCGGCCTTGCCGGATGCGCTATGACCGCGACGACGACATGATGATCACCGGCAAGCGGCATGACCTGCGGATCGGCTATCGCGCCGGGATCGACGATCAGGGCCGCGTGCTGGGGATCGAGTTCCAGCACCTGTTCCGCTGCGGCTGGTCGCAGGATCTGTCGCTGCCGGTTGCCGACCGGGCGATGCTGCATGCCGACAACTGCTATCATCTGCCGCATATCCGCATTGAAAGCCACCGGCTGAAGACCAACACCCAAAGCGCCACCGCCTATCGCGGCTTTGGTGGCCCTCAGGGGATTGTGGGGATCGAGCGGGTGATGGACCACGCGGCCTTTGCCGTGGGCGGCGATCCGGTGGCAGTGCGCAAGGGCAACTTCTACCGCGAGATGGAGAGTGCGGGAGCCTCCGGCGGGGATATTTCGGCCAAGATGAATGTGCAGACGACGCCTTACCACATGCCGGTCGAGGATTTCATCGGGCATGGGCTGGTGGCGGACATCGAACGGACCAGCGGCTATGCGGCGCGCAAGGCTGACATTGCGGTGTGGAATGCGGGCAGTCCGATCCTGAAGCGGGGCATTTCGTTGGTGCCGGTGAAGTTCGGGATTTCGTTCACTCTGACCTGGCTGAACCAGGCGGGGGCTTTGGTGCATGTGTATCAGGATGGGTCCATCGCGTTGAACCACGGCGGGACGGAAATGGGGCAGGGTCTGTTCCAAAAGGTCGCGCAGGTGACGGCGGGGGTGTTCGGGGTGGATACCGGCATCGTCAAGATCACGGCCACGGATACCGCGAAGGTGCCGAATACCAGTGCGACGGCGGCAAGTTCGGGGGCCGACCTGAACGGGATGGCGGCGCGGGCGGCGGCGGAGACCATCAAGGGGCGGTTGGCGGATTTCATCGCGGAAAAGCATCAGGTCAAACCTGAGACGGTCAGGTTTGAGGGTGGCACGGTCAGGGTCGCGGGCGAGGTCTATCCTTGGGCCAAGGTCGTGGCATGGGCCTATCAGGCGCGGATTTCTCTGTCTTCGACCGGGTTCTATTCGACGCCCAAGATTATCTGGGACCGGGTCAAGGGCCAAGGTCGGCCGTTCTTTTACTTTGCCTATGGCGCGGCGGTGACCGAGGTGGTGATCGACCGGCTGACGGGTGAAAACCGCATCTTGCGGGTCGATATCCTGCACGACACCGGCACCAGCTTGAACCCGGCGCTGGATATTGGGCAGGTCGAAGGCGCCTTTGTGCAGGGCGCAGGCTGGCTGACGACAGAAGAGCTGGTCTGGGATGGCAAAGGGCGGCTTTCGACCCATGCGCCCAGCACCTACAAGATCCCGGCCTGTTCGGACCGGCCGCGCGTCTTCAACGTGGCGCTTTGGGACAAGCCGAACCGCGAGGATTCGGTGGGGAAGTCGAAAGCGGTTGGGGAACCGCCTTTCAATCTGGGCATCTCGGCGTTTCTGGCGCTGTCGGATGCGGTGGCGGCTTGCGGTGATGGGTCGGTCTATCCGGCGCTGGATGCGCCCGCGACAGCGGAGCGGATCCTGATGGCGATCAGGAGGGTCGAGGGCCGTGTTTGACCTGACCGCCCTTGGCGAAGCCTTGGCCCAGCATGACCGCGCCGCCCGTGTGGTGATTGCGGCGCATGACGGGTCATCCCCGCGTGAGGTGGGGGCGGCGATGCTGGTCTGGGCCGACCTTTCCAAGGATGGCGGCCAGTCGGGCACCATCGGCGGCGGCGCGCTGGAGTATAAGGCGGCGGCCAAGGCGCGGGCGATGCTGGCGACCGGGGGCCGTGCGGTCGAGCGCGTGGCCCTTGGACCAAGCCTGGGCCAATGCTGCGGCGGGGCGGTGACGCTGTGGACCGAGGTTTACGAAGCGCTGCCAAAGCCCGAGGCTGGCGTGGTCGCGCGCGGGCCGGGGGATATGCCTTTTGCTGTCAAGCGGATGCTTGCGGCGGCGCGCGGGCAGGGTCTGCGGCCCACGGTTGGGCTGGTCCAGGGTTGGCTGATTGAACCGGTGATCGAGGCGGACCGGAGTATCTGGGTCTGGGGTGCCGGGCATGTGGGCCGGGCGCTGGTGTCGGTGCTGGCCCCCCTGCCGGGGGTTGCCATTACCTGGGTCGATATTGGGCCCGAGCGGTTTCCGGATACGATCCTTCCGGGCGTGACGGTTGTTTCAGCAAACGACCCAGCGCTGCTTGCGGATCATGCACCGGTGGCGGCCGAGCATCTGATCCTGACCTATTCTCACGCATTGGACCTTGAACTGTGCCACCGTCTGTTGAACCGAGGCTTCCGGTCTTGCGGGCTGATTGGATCGGCGACGAAATGGGGCCGATTCCGGTCGCGGCTGAAGGCGCTGGGCCATGAGGCGGCAGAGGTTGGGCGGATCGGTTGCCCGATCGGTGATCCGGCCCTTGGCAAGCATCCGCAGGCGATTGCGGTCGGCGTGGCGGTGGAACTGTTGAAGGCGCCATCCGTGGTGGCAAGGGAGATGCGGGCATGACGACGACACGGCCAGAGCTTTTGCGCGTCGAGGGGATCACCAAGGCCTATCCGGGTGTGGTGGCCAACAGTGACGTGACCTTTGCGATCTCGGAGGGCGAGATTCACGCGCTTTTGGGGGAAAACGGCGCGGGCAAGTCGACCATGGTCAAGATGATCTATGGCCTTGTGCGCCCCGACAGTGGTCAGATGACCCTGCGGGGGGCGGCGTATCAGCCCGGCAAACCCGCCGAGGCGCGGCGGCTGGGCGTGGCGATGGTGTTCCAGCATTTCAGCCTGTTCGAGGCGCTGAACGTGGCCGAGAATGTCGCCCTGGGAATGGAAAACCCGCCGCCGATGCGCGAACTTTCGGCGCGCATCCGCGCGGTGAGCGAGGAATATGGCCTGCCTTTGGACCCCAGCCGTATGGTCGGCGACCTTAGCGCCGGAGAGCGGCAGCGGGTGGAGATTATCCGGTGCCTGCTGCAGGACCCCAAGCTGCTGATCATGGATGAGCCGACCAGTGTGCTGACGCCGCAAGAGGTGGAGATCCTGTTCAAGACGCTGCGCCAGTTGTCGGCCGAGGGCACGGCGATCCTGTATATCAGCCACAAGCTGGAAGAGATCAAAACCCTGTGCGACGAGGCGACGATCCTGCGGCGCGGCAAGGTGGTGGCAACCTGCACCCCGCGTGAGAGGACCGCGCGCGAGATGGCGGAACTGATGGTCGGGGTGGCCTTGAAGACGCCCGAACGGCGGTTGGGGGCAAAGGGCGACGTGGCACTGGGGGTCAGCGACCTGTCGGTGTCCTCGCCCATTCCGTTCGGGACCTCGCTTAAAGGAGTCAGCTTTACGGTGGCGAAGGGCGAGGTTCTGGGTATCGCGGGTGTCGCCGGGAACGGGCAGGATGAGTTGTTGCTGGCGCTGTCGGGCGAATTGCGGTCGGGCGCGGACAAGGTGCGGATCGCGGGCCATGCGGCGGGCGATCTTGGGCCGGTGGAGCGGCGCAAGGCTGGGTTGGTGGCAGCACCCGAGGATCGGTATGGGCATGCGGCGGCCCCTGACATGTCGCTGGTCGAGAATGCGTTTCTGACGGCAGGGGTTCGCAAGGGGTTGGTGAAGAACGGGTTCGTCGACTGGGCGGGAACGCGCAAGTTTGCCGAGGAAATCATCGCGGCTTACGATGTGCGCACTCCGGGACCTGATGTTGCGGCGCGGGCATTGTCGGGTGGCAACCTGCAGAAGTTCCTGATGGGACGCGAGTTGATGCAGGGGGCCGATGTCATCGTGATCAACCAGCCGACCTGGGGCGTGGATGCGGCTGCGGCAGCGCAGATTCGGCAAAGCATTCTGGACCGGGCCGGAGAGGGTGCTGCGGTGGTGGTGATCAGCCAGGATCTGGATGAACTGCTGGAGGTCTCGGACAGCTTTGCCGTGTTGAACGAAGGTCGGCTGACCAAGCCTCGTCCAACGGAGGGGCTGACCATGGACCAGATCGGCCTGATGATGGGCGGCGCCCACGGCATGGAGGTCGCACATCATGTTGAATGAGGGCGTGGTGATCTGTTGCAGCGGGGGGCCAGCCCCCCGTATCCCCCGGAGGTTTTCCGCCAAGAGGAAGGGACAGTCGCATGTTCAGGCTTGAAAAGCGCCCGACCCCCAGCCGGTTCTGGCTGTATGCAACACCGCCGGTCGCGGTGATCCTGACGATGATCATGGGTGGCATTCTGTTTGCATCCATGGGCAAGAACCCGTTTGAGGTGATCCGGACCATCTTCTGGGACCCGATCTTTGGCGAGTTCGGGTTCTATCTGCGCGGTCAGTTGCTGGTGAAGGCGGGGCCGTTGATCCTGATCGCCATCGGTCTTGCGCTGGGCTTTCGGGCGGGGATCTGGAACATCGGCGCGGAAGGCCAATACATCATGGGTGCGATTTTCGGCGCATCCGTCGGGCTGGCGGTGTTTCCGACCGAAAGCCGCTGGATCTTCCCGCTGATGGTGATTGCGGGGGGCTTTGGCGGTTGGCTTTGGGCGATGATCCCGGCGATCCTGAAGACGCGGTTCAATACCAATGAAATCCTTGTCAGTCTGATGCTGGTCTATGTCGCTGAGACGATCCTGGCCAAGGCCGCGACCGGGTTTCTGAAGAACCCCGAGGGGATGGGGTTTCCGGGCAGCCGCAACTTTTCAAGCTATCCGGCGGCGCAGAACGGGTTCCTCTACGAACCGCTTGGCCTGCACTGGGGCGGGGTGGCGGCCTTGGTCACCGGGGTTCTGGCCTACATCCTTCTGACGCGGCATCAGGCGGGGTTTCAGATCAAGCTGGCCGGGCAAGCCCCTCGGGCAGCGCGGTTCCACGGGGTCAACCCGGCGCGGCTGGTGGTGCTGTGCATGGGGATATCGGGGGCATTGGCCGGATTGGCGGGTCTGTTCGAGGTGACGGGGCCAGCGGGGCAGATCACCATCGACTTCAACACCGGCTACGGGTTCACCGCGATCATCGTGGCCTTCCTTGGCCGATTGAACCCGCTTGGCATCGTGCTGGCCGGTTTCATCATGGCCTTGACCTATGTGGGGGGCGAGATGGCATCCACCAACCTTGGCCTGCCGGATGCGGCGATCCAGGTGTTTCAGGGGATGCTGCTGTTCTTCCTTCTAGCGGTGGATGTGCTGACGAATTACCGGATGCGGCTGTCTTTCGGGGTGAAGGCATGAACGCTGCGGACCGAAACAGATACATGGCAGCGGTCGCCCTTGCAGTGGGCGGGACGCTGGCGGGGTACTATATATCCGTCGTCGGTACGATACTGACAGTGTGTCTGCTGCTGGTGCTAGTTGCGGCCCTGCTGGGCGACACCGGCGGCGCTATGGCGGATCTGGTTGCAAGACCCTTCTCGGCGCTGGGCGACTGGCTTCGCAAGAAGGATGAGCACAGTTGGCTGCGGCGTGCGCCGGTCATTGGGCTGGTGGCGGGATCAATGATCCGGTGGATCGCAACCGGCTTGGCAGCCTCGGGAGGCACATGATGGATTTTGGCGGCATCAATCCGGTCATCCTGATCGCGACGCTGATGGCGAGCGCCGTGCCGATCCTGCTGGCGGCGCTGGGCGAGGCGGTGGTCGAGAGGTCCGGCGTCCTTAACCTTGGGGTCGAGGGCATGATGATCATGGGCGCCCTTGGCGGGTTCGTCGTGGCGGTCGAGACCGGCAGCCCCTTGCTGGGGTTTGTCGGTGGGGCTGTGGCGGGGGCGGTGCTGAGCCTGTGCTTTGCGCTGCTGACTCAGGTGTTTCTGGCCAATCAGGTGGCGACCGGTCTGGCGCTGACGCTTTTCGGGCTGGGACTGTCCAGTCTGGGCGGGCAGGGCTACAACGGGATCAAGCCCCCGGCGACCGGGCAGCTGTTGCCGGACTTTATGGCGGACCTGCCAGTGGTGGGGCCGATTGTCTTTGGGCATGACTGGGTGGTCTATTTCTCGATCGCGATGACGGCCGTGTTGTGGTGGGTGCTGAAATCCACCCGGATCGGGCTGATCATCCGGGCGGTCGGCGAAAGCCATGAGGCGGCGCATGCCCTTGGCTACAAGGTCAATCGCATCCGGCTGGGCTGCATCGCCTTTGGTGGGGCCATGGCCGGGATGGGCGGGGCCTACATCAGCCTTGCCCGAGTGCCGCAATGGGTGGACGGGATCACCACCGGGGCGGGCTGGATCGCGCTTGCCATCGTGGTCTTTGCCAGCTGGAAGCCCTGGCGCGTGCTGATTGGTGCCTATCTTTTCGGCGGCATCACGGTTCTGCAGCTGAATGTGCAAGTGAATGGAGGCCTGCCCTCTGGCATCTTGTTTCTGATTTCACTGGTCTGCATTGTTGCGCTGCTGGTTCTTTATCTGCTTCGGGCAGGCCGCACGCCGCAACAAAGCTTGAACCCGCTTTTGGTGATAGCCTTGGCATTTCCGCCTATTGTGTGGGCGGTGGCGGTCTTGCTTGGCTTGCGCGTGATCAAGCTGCCGGTCGAATACTTGTCGATGGCGCCCTATCTGATAACCATTCTTGTGCTGGTCATCATGTCGGCGGGTCGGAACAGCAAGGCAAACGGGGCTCCGGCCTGTCTGGGACAGAATTTTCACGCCTCGCGCTGAGGCTTACAACTGCAGGGCCGATGGTTCTGCCACCAAGGGGAGTAACGAGATGAAACGTAGAAATCTGCTGGCAAGTGCTGCAATGGGGCTGATGCTGGCTTCGGGCGCGGCCTTTGCGGAAAGCCATGCCAAGACAAAGGCCTGCTTTGTATATGTCGGCCCGATCGGTGACGGCGGCTGGACCTTCCAGCACCATGATGGTGCGATGCAGGTGCAGGCAGCTTACGGCGACAAGGTCGAGATCCAGTATCAAGAGAACGTGCCTGAAGGTGCAGATGCCGAGCGCGTGCTGACCCAGATGGCGCTGGGCGGCTGCAACATCATCTTTACAACGTCCTTCGGTTATATGGACCCGACCAACGCGGTTGCGGCCAAGTTCCCGGATGTGATGTTCGAACATGCCACGGGCTTCAAGCGTGAGCATCCGAACGTCTCGACCTACAACGCGCGCTTCTATGAGGGCCGCGCCGTTCAGGGTCTGATTGCAGGCCGCATGACCAAGACCAACAAGATCGGCTACATCGCGTCCTTCCCGATCCCGGAAGTGATCATGGGGATCAACAGCTATTACCTGAACGCCAAGAAGGTGAACCCGGCGGTTGAACTGTCGGTGGTCTGGGCCTTCACTTGGTTCGACCCGGCGAAAGAGGCAGACTCGGCCAAGGCGCTGATCGACCAGGGTGTTGACGTGATCGCGGCCCACACCGATTCGACCGCGCCCTTGGCCGAAGCGGCCAAGACCGAAGGCGTGATCGGCTTTGGTCAGGCGTCGGATATGACCGAATACAAGGACGGTCCGCGCGTGTCGTCGATCATCGACAACTGGGGCCCCTACTACGTCAAGCGCGTGGGCGCCCTGATGGATGGCACCTATGCGCAGGCCGACGCCTGGGAAGGCATCGCCGGCGGCGAAGTGCTTATCGGCGAGATCACTGACAAGGTCCCGGCCGAGGTGAAAGCCGAAGCCGAAGCCATGCGCGACGCGATTGCCGCGGGGACCTACCACCCGTTCACCGGCCCGATCAACAAGCAGGACGGTTCGGTCTGGCTGGCGGACGGGGCAACGGCACCGGACGGCGACCTGCTCGGCATGGGCTTTTATGTCGAGGGAATCGTCGGCGACATCCCGCAGTGATGCGTTGATCCGTTGAACCTTGGCGGGTCCGGTCAGGCCGGGCCTGCCTTTTGCATTTCGTTCAGGAAGCGGGGACGATTGCGATATATCTTGTAAAGATATCCCGGCGTGGTGAAACTCGCCCTCAGAGTGTGCGTTGGTTACCTGCTTGTTGTGCTTTTCCACTAGGCGAAACACGGCCGGTCCGCTTGCCCGGCCAAAATCGGGGATCCTAATGATAAACCACAAATCCATGCTGCTGTTTGCCGTCCTTTCTACCTTCGGCATCGCCGGATCGGCGGCGGCGCAAGCCCTTGATAGTGTTAAGGCATGCTTCGTTTACCTTGGGCCGATCGCTGATGGCGGCTGGACCTATCAGCATCATCGTGGCGCCGAGGCGGCCAAGGCTGGTCTGGGCAAGCGGGTCGAGATTGTCTGGCAGGAGAACGTGGCCGAAGACGCAAGCGCCGAATCGGTGATCGAGAATATGGCGGCCTCGGGCTGCGACATCATCTTCACGACGTCCTTCGGTTACATGGATCAGACCAATGCCGTTGCGGCGCGATACCCGGATGTGAAATTCGAACACGCGACCGGGTTCAAACGGGACCATCCCAATGTGTCAACCTATAACGCGCGTTTCTACGAGGGTCGCGCTGTTCAAGGCCTGATCGCGGGGCGAATGACGCGAACGAACAAGATCGGCTATATCGCATCTTTCCCGATCCCCGAGGTTCTGGCCGGGATCAACTCGTATTATGTCAATGCCAAGCGGGTGAACCCGGATGTAGAACTGCAGGTTGTCTGGGCGTTCACTTGGTTCGATCCGGTGGTTGAGCGGGAGGCGGCAATCAGCCTGATCGAGGCAGGGGTGGATGTGATTGCTGCGCATACTGATTCGACCGCCACCATGGAGGAGGCGGCCAAGACCGGCGGGGCGGTCATCGGCTTTGGGCAGGCGTCGGACATGACCGATTTCAAACCCACGCCGCGCGTGTCCTCGATCATCAACAACTGGGGCCCCTACTACTTCCGTCGCATCAACGAGCTTTTGAACGGGACCTATGGCCAGGCAGACTCACTCGAAGGCATCAGTTCCGGGGTCGTGCTGATCGGGCTGATTTCGGAAGAGGTTCCGAATTCGGTCAAGGCCGAGGCCGAAGCGCTGCGCGATGCGATCGCGGCGGGAACCTATCATGCGTTTACCGGCCCGATCAACAAGCAGGACGGCAGTCCGTGGCTGGCCGACGGCGAATTCCCGGCGGATGGCGATGTCCTTGGCATGGGCTTCTACGTCGAGGGGATTGAGGGCGAAATCCCGCAATAGCCGCCGATTGCATCCGACCCCGACGACGGGGTATGCCAGCGAGAGGATGAAAGGGGCACCGGTCATCGGTGCCCCTTGGCTTTTCCGGGGGAAACATGGACACGGATTTCCTGATCATTGGCGGTGGCATTGCCGGGATCTCGGCAGCAGCACGGCTGTCCGAGCTGGGTTCGGTCATCGTGATGGAGACCGAGGCGGCGCTGGCGCATCACGCCTCGGGTCGGTCGGCGGCACTTTATGAGCCACGCTACGGAGCACCGGCGGTCGTGGGTCTGTCGATGGCCTCCGAGACCCATTTCCGGTCGCTTCCCGGTGTGCTGTCGCCGCGCGGGTTGATGCTGGTCGCCAAGGCCGAAGCGCGCGAAGCTTTCGAGCATGACCTGGACGTGATGGACTTCGACCGGATCAGCGTCGATGCCGCACGGGAGATCGTTCCGATCCTGAACCCGGATGTCGTGGCGCTCGCAGGCTATGCAACCCACGCCGAGGACATTGACACCGATCTTCTGCTGCAAGGCTTTGCGCGTGAGGCCAAGGGCCGGGGCGCGCGCATCCTGACCAGCGCCAAGGTGACTGCGATCACAAAGCTGGCGGGTGGCTGGCAGGTGTCCAGTGCGGCGGGTGATTTCACCGCGCGGATGGTGGTGAATGCTGCCGGGGCCTGGGTCGATCAGGTGGCGGCAATGGCGGGGGTCCGGTCGCCGGGCTTTACTCCCAATCGCCGGTCAATGGCGCGGATCCCGGCACCGGGAGGGCATGATGTCAACGGCTGGCCGATGCTCTTCGGCCCTGGGGAGGACTGGTATGCCAAGCCCGATGCCGGGGCGCTGATCGTTTCGCCCGCCGAGGAACACCCGACCGACCCGCACGATGCATGGGCCGATGACATGGTGCTTGCCGAGGGTCTGGCGCGGTATGAAGAGATGGTGACCGAACCGGTGACGCGGGTGATCTCCAACTGGGCCGGTTTACGGACCTTTTCGCCCGACCGGGTGCTGGTGATCGGGCCGGACCTGCGCGAGCCGTCGTTCTTCTGGCTGGCTGGTCAGGGTGGCTATGGCTTTCAGTCCTGCCCTGCTGCAAGCCGTCTGGCTGCCGATCTGATCGGGGGCCGGACGCCTGAACTTGATGCTGATCTGGTTGCCGCGCTTGCCCCTGCACGGTTTGGGTGAACGATGGCGCTGAAGCTTCCTGACACCGGGGCGGAAATCCTGCCGGACGGGCGGCGGATGGTGCCGTCGGCGGCGCGAAATGCCAGGCCGATTCTTGATGTCTTGCGGAGACTTGGCTTGCAGGGGCGGCTCTTGGAGATTGCCTCGGGTTCCGGTCTGCATGCGGCGGTGATGGCAGGCGAGCTTGGGCTTGACTGGCAACCCACGGATGTCGATCCGGGGAACTTTGCCTCGATCCGGGGCTGGGCGGGTGTCTCGACCGGCACGATCCGCGAACCGGTCCTGCTGGATGCCACGGTCCCGGGCTGGGCGGCAGGGATAGGCCGGTGGGACGCGGTTCTGCTGGCGAACCTGTTGCACCTGATCCCATCTGCGGCGGCGGAAACTGTTCTGGCTGAGGTCGCGCAAGCCTTGGCCCCGGGTGGGATGTTCTGTCTTTATGGCCCGTTCTTGCGCAACGGCCAACCAACCAGCCCCGGCGATGCCGCTTTTGACGCCTCCTTGCGGGCGCAGGACCCGGCGATCGGCTACAAGGATCTGGATTGGGTGGTGGACCACCTGACGGGTCGGGGTCTTGCGGTGAAGGTGGTTGGGATGCCCGCCAACAACCTGATGCTGGTGGCACAGAGGGCTTGACCTGAATCATGGCCGTCTCTTGCCTGCTCTGCCAACCGCAGGGAAGCAAGGAGACCAAAATGAGCTATCGAGAAAAGACCGCCGAGATCCGTTCCGAACTTCGCGCACTGCACAAGCTGAACCCTGAAACGGCCAAGGGATTTCAGGCGCTATCCGCGGGCGCGATGACGGATGGTGCGCTGGACAAGAAGAGCCGCGAACTCGTGGCCTTGGCGATTGCCGTGACGCAACGCTGCGAGCCCTGCGTTGCCCTGCATGTCGAGGCGCTGATGAAGGCCGGGGCCACGCGTGAGGAAATGGGTTCGGTCCTTGCCACGTGCGTTCAGATGGGGGGCGGGCCTGCGCTGATGTATGCAGCGCATGCTCTGGCCGCCTGGGACGAATTTTCATTGCCTGCCGTCTGAAAGGCGCGACGGAACTTCGCGGGCCGCGCGTATTTTTTATGTGAAAACCTTCAAAGCTATGGAGCATAAAATGAAATACCGCCCGCTTGCCACCCTGATTGCCATCCTTGCCGTGACACCGGCGTTTGCCCAGGAAAACACTCCCGGCGGCCATTTCGTGTTGAATTGGGATGCCGATGCTGATGGAAGCGTCTCGCTGGAAGAGGCGACCACCCGGCGTGGCGATATCTTCACCACCTTTGACTCCGACGAGGACGGTTTCCTTTCGGGTCAGGAGTACGATCTTTTTGACGAAGCCCGCGCGACGGATCGGGCCGGAATGCAGGAAGAGATGGGTTCCGGTCAGGGCACGGGCCAAGGCAACGGTCATGGCATGGGCGGCGAGGAGCAGGGTATGGGTCGCGCCTTCAACGACGCCGACGGCGACGACCGTGTGAGCCGTGAAGAGTTCATGGCCCGTGTCCCCGACTGGTTCGCCATGATGGATCGGAACGGCGATGGCGGGATCACCACAAGCGATTTCGGGCCGGGCAATTAATCGCCAAGCGGCAATCCAGGCCGCGACAAACTGACGGCAAGGCGGCAACATGGCAGCATGAAACCCGCCTTGCATCTAGCGCTCTTCCTTGCCCTTGCCGCTTGCGTCGGCGGCAGGGCGTCCGCGCCGCCACCTGTCGACAACGTGACGGTGACCAGCTCCAACTTTTCCGACAGCGATCCGACCGATTGGCCGGGCCGGTCGCCCGACCGTTATCCCGTGCATGGGATCGACCTGTCGCGGTTCCAAACCCAGGTCAACTGGCCCGAGGCCCGCGCCAACGGGGTGAACTTTGCCTATATCAAGGCGACCGAGGGCGGCGATCTGTTCGACCCGATGTTCACCGAACACTGGCGGGGTGCCGGTGCTGCCGGGGTCAAGCGCGGGGCCTATCACTTCTTTTACCACTGTCGCCCGGCAGCCGAGCAGGCCCGCTGGTTCATCAAGCATGTGCCGCGGACCAATGGCGCGCTGCCGCCGGTGCTGGATCTGGAGTGGACGCCGACCTCGCCGACCTGCACCCTGCGTCGGGATGGGGCGACCATCCGGGCCGAGGCGCGCATCTTTCTGGACATGCTGGAGCGCCACTACGGCCAGCGCCCGGTGATCTATACCACGGTCGATTTCTACGAGGACACCCAGCTTTGGCAGCTAGACGGGGTGGAATTCTGGCTGCGTTCGGTCGCCGATCATCCGCACGGGGTTTATGACGGCAAGGACTGGCGCTTTTGGCAATACACCTCGACTGGCTTGATCCCGGGGATCGAGGGCCGGGTGGATATCAACGTCTTCGCCGGGTCAAAGGCGGCATGGGCCGCGTGGCTGGCAGCGCGGACACTTTAGGCCCGGCTGCGCCGCCAGTCGCGCCAGCGTCTTAGCCAGCGTTTGGCAGTCCGACGGCCGCGGATCACCAGAACTGAAATCGGTCCGCGCAACAGCGGGAGGTCGACGGCCAGAAGCAAAAGGCCTGCAGGCAGCATCCAGATCCCAAGCACCGGCAGGAACCACAGCAGCCCGCCCGCGGTCAGGATCACGGCCAGCGGAAAGCGGATCGGGAACCAGCTGTCCCGGCGCAGATGCGTCATCGGCCCGCGCAATGCCGGGATCAGGCGTTCCAGCGCGTGGAACTGCCGTTGGAACCTGCGCTCGCGCCGTGTCATTTGGGAATGCCTCTGGTCAAAACTATGTGCCCGAAGATTGCGACAGCTTTACGACGGGGGACTGCCCCGTTGCTGCCAGCGCCGTTTCCAGCGCCGGATCATATGGCGCGCGCGGATGATCAGGGTCGAGATCGGCGCCTGCAGGAGCGGCAAATCAACCGCCAGCAAGAGAAGGCCCAGTGGCAGCATCCAGATGCCGAGGACGGGCAGGAACGACACCAGCCCCCCGACGATCAAAAGCAGGGCCAGCGGCAGGCGGACAAACCGCCAGCGGCTGCTTTGCAAACGCTTTAGCGAGGAGCGGGAGCCGGGGATCAACCGCTCCAGCGCGTCGAACTGACGCTGAAATCTGCGCTCGCGTCGGGTCATTGCCGTCTGTCCATCACCGTTAGATGGCCATGGCAAGCTGTGGGTTCAAGGCCGCTCGCAACAAGACAGGTCACGTTCTTGACTTGCGGATTTCGTAGATCACTTCGCCTGCTTCTGACCCTGGGATCGGTTCGGGAAAGCTCGGACGGATGGTCTCGACGTGGCGCATGCCCGACTTTTCCATCACCCGCCGCGAGCCTGTGTTGGCGGCCATTGTTTCGGCCCGGATGCAGGCAAATCCCCAATGGTCGAAAGCCTGAGAGACCAGCGCCGTCACGCCCTCGCTGGCAAGACCCCTGCCCCAGCTGTTCCGGGTCAGGCGATAGCCGATTTCGGCTGTGCGGGCACCGTCCGGCCCCCCGTCATCGAAGAAGGCAAACCAGCCGATGAAGCGGCCTGTCGCGGTTTCATGCGCGGCAAGAACCTCGGGTTCGGTCCCGCGCGGGGTGAGGAAATCACCGTCCGGCAGGCCCGCCTCGGGCACCGGGCGGCCGCCGTTCAGGTAGCGCATGACCTCGGCGTCAGCCTCAAGCGCCACCAGATCGGGCCGATCCGCCGGGGAGACGGGGCGAAGGGTCAGGCGCTTGGTTTCAAGGCGAAAATCGGGACTCATGACGAAAAGGATGCCAGCAATGAAGGGAAAAGCAAGATCGTGTCAGATCAAGGCCTTGCGCACGACATGTCGGCGGCTGCCGATTCGCGAAACCGCCTGAAAACCCAGCTCCTCGTATTTCGGAAGAAAGCCGCTGAACCTATAGCTGGGGCTGTCGGGATCCACCGGATAGGCCTCCAGCATCGTGCCGCCCATAGCGCAGGCATGGATTTCCGCCGCTGCAACCAGGGCTGCAAATCCCGCCTGCCGACGGTGATCGGCGCGGATGAAAAAGCAGGTCAATGACCAAAGGCCTGGTTCAGGATCATTGCCGCTGAGCGATTTGCCGAAACCCGCGCGGGGCGCCAGGGAGCACCAGGCGACCGGCTGTCCATCCGCATAGCCCAGCAAACCGATGGGCTTGCCAGCCTGCACCAACCCATGCAAGGCGACGCGTCGGTCTTCGGCACCCGGTTTCCCGGGCTTGTCGTCCTTGTCCTTGCGCCAGACCATGCACCAGCACTGCCGAGGTCCGCCGCGCCCTTCGAAAAGGGCGCTGATGTCGCGCCAGTTGGCTTGGGTGACCGGGTGGAACTGCCACGCCGGTCCATTTGCCATTAGCCGTCGATCCGGATGCGAGCGTTTGTCGGGTCGAAGGGGCTGTCTTCGACCACCACAGCATCCCATTCCTGGCGCAGCATCTTCACTTTCAGTTTCGTGCCGGGTACCGCCAGATCGGGGCGGACATAACCCATGCCGATCTGCTTGCCGAAGGCCACCGAATAGCCGCCCGAGGTCAGGCGGCCAATCTTGACGCCGTCCAGCAGTAGGGCCTCTTTGCCCCATGGATCGGCATCCGCCGGACCGTCGATCAGCACCGTGCAGCACTTTGACCGGATGGCGGTTTCCTGCATCTTGGCCTTGCCGCGGAATCCTTTCGACAGGTCGACAAAGCGCGGCAGGTCGGCTTCCAGCGGGGTCGCATCGCGGCCAAGTTCGTTGCCGAAGGCGCGGTAGGATTTTTCCTGCCGCAGCCAGTTCTGCGCCCGCGCACCGACCGGCTTCAGCCCGTGCTTTTCGCCGACCGACCAGATCAGGTCCCAAAGATAGCGGCCGAATTCGATGGGATAGTGCAGTTCCCAGCCAAGCTCACCCGTATAGGCCACGCGGATGGCGCGGACCGGGCACATACCAAGCTCGATGTTGCGGCAGGTCAGCCAGGGGAAGCGCTTGTTGCCCAGAACCGTCGCGGGGTCGGCGTCCTTGACGATGTCTTTCAGCAATGCGCGGGCGTTCGGACCGGCCAGCGCATAGACGCCCCATTGGGTAGTGATGTCATGGATGTCGATGTGGCCTTTGCCCTCGGCCATCCAGTCATCGGCGCATTTCTGCAGGAAATCATAGTCATAAGCCGTCCATGCCCCGGCGGAAATCAGGTAGTATTCGTCCTGTTTCAGCCGGACGATGGTGTATTCGGTGCGGGTGGTGCCGTGGTCGGTCAGGGCATAGGTCAGGTTGATCCGGCCCACACTCGGCAGCTTGTTGCAGGTAAAGTGGTCAAGGAACGCCGTCGCCCCTGGCCCGCGCACCAGATGTTTGGTAAAGGCGGCGGCGTCGATGAGGCCCACCGTGTTGCGCACCGCGTTCGCCTCAGCCACCGCGTGCGGCCACCAGGCCCCACGCCGGAAGCTGCGGCCATCGTGGTCAAAGCTGGCGGGCGCGTCCTTGGGGCCATAATAGTTCGGCCGTTCCCAGCCGTTCACTTGCCCCATCTGCGCGCCCATCTCTTTCTGGCGGTCATAGGCTGGGGCGGTCCGCAGCGGGCGGGCGGCTTCGCGTTCTTCATCCGGGTGGTGCAGGATGAACACGTGGTTGTAGCATTCCTCGTTCTTGCGCGAGGCATATTCGGTCGTCATCCAGTTGCCGTAGCGCTTGGGGTCAAGGCTGGCCATGTCGATCTCGGCCTCACCTTGCGTCATCAGCTGGGCAAGGTAATAGCCGGTGCCACCTGCGGCGGTGATGCCGAAGGAAAAGCCCTCCGCCAGCCACATGTTGCGCAGGCCCGGCGCGGGGCCGACCAGTGGGTTGCCGTCGGGGGTATAGCAGATCGGGCCGTTGAAATCGTCCTTGAGACCCACGGTTTCCGAAGACGGCAAGCGGTGGATCATCGACATGTATTCCGCCTCGATCCGCTCCAGATCCAGCGGGAACAGGTCAGCGCGGAAGCTGTCGGGCACCTCATAGGGGAAGCGGGCCGGGGCACCGTATTCGTAGGGGCCAAGAATCCAGCCGCCGCGTTCCTCGCGGACATACCATTTGGCATCGGCATCGCGCAGGACGGGGTGTTCGGGATGGGTCTTGCGGTATTCGACCAGCATCGGGTCGGGTTCGGTGACGATATACTGATGCTCGACCGGAATCGCCGGGATCTTGATCCCCAGCAGTTTCGCCGTGCGCTGGGCGTGGTTGCCGGTCGCGGTCACCACATGTTCGGCGTGGATGTCATAGACGTCATCGGTCGGGACCAGCATGCCGCCCTTGTCTTCCATCCGGGTGACCGAAACGATCCATTCCGACCCGGTCCAGCGATAGCTGTTGACCTGAATCTTGCGCTCGATCGTCGCCCCCAACTGGCGGGCGCCCTTGGCCATCGCCTGGGTCACGTCGGCCGGATTGATATAGCCGTCCTGCGGGTGATAAAGCGCGCCAACAAGGTCATCGGTCCGCAAGAGGGGCCAGCGGTCTTTCATTTCCTTGGGTGTCAGGAATTCATGATAGACCCCGGCGGTTTCCGCGACCGAGGAATACAGCATGTATTCGTCCATCCGCTCTTGCCTCTGCGCCATCCGCAGGTTGCCGACGACGGCGAAGCCCGCGTTCAGGCCGGTTTCCGCCTCCAGCCCCTTGTAGAAATCGACCGAGTATTTGTGGATGTGGGTGGTCGCGTAGGACATGTTGAACAGCGGCAGCAGGCCCGCCGCGTGCCAGGTGGAACCGGCCGTCAGCTCGTCACGTTCGACCAGCATCGTGTCCCAACCGGCCTTGGCCAGATGATAGGCAATCCCGGTCCCGACCGCGCCGCCACCGACGACCAAAGCTTTGACATGCGTTTTCATTTGACGGACTCCAGGAAAGGGTTTGGCCCTATCTGCCAGAAGGGCGCAAGAGGGTGCAAGGCCACCCGACCTTTGGCGTCAGAAAACGACATGATGGCCGGAAAACGGCACTTGCGGTTCGACGGGAAGAACAAACTGCTTTAGCGTTTGCCAAAACGCGGGAGGCTGCGATGTCGTCAACCAAAGATCTGACGTTCCGGGCGGGGCAACCTGGGGACGCTTCGGACCTTGCGATCCTGTGGGACGCCGCCTCGCGCCAGCATGCTGCCTGGATTTGGGGCACGCTGGCCGGGCCGGGGCAGTCCTCGCTCGAAGTCGGTCGCAACCGCGTTCTTAACAACACGGATGCGGCCCATTATCACGCCAAATGGCATGTGGCGGAAGCCGAGGGCCAGATCATCGGTGCCCTCTTCGGTTTTTCGATTCCCGACCCCTATGACCGGATCGACCTTGAGACGATCCATGCGTCATTTCACCCGATGATCGAGATGGAGATGGTCGCCAAGGGCTGCTGGCTGGTGCAGGCGGTGGCCCTGTTTCCCGAAGCACGCGGCAAGGGCCACGGTGAGGCGCTGATGAACCGCGCCTGCCAGGCCGCCCGCGACGCCGGTCACCGGCGTATCGTGCTGCAGGTGGAAAGCCCGAACACCGGAGCGATATCGCTGTATCACAAATGCGGTTTTGACGAGTGGGAAAGGCGACCCTTTGTGCCGTTCCCGGGCTCGGACGACGAAGGTGACTGGATTCTGATGGCCAAGGACCTTTAGGCCGACCTTGCCCTGATCTGTGCGCTTTTCCCCCGCCGAGCGGATTTTTTCGGTCATGCCGTCTGAAACTGCACCGGGATGAATGAAAAAGGCCCCGCCGTGACATCACGGCGGGGCAGGTGTCCCCAGATTATCCCTGGGACAGGCGTGTTCCTGATTTGAGCGCGCGGTGGAGCCGTCAGCCTCTATCTCGGCGCGGACCTTGGCCTTGAGGCGGCTGCCAAGGCTGAAAAGTTCCTCGCCCGGACGCAGCATGCCGCGTTCGACGACCTGACCAAAGGGCACACGCGGTTCAGCACGATTCGATCCGGTGATTTCCAGCGCAGATGCGTTAAACCGGCGGACCCCGTCGATCCTGGCCTGGGCATGTCACGCTCTCGGGTGCGTGAGGCGCTTATTCGTCTGGCTGGAGACGATCTGGTCGTCACTCTGTCGAACCGATCGACCGTGGTGGCGCCGATCGATGTGCAGAGTTTTCCAAAATATGTCGAGGCGCTGGACATAGCGCAGCGGATGAATACCCGGCTGGCCGCGGAATCGCGCACAGAACTTGACCTGAAAACCATGGCGCGCCGCCAAGGGGAGTTTGTGGCAGCCGTGAACGCGGGCGAACATCTTGCGATGTCGGAGGCAAACAAATCCTTTCATATGGCCATCGCAGACCTGGGCAGAGATCCCCATCTGGCAGCGTTCTATGAACGGTTGCTGAATCAGGGCCGTCGGATGCTTCACCTGCATTTCGCGTATCTTGAGCAAGGCAAACAGTAGGTCTTGCTGACGGATGAGCACGAGGAAATGCTTGGTGCCATCCGCGACAGGGATGTCGCCCGTGCCGACACTCTTGCGCATGCGCATACGCGGCAATTCCGGGACAACTTCATTCAGTTCATGAAGAAGAACTACGTTAAGGATGCACAGCTTGTCACATTTGGCCCCGCCGACTGACCATGAACCAATAGCCAGAACGCACTCTGTCGCAGAGGGACTAGACCCGCTTACTGACATGCAAAGCGGCGGCATGCGAGGCGTCCCGTGCGGCTTCGGGCAGAGGCTTTCCCCTTACCAGCGCCGCACACAGCGTTCCGATGAAGGCATCCCCTGCTCCGTGGCTGGAAACTGCGTCCACCTTCTCGGCGGGCAGCGAGAACGCCTCATCGTCCGGCGTGACGGCGGCCAGCCCTTTGCTGCCAGCGGTGACAATCACGGCTTCGAATCGGTCGGACAACTGTCTTGCCGCATCTGCGGCGCTGTGCAGGCAGCAGACCGGACCGGTCCCCATCATCTCGGCCTCGACCGCGTTGACGACCAGAATATCGACCAGCGGTACCAGATCCGGTGACAGCACCCGCGCCGGGGCGGCATTCAAAAGCGTGCGGATACCGTGCGCCCGTGCCTGCAGCGCTGCCGCAATGTTTATCGCTTCCGGAATTTCGTTCTGCAAGATCAGCAAGCCTACATCTTGCCACAGGGCTTCGTCGTCCAGTGCGCCCGGGTCCGCACGCAGGTTTGCCCCCGAGACAATGGTAGCGGTATAGTCGCCTGCGGTGTCCAGGATCGCCACGCTCATCCCCGAGCCGACATCGGGCACCGCCGAGACAAAGGCATCCTCCACTCCCCCGTCTCGCAAGGCGCGGCGCAAGAAGGTGCCGAAGTCATCTGTCCCGACTGCGCCAAACATCCGGCTTGAGGCGCCCGCGTGTGCAACCGCAACCGCCTGATTGCCGCCCTTGCCACCGAACTTGGGATACCATCGACTGCCAACTGCAGTTTCGTCCTTGCGCGGCAGGTGGTCGGCCTCGACCATGATGTCATAGTGCAGACTTCCGACGACAAGAACAGTGGGGCGGGTCAAGGGGTGCTCCTTACAGCTTTCTTTTGGCCTGCACCGCGCGCATGGTGCGGGCAAGATTGGCGTCCGCCGTCGCCCGGTCGCGCTGAGCGACCGCGACGAAAAGGGCGTCCAGCAGGTTCAACTGGGCAATCCGCGCGGTGGCGTTTTCGCCCAGAAGCGGATTGTTCTGCGCGGTCGAACACAAGACCACATCTACCAGTTGCGCCAGCGGGCTGTCCGCATAGTTGGTCACAGCAATAGTGCGCGCGCCGTTCTTGCGGGCAAGCTCGACCGCTTCAAGGACCGCACTGGTGTTGCCGGAATGCGAAAAGGCGATGGCCACGTCATCGGGACCAAGCAATGCCGCGGACATCATCATCATGTGGGCGTCATCAAAGACCGACGACCGGATGCCGATCCGCAGGAACTTGTGGCTGACGTCGCGGGCAATCTGGGCCGACCCGCCAAGCCCGTAGAAATCCCGCTGCCGGGCGCGGTGCAAGTAATCCGCCGCGCGGTCGAACGCCGCGAGATTCAGAATGGCAAAGGTCTCTTCCAGCGCCTGCATGGCGGTGCGGAATACCTTCTGCACAATCTGGCCAGAGGTATCGTCGGTCCCGATCTCGGCATGCAGGGCGGCTGTGTCCGAGCGGTAGTAGTCCACCAACCCCTGACGAAACTCACGAAACCCGGCAAAGCCCAGCTTCTTGGCGACCTTGACCACCATCGCCTCGGACACGCCCGACCCGGTTGCCACCTCCCGAAGTGGCATCGACTCGTCGATATCCTTGCGCGCCAGAATGTCAGCCGCAACCTTTGCCTCAAGCGGAGTGAGCGCCGGAAGCTTCATCCTGATCTGTGCGCCGACTGCGCGCGCGTCACCCATGTCTTACCCCTGCTTGCCACTGGTCAGCTTGTCGATCAGCATGGCGACAATGATGATGATCCCGGTCGCAAGCAACTGGTAGAAGGCTTGCACGTTCATCAAGGTAAGACCGTTGCGCAGGGTGCCAAGGATTATCGCGCCAATCAGGGTGCCGATGATAGACCCGCGCCCGCCCATCAGGCTGGCCCCGCCAATCGCCGCGGCGGCGATGGCGTCCAGCTCCCACAGGGTGCCGAGGGTGGGTTCTGCAGCGCCCAGACGACCGATCAGGATCATTGCGGCCACTGCAGCCATCAGGCCGGAAATCATGTAAGCGGCAAGTTTGGTCAGCGTCACCGGCACTCCGGCAATGCGCGCGGCTTCAGGGTTGCCGCCAACGGCCATGAAGTATTCGCCCAAGGGGGTCTTGGTCAGGATCACCCAGACAAGCAGCGCCAGAATGCCAACGGCTATTACCGGGTTCGGGACACCCATCCATGCCCCATTGGTCAGGGCGCGAAACTCATCCGGCAGTCCGAAGATCGGGGTGCCGCCTGTGTAGATCAGCGCCAGCGCACGATACAGCGACAGACCGCCCAGCGTGACGATAAAGGGCTGCAACCCGCCCCAGGTGATCAGCGCGCCGTTGACGAAACCGCACGCGACGCCCACTCCCAAAGCCCCAAGGATTGTCAGCGGCACTGGCACCCCCGCCACCAGCATCGCCGCCCCCAGCACCGCCGACAACGCTGCCACCGGCCCCACAGAAAGGTCGATTCCGCCCGAGATGATGACAAGGGTCATCCCCAACGCGATGCAGGCGTTGATCGCCGATTGCTGGAGAATATTGATGATGTTTGGCGCGGTCAGAAAGGTTTCGGACTGCCACGCGAAAACCGCGCCGATCAGGATCAGACCCAACAGGGTTCCCGCCTCACGAAACCGGATGCGCGAAAAGAGAGACTGGATCAGGTTGGACATGGTGGGGGCTTTCACGAAGACGGAATGGCAGCTCTGGCGATATTGGCTTCGGTGATCTCGCCGTCCGGCAGTCCGGGGCCAAGCGTCGCGCTGATGCGGCCTTCACGCATCACCAGCACCCGGTCGGACACCCGTATCACTTCGGGAAGTTCTGAGGAGACGACGATCACCGCACGGCCCTCACTGGCAAGGCGTTCGATCAGGTCGTAGATCTCGGCCTTGGCGCCCACGTCGATGCCGCGTGTGGGCTCGTCGAAAAGATAGATGCGGGTGTTGGACGCAAGCCAACGGCCAATAATCGCCTTTTGCTGGTTGCCACCGGAAAAGCTGCCGATCGGGCGAGAGACATCCAGCGGGCGCAGGCCAACCTCGCGCATCAGCTCTTCGGACCGGGCCTTCAGCAGACCCTTTCGGATCATGCCCAGCCGAGAAAACCGGCGCAATGCGGGCAGGCCGATGTTGGTGGTGACCGGACGATGGCGAATGATGCCATCGCGCTTGCGTTCTTCGGGGACCAGACCAAACCCGGCGCGAATGCGGGCGCGGGGGCCGGGGGCGACGGGCTGGCCATCGATCATAACGCTGCCCGTATCGGCGCTGTCGACGCCAGCAATCAGGCGCAACAATTCTGTCCGCCCGGCGCCGACCAGTCCGGCAATGCCCAGGACCTCGCCCGCATGCAGGACAAAATTTGCGTCCTGAACCGCGCGGCCACGGGCAAGGCCTTGCACTGTCAGCACCTTTTGATTGGTGGCAAACCTATGATGACTTGCGGTGGCAAGGTCACGACCCACCATCAGTTCGATCACCTGCCCCACACCGGTTTCCGGGATTGGCACCTGTCCAACCAACCGCCCATCTCGCAGGATCGTGGCTTGGCTGCACAGGCGGAAAACTTCGTCCATCTTGTGGCTGACATAGATGATCGACACGCCCTGCGCGGCCAAATTGGCCACCACCTGCACCAGCCGTTCAAACTCGTTTGGCGTCAGGGATGAGGTCGGCTCATCCATCGCGATGATGCGGGCATTCGACCTTAGCGCCTTGGCAATCTCGACAATCTGGCGCTTGGCCACGCGCAACGATCGCACTGGGGCGGCAACGTCAATGTTGGCATCCAGCGGGGCCAATAGTCGGCGCGCTTCGGCCTCTTGGGCGCTGCGGTCGACCAGCAGGCCGCCAAACCGCCGCATGGCCCCGCCAAGAAAGATGTTTTGCGCCACAGACAATTCCGGCACCTGCTGCAATTCCTGATGGATCATTGCAATTCCGGCGGCTGTCGCATCGCGCGGAGAGGCAATGGTCACCGGTTTGCCGTCGATCCGGATCACGCCACCATCGGCACGGATCACCCCTGACAATACGTTCAAAAGCGTCGATTTTCCGGCGCCGTTCTCGCCCAGAAGTCCATGAACCTCGCCCGGACGCACGGTCAGTGACACGCCATGCAGCACCTGTGTGCTGCCATAGGTCTTGTCGATGCCGGAAAGCGATAGCCGGGGGAGCATGCTGTAAATCCTGAAAAGGTGCGGCCCGCCCGGGGAGCGCCGGGCGGGCCGCAGTTGCCCTTACTGTGCCATCAGCGCCGCCATGTCCGTGGTCGCATAAGTCTCGACGTTATCCTTGGTGATCAACGCCTGCGGCGTTGCTACCACGCGCGGCAGATCCTGCCCGGCCATCAGACGCAGGGCCACTTCCATCGCGATCTCGCCGGTCAGAACCGGGAAGCTGTCGACGGTGCCGGTCAGATCGCCGGCGCGGACGGCGGCATAGGCATCCGACACGCCATCAGTGCCGAAGACGGCAACCTGGTCCTGCTTGCCCGCAGCCTTGACGGCTTCGACCACACCCAGCGCCATGCCATCGTTGTTGGCATAAAAGCCGATCAGGTCGGGGTGCTGTTGCAGGATGGTGGCAGCAGCGTTGAAAGCTTCTTCCCGGCTCCAGTTCGCAGGGACGCTGGCGACGACTTCGAAGTTGCCTGCGGCATTGATGGTTTCGGTGAAGCCAGCAGTCCGCTGACCGGCGGCATAGACGCCCGGCTGGCCTTCGATCACCGCAACCTTGCCGCCATCGGGACGGTTCGCGATGAACCAGTTGGCAACGTTGACGCCGTTGCCCTTCTGCACGTTGCCAACATAGTGCGTCGCCGACGGGATCACTGCGTCATTGACGTTAAGCACCGGGATGCCCGCAGCAGTCGCCGCTTCCACAGCCGGGATCAGGTTGGCGTCGGACTGGGGCGAGAACAACAGTGCGTTGAAGCCCTGGCTGATCAGGTTTTCCGCAATCGAAAGCTGACCAAGCTGGTCGCCTTCGGACTGGGCGGCCTGATAGACAAACTCGATGCCCAAGGCGGTGGCGACGTTCTGATAGCCCTCGCCCAGCGAGCGCCAGTATTCGTTGGTCAGTGTTTTCGACACGCCGCCAACCTTGGTGCCAGCAGGCGGGGCGGGCAGCGGGCCGAACTTCGCTTCCAGCTCGGACCAGTCCATCCGGTCCGGTTCGCTGTCGGAATTCAGCGGGGCAAGATCCTGCGCCTGGGACATGCCCAGCGACAGGGCGAACACGCTGGCAGCCAGCGCGCCTTTCAGAAAGTGTTGCATTGTTTTCCTCCCTTTCAACACGATTTCAAGTGGTTTCGTAAAGTTATCCCGCCGTTGCCCTCGCAAGTGCCTGACGGGTAATCTCTTGCGCTTCAACGGGGTCCTGACGGCCTTGCGCCTGCGCCAGGCGGTTGTCGCCCTCTATCCTGTAGACTGCGTCCAGCATCCGCCGCACCGTGCGGATGTTGGCGGCACATTCAGCCACCGGGTCGAGGCCCGAGGCATCAGGGAAAGTGTCAAAGTAGACCGCGCCGTCGAACCCGCCGCGATGCACGGCGCGCAAAAGCTCCAGCGTCGCCTGTTCGTGAACGGCGCCAACCATCAGCCCGTCATCCCGCTTGGCGTAGCCATCGTTCAGGTGCAGACCCAATAGGCGCGAGCGGCTTTGGATCAGCGCCGCCGCAAAGGCCGGTTGTTCGTCGGCATACAATGCATGCGCAAAGTCGATGGTCACGCCCAGGTTCCCAAGGCCCACTTCGGCAATCGCCAGCAGCGTGGTCGCCGCATCGGGAAGGACCGAATAAGATCTTGGTTCATTTGGTTTATACTCGATGGATATCAGGCAGTCCGGGTCATGTGCGGCCACCTCGGCTATGCCCGAAACCTCATCTGCCCACAGTGCCGGATAGTCGCATTGAAAGGCATAATCCCAGCCATCCTGGCCCAGCCACAGTGTCATCATTGGTGCGCCCATCGCCTGGGCCGCATCAATCCCGCGCTTGGTCAGGTCAATCGCTTCGCGTCGCACCGCCCGGTCCGGGTTGGTGAAAGCGCCGCGTTTGAAAGCCGAATTGGTGTAGTAACGCATCGCGAGGCCCGACACCTGCAACCCGCAATCGCGCACCATCTTTCCGACGCTGACAGGGTCATCGCCGACGTGATCGGGATAGTTCAGATCCAGTTCGCTCAGGCCGTCCACCGTGGCGGCACGGTGGATCATTTGCTCAAGACTCGGCTTGCCGGAAAGCTTCGGCCAATAGGCGTGCGCCCCCGAGGAAAACGAGTTTATCCGCGTTGCAAAACGGTGTCCGAGCATTCCGATCTCCACTTATACTTTACGGTAAGCAAAAAAGTTATGAAGTAAATGCTTTTTTGGCCCAGACCCTCCGCGGTGTGCAGCAACAGCCAGAACCACCCTTTGGATCGGGTCCCGGATACCGAAATTACTGATTATTGACAGCCACCTGCACCAATGGCGCCCGTGCCACCCAAGCTATGCTTGGCTTGCTGGCACGCGCTTCTTCGTGCCGATTTTCAGGCTGCGGCCTGACCCGCCATCACCGAATCACTGATGTTTCCGGAATGCGCCGCCGCCCCGCACTGGGTGGCGGACCAAGCCAGGGCCGAGCCCCGGTTCGCCGCTGACGGGGTGCCTTACATGCCGCGCCCTGCGCATTTGGTCAGTTTTTGAATCATGCTTCGTGGCGGGCGTCAGCCTCGACACTGCTGAACACTAATCCTGCCTGGGTCGCCTGGTGGATGGCCTGATCAAGGACCTGTCCCTGACCGAACAGCGGCAGATCTACCGCAACACCTTCCGGGCGTTTTGCCGCCCAAGATCACATGACCGCGCCGATCTGCCATGGCACAAACTCGGCCCCGCCAAACCCCAACTGTTCGGAAAGAGTCTGTGCGCCTGAAGCTGTGGCGATAATCCTTTCCAGAATCTCGGCCCCCTTGGCAGCAATCGAAACCCCATCGATGATATCGCCGCAGTTGATGTCCATATCCTCGGCCATCCGCTGATACATCTCGTTATTGGTGGCCAGCTTGATGCAAGGACTTGGCTTGTAGCCCGACACCGACCCCCGCCCGGTGGTGAAGACGATAATTGTGGCCCCGCTGGCGATCTGGCCGGTAACCGAACAAGGGTCATAGCCGGGGCTGTCCATGTAGACGAACCCCGGCGAGGTTATCGGTTCGGCGAATTTGTAGACTCCGGCCAATGGGGCGGTTCCGCCCTTGGCCACCGCGCCCAGCGACTTTTCCAGAATGGTGGTCAGCCCGCCGCGCTTGTTGCCGGGGGAGGGGTTGTTGTCCATCTCGCCGCCGTTGATCGCGGTGTAGTTTTCCCACCACCTGATCCGCTCGATCAGCTTCTCGCCAACCTCTGGGCTGACCGCCCGGCGGGTCAGCAGGTGTTCGGCGCCATAGATTTCCGGCGTTTCCGACAGGATTGTGGTCCCACCCATCTGCACCAGCATGTCGCTTGCCACGCCAAGTGCCGGGTTGGCAGTGATCCCGGAATAACCATCCGAGCCGCCGCATTGAAGCCCGACGATCAGTTTTGACACCGGGGCAGGGGCGCGGGCAACCTTTGAGGCGACCGTTGCCATCTCGGCCAGCACCTCCAGCCCCTTGGCGATGGTCGCCCGGGTGCCGCCAATGCCCTGAATGGTCATGTAGCGGAAATTGCCGTCCGGGCGCAGGCGCCCCTGGCCTACCAGATCGGGCACTTGCATCACCTCGCACCCCAGACCCACCAGCAGGATGCCGCCAAAGTTGGCGTTGCGGGCATAGCCTTTCAGGGTGCGCATGAGGGTGTCATAGCCTTCGTTCACCCCCGACATACCGCAGCCGGAGTTGTGGACGATGGGCACAAAGCCGTCGATATTCGGCATCGCGGACAGGATCGGGTCCTTCTCTGCCGCCTCGGCAATGAAGCGCGCGACCGACCCGGAGCAGTTCACCGACGTGAGGATGCCGATATAGTTGCGCGTCCCGACCTGCCCGTCGGACCTGTGATAGCCCATGAACGTCCGTTCCGGCAGCGGCGGCAGGGGCGTGGCATGCTGGCCGATGGCATAGTCGGTGCTGTGCGGGCCCATGCCAAGGTTGTGGGTGTGGATATGACCGCCCGCCGGAATATCCTCGGTCGCCTGTCCGATCGACTGGCCATAGCGCAGGACGGTTTCGCCCTTCGCGATGGCACGGGTGGCAAGCTTATGGCCGCGCGGCACCGGGACGGGCAGGGTCTGACCGTCGACCAGACTGCCTTTCGGCAGATCGGCCAGCGCGATGACAAGGTTGTCTGTCGCGTGCAATCGGATAAAAGCGTCCGCCATGATGTTGCCTCCAATCCTGCGGCCTTCCTTGACAGGCGGGCCGCCAAGCCTAACATGTTAGCATGCTACAAGCGCCTTTGACCGGATCACAAGAGATGAATGGCGCGTCCCGGCTTTTGCCGTTGGACCGGTTTTCCGGGTCATTGGGTCAGCGGGTCCATCAAAGCCTGCAGCAGGCAATCCTGACCCTGACGTACCGTCCCGGCGAGATCATCCGCAAACCCGAGATTTGCGAACGGTTGGGTGTATCGCGCAGTCCGGTCGCCGATGCCGTGGCAAGATTGGCCGCCGACGGACTGGTCGATGTCGTGCCGCAGGCGGGCACCTTTGTCACCCGCCTGTCGATGACCGATATCCGCGAGGGGGCTTTCATCCGTGAGGCCATCGAAACCGCCGCCGCCGAGCGTGTGGCCGCGATGATCACCGACGACCAGTTGCGTGACCTGCGCCGCAGTCTGGTGCTGCAAGAGGCGCTGGTGGATGATGGCGACAGCCAAGGTTTCATGCTGTTGGATGGCCAGATGCACGAGATGATGCTGTCTTTCACCGGTTTTCCCCGGCTGCCTCAGGTTTCGCAGACGGCGTGGCTTAGCGTCCATCGCGCCCGGCAATTGATTCTGCCCGTTCCGGGTCGCCTGGAGACCACTCTTGATGAACACCGTCTGATCCTTGCCGCGTTCGAGGCTCGTGACCCCCAAGCCGCCCGTCTTGCCGTACAGCAGCACTTGCGCCAGTTGCTGACCTATCTACAGCCATTGGAGCGTGATCGCCCCGATCTTTTTTCCCCCAAGGACAGCCATGACCCTGCTTAACCGTCCGCGCTATGCAACTCGGCTGAACGCGTTCAAGCAAAAGGGCGATACGGTGGCCCAGATGATCGCTGCCGCAGGTCGGGTTGGGGGCCTTGATGCGGCGGATCTGAACTTTCCCGATCATTTCGACCATCACTCCCCGGTCGAGCTTTCCAAGCTTCTGGCCGATCACGGCATGGCTCTGAATGGCCTTGCGATGCGGTATTACACCGATCCCGGTTTTCGGCTGGGGGCGTTCACCCACCCCGATCCCACCCTGCGCCGTGCCGCCATCGACCTGACCAAACGGGGCCTTGATGCCTTGGCCGAGATGGGCGGAAGGCTGATGACCCTTTGGTTGGGGCAGGACGGGTTCGACTACAGTTTTCAGGCCGACTACGCCCGGATGTGGGACGACAGCATTGCCGCGATTGCCGAGGTGGCAGACCACAACTCCGCCATCGACATTGCCATCGAATACAAGCCGAACGAACCCCGCGCCCATGTGGTGATGCCCGACATGACCACCACCCTTCTGGCTTTGGCGCAGGTGGCGCGACCGAACACCGGAGTCACGCTGGATTTCTGCCACATGCTGTTCGCCGGCGAAATGCCCGCCCGCGCCGCGATGCTGGCCGCACGCCACAGCCGCATTCTGGGGGTTCACCTCAACGACGGCTACGGCAAGCGCGATGACGGGCTGATCGCGGGGTCCGTCCATCCGGTGCAGACGGTCGAGCTTTTCGTGGCGCTGGACCGCGCGTGCTATGACGGGGTGATCTACTTCGACACCTTTCCCGATCACGGGGGCACCGATCCTGTTGGCGAAGCGCGCGCGAATATCGCGGTAACCGACCGGTTGCGCATTATTGCGACCAGCTTGGCGGCCAATGCTGATCTGGCCCGCGCGCAAGCCGCGCAGGATGCCGCCGCCGCCACCCGGATTGTCATGGCCGCCCTTTACGGGGCCTGATCAAACCGTCCGGGATCATACGGGCGCATCCACCCGCAACAGCCCCTTTGCCTTCAAATCCTGCCACAGCGCGGGCGGGATCACAGCTTTCGCCGCCACCAGATTGGCGGCCATTTCCGCCACGCCTTGCCCGCCGGGAATAACCGACACTACCGCCGGATGCCGCAGGGCAAACTGGAACGCTGCATCGACCAGCCGCACGCCATGGGCGGCGCAAACCTCTTGCAACTGCCCTGCCCGCTTCAGCACCCAGTCCGGCGCCGGATCATAGTTGTAAAACGCCCCCGGCTTCGGCCCGGTGGCAAGCACGCCGGAATTGTAGGGTCCGCCGAGAACGATCCCCACGCCCCGCGCCATGGCCAGCGGCAGGAAGGTTTCCAGCGCCTTCTGCTCGAGCAGGGTATAGCGCCCGGCCAGCAGGAAGATGTCGAAATCGCCCCGCTCCAGTAGCCATTGGCAGGGCTGCCATTCGTTCACGCCCGCCCCAAAGGCCCGGATCACCCCTTGCTCGCGCAAGGCCAGCAGCGCGCGGTAGCCGCCCGCCATGAATTCATCCAGCCGCGCCTGCAACGCTGCGGCAGAGCCGTGGTTGAAGACGTCCAGATCATGGGCGTAAAGCACGTCGATCCGGTCAACCCCCAGCCGCTCCAGCGAAAATTCCAAAGAGCGCATGGTGGCGTCATAGCTATAATCGTAAACTTCCGCCCGCGCGGGCACGTCGAACCACTTGGCCTGCCCTTCGCGCAGCGCTGGATCGACTACCCGCAAGAGCCGCCCGATCTTGGTTGAAAGCACATAATCGTCGCGCCGCTTGCCGCGCAAAGCCCGGTTCAGCCGGGTTTCTGAAAGCCCGTAGCCATACAAAGGCGCGGTATCGAAATAGCGCACGCCGCCGTCCCAGGCGGCCTCCAGCACCGCCTGCGCGTCATCCTCGGAAATCGCCCGATACAGGTTGGCAATCGGCGCCGCGCCGAATCCAAGCTCGGTAAACGTCAACCCGCCATTGCCTAAACGATCCCAGTGTCTTGTTGCCAGCATCTGCGTCTCTCCTGTTGCTGACATGCTAGTGTGTTCCTGCTTTCCGTCCAATATCATTCGCGCTAGCGTGGCGCATCAGGGAGGGTCAAATGTCGCGTTTCAAGGCCGTTTTCGGCGTCAACAAACCGGCTATCGCCATGGTGCATCTTGGGGCCTCACCCGGCGCACCGCTGTATGATTCCGAACGGGGAGTAGACGGCATCCTTGCCGCCGCCCGCGCCGATCTGCGCGCCTTGCAAGCGGCAGGCTTTGACGCGGTGATGTTCGGCAACGAAAACGACCGCCCGTATGAGCTTAAGGTCGATACGGCCACCTCGGCCACCATGGCCTATGTGATCGGCCGCTTGCGCGATGAGATTACCGTGCCTTTCGGCGTCAACGTGCTGTGGGACCCGATGTCCAGCTTTGCCGTAGCCGCCGCGACCGGGGCGCGTTTCGTGCGCGAGATTTTCACCGGCACTTATGCGTCAGACATGGGCATCTGGGCCCCCGATGCCGGGGCTGCAGTCCGCTATGCCCAACGCCTTGGCGCGGGAGGGGTGGCGCGGCTTTACAACGTCTCGGCCGAGTTTGCCGACAGCCTTGACCGTCGCCCCCTGCCCGACCGCGCCCGCTCTGCCGTCTTTTCCTCGATCCCCGACGCGGTGCTGGTGTCGGGCGCGATTACCGGTGAAGCGGCTGCAATGGGTGATCTGGAAGGCGTCAAGCGCGTCCTGCCGAACACCCCCGTCCTCGCCAATACCGGCGTCAAACACGCCACTGTCGCCGATGTGCTGGCGGTGGCCGATGGCTGCATCGTCGGCTCGGCGTTGAAACACGGCGGCGACACTTGGGCGGCCGTTGACCCCGACCGGGCCGCCGATTTCATGGCCCGTGTCCGTGCCGCGCGGGGCGGCAAATGACGCTGCACTCCGTCGCCGACCTGACCATTCAATTGATGCTGATCCCCGGCCTTTCCGGCTATGAAAGCCGGGTCTCCGCCGCCATCGCTGCGCATCTGGATGCACTTGGACTGCCACACAACAGCGACCGGCTGGGCAACTTGCGCTGCACCATCCCCGGTGATCCCGCGCTGCCGTCTGTGATGATCTTCACCCACATGGATCAGCTTGGCTTTATCGTCCGCAAGGTCGAAGCCAATGGCCTGATCCGGTTGGAACGTCTTGGCGGCGTGCCCGAGCGCGCTCTGCCCGCCCAGGCGGTGGTCCTTTGCACCGATCATGGCGACTTGCCTGCGCTGATCGCCAACAAAAGCCACCACGCGACCACCCCGGATGAGAAATACAAGGTCCTGCCCTACACCGATCTTTTCGTCGACGCGGGTTTCACCAGCAAGACCGAAGCCGAGGCCGCAGGCGTCCGCATCGGCACCCCGGTCACCTATCTGCCCCGCGCTTTGGCTCTGGCCAATGGTCGCATCGCCGGAACGTCGGTCGATGACCGCGCCGGGTGTGCCGCCCTACTGAAATTGGCCGAGGCGCGGATGGGAAAGCCCGGTCCGACGGTGCATTTCGTCTGGTCGGTGCAAGAGGAATTCAACCTGCGTGGCGTCCTGCCCGCCGCAACCGCCCTTGCCCCAGCCATCGCGTTGCAGATCGACTTGCTGCTGGCCTGCGACACCCCCGACATGACCGCGCGCGGCGACGTGACCCTTGGTGGCGGCCCCGGCATCAGCCTTTACAGTTTCCATGGGCGCGGCACTTTGAACGGTGTCATCCCGCATCCGGCGCTGGTCCGGCTGTTTGAAACCGCCGCGACCTCTGCCAACGTCCCCCTGCAGCGCTCTGCCCATACCGGCGCGCTCACCGATCTGTCCTATGTCCAGTTCATGGGTTCCGAAGGCGTCGCCTGTCTCGATGTCGGCTTCCCGATGCGCTACTCGCACTCGGCGCTGGAGGTGGTGGACCCCGCTGACCTTGATGGACTCGTCATGCTCCTGGATACCGCCCTTTCCGCCATCACCTCAGATCTCAAGCTTACCCGATGACCCATACCCTTGGAATCGACATCGGCACCTTTGAATCCAAGGGCGTTCTGGTGGACGGCCAAGGCAGGATCACCGCCAGCGCTTCCCGCCCGCACAAGATGATCGTCCCCCGCGCAGGCTGGGCCGAACACCGGGCCGATGAGGATTGGTGGGGCGACTTCGTCCACATCACCCGCGCGCTTGTCGCACAGTCCGGCCTGGACCCCGCAGACATCAAGGCTATAGCCACCAGCGCCATCGGCCCCTGCATGCTGCCAGTCGACAGTGCAGGCAAACCCTTGATGAATGGTGTCCTTTACGGCGTTGATACCCGCGCCACCGACCAGATTGCCACATTGAACGCCCGGATCGGCGCGGAGACCATCCACCAGCGCTGCGGCAATGCGCTGACCTCGCAATCGGTCGGGCCAAAGATCCTGTGGCTGAAGGATACCCATCCCGACCTTTACGCCCGGACAGCAATGGTCCTGTCCTCGACCAGCTATCTGACGTGGAAGTTGACGGGCGAATATGTCATCGACCATTACACCGCCGCGAACTTCTCGCCGCTCTACGATGTCAATACCCAGGATTGGTCCGCCGACCTCGCCCCCGAGATCCTGCCGCTTTCGAAACTGCCCCGCCTGATGTGGTCGACCGAGATCGCCGGGCATATCACGGCAAAAGCCGCGCAGGAAACCGGTCTTGTGCAAGGCACCCCGGTGATCTGCGGGACGATCGACGCGGCTGCCGAGGCGGTATCGGTCGGAGTCCAGCACCCGGGCGAGATGATGATGATGTATGGCTCGACCATCTTCATCATCCAGGTCACGGCAAACCCGGTCCGCGACCCGCGCCTGTGGTATGCGCCCTGGCTGTTCCCCGGCACCCATGCCTCGATGGCCGGCCTTGCGACAAGTGGCACGCTGACCCATTGGTTCCGCGATGAATTGGCCCGCGACACCGATTTTCCGGCGCTCGTGGCCGAGGCGAGCATCAGCCCGAAAGGTGCCAAGGGCCTGCTCTGTCTGCCGTATTTCTCGGGTGAGCGGACACCGATCCACGACCCCCGCGCGCGCGGAGCCTTCTTCGGCCTGAACCTGACCCACACCCGCGCTGACATGTTCCGCGCCGTTGTCGAAGGCGTCGCTGCGGGCACCGCGCATGTGCTGGAAACCTACGCGCAGGCTGGGGCCAGCCCTGGCCGGGTGCTTGCCGTGGGCGGCGGCACGAAGAACGCGCTTTGGCTGCAAGCCACGTCGGACTTTGGCGGCGTCATCCAGCATGTCTGTGCAAAGACGGTCGGGGCCAGCTATGGCAACGCCTTCCTTGCCGCCTTGGGCATCGGCACGGCGAAGCCCGCCGACATCGCCCTATGGAACCCGAATGAACGCACCATCACTCCGGACCCCGTTCCGGCCTACTCGGTGCTATACCCGCTGTGGAAACGGCTTTACACTCAAACCAAAGATATCATGCAGGACCTGCCATGAACCCGCTGCTTTCTGCCCTGCGGGAACTTGAATCCGTGGCCCTTGGTCTTGACGAAGCGCAGGTCGAAAACGCCTGCCAGACCATCGCCCGCGCCCGCCGCATTGTCGCCTATGGCTGCGGGCGCGAGGGGCTGATGATCCGCGCGCTGACCATGCGGCTGCATCACCTTGGCCTGACCGTCGCTATGCAAGGCGACATGAACGCGCCGCCGTTGGGTCCGGGCGATCTCTTCCTCTGTTCTGCCGGGCCGGGAGAGCTTTCCACCGTTAGCGCGCTGATGTCCGTGGCCCAGCGTGATGGCGCGCAGGTCTTGATGATCACTGCCGAGCCCGACAAGCCCAGCCCCCGCCGCGCCGATCAGCTTTTGGTCATCCCCGCACAAACCATGGCCCGCGACCTTGGCGGAACCTCGACCTTGCCAATGGGGTCGCTTTACGAAGGCGCTATGTTTCTGGTCTTTGAAATCATGGTCCTGCGCCTGACTGCGATCCTTGGCCAGACCCCGGAAGCGATGAGCGCCCGCCACACCAACATGGAGTAAGCCATACAGTTCGCCCGCATGCGCCCGCATCAGCTGCAAGCTGCCATCGCCGCCGATACCCCGGTGGTGCTTCCGATCGGGGTGATGGAATACCACGGGGGCCACCTGCCCGCGGGCGTCGATCTGCTGGCCGTGACCGAGGTGCTTGACCGTCTGGGCGATCAGATCATCACCCTGCTGCCCTTTGCCTATGGTGCCGCGTCCCATGCGGTCGCGGGGCCCGAGGGAACCGGAACGTTGCACATCGACACCACCGCCATTCTTCCACTGGCCGAGGCTTTGTTTGCGGCGCTGCTTCGGTCGGGTTTCCGCAATATCCGTGGCGTGATCCATCACCAGACCGAAGGCTTTGATCAGGGCATGCCGACCGACCTGACCTTCCGCCTGGCAGGCCGGAATGCGATCATGCGGCATCTTGAGGCGACGCGCGGCCCCGGCTGGTGGGGTGACCGCGCCATGCAGGGTTATTACGACGATCAGGCACGCGGGGCGGACCCGTTCAACTGGATCCAGATCCATCCCTTGTTCCCGAAAGGAGCGGCTTTCCCGTTTGACCATGCCGGAAAAGGCGAAACCGCGCTGATGCAGGCGCTCGCGCCCGACACCGTGGACATGGCCCGCGCCGGGGACGGGGGGCACTGGTATACCAAGGATGCAGGCGAGGCCTCGCCAGCGATGGGAGAAGCCGGGGTGCAAATCGCCCTTGCCCATCTGCGCTGGGTGCTGGGGCTTGCCGGGTAGATGGGCAAGTCGGTGTTTTCGAGTTTCCAAAAAAACCGACCTATTGCCCATCCTACAACTCGGGCAAGTCCACAACGCCCTTTTTCAGGATGAAACAGCCATAGGGCCCTGAGTCCGCTGTGCGGATGATGGCAAAGGCCCGCTTTGCTGCGGCGTAAAACGCGAACCGCTCCAGAGCCTCGATCGTCACCGCGCGCCCGTCGGCCTTGTCCACCACCGCCTGCATTCTGGCAAAGATCGGCACGACGCTGTCCGGGTTGCCTACAACCTGCATCCGGGCCACTGGGGCGGGCACGAAAGTATCCAGCGGCATCAACGTCAGGATCGCCGCTGCCCCCGTGGGAATGTCGCAGCCCGCCATGTCGATCAGCTTGCCATAGGTCGTTTCCTTGGCAATCGTGACGGCGGGATGGTTCACATCGCAGATCACCAGATCATCGCCATGCCCCATTAGCATCAGCACATGCAAGATCTCGGCTGACAGTCGCTGGTCGATGCCTTTCAGCACTACTTTACCGCCCCGGCTGCCATGCCCTTGATGATATAGCGCTCCAGCACCACCCCGATCACGATCAGCGGCAGGATCGCCGCCCAAGACAGCGCCGCCATCGACCACCAGGAAATCCCCTGACTGCCAGTCTGACTGGCCACCATCACCGGCAAGGTGTTGGCGTGGGTCGAGGTCAGAAGCGCCGCGAAGAAGTACTCGTTCCAGGTCAGGACCAGCGACAGGATGAATGCCGCCACCATCCCCGGCAGGGCGATGGGCAGGATGATGGTGATGAACGCGCCCCAGATCGACAAGCCATCGACCAGCGCGGCCTCTTCCAACTCGGTCGGGATGGATGAGAACTGATCCCGCATGATCCAGATGACGATGGGCAAGACCGACAGCGTATACAGCAGGATCAGCCCGATCCGGGTGTCCAGCAGTGCCAGCTCCTTGTACAGAACCAGCATCGGCAGGGCCAGAACCACGGGCGGCAGGATCAGTTGGGACAGGAAGAAGAACGAAATGTCGCTGTTGCGCATCCAGGCGAATTTATAGCTGAACCTGCTGAGACCGTAGGCCGCCAGCGATCCCAGCGCCACCGCCAGCACGGAAGCGGTGACCGATACGATTGCCGAGTTCGAGAACCGCTTCAGGAACTCGGCCCGGACGGTGCTTTCATTGCCCCATGTATCTGGCGATAGCCCCAGCGACCGCCAGCCCAACCAGGCCGGAAAGAAGTCGACCCAGGGCAACATGTGCCCCTTCATCACGTCGGGGGCCGTCTTGAAGCTGGTGGTCAGCGTCCAGTAGATCGGGAACAGGCAGATGAACGCCCATAGGATCAATAGCGCGTAGACGGTCGCCCGCCCGGTCCACCAGCGGGCCTGAAACGCGCGATCGCCCGGGCTGTCGTGAAAGATCTGGGCGTTGGCGGGGGGCATCGGGGTTCCGGTCATGTTCGTGGCCTTGCATATCGGTCGGCCAGCTTCATCAAGAGGGTCATCACAAGAATGATGACCACAAGATAGACCATGGCCAGTAGCGTGCCGTAGCCGACGTTTGACCGGTCGCGATACTCACGGAAGATGAACGATGTGACGGTATCGGTTGCACCCCCCGGCCCGCCCGAGGTGACGGCGATGACGATGTCGGCCAGCTTGAGCTTGAAGATGATGCGGATCAGGATCGCGGTGATCGACACCGGCAGCATCATCGGGAAGGTCACCTCCCAGAACGCCCGCCAACCGTTGGCGCCATCGACCTTGGCAGCCTCGTTCAGCTCTTTCGGAATAGCCTGCAAGCCCGCAAGGATCATGATCATCATGAAGGGAATGAACGTCCAGGCATCCATAAGCATGATCGTCGCCTTAGCGATCCAGGGGCTTTCAAAGAAGGACGGGTTGTCCCAGCCCAAGGCCCGGCCCAGGCGCGAGATTGGGCCAAAGCGGGGCTCCAGCATCGACTTGCCAATCATCCAGCTGACCGCCACCGGGGAGAGCATCAGCGGCAAAAGGAAGGCAACGCGAAAGAATTTGCGCGCCCGGATTTCGGCGTTCAGAGCCAAGGCAAGGCCAAAGGCGATGGCATATTCGACAAGGATCGCAAGCACATACCAGACCATGTTCAGCATGGCGTTCCAATAGAACGGGTCGACCCACATCTGCCGCACATTGTCCAACCCGTTAAACTGGCGTCCATCGGGGCTGGAAAGGTTCCAGTCGGAAAACGCGATGATCAGGCCGAAAAGTAGCGGAAACACCGTCAGCGAGATGACAAACAGCGCCGCAGGCAGCACGAAAAGCGTACGTTTGCCATGTTCGCCGTATTGCAGGACCTGCCCCCAGCACAGGCAGACGGCCCACATGACATAGGCGTAAAGTGTCGGGCGCCAGTTTTCAAAACCCAAGTCCCACCAGCCTAGAAGCTGCGCCAGTTGACATGCGGCCATTATGACCATGCAGACGGCGGACCCCCAGGTGATCGCGCGGCCAAAGGCCTTTCGCCCGGCTGAAATGCTGTCGTTGGTGACAACGTGAAGAAGGTCGCCTGAACTGCTCACCGGATCGTCCCGTCTGGGAAAAGCAGGGCGCGCAATTCATCGCGCGCCCTGCGGTATCGGGAATAGGGACGCAGATCCGCGCCCCCGATGTCGTCACATCCCCAGGCTGGCCTTGTAGAGCGCAATCTGGTTGTCGCGGCCGATCTGGTCGGTGATCTTTTCCCAGGCAGCTGCAATGGCGTCCGCGGTTTCCTGCGCGCTGGCGTATTGGCCCGCAAATCCTTTGGACAGTTCATCCTCGGCAACCGAATAGTATTGGAAGATGCCGGGGATACGCGGCTCGATCGCCGCGTTCGGGTGGTTGTAGCTGTCCGCGTTCGAGCCGAGGTAGTCTTCTACAAAGGCGCGGTCATAGCCTGCCGCTTCCCATTCCGCGTAATCGAAGTGCGAGTTGCGGTAGGGCTGGAAGCCGGATGGATAGGCCGCCGTCCAAAGCGAGATGTCCTTGCCGCCAAGGTGGGCAGCGGCGGACCAGGCGGCCTTGCGCTTCTTCTCGTCGGACGACACCCGGTTGGTGACATAGATGCCCCAGCCGATATAGGCCATCAGTGGCGCCTCGTTCGCGGTTTCCTCCCATGCGCCGGCCACCGAGTTGTAGCGGCGGTCGGACCCCGGGTTGATGCCGAAGCCAACGACATCGCCCACGACCGAAGTGTCAGAGGTGCGCGCCGAAGAACCCACGTCGCCCCACCACATCAGCATCGAACCGGTTCCGGCAAGGAACTGGCTGAAGGCGGTGGTGCCAGGGTCGGCGTTGATCTGGTCGGCGGGATAGGCCCCGGCGGCAATCAGGTCCATCACGTCCTGGATGGCCTGCACCCAGCCCGGGTTGTTGACGCGGGGCTTCATGGTGTCGGGATCAAACAGCCACGCCGGATCATCCGGGTGCTTGACGTAAGCGGTGGCGCGGTTGGCGATGAAGTACATCCCAAAACCGCCCCAGCCTTTCAGCGGGTCAAGATAGCCATGCGCGGGCAGGCCGGTCAGCGGGTCGGTCTGGCCGATCAGCGCCTTCGACACGGCGTTGACCTGCTGCCAGGTCTTCGGCACTTCGGCCCCGCCGATGGCACCCTCACCGAAGTAGTCCTTGCGGTAAGCGAAGGTGTGGCAGTCGCCGTCGATGGTGATGCGGTAGGACTTGCCGTCCCAGGTGCCGACGGGGGGCTGCAGATAGCCCACAAGGTCATCCGCCTCGATCTGGGTTTTGACCCAATCGGGCATCTCGTCCAAAAGGCCTTTGCCGGCGGTTTCGCCTTCGAAAGGAGCACCCATCTCGATGATGTCGAAATCGACGGTTCCGGTGGCGATGGCCTGCTGTAGGCGCGGATTGTAGTCGGCCTGCGCCAAGTCGATCCAGTTGATCTTCGCGCCGGTATAGGTCTCCCAGGATTTCAGGAAACCGCGGAACAGAAGGTTGTGCAGGTTCTGGTTGTTCAGGCCCAGGAACGTAAGCTCGACACCCGCGAACTCACCTTCTGCCACGTTGGCTTTGGTGGCGCCAAGGCACAGCTCGCCGACTTGCTGCCAGTGCGCATCGGTGGGCGACCCCATACCGACGCCCGGAATCTTCAGGATTTCGGCGCGGACATTGCCATGGGCTTCGGCAGCGGCCATGCGTGCGGACATCGGCAGCGCCGCGATTGCTCCAAGTGCAGTAGCGCCTTGCAGCATCCGGCGGCGGCTAAGTGTGGCCCGCGACATTACCTCGTATAGATCGACCTTCAAGATAGCTCCTCCCTTTGGAACATGGCCCGACCCGGCTTGCCGGCGCGGCCTGGTGTCTGTTTTTTCTATTGTCACTGATAAGGCGGCCCTGCGTTCCTGACCTTCTCGGTCCGCAGGCGGAACAGAACGATCGGGGCCTCCCATACCCCGGTTTGGCAGCTTCCTTGAGGGTAGCTTCGCAAGGCTGCAAGCGCCTGTCAAGATTCTAACATGTTAGTATGGTCAGCGGATAGACAGACCCCGCCCGGCTGGGATAGAAATCCGATCAGGGTTCAAGGGGGGCAAGCGTTTGGCCGAAGTGACGATCCGCGCTTTGCGTAAGGACTATGGTGGATTGCAGGTCATCCACGGGCTTGATCTGGATATTCCTGATGGGGCCTTCGTGGTGCTTGTCGGCCCCTCGGGCTGTGGCAAGTCCACCTTGCTGCGGATGATCGCGGGGCTGGAGGAAGTGACGGGCGGCGACGTGATGATCGGTGACAACCGGGTGAACAACCTGCCCCCGTCGGAACGCGACATTGCGATGGTGTTCCAGAACTACGCGCTTTACCCGCACAAGACGGTCGCCGCGAACATGGGTTTTGCTCTGAAGATGCGCGGGATGGACAAGGCTGCCGTCCGCTCCAAGGTGGAGCATGCGGCGGGCATTCTGGGCCTGACCCCCTATCTTGACCGCTTCCCGCGGGCCCTTTCGGGCGGTCAGCGTCAGCGCGTCGCCATGGGCCGCGCCATCGTGCGCGATCCTCAGGTGTTTTTGTTCGACGAGCCCTTGTCGAACCTTGACGCCAAGCTGCGCGTGCAGATGCGGACCGAGATCAAGGAACTGCATCAGAGGCTTAAGACGACGACGGTGTATGTGACGCATGACCAGATCGAAGCCATGACCATGGCCGACCGCATCGTCGTCATGCAAGGCGGGCGGATCGAGCAGGTCGGCGCTCCCTTGGAGCTTTACGACCATCCGGCCAACGTCTTTGTCGCCGCCTTCATCGGCAGTCCGTCGATGAACCTGCTGGAAGGCCGGATTTCCGGCGGCATGGTGGATGTCGGCGGCGCCCGCCTGCCGTTGCCCGCCGGAGTACCTGTCTATGAGGGGCGTGAGGTGATCTACGGCATCCGCCCCGAGCATCTGCATGAGGCCTCCGAGGGGCTGACCGGCAAAGTCGCCGTGATCGAACCGACTGGATCGGAAACGCATGTGGTCGTACGGCTTGCCGGGCGCGAGGTGACCGCAGTGTTTCGCAACCGCGTGGCTTTTGTCCCCGGGGCGACAATCACCCTTGCACCCGATGCCGCAGCGTCGCACCTTTTCGACAAGGCCACCGGTAAACGTATCTAGGCCAGCGGATTTGGGGAGAGTGCTTCATGCTTAAGGGGATCGACAACCGGCTGAATGCCGAAGTGTTGGGCTGTTTGCGGGCCATGGGGCACGGCGATGTGCTGATCATTTCGGACACCAATTTTCCCGCCGATCAGGTGGCGCGGGCCACCGTGACGGGCAAGCTTTTGCGGATGGAGAATCTGACGGCCGCGCAGGCGGTCAACGCGGTCCTGTCGGTTCTGCCGCTGGACACCTTTGTCGATGATTTCGCCGGCCGGATGGAGATTGTCGGCGACGCCAACTCGATCCCCCCCGTGCAGGCCGAGGTTCAGGCTGAAATCGACGCTGCCGAGGGCCGGTCGCGACCCATGACCTCAATCGAGCGTTTTGCCTTTTACGACATGGCGCGCCAAGCCTACGCTGTGATCCAAACCGGGGAGCGCCGGTTCTATGGTTGCTTCATGTTCCGCAAGGGCGTGATCCCGCCCGAAACTTGAAACGGAAGGCCTAACCAATGAAACCCATTGTCATCCTTGGCATCTTCGTGGCCGACACCGCCTATCGCGCCGAAAGGCAACCGAAGATGGGCGAAACCATCCTTGGCACTTCCTTCGTGCTGGGGCCGGGGGGCAAGGGGTCCAACCAATCTGTCGCCGCCGCAATGGCCAGCTCGGGCGCGCGCGTCCACTTTATCACGCGTCTGGGGGCCGATGCCTTTGCCGATATTGCCCATGCAACCTGGGCCGAGGCGGGCGTGGTGCCCGAGGTGAAGGTGGACTCCGAAAGCTACACCGGTGCGGCCTATATCTTCATCGAAAACGCCACCGGAAATAACGCGATCATCGTCGCCCCCGGTGCTGCAGGCCGGGTGTCGCCCGAAGATGTCGAGGCGAAGGCCGATCTGATCCGCTCTGCCGCGATCTTTGTCACCCAACTGGAGCAACCGATTCCCGCCGCTCTGCGCGGTCTGCAGATTGCTCGTGCGGCAGGCGTGACCACGATCCTGAACCCTGCCCCGGCGGCCAGCCTGCCCGATGAAATGCTTGCGCTGTGTGACTATGTCACCCCCAACGAATCCGAAGCCGAGGCCTTGACCGGGCTGACCGTCACGTCAGTTGAAGAGGCAAAGCTTGCCGCCGCCGCGTTGCTGACCAAGGGTGTCGGTGCCGTGGTGATCACGCTGGGTGATAAGGGCGCGCTCTATCACGACGCGCGCCAGTCGGTGCATGTGCCGGTAATCTCGGCCGGTCCGGTAGTGGAAACCACGGGTGCAGGCGATGCGTTCAACGGCGGTTTTGCCGTGGCGCTGGCCGAGGGTCGCGATGTGATCGACGCCGTGCGCTTTGGTTGTGCCACGGCGGGAATCTCCGTCACGCGCCCTGGCACAGCCCCAGCCATGCCCGCCCGCGCCGAGATTGAAGCGCTGCTGGCGCAGTAGCGCGCCCCGGCAACACGCGATGCGGGCAATCACACGCCTGTTTTTCGGCTATGCCGTTGGTGGCCGCCTTAGAGAGAGAACAACCCTATCGCAGGTTTTCAGCGCGCTAGGTTGTGCACACTTTCAGGTATTTCCTGCACGGTGTCCGCGTCGACAGTCTAAAGTTCCCTTCGACATTCTGACCGCAAAGTTCCTGCGTCGAGCAACGGGGGATTTTCCGGAAGTTTGATCAAGTGGCCGGTAGAGAGATGTACGGGCTTTGCGGGATTTCGGCCCCCAACAGGGTAACGATCTGCGCGATCTTGCGATTTTGCGCCCTTGCCTGCAGCATCACAACCACATTCGGCATCGGTAAAAGCAGTTTTCTGCCAAGCACCGACACGTCGGTGTTTCCCATCACGTTTTGCGGAAGTAAAGCAATCCCCCGTCCGGCGCGCAGCAGGGCCAGCGCCAGCATGGGATCGTTGACACGCCAGCCAAGGCCCGGGTCGGGCGCGGGAAGGGAGTGGGCCGCGAACCATTCCGTCCAGCCGGGCAGCGATCCGTATCCCGGACCCCAATCCATATGGATGAAACTTTCGGGTGGCAGGAGGCGCGGCTCGGTAGTGCCGGGCAGGCCCAGCGGCAGCATCTGATCGACCCCCAGCGCCATCACCCGGTGGTCGGGGTAAAGATGGCCGCCGTAGGTTACCCGCAGGTCCGCCGCGCCTTTGATCAGCGATACCGGATCATCGGCAAGCCTGATCTCGAGCGCGCCGTCATGACCGGCCAGCCGCGCCGCAACCCAAGGCCCCAGCATCGGCAGCACCGAGATGACCAGCCGCCCGCGCGCCTGATCGACTGGCCCAACCGCCTCGGCCAGATCCTTGAAGGCGCTGGCAAGGCGGGGATAGATCGCGCGGCCGGCATCCGTCAGGAGGATGCGGTTGCCTTGCCGCAGGAAAAGGCGGCGGCCAAGCTCGGCCTCCAGCGATTTGACCTGTAGGCTGACTGCTGCCGGGGTAACGCCCAACTCACTGGCGGCCAGTGAAAAACTGCCGCGCCTCGCCGCGGTCTCAAAGGCGCGGATGGCGGTAAGGGACGGAAGCGGGCGCATGCGTTGCCTATAGGAAAACTTATGGTCACCAACAATTTTCCTTGTTGTGTTGGCGGTCCGTCAAGCCAATTCTTGCCCCAGTAATCCGGAGACTGACATGCACCACATCCTTGACCTTGACCGCTACCCGCTGGACCGCCCCGACAGCGCGGAATTCGCCGCCCTTGTCGCCAAGGCGCAGGCCGAATTGGCCGCCGATGGCATGTTCAACCTGCCGGGCTTTCTTCGCGCCGATGTTGCGGCCAAGGCCGCTGACGCATTGGCACCGCGTTTTGCAGGCGAAAGCTTTACCCATGCCCGGCGTCACAACATCTATTTCCGCAAAAGCATCCCGGAATTGCCCGCCGATCATCCAGCGCTGGTCGAGGTTGAGACGATCAACCGGACCCTCTGCGGCGATCAGGTCGGCGGCGTGCTTGAGGCGCTGTATGACTGGCCCCCGTTCGCACGCTTTCTGGCGGCAACCATGGGAAAGGCGGCGCTTTACACCATGGACGACCCGCTGGCCCGGGTGAACGCGATGAACTATGCCGAAGGGCAGGGGTTGAACTGGCACTTTGACCGGTCAGAATTCACCACGACGCTCCTGCTTCAGGCCCCGACAGCCGGGGGCGCGTTCGAATACCGCACCGATCTGCGCAGCGAAGCGGAGCCGAACTATGACGGCGTCGCGCGGCTGCTGCGCGGGCAGGACCCGGAGTTGCAAAGCATCACGCTGGCCCCCGGCACGCTGAACGTCTTTCGCGGCAAGAACACCGCGCATCGGGTGACGCCGGTTCAGGGCGACAAGGATCGGATCATCGCGGTGTTTTCTTACTACGAACGGCCCGGAGTGCGCTTTACCGCCGAAGAACAGATGGGTTTTTACGGTCGCGTCGCCTGACATTGCGCCGGGCCCAGTCAAAAAAGCCCCGCCGTGACATCACGGCGGGGCAGGTGTCCCCAGGTTATCCCGGGGACAGGCGTGTTGCGGAATTCAATGCGTGGTGGTGCCGTCGGCCTCCATCTCGGCGCGGATCTGCTGGCGAAGGATGTCGATTGGCACCATCTTGCCGTCGCGCTTGAAGTGCCAGTAGGTCCAGCCGTTGCAGCTGGGTGCGCCTTCCAGCGCGGCCCCGACCTGATGGATCGAGCCCTTCACCTCATGGCCGATCAACGTGCCATCGGCGCGGACCTTGGCCTTGTAGCGGTTGCCAAGGCTGAACAGTTCTTCGCCAGGGCGCAGCATGCCGCGTTCGACGACCTGACCAAAAGGCACGCGCGGTTCGGCGCGTTTTGAGCCGGTGATTTCCAAGGCGCTGGCGTCAAACCGGCGGACGCGATCGATACGGGCTTGGGCGACCTTGCGGTAGGCCTCCTCGCGCTCGATGCCGATGAAGTCGCGGCCCAGCATCTTGGCGACAGCGCCGGTAGTGCCGGTGCCGAAGAACGGGTCCAGCACCACATCGCCGGGGTTGGTGGTCGCGACGATCACGCGGTGCAGCAGGGCTTCCGGCTTTTGGGTCGGGTGGGCCTTGTCGCCGTTGTCATCCTTCAGCCTCTCATGCCCGGTGCACAGCGGGATCACCCAGTCCGACCGCATCTGGATGCCGTCGTTCAGCGCCTTAAGCGCCTCATAGTTGAAAGTATACTTCGCACCCTCATTGCGCGAGGCCCAGATCAGCGTCTCATGCGCGTTGGTCAGCCGTTTGCCCTTGAAGTTCGGCATCGGGTTCGACTTTCGCCAAACGACATCGTTTAGCAGCCAATAGCCCTGGTTCTGCAGTTCCGCCCCCAGACGAAAGACGTTGTGATAACTGCCGATCACCCAGATCGCCCCGTTCGGCTTTAACAGCCGTTTGGCGGCGGTCAGCCAGGCCTTGGTAAAGCTGTCATAGGCGGCAAAGCTGGAGAACTGGTCCCAATGGTCGTCGACCGCATCGACGCGTGAATTGTCCGGCCGCAAAAGCTCACCCTTAAGCTGCAGATTGTAGGGCGGGTCCGCAAAAATCAGGTCGATCGAGCCGGCCGGAAGGGCGTTCATTGCCTCGATGCAGTCACCCGCAAGGATCTGGTTCAGCGGAAGCGCTGCTTCCACCGTCTTCATTTTAATTGTCATTCTTTGCCTCTGCCGCCGACATCTTGGTGTGTCGGTCTATGGCTGAATCATGAGTCACAGATGATTCGCCGTCAAATTCTTTATTGAATCAAGACCTTATAGAATTCTCTTGATACAATATGTTGTGGACGGGTTTGAACGAACGCCTATGCACAGGGGTGACACCAAGATTCAGCAGGGCCTCAAGGTGCTCTTTGGTCGGGTAACCGGCGTTCCGGTCCCAGCCATAACCGGGGTAGTGTTGCGCCAAATCCACCATGATCCGGTCGCGGGTGACCTTGGCCACGATGGATGCCGCCGCGATGGACAGGCATTTCGCGTCGCCCTTGACGATTGCAGTCGCCGGAAGGGTCAGACCGCGCGGGATCAGATTGCCGTCAATCAGCGCGTGATCGGCACTCAGACCGGCAATCGCCCGCTCCATCGCCAGATGGCTGGCGCGCAGGATGTTGAGGGTGTCGATTTCCTCGACCGTTGCATGGGCGATGCTGACGTCGGCCACGGCCGTGATCTCGGCAAACAGCGATTCACGGCGGGCGGCGGTCAGGACCTTTGAATCGCGCAGACCTTGGGGGATGCGGGCAGGGTCCAACCGCACCGCGCAGGCAGTCACCGGTCCGGCCAAGGGACCGCGACCGACCTCATCCACCCCGACGACAAAACGCGCGCCGTGGGACATCACGGCGGTCTCGTAGGTAAAGTCGGGGACGATGGCAGCCATGATCCGGACCTATCCCGGAACAGGGCAATGAAAAAGGGGTGGGAGCTGCTCACCCTCCCACCCCCAGACAAAAGCGGAGGCAACGGCCGCCCCGCTTTGCCCGGGCCGCGTTAGCGGTCCGAGACCTTGAACCCCGCATCCCGCAGGCATTGTGCGGAATAGACGCGGTCGCGTTTACCGAAGATCGACGCCCCGTTTGCACAGCCGCGCGGCAGGGTATGGGTGAACCCTTCGGCCCGCAGGCAGCTTTCCGGGTAAAGTGTGACGGACCGTTCCACCCCGTCGATCGAAATCGCACAGACCGAGGGAACACGGGGATGCTTAACCGGCAATGGCACGGGCAGGGGTTTGGGCTTGTCATGCAGCTCGTTCGCGATGGCACCAATCACCACCGCCGCAATCAGCGCCTTGGCAAGGTCGTCCTTCTTGTCGGCCTTGGCCGGAATTGCCGTGGCCAGGATCAATGCCAGCACGGCGGCTCCGCCGGTGAGGATCGTGGCAAGGCCGCGCGCGGATAGGGGGCTGGCACCCTGTCCTTGTGCAGACAGGCGGGTGGTTCTGGGCTTGAGGATGATTGACATGCTTGCCTCCTTTTCGGGTCCGGCTGACCATTTCGGCCTGTTGCCCGTGGCATTGCAGACCTGATGTTCAAGCCTCACCCGCTGGCCACTAGGTAAGCAATATCGCGGCCCCGCTAGGCGATAGCGCTGCGGGAAAGGGCGGTTGATATGCGATAACACAGGGCGAAATCCGCGAGTGATATTGAATATCACCGCACGCGGGCGCATTCTTTGCCGGTAATCGAGCAGCCGCTCTGCAGGAGTCGGAAAAATGAAAAGACTGATCCAAGCCGCAGCAATGGCGCTGGTCCTTGCCGGACCTGCCGCCGCAGAATGCTATGCCGACTACAAGGCAAAGCGTGACGAACCGTTGAAGCTGCACTACGGTGTGGCGCAGGTGTCGGACGGCAACTGCTCGCCCGGCGCGGCCGAAGGCGAATTGGCGCCCAGGCTGGCAAGTGACGGCTGGACGCTTCTGAACGTTCTGTCCACATTCGGACCGGAAGGTCTTGAGGAAAGGAAAGCGAGTGCCGGAGCCTACTTCCTCCGTTACTGACAGTTTGAAGGCAGGCAACCGCGTTGTTGCCTTCGGTATCGCGGCCATCGTCGTCATTCTTCTGGGCGCGGCGCTGTTTCTGTTCCTGAACCTGCCGGACGCGAATGCGTTCAACGCCCGTGTTGAGCGCATTTTCGTCGAAAACAACGATCTGACGTCGGATGCCCAGATCAAGCTTTTGGAGATTCTGGCGCAGTCCGGCACCTCGTTTTCCGAGGTGTTGACCAGCTACCGGTCGGTGATCTTTGTGCTGTTGGTGTTTTCCACCGCGCTTTTGATCGCAGCACTGGTGTTTCTGGTGATGATCATCGCCCTGAACCGCCGAATCTCGGCGATCCAGCGGTCAGGCATCCAAGTCGCCAGCCTGATGATCAGCCGCGAATCGCGGGCGGTCTATATCAACGATCTGGAATTCCAGCTGACCGAGGCGGCACTGGAAACCCTGTCAGTTCTAGCCGAAGCGCGGATGGATGACGAGGTTCTGACCGGCGTTCAGATCGAATCGGTGATCTCGGGCCGGGCCGAGGCGGATTGTGACGAGGCCGCCGGGGCCACCCGCGTCAAACGCCTGCGCGACACGCTGGGCAACCAGTTGGTCAGCGAACTTCTGGTGAAGACCATCGCCCGGCGCGGCTATGTGCTGGCGGTGGGTAAGGAAACGATCCGGATGATCTGACCTTGGATGGCTGAGTGACCGGAATTGTCACTGGCCGAGCCGCGGAATTCGCCCCACCATGCCGGGAAAACGACTGGAGCTATCATGTCTCTTCGTGGCGCACTGATCATGCTTGCCCTGCTGACGTCCCAGCCAGTTCAAGCGGGACTTCTAGGGCTGGAACCGACCGATGAGGTCTTCCCGTCCGAGCTTTTCAGCGGGGTCACCGATCGGTTGGTATTGCCCGACCTTCCTGCGCAGGTCTGCCGGGACGAAGCACCGGTCACCCGGGCGCTGCTGGTCGGGGTGGCGGAAAGCGTGCCGGATTTCCTGCTGAAGGGCCCGCAGAACGATGTTGAAATCCTGCGCAACGCACTGATCGCCAAAGGGGCAAAGGCCGAAAACCTGACGGTCCATAAAGACCCCGAAGCAACGCGCCCGGCGTTCGAGGCGGCCTTTGTCGAGCTGCTGTTCGCGGCGAACTGCGGCGATAGCGTAATCTTGCAGTTCACTGGCCATTCCATCGCCAACGACCCGCGCGGGCCCTGGTTCCTGATGCACCCGACCAAGACTGGCAGGACTGACCTGCTCTCGGCGGATGCCATCGCGGCGGGTGTCGCGGCGCTGCGCGACCGTGGGGCGAATGTCAGTGTCATTCTGGATGTAATGTATGCCGAAACCTACGCCATCGGAGACCGCCAGCCCGACGGGACCCTGCGCTATCAGCTAAGCGGGTCCGACGACGCACGGGCCCCGCGCGCTTTGGGACCGCTGACGGGCGATCTAAGCGTTTTCTATGCGGCAGATGATGCAGGAGAGGCCGGGGAAAAGCGCCTTCCCCGGGGGGGTGATGACCGCACGACCTATGGGATTTTTTCCTTCTATCTTGCAGCCGCATTGATGGAGGTTGATCTTTCGACCCCTGCCGCGCTGATGCGTAGCCTGCGGGACAACAAAGCGCTGGCAACGGACCGGGGCAGCTTTGGGGCGAACGACTTTGTGTTTACCACCACCAACCCCGACCTGCGCATCGTGGCGGAACAGGGTGGCGGAAAGGATGCGCCGAAGTCCGGGTCAACCGGCGAGGTCATCCGCATCCTGTCGCCCGAACCCACCCGCAGCGCAGCCCCGCTGGACACCCAAAGCATCGTGCTGGAAGGTCGGGTCGAATCGGGTGCGCGCACGCTGATCGTGCTGGTGAACGGGCAAGAGGCCGAGTTCGACCCCGATGGCACGTTCCGCTTTCCGCTGGACCTGCAGGCGGGGGTGAACGCGGTCAAGGTGCTGGCGCTGACCGAAACCAACCGCCCGATAACAGCCGATCTGGAACTTTACTATGAAGGCGACATGCAGGCACTTTTGGGCACTGGCAAGCGCTACGCACTTCTGATCGCAAATGAAGATTACCCCAAAGAAGCTGGTCTGGCCGACCTGAAAACCCCGCTGGGCGATGCCGAAGCTTTGGAGGCGGTGCTGACTGCCGACTTCGGATATACCACCAGCGCCACCAGTGCCGATGGCCAGAAGCTGGACCTGTTCCTGAAGAACCCGACCCGGCTTGAAGTGGAGACTGCGCTATATGAACTGGGCCGGATTGCTGGCGAGAAAGATTCGGTGCTGATCTTTTACGCTGGTCATGGGGTCTATGAGGAAGCCACCGGCAAGGCCTATTGGCTGCACGCTGACGCCGCGATGGGCCGCCCGTTCAGCTGGCTGTCCGCCGACGCGATCAGCGACGCAATCCTGCGGATCAATGCGGGCAGTCTCTTGGTGATTTCCGATAGTTGTTACTCCGGGGCGCTTTTGCGCGGGGGTGACATGGCCGGGCTTGAAGGCCGGATCGACGACAAGGACCGGCTTTTGCAGTTGCAACGCACGGCTGCGAAACGCAGCAGGATCCTGCTGACGTCGGGCGGGAATGAGCCTGTGCTGGATGGTGGAGGCAGTGGGCATTCGGTCTTTGCCGCGGCCTTGCTGACCGGCTTGCGCGAAATGGACCAAGAGGCCTTTACGACGGCCGAGCTGTACGCCGATTACCTGTTGCCGTTGGTTGTCGGCAAGGCGGCGCAGGAACCGCAATTCCGCCCGGTCGAAAGATCGGGTCATGAAGGTGGCGATGTGGTCTGGGTGCGCCAACCGGAGTGATGGTCGCGCAAGGTTCAGTCGTTGGTTGACTGGATGTTTGTGGTGAGCCGGACAGGATTCGAACCTGTGACCCGCTGATTAAAAGTCAGCTGCTCTACCAACTGAGCTACCGGCCCCACGAGGCGCGTGATTAGGCATGCGCGCCCGTAGGGTCAAGGGCAAAAACGTAGCGCTCTGGCAAAACAGGTCCGCTGGGCGTATATGCCGGGGAATGAAGGACAACGCAGACCCGATCGGCCTGCCGTTCATGAAAATGCACGGCGCGGGCAATGACTTTGTGGTGATCGACCGGCGCGGGCGCGGGGCGATGATCACGGCTGGCCTTGCGCGGGCGCTGGGCGACCGGAACCGGGGCGTTGGTTTTGACCAGTTGGCTGAAATCACGGACAGCACGGATGCCGACTTTGGTCTGGTGTTCTGGAACAGCGACGGCAGTCAGGCCGGGGCTTGCGGCAATGCCACCCGCTGCGTGGCCGATCATGTGATGCGCGAAAAGGGTCTGGACCAGATCAGCTTGACCACCGCCCGGGGCATCCTGCAAGCCAGACGGCTGGCGGATGGCAAGGTCTGGGTCAACATGGGCCTGCCGCAACTGGAGTGGGACGAGGTTCCCTTGGCGAAGGCGGCAGATACGCTGCACTTGCCCCTCGCCGGTGATCCGGTGGCCGTTGGCATGGGCAATCCCCATTGCGTCCGCTTTGTCACTGACGCCGAAGCGGTGAACCTTTCGGCGGTCGGTGCGGGCCACGAAAATGATCCCTTGTTCCCGCAGCGCACGAATGTCGAATTTGCCTCAGTCAGCGGCCCCAATCACCTCCGGATGCGGGTGTGGGAGCGGGGGGCCGGCATTACCCTGGCCTGCGGGTCGGGGGCTTGTGCGACGGCAGTTGCAGCACATCTGCGGGGCCTGGCCGGGCGGCAAGTGCGGCTGCAGGCCGATGGCGGCGTGCTGGAGGTTGACTGGCGCGAGGATGGCGTCTGGCTGACCGGCCCGGTTGAACGGGTCTTCGACGGTGTTCTGTCGCCCGCTTATATCGCGGCGCATCGATGAACGCCCCGGTTTTCGCTACGTTGGGCTGCCGCCTGAATGCCTATGAGACTGAAGCGATGAAAGAGCTTGCCGCAGCGGCGGGTCTGTCGGGTGCGGTGATCGTCAACACCTGCGCCGTGACAGCCGAGGCAGTGCGCAAGGCCAAGCAGGAAATCCGCCGCCTGTCGCGCGAAAACCCGGGTGCCGCGATCATCGTGACGGGATGTGCGGCGCAGACCGAGCCCGAGACCTTTGCCGCCATGCCGGAAGTTGCCCGCGTAGTCGGCAACCACGAAAAGATGCAGGCCGAGACTTGGGCTGGCATCGCCGCACCCGACCTGATTGGCGTGACGGAACGCGTGCAGGTTGACGACATCATGTCGGTGCGCGAAACGGCGGGCCACCTGATCGACGGTTTCGGACGGCACCGCGCCTATGTGCAGGTGCAAAACGGTTGCGATCACCGCTGCACCTTTTGCATCATTCCGTTCGGTCGGGGAAACTCGCGTTCGGTTCCGGCGGGTGTGGTGGTCGAACAGATCAACCGGCTGGTGGATCGGGGCTTCAACGAGGTAGTGTTGACAGGGGTGGACTTGACCTCATGGGGGGCCGACCTGCCGGGGGAACCAAAGTTGGGTGACCTTGTGCGGCGCATCCTGAAGCTGACCTCGGTCCCGCGCCTGCGGATTTCGTCGATTGACAGCATCGAAGTCGACCCCGCCCTGCTGGAGGCGATTGCAACCGAGGCGCGCCTGATGCCGCATCTGCACCTGTCGCTCCAGGCGGGGGATGACCTGATCCTGAAGCGGATGAAGCGGCGGCATTTGCGCGACGACGCGATCCGCTTTTGCGAAGACGCGCGCGCCCTGCGCCCAGACATGATCTTTGGCGCCGACATCATCGCTGGTTTCCCGACCGAGACCGAGGCGATGTTCCAGCGCAGTCTTGATCTGGTGGCGGACTGCGGGCTGACGTTCCTGCACGTCTTCCCGTTTTCGCCCCGCAAGGGCACCCCTGCCGCGCGCATGCCTCAGGTCCGGGGGCCCGAGATCAAGGACCGCGCCGCTCGTTTGCGCGCCGCTGGTAACGCGGCGTTGGGGCGGCATCTTCAGGACCAGTGCGGCAAGACCCACCGGGTTTTGACCGAAGGGCCGCGCCTTGGGCGGACCGAGCAATTCACCGAAGTTGCCTTTGACGTTGACCAGCCCGAAGGCACCATCCTGGACGTGGCGATCAAGGGTCAGGACGGCGCGCGGCTTTTGGCCTGATCTGCGGGGCCTACTTTCTGCTGTAGACATCCTCATACCGGATGATGTCGTCTTCGCCGAGATAAGCGCCGGTCTGCACTTCGATCAGGACAACCGGAACCTTGCCCGGATTCTCCAACCGGTGAACCGCGCCCAAAGGCACATAGACCGACTGGTTTTCGGCCACCATCCTGACCTCGGCATCGACGGTCACGCGGGCGGTTCCCTGCACCACGATCCAGTGTTCGGCCCGGTGGACATGGCTTTGCAGGCTAAGCGCGCCGCCGGGATTGACGACGATGCGTTTGACCTGAAAGCGATCACCGATCACCAGGCTTTCGAACCAGCCCCAGGGGCGGTGGTCCTTGGGGAAACTGTCGGCTTGCCTTGCCTGCCTTGCCTTCAGGATGGCCACCGCCTGCTTGACCTCTTGCGCGCGGCCTTTTCGGGCGATCAGCACGGCGTCGGGCATGGCCACGGCAACAATGTCATCAAGACCGATCCCGACCAGCTCCAGCCCGTCCACTTCGGACCGCAAAAGCGTGTCGGTGCAGTCGATTGCCGTCGCCCGGCCGGACAGGGCCAGCCCCTTGTCCTCGGTCTCACGCCAGACCGCAGCCCAGTCGCCAAGGTCGGACCAGCGCCCGGAATAGGGCACGACGACCAGATTGCGCGCCGCCTCCATCACCGCGAAATCCACCGAGATGGCCTCGGCACCGGCCCAGGCAACGGGATCAAGCCGGGTAAAGCCAAGATCCCGCCGCGCGCCGTCAAGCGAGGCCTGAACCGCCGCAACCATATCCGGGCGGGCGGCCCGGAACGCCTGAATGATCACATCTGCGGTGAAAAGGAAGATCCCCGCATTCCACAGATACCGGCCCTCGGCCAGCATCCCGGCCGCGCGGGCCGCATCCGGCTTTTCGACAAACGCCCTTAGCGGCAGGACTTGAGGCGCGGCCCCGTCTGGGTTCCGGTCAAGCTCAAGATAGCCATAGCCCGCCTCGGGCCGATCCGGCGCGATCCCGAACGTCACGATCTTACCCGCCAAAGCCGCCGGAATTCCCGCCTCGACGGTCATATTGAAAGCCTCAGTGTCCGGAATCACATGATCTGAGGGCGCAACAAGCATCAACCCATCAGCATCCGATTTTGCAAGATGCAGCGCTGCGGCCAGAATCGCAGGGCCAGTGTCGCGCCCATCAGGTTCGATCAACACAGCCGCCGCTGCAATCCCAGCACTGGCAAGCTGATCGGCGACAATAAAACGGAACGCATCGGCAGTCACAACCACCGGTGCGCCGTATTCGGGCCCGACGAATCGCCTGGCCGAAGCCTGAAACAGACTCTCCGGCCCAAGCAGGTCAACGAACTGCTTGGGATACCCCTTGCGGCTAAGTGGCCAAAGCCGCGTGCCCGAGCCGCCACAAAGAAGAACTGGTGTGATCGTCATGACGCCGCCTTATATCAAGCTAACCGCACTCGGATCATTGCAATCGCAAGCGCCCCACTGTCGACGTTACGCCCCTGGATGTACCTTTTTGCGAAACCGAAAGCCCCGTCGGTCGGCGGACTATTGCAATGCTTGACCCAGATCGGCCGCATAACTCGCATGACGGACACAGGTGAACCGAACATTGGCAGTCAAACAAGAGTGCCGCATGCCCGGAAAGACCTATTCCGGTGCAAAGACATAGTCATGTACCCCAAGCTTAATCGTCTGACGATACCCGAAGCCAGCGAGGATTTCTGCCGCAGGGGCGTACTCACCTTTGAACAGCCGCAATTCGATCCAGATACTTGGCCGCGCTTCAGTCAGCATCTTCTTTGCACCAGCCAGAACCTCAACGTGCATTCCCTCGACGTCGATTTTGACGAAGTCAACTTTTCCGCCAGACTCCGCCGCGATCACCGCATCAAGTGTCCTCATCGGAACCACGCCATCAGCACTTTCCTTGAAGGCTGTCCCCCCAAGATTGGTTGGGTAATAGTTCTTTACGTCGCCCATGCCTTCTGAGCTGCCAAGCATGCAGTTCACAACGCCCTGTGTGTCAAGGTCATTCAGCTGGAAATTATGGAGAAGAAGGTTCAATGCTTGCTTCTGTGGCTCAATCGAGATCATCTTCTTAGGGCGGAAAGTCTTGGCGAAATAGAGGCTGTGGTTGCCGATGTTCGCGCCTACGTCATATATGATCGAGTTGGGGGCAATAGTGTTGCTCGCCCGAAGCGCTTCCAACTGGCGCAGCTCATAGTAAGTTCCAGTCCGGACGATATTCCGCTGAATGAAATCGCGATCGGCAAATGGAACACCTATCTGAACAAGCTCGTCGTTGTGCAAGAATTTGAAGATCCGATCCGGACCCAGTAGCGCAACTTTTTGCAGGTAGATAAGCTCGTCCAGCCGATCTGCCACCGTCTTGTTCATCGCCCAGAGATCATCAAGCGTCTTGGGCTCTACTTTCACGTCCTGCTCAGTCACCATCTTGTCCTTTTCATGAAGTTTACTCGATCAGCGCTGCATGAGGCAAAGTGACACCGTACTGGAGTGGAGCCTGGAGTTTGCAAGTGAAAATCCGGGTGATCCTGCAACAGACCTGTCAATCTTGTACACTTCCTCTCTTCGCTGCCCAAGAAGATTTTAACATCTACTGAGTGCACAAACTAACGTCGGACCGAAGGCCAAACAAGTCGCCACTCGCCAAAAGTCGACAGGTATTCACGATCTCCCGATGACAGGAGTGGCCCTCAGCCGTCTTACATGGACCAATGTGATCCGTGCTCTAAAAAAGTGCCTTCTGAGGGTTCTAACGGCATAAAAAAGGTTGAGGCCCAACTACAGAACAAAAGATTATGCGGCAGAGTGATTCGATGAGGTTAGCGGTCGACGTGACCGTAGTCTCATCAGTCTACTCTATCACAGTAAACCGATACAAAGTGGAAATCATGTGCGGCGGGAACTTTGATGCTCTGGAGTGGGATCGCAAATGATCGGTGATCCCCTCCGAAGGCACCCCGTCAAGGAGGGGCGGGATTACCATGAAGCAAGGCAATATTGGTATCAGCTCCCCTTAATAATCCGAATATCCTCAGAAGGTCAGGCAGGAAAAAAGTCCGCAAACGATCGTCGCCACGTGCGGTTTCTCAATCCAACCGCAGAATCTTCGGGGTTGATAAACTTGTCACTTATCTGTTTCTATCCTTTCCAAATCAAAAAAGCCCCAGAAACCGATCCGGAACCTTGTAAAGAACCTTGGAAGTGTTTCGCGGATATATGTAATAATCAAACGTGGGATGCTTAATAGCCGACCCAAGAATTTCCGACCGATATGCCGCAAAGTCGCACTCTAACCCGGAGATCGTCATTTGCTGAGTTTTGCTGAACATTTCACTCCAGCCATCCATAGGCAGAGCCCATCCGCCACCCGCAGCCATGAATACCTCTCCGTCAGAGTTTCTCATCATGTCGTGTCGAACTTTGGACCTCTGCATCAAAAAATTTTGATCGAACCATTTTAGATGGAAAAGATATGTGTCTGGATGGAAGTCAACTTCACGAAGAGTGCAGTGGCCGTCCATCTTCCACATTATACTTTTATCTGTGATCATACACGGTTTCGAATACCACTTGTTTGTTCGAAAATAGCTGCGCTGCTCGAGCACCGGTCTGGAGAAGTCAAACTCCTGCTCCAAGTCTGTCCGATGTACAATCTCAACCGAGTTTGGATGCAAAACCTTGTTCTTCGAGATTGTGGAAACGACATCAACGATACTCTTTCCTGTTGCTGGATCGGAAACAAGAAACTCGTCCACGTCAACACATATGACGTGCGTGTATTGCAAAAGAAGGCCACGTGCAAAATGTCCGAGCGTTGCCCAACGATGGGCATCCAAATTCTTGTTATCCGGGTTCCTCTCCAATTCAACAATGCTAGCGCCTGCCGCAATGTCCCAAACTGAATCCTGCCGGCCATGAGTCAGTACAACGAGATTCCTTCTTGAGACAAATTGACCATAATAATCAACCCACCTCTTCAGAAAGAAATCGTCATCATATACCATCGTCAGTACTGCTGTGCTCACGCTATCGTGCCTCCCTAGCCTTCATAAGGTCCTGAATTTTCGCTGCAGTTCTTCTACCCACAGCGGTCGAACTGATTCCGGCAAGAATTTCCCCACTCCAATTCAACCCAAAGGTCACCATCAAGGGTGCGCCTTCATAGCATGAACCTAAACTTCTTCGACATCTCTACAGGGTTCAGCGCCCGCGCCGTGTACCTATTGCGAAAGGTCGCCCAACTTCTCTTTGCGGCGCCTTTCGAGGTTCTCAAGCTGGCGTTGCTTTTCAAGTCGCTTCCGCTCAATCTGACGTTCTTCGCGTTCCGTCTCCTGATCAGCAACCCGTTGCGCACGTGCCTCAAAGGCCATCTTTCGGCGATCCTCCTGAGCGCGCATCCCGCCCAGGATCCAGTCGATCTTGGCGAGATAATCACCGTCATCAAGCGGGCCGCAGTCGATTTTTCTGTCGGTTAGGACGCACCCAGCCTGCATCCAGAAACCATTCCTGATGTCTTCGTTCCAGCTTGGGTGGTCCCCGTCATGGAAATGCTGCGCTGTAACGTCAGGTAGGCGCAGTCGATGGTCACAACAAATCCACTCTACGCCAAGCCCCGTTCTCTCCAGCATTTCGAACAAAGCCAGCGTTTCATTCCACATGTAGTCAACGTAATTGATCAGCTCATCGAAAAATATCACTAGGCCGGGTCTAATCCGGCCGTGCTTTTCAAGCGCAGTAAAAATGTCGACGGTTGAAGAATAAATGTCGCAATCAACATTCACGAAGGCGACATCGCCAGACGTTTCAGTCAGGAAGGGATCAACCGTTTCAGAAAAGTACCCCTTGATGAGCGTCACATTTTCTGGTGTGTCCGGCAACTGGATTACCTTAAAGGGCTTCTGCCAATCGACCCGCCCATCATCTGGAAAGCCCTCAAAGCTATCAAACCCGTACCAATGCTCTGAAGGAAATCGCTCTGCGCAACGGCGGATCGAGTTACCTCTCCAGACGCCAAATTCAAGCCGAATGCCAGAATTGGCGGCGACGTGGTCGACGGTCTTGTCAAGAACGCTCGTTCGGCTCTGAGGGCTCTGTCCGGGGTCTAATAGTGATTTGCTGGCCAGCTTCGGCATCTCTTGAACCAAAAAGCCGACGTAACGTCGCATTTTTTGAACATCATTCGCAGCCGCGGATTCGGTCATAATTGAAACATCCCAGGTCTTTTTACTTGATCTACTTTCAGCAGTACTTCTAGCAGTTCCCAAACTGGGCGCGCTTTTCTTGACATGGTGTTCTAACGCGCCGCTCTCATCTGAGAAGTCGTCTTTTTTTTTACTTCTTGCTGACCGCTCTCAGGCAGGTCGTTTGGGTTCTGGACCCCAAGGGCTGGCGTGCAGTCTGCGGCCCCCATCGAGCCGCGTACTTCGTCTGTTTGGCGATTCACAAACTCCGCGATTTTAAAATAGCCAGTTCGAGTATAGTGATCGCTGTCAGCAAATTCGTCGGGATTCAACAGTCTGTCAACGTCGACAAAAACCGCTTCCGGATTCAGGCTGCAAAATTTCTTGCACATGTCGTTAAAAGCCAGTCGAATAGGTCGTGTTCGCTTCGCCTGCTCTCCATGTTCAGATGCGGCCGAAAGAATGAACATCGGAACTCCATCGGTTTTTTTGGAATAGGCAAACTGGAAAGCCCGATAAGTCAAGTCAAGTCTATCTTCAATTGGCAGGCGACGATGATGCATCTCTTTGGCAAACCGCAACGCTGTTTCCGGGTCCTTCATCAATTGCTTCAAGCGCCTCGGGGGCACGGTTCCCCAGTACTTGCCGCCAAATTCCTTACCGCCAAATGTGAACAGATTATCAGAGGGCACTGAAAAATAAAGCGATAGCAGTATGAGATCAGCCTCTCCAAGGCTTCGATCAAGTTGCTTCATGTCTTCATAAGTCCAGCCCATGAAATTCTTGAGTGCTTTAGAGTGCTTCAACTCCATGTCCCGGGGATTTATGAAAAATCCGACATCATCGTAGCGAACCAAAAGCCCAAGGTCATCCGGCTTGTTGACGAATTCCTCCCTGTTTGTGCCGCAGTAGAAGGATACTTGAAGCAGATCGCACCCGCCAACTAAGACCAGGCGTTTCTGTTCGGCATCATCTGTCGCGTCAAATGTTGACACCTCTGTGATCCAGTCGACCTGTGCCTCTGGATCGAGACTTCCGGAAACCGGCCCGATTGTCTTGAATTCCGGTTTGTTCAGATACTGCCAGACCCACTGCTCAACGCCCATGTTCAAGGTGCGGCAGCTGAAAGCAAAATGGTGAACGGTTGTTCCAGAGAATTTGGTTCTGACACAAAAGAAGCCAACAATTCCGTAGTCTCCGTAGCGGTCCTTTACATGAATTAACCCGGCGTGCACGCCGGAAGTCTTGAGAATGTTTCCGAGATCTTCACGCTCTTTATCAGTATTGGCGCGAACCTTTGTGAAATTGAGCTGATTTGTGCGATTTAGCAACTCCAGAACGCGGTCCATCTTGTCGTCTATGTCGGTAATGATTCGTATCTTGATTTCGGACTGGCGAAGAAAGTTTTCGTTGGACAAACCGCTCGATTTCATCTCGTCGAATTTGCCCTCCATTACCTTGTATTGCTTTAGCCGGGAGTGCTCTGCGTCATTCTTCCCCTTTAGGTGAGGGTGCGCCAGAAGGTCAGAGAAATCTTGTTTTGCATCAAAGCACATTATCCCATCATTAAAGAATGTGGCTTCCTCAAGATTCATATGGTTGTCGTCAAGGAATAGCGTATTCTCGGCGCGCAATCCCATTCGCTCCAACATTGTATTGATAGCTTGGCCTTTGGGCGTCCAGTCGATATGAGGGAAGACGAACATTTCCCAAATGCCCAATTCGTGGAGTTTTTCTTTTGCGTCCTCGAAGCTGTTCTTCGAACAAATTGAGCACATAATGCCGCGATCAACCAGATTCCGGACAATTTCAATGTTGTGCGCAACGGGTTCGATGCCTTCCTCGGAGAGCGTCCCTTTCCAGAAAGTTTCATCCAGGTCCCAGATCACCAGCTTAACGGGGTTGGAAATGCTTGATGTCAAGTATTCGTCCATGTCTTCCGTTCACATTCTCTGGTTTGAGCTAGTTTATAGGTGCTTGGATTTTCTGATGCAATGTCCGGGTTGCTGTTCTATTTTCCGGTCCTGTCCGAGAGGGTTCGCGTGAGGTTGTATGGTTTGGTTGGTTTGGCACCCATCCCTGGACTCTCTATTAGTGCAGAGCGTCGGAATTTCGACAAGGACGTGGCCTGCGTTTGGCTTACCTCGTTCGAATTGTGTCACCAAACTGCAGTTTTGGCGTGAACTCGGAAACCTTCGTTGTGACTGGCGTCCCAGAGATGATTTCGGCAGCTCGGCGTCCGATTTCCAGGCGGCAGGCGTCCATGGTGGCAAGTTTGCAGGGCAAGCCATCCAGAAGCTCGACCCCATTGAAGCCGGCAAGCCCTATCTTGTTTGGGACGTCCAGTGATTCATCAAGGCAGTAAAGAAGACCGCCAGCACCGATCATATCGTTGGAATAATAGAGAAAATCGGTTTCCGGGGTCCGAGAAAGGACAGCTGCAGTCATTTCACGACCCTTCAGAAGCGCTGACCCGCCGGAATAGAATTCGCGGTCGACCAGTGTTAGTCCTGCCCTGCCGAGGGTTTCTTCGAACCCTTCCAGTCGCTTCTTTGCCCTAAAGTCATTCGGCATTTGTGTGCCCAGAAAGGCGATTCGGCGGTAGCCTGCGGCTACAATGGCTTCTGCCATCTGTCGTCCGGCCCGGCGGTGAGAAATACCGACGGCATGGTCGATCGGGTCGCCGTCGATGTCCATGATTTCGACAATCGGAATCCCGGCACGGGCCAGCATGGCGTGCGCTGCAGGGGTATGCTCAAGCCCGGCGATGATCATACCGGACGGGCGCCAAGACAGCATCTCGTAGATGACGCTTTCTTCCTTGTCGGGCAGATAGTTCGAAACCCCGACAACGGGTTGCAATCCAGTGCCCTCAAGGGTTTCGGAGATGCCGGTCATGACCTCGGGGAAGACCATGTTCGAAAGCGATGGGATGACGACCCCCACCAGGTTCACCCGTTGGGAGGCCAGTGCCCCGGCGATCTTGTTGGGGACATAGCCAAGAGCACGAGAGGCCTCCAGCACTTTGGCCCTTGTCGCCGCCGACACATCGCCCCGGTTTCGCAGCACACGGCTGACCGTCATCTCGGAAACGCCCGACGCTTCGGACACGTCGCGAAGGGTCAGGGTGTGGTTCTGGTCGCTGGCTGGCTTGGTCAAGGATCATGTCCCGGGGTTAGGCTTGCGTCCTTGTTAACGCCAAAGGGAAAGCTTGTCCAAGCGGGTTTCATCTGTTATGATAGCGCTAACAGCCCCAATTCGTCTCCCGGGGCTGATCTTGTCCGCGCATCCTGCAAGCTCTCAAATTGGGTGCATCGGATCAAAGGGGGGGCGGTGGGCCAAAACTTGCTCCCCCTTTCTTTCCAGATAGTTGCCTTTCAGCGCGTTTCGACGCATGACATGGCATGGCCGAACCGGCCACGGCCCCGTAGCTCAGCCGGATAGAGCGACGGTTTCCTAAACCGTAGGCCGCGTGTTCGAATCACGCCGGGGTCACCAAACTTTTGGAAATTCTATTCGCCTGCGTAGTTCATGGATTGCACATAGGCCTCTGGAACGCAGGGTGCGGCGGCCTCCAGCATGGTTTCGGCTTCGGATTGGGTAAGAGACGTCGGCGAGTAAACGATGAACACCGTCCCGCGTCCGCCTTCGTTGTAGCCGTCAAATTTCATCGCCCAATCCCAGAACGGCGACAGGTTGCAGGCCTTTAGGTCCGCTTCCAATTGCTGGCCCTGATCAAGGATGGCGTCGTCCCATCCACCGGGCTCGTGATCGAAAAACCCAAGCACCACATGCCATTCTTCGGCGACGGCAAGGGACGGAAGGGCGGCTAAGGCGGCCGAGAGCAATAGTGCGCGCATGTTCGATCCTGTGAAACGACGGTCCATCCTGATGAAATATCCCGTCCGATGTCCAGTCCCCAGCGGGGCCGGGCGGGGTCAGAAATCCAGATGTTCGACCGACAGCGCGTTCTGCTGAATGAACTCGCGACGTGGTTCGACGACATCGCCCATGAGTTTCGAGAAGATGTCGTCAGCCTCGGCAAGGTCGTCGATCTTGACCTGCAAAAGCGTTCTGGCCTCGGGGTCGAGGGTGGTCTCCCACAACTGGCCCGGGTTCATCTCGCCCAAACCCTTGTAGCGCTGCAGCGACAGGCCCTTTTCGCCCTCGGTCAGGATGGATTTCAGCAGGTCAATCGGCCCGTGAATCGGCTGCTCACGGTCCTTGCGAACCAGTCGCGCCGGGTCGCGGAATACATCGCGATACTGTCCGGCAAGATGGGAAAGCCTGCGCGCCTCGGACGAGCGCAGCACCGCGCCGTCCAGCGTGCGCAATTCCTCGACACCGCGCAGGATGCGGCTAAGCCGGATGCCGTGGTCTTGGGTGATGCGGCCCAGCCAGCCCCGTTCGAATTCCGGTGCGATCAGGTTCAGGCGCCTGGCAACCGTGTCGGCGACCAGTTGCAGATCCGAATCGGCGCGACCGGGGTCGAATGCGCCTGCCAGTGCGGCCTGCTCAAGAATCGCGCGTGGATAGTGGGTCGGAAACGCGTCCAGCACCCGGCGGAATTGTCGCGCGCCTTCGATAACGCGGGCAAGGTCGTTGCCGGCGATCTCTGTGCCGTCTGTCAGCCGCAGAACTGCGCCGTCGGTGCCCATCTCGACCAGATAGTCGTCAAGGGCGGCCTGATCCTTGAGGTAGACCTCGGACTTGCCACGGGCGACTTTGTAAAGAGGCGGCTGGGCGATATAGAGGTAGCCGCCGTCGATCAAAGCAGGCATCTGACGGAAGAAGAAGGTCAAAAGCAGCGTCCGGATATGCGCGCCGTCGACATCGGCGTCGGTCATGATCACGACCTTGTGGTAGCGCAACTTCTTGATATCAAACTCATCCCGTCCGATACCCGTGCCAAGCGCGGTGATCAGGGTGCCGATTTCTTGTGACCCAAGCATCCGGTCAAACCGCGCGCGTTCGACGTTCAGGATCTTGCCGCGCAGGGGCAGGACAGCCTGATTGCTGCGGCTGCGGCCCTGTTTGGCGGAACCCCCGGCGCTGTCACCCTCGACCAGGAAGATCTCGGACTTGGCGGGATCACGTTCCTGGCAATCGGCCAGCTTGCCGGGTAGCGAAGCAATGTCCAGCGCCGTCTTGCGGCGGGTCAGTTCGCGGGCCTTGCGGGCGGCTTCGCGGGCAAGGGCGGCCTCGATGATCTTGCCGACGATGCTTTTGGCGTGGACGGGGTTTTCCTCGAACCATTCGGCCAGCTTCTCATTAACCAGATTCTCGACCGCCGCGCGGACTTCGGATGAGACCAGCTTGTCTTTCGTCTGGCTGGAGAACTTCGGGTCCGGCACCTTGACCGACAGCACGCAGGTCAAACCTTCGCGCGCGTCGTCGCCGGTAAAGTCGATCTTCTCACGCTTGGCGATGCCAGAGGACTGGGCGTAGTTCGTGATCGTCCGGGTCAACGCACCCCGGAAACCTGCCATGTGGGTGCCGCCATCGCGCTGCGGAATGTTGTTGGTGAACGGTAGGACGTTTTCGTGGTAGCTGTCGTTCCACCACATCGCGACTTCGACGCCGATGCCGTTCTTTTCGCCAATCATGTAGATCGGCTCGGGCATCACGGCGGCTTTGGACCGGTCGATGTATTTGACGAATTCCCGCACGCCGCCTTCGTAGAACAGTTCCACCCGCTGCGGTTCAGCGTGGCGTTCGTCTTCGATGATGATCCGCACGCCGGAATTCAGGAACGCCAGTTCCCGCAAGCGGTGTTCAAGCGTCTTGAAGCTGTAGTCGAGGTTCGAGAACGTGCCTTGCGGGGTGTTGGTCTTGGCGGCTGCCAGAAAGCGAACCTGGGTTCCGCGCATGCCGGGGGCGGGGCCGACCGGGTAGACATGCACCACGCAGTCACCATGCTCAAAGCGGGCGCGGTATTCGGTTTCATCACGCCAGACGGTCAGCTCCAGCCATTCCGACAGCGCATTGACGACCGAAACGCCAACGCCGTGCAGACCGCCTGAAACCTTGTAGGCGTTGCCGCCTTCATCCGTGTTGTTGAATTTCCCGCCGGCGTGCAGCTGGGTCATGATGACCTCGGCTGCCGAAACGCCTTCTTCCTGGTGGATGTCGACCGGGATGCCGCGACCGTTGTCGCGCACGGATACGCTGTCATCGGCATGGATTTTCACGGTGACAGCGGTGGCGTGACCAGCCAGCGCCTCGTCGATACCATTGTCGACGACCTCATAGACCATGTGGTGCAGACCAGACCCGTCATCGGTGTCACCGATATACATGCCGGGGCGTTTGCGAACCGCCTCTAAGCCTCTGAGAACTTTGATGGAATCAGCGCCGTATTCGGCCGGCTTCTTGGGCTGTTCAGCCATGCGTGGAAGACCCTTGTCGTTGTGGTCGACTTATAGCGGTCTGTCCGGGAAATGTCACCCCTTGGCCACAAGATTTGGTAGTCAGAGGAAAGGAATGACCAAGCCGACACCAATTAGCAGCACGCCCGAGGTGACGTTCAGTTTGCGCAGGCTTTCGGGGCTGGAAAGCAACTGACGGGCACGGTCCAGAAACAGGGCCAGACCAAGGTTGCCGACCATCGGCACCAGTGCCGAGAGGGTGATGATCACCACGATATCGGGGGCGTTCAGCGTCTCAAGCGTGAAGAATCCCGGCAGCGCGCCCATGTAGAACAGGATCGCCTTGGGGTTGCCGATCACCGCTGCCACGCCGACGGTAAACCCCGCAAGCATGCCGGGCTTGGTCAGGCGGCTGTCGGCGTTCAGCGTTGCTGCTGGCTTGCGGATCAAGAGAATTCCCATCAGCAGAAAGATTGCAGCCGCGACCCAGCGCAGAATTGCCAGAACGTCGCCATAGCTGCTTTCGATCCAGCTAAGCCCCAGGATTGCGGCCAGTGGCCAGATCAGATCGCCCAGGGCCACTCCGATCGCCAGTGGCCAGGCCGCGGCAAAGCCACCCGACAAGGCGCGAGCGGTCAAGGCCACCCAGACCGGGCCGGGAACGACCCAAAGGCCAGCCATGCCCAGCGCGTAGAACAGCAGTTCATGAAGAGAAACGGTCATCTTTTTATCCTGCTATCGTCTTCGAGCCACCGCCATCGTCCTGAACGACAAAACTTTGGCCGCGCGGGCCAAGCGCTTCGAAAAGGCCCGGTTCGGTGCCGGTCATGATGGCCTGCGCGCCCAGTGCACAGATCTCGTCGTAAAGCGCTGCCCGGCGGTCGGCGTCAAGATGCGCTGCGACTTCGTCCAGCAGAAGGATCGGCGCGCGCCCAAGATCGGCAGCAAGGGCGCGGGCGTTGGCCAGGATCAGGCTGATCAGCAGCGCCTTTTGTTCGCCGGTTGAACACTGGTCGGCGGCAACGTCCTTGACCGTATAGCACGCCAAAAGATCGGCGCGGTGCGGACCGACAAGCGTGCGCCCGGCGGCCATGTCGCGGCGGCGCCCCTCGGCGAGGGCGCTTGCCAGATCGTCCGGCTCATCCACGCCTTCGGAGCCGGTCAGAGTCAGGTCAGCCGACGGAAACGCGCTGGCCGGATCGGCGGCATCGGCAATCCGGGCGATGGTTGTGCGACGGTTCCGGGTGATCTGCCGACCGGCATCTGCCATCTGCGCCTCAAGGGCTGCATACCAATGCGCGTCGGTCACCTGATCGCGGATCAGCCGGTTCCGGTCACGCATCGCTTTTTCATAGGTCAGCGACAATTCGGCATGATCGGGCGCAAAGCTAAGAGTCATCCGGTCCAGAAAGCGGCGACGCCCTTCGGCGGGCTCGATCCACAGCCGGTCCATCGCAGGCACCAGCCAAAGCACGCGCAGCACGCGGCCCAGACTGGCCTGCGTCGCGGCCTTGCCATCAATGCGAACCTGACGCGCCTCGCCGGGTTCGGCCCAGGTTTCGATGTCGTGCGCTCCGCCAAGGCCCAGGACCGAGGTTGTGACCTTCCAACCCAATCCTTGCGGACGGCGTGCCAGATCTTCGACCGCCGCACGGCGAAGACCACGCCCGGGGGAAAGCAGCGAGATGGCTTCAAGGATATTGGTCTTGCCCGCCCCGTTCGGGCCGACCAGCGCCACGGGGCGGCCGTCAAAGGCCAGCCGCGCCGCCAGGTGACTGCGAAAATGCGACAGGGTCAGGGTTTCGATCGCCAGACCGCCCACGTCAACTCTCCCTCAGTGGGCGTTCGGGACGCGTCAGACCCGCATCGGCATGACGACATAGACCGCCGACATGTCGTTGCCTTCGCGCATCAGCACGGGATCGGCGGCCGAGTTAAACAGGAACACCGCATTCTCACGGTCAACCTGGCTGGCGATTTCCAGCAAATACTTGGCGTTAAAGCCAATCTCCAGCCGCTCGTCGCCGTAAGCGACGGCCAGTTCTTCTTCGGCAGCGCCCGAATCGGGGGCGTTGACCGACAGGACCAGCCGGTCTTCGTCCAAGGACAGCTTGACCGCACGCGAGCGTTCGGAGGACACAGTGGCCACCCGGTCAACCGCCTTGGCGAACTCCGAGGCGTCCACCTCAAGCTTGCGGGTGTTGCCGGTCGGGATGACGCGGGTGTAGTCGGGGAACGTGCCGTCGATGACCTTCGAAGTCAGGGTGATCACCGGGGTCGCAAAGCGGATCTTGGTCTCGGACACTGATACCGCGATGGTCGCGTCGTCGTCGTCCAGAAGCTTGCGCAGCTCGCCCACGGTCTTGCGGGGGACGATCACGCCGGGCATGCCGTCGGCCCCGTCGGGCAGGGGCGCGTCGATCCGGGCCAGCCGGTGGCCATCGGTGGCCACGCAGCGCAGGACCTTGCCGCCCTCACCTTGGCTGACATGGATGTAGACGCCGTTCAGGTAATAGCGGGTTTCTTCGGTCGAAATGGCAAACTTTGCCTTGTCGAACAGACGGCGCAGCACGGGGGCCGGGGCCGAGAAGTTCGACGAATACTCACTGGTCGCCATGACCGGGAAGTCTTCTTTCGGCAGGGTGGCAAGGCTGAAGGTCGACCGGCCCGCGGTGATGGTCAACCGACCGGCGGCGCTGTCTTCGGACAGGCTGATCAGCGCCCCGTCTGGCAGCTTGCGGACAATCTCGTGCAGCATCACGGCGGACACCGTGGTTGCCCCGGCGCGCTCGACCATGGCAGGCGCGCGGTCCACGACCTCGATGTCCAGATCGGTGGCGCGCAGGGAAACTTGGGCACCCTCGGCCTCGATCAACACGTTGGCCAGGATCGGAATCGTGTTCCGGCGTTCGACGACCGATTGTGCCTGCGCCAGCGCCTTAAGCAATGTGACGCGTTCGATGCTGAACTTCATCTGACTTCCCTCTGCCGTCCCATTGAAGGGACGCCGAATTTATCCGGTTTCAGCCGGTTCACAAGTGTTGAACGCGACTCTGCGGAGGTTTCCGGAAGTCGTCAAGTGCAGCCCGGCATCAACCCTGCAACAGGCGGCGCAGAAGCTGCAAATCATCTGCAAGTTGACTGTCCTGAGCCATCAATTCCTCGATCCGGCGCACGCCATGCATGATCGTCGTGTGATCGCGTCCGCCAAAGCGGCGACCGATTTCCGGTAGCGAGCGCGGCGTCAGTTGTTTCGACAGATACATCGCCACCTGCCGGGGCCGGGCAATGATGCGAAGACGCTTGGGGCCGATCAGGTCGGACAGGCGGACGTTGTAATGCTCGGCGACCTTGCGCTGGATTTCCTCGATCGTCAGCTTGCGGTCGGAGGAACGCAGGATGTCGGCCAGACAGTCCTGCGTCAGTTCAAGCGAGATCTCGCGACCGACCAACGAGGCAAAGGCGAAAAGCCGGGTCAGCGCGCCCTCTAGCACCCGGACGTTGGTGGTGATCCGGTGGGCAAGGAATTCAAGCACGCCATCAGCGATCGCAAGCCCGCGATACTGGCTGCGGTAATAGGTGACCTTCTGCTGCAGGATGCCCAGCCGTAATTCATAGTCGGTCGGGTGCAGATCAACGACCAAACCGCATTGCAGGCGCGACTTGATGCGGTCTTCAAGATCCTTGATTTCACCGGGCGCACGGTCGGCGGAAATGACGATCTGCTTGTTCTGATCCACCAGCGCGTTGAAGGTGTGGAAGAATTCCTCCTGCGTCGAATCCTTGCCGGCGACAAACTGGACATCATCGACCATCAGCACGTCGACCGACCGGAACATCTCCTTGAAGTCCATGATCTGACGTTCACGAAGGGCCTGAACAAAGCGGTACATGAACTGTTCGGCCGAAAGGTAAAGCACGCGCAGATCGGGTCTGCGGGTGTGAAGCTCATGCGCGATGGCATGCATCAGGTGGGTCTTGCCAAGGCCGACGCCACCGTAAAGGAAAAGCGGGTTGAAGGTTACGGTCCCGCCTTCCGCTACCCGGCGCGAGGCGGCATGGGCAAGCTCGTTCGACTTGCCCACGACAAAGCTGTCAAAGGTAAAGCGCGGGTCAAGCGGTGCCCCAGGCAGGTCATCGTCAGAGCCGTTCCGCGCCCGGACCGTTTTGGCCACAGGCTTTGCAACCGAGGCCTTGCTGGCAGCAGCAACCTCAGGCGCTGGGGTGCCAAGTGCGAATTCGATGCGGTCGACCGGCGAACCGGCGCTGGCAAGCTGGGAGCGGATATGATCGGCATAGTTGCGCTGAACCCAGTCGCCAAAGAAGATCGTCGGAACTTCGAAACGCGCGACGCCATTGCCCAGAGCCGCCAGCTTCAGGGGTTCGATCCAGGTGACATAATTGTTCTTGCCAACGCGCTTGATCAGCTCTTGCCGGACCTGACTCCAAGTTTCGTTCGTCATTCGCTTTGACCCGCCAATACCTATGTCGCTGCGAACCTTTCGCAGACCATCAACCACAACTTTGGCTTTTCACAAAGGTCGGACCCCTTGCCCGAAAAGGCAGGACCAAACACCCCAGGCATCCTGTGGGAACGGAAGTGACCCCGGGCGCCGCCGGATGGCAGCACGCCGAAATGCGCTTTCAACAGCCAAATGGCTGCTGAATGAATGCGCCTCGCGGGTGAATTGCCGGACCGTGCGTCTTGCAGCGCCAGATCGATCCGGGTCATTCCCTCCGCAATCAGTCCTTGTCCCCCCAGGACGAAGTGAATCGCAGGGTCACGCTAGCAAGCGTCCGGCAAGCACTGCAACTGAACAACGCGCTTGACAGAGTTTCCGTCAAATCGAATCCCGCTACCTTGGCAAATCTGCAACGGTCGGCCGAAACACCCCGCCCGGAAGCTGCCAGAAATGCCGAAGGGCGCAACCCATGCGGGTGCGCCCTTGTGTCAGAACAGAATCAGTATGGTGTCAGACCTTGACGACGGCCTTAACGCGCGACGACAGGCGCGACATCTTGCGGGCAACGGTGTTCTTGTGCAGCACGCCTTTGGTCACACCGCGCGCCAGTTCTGGCTGGGCGGCTTTCAGTGCCAGAGCAGCAGCATCGGCATCGCCCGAAGCGATGGCCTCTTCGACCTTGCGCAGGAAGGTGCGGATACGCGAGCGGCGCGCCTTGTTGACGGCATAGCGGGCCTCGGACTGACGGGCGCGCTTTTTGGACTGATCGGTGTTTGCCATGTGTGGCTTCCTTGGGTCTATCGGTTTCAAACGTTTCGCACGAAAGACCACAGGGACCGGCCCCGGAAGGACGGATGTGATTCTTGCCTAAGCGGGCCCACGCGCATGTGACCGTGGCCTATAGAGGAAGCATTGCTGAAAGAAAAGCCCCGGCTGTGACCTAACTGTGACCTTAGCGGTCGCGGAACTGCGGTTGGCGTTTTTCCAGGAAAGCCGCCATGCCTTCCTTCTGGTCTTCGGTCGCAAACAGCGCATGGAACATGCGGCGTTCGAACAAAAGCCCCTCACTTAACGAGGATTCCTGCGCACGGTTCACGCATTCCTTGACCACCATTGCCGAGACCGTCGACTTTTCGACGATCTTGGCGGCAGCCTTCATAGTGTCTTCGATCAGCGTCTTGGCCGGAACAACGCGGCTGACCAGTCCACAACGTTCGGCCTCGGCGGCGTCCATGAAGCGGCCGGTCAGGTGCATGTCCATCGACTTGGCCTTGCCGACTGCTCGGGTCAGGCGCTGGGTGCCACCAAGGCCTGCAACGATGCCAAGGTTGATCTCGGGCTGGCCGAACTTGGCGGTATCGGCGGCGATAATGAAATCGCACATCATCGCCAGCTCGCAGCCGCCGCCCAGACAATAGCCCGCAACAGCGGCAATCATCGGCTTTCGGGTCCGGGTGATCGTGGCGACCTCGGCGGCGAACATGTCGTCGAAGAAGACATCGATGAAGGTCTTCTCCGCCATTTCGCCGACATCCGCCCCGGCGGCAAAGGCCTTTTCCGAACCGGTGAGAACGATGCAGCGCACGCGCTCGTTCGCCTCGGCGGCGGTAACGGCAGCGGCAAGTTCCCGCATAAGCGTGGAATTCAGTGCGTTCATTGCATCGGGGCGGTTCAGTCGGATCAGGGAAACATAGTCCTCGATCTCGACGATCAGCGTCTCGTAGGCCATCGGAGGCTCCACTATGGCGGTCGCGGCGAGTCCTAGCAGCAAACGGAGTTTTGGCAAGTCACCTCTGACAGGACGGACACCAGAAGGACGAGCGGCCGGATTGCACGCTGCGGGTTACGGTGCCGCTGCAGCCGGGGGTTTCGCATGGCCCTCCCTCGCGGTCATAGACCTGAAAATGCTTGGAGAAATAGCCAAGTTCGCCATTCGCCTGCCGAAAGTCACGCAAACTGGACCCGCCTGCTGCGATCGCTTCGGCCAGAACCTCACGGATGACCGGGACAAGGGCGTGAACTTGGGATTCGGTCAGGTCGCCCGCCAGACGCAGGGGGCTGATCCGGGCGCGATACAGAGTTTCGGCGACATAGATATTGCCAAGCCCCGCCAAGATCCGCTGATCCAGCAGCGCTGATTTGATAGGGGTGCGGCGGTCTTTCAGGCGGTCAGCCAAGTAGGGACCGTTGAAATCATTGCCGAATGGCTCGGGGCCAAGGCCTGCCAGCAGGGGATGCCCCTCGGCCCCGGCGGTTGCCATCAGGTCCATCGAGCCAAAGCGGCGGGCATCGTTGAAGGTGACGCGCGCGCCGGATGTCATGTGCAGCACGACATGGTCATGTTTTTGCGGGGCCGGATGGTCGTGATAAAACGTGCCGATCTGCGCGCCGGAAATCAGCATCCGCCCCGACATCCCCAGATGCACCAGAAGCGATTCCCCCGAATCGAGATCAGCGAGAATGTATTTCGACCGCCGTCGCAGCGCCAAGACCCGCTTGCCAGTCAGCCTTTCGGCCATGCGGTCCGGAAACGGCCAACGCAGGTCGGGGCGGTTGACCAGCGCCTGCGCGATCACCGCACCCTCCATCACGGGCGAAAGACCCCGGCGAACGGTTTCAACCTCGGGCAGTTCAGGCATGGGAGGCCCGGTTCTTCTGGATCTGAGCCAGCGCAAAGGTCTTGAAATCGGCAATGCCGGTGCTGTGCTTCAGAACCTTGGCCTTGCCGCCGGGTTCATAGAAAAGAAGAAGCCAGTACTCACCATCGTCACGAATGCGCTGTAGTGCTTTCCACTGAAATTCCCGGCGTTGACCAAACATCGGCCTCACGGTCAGGATGTCGTGGTCATATCGAGCGTCCCGCACAAGAATGTCGAGCGCGCGATAAAACAGCCAAATGACTACTGTGGCGATCATGGCGACACCGGCCCATAAGCGCAGACCCTCAAGTGCAAAGACATTATAGATATTCAACCTGCTCAACACGAATACAACTAGGGCTATGTAAGCCGCCATCAGCAACCAGACCCCTACCGAGGCGCGAAGCTGTTTCTGACCTGCGATCACAAGAGCCGGCCTATCAATTCCGATACGGCCAATGAAATCCCAATAATTTAGCCGAGATGAGGTTTGGAAAATCCTTGCGGGTCCGATGGTTCCGTCCCTGTCACTTGCCCGCATATTTTTCCAGCGTCTCCAGACAGGCGGCACTAAGATCGCAGCGACGATCATAACGACAAAAATTTCACTTATGGTCAGCGAGTGGTACACTTTGCCCTCCAATACCGAAGCTTCGGGCGTCAATGTCGCACACCTTTCTTGACCGAGATGGTTTTCCTTTCGCCCGCTTCGGTGTAACCCGGTGCAGACACACTCAGGCGGCATCCTATGACGCAAGCTTCGGACAAGACCACCCATTTCGGTTTCCAGAACGTGCCCGAGGCTGAAAAGGCCGGGATGGTGCATGGCGTCTTTTCCCGCGTGGCCTCGAAATACGACGTGATGAACGACCTGATGTCGGTGGGCATTCACCGCATCTGGAAAGAGGCGATGATGGACTGGCTGGCACCGCGTCCTGGCCAGCGGCTTCTGGATGTGGCCGGGGGGACGGGCGACGTGGCCTTCCGCTTTCTTGGCCGTGCCCCGGGGGCGACCGCCGTTGTCTGCGACCTGACCGAGCCGATGCTGGTCGAAGGCCGCAAGCGTGCCGAGGCCGAAAAGATGGCGGATCGGCTGGATTGGGTGGTCGGCGACGCCATGGCGCTGCCGTTCCCGGACGCTAGTTTCGACACCTACACGATTTCCTTTGGCATCCGGAACGTGACCCGCATCGCCGATGCCTTGGCCGAAGCCTACCGGGTCTTGAAGCCCGGTGGGCGGCTTATGGTGCTGGAGTTCAGCCGTATCCCCAACGATCTGATGCAAAAGGCTTATGATCTGTATTCCTTCAACGTCATCCCTGTGATGGGACAGATCGTGGCGGGGGATCGCGACAGCTATCAGTATCTGGTGGAATCGATCCGCAAGTTCCCGGAACAAGAAGCATTTGCCGCCATGATCCGTGACGCGGGCTTCGGTCAGGTAAAATATCGCAACCTTTCCATGGGCATCGCCGCCCTGCATTCCGGCTGGAAGCTGTGAGGGGGCCGCACAACATTATCCGGCTGATCCGGACCGGCGCTACCTTTGAGCGCACCGGGGCGATGGATGTGGTACTGGAGGCCTACAAGGCTCCGAAACGCCTGCGCTTTGCCGCGCGGTTGCTGGGATGGCCGTTCAAATGGCTGGGGCTTAAGGGCGACCCTTCCTTGCCGCCTGCCACCCGAGCGCTGACAGCGCTGGGCCCGGCCTATATCAAGTTCGGTCAGATCCTTTCGACCCGCCCGGACATTGTCGGCGAAGAACTTTCGCTGCAGCTTAAGGTCCTGCAGGACAAACTGCCGCCCTTCCCGACCGAAACCGCGAAAGCGATGATCGAAGCCGAGTTGGGCCAACCCGTCGCGACCCTTTTCAGCGAATTCTCCGAACCTGTCGCCGCCGCCTCGATCGCGCAGGTGCATCGGGCACGGCTGGCCGAAACCGGTGAAGATGTGGCCGTGAAGGTCCTTCGCCCCGGGATCGAGCGCGCGTTCCGCAAGGACATCGACGCCTTCTATTTCGCGGCCGGCTGGATCGAGCGGCTGGCCCCTTTCTCGCGACGTCTCCGACCCTTGGATGTGATTGCACATTTCGAAGGCGTGGTCATGGGTGAGCTAGACCTGCGACTTGAATCGTCGGCTGCTGCCGAGTTTGCGGCGAATACTGCCAAAGACGAAGGCTTTCAGGTTCCCAAACCACGCTGGTTTTTGTCCAGCCGGAACGTGATGACGTTGGATTGGGCCGAAGGCATCGGGCTGAACGACGTCGCTGAAATCGATGCGGCAGGCCATGACCGCAGCGTGCTTGGCGCGCGGGTGCTGCAGCTGTTCCTGAACCACGCGCTGCGCGACGGGTTCTTCCACGCTGACATGCATCAGGGCAACCTGAAGATCGCGGCAAACGGCGACATCATTGCCTATGATTTCGGCATCATGGGCCGAATCGACGAATACACCCGCCGGGTCTATGCCGAGATTCTGATGGGCTTTATCCGTAAGGATTACCGCCGTGTCGCCGAGGTGCATTTCGAAGCCGGGTATGTCCCCCCCGACCGCGATATCGACGAATTCGCCCGCGCCTTGCGGGCAGTGGGCGAGCCGATCTTCGGGATGGATGCCAGCCGGATTTCGATGGCGCGACTTCTGGCCTATCTTTTTGAAGTCACAGAACGTTTCGGCATGGAGACGCGAACCGAGCTTATCCTTCTGCAGCGGACCATGGTCGTGGTCGAAGGCGTCGCCCGGTCGCTGGACCCGCGGATCAACATCTGGGAAGTCGCCCAGCCGGTGGTCGAGCGCTATATCAAGGAAAGCATCGGTCCAAAGGCGATCCTGCGTGATCTGGTCAAGACGGCACGGGTTCTGGCGCGGTTCGGGCCAAGATTGCCCGCTTTGGTCGAGGCGCAACTGATCCGGACCGGCAATCCGGCCTCGCCGCCGCCAAGGCCACGCAAGGAACGCGGGCCGGTCTTTGTGGTCCTTATGGTCGTACTTGCCGGGGCTGCGGGCTATTTTCTGCGCGATATGATGTAAACGACTGCTGGCGCGCGTCGGATTTACGTCGGCGGCGATCTAAGCGCGGTAACCTGAGTCGCCAGAACCTCGATCCCGCCTTTCAAGACAAGTTTGGTCCCTTCGGTCCCGCCACGGGCTTCGCTGACCAAGGCGTAGTGCTCGATCGGCCGGGTGTCGATGACATTGGCGCCCTGCATGCTTTCCAGCGAAATCGTATAAGTTCCGGGCGGCAATGGCATTCCGTCTGCCCCCGCCCCCAGCCAGCTATAGGGCGCGGCGCTGACCGGAATCTCTTCGCGGGCCACCAGATTGCCTTGCGCATCTTTGACTACAATCACCGCCCCGGTTGCGCCTTGCACCGGGTTGGGTGACAGGGTCACCGGGCTGCCGTCATAATATACAGGCGCGTTCGACCGGGCCTCCTTGCCGATCCAGCCGGCCATTTCGGCCATGCCGAACTGCTGGAACCGGGAGGTCATCTCGGCCAGCAGCTCGTTGGTGCGAACCGCCTGTTCGACACCCGAAAAGGTGGCAAGCTGCACCGCGTAATCCGACGATTCAATCGGGTTCAGCGGGTCCTGATTCTGCATCTGAACGGTCAACATTCGCAGAAAGGTGTTGTAATCGGTCGAAATCTTGGTCGCCTGGCCCGTTGTAGGCAATGCTGCGGCGGCGCTGGCGGTTGGGCTGATGGCGGAAACTGGCATGGTCATCCTTACAGACGAAGGTCTAGCGACCCGGTTGCGGCTGGTTTTGACGGGTGATGCAAGGGGGTGATGTCCCGGCCAAAAGATGTGGCGCCCTGCTGATCAGGGGCAGGTCTGTCCGGATCAGACCCGTCTCGGGCGTTTTCGCCGCCGGACCTGCCAAAGCTGATATCGGCACCCGAATAGCCGGCCTCTCGCAGCGCGTCGGCGAGTTGATCGGCATGGCGGCGGAAAAGATCCAGTGTCTCGGGCCGATCGAAGGTCAGCATCACGACTATCCGGTCCGGGTTCTGGGCATCGGCTTGCATCGTAAGCCGGACATGGCCAAGCTCTTCCGGCGAAAACGCGACGTCGGTTTGTCGGTCGGCGCGGTGAACAAGGGTTCCGGCAAGCTGGGCGGCCAGTCGCGGCAAATCCTGCAGGCTTACCGAGGCAGAGGGATGTCCAACCCCACCCAAAGTGCTGGAATGTGTCGGCACAGTTCCGATTGCCAGTATGGCCTCCACGTCGAGATCGAGATCATAAAATTGCGCAAGGACCGGTAAAGCAGGAACAAGATTGTCAGCCCACTGAAACGTCGGGGCAACCTGACCCTCAGGCCGGAAAAGCACGGCGGACGAATCGCGATTGTGCGCTGCGGCGGAAACAGGGTCTGTCCCTGCTGGCTGTTCGGAGGATTCGCTCTGATCCATCTCAGCTAGCAGGCCAGCCTGCCAGACCAGCACCGTGCCAGTGACGATTGCAGGCGCAGGCGTTTGGGGCAGCGCAAGCGCCAGTTTCGCCATCGCTCTGGCCATCACGCTTTCGACCGGTAACGCGGTCCGAGGGCCCCCCTCACCGTCAGGTTGGCTTGACGCATCCGCAGATGTTATCGTCAAGGGGGGTGATTGCATATTGACGGCAAGAGTCGAAGGCTTGACCTGACTGGCAGTTTGCGCTGCTGGTCTGTCTGAAAGACTGCGAAGAAAAATCTGGGCCACAGGAAGCGAACCGTCGGCGATGGCGGGCAGATGCAGAAGATTTGAAATGGACGTTGCCGAAAGGCTTTGGTCAGGCAGGTTCACGGCCGAAAACCCATGGACTTCGGGACCAGCAGACGTAAGCGCAACATCTTCCGGCAAACGCGGTTGAGCAATGACCCCCATAACCGCAGCAGGCGCGAGGTCAACCGATTGAGAAGGCCGCGCGACGGCAGCAGGGGCGATATCGGCCGAAAGAACGCCCTGAAAGGGCGCTTCCGGTCCTGGAATCTCTGGCCCGGGCAGGTCTCCTTCGAACGCCTCTTTGGGCATCGCCGCCGCCTCGGCAAGGCCTTGGACCGCACCCATTGGTTCGAACCCTAAGGGCGGGACGGTTTCTGGCGGGGCAATGAAAACCACAGCGTCGGACAGGCTTTCAACCGGGTCCCTTGCTGGCGGCCGGTCGACAATGCCCGCCATAACGTCAGCAAAAAATGAGTCCGGCGATTCCGTCGTGCCACTGTCTGACGCCCAACTTTCCGGACGTGGCGGTGCGGCAACCGGATTGATGAGGATAAGTGTCTGCATGGCCCCACGACTTCTATCGATACCGGACATTTATCAGGGTGAGAGGTTACCTATTCTTTACCCCCATCGTGGATCGTTGCGGATAATGTGACTTATCCGGAGATCTGACATGGACACGGCACCGATACTTGCCCCGTCGATCGCAACGGCCCAGCGGCAAGACTTGCTGATGGCCAAGGCTGAAGAGCTTGAGGCGGGCTTTCTGGCCGAAATGCTGGCCCATTCCGGTCTGGGAGAGACGCAGGGCGCGTTCAATGGTGGTTCGGGAGAGACTCAGTTCGCCTCGTTCCTGCGGCAGGAACAGGCGCGTCTGATTGTTGAAGGTGGCGGACTTGGCCTTGCGGAACTGATCTTCAACTCGATGGTAAAGGCCGATCATGCAGACACCCCTTGACGACCTGCTTGACCAGACGCGCGATGCGCTGGTCATCGGCAACCTTGCTGCTCTTGCCGAGCTTGCCCCCCGGGTCGGGGCTCTGGCGGAAAGTCTGCCCCAGGTAGACCAACCAACGGCGGAACGCCTGCGACGCAAGGCAGATCGAAACGCAAGGCTTTTGCAGGCGGCAACCCGGGGGGTGCGGGCAGCCCAGCAACGCTTTAGGGATATCAGCGCGGGTGCATCTCTGGTGACCTATGACTCGCGGGGGCGTCGCGAAACCCTGTCAGGGGCGTCAGTTCAGATGCCAAGACGTGTCTGAATTGGCTTAAATCCTTGGCATTCGGGCTTTGGCGGTAAGGAATTGCTTAGCACTCATCGCGTTTAACTGACCCCGCGCCCCATGATGGGGCGGCGCCACCGGAACCCCCGGCGGCACTGGACAGAACGCCGCTTCCGCCACCCTTTGGGGGTGGCCATTCCGGCCGTGAAAGCTGCGGCCATTTGCCAAGGAAACAGAAATGTCGTCGATCCTGACCAATACCAGCGCGATGGTTGCCCTGCAGACGATGAAGGGCATCAACGCCAACCTCAACAAGACCCAGTCGGACATCTCGACCGGCAAGTCGGTCGCAACCGCCAAGGATAACGCCGCCGTTTGGGCGATTTCAAAAGTGATGGAATCGGATGTCGAAGGCTTCAAGGGTATCTCTGACAGCCTTTCTGTGGGCTCGGCGACCCTGACCGTCGCACGTCAGGCTTCGGAATCCGTCACCAAGCTCTTGACCGAGGTGAAGGGGAAAATCGTTGCCTCTCAGGCCGAAAACGTGGACCGCACCAAGATCCAGACTGACATTGACGCCCTGACAGCACAGATCGAATCCGTTGTGGGGGCAGCCCAGTTCAACGGCCTGAACCTGGTCGACGGCTCGCAGACCTCGGTCAACGTCCTGGCCTCGCTTGACCGCAGCCAGTCCGGCGTGACCTCCAGCAACATCACGGTCCAGGCGCAGAACCTGTCGACGGATGCCGGTGCTGCGCTGACTGCAGGCGGCGGCACGCTTTCGGCAGCCAACGTCGTGACCGGCACGCCGGTGACGCTGAACGCCTTTGCCTTCCAGGGCGGTGCTGGTGCATTGGCCGCAGATGCACCGACGGCGGTTCCGGGAACGCTGACTGCGCTGATCGCGGGCGATTCGATCTCGCTTAACATCGGAACGGTTACCGGCAGCTATGTCGTGCAGCAGGGCGACACCGCCGATGCGCTGGTGGCGGGTCTGAAAAGCTCGCTGTCGACAAACGGGCTGTCCGACAGCGACTTTACGCTTTCCCTGGGAACGGGCGCTTTGACGGTCGCGAACAACACCAACGTGTCCACGGCGATTTCGGTTTCGGCCACCCGTGGCACCGGGGCCTTGTCCGGATTGAACAGCATCGACGTGGTCAACGCCGCCCCCACGGCGCTGACCAATATCGAGGCCATGCTGCAGACCTCGATCGACGCGGCTGCCAGCTTTGGTTCGACGCAAAAGCGCATCGATATCCAGAACGAGTTTGTCGGTCAGCTGACCGATGCGCTCAAGACCGGTATCGGCGTGATGGTCGATACCGACATGGAGGAGGCTTCGGCCCGGCTGCAGGCGCTGCAAGTCCAGCAGCAGCTTGCCACCCAGGCGCTGTCCATCGCCAACCAGCAGCCGCAGGGGCTGTTGTCACTGTTCCGGTAATTCTGACGGGCCGCGAAGGTTTCTTCGCGGCCCTCGCCCCACCCCAATCCCCGAACAGATGGACCCCAGATGACCTATCAAACCCCAATCGCCTATGCCCGGCGCGAAACGCCTGCGCGCTCTCTTCGGTCGATCGAATACGATCTGATCGCCCAGGTGACCCAAAGACTGCGCGCGGCCTGGACCAAAAGGGCCACCGACTATCCCGGTCTTGTCCGGGCACTGACCGACAATCAGCAGCTTTGGTCGACGCTTGCGGCCGATGTGGCGCAGCCCGGGAATGCGTTGCCTGCCGCGCTGCGGGCCCGGCTATTCTACCTGTACGAATTCACCGCCGTTCACAGCCGCGCGGTGCTGGAAAACTCTGCCAGTGTCGAGGTTCTGACCGACATCAATACCGCCGTCCTGCGCGGCCTTCGCGGCGAAAGCGGTGTTGCATGAGCGGCCTTGTCCTCAAGCTTGGGCCGCATGAACGGGTCCTGATCAACGGCGCGGTGATCGAAAACGGTGAACGCCGTTCGCGCCTTGCGATCATGACGCCAAATGCCAACATCCTGCGTCTGCGCGACGCGATCCACCCGGAAGAAGCTAATACGCCCGTGCGACGGGTCTGCTATCTGGCACAACTGGTCCTGTCAGGTGACGCCGATCCGGCCGACACGCAAAGGCAGCTTTTGCGCGGGATCGAACAGCTTAGCCAGGTTCTGACTGATCACGACAGCCGCACCCAGCTTGCCGCCGCCAGCCGGGCCGTGCTTGACGATCAGCATTATCAGGCCCTGAAGGCGCTTCGCAGTCTGCTGCCACGCGAGGAGCGGCTTTTCGCCGCCGGTCGCGCATGAGTTTTCAGCCGGTATTGCCGATTGCGGGCTATGCCGGCTGGAGCTTTCTCAAGCGCACGATGGCACGGCAGCAGGTGGTGGCGCAGGCCGTGCCGGCACATAAGCGCGACGAAGCCTATTTTCGCGACAAGATCGGCAAAGTCACAACGGCCGAGCAGCTGGTGGCGGACAAGCGCCTGTTGCGGATTGCGCTGACCGCCTTTGGCCTCGAGGGTGACGCGAACAGCGGCGCTTTCATCCGCAAGGTGCTTGAGGGCGGCACTCTGAAAGTTGGCAGTCTGGCCAACAAACTTGCCGACAAGCAGTATCAGAAATTCTCGGCCGCCTTCGGCTTTGGCGACTATTCGGTCCCGCGTACCAAGATTTCCACGTTTCCGGACGAAATCCTGACGCGCTTTCGAGCCCGCAGTTTCGAGACAGCAGTTGGAGCGCAAAGCAACACGTACCGTCTGGCTCTGAACGCCGAGCGCGAGATCCCGACGATTGCCGCCAGTTCCGGTAGCGAAAATTTCAAGTGGTTCAATATCCTTGGAAATTCGCCACTGCGTGAAGTGCTGCAGGTGGCGCTTGGTCTGCCGAAAAGTTTCGCCTCGATCGATCTGGATCAACAGGTTTCAGTGCTGAAAACCAAGACCCGCGCTGCCTTCGGGGGTGACAAGGTCAGCCAGTTTTCAGACCCCGCCAAAATGGAGGCCCTGATCCGCCGCTATGTCCTTCGCGCCGAAATGCAGGAGCAGGGTAGCGGCAGTTCCCCCGCATCCATCGCGCTGCAGCTTCTTCGACGGTAGGGGCAGATCAATCGTGACTGTGGTGCAACGGTCTGTGTTATCAGGAGACCGCGATCCACTCGGCGCTTTCATCGGGTATCCGCGCCGGTTCCAGTATCTTGAACTGGCACTGAGCCCGGAAGCCGTCGCTGCAACGTAAGGTCACAGCTCAAGGCAGGTCCTCAACCGCTCAAAGCTGCCCTCGACACCATTGGCCGGAGCGGATTCCGCAAGAAATGCGTCAAGTGCGGGCCAAAGCCGGATCGCCCGGTCAATCACCGGATCCGAGCCCGAGGCGTAAAGGCCGGCCTGGATCATCATCTCGGCCCGATCATAGGCCCCCAGCAGGCGGCGTGCGTCCAGAATCAGTGTGTTTTCGGCTTCATCCGCCGCGTCCGGGAGGGACCGCGACACCGAGCGCAAAAGGTCGATCGCCGGAAACCGCCCACGTTCGGCGATGCGGCGGTCAAGAACGACATGGCCGTCCAGCACGCCGCGCAGGATGTCGGCAACCGGCTCATCCATGTCCGACCCCGCCACCAGAACTGAAAACACCGCCGTTATGTCGCCCAAGTCTTCTGGCCCCGGCCCCGCGCGTTCGGCCAGACCCATGATCGCATGGGCCAGCGACGGCGGGTAACCGCGCAGCGATGCATCCTCCCCCCCGGCAAGGGCGACTTCGCGGTGCGCCTCGGCAAAGCGGGTGACGCTGTCGACCAAAAGCAGCACATGCAGACCCTGATCGCGAAAGTGTTCGGCCACCGCCATCGCGGTCAGCGCACACATCCGCCGCATCAGCGGCGACTGGTCGGAGGTGGCGGTCACCACGACACTGCGCGCCATTCCCACCGGGCCCAGCACGCGTTCGGTGAACTCTCGCAGCTCGCGCCCGCGTTCGCCGACAAGGGCGATGACCACGACATCGGCATCGACCCCGCGCGCAAACCGTGCCAGCAGCGACGATTTGCCCACCCCGGACCCGGCAAAAAGACCGATCCGCTGCCCCCGGACCAGCGGCAAGAGCGTGTCGAAAACGGCGACGCCCGTGCCAAGACGCCCCCCCATCCGGCGCCGACTGGCCGCCGCCGGTGCCTGGGCCCGCAGCGCGCGCGGAGTGCTGCCACGCAACAAGGGACGTCCGTCCAAGGGCTGCCCGGTCGCATCGACAACGCGGCCAATCCAGCTGTTGTCGGGCGCAACCTCGGCCTTGCCCAGCAGTTCGACCCGGTCATCAATGGCCATCCCGTCGCCCGACGCATCCGGCAAGACCGAGGTGCGACCGGGGGCCAGGCGCAGAACCTCACCACCGGCCACGCCGTCGCGACTGTGGATCAGCACGCGGTCGCCGATCGTGGCAGCGTCCAGCCCGGCAACCTCGACCAGACCACGGCGGGATTCCACCACCCTCCCGATCCGCCGGACCGGGGCCGCACCGGCAATCTCGGCCAGAAGGCCATCGAAAAGGTTTGCCACGGGATTCTCCCTTTGTTCGCTCTCAACCGTTTCTAAAGGAATCACCCTTAAGCCTTGGTGAAGTTGGTCGAGGGAGAAGCCCCGATGTTTGAAAAACTGGAACTTACTCGGATGGCGCAGTCGCTTGCCGCGCATTCCGGGTCAAGGATGGCGGTGATCGCGCAGAATGTCGCGAATGCCGACACGCCCGGCTACAAGGCCAGGGACCTGCCCGGTTTTGCCGAGGTCTTTGCCGATAATGGCGGTGACATGCGGGCTACGCGGGCTGGTCACCTGACCGCTGTTTCCGCCGCTATGACGCCAGCCGTCGAAATTGCCAATGGCCGCGAGGCACCGAATGGCAACTCTGTCTCGCTGGAGGGTGAAATGGTGAAATCGGTCGAAGCCCGGCAGAACCACGATATGGCGCTGGCAATCTACCGGGCGACCTCGGACGTGATCCGGGCCAGCCTTGGCCGGAACCGGTGAGGGGTAGATGGGCAACGATCTGATCTCCTCACTGTCTTTCGCCGCCTCCGGAATGGAGACGCAAGCGATGCGCCTTCGGCATGTGTCCGAGAATATCGCCAACGCCGACACCCCCGGTTACCACCGCAAGGTGATGACGTTTGACCAGGCCATGGACACCGGGCTGGTTAAGCCCGGCGACGTCAGACTGGACCAAAGCGAACTGGTCCGCATCTACGACCCCGGCCACCCGCTGGCCGATGACACCGGTCACTATGACGGCTCGAATGTCGATCTGGTGATCGAAATCGCTGACGCGCGCGAAGCGCAGCGCAGCTACGAGGCGAACCTTCGGATGTTCGATCAGACGCGTCAGATGACGCAAAGTCTGTTCGAGCTTCTGCGGCGATAAGGGAGTTCCAGAATGGATATGAAGACCTCTTTCGTCTCTCAGGCCTATGCCAACGCCCGAGCCGCCGCCGCCCCCCAGCCAAAGGCGGGGGAGGCGGCCACGGGTTTTGGCAAGCTGGCCGAGAATTTCATGGGCGCGCTGCAGGAGCACGAGGCGACGGCCCGCGCCGCGATGACCGGGGGCGCTGATCCGCATGCCTTGGTGCAGGCGCTGGCCTCGTCACAACTTGCGGTCGAAACAGTTGCGACCGTGCGCGACCGGGTGGTCGAGGCCTATCAGGAAATCCTGAGGATGCCGGTATGACCGAAGCGATGATCTTTGATCTGATGCGTCAGGGCCTGTGGGTTTCGGTGGTGATTTCCGCGCCGCTTCTGACCGTGGCGCTGGTTGTTGGCGTCGTGATCGGCCTGTTTCAGGCCCTGACCTCGATCCAGGAAATGACCCTGACTTTCGTGCCCAAGGCTGCCGTGATGCTGGGCGTCTTCTGGCTGTCGATGAGCTTCATGACCACGACCCTCGTGGCATTTTTCACCGACACAATCATCCCGCAGATCGCAGGAGGCTAAGGCATGGACGCCGCCGGATACACCACGCTGAACCGCCAATCCGGCCTCATGCGCGAGATGGGGGTGGTAGCAAACAACATCGCCAATGCCTCGACCACCGGCTTTCGGCGCGAAGGCGTGGTCTTCTCGGAATTCGTCGCCGCGCTGGACGAAGACCCTTCGTTGTCGATGGCCCACGCCAGCGGCCGCCACGTCGATCTTGCTCAGGCAGCAGTCAGCCAGACCGGTGGCCAGTTCGATTTCGCGATTCAGGGGGACGGGTTCTTCCTGATCGAAACGCCCCAGGGCGACCGCCTGACCCGCGCCGGCAGTTTCATCCCCTCGGCCGAGGGTGAGTTGGTGACCCCTGACGGCTTTCGGCTTCTTGATGCCGGGGGCGCGCCGGTCTTCATTCCACCCGATGCAAAGGCGGTGGCTTTGGCATCGGACGGCACGCTTTCGGCAAATGGCGATCCCATTGCACAGATCGGCCTGTGGCGGCCGACCGATCCTTTGGCTCTGACCCACCAGTCCGGCACCCTGTTCGCAGCCACCGACCTGGAACCGGTTGAGGGCGCCACCATCCTGCAAGGCATGCTTGAAGACAGCAACGTCGAACCTGTCTCGGAAATCGCCCGGATGATCGAGGTCCAGCGCGCCTATGAGCTTGGTCAGAAATTTCTGGATGCCGAGGACCAGCGGGTCCGCGGTGTGATCCAGACCCTAGGTCGATAGGAGCCCGCGATGAAAGCGCTGCAGATTGCCGCAACCGGGATGGCCGCCCAGCAGATGAAGGTCGATGTTGTGTCAAACAACCTCGCCAACATGTCGACCACTGGCTACAACCCTCGCCGCGCCGACTTTGCGGATCTGACCTATCAGCAGATGGCCCGGCCCGGCAGCGTTTCGGCCGCCGATGGCAGCATGCTGCCCACCGGCATCCAGATCGGACTTGGCGTCCGGCCCGCGTCGGTTTCGGTGGTGCTTGGCCAGGGCTCGCTGGATGCGACCGGGGCCGATCTTGATCTGGCCATCGACGGCAACGGCTATCTAGAGGTGACGCTGCCGTCGGGCCTTACCGGATATACCCGGGACGGGGCGCTGAAGCGGTCGGCGGACGGTCTGATCGTCACATCGGACGGTTTTCCGGTCGTCCCCGGTATCACCATTCCAACCGATGCGCGCGGGGTGACCATCAGCCCGGCGGGCGAAGTCTGGGCTGATTTCGCTGACCGGGTCGAGCCGGAGTTGTTGGGGCAACTGACCCTTTCCGGCTTTTCAAACGAAAAAGGGCTTGAAGCGATGGGGTCGAACCTCTTTCTGGAAAGCCCGGCTTCGGGCGCGGCCTTTTCGGGTGCGCCGGGGTTGGACGGTTTGGGCAACCTGCGGCAGGGTTATCTGGAGGGCAGTTCGGTCGATGCGGTCCGCGAAGTGACCGAATTGATCAAGGCGCAGCGCGGTTACGAGCTGAACGCCAAGGTGATCACCGCAGCCGACCAGATGCTTGCCGCAACCACGCAGGTCCGCTGATGTGGCGGTTGTATATCTATCTGTTGCTCACGTCCCCCGCGCTTGCGGAAAGCGTCGTCGCCACGCGAACGATCCGCGCGCAGACTGTCATCGGACTGGAGGATCTTACTCTGGTCGCGGCTGACCTTCCCGGCGCGCTGACCGATCCTGAAGCCGCACTGGGGCTTGAGGCAAAAGTCGCGATCTATGCGGGACGGCCGGTGATGTTGGAGGACCTTGGGTCGCCTGCGCTTGTCCAGAGAAATCAGATTGTTGCGTTGATCTACCTCTCGGGCAGTCTGGCCATTTCGACTGAAGGCCGCGCTTTGGCCCGCGGGTCGGAAGGCGAAACAGTCCGGGTCCTTAACCTTGCGTCGCGCTCGACTGTCGCGGGTCGGATTGGCCCTGACGGAGCGGTTTATGTCGGATGGGATGAATAGAATGCTGATACGTTACACTATCGGTGCTTGCCTTGCGCTGACCGGCTGCAGCCCGCTTGGCCAGGTTGGTCGCGCGCCGGAGTTCACTCCGCTGGAAGGCGGCGCGCAACATTACGCGATGTATTCGGCGGCGTTGCCTGAAGATGAGGTCGCGGCCACACCGTCTGACGCCTCGTCGCTTTGGACCGGCGAGACGGACTCGCTTTTTGGTGATCGCCGCGCCGCTCGGCGGGGAGACATCCTGACAGTGGTGATCGAGATTGACGACAGCGCGGCAATTTCAAACTCATCGGATCGCAGCCGCGACGGCAAGCAAAGCTCAGGCCTTGCGGAGTTCTTTGGCATCCCGCAGCGGATCGACGAAAACCTTCCCGAAGGCGCCAGCATGGCCGATGCGTTCGAGACGGAGTCGACGTCGACCTTCAAGGGATCAGGCAGCGTGGCACGCAAGGAAGAACTAACCCTCCGCATCGCCGCGACCGTTGTGGAGGAGTTGCCCAATGGTGTCTTGCGCATCGAAGGCCAGCAGGAAGTGCGCGTGAACTTCGAAATGCGCGAACTGGTGGTGACCGGCTTCGTTCGTCCAATCGACATCTCGCGACAGAATGAGATCACCTATGACAAGATCGCGGGTGCGCGGATTGCCTATGGTGGCCGGGGCCAGATCACCGACGTTCAACAGCCCACCTTTGGCCAGCAAGTGGCCGATATCGTGCTGCCATTCTGATCATGATCAGGAAACTCTTTCCTATTCTCCTTGCGATCGCCGGCCTTGGTGGCGGTGTTGGCGCCGGGCTGTTCCTGCGGCCTGCCGCAGAGCAGCAAGACGAACATGCAGAGGCTGGTGCGGCCGAACATACAGAGGAGGCACCTAGCGCGGAAGATGCTCACGGCGACACTGCTACAGGGGAGGACCAAGGTTCAGACGATCCTTCTGACCATGAGGAAGGTGGACCAGAATATGTCAAGATGAACAACCAGTTCGTTATACCGGTCGTTGAAGGGGGGCGGGTGGATGCGCTGGTTGTGCTTACCCTGTCGCTTGAGGTCGAATCAGGAAACACCGAGGCCGTATACTTGCGAGAGCCAAAACTGCGGGATGCGTTCCTGCAAGTGATGTTCGACCATGCCAATGTCGGGGGCTTCAGCGGAACTTTCACCGATGGCTCGAATCTGATTGTTCTGCGCACAAGCCTGAAAGAGGCGGCAGCGATGATCCTGGGAACGATGGTACATGATGTGTTGATCACCGATATCGCACGGCAGGACAGCTGAACTACCACCGTCTTTTCGTGCCAGTTCTCGATCCTTGGACGGTTTCGCAACTGACCGAAGTTACTTTTTGCACTCGCTCGTCGATTTCGGCGGCGTTGAAACGGACCGAGGTGCGCACTTTTCCGCCATGCGCAACGCGAGGCCGAAAGAGGTTGCAAATTTTGATCGGGCGCAAGGCATCGGCCTTCGCCAGACGCCCGGCTTCCAGGGCGTGCAATTCGAAAGACGCGTGTTTCATCGATCACCACGGAAGTTAAAGTTCGAAGGTATTCCTGTCATCGATCCGGTGAAATGCACCAAGCCTGACCGGATATATGGCCTTTCTTTACGGGGTGAGATCACGGTCATTGCCCGCTTCAACTGGTTGGTTTTGTAGAATGGCACAAGCTGCCTGCCGTTGACCTTGTCGGTGGTGTCGGGCACCCGAATCTGTCGACCGCTTCGTTTCGACATTCGTGGCCGAAGTCGGTCTACCTGCACACCTCGCTTCTGACCGTGCCAGATCCGGACGCGATGCCTGCCGGTCGAAATGCTGTTGGCGATGTCGCGGGCGCAGGACCTCTCGGCCCCGGACACCGCTGGCAAAAGTGCCCCCAAGCTTCTCAGCAAAAGCCTGAGGACAGGCGCTGCCCCGGGACGAGCAAGAAGGGCCGAATGCGACGTCTGTGGGAGCATCCCGGGACCGGCCAGAAAGGAGACGCCTGCACATGTGCTGACGCAAGCAAGTCCGGTTCGACAAGCGTAAAAGTCAAATGCGTTTGTATTGGCTGATGATGTGACCGAGGGACGCCGTCAGCACCATCGCTCCGCCGATCAAGGTGGGGGTGGTCGGGGTCTCGAAGAACACCAGCCAGACCCAGACCGGGGTCAGCGCGGCCTCCAGCGCGCCGATCAGCGCGGTTTCGACCGGGCTGGTATGGCGCGAGCCGAGGACGAACAGCGCAAAGCCAAGGGTGGAGTTGATCAGGCCGAACCCGGCAAGAAGCAGAAGGTTCATCCCATCGAGGCCAGCCATGGTAGAGAACGGGATCATCGCCAAGGGGGCCCAGATCGCCGACAGCGTGCCTGCGGCCAGCGCGGGCATCTTCGGATTGCCCCGAGCGATCAGGATCATTCCGGCCATGGCCAGCACCATGCCGAAGGCCATCAGGTCGCCCAGGATCGCCCCGTCATTGCCAAGGCCTACCATGACGGTCGCCCCGGTCAACGCCAGCGCTGCGGCAAGGATGCCGGCCTTGCCCGGAGCCTCGCCCAGGATCAGCCAGCCTAGGAAGGCCGCGACGAAGGGCAGGGTCGCATAAATGATCGCGACATGGGCGATGGATGTGGCCTTCAGACTGCCGACGAAAAACAGCATCCCCAGACCTGACGCCAACGCATAGGCCCAACCGGCCCCGCCTAACCGGTTGAAGTCCCTGATCCCCTCGCGCCCGCGCAGCCATAGGAGAAGGAGGATCAGCCCTATCGCCCCGGCCATTCCCCGCCACAGGATCACGGTCGGCGTGTCCAGGGGGATCGCCCGGGCAAAAAGGCCTGCCGTGCTCCAGGCCAGCGTGGCACCCAACAGCATCAGCACGCCCTGGCGATGGGCATTCACCATGGACGGGGGCCTTTGGGCAGCAGCGGCCATTGAGATGGCTCATGGCCATAGATCATCTCGGCCCCGGTCTGAAGTGCGGTGTCCCTCAGCCGATGAAAGCTGGCCATGGCGGCTTTGGGAAGGGCGGCATCGGCAAAGCCTTCGTCCGGTTCGGAAATGCGGTTTATGGCATCAGCGGCCAGAACCACGCTGCGGCCATCGGGAAAAGTGACCAGTGCAGACAGATGCCCCGGCGTGTGGCCGGGTGTGGGCAGCAGGGTCAGCCCCTCGCAGACCGGGTTATCCTTGTCGATGAGATGATAGTGGGCCTCGGGCCAGTCCATCGGGCGGGCCGTGCCGAAATAGCTGGGGCGCGGGTCGGCGCGTTCGGTGGCAGTCATCACGATCGGCGCATGGGCGAACAGGGGCAGGGAACCGACATGGTCGATATGGCCATGGCTAAGGATGACAAGGTCGATGTCGCCGGGAGTCAGCCCTAGAAGCGCCAGCGCGCCGGGCGCCGTCTGATCGGCGCGAAAGTCGATGAGACGGCCAAAAGCGGGCAAACCCTCGCGCGCTGGGCGGTCCGGGTCGGTCAGATAGTCCGGGGGAAAACCGGTGTCGAACAGGATGCGGGCACCTTGGTCGGTTTCCAGAAGGAAGCCCGGGATGCCGATCAGACGCTCACCGCCCCGCACCTCAAACAGGCCAAGGTCCAGCACGTAAAGCCGGGCGATCTTGCCGGGAAGGATCATTCATACGCCTGCAGGATGGGGTCTTGCGCCGTGTATAGGGGGCTGTGCCGGGTTTGTCACCGGCACTGATCCTGGCCAATGTGCGGCGGTCAAGGCTCATTACGCGCCTTGTGGAAGAAGACGTCGGGTCAATGGCCTGCTGCTTTGGTGTCCTGAAAGATATACCAGACGACCGCGCCGACAACGATGGCCCCGCCGACCACCGTCAGAAGGCCGGGTGCAATGCCAAAGGCAAGCCAGACCCAGAACGGCCCGAGCGGCGTTTCCAGCGCGGTGATCAGGGCCGTCTCGATGGCAGGCAAATACCTTGCGCCGATCATGAACAACCAGATGGCAAGGGCCGAGTTGACGATACCGAACACGGCCAGCATCGGCAGGTCGGCATAGGGGATCGAATAATCGGTCAAGAAAAGCAGGCCGGCCGAAGTCGTAAGCAACACCGAAAGCACGGATGCTGGCAGGCTTGGGATGCCGGGATTGCTTTTCGAGATCACGATCATCCCGGAAAACGCGATCACCGAGACTACGGCCAGGGTATCACCGTAAAGCGTCCCTTCCCCGCCCAGACCAACCATTGTCACCGCGCCAATCAGGGCGACCAGGCTTGCAATGACCGCAATTCGGCTTGGACGCTCGTTCAGGAAGAACCAGCCAAGGGCCGCCGCACAGAACGGCGCTGTGGCGAAGATGACAGAGACATGGGTGACCGAAGTTTCGCGCAGCGCCATGATGGTGGTCAGACCCGCGAGACCCCCGCAGGCGCCAAAGGCCCAGCCCATCCGCCCAAGTCTGCGAAACCCGGAAAGCCCGGGCAACCCTTCGCGAAGCACCAGCAGTAACAGCAGGCTTAGCGCCCCGAACATGCCGCGCCAGACCAGAAGGGTCGGCGTATCGACCGAGACGACAAGGGTGAAGAACCCGAAGGTGCTCCAGGCAACAGTGGCACCGCTGACGCAAAACAGTCCAAAGAGATGTCTGGAGACGGGGACAGTCTGCATGGCGCGGCTCCTGGTTCCCCGATGAGAAAGCGTAGCCATAGCTTTTAATTTAGACAAGGCAGGAAACGTCGGACAGAGCGCTTGGCCGGGGGAGGATCAGGGCAGCGTCAGCGGCTTTATGTCGAAGCCTTCGTCCTGCAAAAGGGCGAGAACGCCGTCGTTGCCGGACAGATGCAGCGCGCCAAAGGCGGCAAAGACCGGTCCTCTGGCCGAGGTGATGTCAAGGACCGGGATCCATGCCCGGTTGCGTTCGGCAATCAGGGTTTCCTCCATCTTGGCGAATTCGGCGTCCACCCTTTCGCGGGTATAGCCGGGCAGCGCGTAGCTTTCCTCGCGCATGTATTCCCAGATCATCCGGCTGGTCCCGGCGAAATAGCTGTCGGCCAGCGTGGCGGAATAATCCTCGGCCCGATCCTCGACCGCAAGAGTGGTCTCGATCATGGCCAGAGTTTCTTCTGCCGACATCGAATCGAATATGCGGAAGACGGTGTCAAACGGCTCCAGCCCGCGGACCGGCACGCCCAGTTCCAGCGCTTTGTCGATGACCAGACCGTCAAGGCCCTTGGGGTCCTGCAGCTTGTCCATCGCGCAAGGTGGAACCGACAACAGCACCGCCACATACCAGGGCTGCATCTTGGCGGCCATGAAGCCGGGAATGCCGCGCAGGGTCAGCGCCGCGCTAAGGTCTTCCCAGACCTCGGGCGGCAGGCGCTCCAGCAGGGTTGGGCCTTCCATGATCATGATCTTGGACGGATCCTTGGCGATCAGGTCCATCAGCGCCTTTTCCTCATCCGGGCCGGCTTCGACCAGAACCATCGAGGCGGCGGCGATGGCTGGGGTCAAGGCTTCAAGGTTCGGCAAATGCCGGGGATCGTCGAAATGATAGGTTCCAGTGATGGTGATCACTTGATTTCCCTTGGTCGCCCGCCACGCATTGCCGCGCGGGAAGGGAACCGCATCGGCAGCAGCCTCAATCCGCGCCAGTTTTTCGGCAGGCATCTGGGCAAAGAGGTTCTCGCCTGCGCATTCGGCCGCCAAAGGGGAGGCCAGAAAGCACAGCGCGGCGGCAATGGCGGGGAGACGGGCTAAAAGCTTCATCGATGGGGGCGATCCGGGAAAGGGGTGGCGGCTGCATCCCGCCTGCTGCCGCATGGTCGCATCCCCGGGCGGCAAAAGGCAATGCGAATTGGCCCGGGGCGGGAGTTGACATCGCGACGGGGATTGCCTACCTCAGCGTCGTTAGCACTCAGCAAGTTCGAGTGCTAATCCCATTCAATCCTGGAAACTCAAGGGAGTACCCCAGATGGCTTTCAAACCATTGCATGACCGCGTTCTGGTTCGTCGTATCGAAGGCGAAGACAAGACCAAGGGCGGGCTGATCATCCCCGACACCGCCAAGGAAAAGCCTGCTGAAGGCGAAGTCATCGCCGTTGGCGAAGGCGCGCGCAAGGATTCGGGCGAGCTGATCGCACCGTCGGTCAAGGCTGGCGACCGCATCCTGTTCGGCAAATGGTCGGGCACCGAAGTGAAACTGGACGGCGAAGATCTGCTGATCATGAAGGAAAGCGACATCCTTGGCCTGATGGGCTGAAACCGCACTCCGACGGCGCGCTGTAGCGCACCCTACGACAACCCATTCAAGGAGCTATCATAATGGCTGCTAAAGACGTCAAATTCGGCACCGACGCCCGCGACCGCATGCTGCGCGGCGTCAACATCCTGGCCGACGCGGTCAAGGTGACACTGGGCCCGAAAGGCCGCAACGTGGTGATCGACAAGAGCTTCGGCTCGCCGCGCATCACCAAGGACGGCGTGACTGTCGCCAAGGAAATCGAACTGGCCGACAAGTTCGAGAACATGGGCGCGCAAATGGTGAAGGAAGTCGCTTCCCGCACCAATGACGAGGCCGGCGACGGCACCACCACCGCGACCGTGCTGGCGCAGGCCATCATCAAGGAAGGCCTGAAGGCCGTTGCCGCCGGCATGAACCCGATGGACCTCAAGCGCGGCATCGACCTTGCGACCACCAATGTCGTCGCGTCGATCAAGGCGATGGCCCGTCCGGTCAAGGACAGCGCCGAAGTCGCACAGGTTGGCACCATCTCGGCCAACGGCGAATCGGAAATCGGCCGTCAGATCGCGGAAGCGATGCAGAAGGTCGGCAACGAGGGTGTGATCACCGTCGAAGAGAACAAGGGCCTTGAGACGGAAACCACCGTCGTCGAAGGCATGCAGTTCGACCGTGGCTATCTGTCGCCCTACTTTGTCACCAACGCCGACAAGATGGTTGCCGAGTTGGAAGACGCCTACATCCTGCTGCACGAAAAGAAACTGTCGTCGCTGCAGCCGATGGTTCCGCTGCTGGAAGCCGTGATCCAGTCGCAGCGCCCGCTGATCATCGTCGCTGAAGACGTCGAAGGCGAAGCACTTGCAACGCTGGTCGTCAACAAGCTGCGTGGCGGCCTTAAGATCGCTGCCGTCAAGGCGCCGGGCTTCGGCGACCGCCGCAAGGCCATGCTGCAGGATATCGCCATTCTGACCGGTGGTCAGGTGATCAGCGACGACCTGGGCATGAAGCTGGAAAGCGTCACGCTGGACATGCTGGGCAGCGCCAAGAAGGTGATCATCAAGAAGGATGACACCACCATCATCGACGGTGCCGGTGTGAAAGCCGAAATCGAAGCCCGCGTTTCGCAGATCCGCGCGCAGATCGAGGAAACCACCTCGGACTACGACAAGGAAAAGCTGCAGGAACGTGTGGCCAAGCTGGCTGGCGGCGTTGCCGTCATCCGTGTTGGCGGCATGACCGAAGTCGAAGTGAAAGAGCGCAAGGACCGCGTTGATGACGCCCTGAACGCGACCCGTGCGGCGGTGCAAGAAGGCGTGATCGTCGGCGGTGGCGTGGCTTTGGTTCAGGCGGCCAAGGGGCTTGTCGGCCTTAAAGGTGCCAACTCCGACCAGCAGGCTGGCATCGAGATCGTCCGCCGCGCGCTGGAGGCTCCGCTGCGTCAGATCGCCGAGAATGCCGGTGTTGACGGTGCCGTGGTTGCGGGCAAGATCCGTGAGTCGAACGACAAGAACTTTGGCTTCAACGCGCAGACCGAAGAATATGGCGACATGTTCGCGTTCGGCGTGATCGACCCGGCCAAGGTGACCCGGACCGCGCTGGAAGATGCGGCGTCGATCGCCTCGCTTCTGATCACCACCGAAGCGATGATCGCTGACCGTCCCGAGCCGAAAGGCGCGCCCCAGATGGGCGGCGGCGGCGGCGGCATGGGCGGGATGGACTTCTGATCCATCCAGCTTGCAGGACTTCCGGAAAGGGCGGCCTTCGGGTCGCCCTTTTCTTTTGCCTCGTTTCGATTGTGGGCGTATTCTTGAATTGGACTGCAGCCACTGGAGCTATGGAAATGGCCGATCCCGCAAAGCAGATGAAGACCAACCAGACCGTCGTGATCTTCATGAGCGTCGTGCTGCTGTTCGGCGCGGTTAATGCCGTGATGATCACGGCCGATGAATATGACCCGTCGACGCTGGTCTGGATGCATCTTGGCCTTGATGCGGTGATGACGGTGCTTTTGCTGGTGCTGCTGGTGCAGGTCGGCAAGGCGGCCGCGCCGGGCGGGCTGAAAACACTTGCGCTTGTTGTTGGGGCTGCGGGCTTTGTTGCCGGGCTGGTGAAACTTGCCGCGCGGTTTTCCAGCGACCATGGCTGGTGGACCGGGCATTTTAGCTATGCGTTCTGACCGATCCTAGAACCGCTTCACCAGCCGCTCGACTGTGTGGCCGGTATCGGGGTCCCGCCTGCTAAGGCCGGTCGGCAAGAACCCCTCGCGCAGCCAGAACGCCCTTCCGCGGGGGTTCACGTCAAGGACGGCAAGATACAGCTGCGGCGCGCCCCGGGCACGGGCAAGGGTCTCGGCATGGGCAAGGAAACGGCGGCCATGTCCCGCGCCTTGCGCCCAGGGGCCAAGCAGCATCAGGCCAAGGTAGGCATCCTTTGGGTCCGGGAAGCCATACGAGACCTCGGCAACGCCGGAAAGGCGACCGTCCAGAAACAGGCCAAGGCGATGGCTTTGCGCTGGGTCCGAATTCGGTGGAGCGTCGGTGAAGAACTCCGCCGCTTGCCGGTCAGGGTCGACCCGGCCTTCGGCAAGCAGCCAGTAATCCGGGGCCTCGCGGTAAAAGGTGGCGACCAGCGGGGCTTCGGTGGCGACAAGCTCACGGATTTGCATGGGCGATCCTGCGAATTTCAAGCTGGAGATCCCCGGCAGGACGGGCCCAAGTGACCAGATCGCCAACCTGCGCCCCCAAAAGCGCACGGGCAAGCGGGGCGTTCGGGGCAATGCGGCCGATGCGCGCATCCGCTTCATCCTCGCCAGTGACTTCGTAGATGGACTCAACGCCGTCTTCATCGGCAACAGTGACGGCCAGTCCAAAGGCCACCTCGGTCAGATCACGGGTCGCTGGGTCGATTATGATGGCGGCTTTCAGCCGGGCCTCAAGCCAGCGGATATCCCGTTCGGCGGCGGCTTCGGGCAGCTTGTCCAGCCGTTCGGCGCGGGTCTTCAATGCGGCAAGTTCAGTTTGACGGACGACCAGACTGCGCTGCAGCGTGGCTAGGCCTCGGGGGGTGACAAAATTCGGCCCCGTCGGCACCGGGCGTTCGGGAAGGTCGGGCCGGTCGTTGCCGGCATTTTCGTTGACGAAAGCGCGGCTCATTTCAAAATGGCCTCCAGCGGGTCGTAATGGGCCGAGGGATCACCCCATGCGACATCGGCAAGGCTGTCGGGCTTGAAGCGGAGGGCTTTCATTTCCTGACGGGTGAAAAAGCGGCGCTGGGTGACCACGCCTTCGGGGTCGGTCCAGTCTTGGTCAAGGGTGGCATCGCCAAGCTGGCAGCGAAAGAAGATGTCGACCTGATGAAAGCCGCTGTCCGGGTCGTGAAATTCGTTCACCAAAGCGGGCAAACCTACGGTGACGGTCAGACCAGTTTCCTCATGCACTTCGCGGGCAAGGTTTTCGGGAAGGGACTGCCCTGCCTCACATCCGCCACCGGGCGCGCACCAGAGGCCCAGCCGCGCGTCCGGGTAGGCGTTGACCAGCAGCAGCCGATCCTGATGCAGGATCAACGCGCGGACGGCAAGGCGGGGTTTCATGCGAGCCATGCCACAGGTTTGCGGTGCCAGCGCCGCGCTGTCCAGCCCAAGACCGCGACGCTAGGTCATGGGATCCCGCCTTTCCATCGGACGGCAGCCGGGCCATGCTGGGCAGATGATCCGCCTGCCCTTTCCATTCTCTGCCCCGTCGGAGGCCACAAGTGGTGCAGCGCCGCCCGAGCGGGTTATTCTGGTGCATGGCCTTGCCCGGTCGTCGCGGTCGCTGGCGGGGATCGGGCTGGCGTTGCGGGCTGCGGGCTATTTCGTCAGTCACGCAGCCTATCCGTCGACCCGCGCGGCACCGGATGTGCTGGTGGCGGGGGTCGAGGCGACCTTTGCCAAGCCTTTCGTCGGGCGCACCCATTTCGTGACCCATTCGATGGGCGGCATTCTGGTCCGCGACTGGCTGTCGCGCGTGCATCCCGCAGGTCTTGGGCGGGTGGTGATGCTGGCCCCGCCGAACCACGGGTCAGAGCTTGTTGACCGCCTGGGCGACTGGAAGGCGTTCGAGATGGTGAACGGACCGGCGGGAATGTCGCTGGGGACCGGACCGGACAGCTGGCCGAACCGGCTGCCGTCGCCAGACTATCCGTTGGGAATCATCGCCGGGACGCGGTCGGTGTCGCCGTGGTTCAGCCAGCTTTTGCCCGGGCCGGACGATGGCAAGGTGACCGTCGCCAGCACGCGGCTGGAGGGGATGACCGACCATCTGGTGCTGCCGGTCAGTCATACCTGGATGATGGTGAACCCGACCGTGGTCCGGCAAGTGCTGCATTTTCTGCGGCAGGGGCGGTTCGAACGTGATTGAGTGTCCACAGTGGACAAGAAATCAGATCTTTTTTGAATCAACAGGTTGCTTGTGGGCGTTCAGGAAATCTTAACCTGTTGGCGGCGCTCGTCGATGACTTCGTCACTCCTCGCGGTTCCTTCCGACGAGGCGACGAAATCGAGCGAGGAGGAAGGCTAGCCCCGCACGATCCGGTTCACATGGCCCATCTTGCGGCCTGGCCGGGATGCGCCTTTGCCGTAAAGATGCACAGCGACATCCCGGGTCTTCAACAACTCGGGCACACGCAGCACGTCGTCACCGATCAGGTTTTCCATCACCACGTCGCAGTAGCGGCTGCCATCGCCCAACGGCAGACCGGCCACGGCGCGGATGTGCTGTTCGAACTGGTCGACCGTGCATCCGCTTTGCGTCCAGTGGCCCGAATTATGGACACGCGGGGCGATTTCGTTGACAAGTAGGCCGTTTGCGGTGACGAAAAGCTCGACCCCCATCACGCCGACATAGTCCAGCGCATTCAGGATGCGGGCCGCCAGCAGAACCGCGTCGGTGGACTGGCTTGCCGAAAGACGCGCCGGAACCGTGGTGGTGCGCAGGATGCCGTCGCGGTGGATATTCTCGCCCGGATCATAGGCCGAGACGCTGCCATCAAGGCCGCGCGCGGCGATGATCGAGACTTCGCGGTCAAAGGCGACAAAGCCTTCCAGCACCGAAGCGGCACCCGCCATCGCAGCCCAAGCGTCGGGGATATCGGCTTCAGTCACAAGCTTGACCTGCCCCTTGCCGTCATAGCCAAGCCGGGTGGTCTTGAGGATCGCAGGAAGGCCCAGCCGCGCCACGGCAGAGCGAAGATCGGCTTTGGAGTTCACTTCGGCCCAAGGGGCGGTCTGCAGGCCAAGGTCGTTCAGGAACAACTTTTCCGCGATCCGGTCCTGACTGATCGCCAGTGCGCGGCGGTTCGGGCGGATTGGTTTCAAGCTTTCCAAGAGGTCAAGCGCCGAGGTCGGGACATTCTCGAACTCGAAAGTGATGACATCGACGGACGCGGCAAAGGCGCGCAGGGCGGCTTCATCTTCATAGGGTGCGGTCGTGACCTTGTGGGCGACGTCGCCAGCCGGGGCGGCCCCCGGTTCATAAATGTGGCACCGGTAACCCAACCGGCTGGCCGCAACCGACAGCATCCGGCCAAGCTGACCGCCGCCAAGAATACCGATCACCGATCCTTGCGGCAGGTCAGTCATCTTTCGGCTCCTCGGGGATGCTGGCCGACAGCGCGTCCCGCCATGCGTCCAACCGCTTGGCCAAAGCGGGATCGGATACCGCAAGGATCGCTGCAGCCATCAACCCGGCATTGGCAGCCCCGCCGATGGCCATGGTGGCGACCGGATAGCCCTTGGGCATCTGCAATATGGAATAAAGCGAATCGACCCCTGCCAGCGCCTTGGTCTGGACCGGCACGCCGATCACCGGCACCCGGGTCTTCGACGCCATCATCCCCGGCAAATGTGCGGCCCCACCCGCCCCGGCAATGATCACCTTCAACCCGCGTGCAACGGCGGTCTTGCCATAGTCCCAAAGCCGGTCAGGCGTCCGGTGCGCACTGACGATCTTGGTTTCATAGGCGACCCCAAGCTCGTCCAGAATCAGGCTCGCGTCCTTCATCGTGGGCCAGTCGCTTTGCGACCCCATGATTATCCCGACCTCAACGGCCATACCTGCCTCCGGTGCTGCTGAGGCGCGATTACCTTGGGACGGGCGCGGGGGCAAGCGTCAGGCGATGATGTCGGGGATCAGCATATCCTCGATCTTGACGATATGATCCTTAAGCGCCAGTTTCCGCTTTTTCAGCCGCCGCAGGGTCAACTGGTCGGGCCGCCCCGTAAGTTCCAGCGCATGGACAGCGGCGTCCAGATCGCGATGCTCGTGGCGCAGCACCTCAAGCCGGATGGCAAGCACCTCTTCGTGGCTAAGTTCGCTAGGCGCATTCATCCGGGTGACTCGTTTCCTGTCCTGCATGAAGACTATAGGGACTCATGACCCTCGGGTGAAGCTTTCTGCGACTTTTCGCGCGAAATGCCTGTGAATTCGCATCCTGCCCCGGGCTTGCGGCAAAGGACACAGCGCCCCATATTGGCCTTGTGCGGTGCCTGATCACAGGGCCGTCCTCCGAACTGTCGCTTATGGCAAGGACTGTCCGATGACGAAACTAAGCTTTGGGGCCCATCCCTATCTTCTGGGGTTCGAACAGCTGGAACGGCTGGTTGAACGCACCGCGAAATCCGGGGCCGAAGGATACCCGCCCTTCAACATCGAGGCGGTGGCGGAAAACGCCTACCGGATCACCCTGGCGGTCGCCGGTTTCGCCGAGGATGACATGTCGATCACGATCGAGGATCGCCAGCTTGTCGTGCGCGGTCGTCAGACCGACGACACCGGCGACCGGGTGTTTCTGCACCGGGGCATTGCCGCCCGCGCCTTTCAGCGCAGCTTTGTTCTGGCCGATGGCGTCGAGGTTGCCGGCGCGACGATGGAACACGGGCTTTTGCACGTCGACCTGCGCCGCCACGTCCCCGAGACGGTGGTGCAGACAATCAGGATCGGCCGCAAGGAAGGAACCAAGTCATGAACACGCCTTTCAACGGGTTGCCGCAGGGGACCGACCGTATCGTCTATGTCCGCGAGGTTCTGGTGGATGACCTGACCGACGATCAGCGCGCGCAGATGGACGGGCTGGACGTCGTGTATTCGGTTCACGGGGTCGACGGGCGGCAACTTGCGCTGGTCGCAGACCGCAAGCTGGCGTTCCATCTGGCGCGCGAGCATGACTTTACGCCGGTCAGCGTACATTAAGGTCTATTCGGCAGGATCGCGGACTTTGCCTGCTGGCTGTGCCGGAGCCTTTTTCCGCTGCCGCCGGTAAGCCCGAAGCGAAAAGGCATAGCCGATCTGACCGGCCAAAGTCGGCGCCATTCTGTCCGTAACCCCAAGCGGAACCGTGCACAGTCCCGGCACCCGAAACGTGCCGAAGGCTTGGTCAAACACTGAAAAGACCGTCGCATAATTGGTGTTGAAGGCGGCATGGTCTGCGGCGTGGTGCCAGCGATGCATCGCGGGTGAAACGAAAATCCGGCCAAGTGGCCCGTAGGTCCAGGGCAGGTCAGCATGGATCAAGTAGCCGTAATAGTGGCGAACCAGATTGTTCGCGACAATCGCCTCGGCGGGCAGACCGCACAGCAGCAGCACGCCGGTGTCGATGACATGCGTAGTGATCCGGTTGATTGGATGGAACCGCTCAAGAGTCAGCCAGGTCATCTCGGTGTCAGAGTGATGCACCGCATGGCTTGGCCAAAGCGGGCGGGTATGTTCCAGCCGATGGCGCAGGTAGCCGACAAAGTCACCAAGGAAGATCCCGAAAAGAATGACGGGCAGCGCGGGCATTCCGTGCCAGAACTCCCCTTTGATCAGGCTCCAACCATTGGTGACGAAGGCCCAGATCAGGATTTGCGAGCTTAGGACCAGCAGCGGTCCGATGACGATCAGGTTGAACAGCAGGATCTGCAGGTTCAACCCCGCCTCCGCTGCGGCGCGGCGCATGTCGGTAAAAAGGGCGCTGCGTTTGACCAGCATTCCCAGGAACAGGAAGAAGGCTGCTACCGGCAGCATTTCGCGGATGGCCGCAACAACCGAGTCCCAACTGTCCTGAAGAACCTGGATCACAAGATCAGTCATCCATCGAGGTCCCTTGAGCAAAATGCCCAGCCGGAAAGGCTGAGCTGTGCAGTCCCGTGTGGAAGCCCGGCCCGATTGCAGATTCGGGCCGGGATGGCCTTATGCGCGGATCAAGCCCATCTGTTCCAGCTTCAGAAGCACCTGATGGGCACAGTGGTCGACATCGACGTTTTCGGTGTTCACCACCAGCTCGGCATTGGTTGGGGCCTCATAGGGGTCTGAAATCCCGGTGAATTCCTTGATCTTGCCCTCACGCGCCAGCTTATACAGGCCCTTGCGGTCGCGCTTTTCGCATTCTTCAATGCTGGTGGCGACATGGGTTTCGACAAAGGCACCGTAGGCTTCGACCATCTCACGGACCGCGCGGCGGGTCGCGGTATAGGGCGCGATGGGCGCGCAGATCGCGATGCCGCCGTTCTTGGTGATCTCGCTTGCGACATAGCCGATGCGCTTGATGTTCAGGTCACGGTGTTCCTTGGAGAAGCCAAGCTCCGAGGACAGGTGCTTGCGCACCACGTCGCCGTCCAGCAGCGTGACCGGGCGACCGCCCATCTCCATCAGCTTGACCATCAACGCGTTGGCGATGGTGGATTTTCCGCTGCCGGACAGGCCGGTGAAGAACACCGTAAAGCCTTGCTTTGACCGTGCGGGGCTGGTCTTGCGCAGTTCGGTCACCACCTGCGGGAAGCTGAACCATTCCGGGATATCCAAACCTTCGCGCAGACGGCGGCGCAGTTCGGTGCCCGAGATGTCCAGCACGGTCGAGCCTTCCGGCACTTCGTTGGCCGGATAGTATTGTGCCTTTTCAGACACATAGACCATGTGTTTGAAATCAACCATTTCGATGCCCATCTCGTCCGCGTGCTGGGCGAACAACTCTTGCGCGGCGTAGGGGTCGTAGAAATCCTGCCCGGCAGAGTTCTTGCCCGGACCGGCATGGTCACGGCCGACGATCATATGGGTGCAGCCGTGGTTGCGGCGGATCAGGCCGTGCCAGACCGCCTCACGCGGGCCGGCCATGCGCATGGCGAGGTTGAGAAGCGACAGCGCGGTGGTTTGCGCCGGATACTGGTCCAGCACGGCCTCATAGCAACGCACGCGGGTAAAGTGGTCAACGTCGCCGGGTTTGGTCATGCCGACAACCGGGTGGATCAGAAGGTTCGCCTCGGCCTCACGCGCGGCGCGAAAAGTCAGTTCCTGATGCGCGCGGTGCAGCGGGTTGCGGGTCTGGAAGGCCACGATCTTGCGCCAGCCCAGCTTTCGGAACAGCGCGCGAAGTTCATTCGGCGTGTCCCGGCGGGCCTTGAAGTCATAGTGCACCGGCTGCTGGATGCCGGTGATCGGACCGCCCAGATAGACCTTGCCTGCCTGATTGTGCAGGTAGTTCACCGCCGGATGCGCAAGATCGTCGGCGCCAAAGACCTTTTCTGCCTCATTGGCCTTATTCGGAACCCACTTGTCGCTGATCGACAGGATGGCAAGGATCACGCCCTCCTGATCGCGCAGCGCGATGTCCTGCCCGGGGGCGACCTTTTCGGCAAAGGCTTCGGATACGTCCAGCGTGATCGGCATCGGCCAGAGCGTGCCGTCAGAAAGACGCATGTTGGCAACCACACCGTCATAATCCGCCTGCCCCATGAAGCCTTTCAGCGGGTTGAAACCACCATTCATCAAAAGCTCCAGATCACAAGTCTGCCGAGGGGTCAGGTCCCACGATGGCAGCGCGCCCGCCTCGTGCTTCAGCTTGAGCGAGGATTCATAGGACACATACAGTTCGGGGATCGGGGCATGGTTCGGCAAGGACATCAGAATACCTTTCAGCGTAGTGGGACACCCCCACCAGTTGCGCGGGTGCCTATCCCGACAAAGGGGCGGAATTCAAGCGATTGCAGGGAGTTTGCGCCAGAAAAGGCGGAAATGCCACAGCACCTTTCTACGCGGGGCATGCGTTCCGCTGCGCAGCCAGTTTGGCGAACGGGATAAATCACAACATCCGGCGTTAAAAATGTTCGGCGAAATTTTTTGGCAGGTGCGGTCCGCGTTTCAGGCCAGATAGGCCCGGAAACTGCGCACCACCTCGTCATAGACCGCGCGTTTGAAGGGGACGATGCTGTTGACCATCTCGTCCGCAAGGATCCAGCGCCATTGTGCAAATTCCGGGTGTTCGGTGGCGATCTTGATGTCGCTGTCGCGGCCCTTGAAGCGGAACAGGAACCATTTCTGCCGCTGACCGCGATACTTGCCGCCCCAGACCTTGCCCAACAATTCCGGCGGCAGATCATAGGTCACCCAGCCATGGGTCTTGCCGACAAACTCGACCAGATCGCGGGTGACGCCGGTTTCTTCCCACAGCTCGCGATAGGCAGCCTCACGCGGCTTTTCGTTGCCGTCGATCCCGCCTTGCGGCATCTGCCAGGCGGGTGAGGGGTTGTCGATCCGCTGACCGGCGAAAACCAGTCCTCGGGCGTCGATCAGGACGACACCGACACAGGGGCGATAGGGCAGGCTTTCGGGATCGGTCATGGCGGCCGGGGCGGAGTTTCCCCCGCCCACGCTCCTTAAGGGGTGTCGGGGGCGATGGCGGTCAGGCCCTTGATGATGTCGATGGCATAGGCCAGCTGGTAATCTTCGTCCCGCAACTTGGCCGATTCCTCGGCGCGGTCCAGTTCTTCCAGATACAGCCGCTTTTCCTCTTCGGTCATCGAGTCGTTGGTGATCGAGCCGCGCAGATCGGCTTCCGACCGTTCCGGGACGGCGGATTTCTCTTCCACGACAGCATCCGGATCAACCGGAGGCGGGACCGGCTGCTTGACCACGATGTCGGGCGAAATGCCCAGCGCCTGGATCGACCGGCCCGAAGGCGTGTAATACCGCGCCGTGGTCAGCCGCATCGCCCCGTCACCGCGCAGCGGGATCAGCGACTGGACTGAGCCTTTGCCAAAGCTTTTCGTGCCTACAACGATTGCCCTGCGATGGTCCTGCAGCGCGCCTGCGACAATCTCGGAGGCTGAAGCCGACCCGCCATTGATCAAAAGGACGATGGGCTTGCCCGCCGCAATATCCCCTGGCTCGGCGTTATAGCGTTTGTCGCTGTCTGCGATCCTGCTTCGGGTCGAGACGATCTCGCCTTTTTCAAGGAAGGCGTCCGACACCGAGATCGCCTCGTTCAAAAGACCACCGGGGTTGTTGCGCAGGTCCATGACGACGCCATCCAGATTTTCGATGCCGCCAAGTTCTTCGATGCCCTTGTTCAGTTCCTCGATCATGCCCGACGTGGTCTGATCGTTGAATGTTGTGATCCGCAGGACAACCGTATTGCCCACCACCCGGCCTTTGACGGCGGTCAGCTTGATCGTGTCGCGGATGATCGACACATCGAACGGTTCTGCCGTGCCTTCGCGGACGATGGTGATGATGATCTCGCTGCCAATCGGCCCGCGCATCTTTTCCACCGCATCATCCAGCACCAGACCCAACAGAGCCTCGCCGTTGACATGAGTGATGTAGTCGCCCGCCAGAACGCCCGCCTTGTCGGCCGGGGTGTCGTCCATCGGCGAGATTACCTTGATGTAACCCTCTTCCTGGGTCACCTCGATGCCCAGACCGCCGAATTCGCCCTTGGTCTGGACCTGCATGTCCTCAAAGTCCTTGGCAGACAGATAGGACGAATGCGGGTCAAGCGAGGTCAGCATGCCATTGATCGCGGCGGTCACCAGATCTTCGGTCGAAACCTCTTCGACATACTGCGAGCGGATGCGTTCGAAGATGTCACCGAACAGGTCAAGCTGCTGATAGACCGATTCTTCGGCCTCGACCTCTTGCGCGACAAGGGGTCCAGCAACTTGCGTCACCAGCAAGGCCCCGGAAAATGTGCCGACAATGGCGGACATCACGATCTTCTTCATGCGCAGTCAGTCTCCTGTTCGGGCGATGTTCTTGAACCAGGGAAGCGGGTCCAAAGGCAAGGTGCCCTGTCTGAGTTCCATATAAAGCGTTTCCGTGTCGCGCCCGCCAGAGCCATCTGCGGGCGGGGTCGTGAATTCCTCGGTGGCCAAGGCTGCCCCCCGCATCAGCCCCAGCGGAGCTTCGGCGGCGACCACTTCGCCGACCTCTCCATACAGGACATCCAGCCCCGCCAGAACCAACAGATAGCCGTCCCCGGGTTCAAGTATCATCACATTTCCGTAGTCCAGCAGCGGTCCGCGAAAGCGGATCGTTGCTGGCCAGGGCGCGGTGACCAGTGCGCCGGGCTGGGTGGCCAGTGTGACGCCGGGGCGGCGGGTGCCTGCGGCGTCGGCCTCACCCGGCGACAGCAGGACCCGGCCAAGCACTGGCAGCGGCAAGGTACCTTTGGCCGCAGCAAAGGACCCGGTCTCGCTTCCACCTTCGCTCGGAGCCAGTCCGGCGGCAAACGCATCCAGTGTATCGGCGCTTTCCAGCAGGATGCGCAGCGTTTCGGGTTCTTCTGTAAACCGCATCGGCAGATCGGTCCGGTCCGACATCGCCTGAGACAAGGCGGTGCGGGCGGTCTGGGCGGCGGCAAGTCCGGTGGACAGGGTTTCGCCCGCCGACATCTGCAGGGCGCGCAGGTCGGCCAGTTCCTGCAGTTCGGCGCGCAGAAGATCGGCCTCGGCCTGCAGCGCCGGGGCAACTTCGGCCAGCACCATGCCCGAACGTGCCGTTCCAAGCGCGCCGTCGGGATGCAGCAGAAGCAGCGGCCCGGGATTGGCCTCCATCGTCGCCAGAACGCCCAGAAGCCGCCCGATCCGGTCGCGCTTGGCGTCAAAAGCCCGGGTCAGGGTCGCCTCACGCTGGGCCGCTGTGCGCAATGCGCCACGCATGGCGGTAAGCCCAGCCTCGTAGGCGCGGATGGTCTGGCTAAGCGCGGCCACCCGGTCGCGGGCCGAGGTCGCCGCTTCCAGCGCCCCAACTGCCGCCTGCAGATCTGCCGAGGCGCGGGCAGCTTCTTCGGCAGCCGTTTCCGCGCGGACCGGAATCGTCAGGGCCAGAGTCAGCAAGAGGGCGGCAAGCCGGATCATGCGGGACGCGTGGCCCCCAACAGCGACGCGCCGGTCATTTCAACCGGTTGCGGCAGGCCCATCAACTCCAACAGCGTTGGTGCCAGATCGCACAGCCGACCGCCCTGCAAGGTCGCACCCGCCGGACCACCGACAAGGATCACCGGCACCGGATTGGTCGTGTGCGACGTGTGCGGCCCACCGGTCACCGGGTCTATCATCACCTCGCAGTTGCCGTGGTCGGCGGTGACGATCATCGCCCCACCGGCCTTTTCCAGAGCCGCAAGCGCGCGGCCAAGACCCCGGTCCACCGCCTCACACGCCAGTATAGCGGCGGGCAGGCTGCCGGTATGGCCGACCATGTCGGGGTTGGCATAGTTCACGACGATCAGGTCATAGCCCGCCTCGATCGCCGCGACGAAATGGTCCGTTACCTGATCCGCGCTCATCTCGGGTTGCAGGTCATAAGTTGCTACCTTGGGAGACAGCGGCATGGCGCGGTCTTCGCCCGCATAAGGCACCTCGCGCCCGCCGTTCAGGAAGAAGGTGACATGGGGGTATTTCTCGGTTTCCGCCAGCCGGAACTGAGTCTTGCCATGCGACGCGACCCATTCGCCGATGGTGTTCACCAGCACCCTTTTGGGATAGGCGGTGGACATATAGGCGTTGTGGCCGTCGGAATATTCGACCATCCCCAGCATCGCGGACCATGCGGGACGCAGGCCCGTGTCAAAAGCGGTGAACCCCGGATCGCCCAGCGCGGCAAGGATCTCGCGCGCGCGGTCGGCGCGGAAGTTCAGGCAAAAGAGGCCGTCGCCATCCTTTGCCCCGTCATAGTCGCCGATCACCGTCGGGGCGAGGAATTCGTCCGTCTCGCCCTTGGCATAGGAATGGATGACGGACGTTGCGGCATCCGGTGCGGCCTCTCCCGTGGCGCGGACCATGACGGCATAGGCCCGCGCGACTCGCTCCCACCGGTTGTCGCGGTCCATCGCCCAGTAGCGGCCACAAACCGTCGCAATCCGCGCGCCCGTAGGCAGGCCAGCGGTCAGTTGCGCCATGAACCCGGCGGCCGACGAAGGTGCGACGTCACGGCCATCGGTGATCGCATGCAATGCCACCGGCACGCCCAGCGCCGTCAGCGCGTTGCAGGCGGCGATGATGTGGCTGATGTGGCCATGCACACCGCCGTTCGACACGACCCCCATCAGATGGGCGGTGCCGCCTTGGGCTTTCACTTTGGCGGCAAACTCCAGCACGCTTGGATTGGCGGCAAAACTGCCATCCTCGATCGCCAGATCAATCGCGCCAAGGTCCATCGCCACCACGCGCCCCGCGCCGATGTTGGTGTGACCAACCTCCGAATTGCCCATCTGCCCGGTGGGCAAGCCGACATCCGGCCCATGGGTGATCAGCGTCGCATGCGGGCAATCCGCCCAGATCCTATTGAAATTCGGCACATCGGCCTGCGCCGGGGCCGAGGCTTTCGGGTCCGGGCCAAGTCCCCAGCCGTCAAGAATGCACAGAACGACCGGTTTCGGGGCGGGCATGGGCGGCTCCTTTGCAGCTTTCGTCAAGGGTTTTACGCGCAGCGCGGGGTCGGGGCAACCGGTGGATGCTCACCCGGCCTGTCGCGCCGCCCGTTCGCGCATCCTTTGCCGCCAGATCGTGAACACCCCCGCAGCGACCACGATTGCAGCACCCAGGGCAACGTTTGGGCGCAAGGTTTCGCCAAACAGCGTCAGTCCCAGGATCGCGATGAACACCAGTTGCAGAAAGGCAAAGGGCTGCACAGCCGAGGCTTCGGCCACAGAATAACATTTGATGAGCAGCCAGTGGCTTAGCGCCGCCGCACAGCACAGCAGCCCCATCCAGCCCCAGTCTTCTGGCGTCATCCAGCTCCAGTGCATCAAGCCGAGCGGCGTGATAGCGACCGCACCGACGACGCCGGTCCAGAAAAAGCTGACTGCCGTTCCGTCTTTGGCCGACACAAAGCGGGTCAAAAGCCCGTAAAGCGCGAAGAGGAAGGCCGAGAGCAGCGGCATGAGCGCCCAAGGCGAAAAGACCGCAAAGCCCGGCTGCAGGATGATCAGCACGCCGATGAAACCCGTGATGATCGCCGCCCAGCGCCGCCAGCCGACCTTTTCGCCCAGGATCGGGCCGGACAGGGCCGCGACCAGTAAGGGATAGCAGGTAAAGACCGCATGCGCCTCGATCAGGCCCAGCTTGACGAAACCGACGACGATCACGCAGATTTCGGCGACCAGCAACAGGCCCCGCGTGACCTGCAGCACCGGATGCGCCGTCCGGGTCGCCGCGCGAAGGCCCCCGGGCGCGCGGGCGGCAAGGGCGATGACAAAGGCGGCAAAGAACCAGAACCGGATCATCACCACCATGAAGACGCTGTGATTTTCCGCCAGATGCCGCGAAAGCCCGTCCTGCACCGCAAACACCGCGCAGGTGGCAATCATCAGCCAGATGCCCAGCTTGGTATTCTGCGGAGTGCTCATTTCGGGCGTCCACTTGCGCGCGGAAGGGGGAAGGGTTGAGGCTGGTCCGGCAGGTAACACGCAAGCATCGGCGGGGAAAGCGGATAGCCCAACTCAACCAAGAGCGCTGCCCTGCCGTTCCAGCACCGCGCGAAACGCGGCAACGCCCCGGATCAGCGCCTGATGCTCAAGGTCAACCCGTTGATCCGGGGTCAGCAGCGACTGGTCCAACACGATCCGGCCAGGGTCGTAAGGAGGGTCCAGATAGGCAAAGCTTCCTTCGCCAAGCGTGACCCCGGATTGCGGCTGCCGCCCGTCGCGGATCCCCGCGCTGTAGGCCCAGACGTTTTCAAACGTGAACCGTCGCAGCCCCTGATCCAAGAGCTGCCGCGTGATCCGGTCCAGTGGCAGAAAGCCTTCGCCTACCGGCACCCCTGCTACCGTCAGCCGCCCAGCATGTTCGGCGCGCACCATCACATGATCCTTGAAGTGGACCGAGTGGACATGCGGCAGAACCGCCTCCAACGCCGCCTCGGGGTCTTCCAGCACCATCTGCGAGTTGCCGTAGTCATACAGGATCTTCAGCGCCGGGTGATTGACCGCTTCAACAATCCGCGCCAGTTCGGGGCCGGTGAAATCCTCGTGGTTCTCCAGCACCACCACGATGCCCAGATCGGCAGCAACCGGAGCAACATTGGCAAGGTCGCGGATCGTCGCCGCCATCATCTGATCAGGTGTGCCGCCGTGCCTTGTGTAGGTGCGCAAGGACGTTGCCCCCATTCGGTGCGCCACCTGCAGCAGTTCGGTCATATGGGCGGGGTCGGTGCCCGAGGTGTCAACTTCCAGACTGAACCCCAGCCCCGCCAGATGCGCGCGCAACTGGTCCATCCGCCAAGGCTCGCGCCCGCCAAGGTGGCGGTAGTCCGGATTGTTCAGCGACAGGCTGATCCCCCGGAACCCCAGTTCGGCGGCCAGATCGGCAAAGGCGATCGCGCCGAACCCGGGCTTCTGGGCAAAATGGTGCCACAGGCTGAAACTGTGGATCGTGGGCTCAACCAGCATATGCGTGCTCCATATGGGCCAGTTCGGCGGCGTAAGCGACGGCATAGCGGGCGCGAATGTCCGCTTCGGGCCGGGTCTCGGACCGCCACAGGCAATAGGCCGCCATCCGCCATGCATAAAAGGGGCGCAGCGTCCGGTGGCGGGTCTGCAGGTCGGGGCGGGCAAGGGCGGCCCAGAACTCGGCCACCGCGTCTGGGGTCAGAGTGTCATGCAGGTTCAGGATGTGAAACCCGGGCGATAGAAAGCTGTAGATGTCCTCGGTAAGGTCACCCGCCGCCGGGCACTGCCAGTCAATGATCCTCAACCCTGCGCCTGCACCGATAAGATTGCTGGCCCCAAGGTCGGTATGGACCAGCGACAGCCGTCGCAAAGGGTCAACCGCAACTGGCAAAGGCCGCGCCGCCGCAGGGCTGGCCTTGCAACGGGCAAACAGCGCGTCACCTTCAGCAATGATCGCCGCCGGATCCGTCGGAACCTTGCGGAACCCTGCCGGTTCGGCGGCCTCCTTCAGCAGCAGCAAGCGCGCGACATGCCCGGTGCCGGATTGCCACTGGCCGCCCTCGACATAGCTGCAAGCCATGAGCGCCTGATCGGGCCAATAGCCCAACAGGCGTGGCGCCACCCCCAGCGGCCCCAGCAGTTTCAGCGCGCGGGCCTCATCAGCCGGCAGATTTGGAAACAGCGTGCCGGTGGCAGCTGGCGCAAAGCGTTTCAGGACAAGGGTCGCCGAGCCGGTGGTAACCTTCAGCACCTCGTTCAGATAGCCCCCCTTCAAGGGCGTGACCGCGACCGGACCCTGCCACAGGCCCTGCGCTTTCAAGAAGACCCCTACTTCGGCGGGCGTCACGCGAACCCCCGCAGTCGCGCCAGCAGATCTTCGTCGATCTCCAGCCCAAGGGCCGCCAGCCGCGCTTGATTGGCAACCCGCCGTGCGTTCGGCAGCCGCGCGCCGTCCTGGTCGGTGATCGACCGGACCAGCTTAGCCACCGTTGCGTCAAAGGTGCCGCCCGACAGCGCGCCGGGATCAATGGCAATGAAGAACTGCCCGTTGTCGACGGGCTTGCCGTCGTTTTCGGTAAAGGAGCCCTGCTCGGTTCCCAGTTTGCCCCCGGCAAGGGCCGCGCACAGCACTTCGACCAGCAAGCCGATGGCAAAGCCCTTGACCCCGCCAGACGGAGCCATCGATCCCGCCAGCCCAGCTTGCGGGTCCGTAGTCGGCTGCCCCGCCGCGTCCAGCGCCCAGCCCAGCGGGATCGGGCTGCCAGCCTCCGCCGCGCGCTTCACGGCTGTCCAGGCGACTGCAGTTGCCGATTGGTCAACCAGAAACGCAATCTCGCCGTTCGGCGCAGGCACGGCATAAGAAATCGGGTTGGTCCCGATGATCGGGCGCGACCCACCAACAGGAGCCACCGTCGGCACCGCATTGGTCGCGCCAATGGCAAACAACCCCGCCTTGGCCAGTGTTCCGGTGTGGTAGCCCAAAGTCGCCGCGTTGTAGGAATTATGAACCCCCATCGCCGCAATCCCTTGCGCCTTTGCCGCCGGGATCAGGTGCTTGAACCCCGCCTCGATTGCCGGATGGGCAAACCCGTGCCGCGCATCTACGCGAAAGCTGGACGGGGTCAGCGCGGTCACCTCCGGCATCGCCTTGCCGTCCACCTTGAACGACTGCAGGTGCTGGCAATAATATTGCAGCCAGTAAAAGCCGTGGCCCTCCAGCCCCGAAAGCTCGGTGTCCAGAATGGCCTCGGTGAAATAGCCCGCATGGGTCGGCAAAAGCCCGCTGCCGGTCAGGGCACCCCGGATCAAGGCGCGGGCTTCGGTGACGGACAACAGCGGCATCTGCCCCTCCAGTTTCGGACAATGACCCAGTCTAATCCCCGGCGGACAAGGGTCGTCTGCACCATCACCGACGCCGTTTTGGTGATAGCGACCTTGTCGCAGGCCCTGCACACTATCGACGAGGTCCGGATTGCCCGCTAAGCCGGGCCAGATCGGGAGCCGACAAGGGACAGACGCAGAACGATGGCAAAGGCACCCACGGCAAGGATCATGATCCAGGGCGCAGGCTCGAACGTCGGCAAGTCGCTGCTGGTGGCTGGCCTGTGCCGCCTGTTCACCCGGCAGGGCCTGACCGTACGGCCTTTCAAGCCGCAGAACATGTCGAACAACGCCGCCGTGGCCACAGGCGGAGAGATCGGGCGCGCTCAGGCCTTGCAAGCCCGCGCTTGTGGCGTCCAGCCGCATGTCGACATGAACCCCGTCCTTCTGAAGCCCGAATCCGAAACTGGCGCGCAAGTGATCGTGCAGGGCAAGCGCCTGACCACGGTCAAAGCCCGGGACTACGCTGCGCTTAAACCGCAACTGATGGCCCCGGTCCTGGAAAGCTTCCACCGCCTGCAAACCCAAGCCGACCTTGTGATCGTCGAAGGCGCCGGCAGTCCCGCCGAGGTGAACCTCCGCGCCAATGACATCGCCAACATGGGCTTTGCCCGCGCTGCGCAAGTGCCGGTGATCCTGACCGGCGATATCGATCGGGGTGGGGTGATCGCCCAGCTGGTCGGCACGCAAGCCGTCCTTGACCACGCCGATGCCGCGATGATCAAGGGCTTCTTGATCAACAAATTCCGCGGTGATCCCCGGCTTTTCGACGACGGCTATCGCTTGATCGAACAGCGCACTGGCTGGCAAGGCCTTGGCGTGATCCCTTGGTTCCCGAATGCCCACCGCCTTCCGGCGGAAGACGCCGCCGACCTTGGTGGTACCAAAGGCACGGGCAAGTTCCTGATCGCTGTCCCCCACCTCAACCGCATCGCCAACTTCGACGACCTTGACCCGCTGGCCCAGGAACCCGGCGTCACGCTGCAGATCATCAAGCCCGGCCAGCCCCTTCCGGTCGAAGCCGACCTCATCATCCTGCCCGGCTCCAAAAGCACCATCGCAGACCTCGCCCATTTCCGCGCCCAAGGCTGGGACATCGACCTTGCCGCCGCCCTGCGCCGAGGCGCAAGGGTCCTTGGCCTCTGCGGCGGCTACCAGATGCTGGGACGCGAAATCGCCGACCCTGACGGCATCGAAGGCCCCCCCTCCTCTGTCCCCGGTCTTGGCCTGCTGGACCTCACCACCACCATGACCGCCGACAAGCGCGTGACCGAAACGACTGCCGTCCACACCGCGTCCGGCACCGGCGTCAAGGGCTACGAGATCCACTTGGGCCGCACCGAAGGGCCGGACCGCGCGACCCCGCTTTTCACGGTGAACGGAGCGCCGGAAGGCGCCCAGCGCCCCGATGGCCGAGTGATGGGCAGCTACCTGCACGGCATGTTCACCGAAGACGCCTTTCGCCGCGCCTTTCTTGCGAGCCTCGGTGCTGCGCCGGGCAATGTCAGCTATGATGCAACGGTCGAGGAAACCCTGGATGCGCTGGCTGACCATCTTGCAGCACATGTCGACTGTCAGGAACTGCTGATCATCTCCCGGCAAACCGGTGAAGGCACCATTTGACACCCGGCGCAGGGGGGCCCTCTGCCCCCTCGTCGCTTCGCTCCTCACCCCCCGAGGATACTTGGGCAGAGAGGAAGCCATTAAGGTTAATTGGATCTTTATCCGAATCGGCGATCTATCAGGTGCGGTACAGGCGGGGACGCCGATGACCGCCAGAGGGGAAGACGCCTCGCGCACCAGACCGGTGGCGGGGTGTCCAACCCGTCTTTGGTCTTCCTCTCTGCTGAAATATCCTCAGGGGTCCGGGGGGTGAACCCCCCGGTGCAACCGTGGCCACAAGATCAGCGTCGGGCGATGTTCCGTGTCAACGCCGTCCAAGCGGGGCTCGATGCCCCCGAGGACGGCCCCCGTTTCAAAGAAAGTCCCAGCATTGTCGCCCGTCAGAACAATCCGTCGCCGCCCTTGTCCTGTTCGATCGCCTCATCGGCAACCACAGCAACGGCCCCGCCAATGACCAACGGCGCGCAGCCTGTCATGGCCAGAGTCGCCATAACAAGCAACAGAGTCAAACCTGATTTCCGCATTGACCTACCTCCTGTTAAAGTCCTTGCCAATTCGTGAACTTCCACAAACAAGCCATTTATTTTATTCAGTAAAATGACCTTTTCCACTATGGACAGATCAGAACTCCACCCCGGCTTGCGCCTTTATTCCTGACCGGAACGGATGCTTGACCAACGTCATTTCGGTCACCAGATCCGCCGTCTCGATCAATCCCTCGGCCGCGTTCCGGCCGGTCAGGACAACATGGGTCAGCGGAGGCTTTTCGGCCTTCAGAAACTCCAGCACCTCGGCCAGATCCAGATAATCATAGCGCAGCGCGATGTTGATCTCGTCCAGAAGCACCAGCCGGATGGATGGGTCGCGGATCAGTTCTTTCGCCTTCTCCCAGCCTGCCCTCGCCGCCGCGATGTCGCGGGTCTTGTCCTGCGTTTCCCAGGTGAAACCTTCGCCCATGGCATGGAACTGGCACAGATCGGCAAAGTGCGTCGTCAGCAACCGCCGCTCACCCGTATCCCAAGCCCCCTTGATGAACTGCACCACCGCGCAGGGCATCCCATGTGCCACGCAGCGCAGGATCATCCCAAAGCCGCTGGAAGATTTCCCCTTGCCCGCCCCGGTATGGACGATGATCAGCCCCTTCTCGCCTTCCTTCCCGGCCATGATCTTGTCGCGCGCGGCCTTCTTCTTGGCCATCTTCGACGCGTGGCGGGCAAGCTCGGCTTCGGGGTCGGGTGTCGCTATGGTCTCGGTCATGGTCGGTCGCGTCCTTGACAACATGGGGGTGCTTGCCTCAGGTGGGCTGGCGCTGGTTCCTGTTTATGACAGGCGAAGAGGGAATGCGACAGGTCGGAAACGACCCCAAGCAGCCGCCCCCGCGACCGTGACCGGAGAGGTCCCTTCTGCCACTGGCCTGCCAAGGCTCGGGAAGGCGGGGACCGTGGGGGGCGACCCCCGTATCCGCAAGCCGGGAGACCTGCCAGCGCAACGGAAGAAAACCGGCGGACGGGGTGTTCCGCGACCGGGTGATGGTGGGTAACCGCCATCTCTGGCCCATGCCCTTTCCGCCTGAAAAGGGCTGCGATGACCGCTACGCTTTATGTCTGCACCACCTGCAAGGCGGGTGAGCCGGTTCCTGAGGGCACCTTGCCGCCCGGCGCGCAGCTTCATGCCGCGCTGACTGCAGGGGCCGCGCCCGAAGCTGTGCGGATCGTCGGGGTCGAATGCCTGTCCGCCTGCAACACCGGCTGCGCCGTGTCACTGTCCAAGGCCGGGGCCTGGTCCTATGTCTATGGCCGCCTGACCCTTGACGATGTCCCCGCAATCCTTGAAGGCGCGGCGAAATATGCCGTCAGTGCGGACGGAATCGTCCCTTGGCGCGACCGCCCGACCGTCTTTCGCAAACAAAGCATCGCCCGTATTCCGCCGCTGGAGGCCACATGACCAATCTGACGAAAATTCCCGTGACCGTGATCACCGGCTTTCTGGGCGCAGGTAAGACCACGCTGATCCGCCACCTGATGCAGAACCCTCAGGGCAAGCGGCTGGCCATTCTGGTCAACGAATTCGGCACCGTGGGCGTCGATGGCGATATCCTGAAATCCTGCGCCGATGAGAACTGCCCGGTGGAAAACATCGTCGAGCTTGCCAACGGCTGCATCTGCTGCACCGTTGCCGATGACTTCATCCCGACAATCGAGGCGCTGATGGCAATGCCCGTCCGGCCCGATCACATCCTGATCGAAACCTCGGGCCTTGCCTTGCCGAAACCCCTGCTGAAAGCTTTCGACTGGCCGGCGATCCGGTCGAAAATCACCGTGGACGGCGTCATCGCCCTTGCTGATGCCGAAGCCGTCGCCGCTGGCCGCTTCGCCCCCGATGTTGCCGCCGTCGACGCCCAGCGCGCCGCCGACCCGTCGATTGACCATGAAACCCCGCTGTCCGAGGTCTTCGAAGACCAGATCCTCTGCGCCGACTTGATCCTTTTGTCCAAGGCCGATCTGGCCGGCGAGTCGGGCCTTGCACAGGCTCGCAAAGTCATCAGCGCCGAGATGACCCGCCAGGTTCCCATGCTTGCCATGACAGACGGCGTCATCGACCCCCGAGTGATCCTTGGCCTGATGGCTGCAGCCGAAGACGATCTTGCCGCCCGTCCCTCGCACCACGACGGGCATGATGACCATGAGCATGACGATTTCGACTCTGTCGTGATCGACCTGCCCGAGGTGACCGACCCTGACACTCTGTCCGCTGCCATTGTCCGGCTGGCGGAGGAACAGTCGATCCTGCGTGTCAAGGGCCATGTCGCAGTTGCCGGCAAGCCGATGCGGATGCTGGTGCAAGCCGTTGGCGCGCGGGTGCGCATGCAGTTCGACCGCCCCTGGGGCACGTCCCCGCGCCGGTCACAGCTTGTCGTCATCGCCGAGCATGACGACATCGACGTGGCCGCAATCCGCAAGGTTCTGGGGGCCTGAGGCAAACCGATGCACGTCACCTTCCGGGAAAGCCACGGGCTGGAGGAAACGGATACACCGTTCGACCTGGGTCAGGACCCGGCCGATCTGGTGGTGCTGTCGTTTTCCGACAGTGATCTTGGGGCCTTTGCGGCGGGCTATGACCGCGCCCGCAGGATGGGCAATATTGCCCATCCTACCTTGCGGCTTGCCAATATCATCGCGTTGAAACACCCCGTTTCGGTCGATACATATACCGAACGCACGCTGTCCGGCGCCAAGGCCATCCTGGTGCGGATCATCGGTGGCGAGGCCTACTGGCCCTACGGCCTTGCCACCTTGCAGGACCTTGCACGCCGCAAGGGTGTAGCTTTGGCGGTTCTGCCCGCCGATGGTCGCCCTGACCCCCGGCTGGACCAGCTTTCCACCCTGCCTGTTTCGACCCTGCGCCGCTTGCAGGCGCTGTGCGACGAGGGCGGGGCCGTGGCCGCGCAGGCGGCGCTGGCGCAACTGGCCCTGGCGGCGGGCATCTATGCTGCCCCGGTCATCGGCGACAAGACTGTGCCGCAGATGGGATTCTATGATCCCGAGCGTGGCGTCTGCCCGCCTCCGGACGGACCGACACAGGTTCTTGTCACCTTTTACCGCAGCTATCTGACCGCCGGGGATACTGCCCCGGTTGACGCGTTGATGACAGCCCTCCGCGCCGAAGGCTTCACCGCCTATGGGGCTTTCGCCCCCAGTCTGAAAGCCGGCGGCGTCGCCGATTGGCTGGGCGGTCATCTGAACCGGCAGCCCCCCGTTGCCATTCTGAATGCCACAGCCTTTTCGGCCCGTGCCGACGATGGCTCGACCCCGTTCGACGGCGCCGCCTGCCCGGTCTTTCAGGTTGCCCTTTCCACCGCCCGCCGCCGCGACTGGGCGACCTCTGACCGGGGCCTGTCGCCCGCCGACCTTGCCATGCATGTTGTGCTGCCCGAGGTGGACGGCCGCCTTTTCGCCGGCCTGATCAGCCACAAGTCCCCCGGCAAGCGCCACCCGGACCTGCAATTCTCGCGCTTTGCCCACCGCGCCGATGCCATCCGCATCAAGGCCGTGGTCGACCGAGTTGCCCACTGGCACCACCTTGCGCAAACCCCCGCCGCTGATCGGGAGCTGGCGGTGATCCTGTCCACCTACCCCGGCCGCGCGCATCAGATGGCACATGCGGTCGGCCTTGACGCCCTAGCTTCGACCGAGGCGCTGCTTGGCGACCTTGCCAGCAACGGATATGCCACCACCGAAGGCCCCCAGCTGACTTTGGCGCTGACCCAGACCCTCACCTGGCCGCTTGAGGCTTACAAGGACGCCCTTGCCGCGCTGCCCGAAAGCCTGCGCCAGGACCTTTCCATGGCTTGGGGCGACCCCGAGGCTGACCCCGACGCAAAGGACGGAAATTTCCACTTCCCTGCCACCCGACGCGGCAAAACCCTTGTCGCCTTGCAGCCCGAACGCGGCGACATCGCCACCCGCGACGACAGCTACCACGACCTGTCACGCACCCCGCGCCATGCTTACGTCGCCTTCTACCTTTGGCTCCGCGCGCAATCCCTGCATGCCCTTGTCCACATGGGCGCGCATGGCACACTGGAATGGCTTCCTGGCAAATCCGTCGCCCTGTCAGACACCTGCTGGCCCGAGGTCCTGATCGGCCCCCTCCCCGTCATCTACCCCTTCATCGTCAACGACCCCGGCGAGGCGGCCCAAGCCAAGCGCCGCATCGGCGCGGTGACCCTTGGCCACCTGCCGCCACCGATGGTCGCCAGCACCACCCCGCCCGAGCTTCTGCGCCTTGAGCGGCTACTGGACGAATACTCCACCGCCGACGGCCTTGACCCGGCCCGGCGCACCCGCCTTATCGCCTCAATCCGCGATGAGGCGTCAGCCTCCGGCGTCGCCGAAGACCTTGGTCTTCCGCCTAACGCCACCCCCGCCGAAGCGATCACCCGCATTGATCGCTTTGTCTGCGATCTTAAGGAAAGCCAGTTCGGTCACGGATTGCATATTTATGGCCAGGGCGCTGGCGAAACCAAGGGCCTGCTGACCGCCCTTAACGGCTTAAAGGTCGCCCCCGGCCCAGCAGGCTCGCCCAACCGTGGCCGCAGCGATGTGCTGCCAACGGGCAGAAACCTCTTCTCTGTCGACCCCCGCGCCGTGCCGTCGCGCAACGCCCATGCGCAGGGTGTCAAGCTGGCCGAAGAACTGATCCGCCGCCACCTGCAGGATCATGGCGATTACCCGCGTGGGCTGGTGGTCGACCTCTGGGGCTCTGCCACGATGCGCACCGCGGGCGAGGAATTCGCCATGGCGTTGCATCTGGCCGGTCTTGCCCCGAAATGGGACGAAGGCTCCGCCCGAGTTTCTGGGTTCGAGATCCTGCCGCTGGCCGTGCTTGGCCGCCCAAGGATCGACCTCACCCTGCGCGTCTCGGGCCTGTTCCGCGACGTCTTCCCCGGGCTAGCCCAGCTGTTCGAAGCCGGGGCCGAGGCGCTTTCTCAACGCGACGAAGCCGCCGACGACAACCCCTACACCACCCGGGCGGCGCGGGTCTTCGGGCCAAAGCCCGGGCAGTATGGCTTGGGCATGGGAACCGCGGCCGATACCTTCACCGACGCGGCCCGCGCTGCCGCCGGCGAGGCGTGGTTGAGCGCCTCAAGCTGGGCGATCGGAACCGATGGCCAGTCAACTGAGAACCGCGCCGGGATCGAAGCCCGCGTCAGGGGCGCCGATGCCTTTGTCCACGCTCAGGACCTGCCAGAGACCGACGTGCTGATGGCCAGCGATTACGCCGCCCACGAGGCCGGATTTGCCGCCGCCGTCGCCCGCCTTGGTGGCCAGACGCCTACGCTTTACCACCTTGACGCCACCCGCCCCGACAGCCCCCGCGCCCGCACCCTGACCGAGGAAATCGCCCGCACCGTCCGCGCCCGTGCCGCCAACCCTGACTGGGCGACCGGCATGATGAACCACGGCTACCGGGGTGGCGCGGAAATCGCCGCCACGCTGGACCACATGGCCGCCTTCGCCCATCTGGCACAGGTCGTGCCGCCGCATCTTTTCGACCTTTACCACAACGCCACCTTGGGCCGCGACGAGGTTCGCGCCTTCCTTGCTCGCGAAAACCCCGCCGCCCTTGCCGCCATGGAAGACCTTTTCCGCCGCCTGCGCGACGCCGGTCTCTGGCTGACCCGCCGCAACTCCATCGCGGCAAAGCTGGAGGGTGCGGCATGACCCCTGCGATTCCTTTTGGCCGAAATACTTCCGTGCGGCGCGCAACCCCGAGCCGGTTGCGCGCCCTTCGCGCGCAGAGGCGAGTAAAGAACCTTGCGCGGAACGCGCTCGATTTGACAACCGCCCCAACCCCCGCGCGCGCCGTATGAGTGTTGCACCCGAGATCAAGGGCTGGTGCCCGGGTGCGCTGCGTCCGATGCAATCCGGCGACGGCCTTGTCGTGCGCATCCGCCCGCCACTGGGCCGCCTGACCCCAGCGCAGGCCGCCGCCATCGCCCGGGCCGCGCTCAACCACGGCAACGGAATCATCGACCTGTCCGCCCGTGCCAACCTGCAACTGCGCGGCGTAAGCGAGTCCAGCCACACCCCCCTGATCGCTGACCTGCGGTCGCACGACCTGATCGACCCGGATATCGAGACCGAAAGCCTGCGCAATCTGATCGTGACCCCGTTCCGGGATGCCACGACCACTGACCTCGCCGCGACGCTGACCGCTGCCCTTGCCCGGATGCCCCACTTGCCCGGAAAGTTCGGCTTCGCGCTCGACACCGGCCCCAGGCCCGTGCTGACCGAGGCTTCGGTCGATATCCGTGTGGAACGGTCTGCCGATGGCCGTCTGATCCTGCGACCCGAAGGGCACCCTTTGGGAAAGCCAGTCCGCGACCTTGCTGCCGATGCGATTGCCATGGCGGAATGGTTCATCGCCCATGGTGGCGTGACCAGCGACCGGGGCCGGATGGCTGCGCTGATTGCGCGGGGGGTGATCCCGGAGGATTGCGACTCTGCCCCCGCGTATGCTCTGCCACAGCCAGAACCGGGCCTTCACGCTGACGGCGCGCTGGTGGCTATGGCCTTCGGCCAGATGCGAGCGGAAACGCTGGCCGCCCTCGCAACATTGGGCCATGAGATTCGCCCGACGCCGTGGCGGATGCTGTTTCTTGTCGGGGCCAAGGCGCTGCCAGACTACCCCGGTCTGATTACCGATCCTGCTGATCCGATCCTGCGCGTCACTGCCTGCACCGGGGCCCCGGCCTGCCCGCAAGCGCGAGGTGACACGCGAAAGCTTGCATGGTCCCTTGCCCTGCATCTGCCCCGTGGCCAGGCCCTGCATGTTTCGGGCTGCGCCAAGGGCTGCGCCCATCCCGGCCCGTCCGGTCTGACCCTTACGGCTACCCTGTCGGGCTATGACCTGATCCGCGATGGATCTGCTTCCGATACCCCCAGCCTGACGGGCCTGTCCCGCCAAGCAATCCCCGATCTTCTGAAGGCCCCCCATGCCCCATCTCTATGAAACTGACGGCGCAGCGATCTATTTGCAAAGCTTTGCCATGATCCGGGCCGAGGCCGATCTTGCCCGTTTTACGCCGGAAGAAGAGGTCGTCGCCGTCCGCATGATCCACGCCGCCGGAATGGTGGACCTTGCACCGCATGTCCACTTCACCCCCGGCATGGCGATAGCGGCCCGCGCGGCGCTGGAGGCCGGCGCGCCGATCCTGTGCGATGTGCGCATGGTCAGCGAGGGCATCACGAAAAAGCGCCTGCCTGCTGACAATGCGATCATCTGCACCTTGCAGGACCCCGCTGTCCCCGCGCTTGCCGCAAGCATGGGCAACACCCGCTCGGCCGCCGCCGTCGAACTTTGGCGGCCGCATCTGGAGGGCGCGGTCGTGGCCATCGGCAACGCGCCCACCGCCCTTTTCCACCTGCTGAACATGCTGGAAGACCCCAGCTGCCCCCGCCCCGCCGCGATCATCGGTTGCCCGGTCGGCTTTGTGGGAGCCGCCGAATCCAAGGACGCGCTGATGGCGGCACCCCCGGTGCCCAGCCTGATCGTCAAAGGCCGCCTTGGCGGGTCGGCAATCACCGTCGCCGCCGTCAACGCGCTGGCGTCTAGGAAGGAGTGACCATGGCCCCCTCAAGCGGCAAGGTGATCTGTGCGGGCCTTGGCCCCGGTGACCCCGACCTGATGAGCCTGCGTGCCGCCCGCACCATCGGTCAGGCACGCCATGTCGCATTCTTCCGCAAGGCGGGCCGCGCCGGGCAGGCTCGTCGGATCGTCGAAGGCATGCTGCACCCGCAAGCGGTTGAATACCCAATGGAATACCCGGTCACGACCGAGCTTCCCTTCGACAGTCCGGAATACACCGATGCTCTGGCCCGGTTCTACGACGGTTGGGCCGACCGGTTGGCCGCGCTGGCCGCCTCGCAGGATGTCGTTGTGCTGTGTGAGGGTGACCCGTTCTTCTATGGCAGTTTCATGCATCTTCATTCCCGCCTGCAGGGTCGCGTCCCGGTCGAGGTTATCCCTGGCATCACCGGCATGGCGGGTTGCTGGCATGCCACCGACACGCCGATAACCTGGGGCGATGACGTGCTGACCGTGCTGATGGGCACCCTTCCCGAGGATGATCTGGTCCGGCACATGGAAACCGCCGACGCGCTGGTGGTGATGAAAACCGGCCGCAACCTGCCCCGCGTCCGCCGCGCGCTGGAGCGGGCCGGACGGCTGGATGCTGCCTGGCTGGTCGAACGCGGCACGATGCCGAACCAGCGAGTTGCGCGGCTGGTGGACGTGGACGCCACCGACTGCCCCTATTTCGCGATCGTGCTGGTTCACGGCCATGGCCGGCGTCCTGAGGTGCAGGAATGAGCCCGCATCGCCTTTGGCTGCAGGCGGAACCGGGGGGTTTCACACCCCCCGGACCCCCCCCCGGACCCCCCGTGGGATATTTCTGCAGAGAGAAATCAGCAGGAAACAGGTGGCGTCTGTGACCGGGTCTCTGGTCATTGCCGGCCTTGGGCCGGGTGCGGAGGCCTTGGTCACGCCTGAGGTCACGGCGGCTTTGAGCGATGCCACCGATGTGGTGGGCTATATTCCCTACGTCGCCCGCGTGGCACCCCGGGCGGGGCTGACGCTGCATCCTTCGGATAACCGTGTCGAACTTGACCGCGCCCGCGCAGCGCTGGAGATGGCGGCGGAGGGACGCAGGGTCGTCGTCGTCTCTTCGGGTGACCCTGGCGTCTTTGCCATGGCCAGCGCGGTGTTCGAGGCGCTGGAAGCCCGCGAAGACTGGCAGGCGCTGGATATCCGCGTGTTGCCCGGCATCACCGCGATGCTGGCTGCCGCCGCTGCGGCTGGTGCACCTTTGGGCCATGATTTCTGCTGCATCAACCTGTCCGACAACTTGAAGCCATGGGAGATCATCGAGTCCCGCCTGCGCCATGCCTCAAAGGCCGATTTTGCCATGGCTTTCTACAATCCCCGTTCGGCCAGCCGCCCGGAGGGGTTCACCAGGACGCTGGAGGTATTGCGCCAGGAATGCGGGCCGGATCGCCTGATCACCTTCGCCCGCGCGGTCAGTACGCCCGACCAGCGCATCGTGACCGTGACCCTGGCTGAGGCCACGCCCGACATGGCGGACATGCGCACCGTGGTCATCGTCGGTAATTCTGCCACCCGCCGCGTCGGGCGCTTTGTCTATTCGCCAAGGAGCGTGCGATGAACCGGCGGGCGCGTGGTTCAGCCGTTCAGCCAGGCCATGACGTCGGCCACGCTGCGCACCACCTTGCGCGTCGGCACCCGGGGCCGGTCAATCATCACGACCGGCAGGCCCAAGGCGCGGGCAGCCGCGATCTTGGCCACTGCGCCCTTGCCGCCTGCGTTCTTGGCTACCACCAGTTCGGTCCCATGGTCGCGCAGTATTGCGCTGTCGCTGGCAAGATCAAACGGCCCGCGTGCCACCACAACATCGGCCAGTGGCAAGGGCAGAGGGCCAGTCGGCGCATCGACCAGCCGCAGAAGATAGTGGTGTTGGGGCTGGGCGGCGAAGGGCTCCAGATGCTGCCGGCCAATGGCCAGGAACACCCGCTTTGCCGGGCCAGCCAGCGCCGCAACGGCTGCCGGGATATCGGGCACAAGGGTCCAGGTATCCCCGTCACCCGCCACCCAGGGCGCGCGCTCCAGCGCGATCAGGGGCACGCTTTCGGCGGCACAGGCGGCTACGGCATTGCGGCTCATCTGCGCGGCGAAGGGGTGGGTTGCGTCGATGACATGAGTGATGGCTTGCGCTGCCAGATAGGACTGCAATCCGTCGACCCCGCCAAAGCCACCGACACGCATGTGGATCGGCTGGCCCATTGGGGTTTCGGTGCGACCGGCATAGGAATAGACCCCCGCCAGCCCGGCCCCGGCAATCGCCTGGGCCATGAGACCCGCCTCTGTCGTGCCGCCGAGAAGAAGGATGCGCGTCATGTCTGACCCCTGGCTGACCCTGATAGGCTTAGGCGAAGATGGACCGGCAGGCCTGTCGCCTGCAAGCCGCGCCGCACTTGACCGGGCGTCGGTCATCATCGGCGGCCCCCGGCATCTGGCACTGGTCGGTGCGGGGGACAAGGGCAAACCCTGGCCGATCCCGTTTGACCTTGCGCCCGTCCTTGAGTGGCGCGGTCGACCAACGGTCGTGCTTGCCTCGGGTGATCCGTTCTGGTTCGGGGCCGGGGGCAGTCTGATGGCGCAGTTGTCCGCTGGCGAGTGGGTGTCGCATCCCGCCCCGTCGACGTTCCAGCTGGCCGCGAACCGGCTGGGCTGGCGGCTGGAGGAAACCCTTTGCCTTGGCCTGCACGCCGCCCCATTTGCGCGGCTTCGTCAGGTGCTGGGCCGGGACGTGCGGGCGATCTGCACGCTGCGGGACGGGGCCGCTGTGGCCGAACTGGCCCGCTGGCTGACCGCGAATGGACATCCCGATGCGCGGCTGACTGTTCTGGAGCGGCTAGGCGGCCCGCATGAGCGTATCCGGCAGATCCGCCTTGATGAGGTTCCGTCGGATGTGACCGCCCCGGTCTTGGCGGCCATCGAGGCCACCGAGACCGGCCTTCCGGGGTCTTCGGGCCTGCCGGACGATCTGTTCCAGAACGATGGGCAACTGACCAAACGCCCGGTTCGGGCGCTGACCCTTTCGGCCCTTGCCCCCCGCAAGGGTGAGGTGCTGTGGGATATCGGCGCCGGTTCGGGGTCGATCGGAATCGAGTGGCTTTTGGCCGGGGCTGCCCGGGTCGAGGCGCTGGAGGCTGATCCCGTCCGCGCCGCAAGGGCGCGCGGCAATGTGGCGGCGTTTGGGCTGACCCACCGCCACAAGTTGCATGACGCACGCGCCCCCGAGGGTCTGGATGCCTTGCCCACTCCGGATGCTGTCTTTGTCGGCGGCGGGGCGTCGGAGGGACTGTTGACCCGGCTTTGGGACCTCATGCCCACAGGCGCGCGGCTGGTGATGAACGCGGTCACCATCGAGACCGAGGCGCTGGTGCTGGACTGGTCGGCGCGCCACGGCGGCAGCCTGCTGAAGATCGACCTTGCCGAGCCGGTGGCCATCGGCACCAAGCGTGGCTGGCGGTCGGCCTTGCCGATCCTGCAGTGGAGCGTCACGCGATGATCGTGGCGGGCTTTGGCTTTCGGTCAGAAACCACGCTTGCCGCTTTGCAGGACGCTTTGGCGCGGGCCGGAGGGGCGGCGGGTGTGACCCATCTGGCCACGCTTGCGGCCAAGGCGCCGGGGCTGGAGCCGCTGGGTCAGATGCTTGGCGTGCCGGTCATCGCCCTTGCTGCCGAGGCGTTGCGGGATCAGGCGACGATCACCCGGTCGGGGCGGGTGGAAGCCTTGCACGGCACGGGATCGGTCGCCGAGGCGGCGGCGCTGGCGGCTGCCGGGCCGGGCGCGCGGTTACGTGGTCCCCGTGGGGTATCGGCGGACGGGACAGCGACGGCGGCGATTGCCGAGCGGCCAAGATCGTGAGGGGTGCGGGCGGTTTGAGGCGCAAGAGCCTTCGGCGAGAGTATTTGGGCCAAGAGGAATGGGCAGGGCGCGGGCTGCGGTCTTGCGGGAAGGGTTCGGAATGACGGTTCATTTCATCGGGGCGGGGCCGGGTGCGGCTGATCTCTTGACGCTGCGCGGGCGCGATCTGATCGCGGCCTCGCCGGTCTGTCTGTATGCGGGCTCGCTGATCCCGGAGGGGGTGTTGTCGCATTGCCCGCCGGGGGTTCGGCGGGTAAACACCGCGCCGCTGTCGCTTGATGAGATCATGACCGAGATATCCCTGGCCCATGCGGCGGGGCAGGACGTGGCGCGGCTGCATTCGGGTGATCTGTCGGTCTGGTCGGCGATGGGCGAGCAGTTGCGGCGCTTGCGGGCGCTGGGCATTCCCTATGACGTGACGCCGGGGGTGCCGTCCTTTGCCGCCGCCGCCGCGGCTTTGGGGGTGGAACTGACCTTGCCGGGGTTGGCGCAGTCGGTGGTCCTGACCCGGGTCGAGGGCCGCGCGACCCAAATGCCTGAGCGCGAGACTCTGGCGGCCTTTGGCGCGACGGGGGCGACGCTGGCGCTGCATCTGTCGGTCCATCTGATCGACAAGCTGGTGGCCGAATTGATCCCGAACTACGGGGCTGACTGTCCGGTGGCCGTGGTCTGGCGGGCAAGCTGGCCGGATCAGCGGGTGATCCGGGCGACGCTGGCGACGCTGGCGGCCAGCGTTCCTCCAGAAGTCGAGCGGACGGCGCTGATCCTTGTTGGTCCTGCATTGGCTCAGGAAGGGTTCGAGGAAAGCCGTCTTTACGCCGGCGACTATGATCGTCGGTATCGCCCAGTAGGTACCCATCCGCGTTTTCCGGGCACCGGATCATGACGCCGGGTCTGATGATCGCCGCCCCAGCCAGTGGCACCGGCAAGACCACGGTCATGCTGGGGCTTCTGGCCGCTTTGCGGGCGCGGGGACTGGTGGTCCAGCCGTTCAAGAACGGGCCGGACTACATCGACCCGGCGTTTCATCGGGCGGCGTCGGGGCGGGCCTCGCTGAATCTGGACACCTGGGCGATGGGGCCTGAAATGCTGGCGGGGCTGGCTGGGGTGGCGGAGGGGTGTGACCTTGCGCTGGCCGAAGGCTCGATGGGGTTGTTCGACGGCGTGGCGGTCAAAGGGGCAAGCGGCAATGGGGCTGCGGCCGACCTTGCGGCGCTGATGGGCTGGCCGGTGGTGCTGGTGATCGACGCCTCGGGTCAGGCGCAGACTGCCGCCGCCGTGGCGCAGGGACTGGCCCGCTTTCGCCAAGGGATCACGGTGGCCGGTGTCATCCTTAACCGCATCGCCAGCCCGCGACATGAGGCGCTGATCCGCGCCGGGATGGACGAGGCCGGGCTGCAGGTTCTGGGTGCCTTGCCCAAACGCGCGTCGATTGCCATGCCCGAGCGGCATCTGGGGCTGGTGCAGGCCGAGGAACTTCCCGCCTTGGCCGAGATGATCGCTGCCGCTGGGGCTTTGATGGCGGAATGCGTCGATCTGGACGCTTTGGTCGCCTGCGCTTCCAGCGGGGTCGTGCCAGCGGCTGCGCCAAGGATCACGCCACCGGGCCAGCGGATCGCGCTTGCCAAGGACGTGGCGTTTTCCTTCGTTTACCCGCATCTTCTGCAGGGCTGGCACCGCGCCGGGGCCGAAATCCTGCCGTTTTCACCGCTGCAGGATGAGGCCCCCGACCCGACCGCAGATTGCTGCTGGCTTCCGGGCGGCTATCCCGAACTGCATGGCGGCAGGCTTGCCGGGGCTGACCGGTTCCGCGACGGCCTGCGCGCCTTTGCGATGACCCGGCCGGTGCATGGCGAATGCGGCGGCTATATGGCGATGGGCGAGGCGCTGGTTGACAAGGACGGCATCAGGCACCGGATGGCCGGGCTGCTGGGGCTGGTCACCAGTTTCGAGAAGCGGAAGATGCATCTTGGCTACCGGCTGGCGCGACTTCGGCAGGCGATCCCCGGCAACGCCGTTGGCAGCCACCTTGCGGGGCACGAATTTCACTACTCGACCATCGTTGACCAGCCCGACGCGCCCCTGGCCGAGGTCACCGATGCCAATGGCGCGGCGGTTGCCGAGACCGGAAGCACTCGACTGCAAGCGCAAGGTGGACTATCGACCGGCACCTTCTTTCATCTGATCGCCGAGGCGTCATGACCGGCTTCGTCACCTTTGTTTCTGCAGGTCCGGGCGACCCGGAGCTTTTGACCGTCAAGGCGGTCAAGGCTTTGGCCGCTGCCGATGCCGTGCTGTTCGATGACTTGTCGTCAGGCCCGATCCTGGCGCTGGCGCGTCCCGGGGCGGACATGGTGGGGGTGGGCAAACGCGCGGGCCGTGCCTCGCCGAAGCAGGACCATGTCAGCCGGTTGCTGGTGGATTACGCGCTGACCGGGGCGCGCGTGGTGCGGCTGAAATCCGGCGACAGCGGCATCTTTGGCCGGCTGGAGGAAGAGCTGGTAGCACTCCGCGAGGCGGGCATTCCCTGCGAGATCATCCCCGGCGTCACCTCAGCCTCGGCTGCCGCTGCCGCAGCCGGTATTCCGCTGACCCGCCGCCAGCATGCCCAGCGCGTGCAGTTCATCACCGCTGCGGATACCTCCGGGGAGCTTCCATTGGGGCTGAACCTTGCCGCCCTTGCCGATCCGCTGGCCACAACCGTCATCTACATGGGCAAGCGCACCTTCCCGGCTTTGGCTGCTGCTCTGATTGCGCAAGGTCTGTCGCCCGACACCCCGGCGCTGTTGGCCGAGGCGGTGTCGACCCCCGAACAAACCCTGCATCGCACCACGATTGCAGCCCTTGCCGCCAGCCTTGCCGAAGACCGTTCCTCCCTGCCGGGGCTGATCATCTTCGGGTCGCTGGCCGAGGGTGCTACATGATCGTTACGGTCTGCGCTGGCTGTGCTCTTGGTCAGTCGGGCTTTGCCGAACCGTTGCGCGAGGCTTTGGACGCTGCGGGCCTGACTGCCGAAGTCCGGACCGTCGATTGCATGTCTGGTTGCGCCCGCCCTTCGACCTGCGCCTTCCGCGCGCTCGGCAAGACCGCCTATCTTTTCGGCGACCTGACTGCCGATGACCTGACCGACCTTGTGACCTTTGCCCGCCACTATGCCGCCTCTGCTGATGGTAATCTTGGCGATGCGCGGGTGCTGGGGGCGCTGCGAATGAAGGCGATTGCCCGCATTCCGGGCTGATCGGTCGGATTCGTCCCCCACAGGACGCAAATGCGCCTTGACCCTTTCCGCTGCGTGATGGCATCTGGACTGGCATGGTGTCCACCAAGACGCAAAGCGTTCGGACTGAAACGGGAATGGGCAAGGGCGGACCGCAAAATGGCGCCCCTAACCCAACCGCCCCCGCGACTGTATGCGGCGAGCGGCTTTCCATCGGCCACTGGCCCCGCAAGGGGCTGGGAAGGCGGAAAGCAGCTATGACCCGCGAGTCAGGAGACCGGCCATGCAAGGAAACGGAACTGCCGTCGGGTGTGACGGCGAGGAGCATGAAAATGACGACGACCACTTCGACCCGCGTTTCGGAAAAGACCACCGCCCTTGTGTCGGTTCTTGGCATGTTGATGCTGGGTGCGGTCATCCTGTTCGCCGCTGGCCACGCGCAGTCGGCAACCCTGCATGACGCCGCCCATGACGTGCGTCACGCGACCGGCTTTCCCTGCCACTGACGCCCTGAGCTGATGTTTCAGAAAATGCTGACCAGCGCGCTTGGCGCTGGCTGTGCGGCATGGCTGCTTGCGGCCGTGCTGCATTTCGCATTCGTGCAGGAGTATATTCTTCTGGGCGAAACCTATGAAACCGGGGCTGCCGTGCATTTCGCAGGCACCGCCCCCCAGAGTGCTGACGAAGGCCACAGCGACGACGCTGGCGAGGCTGCCCACAGCCACGATGAGGCCGCCGAAGCTGATCCCGGGCACGACCACGCCAGCGGCGAGGCGACTGAACCCTTGACCCGCAACCTCTGGACGGTGGCCTTCTTCGGCCTTGTCTATGTGGCCTATGCAATGATGCTGGTCGCAGGCTTCGGGCTGGCCCGGGCTTACGGGGTGACCATCTCCGAACATCAGGGCCTGTTGTGGGGCATCGCCGGGTTCGCGGCATTCCAGCTTGCGCCTGCGATGGGCCTTGCGCCGGAACTGCCGGGAACGTTGGCTGCAGATCTTGGTGACCGGCAAATCTGGTGGTGGGGATGCGTTGCCGCCACCGCCACCGGGCTGGGTCTTCTGGCCTATGGCCGGGGCGTGGCAACTGTTGCGCTTGGCGCGGTCCTGCTGGCCGCCCCGCATGTCATCGGCGCACCGGTGCTTGAGGGCTTTGCCGGCGTCGCCCCGCCCGAGGTTGCCGGTGCCTTCTCGGCCCGGGTCCTTGGCGTAGCGCTGGCGGTCTGGGCCTTGATGGGCTGGATAGCGGGGTATCTTTGGTCCCGTGAGGCTTCAGGTTCATGATAATCTTGCCGCGATCCCTAGGGGGGTCGCGGCACTTAAAGGCGGTCGGATGATCACGCTTTCCCTTATCGGCATCGGCACCGGCAATCCGGACCACCTGACTGCGCAGGCGGTTCGGGCGCTGAACGCTGCCGACCTGATCCTGCTGCCAAGGAAGGGTGAGGACAAATCCGACCTTGCCGACATCCGCCGTCAGATTCTGGCTCAGGTCCTGACCCATGCGGTCCCGGTGGCGGAATACGACGTGCCAAAACGGGCCGATCAGGCCGACTACCTTGGCGCGGTGAATGACTGGCACGACGCCATCGCCCGGACCTGGGCCGACAGCATTGCCAGCCACCTGCCCGAGGGAGGCAAGGTCGCGCTGATGGTTTGGGGCGATCCTTCGCTTTACGACAGTACGCTGCGTATCGCCGCCCGACTGCCTGACCTGACGGTCAAGGTCATTCCCGGCATCACCAGCCTGCAGGCGCTGACAGCCGCTCATGCCATCCCATTGAACACTTTGGCCGCCCCGGTCACCATCACCACCGGCCGCCAGTTGCGCGATCATGGCTGGCCTGCGGGCGCGGTGACGCTGGCCGTGATGCTGGACAAGGGCGGGGCGTTTACCTGCCTAGACCCCAAGGACGTGACGATCTGGTGGGGGGCCTATGTCGGTATGGCCGAGGAATGCCTGATCCGTGGCCCGCTGGCCGACGTGTCCGACGAAATCCTTGCCACCCGCGCCCGGCTTCGGGCCGAACATGGCTGGATCATGGACATCTATCTGTTGCGTCGCGGTCATGACGACTGACCTTATCGCCCGCGCCTTGCCGTTTTACGGACTGCCGCCTGACACACCGCTGACCCTGCTGACCCGCTCGGAAAACGAGACGTGGCGCGCGGGCAATCTGATCCTGCGGCTGCACCGGCAGGGCTATCATACAAGGGCCGAGATTGCGTCAGAGCTGGACTGGCTGACCGCGTTGCAGGACCTGCCGGGTCTGCGCGCCGTGCGACCTGTTGCGGGGCGACACGGGCTGGTCAGCGTTATCGAAGGCCGCTTTATCGTGGGTTTTACCCCCATCGCCGGGCAGGAACTGCAACCCGGCGATGACCTATCCCGTTGGTTCGCCCCCTTGGGAGAAATCACTGCCCGGCTGCATTTGCAGTCAAGGGGTTGGGTTCTGCCCAGAGGTTTCACCCGCAAGCGTTGGGACGCTGAGACCATCCTTGGCCCCCGACCGCACTGGGGCGACTGGCGGCTTGCCCCGGGGCTGGACGCGGGCGGCTTGCGGCTATTGGAGCGGGCAACGGCGGCTCTGAAACGTGACCTTCAGGCCTATGGCACCGGGCCAGAGGTCTTTGGCCTGATCCATGCCGACCTGAGGCTGGCCAATCTGATGGTCGATGATCACGGCCTTACCGCCATCGACTTTGACGATTGCGGCTTTGGCTGGTGGGTCTATGACCTTGCCTCGGCCCTGTCGTTCATCGAGACCGATCCCCGCCTGCCCGACCTGATCGCCCGCTGGTGCGAGGGGTATGCCCGCATCGCCCCCTTGCACGCATCAGACCGCGCGATGATCCCGGCGATGATCTTCCTGCGCCGGGTGCTGCTGACCGCCTGGCTGGCGACCCGCGCCGACAGCGATACCGGCCGGGCCTTGGGCGGCCCGGCCTTTACGACCGGAACGCTGATGTTGGCGGAAGCCTACCTGACCGACGGCTTGGCCCGGTTCCGCGTCTGAGGATCAGTCGGCCAGACAGTCGGCAATCGACTTTGCAAGGCCGGTGATCAGTGTGCCATAGGCATCCGGTCCCGGCTCCAGCGTCGAGCCAACAGGATCCAGCGCCGCGCCGATTTTGACTCCGACCTCCTCGGCCAGCATTTCGACCATAGCCGGATCATGCTGGGTCTCGGGGAAGACGCAGAAAATGGCCGTTGTCTCATCCGAATTCACAATCTCGGACACGCGCGCAGCGCCCGGTGACGCGGCATCACCCAGCGCGATGGTTCCGGCTGGTGTCAGATCGAAGTAGTTGATGAAATAGCCAAAGGCGTCGTGGTAGGTCACGAACGGAAGGTCCTTGACTGGCTCTAGCAGGGCCTTCGCCTCGTCCTCGGCAACGGCGATCCTGGCTTTGGCAGCCTCGGCGTTGGCGGAATAGGTCGCGGCGTTTTCAGGGTCCAGCCGCGACAGTTCCGCCGCGATCAGCGTGGTCCACCACTGCCCGGTTGACGGGTCAAGCCAGACATGCGGGTCGATGGAGCCTTCGACGTTGACATCACCACGGGCAACGTCGCCTGCGAAGTAGTTGATCTTGTAAGTGCCGACATCGTCAAACAGCGTCAGAACCGCGCCCTCGACGCTGCGGGCGTCCAGCGCACTGTCCAGCCATGGCGTCAGTTCCGGGCCGACCCAGACCACCAGACCGGCATCGGCCAGCGAGGTCATCTGGCTGGGTTTCAGTTGAAAGTCATGCTCATCCGCGCCCTTGCCCAACAGCAGTTCCGGCGTGCCAAGGTCACCCATCACCATGGCCACGATCGAATGAACCGGCGGAATATCGGTCACGACGCGCGGCACTTCGGCCATCGCGGCAGAGCTGGTCAGTAGCAGGGCAATCATCGAACGCATGAATTGGGCCTTTCAGTTTCGGATGCCTTGGTCTATGTATGTAATAATATAACCTGTCAAGGCGAACGCTGTGACAAATGCCGTCATCTTTGACTGCCCCGGCTGCACGGTGCCGGACCTGGCTTTTGCCCAGCATGACCATGCCCATTGCGCCGCCGATGCGCTGATCCGCGCCGAAATTGTCACCACGGCCTCGGGGGCGCGTCTGACGCCGGTCCGTCGCCGGGTTCTGGAGATCTTGTTGGAGGAACACCGCGCGCTGGGGGCCTATGACGTGCTGGCGAGATTGGCTGCCGACGGGTTCGGCAACCAGCCCCCCGTCGCCTATCGTGCGTTGGAGTTTCTGGTCGATCAGGGCCTTGCGCACCGCATCCAGCGGCTGAACGCCTTCACCGCCTGCGCCCATATGGGCGAGACGCATGCCCCTGCCTTCCTGATCTGCCGCATCTGCCAAAGCGTTGCCGAAACCGCGGCGAATGCGGCCCGGCTGGCGCTTGAGGTTGAGGCCGTGCGAACCGGGTTCACCATCGAGCGGTCGACAATCGAGGCGCTGGGCTTGTGCCCCACCTGCCAGAGTGCCGGCACATGAGCCTGATTACCGCCGATCATGTCTGCGTGCGCTTTGGTGCGGAGGAGGTGCTTCACGACATCAGCCTGCAGATCGCTGCGGGCGAGATCGTGACCATTCTTGGCCCGAACGGATCGGGCAAATCAACGCTTCTGCGGGCGTTGTTGGGCATTCTGCCGGTGGCCGAAGGTCGTATCCTGCGGCAGGCGGGGTTGCAGATCGGCTATGTTCCGCAGCGGCTGATGGTGGACAAGACCATGCCGATCACCGTCCGCCGGTTCCTGTCGCTGCCGACGCGGGTCAGCGATACCGAAGCGGCCGAGGTGCTGGCGCGTGTCGGGATGTCTGGCCATGGGCAGGACCAGATGACCGCCCTGTCAGGCGGGCAGTTGCAGCGGGTTCTGCTGGCCCACGCGCTTTTGGGGAAACCGCAGCTTTTGATGCTGGACGAGCCGACCCAAGGGCTTGACCAGCAGGGCGAGGCGGCCTTTTACCAGCTGATCCAGCAGGTCCGGACCGCCACCGGTGCGGCGGTGCTGATGATCAGCCATGATCTGCATGTGGTGATGGCGGCATCCGACCGGGTGATCTGCCTGAACGGGCATATCTGCTGCGAAGGCACCCCGCGCGTGGTGTCCACCGCGCCGGAATACCGGGCGCTGTTCGGGCTGGGGACCGAAGGTGCGCTGGCGCTGTATCGGCATGAGCATGATCACGACCACGCCGACGGTCCCGCGCATCATCATCACGCACATCACGACCATGAGCATGACCATGCTTGACGATTTCCTTGTCCGTGCCGGTCTTGCCGCCGTGGGCCTAAGCCTTGCCACCGGCCCACTTGGGGCCTTTGTCGTCTGGCGGCGGATGGCGTATTTCGGCGATGCCACCTCGCATGCGGCGGTGTTGGGGGTGGCGCTGGCATTGGCGACCGATCTTCCGATCGGGCTGGGCACTCTGACCGTAGCACTGGCCATGGCGGTGACCGTGGCGGGGCTTTCGGCGCGGGGCTGGGCGATGGACACCACGCTTGGGGTGCTGGCACATTCGGCGCTGGCCTTCGGACTTGTGGCGATCAGCTTTTTCCCGGCGGTGCGCACCGACCTGTCCAGTTATCTCTTCGGCGACATCCTTGCGGTCAGCCGGACCGATCTGGTGCTGGTCTGGCTTGGCGCGCTTGTCGTACTGGGACTGCTGGCCTGGCGGTGGCAGGCGCTGCTGACCTCGACGTTAAGCGAGGACCTTGCCCATGCCGCAGGGATCAAGCCTGACCGGGAAAGACTGGTGCTGGTCATCGCTTTGGCGCTGGTCGTGGCGGTGGCAATCAAGATCGTCGGTGCGCTGTTGATCGCCGCGATGCTGATCATCCCCGCGGCCACGGCGCGTGGCCTGTCGCGAACGCCCGAGGCGATGGCGGGCCTAGCGATTCTGGTTGGGGCGGTGTCCGGTATCGGCGGCCTGGCGCTGTCGCTTTGGCAGGATACGCCTGCAGGACCCTCGATTGTTGTTGTGGCCGCCCTGCTTTTCGCCCTTGGCTCGGGAAGATCGCGTGCCTGATCTTACGACCGCAGGCGAAAGGCAACGGTTATGAGCTCTGGATTCGGAGCTGATTGCTGATTGACGTGTCGTTTTGCCCGAAGCTTGCCCCAATTCTAAGCTATTTGGACTGTGCAAAAACAAATGGAGAGCTGGGTGCTGCGCTCGTTCGGAATTCTGGTGACGGTGGCCGTGGGTGTCGGCGGCTTCCTTGGCTTGGACTACAATCTGGCCCGTAAGTTGGCCACGACCGAAGAGCGACCCGCTCCCAGTTTCACGCAATATCTTGGCGACCTGAAGGTTCGTACGGTTGGCATGTTCAGCTTTTCGGGAGCCGGAAAGGCAGCACATGACTTAACGGCCGAGCTTGCCGAAATGCTCCCGGTCCCACCTGAAGGCTGGACCGTGCGAAAAACCGAAGCCGGCGACATTGATGAATTTCTTGCGAAAAACCGCAAGGATAACGATCCCGAGGCGCGCAAGTTGATTGAATACATCGGCAAAACCACGGCGCCAAAAGGTGTGGAGGCTGCTGTTCTGACGTATGAAAAAGGCAACCAACGCGTTGTAATCAAAGCTGTCCTACATCCCGACAGCATCTTCATTGATGCCGGAAACCTGTCGCGGCGGGCCGAACTGCAAACCGCGGAGCTGCCATTTCAGCGTCGCGATTTCCTAAGGGTCCGCGGGCTTGATATTGCCGAGGCGAAACTTCCCGACAAGTTGCTCGGCAGGCTGTTCTTTGCCGATGTTGGCGCCCAGATCCAGATTTGGGTAATTGCGCCGAAAAGAATGGCGGACAAAGAGCTTATCCCGCTTTTCGAAACGTTGCAGGTAAATGCGATGAACGCCGTCGTCGTCGATAAGGAACCGGGATTGGGAGATGTCCCGGTAATTGTTCTTGTGTCTGCACTGGGAGACACCGACCGCGCTGCATATGAGGCGGATCGCGCGGCCCGGTCTGCCGAGAGGACCAGCCGTCGTGCCAAGGAACGCGAGGAACTGGTAGAAGCGGCCAATGCTGACTCAAACGGTTAGACGGTGGTCAGGAATTTCAGTGACCTCGCCGACGGTAAGAGATCTGGCAAGCTCAAACGTTGCAAAGCTGGTGGCTGACCTTGTCAGTCTTGCGAGAGAAAAAGAGAAAGGCACCCGACGCCCGGCCCGAACCTGGCGCGGGACCCCGGTTGTATTTCGCCGCGTCAATGGCCGCAGTGTATCGGCGGGTTGCGGTATGCATATAGTCGCTTGATGTAGGTCAAGGCCAATCGCCCGAGAATGGCCGATTGCAGCACTCAAATGAAGGCCCGCGCCCTTCAGGAGCATCCGTGAGCAACCCAGATTCCCCGCCCAGCCTTTACGCCGCCCGAGAGCCGATCTTCCCGCGCCGGGTGAAAGGCACATTCCGCACCCTCAAGTGGTGGCTTCTGGGCATCATGCTGGGCATCTACTACATCACGCCCTGGCTGCGGTGGGACCGAGGGCCAAGCCTGCCGGATCAGGCAGTGTTGCTGGATCTGGCAAACCGGCGGTTCTTTTTCTTCATGATCGAAATCTGGCCGCATGAATTCTACTTCATCGCGGGCCTGTTGATCATGGCCGGTCTGGGTCTTTTCCTGTTCACCAGCGCGGCGGGGCGGGTCTGGTGCGGGTATGCCTGTCCACAAACGGTCTGGACCGACCTTTTCATCCTGGTCGAGCGCTGGATCGAGGGTGACCGAAATGCCCGCGTCCGCCTGCACAATCAGGCCTGGAACGCCGAAAAGCTCCGCAAGCGGGCGATCAAGTGGACGGTCTGGTTCCTGATCGGTCTGGCAACCGGTGGGGCCTGGGTGTTCTATTTCACTGACGCCCCGACACTGCTGCGCGATCTGGTGACGCTTCAGGCCCATCCCATCGCCTATACGACCATGCTGATCCTGACGTTGACCACCTTCTTCTTCGGCGGCTTTGCGCGCGAGCAGATCTGTATCTACGCCTGCCCTTGGCCGCGTATCCAATCCGCGATGATGGACGAAGACACGCTGACCATCGGCTATCGTGAGTGGCGGGGCGAACCGCGCGGCAAGCAGTCCGTCGAAATCAACGGTGACTGCATTGACTGTTTGGCCTGCGTGAACGTCTGCCCGATGGGGATCGACATCCGGAACGGCCAGCAGATGGCATGTATTACCTGTGGCCTGTGCATCGACGCCTGCAACGACGTTATGGACAAGATCGGCAAACCGCGCGACCTGATCGGCTACCTGGCCCTTACGGACGAGACCCGCGAACGTGCCGGGCAACCGCCGAAAAGCGTCTGGTCGCATGTGTTCCGGGTTCGCACAGTGCTTTATACCGTGCTTTGGGCCGGGGTCGGTGTGGGGCTGATCGTGGCGCTGTTCCTGCGGTCACCCATCGACGTGAACGTGACTCCGGTGCGCAATCCGACCTATGTCACGCTGTCGGATGGCAGCATCCGCAACGCCTATGATCTGCGGTTGCGCAACATGCATGGCGATGCGGCACAGTTCACCATTACTGTGACGTCAGAGACCTTCGTTGCAATCTCACTGGAAGGCGCCGAAGGCCTGGCCGTGACCGTGCCCGCGAACGAAACGATGTCGCAGCGGGTCTACCTGATGGCTGCCCCCGGAACCCGCGCGGCAGTTGATGACCGGACGGATGTGCGGATCTGGGTCGAAGAACTTGGCACCACCAACCGGGTGCATCATGATACGATCTTCAACGGCAACGAGACAGAGGACGACAACGATGACTGAACTGACCGGTCGCCATGTCTTTGCGATCACCGCTGGTGCTTTTGCGGTGATCATCGGGGTGAATTTCCTGTTGGCGTGGAAGGCGATCAGCACCTTTCCGGGGCTGGAAGTGGGGAATTCCTATGTCGCCAGCCAGGGCTTCGACGAACGCAAATCGGCGCAAGAAGCCTTGGGCTGGACCATGCAACCCAGCTTTGAGACGGGCCGGATCAAGCTGGCGTTTCTGGACGCCGCCGGTTTGCCGGTTCAGGTGACCGAGCTGCAGGTTCTGGTCGGGCGCACGACTGAGGCTAAGGATGACGTCTGGCCGGTCTTCGCGCCGATGGGCGATGTCTATGCCGCCGATGTGGCGCTGGGACGTGGCAAGTGGATGGTCAAGGTCACTGCCAAGGCCGAAGACGGGACGATGTTCGAGCAACGCTCGGAACTGTTCGTGAAGGGCTGACGGATGGCTGTGGTCGAAGATTTCGGGCGCGCACCGATCTCGGCCTGTCCGGCCTGTGCGGTCGTTCCAGCGGCGGAACGGATCGCGGCCCTACGGGCGGAACGCGACGGGCGGATCATGCTGTCGCTGCCGCTGGCCCATTGCGCCGCCTGTATTTCCACCGTTGAGGGCGCATTGTCGGCAGTGCCAGGTGTGCGCTCGGCCCGGGTCAACCTGACCCTGAAGCGGGTCAGCGTCGAGGCCGCGTCCGACGTGACCGCAACCCGCCTGATCGAGGTTCTGTCGGCTGAGGGGCAAGAGGCGCACGAGCTTGACCCCGGGCTGCTCTCGACGACCGAAACCGACCGTCAGGGGCGTGACCTGTTGATGCGGGTGGGGGTGGCGTTCTTTTCGATGATGAACGTGATGCTCTTGTCTGTCGCGGTCTGGTCGGGGGCCGAAGCCGCGACGCGCGACCTCTTCCACTGGATTTCTGCCGCAATTGCCCTGCCGACAGTGATCTTTGCCGGGCAACCTTTTTTCAAGTCCGCCTGGGCAAGCCTGCGGGTGGGAAAGCTGGGCATGGATGTCCCGATCTCGCTTGCGCTGATCCTGGCTTCGTCGATTTCGGTCTATGAGACCTGGATGTCCGGCCACCACGCCTATTTCGATGCCGCCGTGATGCTGGCGTTTTTTCTGCTTCTGGGCCGTTACCTTGACCACCGCACCCGCGCCGTTGCCCGGTCTGCCGCCGAGGAACTTGCCGCGCTGGAAGTGCCGCGCGCCGTGGTGCTGGAAGACGGGGTCGAGGTCGAGCGGGCGATTTCGGCAATCCTTGCAGGCGATCTGGTGCTGGTGCGTCCCGGCGCGCGGATGCCGGTGGACGGGGTGGTGATCAAGGGGGCCTCGGAGGTGGACCGCAGCCTGTTGACCGGCGAAAGCCTGCCGGTCTGGGCCGGGGAAGGAACCCTTGTCAGCGCAGGCGAAGTGAACCTGACCGGGCCTTTGACCCTGCGGGTGACGGCGGCGGGCAAGGACAGTTCCCTGCACCGGATGGCCGATCTGGTGGCCGTGGCTGAAGGCGCGAAGACGCGGTATACCAGTCTGGCCGACCGCGCGGCGCGGCTGTATTCGCCGCTTGTACATATCCTGTCGTTCAGCGCCTTTGGCTACTGGATGTGGGCGACCGGCGGCGATCTGCGCTATGCGATCAACATTTCTGCCGCCGTGCTGATCATCACCTGCCCCTGTGCGCTGGGGCTGGCGGTGCCTGCCGTGATCACGTCGGCCAGCGGCAAGCTGTTTCGCAAGGGGTTGCTGATCAAGCACGGAACCGCGCTGGAACGGTTGGCCGAAGTGGATACGGTGGTCTTCGACAAGACCGGGACCCTGACGCTGGGCATGCCCGAACCGGTGGCGCTGATGGATCATCCGGCGGACGTGGTCGCGGTGGCCGCGGCCCTGGCGGCCGGGTCGTCGCACCCGCTGGCCCGTGCGCTCGCCGATGGTGCGCGGGTGGCGAACGTCGTGCTGGCGACGGTGACGGATATCCGCGAAGTTCCCGGTTATGGCATCGAAGGCATGTGGCAGGGTGCCCGCGTGCGGCTTGGTCGCGCCGACTGGTGTGGTGCTGCACCGGTTGCCGCGACGGCGACCTATCTGTCGCTGCAGGGACAAAGCCACGCCTTAAGCTTCACTGACCGGCCCCGTCCGGGGGCGGACAAGGCGGTTGCGGCGTTGCGGGCGGCGGGGATGAAGATCGAGCTTTTGTCGGGCGACAGTGCCGCCCCGGTGCAGGCGCTGGCGGAACGGCTGGGCATTGCAGACTGGCGGGCCGGGGTGCTTCCAGCCGAAAAGGCCGCGCGGTTGGCCGAACTGTCGGCAGAGGGACGCCACGTGCTGATGGTCGGCGACGGGCTGAATGACACCGCGGCGCTGGCGGCGGCGCATGTGTCGATCAGTCCGGCAACGGCGCTGGATGCGGCGCGGGTGGCGTCTGACATCGTGCTGTTGGGGCAGGACATGGCACCCATCGCCGATGCGGTGCGGATCGGGCGGCAATCGGCGCGGCGGATGGTCGAGAATTTCGTCATCTCGGGCGGCTACAATGTGATTGCAGTGCCACTGGCGCTTGCCGGGCTTGCCACACCGCTGGCTGCGGCCTTGGCGATGTCCCTGTCATCGATTACCGTGTCGCTGAACGCCATGCGGTTGAAGTAGATGGAAATCCTCGCGATCCTGATCCCCGTGTCGCTGTTTTTAGGCGGGATCGGACTTGCCGCCTTCTTCTGGGCGATGCGGACAAAGCAGTTCGACGATCCGGACGGGGATGCCCAGCGCATTCTGACCAAGGACTGGGATGACCGGCCAAAGCCGTAAGACCAAAATCCTTCGAGGGATTTTGCAAATCTTTTCAAAAAGATTTGCGCCCTGTGTCAGACGATGGTGACAGTAGCCGATTGCAGGCCTTCGATCTCGACCTTGCAGGTATCGCCCCGGTTCAGGGCACCAACACCCGCAGGCGTGCCGGTAAAGATCAGATCGCCGGGTGACAGGCTGACCATCCGCGACAGGGCCGCAATGATCGCTGCGGGCTTTGAGATCATGTCCGAAAGCCGCGCCTCTTGCCGGGCGACCCCATTCACCGAACAGCGCAGGGTTGCGTCGGGCAACGGTCCGGGGCGGATCGGACCGACAACGGCAGACTTGTCGAAACCCTTGGCCATGTCCCATGGGCGGCGGCTGGCTTTCGCCTCGGCCTGCAGGTCGCGGCGGGTCAGGTCATTGCCGGCGGCATGGCCCCAGATCATCGCCGCGGCATCTTCTTCGGCGACCATGGCACCGCCTTTTCCGATGGCAATCACCAACTCACCCTCATGGTGCAGGTTCGCGGTCGCGGGGGGATAGGGAATGTGGCTGCCGCTTTCGACCACCGCATCGGCGGGCTTGGTGAAAAAGAACGGCGGCTCGGCGTTCGGGTCGCCGCCCATTTCGCGGGCGTGTTCGGCATAGTTGCGGCCAACGCAAAAGATGCGGCGAACTGGAAAGCGTTCGGGGCGACCGGTGACCGCAAGGGTGACTGTTGGCATGGCCGGAAAGACGAGGGCGACCATGCTCAGCCCCCCACTGTTTCGCAGGGGATGGCCCGGGCGCTGAGGCGACGGCAGGCCAGTTCGGCCTGTTCTTCAGTCAGGCCCATGAAACTGGCGCGCCAGCTGCCGTCCGCCTGACTGGTCTTGCGCAGCCCTTCGTTCAGCGTGGCGCTTTCGGCCAAGGCGGTCTTCAGCAACGCGCGTTCCGCCTCATACCGCGACGGGTATTCGCCGACGTTCACCCCGAAATGCCGCCCACCCGAGGTCGACATGACCACGACCACCTCTGGCTCGACGTCGCTGGATGTGTCTGCGACCTCAACCGCCTCGAAGATCGGCGCGGCGCGCTTGGGCAAGGGGGCGGTCACGGTTGCTGCTGCGATTTCAACGGCTGGCTCACCAGCATTCATATCACCGGCGACGGTTTCGACATCGGTGATTTCGGCCAGAAGCAGCGCTGGCGAGTTCTCCTCAGCCAGCATGGGGCCGGGATCGGTGACCACAAGTTCAGGTTGCGGCTCTACCGCTGCAAGCGCGGTTTCAACGGCGGTTTCGTCGACAGCTTCGGGGCGGGCCAGCGGTTGGACTTCCGCCAGATCGGTCTCGGGAAGGATAGGTGCGTCTTCGTAAGGAAGGGCCGCAACGGCGGCGCTGGCCAAAGCCGAGGCTTCGGCCAGCGCCGCGACCTGAGCGTCCAGCGTGCCGGGAAGGTCTGCAACAGGCACTTCATCTGCCGCCAACAGAATGTCTTCGGAAACTGCAGGCTCTTGCACCTCAATGGCGGCCAGCGCGGTTTCATCCGCTGCAACGGACGTCTCGCCTGCGGCAATCTCGGCGGCCTGGAATTCAAGTGTGCCTTCGGCGGCGGGCTCGGCCGTTGCTTCGGCAAGTGCGCCTTCGATGCCTTCAGCCATCGCAATCGCGACCTCGTCGGACACCACGGGCAGGGTTGGACGTGCCTTTGGACGGGGCGAGCTTTTCACTTCGCCCGAGACACGGATGGTCTTTCCTGCGCCACCTTCGGCATCGATCTCGTCGATTCCGCCCACCAGTGAGGCGATCAGCGCGTCATCCGGCAGCGGGGCGGCGACGGGCGGCTGTTCGGTGACGTTGCTGCGCGACTCGTCAAAGCCGATGTCCATCAGTTCGGTCATCTTCGCGGTGCGGTTCGCGGTCGAGGTGCTTCCGAACACCGTGGCAATGATGTGCTTTTCCCCGCGCCGTGCCGAAGCGGTCAGGTTGAACCCTGCAGCAGCAGTATAGCCGGTCTTGATTCCGTCAGCGCCCTCATATCCGTCGAGAAACCGGCTGTTCGTGTTGGTGACGGTCGCAATCCCCGCATCCGCCGTGCGGCGCGAGAAGATGTTGTAATACTGGGGAAAATCGTAAAACAGATGGCGACCCAGCACGTTCATGTCATGTGCGGTCGACAGATGCCCCTCGGCCGTCAGGCCGTTGGCATTCTTGAACGTGGTGTCATCCATGCCAAGCTGCCGGGCGGTGCTGGTCATCCGCTTGGCAAAGGTCACATAGTCGCCCGAAATAGCGTCGCCCAAGGCGGCGGCGGCGTCGTTTGCTGACTTCACCGCGGCGGCGCGGATCAGGTAGCGGATCGCAATCTTCTGACCCGGCTTCAGCCCTAGACGCGACGGCGGTTGCGCGGCGGCATAGTCGGAAATCGTGACCTTGGTATCCAGCGACAGATTGCCCGCCTCGATTTCCTGAAAGACGATGTAAAGCGTCATCATCTTGGTCAGCGAGGCCGGGTGCAGCCGGGTATTGGCGTTCTTTTCGTACAGCACCTCACCGGTGCGCGCATCCATCACGATTGCCGCATAGGGTGCAGCGCCAAGCTGGCCTGTCACCAAGAGGGCGCCAACCAAAAACAGCACGAATTTTGTGCGAAGAATCCACCAAAGAAGCGATACCACGTCGCCCGTCCTTTGCCTGTGCGGCCCGAATTTCCGGTGCCGATTTTCTGCCTCATGGAAAAGCTAGCACAGAGCGTCGAATCCGAAAACCCATAAAATCCAAAGGCTTTGCAGATTTAGTTCATGCAGTTGCAATCCTGCCGCAGTCATCCTTGACCGATCCATATCTTGCGACAGGGGTATGATCGGCCGCTAGCTGTTGCGACGGGTGGCAAGGTCGGACACAAGGTCCGGCAGTCCCTCCAGACTGGTCAGAACGTGAAACCGCGAATGGTCCTGCGGCGCATCAGCGACTTCCAGTGCCCAGGTCAGGTCCTGCGGCACATGCACGCCCCAGGCCCCGGCCTGCAGCGCCGGGATCACGTCGGATTTCAACGAATTGCCGACCATCATCGCCTGATCCGCGCCAGTGCCGTGGCGCGAAAAGATCGTGCGATAGGACGCAGCGGTCTTGTCGCTGACGATTTCGACGGCATTGAACAGGTCGCCAAGCCCCGACTGCGCCAGTTTGCGCTCCTGATCCAGAAGATCGCCCTTGGTGATCACGACCATGCGATATTCGGCCGCCAAAGCGGTCACTGTGGCGCGAACGTGGGGCAATAGCTGGATCGGATGTTCCAGCATGTCGCGCCCGGCGCTGATCAGTTCGCCGATCACCGCAGCGGGGACGCGGCCTTCGGTCACCTCGATCGCGGTTTCGATCATCGACAGGGTGAACCCCTTCACGCCGAAACCGTAATGCCCAAGGTTTCGCCGTTCGGCTGCCTCCAGCCGTTCCGCCAGATGATCGGGGTGGCATGGTCGGCCAGAAGCCGCACAAAGTGGTCTTGGGTCAGGCGAAAGAACGCCTCGTTCTGCCAAAGCGTGTCGTCCGCATCGAGGCCGATTGTGGTAAGCATGTCGCTGTTTTCGACGCTGATCGCGCCGCCTCTTTTCGTCAGCCCAAAAGAGGCTATATTTCCCCAGTCCGATGCAACCCCCGAATCTGTCAGCCGAGGCCCTTATTCACGTGTCCCTCCGTCCCTTCATAATGTCTGACAAGACCGACGGCCCGGGGCGGGACACTTCGCTTCTGACCAAGACAAGGACCGAGACCAAGCGGCCACCGATGTACAAGGTGATGCTGCTGAACGACGACTATACGCCGATGGAGTTCGTCGTTCATGTGTTGGAGCGGTTTTTTGGCCTGAACCATGCGCAGGCCTTTGACATCATGCTGACGGTCCACAAAAAGGGTCTGGCGGTGGTCGGGGTCTTCAGCGCCGAGATTGCCGAAACCAAAGTTGCCCAAGTGATGGATTTTGCCCGTCGTCATCAGCACCCCTTGCAATGCACGATGGAAAAAGAGTGATCCGCCACCATTCATCGGGCATCCGCCCTTCGGAAGGGGACCAGGGGGCTTAGTCCCCGGCTCATGCGTTCAGCACGTCTTGACCTTGCGCTGGATACCGGCGCCCTTGTCCTTCCCGAAACGGGCAGGATTGCGGTTTATCGTCCGCGCATCGGCGATGACCTTTCGGCGTTGCCGCAAGACCGGGTGACGGTGATCACCGGGTTCAAGCCCGACCACGACCATTTCGTCCGGGCCTATCCGACACCTCCAGCCCCGCCCTATGCCGCGGCCATCGTCTGCCTGCCGCGCACGCGTGACGGGGCGCGGGCGCTGATTGCGCAGGCGGCGACCGAGGTGGCCCCGGGTGGAATCATTGCCATCGACGGGCAAAAGACCGACGGCATCGACACCGCGCTTAAGGATTTGCGCGGGCGGGTGTCGTTGTCGGAAAGCCTGTCCAAGGCGCATGGCAAGTTTGCCAGCTTTACCGCCGGGCCGGATTTTTCGGACTGGCAGGCCGGAACGCGCCAGATCGACGGCGGATTTCTGACCCTGCCGGGGATCTTTTCGGCGGATGCGCCTGATCCGGGCTCGGTTCTGCTGGCGCAGGCCCTGCCCGCAAAGCTTGCCGGCAAGATCGCCGATCTTGGCGCTGGCTGGGGCTACCTTGCGCGGGCAATCCTGTCACACCCCGGCGTCAAGCGGCTGGATCTGGTCGAGGCCGAGGTGGATGCGCTGACCGCCGCCCGCCTGAACATGGCCGATGACCGCGCGCGGTTCCATTGGGCCGATGCCACGACCTTTCGGCCCGAAAGCCTGCTGGACGCCGTGGTGATGAACCCGCCCTTCCACAACGGCCGCGATGCCGATCCGGCGCTTGGCGCGGCTTTTATTCAGGCGGCCAGGCGGATGCTTGCGCCGAACGGATCGCTCTGGCTGGTTGCAAACCGTCATCTGCCCTATGATGCGGTGCTTTCGGATGCCTTTCTAGAACACCATGACGTGGCCGGAACCGGCGCGTTCCGGGTGATCCACGCCAGCAGACCCCGCTTTCAGCCCGCCCGGGCGAAACCCTGACCCGCCACGGAGCCCCGTCATGACCTTTTCCGTTACCGGCAAGACTGCCATCGTGACCGGCTCGGCCTCGGGCATCGGGCTGGCCATTGCGCGGCACCTTCTGGACAAGGGTGCCAATGTGATGTTCGCCGATCAGGACGAGGAAATGCTGGAGGACGAGCTTGGCGAAGAGGCGCGCGCCGAGGGGCAGGTCCGGATCTTCGCCGGTGACCTTACCGAAAAGCTGACCATCACCAACCTGATGTCGGCCACCATTGACGCCTTCGACCGGATCGACATTCTGGTCAACGCCAGCCGCAGGATGCTGGTCTCGGACCTTTTGTCGGCGGATGGCGACGGGGTCGAGGAACTTTGGCGTCATAACGTCGTTTCGACCCTGCGGATGTCGCAAGGCGCGGCCAAGCGGATGATCAAACACGCCGCCCAGCGCGAGGACGAGCCGGGAACCATCACCGGGTCGATCATCAACCTGTCGTCGACCGCCGCACAGGTGACCCGGCCCGAGCTTCTTGCCTATTCGGTGGCTGCAGCCGCGGTGAACCAGATGACCCGCTCGCTGGCTTTGGGTCTGGCGCCAAAGGGCATCCGGGTGAATGCCGTCGCCTTTGGTTCAGTGATGAGCGCAAGCCTGCAGGGCACGTTGAAGGAAAACCCCGATTTCCGCGACCAGATCAGCGCGGTAACTCCGCTTCAGCGCATCGCCGCCCCGGTCGAGTTGGCCGAAACCGTGCAGTTTCTGGCCTCTGAGGCTTCGGGTTTCATCACCGGTCAGATCCTGACCGTGGATGGTGGCCGCAGTCTGGTGGACGCGGTCACGCCCCCGGCGCACTGAACTGGCCCCCCTCACTCGGGGTGCAGCGCCTTGCACTCGGCGATCACTGCTTCGGCCTGGCTTGCCAGTTCCTTGCGCTTGATCTTCAGGCTGTCCAGCTTGCGGGCCTCTTCGGCCAGGTCGATGGCCTTGGGACGTTCAACCGTGATTTCGCGGTCCTTCAGGCACATTTGCGGCAGCAGCGGTGGTGCGCCCGGAATCTGCGGCTGCGGGCAATAATCCCAGTAGTTCTGATAGATCGTCTTCTCCTCAAGGGCATATCCGCGATCCAGATTGCCTTGGGTCTCGACGATCAGCCGGTCCACGACTCGCAAATCGCGGGTGTTGGCATTGATGCATTGTTCTTGCGGGGTTGCGCAGGCTGAAAGCAGGGCAAGTGCCGGGAATAGCAGGCGTTTCATCAGGCTCTCCTTGGGCTGTGGTCAGCGGCGCGCAGGAATGCTAGGCAAGCTGAAAGCGAAACTGGAGACAAGAATGACCGATCCGATGGACAGTCGCAAGGCACAGGCGGCAACCTGGTTCCGGCAGTTGCGCGACCGGATTGTCGCTGCGTTCGAGGATATGGAGGACCGTTTCGCCTCCGGTGCCCCCGGTCGGTTCGAGGTGACGCCAACCACCCGCGCCGATGGCGGTGGCGGGGTGATGAGCGTGATGCGCGGTGGTGGAGTCTTTGAGAAGGTCGGGGTGAACTGGTCCGAGGTGCACGGCACGCTTGGCGAAAAGGCACAGCGCGCGATGGCTGCACGCGGGGTGCCGGGTATGGCCGAGGACCCGCGCTTCTGGGCCAGCGGCATATCCCTGGTCGCGCACATGGCTAATCCGCATTGCCCGGCGGTCCACATGAACACCCGAATGTTCTGGACGCCGGGGGCCTGGTGGTTCGGCGGCGGAGCCGATCTGAACCCCTGCATCGAATACCCCGAAGACACCGCGCATTTCCACGCCGAGATGCGCCGTGCCTGCGACCAGCACGACTCCGACTACTATCCCCGCTTCAAGGCTTGGGCCGACGAATACTTCTTCATTCCCCATCGCGGCCGGGCCCGGGGCGTCGGTGGTGTGTTCTTCGACGATCTGAACACCGGCAACTGGGACGCTGATTTCTCCTTGACCCAGTCCGTCGGCGAGGCGTTCCTGCCTGCCTTCCTGCCGGTCACCGAGCGCCACCTTGCCACACCGTCAACCGAGGCTGACCGCGAGACGCAACTGATCCACCGTGGTCTTTATGCCGAATACAACCTTGTCTATGACCGGGGCACCAAGTTCGGTCTGGAAACCGGGCATGACGCGAACGCGGTTCTGATGAGCCTGCCGCCGATCGCAAAGTGGACCTGAGGGAACCAGGGTGCCAGATTCGGACCTCATGCTCTCGTTCTTCCTGACGGCGCTGGTCCTGGAAATCACGCCGGGGCCGAACATGGTCTGGCTGGCGCTGCTTACGGCAACCGCCGGGCGCAAGGTCGGCATCCTTGCCGTTGCGGGCGTAGCGCTTGGGCTTGCCCTGCAGGGCGCGCTTGCAGCCGTTGGGGTTGCGGCGCTTTTGACAGCCTGGCCAGACCTTTACACCGCGCTGCACCTGGCCGGGGTGGGTTTTCTGGTCTGGCTTGCCTGGCAAAGCTGGCGTGATGCGGGGGATCCGTCCCATCACCAGCCCGGTGGTGGTGAAACCGGTGGCGAGGGGTTTCGCAGCGGGCTGATCGCCAATCTGCTGAACCCGAAAGCGGCGGTTTTCTTTGTGACGGTTCTGCCGGGTTTCATGGCCGAGGGCGCGGGTCTTGAAACGGCCTTCGTGCTGTCGGCAATCTATCTTGCGGTGGCCACGGCCATTCACCTGGCAATCGTTGCCGCAGCCGGGGGATTGCAGACTTGGCTTGCCGATCCCGGGATTTCAGCAAGAATGCACCAACTTCAAGCGCTCGCCTTGCTAGCTGTGGCGGCTTGGATCTTTTGGCGAGGATAGAACTACTTGGCAGACATAATGATCAAGGCCGCCTATGGGTCGGTTGTCGAGGACGAGGGGTTCCTGTTCGTAGGCTTTGCCGAGGGCGAGGAGGAGGACGAAGGCTATGTCCTGTTCCGCCAGCCTGCCGATGGCGGGCCGGTCTGGTTCGAGGTGAACGACGAAGCCTTCGGCGCGGAGGACGCGATTGACGCGGTCAAGCCGGGACCAGGCGGGCTTGAGATCACGCTGAAACCATCGGCGGCCGCAAGCTTTGGCTGGGCCTTGTCGGTTGCGGTGCAGATCGACCCGGCGACCGAAGATGCCGCCGAGGCGTTGGCCGCGCTGGCCGACATGCTGGGGCCGCGCTGGCAGGGCTGAAGGGGGCCAAGAATGTCACTGACCGATGATCTGCGCGCCGTCGTGGGTGCGGCGCATGTGCTGACCGGACCCGACCTTGACCGCTATGCGCGCGACTGGATGGGCTGGTATCAGGGCGCGCCGGTTGCGGTCGTCCGCCCTGCTGATACCGACGAGGTGGCGGGGTGCCTTAGGGTCGCGTCCGCGCACAAGGTCGCGGTGGTGCCGATTTCGGGCAACACCGGGCTTGTTGGTGGCACGATGACGGTGGGCGGGCTGATGATCAGTCTGGAACGGATGAACCGCATCCGCGCCGTCAAACCCGACGCGCGGCTGGTGGTCGCCGAAGCCGGGGTGATCCTGTCGCGCCTGCATGAGGCGGCCGAAGCTGCGGACCTTTACTTCCCGCTGTGGTTCGGCGCGCGCGGATCGGCGATGCTGGGCGGCGCGCTGTCGACCAATGCCGGCGGGTCGAACGTGTTGCGCTATGGCTCGACCCGGGGGCTTTGTCTGGGGCTGGAGGTGGTGCTGGCCGACGGGCGGGTGCTGAACCTGATGTCGGAACTGCACAAGGACAACTCTGGTTATGACCTGAAAGGCCTGTTCATCGGGGCCGAGGGCACGCTGGGGATCATCACCGCGGCGGTGATGAAGCTGGTTCCGGCGCCCCGGGCCCACGCAACGGCAGTTCTGGCGGCCCGGTCGCTGGCCGATGCGCTGGTGCTGTTGAACCGGATGCAGGAAGCCACCGGCGGGCGGGTCGAGGCGTTCGAATTCATGCCGCGCAGCTATTCCGAACGGCTGGCGGTGGCGCGGCCCGATCTGGGGCAGCCCTTTGACCATATCCCCGAAGTCACCATCCTGATCGAGGCGGCTACCACCGTTCCGGCCGAGGCCACCCCGGATGCGGCGGGCGAAGTGCCTTTGGTCTCTCTTCTGGAGAACATGCTGGCCGGGATGATGGAGGCGGGCCTGATCACCGATGCCGTCATCGCCCGCAACGAAACCCAGCGCCTGGCCATGTGGGCACGGCGCGAGGCGGCGGCGGAAATCGCGGTTGGGCTGGACCACGGGGTCGATACCGATGTCTCGGTGCCGCTGGACAAGGTCGAGACGTTCCTGACCACGGCCCTGCAGCGGCTGGAAGCGCTGGACCCGGGTGCCCGGACCCTGACGGTTGCGCATCTGGGCGACGGCAATCTGCATTTCGCCGTCTATCCGACCCGCGACGATGAAGGGTTGAGGGACCGCCTGCGCGAGATGATCGAGGATGTGGTGGCGGAACTGGGCGGCAGTTTCTCGGCCGAGCATGGGGTTGGGCTGTCAAAACTGCCGTCAATGGCGCGGCGCAAGGACCCGGTGGCACTGGATGTCATGCGGGCACTGAAACTGGCGCTGGACCCGGGCGGACGGATGAACCCCGGCAAGGTCATACCCGACTGAACTTGTGACTTCCTGGACATCGCGGTAGCGATACTACATGTCCGCAATCCGCCTTTGCATCACCGATCCGTCCTTGCGCGCCGCCGGGCTGATCATGGCGCTGCAAGGGGCCATTGTCTGCAGCTTTGGCCCGTATTTCTCGACCCTTGCGGTCAACAGCTTTGGCTTTGGCGACCGGGGCTATGCGGTGCTTCTGGCACTGTCCTCGATCTTTGCCGTCTCGTCTTCGGTGATCGGCGGCATCCGCGCTGACCAGACAGCCAATCGTCGCCGGGTGACGCTGACCGCGATCAGCGCGATGGTGGCGGGGACGTTCCTGATGGCCGTCATGCCCGGACCTTTCGTCTTTGCCCTTGTCATGGCAATCCTGATACCGATCAGCAGCGCCACCTTTGGACAGGTCTTTGCGCTGGCCCGCCTTGCCGCAACCCGCCACCCCGAAGCCGAGCACGACGGGATCATGGCCGTTATCCGCGCGCTGTTTGCAGCCCCCTTTGTCGTGGTCCTGCCGCTGTGGTCGCTGGCCTTTGCAAGCGGGGCACCGGTGACCGCGATCTTTCCGGTCGGCCTTTTGATGTCCGGCGCCATGTTGCTGACAGTTGTCAGATTGTGGCCCTCTGACGGCCATGGCCTGTGGGAAGATCGCCCAAGCGGGCTAAGCTTTCGTGCCGCACTGGCCGAGATGGGACGCATCGGGATTGCCGCCCGGGTTGTGGCTTTGGGGGCGGTGACCGGGGCCTCGACGGTCTACATCGCCGTCATCTCGCTGGTGATGGTGGCCGAAATCGGGCGATCAACTGCGGATGTCGCACTGTATGTCGGGCTGGTGGCCGGACTGGAGGTGCCGTTCATGCTGGTCCTGCCCCGGCTGATTCGCGGGATGAACCGTCCTGCGCTGATCCTTGCCGGTGCAGCCCTTTACGGGGTGCATGTGGCGCTGTTGCCGGTGCTGGCAGAGTCGGCGCTGGTCTGGGCGCTGGTCTTGCCTGCGGCCATTGGCGGGGCGGTGACGCTGACGGTGCCAATTGCCTATCTGCAGGATCTTCTGGCCGACAGACCCGGGGCCGGGGCAAGTCTTATGGCGGTTCAGCGTCTGGCAGGTGACGTGATCGCGGCATTGTGTTTCGCGGTCGGGACCGCATTGGCGGGCTATGGTCTGGTGACAACGCTTGGCGTGGCGGTGTCAATGGCGGGCGCACTGGCGCTGTGGCTGGCCGACCGCAAGCCGTGACAAGTGCGGCGGCCGCATGGGACGCCGCGCCCTGATGTTTTCCTCAGTCAGCCGCAACCGTCCGCAGTTCCAGTTGCAGGATGGCGGGCTGCGGGCCGGTGTCCTTACTTTCGGCAGTCAGACCAATCGCCCCGCGCGTCGTCTCGCCGAACCCGGCATCCATCAGCGCGTCGCCCAGTGCTGTCCCGCCGATGTTGCGGGTGGTTTCCAGCGCGTCCTGCGCCAGATAGCTAAGATCCTCGACCGGGCTTTGCGGTTTGGCCGGGGTGACCACGACCAGCATACGTTCCTGTCCCAGAACCGAGTCGGTGATCTTGAACAGGCCTTGTTTCAACTCGTCCCCCGGCTGCAACCGGCCGGAAAACCAGTGGCTGATCGACCAGTCCGCGCCGATATACAGCACGTTCACGTCGACCGGCCCGCTGGTGTTGTTGCGCGCCAGCACATGCACCTCGTCATCCGGGATCAGCGTCGGGACCGGGGCGAAGGGCAGTTCGCGCAGGGTCTCATCCTCCGGGGATTTGGTCTGAATCACCACTTCGACATCCAGATCGCCCGCCCCGACCGCCGCGCCCAGTTTCAGCAGGTTTTGCGCCCGCGCCATGGTGACCAGCGTATCCGCCAGCGTCATGGCAAGGTCAGTGCCGTCCTTGTCCGCCGTGGACACTGACGGCGTGCTGGCAAGGTCTTCGGCCAGACCGGTGGAGGGCAGCACCCAGATTGCATCCGGGCGCGGGCTGTCGGGCAAGATCGCAAGGCGTAGATCGGCATCCTCGGCGGAACCGACAAAGTTCAGCCGGGGACCGGCGAATTCGCCCAACTCCTCCAGTGCGGCCAGAAGCGCGTCAGCCGGGGCCGTGCCTTCCGGGGGAAGCGCCACCGTCAGGGTGAAATCCAGCGTTTCGTCCAGCCTGCGCAGGGTCAGCGCCTTGGGAAGTTCCGCCGGCAGGACCTTGCCGTCCTTGTCGACAGGCCGGGCCGTTGACGCAAAGGCCTCAACCGAGGTCAGCGTGACATAGCCCAGCGCCGCATCATCGGGATCGGCAGCGCTGGCCATGACCGCCAGAACCGCGCCTTCGGACAGACCATGCAGCGACCCCGCCGGGATCACCAGCCCGGCATCGGTCACTTCGGCCTGCCATTGCGACACCCGGCCGCCTGCCTCACCGGCAAAGACCACCTGATCAAGATCGCCCTCGAACAAGGGGGTCGAGCGGGCAAGGTTCTTGACCGAATAGCGGCGCAGCACTTCCTGCCCCACCTGGCCATAGGTCGCGCCGGGGTATTCGGCCAGCACCTCCATCAGGGTAAAGGTAAAGACCCCCTGCGGCTTGCGGTCGGGTTCGCCGCGCGGCAGTTTCTTTTCGGGCGTTACCTCGTTGGTCTGCGCGGCGAAGAAGGCGACAAAACTGCCCTCGCCCTCGCCGCTGTCGAACGGAGCCTCGGCCCCGTCGCGCGGATCGCCGCCCGAATCGCCTATCGACCGGGTGGCCATTTCCTCCATCGCGCCTTCGTCCAGCCCCAGCGCCTCGGGCGGTAGCTGGCGGGTCCGCACCTCTTCGTCGTCGGCTTCGACCGACCTTGTGACCGTGCCGGAATGGCAACTGTCGAAGACCGCCCAGACATCCACCCCCTTGGCGCGCAGGGCGTCGATCATCGTGCCGATTTCATCGTCGACCAGAGAGTTTTCGACCACACCCACCTTGTCGGACCATTTGCCGATATCGCTGGGCAGGAACAATTCGTCCAGCCCGTCCAACTCGCTGGACGGATCCAGCGCCGGGGCCTGCGTCCCGTGGCCGGAGAAATGCAGGTAGACGAAATCGCCCGGCTGCACCTCGGCCGTCAGGTCGGCAAAGGCGGTGCGGATGGCCTCCAGCGTCGGCACCGTGGCACCCGCCACACCGTCCGACAGCACCGTGACGTTTTCGGTGGCAAAGGGCACCGGCGCATCGGTGGTCAGGTAGCTTGCCACCAGCGCCACATCGTTTGACGGGCCTTTCAGCCACCAGCGTTCGTCAAGGTTCGGATACTGGTTCACCCCGATCAGCAGGGCATGGTTTTCGCGCGCCAGTGCAGGCAGGGCGACAAGGGTCAGGGCGGTGGAGAGGAGCAGATGTTTCATGTCAGTTCGTCATCAATGCATATGCGGCCGAAGCCGGGCCCTTGTTTTCCACCTTCAGCGTAAAGGAACCGGCCTCAGCCGGGGTCCAGCCGCAATAGGCGATGTGCGAGATATCGGTATCTGAACAGACCAGCCGGCCTTTGTCATCGAAAACCGTGAGGTTCAGGTTGGTGGCATCCTTTGCCTCGACATAAACCTCGGCATATTCGCCGCCCCTAAACTCGATCGGGGGATAGGTGTCGTCGTTGCCATCGGCCAGCGACCCGATGTTGTAGACCGGACCGGAGGAGACGCCCTTGCTGCCCTCGACCCGGGCATCGTCGATCAGGCCCAGAAGGATGTCGTCATCCCCCGCCAGGGTTTCGGCGCTGGCCAGCATCTCCTCCCACGACAGGGGGGCGCCGGTTCCCGCTGTGCCGTCAATCGCGGCGCGGTCGGTGGCTTCCAGCGCCAGCGTCTTGCGAAGGCGCGCTGCCGACAGAATCAAGAGTGGGTCGCCCTGATCCAGCCCCATCGCATAAAGCCGGGCGGAAAGTTCGGCCACTTTCACGGGCGACTGAGTCTCTGCCACGGCAGGCGACACCAGTGCGGCAAGGGCGGTGGCAAGCAGGATACGGCGCATTTACAGCCTCGCGGTTTTCTTCTGTGACCCAACCATGCTGCGCGGCTTCCTGCCTGTAAATGCTTGATTTCTTCATGACGGCCTTTGTCATGTGCCCCCGTCCAACTGGGCTGCTAGCAAGATGGACATGAGGCAGAACAAGGGTTTCAACATGGCTACCGACAACACATGCAAGCGGAAACAACCGCTTGGTTTCCTGACTGAGGCGCTGGCGGCGCTGCTGGTTCTGGTGCTGGTGGCTTTGGTCGGGCCTGCCAAGGCCTCGCCGCTGGATGACGCGATGGACCGGGTCTTCACCGTCCGCAGCGCCGATGCCGAGGACCGGTTCCTGGGGTCGGCCTTTCTGTGGACCGACGGCACGGTCGCGGTAACGAATGCCCATGTGGTGGGTGAGGCCGAAGAGGTGCGGCTTGTTGACCGCAACGGGGTTGAGGCAACCGCGCTGGTCATCGCCCGGGATCCTGTGAGGGACGTGGCGGTGATTTCGCTGCCACCGGAATTTGCGGGGATCGGCATGGGGCTGGAGCTTGCCTTGGACGCGCCCCAGCTTGGCGACGAGATCTTTGCCCTTGGCGCCCCTTTGGGAATCGAATTCACCCTGACTGAAGGCCGCATTTCGGCGACCGCCCGTCAGGTGGATATCGCCGTGCCGTTGCTGATGTTGCAACATGACGCCGCGGTGAACCCGGGGTCTTCCGGCGGGCCTTTGGTGGATATCGACGGGCAACTTCTGGGGATGAACAGCCAGATTGCCGATGGCAGCAGGATGTTTGTGGGCATTGCCTATGCGATTGCCGCTGCTGACCTTGACCTGATCGTCACCGGCCTGATCGACGAGACCCTGCCGCCGCTGCCGTCGCTGGGCCTTACCGCGCGGCCGGTGGACCGTCAGGTTGCCGAAGCGCTGGGGATCAACGCCATGGGTCTGCTGGTCGACGGGGTCCAGGCTGGCGGTCTGGCCGAAGCGGCGGGCTTGCAAGGTGGCGATGTCATCCTTGGGATGGACGGAACGGCACTGGCGGCTGCGGGCGATCTGGCCTTTGCGCTGGACCGGGCCAGCCGCGAGGGCGAGACGGTCTTCAACGTGCTGCGGGCAGGTCAGACCGTTGATCTGGCGCTGGCGCTGGACCAAGAGGCCGAGCCCGAAGGCCTGAAGCTGCGTCAGGTGTCAGGCTCGATGCCCGCGATGGTGAAATCTTACCGGCTGGCGGCGCTTGGGCTGGTGCTGGACGAAACCGGCGTGGTGACTGGTGTCACCGAAAGCTCGCCTGCGTTGCTGGCCGGGCTGGCTTTGGGTGACCGCATCTTGACGATCAACGGTGAAGCTGTGGACCTTGGCAGCTATGAAGTCACCGGCGCGGCACTGATCCTCGTCGAAGCGCCGGGCGGGGCGACGCGGCATATCACCCTTGACCCCTGGGGCGATACCGACGGTGTGCGGCCGGTTGGCGGGGCGAATGTGCTTGACCCGGACGTGGTGGTGTTTTGAATGTGGGTATGGGCATGGAAGAACGCATCCTGATCGTTGAAGACGACGCCGACACCGCCGCCGCCGTGCGCGCCGAGGTCGAGGCTTTGGGCTGCTCCGCCGACCATTGCGACACGCTGGACGCCGGTATCGCGGCGGCGATCTCGACCCCCTACAAGGTCATCGTGCTGGACAGGATGCTGCCGGGCGGCGATGGGGTCGAGGCGATGGCGCGGATCAGGGCTGGCGGGTCCACCGCGCTGATCCTGATCCTGTCGGCGCTGGGACGCGCCGCGAACCGGGTCGAGGGGCTGGAAAAGGGGGCAGACGACTATCTGCCGAAACCCTTTGAACCCGAGGAACTGCGCGCGCGGTTGCGGGCACTGTTGCGGCGCGGGACGATGCAGGTTCTAGACAACGACCTGCTGGCCTTCGGCGATCTGGAAATCCGGATGAAAGCCCGCACGGTGCATGTAAAGCGCGCCCATGTCGCGGTTTCCCCCAAAGAGTTCGAGCTGATTATCTATTTCGCCCGCAATGCCGGTCAGGTTGTCACCCGGATGCAGCTTCTGGAAAACGTCTGGAACCTGCATTTCGATCCCGGCACCAATGTCGTTGACGTCCATGTCGGTCGCTTGCGCCGCAAGCTGGAGGATGCGGGGTCGCCCGCGATCCAGACCGCGCGGGGTGAGGGCTATATCTTTGCACCCTTGGGGGCGGCGGGGTGACGACTGCCCGGCCAATGGCTGCAAGGGCCACCTTGCGGCTGGCCGCCCTGATGGCTCTGGCAGTCACCGTGCTGTCGATGGGTGCAATGCTTTTGCAGTACCGGCTGGTGGAAACCCGGATGATGGCGGCGCAACGCAGCCTGCTGACCGCCGATCTTGACGGCTTTGCCGCCCTTTATGACCAGCGCCGGATCATCGCCTTGCGCCAAGCCATCGACTACCGCGCTGCAGCGGAAACGGGCGAGGAAATGCTGCTGCTCATGGACCGAAACGGCGCTGTGCTGGCCGGAACGCTTCCCGGTTGGCCCAAGGGCCTGACACCCGAAGGTAACGGCTTTGCCATTGACGGCGCGGTAGAGTTTCAGGACGGCGGCGCCCGCTGGCTGGCCGTCGCGCGCGAATTGCCAGGTGGTTTTCCCCTGCTCGTCGCCCGCAGCCTGCATCCAGTGGACGACACACTTGCGGCCCTGCGGCGGGGGATGCTTGGCCTGCTTGCAGCAATGCTGGTGGCCGGTGGCCTGGTCGGCTGGCTGGCCGCGCGGTCGGTCATGGGGCGGATCGGGCGGATCAACGACCTTGCCGACCGCGTGGCTGAAGGGGAACTTGAGGCGCGACTGCCGGGGGACCGGTCGGACGATGAATTCGGGCTTCTGGAAACCCATGTCCACGGCATGCTGGACCGCATTCAGAACCTGAACCGCGCCACGCACCGGCTGTCGGACACCATAGCGCACGAGTTGCGCACGCCGTTGAACCGGATGCTGCAGAAGCTGGGCCGGATCGAGGGGCAGGAGGACGTCACCGCCGATCTGAAAGCCGAAATGCGGCAAGCGATCCGCATGTTCGACTCGCTTCTGGACATCAGCCGGGCCGAGGCGGATCAGGGCACCGGTGGCGGGCTGGTGCCGGTCGATCTGTCGGCGGTGGCGCTGGAAGTGTGGGAGCTTTACGAGCCGCTGGCCGAAGACAAGGGCTTGGTGACCGAAGCCCAGGTGCAACCAGGTCTAAGGGTCCTGGGCGACCGCAACCTGATCGCGCAGATGCTGTCGAACCTGATCGACAATGCGATCAAGTATTGCTCGGCGGGTGACCGGTTGTCGCTGCTTTTGGAGGACACCGGCGACCGCCATCTGATGCGGGTTGCCGATACCGGGCCGGGTCTTCCCGCCGATATCAAGGGCGAAGCGTTTGAGCGTTTTGTCCGCGCCGAACGCGACCGGGGGATCAAGGGCCACGGCTTGGGTCTGGCACTGGTTCGGGCGATTGCCGCCCGACATGGGGCGCGTATGACCCTGCCCGAGGCTGATATCGGTTTGGTGCTTGAAATTCACTGGCCAAGGCTTCAGCAAGCGGAATGATCAGGTCATCCGGTTTTCCCATGCGGCGCACCTTCCTTCCTTTTCTGCTGCTTCTAGGCTGCGCGCCCTGGAACCAGCCGCAGAATCAACCTCTTGAGGGCGAGAATGCCGCCCTTGTCGACCCGGTGACTGTCGTCGACGGCGAGCTTTACATCGGGCTTGCCTTTTCCGGTGGTGGCATGCGGGCGACTGCGTTTGCCTATGGCATGCTGGAAGAATTGCGCGCGGCAGGCCTCGGGACCGATACGCCAAATGGCCTTTTGGATCAGGTGCGTCTGGTCTCGGGCGTGTCGGGCGGTTCGGTGATGGCGGCGCAGTTCGGGCTGCATGGCCCGGACGGGCTGGCGGGCTTTCGCGAGCGGTATCTGATCACCAATGCCGAGGCCTACATGGTGACCTCGGGTCTGAACCCGCTTACAATCGCCAAGGGTGTCGCGGGCGGCGTGAACGGGCGCGACACGTTCGGGCGCTATCTGGACGAGGTCCTGTTCAAGGGTGCCACTTTTGGCGACCTGCGGCGGCAGTCGCGGGTCAAGACCTGGATCAATGCCACTGACATGGCGAACAACACGCCTTTCCTGTTCAGCCCCGAGACGTTCGATGCGCTGTGTTCCGACCTCTCGAAAGTCAGGCTCTCCGAAGCCGTTGCCGCATCAGCCGCGTTCCCGCTGGTTTTCACCCCCATCGTGCTGCAGGCGCATCAGGGCAAATGCGACTATCGGGAACCGGACTGGCTGACCGCCGCCCGCTATAACCCCGAGGCGACGGCGGCAATGCGCGCCCATGCCCGGGCGCTGGAAAGCTATACCAACCCGGACGAGGTGAAGTTTGTCAAACTGCTGGATGGCGGCATTACCGACAACTTCGGCACCACCGGACTTGCCGTCGAACGTGCCCGCGCGCAGGTGCCTTTCGCGCCCCTGACGCCCGAGGAAGCGGTCAAGCTGAAACGGATGCTGTTTCTGGTCGCCAATGCCGGGGTCGAAGAGGATTACGACTGGACCCAAAGCGTTGCGGGTCCGGGCGGGGTGAATCTGGGAATGTCGATTGCCTCCAGCGCGATGGCCGCTGCCTCACGGTCCGGTTACGATTCGATGCGGGGCGAGTTGCGTCTATGGGAAAGCGAGCTGATCGAATGGCGCTGCGCCTTGCCGCTGGCCGAGGTGCGCAGGCTGCGCGGTTCGGCGGACGGCTGGGACTGCAAGGACGTCAAGCTTTTTGTCGGTGAGGCCAGCTTTGCCAGCCTGTCAACTGACATGCGGGACAAGCTAAACGAGGTCCCGACCCGGCTGAAGCTGCCAGCGGGCGATGTGGACATGGTGATCGAAGCCGGACGAATGGCCACGCGGTTGACGCCGGAATTCAACGGTTTCCTGGCGTCCCTGTCTGACAATGCGGTGGAGGGCCGGATTGATGCAGGCATAGCGGCGGGCGGCCGACGGGTCGTGCCAGTCGCGGACTGACCGGAGGGTGTCTAAAATTTTTCGCGAAAAATTTTAGACGGCAACGGGGGGATGACAAATCTGGTCATGCGGAAACGGGGCCTTGCTCGGTTTGCGCCCACCGCTATCCTTGGCGCATGATGCGCAATATTTCGGTAGCCCTTCTTTCCACCCTTGGCCTTCTGGCGGCTCCTGCGGCCTTTGCTGACGTTCGCGCCGTTCTGGTCGGCGTTGGCGACTATCTGACCCTTGATGCCGATCTGAAAGGCCCCACGAACGACGTGCGCCTGATGGTGGAAACCCTGGTCGCGCGCGGGGTTGATCCGGGTTTCATGACCGTCCTGACTGGTGATCCGGCCGGTCTGCCGGAGGGGGCCGCAACTGCCCAACCGCTTCGCACCGAAATCCTTGCAGCGCTTGAGGCCGCCGCCAAAGCCTCGGTCAAAGGTGACACCGTGATCTTCTATTTCTCGGGTCACGGCGCGCAGGCGCCGGACATGTCGGGGGATGAAGGCGGTGGCTATGACGAGATCCTTTTGCCCGCCGATGCCGCAGGCTGGAAGGGCGCGATCGGGGCTGTTGAGAACGCGATTCTGGATGACGAGTTGCAGGCCTGGGCACAAGGCGCACTGTCGCGCGGGGTCAAGGTCGTAGGCCTGATCGACGCCTGCCATTCGGCAACCGGCTTTCGTGCCGTTGGCGGCGAAGGCGTGGCGCGCGTGGTGGATGAAGACCTGCTTGGCATTCCCGACGATGTCGCCTCTGTGGCAGGCGACCCGTTGCCCGCGCTAAGCGGCGATTTCGTTTTCCTTTACTCCTCGCAGTCCGATCAGCGGTCCTTTGAATACCCGCTTGCCGATGGCACCACTTGGCATGGCGAGTTTTCCCTGCGTCTGGCGCAGACCCTGCGTGACACGCCGGACGCCAGCTGGGCGCAGGTACTTGCCGCGACGACCGAGGCGATGGTGCAAGGTCCGGCCCGGCAGATGCCAGAGGGCGAAGGAACCTTGCTGGAAACGCAGGTTTTCGGTCAGGGCAGTGGTATCGCCCGGATGGCTGTTCAAGACGGAAAGCTGACGGCGGGGCTGTTGCACGGGCTTGCCGCAGGAGCCGAGATGGCGGTCTTTGCCGACCCTTCCGGGGGCGAGGCGCTAGCGGCCCTGCCCCTTGGTGACGTCACGGCGCGGGAAGCTGTCTTCGCGGGCGACCTTCCGGAGGGTGCGCTTTGGGCTGAGCTAGTTGCCGCCCCGCCGCCGCCGCCCCTGACACTTGCCGCCCCGGTTCGGGCGGATGCAACCGACGGCTTTGACTATGCTGACTGGATTGCAGCCTTGCCACCCGGCGGGCCCTCTGCCGATCTTGTGCCGATCCTGACCGGTGGTCTGGTGGCCCTTGCCGGTGCTGATGGCGTGCTGGACCCCGAAGGGCCGGGATCAACCCCCCGGATCGAACCCGAACCGGGCGAGACCCCGGCTCAGGCGGTTGACCGGGTTCTGGCGCAGGCCGCACATGGCCTGAGGCTGCGCGATGTGCTGGCCGGGGCGACCGGGCGCAGCTTGACCGGCAAGGCAGCCATCACCATGAGCGTCGCGCGTCGCGCAGATACGGGCGGCTGCACTGCGGTAGCCGAGGCGGTGCCGTTTGACCCCGCGAAAGGCGTGGCACCCTGTGATCAGATCTGGCTGACGCTGACCAATACGGGCGGCAAGGCGCAGGATGTCAGCGTGCTTTACTTTTCGGCTGATTTTCTAGTGCAGCCAATCTGGCCGTTTCAAAACCTGTCAAACCGGCTTGCTCCCGGCGAAAGCACCATGGTCGGCATGCAGGTTGTGGCCGGCAACACCGCCGGGCTGGAGGAAATCTGGGTGCTGGCGGTACCGGTCGACCCGGACGCCGCCCGGGTTGATCTGACCGGCCTTGCCGCGCAGGACACGACACGCGACCTTGCCGGGGCCGACCCGATGACCCTTTGGCTGGAAGACCGCCTGACCGACCAAGAAACCGCCCAGCGCGGCTTTACCCTGAAACCCGCCCCGCTGACGATGCTTCGTCAGGTGGTGCGCCTGAAACCCCCGGCCGATGGGCCTGCGACTTCCAAGGAGAACTGAAATGATACGAAAGTTGTCGATCCTGCTTGCTGTTGCCATAGCCGCACCGGCCGCCGGTGCGTTTGAGCTTTTCTTTGACACCTACGAAGGCGGCGTGAAAGCCCCGACCGGGCCATATGAGGACGCCAAGTCGGGCGAGAAGGGCAAACGCGGGGCGGCAGCCGCTGAAGCGGGCGCCAAGGTGATCGGCGGTCAGGTTGCGGCAGAGGGGGCCTGGCCATGGCAAGTGGCGCTGATGGTCGGTGGCACGCAGGTTGGCACGGATACGCAGTTCTGTGGCGGCTCGCTGGTTCTGGACCAGTGGGTGCTGACGGCGGCGCATTGCGTGCATATGGCGGGACAGGATGGAACCTTCTCCGACCTTGCGCCGCAAGAGCTTGCCATTCTTGTCGGGACCAACACTCTGGCCCCGGGGTCAGGCGATCTGATCGAGGTCGAGGCGATCTTTCGTCACCCGTCCTATTCCGGTGACCAGTTCGACTTCGACATCGCCTTGGTCAAACTTGTCCGCCCGCCGCAGGTGCCCTATCAGACGGTCGAAGTGCCGGATGCCGAATATGGCGACATCCTGAACCAGCAAGGCGTGACCACCATCGTCACCGGCTGGGGCCTGCAGGAAGGAGCTGCCCCGTCACCTGAATTGCGGCAGGCTGAAATTCAGGTGCTGGACCGCGATCTGTGCAACACTGCGATGATGGAAGCCCGGGCCGAAGATGCCGCAGAGGGCTTTGGCTATGCGATCCAGACTCTGGGCGTGACCGATCAGGATGCCTACGCGATCTGGGACGATCTTGTCGCCCGCGCGCCAAAGCCTGTCAGCGAAAACATGATCTGCTCGGGCACGTTCGAGGGTGGCAAGACCAGCTGCAACGGTGACAGCGGCGGTCCCTTGGTCGTGCCGGTCGAAGATGGCCGCTATATTCAGGCCGGGATCGTCAGCTGGGGGCTTAGCGCGGTGTCGGGCTATGGCTGCGAGGAAACCGCGCTCTTCTCAGCCTATACCAACATCTCGAAGTTCGTGCCCTGGCTGAACGAGGTGATTGCCGCGAACCCCTGATCTGACGGTCATGAGGCAAAGGCCCCGGGGGAAACTCCGGGGCCTTTGTCATTGGGCGGGCAGCGCCGTTCATGGCCAAAGGAAAAGGCCCGCAACTTGCGCTGCGGGCCTTTGGCAATGGGCGGGGTAAAAGATCAGTTGGTCAGGAGATAATAGCTGTTGCGCGACGAACCCATGTTCTGGACTGTGACATAGAAATAGCCGTCCCAGGACGGGGTCCAGTCGCAATAGATGCGGTCCGACCAGCTGACGTCATAGCAGATCACGTTGCCATTCTCGTCGGTCACCGCGACATCCAGATCGGCATCGCCGTCCCCGGCAACCGCGATTTCGGCATAGGAGTTGCCGTAGAACGGCATTTCCCAGACATCAGTCTGACCAGCTGGCAGGCGCGACAGCCATTCCACCGCGCCACCGATCCGCCCGCGTGAGCCTTCGGCCATGGCGTCTTCGATCAGCCCGATCAGCACTTCGTCTCCGGCGGCAAGTTCAAGCGCCTTGGCGAACATCGCTTCGGCAGTGACCGGGGCGTCAGATGCGCCGTTGTCTTCCGAAGTGATCTTGGACAAGGTCACGACTGAAGCCGTCCGGCCAGCATCGGCCATCATAGCTTCGGGCAGCTTCGGGGCGCCAGCCGGGAAAGCGCCCCTTTTCAGCAGATCTTCTTCTTCAAAGATGATCGTCGCGGGGTCGAGTTTACCCGCAGTGCCTTCGGTCACTTCGACCGAGGCAGCAAGCTTGGCCGCAGCAAGGACGGTGAGCGCATCTCCTTGGGCAACGCCAAGGGCGTAAAGTTCCTGCGCCAGGTTCATCGTGGCAGGTCCGCCCGAGGCAGCACCTTCGGCGGTCGCGCCGACGTTCATGCCGGACTTGTCCTGTGCAAGGACGGGAAGGGTCAGCGCCACCAGTGCCGTCGTGGCAAGCGCAAGAGAAACGGATTTCAGCTTCATGACTGGTCCTGTGGGTTGACCGTCCCGACATGGGACGGAGTGGCCGCATCATCGCAGGCATTCAAGGGCCTGAGAAGAGGACATGCCGTGACAAATTCCGTCATCCGAATCAGTTCCCGATCAGCCGATAGCTGTTTTCGACCGCGCCTGCGTTCTGAACGGTTACCACAAAGAAGCCGTTGCGCGCCGGGGTGAAGCGGCAAAGGCCGGGTGTGATGCCTGGCGGCAGCGTGCAGACCGGATTGCCACCCTCATCGATGACCGAAAGTGCCAATGGGCTGTCCCCGTCGCCAATCAGCCCGATCTCGGACAGAACCGAACCGGACAGCGGCATTCTCCAACTGTCGACTTGTGCCTGACCAAGGCTTGAGAGCGCGACAACGGCGGTTTCCACATCCCCTTGCGGTAGCTGGGCGTCAAGATCGTAGACCAAATCCTGCAGGTCGGGATCTTCGCCCGCTAGGCCCTGGACGATCTGGATGGCATGATCGCTGGCCGGGTCAGGGGTTGCGCTGCGGCCTGTGGGATTATCGGTGGAAACTTCGCCGGTTGTGGTCTTTTCCCAAGCGCTTGGCGTGCGGATGCTGACACCACGGGCAAGCCGGATTGCCGCAAGAAGCAGGATAGTGTCGCCGTTTTCCAGCGCCATTTCATAGGCCTGTTGTGCCAGGATCAGCCGTGTTGCGGCCCCTGCCGCGCCGGTCGTGTTCGTGGTCAGGTTCGCGTCCTCGGCCCAAGCGGCAAAGGGCGACAGGGCCAGCAAAAGGATTACGGTCGGGGGCAAAGCAGCGCGGGGCATCGGCGGGCAATCCTTGGCTTCACCCCACTGTCGCAAAGCCGGTTGCAGGGGGCAAGTGCGGAAAGCTTTCCGCCCCCGGCGTTTCGCGCTAGCACATGGAAAACGGAGACACCAATGCGCGAAATTCTGGGGCGGCTTCTGGCCTTTGACACGGTAAGTTCGAACCCCAACATGGCACTCATGACCTATGTGAAAGGTCTGCTTGAGGGTGCAGGTCTGCGCGTCACGCTGGTGCCCGATGCAGGTGGCGGCAAGGCGAACCTTTTCGCTTCGACCGGGCCGGAAGGCGTCGGCGGCGTGATGCTGTCGGGGCATACAGACGTGGTGCCTGTCGAAGGGCAGGTCTGGACCAAGCCACCCTTTGTGCTGACCGAAGAAGATGGCCGCATCTACGGGCGTGGGGCTGCGGACATGAAGGGCTTTGTCGCCTGCGCCATTGCCGCGATGCTGTCGGCGGCGCGGCAGCCGCTGAAGGTGCCGCTGCATCTGGCACTGTCTTATGACGAGGAAATCGGCTGCATGGGGGTGCGCAGCTTGATCGACCTGTTGGAAAAGGCTCCGGTCCGGCCCCGGTTCTGCATCGTGGGGGAACCAACCGGCATGCAGGTCGCGACCGGCCACAAGGGCAAGGTGGCGCTGCGCGCCACTTGCTTCGGGCGCGAGGGGCATTCGGCACTGGCCCCGATGGCGTTGAATGCGCTGCATCTGGCAGCGGATTTTCTGGGTGCGGTGCGCCACCTGCAAGCCGAGGTTGCGGCCACCGGATTGAACGACGACGACTATGACGTGCCCTATACCACGCTGCACGTCGGCAAGATGTCCGGCGGCATTCAGGTCAATATCGTCCCGAACCATGCCACGCTGGACTTTGAAATCCGCGCGTTGGCCGGTGAGGATGTCGCAGGCCTTATCGCCCGGCTGGAGACAGAGGCCGAAGCCATCACCGCACCCCTGCGCACCGCTTTCCCCGAAGCCGCGATCCGGATCGACCGGCTATGGGACTATCCCGGCCTTGGCACCCCGCCCGACGCCGAGGTGGTGCGTTTCGTCAAGGGTCTGACCGGGGCGAACGGCACGATGAAGGTCGCTTTTGGCACCGAAGGCGGGCTGTTTGACCAGCGGCTTGGCGTGCCAACGGTGATCTGCGGGCCAGGCTCGATGGCGCAAGGTCATAAGCCGGATGAATATGTGACCATGGAACAGATTGACCGATGTCAGGCGATGCTGGCGGCGCTGGTCCAGAAGCTTGCGGCGGGCTTCTGACCAGATTGTCACCGGTTAAGTGGGTCGCCGACCAACAAGCGTGATGCCGTTTTCAACAAGATATTCGCCGACTTCCGTCTGGTGCTGACGAACCACCTCATACAGCCAGTCGCGAAAGGCGGTCTCTGCGGCAGTCGGCCTTGCGCCCGTGCGCAGGAAAATCGAATAGCACTGGCTGCTCTCCAACCCAAACCGGAATGGCAGGACCAGACGTCCGGCCCGGATCGCGGGAAAGGCCAGAATGGAATCGCCGATGGTGATGCCGCCACCCGACATCGCCGTCGACAGGCACAGCGAGGTTTCGTTGAAATGCGTGATGTGGCGGGCGGTCCCGGGATGGCGCAGGCCGGTTTGCTGAAACCAGTCGTCCCAGACGTCGTAATTCCCGTCGATCAGCAACTGCGCGTCCACCAGATCTCCGGCATTGCTGACATGCTGCGTCGCATAGTCAGGTGTGCAGACCGTCAGGTCATACCAATGGCACAGCACATCCTCGCGCAGGCCGGGATAGCTCCTTGCGGCGTGAGGGCCGTAAAAGATGCGAAAGTTGAAGTCCTCATCCTCGCGCAGCCTGCCATTGCGTTCGGCGACGACCTCGACCGATACCCCGGGATTGCGCACCAGAAACTGGCCGATATGCCCGGCCAGAAAGGATGACGCAAAGTCCCGGTCCACCAGAATGCGGATGACATTGGCGGCGGCATTTCCCCGTGCCAGCCGGTTGGCTTCAGCCGCGATCTGATCAAAGGCCTGCCCGACGCTGAGACTTAACTCTTGCCCCGCCAGGGTAAGCCGGACCGTGTTGCCGAACCGGTCCATCAAGGTGCATTTCAGCATCTGCTCCAGCAGCTTGATCTGTTTGCTGATCGCCGGCCGCGTGACCCCCTGTTCGGCTGCGGCGGCAGTCAGCGAGCCATTTCTGGCCGCTGCGTCAAAGGCGCGAAGGGCGGTCAAGGGCAGTCTGTTGCGCATTCGCAGCATCCATTGGGAAACTTCAGGTTACCCTTATGTAACATTAATGATTCTGCAAACCCGGCCTGCGTGCCTAACACTGGGGGTGCACGCCGGACCAACGGCGAAGATCGCACCACCCAAGGAGATGCCTTTGACCCTGCCGATCAAATTTTCGCCAACCGGCCCCGATGGCTGGATGCAAAAGCCGGATGTGCCGCAGGAGACGGCCAAATTCATCGACGGGCTGCCGATGGGCAATGACCACGTCTATTTCGACCGGGCAAACCCGAAGTTTCGCACCGGAATCTGGCGGTCTCAGCCCTATACCGAATGGTATGACAGCTATGCCGCCGACGAATTCATGTATGTGCTGGAAGGCGAAGTGACGCTGGAAAGCGACGGGTTTTCGGAGACCTATCGTGCGGGGGATGCATTCTTCGTACCCAAGGGCTTTACCGGCTACTGGCGCCAGACCCAGCCGATGCTGAAGTACTATGTCATCATCGAATAATCCCATGGATGCGGAAACCCATGACTATGTGATCATCGGCGCCGGTTCCGCCGGAAGCGTTCTGGCGCGGCGGCTGTCGGAAGACCCCGGCGTGCGGGTGTTGGTGCTGGAGGCGGGCGGCAGCGACCGGTCGGTGATCGTGGCGATGCCCGCTGCCCTGACCATGCCGATGAACACAAGGCGCTTCAACTGGGGCATGACCACGGAACCCGAACCCGGGCTGAACGGTCGCCGCATCAACCTGCCGCGCGGCAAGGGGATGGGCGGGTCGTCGTCGATTAACGGCATGTGCTATGTGCGCGGCAATCCGATGGACTACGAATTGTGGAGCGCCAAGGGTGCAACCGGATGGCACTGGGCCAATGTGCTGCCCTATTTTCAGAAGGCGGAAACGGTTCGGGGGGGCGGGCCGTTGCGCGGCACCGATGGACCACTACAGGTCACACGGGGGACCGAAGCCAACCCGCTTTACCACGCCTTTGTCGATGCCGCCGTGCAGGCAGGCTATGCCCGCAGCGCCAATATGAACGAAATCCAGCACGAAGGCTTTGGCCCGATGGAGATGACGGTCGGTGATGGGCTACGCTGCAGCGCTTCGAAAGCGTATCTGCGACCGGCACTGAAGCAGGCGAATGTGCGGCTGGTGACCAAGGCCACGGTTACGCGGATCCTGTTTGACGGCAAGACCGCCGTCGGCGTCGAATACCTGCGCCACGGCAAAACCTGCGTGGTGCGCGCGGCGCGCGAAGTGATCCTGAGCGCGGGGTCGATCATGTCGCCGGTGATCCTGAAACGCTCCGGGATCGGGCCAGCGGCCGAGCTGACGCAGCATGGCATTCCGGTGATCCTCGCCAGCGAAGGTGTCGGCGAAAACCTGATGGATCACCTGGAGCTTTATGTCCAATACGCCTGCACCAAGCCGGTTTCGCTGTTCCCGTGGATGTCGCTGCCGGGAAAGGCGGCGATCGGCCTGAAATGGCTGGCCACCCGGCGCGGCCTTGGGGCCACAAATCATTTCGAGACCGGCGGCCATATCCGCAGCCGTGCCGGTTTGGTCTATCCCGACATCCAGTTTCACTTTCTGCCGCTGGCAATTTCCTACGATGGCAAGTCACTGGCCAAGGGGCATGGCTTTCAGGTCCATGTCGGGACCAAGCGGTCCAAGAGCCGGGGCTGGGTGCGGCTGCGTGACGCCGATCCGCACAGCCTGCCGCGGGTGCAGTTCAACTACATGACGCATCCGGATGACTGGCAAGAGATGCGGGCCTGCATCCGCCTTAGCCGCGAGATATTCACTCAACCCGCGATGGCCCCCTATGCCGGACCAGAGCTTGCCCCCGGCACGGAAGCGCAATCGGACGATGCACTGGATGCCTTCATCCGCCAGAAAGTTGAAAGCGCCTATCACCCTTGTGGGACTTGCCGCATGGGCACTGATCCACTGGCGGTTGTAGACCCGGAATGCAAGGTCATAGGCCTGCGAAATCTGCGGGTTGTCGACGCCTCGATCATGCCGCAGGCGACGGCGGGGGACCTGAATGGCCCGACAATCATGCTGGCCGAACGCGCCGCAGACATCATCCGGCAAAAACTCTTGCCAGAAGCCATGGACGCTCCGTTAATGGCAGCCAACGACTGGCGGGAACAGCAAAGATCACCTTCGATTGACCGGGACTACGCAGGCGAGAGGCTGGAGCTATCCGGCATCCTCGCATCTGAAATGACACAATAAGAAACCGACAGGGAGATGACGATGACGAAAACCAAGCGCTTTGGCCTTCTGGCCGCGGCACTGACCGCAGTTTCACTGACCGCACCTTCCATTCTGGTAGCGGATGTGCCGGAATCCCCCGATCCGATCCGGATCGCGGTCAACGAATGGACCGGTCAGGTCCTGTCCGCGACCATCGCGGGCGAGGTGCTGAAAAAGATGGGCTACAACGTCGAGATGGTGATTGCCGGCGCGCTGCCGCAGCTTGCCGCCATCGCCGAGGGCGAAATCGACATGAACCCCGAGATGTGGGACAACAGCGTGACCGACGCCTACACCAATGGCGTCGTCTCGGGCGATATCGTGGTACCGGGCCCCCTGGGGCTGGAGCCGCGCGAAGGCTGGGTCTATCCGCCCTACATGGAGGAACTCTGCCCCGGCCTGCCCAGCTATCAGGCGCTTTACGATTGTGCCCAAGCCTTTGGCACTGCCGAGACCTTCCCCAACGGTCGCCTGGTTGGCTATCCGGCCGACTGGGGAACCCGCGATGCTGACGTCGTGGCCGCCATCGGCCTGCCGTTCAACGTGGTGCCGGGCGGCAGCGAAGGCGCAATGCTCGCCGAGTTGAAAGGCGCGATTGCCGCCAAGGAACCGATCCTGATGATGTTCTGGCAACCGCACTGGATCTTTGCCGAAGAAGAGCTGAACTGGGTCGAATGGAACGCGATCGAAGGCGAATGCATCGAGGAAACCCAGGTCAAGGACACCGCCTGCGGCTTTGCTCAGGCCAATGTCCTGAAGATCCAGGGCCGTGACTTTGCGACGAAGTGGCCTGCCGCTTCCGCCATGATGGCCAAATTCACCCTGAGCAATGCCGAGCACAATGCCATGATCCTTGAAGTTGATCAGAAGGGTCGCACAGCCGAAGAAGTGGCTCTGGAATGGGTGGCGAATAATGAGGCCGTCTGGATGGCCTGGACCAAGTAATCGTCGAACCATTGATCCGGGCCGCGGATTTGGCCCGGATCAATACACCAGCTGCACCCTGTGCATGCTGGACCTGCCATTCCTACAAGGACGGTGACCATGCCCGGCGACGTAAAGCTATCGTGCCGCAACTTGTGGAAAGTCTACGGCCCGAATCCCGGTCAGTTCTTCGCGGCCCAAGGCGCAACGGATGGGGCCGGTTCACTTGCGGCCCGGATGCGGGAAGCCCGCCACATCCCGGCTGCCATCGATGTCGGTTTTGATGTCCATGTCGGCGAGACCTTTGTCATCATGGGGCTTTCCGGCTCGGGCAAGTCGACGGTGGTCCGCTGTCTGTCCCGGCTGATTGACCCTGAACATGGCCAGGTCCTGCTGGATGGCGAGGATCTTCTGGCCAAGACCAGCCGCGAGCTGATCGACATCCGGCGCCACAAGATCGGCATGGTGTTTCAGAACTTCGGCCTCTTGCCGCATCTGAACGTGATCGACAACATCGCCTTTCCGCTGAAACTGCAGGGCCTGCCCGTCGATGCGCAGCGCGAGCGTGCCGCGCATGTGATCGAGCTTGTCGGCCTGACCGGTCGCGAAAACGCCTATCCGCGCCAACTTTCGGGCGGGCAGCAGCAGCGCGTGGGAATCGCCCGCTCGCTGGCCGTCGAGCCTGAGCTTTGGTTGCTGGACGAACCGTTCAGTGCGCTTGACCCGCTGATCCGGCGGCAGATGCAGGACGAATTCATCCGCATCCAGCGGGTGCTGCGAAAGTCCATCGTCTTCATCACTCATGACTTCATGGAGGCGCTGCGCATCGCCGACCGGATGGCGATCATGCGCGATGGCAAGATCGTGCAGATCGGAACCCCGGAAGAGCTGATCCTGAACCCGGCCGACGATTACGTCGCCCAGTTCACCGGCGAGGTGCCAAGGATAAAGATCCTGCGGGCCGGTCAGTGCGCCGAACTCCTCGTCAATCGTCCCGAACCGCTGCCGAGGGTCGGCCCTGAAACCCGCATCGGGGGAATGCTGAGACTTCTGGCCGAGCATCCGTTCGGCATCGACGTGATCGGTGAAGGCGGAGACTACCTCGGCACCGTGACCGCGACGACGTTGATCCGCACCTTGGCCAAGTCCGAGAGCGCCGATGAGTGACCGGCAAGGCACCTCGGGCGCAAGACGGTGGCCGGTGACGGTCTGGGCGGCGCTGCTGGTGCTGGTCCTTGGTCTGGCGCTGGCCCAATTGCGCTATCCCGGGCTGCACAGCTTTCCCGCCAGCTGGACGCTGCCGATGACGGATTGGCTGAACATCCTGATGGAATGGTTCGTCGATCTGACCAAGCCGTTCTTCCGGGCCATTTCCTGGCTTATGGGATTTCCGATGCGGTGGGTGGCCGACCTTCTGGCCTGGTTGCCCTGGTCGGTTTTCATGGTCGTGGCGGTCCTGATCGCGCACCGGGCGGGCCGCTGGCCGCTGGCGGTCTTTACCGGTGGCGCGCTGCTTTACGTTCTGGTCATGGGGCTTTGGCCCGACACGATGAACTCGCTTGCCTTGGTTGCTGTTTCGGTTCCCCTTGCTGTCGGTATGGGCTTTGGCCTGGGCGTTGCGGGGTTCTTCTCGCCCCGGGTCGAACGCTTTCTGACCCCTTTGATGGACATCACCCAGACGGTCCCTGCATTCGCCTATCTGTTGCCGATCCTGCTGCTGTTCGGCTTTGGCCCGGTGGTCGGCCTGATCGCCGGGGTGATCTTTGCCTTTCCGCCGATGGTCAAGAACACCATCGTCGGCTTGCGTGAGGTGCCGTCCGACATCATCGAAAGCGGTCTGATGTCGGGGGCGACACCTGCGCAACTGTTCTTTCTGGTGCGCTGCCGGGCCGGGTTGCGGCAGATCCTTCTGGGCGTGAACCAGACCACGATGGCTGCGCTCAGCATGATCATCATCGCCTCGATCATCGGCGGGTCGGAAGACATCGGCTGGCGGGTGCTGTCTACCCTGCGCAAGGCGGAATTCGGTGAAAGTCTGATAGCCGGGATCGTGATCGCGCTGATGGCGATGGTGCTGGACCGGATCACCCACGGCCTTGCCGTCCGCGAGCCGGACATGCTGCAGGATCGGGGATTTGTGCAGCGCAACCGCTTTGGCCTGACCGTTCTGGCGGCAGCCTTTGTGACCAGTCTGGCGGCACAGGTCCTGCCAGCGCTGCAGGTCTGGCCGGAAAACTGGACCCTTGACCCTTCCTCCATGCTTAACACCTGGATCGAGGGCTTTGTGGTCGCAGCCAAGCCGGTGCTTGATACCGTCAAGAACTTTGTGATCTTCACCCTGATCCTGCCGTTGAAGATCGGCCTTCTGAATGTCGTTGGTCCCTTTACCTGGGGGTTCACCGCGACTGGCTGGCATGCGGCCGGTTATGTGGTGTTGGTGCTGGGTCTGGCGGGATACGCCATGCGGCAGGGCCGGACCGGGGTGGCTATTGCGGGACTAAGCTTTGGTCTGATCCTGTTTTTCGGGCTGACGAACCTGACCTGGCCCGGGGCAAGCCTGCTGCTGGTCTGGTTCGGCTATCGCTCGGGCGGCATGCGGCTGGGGCTTTGGACGGCGGCGGCGCTGGGGTTCATTCTTGTCTCGGGCAGCTACGACAAGGCGGTGCTGTCGGTCCAGCTTTGCGGGCTGGCCATTCTGGTCTCGTTCCTTGTTGGCAGCGCGCTTGGCGTTCTGGCGGCCGAGAGTGAGTGGTTCTCACGCCTGATGCGACCGATCAACGACACGCTGCAGACCATGCCGCCCTTCGTCCTGCTGATCCCGATCATCATGATCTTCAAGATCGGTGAGTTTTCGGCTCTGCTGGCGATCATCTCTTACGCCATCGTCGCGCCGATCCGTTACACCGAATACGGTATCCGCAACGTCCCGAAAGAGGTCGTCGAAGCCTCGACCAGCCTTGGCTGCACGCGCTGGCAGCTTTTGTGGCGGGTAAAGATCCCGTTGGCGATGCCGAACATCATGCTTGGCCTCAATCAGGCGATCATGTTCGGGATCTCGATGCTGGTGATCACGGCGCTGGTCGGCACGGATGAATTGGGACAGGTCATCTACATCGGGCTGTCAAAGGGCAATTTCGGGATTGGCTTTCTGGCGGGCATCGCGATGGCCGTCATAGCGATACTGGCAGACCAGTTCTGCCGCGCATGGCAAAGGCGCATCGAGGCCGGATTAAGCGGAGCAGTTTCATGAAGATCATCTATTCGGACGCGCATCAGGGTCATGCCGGGGCAATGGAACTTCGGCGAGAGGTGTTTGTGCCAATGGCCGAATGTCCCGAGCGGATGGCGGCCATCCTTGCGGCGCTTGCGGGCGCCGGTTTCGACGATCCGCTGGCACCGGACACGTTTGGCCTTGAGGAAGCAGGACGCATCCACGACCCCGATTTCCTGCGGTTTCTGGAAACCGCCTATCCGATGTGGCTTGAGCGGCATGGCCCCGGAACAACGGCCTTCGCCCGCACGTTTGGTATGCGCGGCATGGCGCAGAAGCCGCGGATGGACAACGTCGATGCCATGCTGTCGGCCTATACCTTCGACATCTTCGCGCCGATTGTCGCGGGAACCTGGACCGCCATCCGCTCGGCGCTGGATGTGGCCCTGACTGGTGCCAGTCTGATTCAGGCCGGGGCACCTTCGGTGTTTTCGCTGTGCCGTCCACCCGGCCACCATGCTTCGGGCGATCTGGCCGGGGGGTATTGCTATCTGAACAATGCTGCCATCGCCGCGCAGAACTTTCTTGATCGCGGCGCTTCGCGTGTGGCGATACTGGACATCGACTATCACCACGGCAACGGCACCCAGCGGATCTTCTACGACCGGGATGACGTGCTGTTCGTCTCACTGCACGGCCGACCCGAGGAAGAATACCCCTTCCTCCTCGGCTTTTCCGATGAGACGGGCCATGGCGCGGGCGAGGGGTTCAACCTGAACCTGCCGATGCCGCCCGGCACCCGGATCGACACCTACATGACCGCCATGGAAACCGCCGCCGCCCGCATTGCCGCCTTCGCGCCGGACGTGCTGGTATTGTCGCTGGGCGTTGATACCTTCGACGGGGATCCGGTCGGGGGCTTCTGCCTGCAGACCCCCGACTACCTGCGGCTGGGCCAGGTCGTTGCTAAGTTGGGTCTGCCCACCCATTTCGTGATGGAAGGCGGCTACTCGGTCGCGGCGCTGGGCCAGAACGTAAGCAACGTCCTGACCGGATATCTGCAGCGCTAGGGCGCAAAGGGGGATTGTCGGATGGCCTATCAAACGAATGCCATGGTCATGCTGGGCGCAGGCGGGCCAGAGGTGATGCAGTTTCAGCCGCATGACTTGCCGTGGGACCCGCAAGGGTCCGAGGTGCTGGTTCGGCTGGCCGCAGCTGGGGTGAACCCGGCCGACACCTTCTTTCGCAGCCTTGGCCCCTATATCGGCGAGGCGCAGGGTTGTGTTCTGGGCCATGACGGAGCGGGCCACGTCGAGGCAGTTGGCGCCGGGGCCACGGGGTTTGCGCCGGGCGACAGGGTCTGCTTTTGCCACGGCGGTGTCGGTGGTGCTGCGGGCACCTATGCCGAGCATGCAGTGGTTCCGGCTGAATGCTTGGTCAAGGTCCCGGATGCCGTCGCGCTGGAGGATGCCGCCGCCATCGCCTTGGTCTTCATCACCGGCTGGGAGGCGATGGTCGAACGCGCCGGCGTCGGCAAAGGCGATATGGTTCTGATCCACGGCGGTGCGGGCGGCACCGGGCAAATGGCCACTCAGATCGCCCGCGCCATGGGCGCCCGGGTGGCGACCACGGTCAGCTCAGCCGAAAAGGCGGCGCTGTCGATAGCCGCCGGGGCAGAGCGCACGATCAATTACAGGGACGAGGATTTCGTTCAGGCGGTCATGGACTGGACTGCAGGACAGGGCACCCGGGCAGTACTCGACAACATCGGCGGCGATGGTTTCCAAAGCAGCCTCAGGGTCCTGCAACCGTATGGGCAGATGGTCACCCTGATGGGCACCCCCGGTGATCTGGAAGACGGCACGGCCTATAACGCCAATCTGACCATCCACAACGTGATGATGCTGACCCCGATGTGGAAGGGCCTAAAGCCCCATCTGCGGCGTCAGGCCGATATCTTGCGCCGCGCCATGGACTGGCTGGCGGATGGAACCGTCTTCGTGCGGATCCAGGCTCGGTTCCCGCTGACACAGGCGGCAGAAGCCCACCGCAGCCTTGAAGCTGCGGGTGGCAGCGGCAAGATCATTCTGACGATGCAAGCCAAATGAACCACGGGGCAAGGCAATGACCGACCATGAGGCAAAACCCAGAACCATTGCCGAGGAAATGGCCGCCGGACGCCGGAACACTCCGGATTTCGCATGGCCAACGGTGGCGCTTTTCACCGGGCTGTTCGCAATCTTCGGCCTGTCGCTTTGGGCCGCGCTTACCGGGCGGATCAGCTATGGCCTTGGCGCGCTGATCAACACCGGGTTCATCTACGGGCTTTACACGATCGTCCACGAAGCCATTCACGGCAACATCAGCCTTAAACGAAAGAACCTGCGCTGGCTGGATCTGTGGATCGGGACCGCCGCCTGCGTTCCGCTGTGGCTGTTCTACTTTCCCCATCTAAAGCAGCACATGGTCCATCACACCAAGGCCAACACCGACGACGACCCCGACATCTATGCGCGCGGCAGTTTTCGGGGCTGGCTTTTCCTGCGCTTGCCTATGGCGCTGCTGAAATACTTCAGCCCGCTGCAGCTTTATCGTGACTGCAGGCGCTATCAGGTTCCGGCCCGTCAGGTCACCATCACCTACATCACCTTTGCCCTGCAAAGCGTGGTCCTGCTGGGGTTGATCCTTGCCGGCTTCTGGCGCGAGGTGCTGGTCTTGTGGTTCGTTCCGTGGTGGCTTGGCCAGACGATCATGCTGACCTTCTTCACCTGGACACCGCACCACGCGCATCGCGATACGGGTCGCTACCGCGACACCCGCGAATCGCTGTTTCCCGGGGCAAATCTTCTGCTTCTGGGGCAGAACCATCACCTGATCCATCACATGATGCCGGGTGTCCCGTTTTACCGCTATGATCAGACCTTCCGCGACATCCGCCCGCTGCTGGAGCAGAACGAGGCCCGGATCGAAGGCTTCTGGCCCACCACTCACAAAGGTAGCCCAAGACCATGACCAGTGATGATTTCCAGCACGCCGCCGACTGGGACTTTCCGGTGCCGATCAAATACGGACCGGGGCGCCTGCGCGAGATCGGGGTGCTTTGCCGGGGCAAGGGTCTTGGCAATCCACTGATCGTGACCGACCGCGCCACCGCCCGCCTGCCGTTTGTCGACGCGCTGCGCGGTCACCTGGCCGGGGCGGGCCTGCGTCACGGCAGCTTTACCGACGTGTCGCCCAATCCGACCGATGTCGAGGTGATGGCGGGCAAGGTGGCATTTCTTGCCGGGGGACATGACGGCATCATCGCATTGGGCGGCGGGTCGGGGATGGATGCGGGCAAGGCGATCAGTCTGGTGCTGAAGTCGGACCGCGATCTTTGGGACTTCGACTACAACGTCCCCCCGCCGTCCGAGTTGGGGAAAGCGGATTTCGTCCCGTTGTTGTGCGTGCCGACCACCTCGGGCACCGGGGCCGAGACGGAAAGCACCGCGATGGTCACCGACACAAGGCGGCAGATCAAAGGCTGCGTCTGGCATCCGGCGCAAAAGCCCTTTGCCGTCCTGCTGGACCCGGAACTTACCATTGGCTTGCCGCGCAACCTGACAGCCTGGACTGGTTGCGATGCCTTGGTGCATGCGATCGAGGCCTATGTCGTGCCTTCGTTTCATCCGATGTGCGACGGCATTGCCTTGCAGGCGCTGGGTCTGATCTATCGGGCCTTGCCGCAGGTTCTGGACGATCCCGCAGGGGTCCCGGGGCGCGGGGCGATGCTGGTGGGGTCCTGTCTGGCGGGGGTTTCGTTTCTGAAGGGGCTTGGGATGGTGCATGCCATCAGCCACATGGTCGGGGCCGAGTTCGACACCCACCACGGGTTGACCAACGCGGTGCTGCTGCCCCTGGTCCTGCGGTTCAATGAGCAAAACATCGCGGCCAAGGTTGCGCCGATGTGTCAGGCGATGGGTTTGGCCGGGACCGATTTCGAGACGTTCCATCAGGCGGTTTGCGGCATCCTTGACCGCTGCGATATCCCGCGCAGCCTTGCCGAACTGGGGGTAACCGCCGACCGCGTTGACAGCATCGCGGCCAAGGCGATGACCGACACCGCGGCGGCCACCAACCCGCGACGGGCCAGCCTTGCCGAAGTGCGGGCCCTGATCAATGCAGCACTGGTCCGTGCCCGATGACCGGACGGGTCGCGATCATCACTGGTGGTACCACGGGCATCGGCCTTGCGTCGTCCCGCGCGCTGATCGCGTCGGGGCACCGCGTCGCCATTGGGGCAAGGCGGGCCGGTGATCCCGAGGTGCGGGCCGAGGTGATCGCCACTCTTGGGACGGACGTGATGGTCCTTGGGCTGGACGTGGCCAGTCGTGCTTCGGTTGACGGGTTCGTCGAAAAGGTGCGCCAGTCGCTGGGCGCTCCGACCATTCTGGTCAACGCCGCCGGGATCTACCGCGAGGCGTTTCTGCACGATCATGACGAAGATGCCTGGACCGACCAGATCGACATCAACCTGTCGGGCAGCTTTCGGATGATCCGCGCGGTCTTTCCCGGCATGATCGCGGCGGGCTGGGGGCGGATCGCCAACATCGCCTCGACCGCAGGCAGCAGGGGCGAACGGGGCTATGCCGCCTATTGCGCGTCCAAGGCCGGGGTGATCGGCCTGTCGAAAGCCACTGCAGTCGAAGGTGCCCCGTATGGCATTTCCTGCATCGCGATCAGCCCGACCTGGGTTGAAACCCCGATGATGGCAGCAGCTTTCAACCGTATCGCGGCCGAACGCGGCATTTCCGTCGCCGAGGCCCGCGCCGTGCTGTCGGCATCCAATCCGCAGCGTCGGATCGTGCAGCCGGACGAAATCGCGGCCATGGTGGATTTCTTTTGCTCGGACAAGGCTCCGGGGCTTACCAATGTCGATGTGCAGATCAACGCTGGCGCGGATTGGTAGGACGACGATGACCTTTACCACCCTTCGCCTGTCGGACCGTGTGTCGCTGATCCAGGAGCCCGGCGTTGCCAATTTCCTGCGCTGCAACATCTGGCATGTACGCGGGCGCGACCATGATCTGGTGATCGACACCGGCATGGGGCTTGGTCCGCTGAAGGACTGGGTCAGGCGTGAAAGCGACCGGCCGCTGAAGGCGATCTGCACCCATTGCCACTTTGACCACATGGGCAGCCTGCATGAATTCGACTGCCGCCTTGGTCACCGGGCCGAAGCCGCAATCTTTGCCGACCCCAACAGCGACGCCGTGGTCTATTCCGGCGCCTGGACGCGGATCGAAGTGGTCAACCCCACGCAACATCCTGATTTCCATCCCGAAACCTACCAGATCACCCCGGCCCCTCTGACCGGCTATCTGGACGAGGGCGATGTGCTGGACCTAGGCGATTGCGCCTTTCAGGTGCTGCATCTGCCGGGTCATTCCCCGGGCTCCATCGCGCTGTGGGACCGGAAATCCCGCACAATCTTTTCCGGTGATGCGGTCTATGACGGTGATCTTCTGGACAATCTTTACCATTCGGACCCCGAGACCTATCGCCGCACCCTCGAACGGTTGCGCCGGCTGGACGCCGAGACCTTTCACGGCGGGCATTACCCGTCTTTCGGTAAGGCGCGGCTAAACCAGATCGTCGATGACTATCTGCGGGGCGAAAAGAGCATCAGCAATGTGATGGACTGGTACCATAACCTTCTGTGGCACAGCCCTGATGTCTATGCCGAGCAGGACTGGACCGGGGTTGCCGTTGACTGACCCGCATATACAACGACGGGCGACGCTGGCGCTGTTCTTCGGGGCCTCAGTCTGGGGGCTATACTGGGTTCCCTTGCGCGAACTTGACCGCATCGGACTGGAGGGCGGCTGGGCAGTGGCCTTGTTCAACGTCTGCCCGCTTCTGATTCTGATGCCGCTGGTGATCTGGAATCGTCGCACCGCCCTGACCAACCTTGGCCCCGCGCTGTTCATCGGGGCCGCGACCGGGATCGGGCTTGGGCTTTATTCGACATCCATTGTCCTTGCCCCAGTCATCCGCATGACGATGGAGTTCTATCTGACCTCGGTGTGGTCGACGATCATCGGGGTGATCTGGTTGTCAGAGAAACTTGACCTGCGGCGGATCGTGACGGTCACAATGGGGCTTTTTGGCCTTTTCCTGCTGCTGACCGGCGGATCGGACCTGCCGGAAATGGCGCTGGGACAGGGGGATGTGATGGCAGTCGCTTCGGGCATGTTGTGGGCTTTGGGGGCCGCAGGGATGAAGCGCTGGCCCGAGGCACATGTCCTGACGACCTCGGCCTTCCAGTTTGCTTTCGCGGTTCTGACCGGGGTGCTGCTGACGCTGTTCCTGCTGTCGGTCCCGGTGCCCGAAACGGCGCAGATGATCGCGGCGCTTCCGCTGTCCTTTGCCGCATCGAACCTGCTGCTTTTGCCCAGCATTCTGGCAATCTTCTGGGCCTGCCGCGTGCTGTTCCCCGGCAGGGCGGCCATTTTGATGATGTCCGAGGCGCTGGTGGCCACTATCAGCGCGTCACTTCTGCTTCCGGAAGAAACGATGACTGGCATGCAGTGGTCGGGCGGCGCAATCGTGCTTCTGGCATGCCTTTTCGGGCGCTGACGAGACGAAAGACCAAAAGATGACCTCCGACAAATCCATGACGCCGCTGACATGCTTCACCGCCTACGACATTCGTGGTCGACTTGGCAGCGACCTGAACGAAGACATCGTCCACCGCATCGCCCGCGCCTTTGCGCAGGTGCTTGACGCGCGGCGCGTTGTCATCGGTCGCGACTGCCGCGCCTCGTCCCGGTCCTTGGCGCAGGCGGTGACCGATGGCCTTCTGGCCGCTGGGGTCCAGGTCATCGACCTTGGTCTTGCCGGAACCGAAGAGATGTATTTCGCCACCACCCATCTTGACGCCTGTGGCGGGATCGAGATCACGGCATCGCACAATCCGATCGACTTCAACGGGATGAAACTGGTCGGGCGCGGGTCGGCTCCGATTAACCCGATGACGACCATGCCAACGATCCGGGCCTTGGCGGAAAGCGGCTTGTTCCAGCCGTCGCGACCGGGTGGATCGATGACCGGGGCAGGGGACACCCAAGCGGCCTATGTCGACCGCGTGCTGTCCTTTGTCGATGTGCCCGCCCTGCGCCCGCTGCGGATTCTGGTCAACGCCGGCAATGGCGCGGCCGGGCCAACCTTTGACGCCATCGCCGCCGCCTTGTCCGCGCGCGGTGCGCCGCTTGACTTTGTGCGGCTGCATCACGACCCTGACGGCAGTTTTCCCAACGGCATCCCGAACCCACTTTTGCCGGAAAACCAACCAGTGACGGCCAATGCCGTGATTAAGGCCAATGCCGATTTCGGCGTCGCCTGGGACGGCGACTTCGACCGCTGCTTTTTCTTCGACCATGAAGGTCGGTTTGTGCCCGGCGAATATGTCGTCGGACTGCTGGCGCGGGTCTTTCTGGCCAAGGAACCGGAGGCGACCATCGTCCATGATCCGCGCGTGGTCTGGAACACGCAGGCGGTGGTGGTAGCGGCCGGAGGGCGGGCGTATGCCACGCGCACCGGGCATGCCTACTTTAAACAGGCGCTGCGCGATACCGGCGCGGTCTACGGTGGCGAGATGTCGGCGCATCACTATTTCCGCGATTTCATGGCCTGTGACAGCGGCATGATCCCCTGGCTGCTGGTGGCCGAACTGATCGGCCGCACCGGGAAAAGTCTGGCCTCGCTTCTGGCAGAGGCGCGGGCAGCCTTTCCGTCCTCGGGCGAGATAAACTTTCGCGTTGCAGACCCGGCCGATGCGATTGCAAGGGTTGAAGCAGCATTGGCGGCCCAAGCGATCACAATAGACCGACTGGACGGCTTGTCGCTCAGCTTCGCCGATTGGCGTCTGAACTTGCGATCCTCGAATACAGAACCGCTACTACGTCTTAACGTCGAGACTCGAGGCGATGAGGCTGGCCTGATTGCTCGCGTGGGGGACGTATCGCGCTTGATTTCAATCCGGAATCTTGAGCCGGCGCCTACAAGACAGAGTCTGGCCTGACCGTCCATGCGGCAGGATCAAGCGGTCGTCCTTTGGTCCTGAATGGCAAGCCTGGGATTGCTCAGGCCACCCGCTTGCCCTGCACCCAGACCCCGCGCAGCGCTGCCGCCCCGGCCACCCGCGCCACGCGGATCAGATCGCCGCGCGCGCCGACGTCCAGATGCCCACGGTCCAACAACCCCGCCGCAGCCGCCGGTGCCGAGGTGACGGTGCGGATGCCGCGCGACACATCTCCCCATAGATCACCCAACATCAGCCCGGCCGACAGCAGCGCCGAGGGCACATAGTCGGACGACACGATGTCAAGCAGGTCCGCCTCGGCCAGAGCATGGGCCGCGACATTGCCGGAGTGCGACCCGCCCCGGATCAGGTTCGGTGCACCCATCATCACCTTGATGCCCGCTTCGTGGCAGGCGCGGGCGGCCTCGACCGTCGTCGGAAACTCGGCGAAATGCGCGCCGTGGCTGGCCGAGACGATAACCTGCTCGGCGGTGGTGTCGTCGTGGCTGGCCAAAACCGCGCCAAAGCGGCGGGCCTCGGTCACGGCGGCGGCCTCATGCGCGGCACCCAGACGGGCGGACAGGGCGACCTGATCGGCGACATGGGTCTCAAATTCGCCTTCCGACAACCCGTGCTTGCCGCAGACATAGGCGCGCAACTGGGTCAGGTCGCGGAATTGGCGTTGGCCGGGCGTGTGATCCATCAGCGACAGGATGCCGATGCGGTCGTCGGGGCCGAACTTGGCAAGCTCGGCGATCAGGGTTTCAGAGCAGACCTCGGCCCGCAGGTGCAGGAAGTGGCTGATCTTCAACGCCCCCTTGGCGCGCAGGTCCAGAATCTCGTCGGCCAGTTGCCGGGCATACTCACCGTAGTTGGCCTTCTTGTTCGACACTACCGACCCGACCCGCAGGGCATCGAAAACCGTGGTGATCCCGACACTGGCCAGTTCGGCGTCATGGGCGATGATGGCGCTGGCATGGGGCCATTTCACGCGCGGGCGCGGTTCGATGTGGCGTTCAAGGTTGTCGGTGTGCAGCTCGATCAGGCCCGGCAGGACCAGATCACCCTCGCAGTCCACTGCCCCGGCGGGGACGGTGCTGCCCTCGTCGATGGCGGCAATCTGGCCCGCCACAACGCGGACAGAGCCGTGGAAGACTTCACCCGGCAGGACAAGCATGGCATTGGCAAGGATGGTCTCGGACATCGGATTAACTTTCAGATTTTGGCAGGTCGGGGTGACAGTTAAGCGTCACAACTTTGTGACAGTCGGCGGTTAGGGCAGGGGTCATGAACCAGATGCAAAGATATGCGGTCTATTACGCGCCGCGCGATGGGGACTTCAGCACCGCTGCGGCGGCATGGCTTGGGTGGGACGCTGTGGCTGGTGGCGCGGTCCCACAGCCCGAAGTGCCGGGGATCAGTGCCCTGACCGCCGAGCCCCGCAAATATGGGTTTCATGGCACGCTGAAGCCGCCGTTCCGGCTGGCTGAAGGCGTTAGTGCAGACGACCTGTCCGAGGCTGTGGCCGACCTTGCCACCCGCCTTGCGCCCGTTGAAATGCCTGGCTTGCAACTGGTTTTTCTGGACGGCTTCCTTGCCATGATCCCTGTCGGTGACACCGCCGCCCTGCTGGACCTTGCGGCACAGGTTGTCGTCGATCTTGACCCCCTGCGCGCGCCTTTGACCGAAGCCGAAATTGCACGCCGTCGCCCCGAAAGCCTGACCCCGCGCCAGCGCGAGTTGCTTGCAAGTTATGGCTATCCTTACGTTCTGGAGCAGTTTCAGTTTCACCTCACCCTGTCGGGTCGGTTGCAGGACAAGGACGCCGAAACCCTGCGCTTTGCCGCTATCCGGCATTTCGACAGCCTGTCGCCGCAGCCCTTCCGGCTGGAGGAGCTGTGCCTGTTCGGCGAAGATCAGGACGGGCGCTTTCATCTGTTGCACCGTTATCCCCTGATGGCCTGAAGCAGGCGGGCGATGCCGTCCATCGGGCTGGCATCGTTGACGATCTCGATCACAGGGCTGCCTTCGGGCAGCATTACATTGCCGCGCTGCAGCCGTGACAGGATCTCGGCCCGGGTCTCGCGGCCGCGCGTGGCCAGACGGTCGGCCAGCACCGCCACGGGCGCCGTGATGTGCAGCAAGACCAGTCCCGGAAAAGCCGCCCTGATCTCGGCAAAAGCCGCGCGTGAGCCATTCAGGACCACGTCGCGCCCCGCAGCCAGGGGGGCCAACTCGCCCCTTGGCACGCCATAGCGCAGGCCATGCGCCTGCCAGTTCAGCGCAAAGTCGCGGGCGGCAAGGCGGGCGGCAAAGACGGCCTCGGTCACGCCTTCAAAGGGTTCGCCGCCTGCGACTTCGGGCCGGGTGATGACGCGCCGCGCCCAGTGGAGGCGCGGTTCCGCCGCCACCGCTCCGGCCAGCAGCGTGTCCTTGCCCGCCCCAGAGGGACCGACGACCAGAAACAAACGGCCTTTTGGGGCCTCGTTGGTCATGCGGCGGCTTTCGGCGTGAAGGCGCGCACATCGACGACCCGGTCACATACCCGGTCGCGGGCGGCCTCGTCGTGAAAGATGCCCAGGATCGCCGCGCCGCGCGCCTTGGCCTCTTCGATCAGGGACAGCACCACCTCGCGGTTGGTGAGATCGAGGCTGGCGGTGGGCTCGTCCAGAAGCAGCGCCGGATAAGGATGGGCAAAGCCGCGCGCGATGTTGACGCGCTGCTGTTCGCCACCCGAAAATGTGGTGGGCGAAAGAGTCCACAGCCGTTCGGGGATGTTGAGCCGCGATAGCAGCGCCGCTGCCCGGTCGTGCGCATGACCAGCAGGCACGCCAAGGTTCAGTAAGGGCTCGGCCACCACATCCAGCGTCGGCACGCGCGGCACCACGCGCAGGAACTGGCTGACATAGCCCAAAGTTTCGCGGCGCAACTGGATGATCTGGCGCGGCTGCGCCTGGGCCACGTCCAGAGCCCCCACCCGGATCACGCCCGAGGCCGCAAGGTAATTTCCCCAGACCATCCGCATCAGCGTCGATTTTCCCGCCCCAGACGCTCCGATCAGCCCGACGCATTCGCCGGGGGCCACATCAAGGGCTGCCCCCGCCATCACCGGAATCACCGCGGCGCCCTGATTGTGAAGGGTAAAGCTTTTGCATAGGTCTCGAATTTCGATCATAGCCAGTGCTTCCATTTGAAGAAAAGATAGGTGCTTACAGCCGAGGTCAGCATCATGGCCAAGGCCATCGGATAGCCCATCGGATGCGCCAGTTCCGGCATATGGGCGAAGTTCATGCCGTAAGCGCTGGCAATCAGCGTGGGCGGCATGAACAACGCCGCCACCACCGACACGATCCTTACAGTGACGTTTTGCGACAGGTTGATCATGCCAAGTGTCGCATCCGAGGTCAGGGCAAGCCGCGAACCCAGAAAATCCGCGTGCACCTCAAGTGCCTGCAGATCGCGCATCAGGCCCTTTACCAAAGGACGCAGACCCGCATCAGGGCGGTCGGCAAGGGTCTGGCCAAAGAAACTGACCGCGCGTTCGACGGTCAACAGACCAAGGCGCACCCGGCCCAGAAGATCGCCTTCGCGCCCCACCCGTTCCAATGCGTCTTGTAGCATGTCGGCGCGCAAGCCCTTGGTTCCTCTTTGGTAAATGCCCGATGCCACTTCATCCAGACTCCGCCCGATGCCTTCCAGAATATCTGCCATGCGGCCAATGATTTCCTCTATCAGACCCAGAAACACCTTATCGGGCGTATCGCAGCCGGGGCCAACTTTGCCCGCGCGTTCGGGATAAGTCTCGAACGGGCGCGGCGCGTGATAGCGCAGTGTCACCAGCCGGTCAGGCGTCAGGATGAAGCAGACCGGGCCCGATGTCGGAGTCTTGGTTTGCGACAAGCCGGGCAAAACCACAGTCATGTAATCAGCCCCGCCTTCGCGATAAAGCCGGTTGGAGATTTCAATCTCTTCCATATCGGCCAGCGTGGGCGGGATGACACCCAGTCGCGCCACAGCCTCCGACTGGCTGGGCAAGGGACGGTAAAGGTCGATCCACAGCGCGGTGGCCAGATCGGCGGCTTGGTCCAGACGGGTCAGATGGCCTTCGTCGGGGCGGTAAGCGAACTGCATCCTAGACCTGCAAGACCGATGACACCAAAAGCTGGGTGTAGGCGTGCTGCGGATCATCAAGCACCTGATCGGTCAGGCCTTGTTCCACTACATGCCCGCCCTTCATCACCATCAACCGGTCGGCGAGCAGGCGCACCACAGCCAGATCATGGGTGACGATAATTGCCGAAAGCCCCATCTCGCGCACTAGGCCGCGCAAAAGGTCAAGAAGTCGCGCTTGAACGGAAACGTCAAGGCCCCCGGTCGGTTCATCCATGAACACCAGACGCGGGCCGGTCACCAGATTGCGGGCGATTTGCAGGCGTTGCTGCATGCCGCCGGAAAAGGCGCGCGGCCGGTCGTCGATACGGTCGGCGGCAATCTCGACCCGGCCCAGCCAGTCGATTGCCGTGGCGCGAATGTCGCCGTAATGCCGCGCGCCGATGGCCATGAGGCGTTCGCCGACATTGCCGCCGGCGCTGACGCCCATCCGCAGCCCGTCGCGCGGGTTCTGGTGGACAAAGGCCCAGTCGGTGCGGGCCATGCGGCGGCGCTCCGCCTCGCCCATGGTGACCGTGTCGCGCGGGCCTTGTGCAGTGTCAAAGATCACCCGGCCCGTGTCAGGGGTCAGGTGTCCGGCAAGACAGGACAGCAGCGTCGACTTGCCCGACCCGCTTTCGCCGACGATGCCCAGCACCTCCCCGGGGTAAAGGTCAAATGATACATCGGCGCAGCCGATGCGGGCACCGTAGAATTTCGACAGGCCTTGCACCTGAAACAGCGGCTGGTCGGTTAGTGTGCGGTCATGGACGGTCATTGTTCAACCTCTGACAGGGGCGTGCCAAGGCGGCCCAGATGGCCCGCTTCACGCCGTGAGCGGCAGAAATCGGTGTCCGAGCAGACGAACATCCGGTTGCCCTGATCATCGGTGATCACCTCGTCGAGATAGCTGTCTTGCGCGGCGCACAGGTCGCAATCATGCGCAGCTTTTGAGGCGGTGAACGGGTGGTCGTCGAAATCAAGGCTGACGACATGGGTATGGGGCGGCAGGGCGTAGATGCGCTGTTCGCGGCCTGCGCCAAAAAGCTGGATCGCCGGATTGTCCGACAGTTTGGGGTTGTCGAACTTCGGGATCGGCGAGGGGTCCATCACATAGCGCCCCTCGACCTTGACCGGATAGTCATAGCTGGTCGCAATAGTGCCGTGCCGGGCGATGTCTTCGTAAAGCTTCACATGCATCAGGCCGTATTCTTCCAGCTCGTGCATCTTGCGGGTTTCCGTCTCGCGCGGTTCAAGGAAACGCAGGGGTTCGGGGATCGGCACCTGATAGACAAGGATCTGGCCCTTGGTCAGGGCGGTTTCCGGGATGCGGTGGCGGGTCTGGATGATTGTAGCCTCGGTCGTCGCCTCGGTCACCGCAACCCCTGCGGTTCGTTGAAAGAACTTGCGGATCGAGACCGCGTTGGTGGTGTCGTCGGCCCCTTGGTCGATGACCTTGAGCGTGTCGTCGGGCGTCAGGCAGGCGGCGGTCACCTGCACCCCGCCGGTGCCCCAGCCGTAGGGCATCGGCATCTCGCGGCTGGCAAAGGGCACCTGATAGCCGGGGATGGCGATGCCTTTCAGGATCGCCCGGCGGATCATGCGTTTGGTCTGTTCATCAAGGTAGGCAAAGTTATAAGCTTGATCGGTCATTCTGCGGCCTCCCTCTCGGCCATCGCTTCACGCCGCAGACGCCGGATCAGCTCCAACTCGGCCTGAAAATCGACGTAATGCGGCAGCTTGATATGTTCCAGAAATCCCGTCGCCTGCACGTTGTCGGCGTGCATCAGCACGAATTCTTCATCCTGCGCTGGGGCTCCGGTGAAATCCTCGCCCAGTTCCTGCCAGCGCAGGGCGCGGTCGACGAGGCTCATGGAAATCGCCTTGCGTTCGGTCTGGCCAAAGACCAACCCATAGCCCCGGGTAAACTGCGGCGGTTCGGTCTTTGAGCCCGTGAACTGGTTCACGGTTTCGCATTCGGTGACCTCGACCTCACCGATCTGGACGGCAAAACCCAGCTCGGGGATGTCCATTTCCACCGCGACCGTGCCGATCCGCAACTCGCCGACAAAGGCATGGGTGCGCCCATAGCCGCGCTGGGTGGAATAGGCGAGCGACAGCACAAACCCCTCATCCCCACGGGTCAGAGCCTGGAGGCGCAAGGGGCGGGTGGCGGGCAATTCCATCGGCTCGCGCGTCAGGTCGGGGGGCGTGGAATCGCCGGGGGTCTCGGTCTGGATCAGGCCATCCCGGTTAAGAAAACCCGTGACATGAGGCACTGCAGCAGCCAAATGCACACCCGTCTCTCCTGTCGGGGACGAAACGGGGGCAGAGATGACGGATGCTGGAGTTTCGCCTTCGGCCATCAACGCAAAGTCAAGAAGGCGATGGGTATAGTCAAAGGTCGGGCCCAGGATCTGCCCTCCCGGCAGGTCCTTGAAGGTCGCCGAGATGCGGCGAGTCAGGTCCATGCGCCCGGTGTCGATGGGGGTTGAAGCCCCGATACGCGGCAGCGTCGTGCGATAAGCGCGGATCAGAAAAACCGCCTCGATCAAGTCGCCGCGCGATTGCTTGATCGCAAGGGCTGCCAGGTCAGGGTCATAAAGCGAGCCCTCAGCCATAACCCTGTTGACCGCCAGCGCCAGTTGCTCGCGGATTTGTGCAACCGACAAGACCGCAATCCCGGTATCACCGCGCCGCTCATCGGCCAGCCAGGCATGGGCGGCATCAATCGCACGCTCGCCTCCTTTGACGGCAACATACATCAGTCAGCCTCCACGTTGGTCGATCGGGGCAGGGCCGCGACAAGGGAACCCGCGGTGAAGAAGCAGTCAAAGCCCAAGGGGAACAGTGCGCGGTTCGCAATGAAAGCGTCGGTTTCTGGCAGGGACAAACGGGAATCACCCTTGATGCCGGGACCAGACAGGTGCGGGCCGGACATGGCTAGCGTGGCCATCTCGATGAACAGGGTAGCGCTGCGATCGGGGTAATCCGGCTGGCCAATGGCAAAGCGGCCGACGGGTTGAATCGCGGGCCAAGTGCCGATGGCAAACATGGCTTTTTCCGCCACAACCAAGGGCGCACCCACATGAAAGGTTATCCAGTCGCGGACTGCAGCGCTGTCATGATCGCCTGCCAGATGAACCGGAGTCGTGCCATCGCAAAGCGTAAGGATCAGAACACCCGCCGCGACCGACAAAGGCGCGGGCGGTGTCGCCCCGGTCAGACTGTGCAGCGTTCCGGGGCGGGCCAGCGCCTCCAGCCCGGCGCGAAAGGCATGAGCGGATTGCACGGGGGCATCGATGAACCCGCCAAGCAAAGCTTCGGGATTCATTGATCCTCTCCTCGCACAAGGGTGAAGAATTCGACTTTGGTTGCGGCAGCCTTGGCTGCACGGTCACTGCGGCGGGTGGTTTCCTCGGCCCGCAAGGGGGCCAGAACCGCCACTTGCAGTCGCCCCGCCGCATCCGTCTGCATCATCGCATCCACCAGTGCTGCACGGGTGGCATGGGCCTTGTCGCGGCCCTGCACATGGGCATGGCCGACCTCACCCGAGACCAGCCGCAAGACACAGCGCGTCACGGTCACCTCGCCCAGATTGAAGGGCGCACCGGTGCTCCCCGCCCGACCCCGCACCATCACCGCGCCAATCTCTGGCGGGCGCAGCATGTCATGGGGTGGCATGTCGGGGAAAAGCTGGGCGAGGCGGGCGGGGTTGGCGCGTGCCAGAAGGCCCATCAGGTCTTGCCGAGCGGTGATATCGGTTGGTGCGGTCATTTTTGTCTCGACATCTTGCAAAGTTGTCTAAGTATCTATACAACTAGACAACATCTAGCCGACCCCGCCCGGATTTACACGTGAAAGTTTGATGACAGATGGCCCGCACCCCGATCTGGCGCAACATCGCCGCAACGCTGCAGTCCGAGATCACCGAAGGGCTATATCGCCCCGGTGACAAGCTGCCGACGGAAGCCGCGCTGTCATTGCGATTTGATGTCAACCGTCACACCGTGCGCCAGGCCTTGGCCAGCCTGATCGAGGCCGGCACACTTTACGCCCGGCGCGGTTCGGGCGTCTTTGTCGCCGCAAGACCCACCGACTATGCGCTTGGTCGACGGGTGCGCTTTCACCAGAACGTCCAGAACAGCGGTCGCACCCCGTCGCGCCGGATCACCCGGCTGGAGACCCGCCCCGCCAGCCCGGCCGAGGCGCGGGCCCTTTCATTGCCCCCCGGCACGCCGGTGCATGTGATCGAGGGGATTTCTCTGGCCGACGGTCAGCCGCTGGCTAGCTTCTGTTCGATCTTTCCCGCTGAACGCTTTCCCGGCCTTCTGAAGGTGATGGAGGGCCAAAGCTCGGTCACTCAGGCGCTCGCGGCTTGTGGTCTGTCCGACTATACAAGGTCAGAGACACGGCTGACCGCGCGCCTGGCCGACAGCCTGCAGGCCAACGCCCTCCAAGTCCAACCCGGATCGCCGATCCTGCGATCAACCGCGGTAAACGTCGATGCCGCGGGCCGACCGGTGGAGTATGGCCTGACCTGGTTTGCGGGCGATCGGGTTACCCTGACCGTGGCCGCTTGACACCCTGTTGTCACGGCATTGTCACCCAAACCCGCTAGCCGGGGCCTTCGAAAAGGATGACCCGTGCCGCAGATCGCCCCCCTTCGCCTGACCCATGCCCGGACCTTGATCGGGGGAGGGCTGGAGGACCATCCTCTGACCATTTCCGATGGCCGGATCAGTGATCGCACCGCGCGCGAGATTGATCTTTCGGGATATCTGGTCCTGCCGGGCATCATCGACTTGCATGGTGACGGCTTTGAACGGCATCTGTCCCCGCGTCCCTCTGCGCCTTTTGACAGAACGCGCGCCTTGGCCTCGGCAGCAGCGGAACTGGCGGCGAACGGCATTACCACCGCCTGGCTGGCCCAAAGCTGGAGTTGGGAGGGCGCGCATCGGTCAGGCGCTGCGGCGACCGCCCTGATGCAGGCACTGTCGCGTGCCAAGACAAGCCTTCTGCCCGACATGCGGCTGCAATTGCGGCTGGAAACCCATGTGATCCATGAACACGACGCGGTTGTTGAAGCGGTGGCGCTCCACGGTGTCGATTTCGTCGTCTTCAACAACCACCTGCCCGAAGCGCAGGAAATGGCCAACAACCGCCCCGACCGGCTGGCGCAATGGGCTGCCCAGACCAAACGTACGGGCGATGAGATGATGGCAATCGTCCGCGCTGCCGAAGCGCAGTCGCCCGACGTGCCCGCAGCCATTGCCGCCATCGCCACCCGCTTTGCCGGGCTTGCCGTCACGATGGGCTCGCATGACGATGACACGCACGAAACCCGCGCCTTCTATCGCAGCATCGGCGCGCCGATATCCGAGTTTCCAACGACCCTCGCGGCCGCCCGCTCCGCCCACGCGGCGGGCGAACCGGTCTTGATGGGTGCCCCCAATGTGGTGCGTGGCGGCAGCCAGACCGGCAATATCGCGGCCGAGGATCTGATCCGCGAAGGCCTCGTCGATGCGCTGATGTCGGATTACTACTACCCCGCGCTTTCCCAATCGGCCTTTGCCCTGTCGGATCGCGACACCTGCACTCTGCCAAGGGCCTGGGACATGATCTCGGGTGCGCCAGCGCGGATCATGGGGCTGGCAGATCGCGGTCATCTTGGGACAGGCGCACGCGCCGACATCGCAGTCGTGAATGCCGACACCCGCCACGTCGAGATGACCCTTTGTGCTGGGCGCATTGCACATCTGTCGGGGGAACTCGCGCGTCGGATGTGGGCATGATTCAACTTGAAACCCCGCGCTTGACCTTGCGGCGACCGGAACGTGCCGACCTGTCCGCCTATCGCGCCTATTGCCAGTCGGACAGGACGCGCTTTACGGGCGGGCCCTATTCTGCCGTGCAGGCCTTTGACAAGCTTGCCGCGATGATCGGCCATTGGGAAATCCGCGGCTTTGGGCGCCTCGTCCTGTGCAACCGCAGCACGGGTCGTCCGTTGGGCCATGTCGGCGCGTTGCAAATGTGCGATGACAGTGTGCCCGAGATGACTTGGACGATCTGGTCCGGTGCGGACTCAGGGCAAGGTTTCGCCCAAGAGGCTGCACGCGCCTATCTGGCCCATGCGAAAGATGCTTTGTCGTTCCCCACCCTGCTGGCGCGGATCATGCCCGAAAATACCGCATCGCGACGTTTGGCCGTCCGCCTTGGTGGCGTTCAGGATGAAGGCGCAACTTCCCCGGCCTCGATGCCGGATGCTTTGACCTTCGTGTTCTGGTTAAAGGATTAGCCTTCGTACTTCTCAAGGAAAGTCTCGGCCTGCATCGCGCGGAAATCCTCCAGAGCGGCGCGCAGTCGGGCGTGGTCCCAGTCCCACCAGGCAAGTGCCAGCAGCCGATCAATCACCAAGTCTGAAAACCGTGCGCGGATCGGGGTGGCGGGGCAACCGGCGACAATCATGAATGGGGCGACATCCTTGGTCACAACAGCGCCTGCGGCTACAATGGCCCCGATGCCGACAGTGGTTTCCGGCTTGATGATCGCGCCATGGCCGATCCAGCAATCCGCACCAAGGGTGGTGCGGCGGGACGCGCGGGCGGCAAAGAACGTCGGATCATCCGGGGTATCGTCCCAGTAATAGCTGGAGCGATACAGGAAATGGTGCTGGGCCGCATTGGCATAGGGGTGGTCGGTCGGCCCGATCCGCGTCATCGCCGCGATGTTGGAAAAGCGCCCAACGCTGGTATTGGCGATGTCGGCCATCCGGTCGCAATAGGCGTAATCCTCGAAGGTCGAGTTGACCACGATCGACGAGGCCCCGACCTCGCAATAGGCACCGAAGGTGGAATTGACGATCTTTGACCCGGTATGGATCAGGGGTTCGGTCGGCGACAGTTTGGCCATGTCACTCGCCCTTGATCAGCTTGCGCCGGATCCAGCCCGACAGGCTGTCCATCATCATCACCATAAGGACGATCAGTACCATGTAATAGGCGACCTCTTCCCAGTCCTTCTGGGTGATGATTGCTTGCGTCAGCAAAAGCCCGATGCCGCCGCCGACGATAGCACCGATCACGGTGGCGCTGCGGGTATTGGATTCCAGATAGTAAAGCACCTGGCTTAGAAGGATCGGAGTGATCTGCGGGATCACCCCGAACCGGGCGCGCTGCGCGGCGTTGGCCCCGGTGGATTTGATCCCCTCGACCTGTTTCTCGTCAATGTTTTCCAGTGCTTCCGAAAACATCTTGCCGAAGCTGCCGGTATCGGTCAGCGCAATCGCGATCGCCCCGGTCATCGGCCCGGGCCCGAAGGCGCGGCTCAGGATGATGGTCCAGATCAGACCGTCAACGCCCCGGATGAAGTCGAACACCCGGCGCACGGCAAAGCGGAAGGGGCCAAGCGGGTTGAAGTTGCGCGCGGCCAGAAAGCCCAGTGGCAGGGCCACAAGGGCGGCGGTCATGGTGCCAAGGAAGGCCATCAGGATCGTCTCGAAAATCGCCCAGGCGACATCGGCGTGCCGCCACATCTTGTTGGTCCAGAATTCGGAGATCATGTAGCCCGCGTTCGTGCGCGCTGGGTCGATCCGGTCGCCGGTGGTGGCAAGGCTGATCAGCTCGCCAAAGCCCTTGCCGTAGAATGGGCTGTCGAGAGTGAAGAAGAACAGCTCCCACCCCGCCTCGTACTTGAAGGTCTCGACCTTGGAGCGGGAATAGTTGAACCGACCTGCATCGGTGGTGACGGCAACCTTGTTTTCCGACACCGAAATCCAGTCGGGAACCACACCGTTCGCGGCCTCGGGCAGGGTCAGGACCGGTTTGCCGTCCACGGGACGAATATCAAGCGTGCCGTAGTCAGGGATCACGAACCGAGCGCCGTCCGTGTCGTAGGTCACGACATGGCTGGTCCCAAGGTCAATCGTGGTGACCTCTCCGGCAATGGTCACCCAGTCGGGCAACATGCCCTGGGGGTAGGTGCCCTTGGATTCGCCTTCGATGGCGACGACCACGTCACCCGACCGGTTATCACGCGTCACATGGGTCTTGTGTGACCAGAAGTCGCCCAACAGGATCGCGGCATTGTCCAGCCGCGCACGCTGGGCAAGGCCGGCAAGGTCAAAGCTGACCCCGGCATAGACCAGATAGGCCAGAATCACCGCCGGAATGGCAAAGGCCATGCGCCGGCGTGCGGCAAAGCTGGCGGTGACCTGGTCGGCGAGGGACGGCGAAAGCGTGGCGTCGGTCATGGCCTTAGGTCCCCTTGACCAGCTTGTGACGGAAGTGGTCCGACACAGTGTCGATCACCACAATAGCCAGGAACAGCAGCAGGAAGATCGCCACAACCTCGTCATAGCGGCCCTGACCCCACTGCATCGCCAGCTTAAGGTCATGGCCGATGCCGCCCTCACCGACGAAACCAAGGATGGCGCTGGCGCGGACGTTGATTTCAAAGCGGAGCAGCGCATAGGACAACCAGTTGGGCGCGACCTGCGGGATCACCCCCAGCCACATCCGCTGAGACCAGTTGGCCCCGACCGACGCCAGACCCTCGACCGGCTTCAGATCGGCGTTTTCCGCCACCTCCGAGAACAGTTTGCCCAAAGCCCCGCCGGTATGCAGCGCGATGGCGATGACGGCAGGCACCGGGCCGCCGCCAAGAATGTAGATCAGCATCAAGGCGATGACGATTTCGGGGATCGCGCGCAAGGCGTCCATCGTGCGTCGGAACAGCGGGATCAGCCGCGGCCAGCGGGCAAGCCCGCGCGTCGCCAGCAAGGACAGCGACATCGCGGCCAGCGCGCCCAGCAGGGTGGCAACAGCGGCGATGTTCAGCGTCTCGATCAGCGAGGGGATGGAATGCCAGAAGATGCCAGGCAGGTTGGCGCGGTTGACCCAAGCCTCGGAGAAGACTTCGGCGGGGAAGTCGATGACATTTGGCAGGCCGCTCCAGAAGCCGCCTGCATTGCGCTCTTCTGCAAGCATCCAGCCCGAGGCCATGAAGGCTGCGAAAAGGACAAGGATTATGCCGCCATACATCCGCTTGCGGCGGACCTGGTCAAGATAGGCTTCGCGAGGGTCGGACAGGTTCGGGCGGTGGCCCGGGCTGGGACCGAAAGCAACATCGACCATGGGATCATCCGGAAAATGGGGGGGCCGGACCCCGGGGAGCGCGAGGTCCGGCGGTCAGAAGGGCTTACATGCCGTCCTGAAGCTTGCGCGCGTCGATGATGCCAAGATAGTCTTCGTGCTTGACCGGAACGAAGTCTTTGGCCTCACCGGCGGCGACGCCGTAGGCGCACTCCGGATCGTCGACCCACATGGTGTCCATCATCGCATAGACCTTGTCCTTGACGTCCTGCGGCAGGGCGCGACGGACGACCAGCGGGCCTTCCGGGATCAGGGTCGAGCGCCAGATTTCGACGATGGTGTTCATGTCGACCAGACCAGCATCGGCGGCCTTGCGGAACGCGCCCGAGGTGAAGCCATCTTCCCAGTTGCCCAGACCGTCAGCCCAGGACACGCCAGCCTCGAAGTCACCGTTGGCGACGCCGACGATGGTCTGCTCATGGCCGCCCGACATTTTCACTTCGGCGAAATACTCTTCCAGCTTGCCGAATTTTGCAGTCAGTTCGGCGGCGGGAACCAGATAACCGCTGGTCGAGTTCGGGTCGGCGAAGGCAAAGACCTTGCCCTTGGCGTCTTCGATCGACGTGATGCCCGAGTCAGCCTTGGCAAAACCGATCGAATAGTAGCCGGTGGTGCCGTCAAGGTTCTGCTTGGTCAGCATGACGTCAACCGACTCCGGGTCGGTCAGATAGACCTTGGCATAAGCCGAAGCACCCAGCCATGCGTAGTCAAGCGTACCGCCCAGCAGGCCCTGGATCACGCCGTCATAGTCGGCGGGGGTGAACAGCTTGACCGGAACGCCAAGCTCGGCCTCCATGGCAACGCGCAGGCACTCGGTCGAGGCCATACGGTCCTGGGCGTTTTCGCCGCCAAGGATGCCGATGTTGAATTCGGTGATGGCGTGGCTTTCGGCGAAGGCCGAGGTCACGCAGATCGCGGTGATTGCGGTGGCAGTCAGCAGCTTTTTCATGGCAGCTCCATGGGTTGTGGCCAGCATGGCCGGGACGTTGGTGGTGGTCGGGTTACGCCAGCATCTGATCCGCAAAGCTGCGGTCAGCCGTGGTGTCGGTGGGAATCGAGGTCGACGTGGCGTCCTCGTTGAAACTGTCGTCGGCGCCATAAATGTCGCGGGCGGCACCGGTGGAAAGCTGATCGGGGGTGCCGTCGAACACGATACGGCCGTCCCGCATGCCGATCACCCGGTCGCAATAGCGCCGCGCGGTGTCCAGCGTGTGGAGGTTGGCGATGACCATGCGGCCATCCTCGACGTTGATCTTCTTCAGCGCGTCCATGACAATCTGCGCGTTCATCGGGTCAAGGCTGGCGATGGGTTCGTCGGCCAGGATGATCTTGGGGTCCTGCATCAACGCCCGCGCAATCGCCACGCGCTGCTGTTGGCCACCGGAAAGCGCCTCGGCGCGTTTGGGGGCCTGCTCGCTGATGCCAAGCCGGTCAAGGATGTCCAGCGCACGCAGGATGTCAGCGCGTGGCCAGAGGTTGAACATGGTCTGCAGCGTGCCGCGACGGTTCAGGATGCCGTGCAGCACGTTCGACGCCACATCCATCCGCGGCACCAGATTGAACTGCTGGAAGATCATCGCGCATTGCGACTGCCAGGCCCGCGCCTCGGCACCCTTCAGCGCCAGCACGTTGCGGCCATCGACCAGAATTTCGCCCGAGGTCGCATCCAGAAGCCGGTTCATCATCCGCAGGAGAGTCGACTTGCCTGCCCCGGACCGCCCGATGATGCCGACGAAGGCCGGCCCATCGACGACAAAGCTTGCATCATCGACTGCTGCCTTCTGGCCGAACATCCGCGTAACGGCTTTGACTTGCAGCATCAGCGCGCACCCCATCTTCGCAATGGCGGTGAACTATCGACGGATTGTAACAGTTGCCCTGTGGGTCGGTGAATGTTCGGTGACGGCGGTGGCCGGGCGCTGACCGGGGCAGGGGCCGCACCGGGGCCAAGGCAACCCGGGTTGACATCGCGCCCGCATGAGCGTCGGCTGCGCCGCATGGCCCCCCATGACAACCGCGCCTGGTTCTTGCTGCTTCCCGCCCTGACGTTGCTGGGGGTGGTGGGGGCTTTGCCGCTGCTTGCCGTCTTCAACTACGGGTTCCATGATATCTTTACGCTGAAGGACGTGCACTGGGTCGGGGTTGACTGGTTCGCTGATATCCTTGGATCGGATCGGTTCGTGGCCTCGCTGGGGCGGAGCCTGCTTTTCTCCACCTTGGCGCTGGGCATTCAGGTGCCCTTGGGAATTGCGGTGGCGATGCTCTTGCTGGGGCAGGGCAAGGGCGCGGTCTGGGGTCTGATGCTGGTGGCGCTGCCGCTGGTGGTGCCGTGGAACATGATCCCGATGCTGTGGCTGGGGCTGATCAATTCCGACAGCGGGCTTTTGGGGCCGGGGTTGGCGGCGATCGGGTTCGACTGGAAATTTACCGGCTGGCACACTTGGGCGCTGATCCTTGCGGTGGATACCTGGCACTGGCTGGGGCTGGTCGTGGTCTTGGCCTATGCCGGGCTGTCGGCGATCCCGGACGCCTATCGCCAAGCCGCCGCGATCGACGGGGCGTCGCGCTGGGCAGTCTTTCGGCACATTGAGCTGCCAAAGATCGCAGGCGCGCTGGCCATCGTGTTCCTGCTGCGCTTTGTCGACAGCTTCATGATTTACACCGAGGCCTTTGCGATCAACGCTGGGGGCCCCAGCGACGCAACCCGGTTCCTGTCGCTGGAACTGGGCGAAGAGATCAAGGGCTTTTCCTACGGTCAGGCGGCGGCGCGGGCGACCCTGTATTTCCTGATCGTGCTGGCCGTGGTCTGGGCCTTTGTCGCGGCCACACGTGAGCGTGAGGCATGATGCGCCGTCTGGCCCTTCTGGCGCTGGCCGGGTTTATCCTGTTGCCGCTGGTCCAAGCGGTGATCCTGAGCTTCACCGTGACCCTTCCCGATGTGGAACTGGAGCAGGGGACCGTCGGCCTGATGAACTACAGCGCGGTGCTGGCTGACTCTACGTTGCGGGCGGCAATGGTCAATTCCGGCATCTATGTCGTCTTGAACGTGGTCTTCTGCATCACGCTAGCGCTGCCTGCGGCCTATGCTCTGGCGAGGTTCCGGTTTCTGGGCGACCGGCATTTCCTGCTGGTCATTCTGGTCTTCCGGGTCACGCCGCCGGTGGTCTTGTCCCTGCCGATCTTCATCCTGTTTTCGCAATTCGGGCTTGTAAACTCGCCGGTCGGGATTGCCTTTGTCCATTGCCTGTTCAACCTACCGGTCGCGATCTGGATTCTGGAAAGCTTCATCCGGGCGGTGCCCCGCGAGTTGGACGAAACCGCGTTTCTGGATGGCCACTCCGGCCCGTCCTTTTTCTTTTACCACCTGATCCCGGCGATAGCACCCGGGATCGGGGTGGCGGCGTTCTTCTGTTTCATCTTCTCATGGGTCGAGGTGGTCTTTGCCCGCATCCTGACGGTGACCGGCGGCAAGCCGATCACCATGGCGTTACAGGCGATGTTCGGGTTTCAGACCGACATCGGCATGGTCATGGCGATGACCTGCCTGTCGCTGGTACCGGGGGTGGTGATGATCTGGTTCGTGCGCAACCATCTGGCCCGGGGTTTCAGTTTGCGGGCCTAAGCTACCCGGTCGCGGGGCAGCTTTCCGGCAAAGACGTCCGTCAGGTATTCCAGCTCCCGGTATCCCCCGGCAGCACATCGCCTTGCGCCGCTCGCGGGTGGCTGATCCTGGATGCGCCACAAGCACGAGGCTTCCGCGCCCGGAAGTTCCGCCCGAACCTCCTGCGCGAAATTTTCGTATGGCGGTTGACATTGGTCAGATTGACGCCATTTTACAGCCTGCGGGACGGGCCCCTCTGACGACGACAAGACTTTCAGGTCATCGTGATGTCGGACCGCATCGAGAAATCGTGCTCGATGTCATGCCCGGCGCCCTGCCCCTTAAAAAGGCTGACCTCTCGACGCACCCAAAAGATAGGGTAAACGGGGATGGATTTCCTTTTTCTGATATTTTTAAGCAAGCCGCTGTGGATGTGGCTGGCCTTCCTTGGGGTCGTGGTAACGCTGATGATTTTCGACCTTGGTGTCTTGAACAAGGGCGATCATGAGCTTGGGGTCGCCGAAAGCCTGAAGCTGTCGGCCTTCTATATCTTCATCGCCATCCTGTTCGGCGGCTATATCTGGTGGGCTTGGGCAAACGGCACGTTGGTCACCAGCGACGGCACCAACCCGGTCGCGGCCTATTTCCAAGGCTATATCATCGAGAAGGTCCTCTCGATCGACAACGTCTTCGTCATATCGCTGATCTTCGGCTATTTCGCCATTCCGCGGAAATACCAGTATCGCGCCTTGGTCTGGGGCATCGTCGGCGTGATCATCCTGCGTGGCATCATGATCGCCATCGGGGCCGAGCTGATCTCGACCTATGCTTGGGTGACGCTGGTCTTTGCCGCATTCCTTGCCCTGACCGGCGTCAAGATGCTGGTCGTCCCCGAGGGCGACATGGATGTGTCGAAAAACCCGGTGGTCAAGCTGACCTCGAAATACATGAACGTGACCAAGGACCTGCACGGGCAGCGGTTCTTTGTCCGCCAGCCGCACCCGACGACCGGAAAGCTGGTGATGTTCGCCACACCGCTGTTCGTGGCGCTGATCGTGATCAACTTCGCCGACCTGATCTTTGCGGTCGACTCGGTGCCCGCGATCTTCCTGATCACCACCGATACGTTCATCGTCTACACTGCGAACATCATGGCGATCCTTGGCCTGCGCGCCCTGTATTTCGCACTGGCCGCCCTAGTGCATCGCTTCCACTATCTGAAGTATGCGCTGGCCGTGGTGTTGATCTTTATCGGGCTGAAGGGCTTTTACAGCTACTTCTTCGGCAAGTTCGACCCCTACCTGTCGCTGGCGATCACCATCGGTATCATCGCTTCCGGCATCTTCTACTCGCTGTGGAAGACACGGGGCGATGACGTGAAGGCGGCCCAATAACCACCCGTACAACCCGGCGTGACAATGGCCGCGCGGTCGCCTATACCGCGCGGCAAATCCACCTTCAAAGGTTGTCACCCATGTCCACGCTTGTCTTCGGCCACAAATCCCCTGACACCGACTCTACCGGGTCGCCCATCATCTGGGCCTGGTATCTGACCAACCTGCGCGGCGGTGATGCCAAGGCGGTTCTGCTGGGAGAGCCGAACACCGAAGCGGCCTTCATGCTGAAGCACTGGGGCCTGGAAAAGCCCGAGATCATCGCCGATGTGGCCGCTGGCCAGAATGTGGTGATCGTCGACACCAACAACCCCGCCGAATTGCCGACCTCTATCAACGACGCCAATATCATGGCGATCATCGACCATCACATGCTGGTCGGGGGCCTCAAGACCAAGACCCCGATCAACGTCGTGATCCGCCCGCTGGCCTGCACCGCCACGGTGATGCATGACATCATGGGTGAAGACGTCGCCAAACTTCCGCGCGAGATCAAGGGCGCGATGCTGTCGTGCATCCTGTCCGACACGCTGGAGTTCCGCTCGCCGACCACCACCCCGCATGACCGGGCCGTCGCCGAAAAGCTGGCTGCCGATCTGGGCGTGTCGATCCCCGAGCTTGCAGCAAAGATGTTCGAGGCCAAGTCTGACGTATCCGCCTTTTCCGACGCCGAACTTTTGCGGATGGACAGCAAGGAATACAACGTCGCGGGCAAGGAACTGCGGGTTTCTGTCCTTGAAACCACCGCGCCCAAGATTGTGCTGGATCGCAAGGACAGCCTGATGGCCACGATGCCGGGCGTCGCGAAAGAAGACGGCGCCGATCAGGTGCTGCTGTTCGTGGTCGACATCCTTCGCGAAGAGGCGACGCTTCTGGTGCCGAACGATCTGGTCAAGCAGATGGCCGAGGCGTCGTTCGGTGTCACCGTCACCGGCGATACGGTCGTCCTGCCCGGCGTGATGAGCCGCAAGAAGCAGATCATTCCGGCGCTGAAACTGTAATTTGTTGGCAGGTCCCGCTGAATGACCGAGATTCTATCTTCATTGTCCGCGCTGTCCGGGCGCTATGACGCCGTCTTCTGCGACCTGTGGGGCTGTCTGCACAATGGCAAGACGGCCTTTCCGGCCGCCGTTGCCGCCCTGCAGGGCTTTCGGGCGAATGGTGGGCGGGTGGTCCTTCTGACCAACGCCCCGCGCCCGAAATCCAGCGTGATCAAGCAACTGGATGCGATGGGTGCCCCGCGTGACTGCTGGGATATCGTCGTTACATCGGGCGATGCTGCGCAGATGGGGATGCTGTCGGGGGCTGTCGGTCGCCGTGTCCACCACATTGGCGCGCTAAAGGACGAACCCTTTTTCACCGACTTTTCCGAGGATCTGGCCGCCTTCGCCAAGTCCCAGCCGCCGATCACCCGTGTCGCGTTGGAGAATGCCGAGGGCATCGTCTGCACCGGACTTGCCGATGACCAGACGGAAACCCCCGACGACTACCGCGCGGCGCTGTTGCTGGCCAAGACCATGGGTCTGCCGATGCTGTGCGCCAACCCCGACATTGTTGTCGACATGGGCGACAAACGGCTATTCTGCGCCGGTGCGCTTGCCAAGACCTATGAGGAGATGGGCGGCAGCGCGCTGTACTTTGGCAAGCCGCATCCTCCGATCTATGACCTTGCGCGGCGGCGTCTGGGCGAGGTTTCCGGCCTGGCTGATCCGCAGATCCTGTGCATCGGCGACGGGATTTCCACCGACGTTCAGGGCGGCATGGCCGAAGGGATGGACACTCTGTTCATCACCGGCGGGCTTGAAGCGGAAAGCTTTGGTCCGGATGTCGAGAACCCCGATCAGGGGCTTCTGGACAACTGGCTGGCTGCGCGTCAGCTTTCGGCGAGTTTTGCCATGGGGCGGCTGCGGTAATATTCGTTCAATACACGCTCAGCAGGCGAACATTTATTGCGCGACGGATTGCGCTGCGCTGCGGCATCTGTTAGGCTTGCGCCGTGTTCCCCAAGGAATCGGCAACCATGCTGGACAATATGCCCCGCGGCACGATCTGCATCGAAGACATCGAAATCGGCATGTCGCGGCACCTGCAAAAGGTGGTGACAGACCGGGATATCCAGCTTTTCGCCGAAATCTCCACCGACCGGAACCCGGTTCATCTGGACGAAGACTATGCCCAAGCCACAATTTTCGAAGGCCGGATCGCGCATGGCATGCTGACCGCCGGGCTGATTTCGGCGGTCATCGGCGAACAGTTGCCGGGGCATGGCACCGTGTATCTTGGCCAGTCATTGCGCTTTATGGCCCCGGTCCGACCCGGGGATATGGTCCGGGCCGAGGTGACGGTAACTGCAATAGACCACGCCAAACGCAGGGTGACCCTTGAAACCCTGGCCTTGGTGGGTAAAACCGTGGTCTTGAAGGGTGAAGCGCTGGTTCTTGCGCCAAGCCGCAAGTTCGACTGACGGGCCGCAGGTCCGAACCAAGGGCAGGATGCAGCAGCACTTTCATTGGCGGGACCTTGACCCTGCTTCTCGCGGCGCATCCGTCGCGATGGGTAATTTCGATGGCGTGCATCGCGGGCACCGGTCGGTGATCGACCTTGCCCGTGGCGCTGACCCCCTTGGCATCGTCACCTTTGAACCCCATCCGCGGCAATATTTTGCCCCCGGCGCCCCCGCCTTTCGCCTGATGAACGCCGAAGCCCGCGCCAACCGGCTGGCGCGGCTGGGCGTCCGGCATCTGTTCCAACTGCCCTTTGATGCCACCCTTGCCGATCTGACGCCCGACGCGTTTGTGACGCAGGTTCTGGCCGATGGGCTTGGCATCTCTCATGTCGTCGTCGGCGCGGATTTCTGCTTTGGCAAAGGCCGCAAGGGCAAGGCCGATGACCTTGAAAGGCTTTGCACTGCCGCAGGGATCCGCACCACGATTGCACCCTTGGTAACGGATGCCGGGACTGAAATATCATCGACCCAGATCCGCAAGGCGCTTGCCGAGGGTCGCCCACGCGATGCGCAGGCCATGCTGGGTCACTGGCACCGGATCGACGGTGAGGTCCTGCACGGCGAAAAGCGCGGACGCGAGCTTGGTTATCCCACGGCCAACATGTCGCTGGACGGGCTGCATCTGCCAAGGCTTGGGGTCTATGCCGTGCTGGCCGACATTCTGACCGGACCGCAGGCGGGCAGCTACCACGGTGCTGCATCCTTGGGGGTGCGGCCGATGTTCGGGGAAAACCGACCGAATTTGGAAACCTTCCTCTTTGACTTCAAAGGCGATCTTTACGGCCAGCACCTGTCGATCGCGCTGGTTGATTACCTGCGACCCGAGCTGAAGTTTGATGGCCTTCCGGCGCTGATCGACCAGATGGACGCGGATTGCCAGCGAGCACAGGAAATCCTTTCAGCGCTCTGACAGGCGCTGCAACCCCTTTCCTTTTCTGTCGCGCCACAGCATTTTGCGACCATGGAAAAGCTGCGCCCCCGGTTCTGGGAAACCGTTCCCCTGACAAAGATGACCCCCACCGAATGGGAGGCCTTGTGTGACGGCTGCGGCAAGTGCTGCCTGAACAAGCTGGAGTATGAAGACACCGGCGAGGTGGCCTATACCCGCATCGCCTGCCGGCTGTTTGACGGCGACACTTGCCGGTGCAGCGACTATGCCAACCGTAAGCAGCATGTGCCGGAATGCGTGTTCCTGTCGCCGAAGACCCTGCCAAAGATCGCCTACTGGATGCCGTCGACCTGCGCCTACAAGCTGCTGTTCCAGAAGAAAAAGTTGCCGGACTGGCATCCGTTGCTGACCGGTGACCCGGACAGCACGCACAAGGCGGGCCAGTCGATGCGCGGGATCACCCTGTCTGAATCCGTGGTTCCGGAAGATGATTGGGAAAACTATCTGATCGAGGAAACCCCCTGATGTATTTTGGTTCTGACAACACCTCAGGCGCTGCGCCCGAAGTCATGGCTGCACTTGTCCGGGCGAATGCGGGGTATGAGCGGTCCTACGGGGCCGATGCCGCAATGGGGCGGGTTACTGCCCTGGTGCGCGAGATCTTCGACGCGCCCAAAGCCGAGGTTCGGCTGGTGGCCACCGGAACAGCGGCGAATGCCTTGGCAATTGCCAGTTATTGCCCGCCCTGGGGTGCCGTCTTCTGCCATTCCCACGCGCATATCGCCGTGGATGAATGTGGCGCACCCGAGTTCTATTCCGGGGCAAAGCTGGTGTTGGTGCCCGGCAACCGGGGCAAGATGACGCCGGAAACTCTTGCCGCCGCGCTGCCTGGCGTCGTCGAGGGCGATGTCCACAGCGTCCAGCGCGGGATGCTGTCGCTGACCAATGTGACCGAGGCGGGGACCGTCTATTCCCCGGCTGAAATCGCCGATCTCACCAGCCTTGCACGCGCAAATGGCATGCCCTGCCATCTGGACGGTGCCCGCTTTGCCAATGCGCTGGTGGCGACCGGGGCCAGCCCGGCCGATCTGACCTGGCGCGCGGGCATCGACGTGCTGTCGTTGGGCGGCACCAAGAACGGCTGTCTTGGGGTCGAGGCGGTGGTCCTGTTCGACCCGGCCAAGGCGTGGGAACTGGAATTGCGGCGCAAGCGGGGTGGGCATCTTGCCTCCAAGCACCGGTTCCTCTCTGCACAGATGGAGGCCTACTTGACCGACGGGCTTTGGCTGCGGCTGGCTGCCGAGGCCAACGCGATGGGGCAACGGCTGGCCAGTGGGCTTCGGGCAAAGGGGGTCATGGTGCCCGAGGCCCCGGCCAACATGCTGTTCCCGGCGTGGCCAACTGGCACTCATGACCGACTGGAGGCCGCGGGCGCGGTCTTTTCCCGGATACCCACCTCTGACGGCCTTGAGCGGGCGCGGCTGGTGACCAGTTGGTCAACCACGGCTGAAGATGTCGATGCCTTCCTTGCCGCCCTCTGACGCGGCCCCAAGGATTTTCACGCGCGACGCGCTACGGCAGGTTTGCAACGCCCGACCCGGGTGATAAGCGGGGGCCACCGTCATCCAACCGTCATCCGGAGCTGCCATGCCCGCTGTCACCGAACCGAAGCTTATTTCCGGCAATGCCAACACTCCCCTCGCCAAGGCGATTGCCCGGCGGATGTCGATGCACCGGGGGATGAGCGTCAATCTGGTCGAAGCGCGGGTGGAACGGTTCAACGATCAGGAAATCTTTGTCGAAGTGTTCGAGAATGTGCGGGGCGAGGACATGTATGTCATCCAGCCGACCTCGAACCCGGCGAATGACAACCTGATGGAACTTCTGATCATGACCGACGCCCTGCGCCGGTCATCGGCGGCGCGGATCACCGCCGTGATCCCCTATTTCGGCTATGCCCGCCAGGATCGCCGCTCCAAGGCCCGGACACCGATCACCGCCAAGCTGGTGGCAAACATGATCGAAACGGCCGGGGTGGACCGCATCCTGACGCTGGACCTGCATGCAGCCCAGATCCAGGGCTTCTTCGACATTCCCGTCGACAACCTGTACGCCAGCCCGGTCTTTGCCCTTGATATCGAGCACCACTTCAAGGGCCAGATGGACGACCTGATGGTCATCTCGCCCGATGTCGGCGGTGTGGCCCGGGCGCGGGAGCTGGCCAAGCGGATCAATGCCCCTCTGGCCATCGTCGACAAGCGCCGCGAAAAGGCGGGCGAGATTGCCGGGATGACCGTCATCGGGGATGTCAAAGGCCGCAAGTGCATCATCGTCGATGACATCTGCGACACGGCCGGAACCCTGTGCAAAGCCGCCGAAACGCTGATGGAGGCCGGCGCCGTCGAAGTTCACAGCTACATCACCCACGGCGTTCTGTCCGGCCCTGCGGTCGAGAGGGTCCAGAATTCGGTGATGAAATCGCTGGTGATCACCGATTCGATCGATCCGACCGAGGCGGTTAAGGCGGCCAAGAACATCCGCATCGTGCCAACCGCGCCGATGTTTGCCCAGGCGATCCTGAACATCTGGGGTGGGATGTCGGTGTCTTCCCTGTTCGAAACGGATACTCTGGTCCCGATATACGAGGGGCTATATCAGCGCAGCTGATCGGGCGATCTCAGGGCCAGTCTTGCCGGGTCTACCGGCAAAAAGGCACTTTGCGGCGGATAGGGGTTCAACGTGACGAATCAGGAACGGACGCAGCTATTGGCCCGCCAGGTTCGAACCCACGCCGTTCTGGCCATTATCGTGGCTATCTATGCGGCCATCTCCTTTACGCTGCACTATGCCGAATCCGACCAGAACTCTTCTGCGAAGTTCGCGGTCGTGTTTGCCAGCTTTGCCCTCATGATCCCGCAGATGATCTTTCTGGTCCTTTTCTGGCGGCTTCTGCAGCTGACATATGTCCAGCGATCGCCTGACCGAATGGCCGCGCTCAAGACTGAAGTTTGGAGTTTTGTTACGGACCGCGACCGGATGCTTGGCGGATTCATCGCTGCCGTGTTGATGACAATGGTGCTGGTCTCGTTTGCACAGCTCAAGAACCTGCTGCCCGTCTTGAATCCTTTCTCCTGGGACGCGGATTTCTCGGAGCTTGATAGGGTCCTGCATTTCGGGACCTTGCCGCATGAATTCCTGGACGCTGTGTTCGGGGCGCACTACTCGTTGTCGTTCTTCACCGGCATCTACAATCTCTGGCTGTTCCTGATGTACTTCGTGCTGGTCATCGCCTGTTTTCTTCGGACCGACAATCCGCACCGCATCCGCTATCTGATCGCCTTCATCCTGACCTGGTCGATTGGCGGCAACCTTCTTGCGACGCTGTTTTCCTCGGCCGGCCCGCCCTATTTTGCCAACCTGGGTCTTGGCAGCACCTATGAACCGCTTATGCAGGTGCTGAAAGCCCATGCGTCGACCGGCGCACTGACTGTGGTCGATACCCAAGCCTTGCTCTGGCGATGGCACATCAGCGGCCAGCAGATCAACGCGATATCCGCCTTTCCCAGCATGCATGTCGCGTCGTCTGTCCTGATGGCCATCGTCGCGTTCCAATTCTCCAGATTGCTGGGCGTGCTCATGTCTCTCTTTGCCATGGGCATCATGATCGGATCGGTTCTTCTTGGATGGCACTATGCAGTTGACGGCTATGCCGGAGGGCTTATTGCAGCTTGGTCTTGGATCGCCGCAGGCGGGCTTGTTCAGCGGACGTCATTGCCGAACCAGAGCCAGGTTTCCTCAGGCTGAGCCGCCGTCAGTTGGGTCTTTCGATTGAAGCAGACCGTTCCCGGGTCAGCTTACATCCCAGTTTTCATCATCGGGGACGCAGCCGATTGCTGTCCAGTCCGCCCTGACCCGGGCGATCCGGCTGTCGCCCCACGTGCGGAAGACCAGCTGAAATTCGGTTGTTGAAATATCCTCGGCGGTGATGTCGACCCGTGAGTTCGCCCTGCGGTCGATGTCCCACATCGACAGGCCAATCATCACATGAGGTGGTTCCAGAAATGCTTCGGAGAACTCTTGTTGCAGTCGGATTTCGCGGGGGCCAAAGCCCGTCCACATCACTCCGTCGTTCCCAAAATCAGAGAACAGGATACGTGAACCATGCTGAATTCCGAAAAGGCCGGAGAACCGTTTCATGAACATCTCGATACGCTACCCGACGCAACTTTAGACGAATTCGTTGGAAACTTGGTAAAAAAAACTAAGGACCCCTGATTTCGCCGGGGTCCTCACTATATTACTTGCCCAATTCAACCTGTGCGGGTTAAGCGAAAGCAGCAGCTCGCAGCGCGTGCAGATCAGCTACAGCTTTGTCGGCAGCGTCCTTGTCCGCGTTCACTGTTGCCGCCTCGCAGGCGTCGGCGACCAGCGCGTCCAGCTTGGCGGGTGTCAGCTCATCCAGCGGAACCGCAAGCTCAGCCAGAACGGAAACGCTCGTCGCGCTGATTTCGGCAAAGCCACCGGTCACGACATAGGACTTGGTCCCCTCGGTCCCGATCACCCGCAGGATGCCCGGGCGAAGGCTGGTGATGGTGGGGGCGTGCCCCTCCATCGCGGTCATGTCGCCCATCTGGCCCGGGATCTGCACCTCGGTCGCCGCGAACGAGGCAAGCCTGCGTTCGGGGCTGACAAGGTCGAACTGCACGGTCTGTGCCATGGTTCCCCCTTAGGCCGCAGCGGCGGCGAGTTTGGCAGCCTTGGCAATCGCATCTTCGATGCCGCCAACCATGTAGAAGGCCGCTTCCGGCAGGTGGTCGTATTCACCGGCAACCACCGCCTTGAAGGACGAGATGGTCTCTTCCAGCGGAACCTGAACACCGTCCGAACCGGTAAAGACCTTCGCCACGTCGAACGGCTGCGACAGGAAGCGCTGGATCTTCCGGGCGCGGGCCACGGTCAGCTTGTCCTCTTCCGACAGTTCGTCCATGCCAAGGATGGCGATGATGTCCTGCAGCGACTTGTAGCGCTGAAGGATGCCCTGAACCGAACGGGCCACGGCATAGTGCTCGTCACCGATGACCGCCGGGTCCAGCAGACGCGAGGTCGAGTCGAGCGGGTCAACGGCCGGGTAGATCCCCAGTTCCGAGATCGCACGCGACAGAACGGTCGTGGCGTCAAGGTGGGCGAACGAGGTTGCCGGAGCCGGGTCGGTAAGGTCGTCGGCCGGAACGTAGATGGCCTGAACCGAGGTGATCGAACCAGCCTTGGTCGAGGTGATGCGCTCCTGCAGCGCGCCCATGTCGGTCGCCAGCGTCGGCTGATAGCCCACGGCGGAAGGGATACGACCCAGAAGGGCTGACACTTCCGAACCGGCTTGGGTAAAGCGGAAGATGTTGTCGACGAAGAACAGAACGTCAGTCCCGGACTGGTCACGGAACTGTTCGGCCAGCGTCAGGCCCGACAGTGCCACACGCAGACGCGCACCCGGCGGTTCGTTCATCTGACCGTAGACAAGGGCCACTTTCGACTTGGTCATGTCTTCCAGGTTGATAACCCCGGATTCGATCATCTCGTGGTAAAGGTCGTTGCCTTCACGGGTCCGTTCGCCAACGCCGGCGAACACCGAAAAGCCCGAGTGGACTTTGGCGATGTTGTTGATCAGTTCCATGATCAAAACCGTCTTGCCCACGCCCGCACCGCCGAAAAGGCCGATCTTGCCGCCCTTGGCGTAAGGTGCCAGCAGGTCGATGACCTTGATGCCGGTGACCAGAACCTTGGATTCGGTCGCCTGTTCCGCAAAGGACGGGGCAGCGCGGTGGATCGAGCGATGCTCGGTCGCGTTGACCGGGCCCTTTTCGTCAACCGGCTCGCCGATGACGTTCAGGATGCGGCCCAGCGTCGCGTCGCCCACCGGCACCTGGATAGGTGCACCGGTGTCGCTGACGCCAGCGCCACGAACAAGTCCTTCGGTCGCGTCCATGGCGATGGTGCGGACCGTGCTTTCGCCAAGGTGCTGGGCCACTTCAAGGACCAGCTTCTTGCCGTTGTTGTCCGTGATCAGCGCGTTCAGAATCGCAGGCAGATCGCCGTCGAACTGAACGTCGACGACGGCGCCGATGACCTGGGTCACGCGGCCCGCAGCGGCGGCGGCTTTCGGTGCTTTTGCCATTGTCTTATACTCCGGGTTCGTCAGAGCGCCTCGGCGCCCGAAATGATTTCGATAAGCTCTTTGGTGATCGCAGCCTGACGCGAACGGTTGTAGATCGTCGTGTACTTGGTGATCATGTCGCCTGCGTTTCGGGTCGCGTTGTCCATGGCGGACATCCGCGCGCCCTGTTCCGAGGCGCCGTTTTCAAGAAGAGCGGTGAAGATCTGGGTCGCGATGCTGCGCGGCAGAAGGTCGGCAAGGATTGCCTCTTCCGACGGTTCATAGTCGTAAAGGGCGGTGGTGGCGTCGCCGTCGAACGTGGCGGGGATGACCTGCTTCATCGTCGGGATCTGGGCAATCACCGATTGGAAGCGGTTGTAGAAGATCGTCACCACATCGGCCTCGTCAGCTTCGAAGGCCGCCATGACCTCGCGCGCGACAGCTTGCGCGTTGACATAACCCACGCGCTTGACTTCGCCCATGTCGACGTGGCCGATGAAGGTATGGCCCCAGTCGCGGCGAAGCTGCTCGCGGCCCTTCTTGCCGACGGTCAGGATCTTGACCGTCTTGCCTTGTGCGACCAGTTCAGTGGCCCGAACCCGGGCCAGCTTGACGATAGACGAGTTGAAGCCGCCGCAAAGGCCGCGCTCGGACGTCATAACCACCAGAAGATGCACCTGATCCCGGCCGTTTCCGGCCAGAAGCTTCGGCGCGCCTTCGCCGGTGCCGACACCGGCGGCAAGCGCCGTCATCACCGCCGTCATCCGCTCGGCAAAGGGCCGGGCGGCTTCGGCGGCTTCCTGCGCACGGCGCAGCTTGGCGGCAGAGACCATCTGCATCGCCTTGGTGATCTTGCGCGTGTTCTTAACACTCGCGATCTTGTTCTTTAGGTCCTTTAGGCTGGGCATCTGCCTACTCCTTCAGGGCCGGGTTCAAGCGAAGTCTTTGGCGAATGCCGCGATTTCGGCCTTGATGGCTTTCTCCAGATCGCCCGCGACTTTGCGGTCGTTCTTGGTGATGTCTTCCAGCAAAGCCTTGCCCGTGGTGCGCAGGTGCTTGAGGAGACCAGCCTCGAAACGGCCGATGTCCTTGACGGCAACCTTGTCCAGCGCGCCGGAAGTGCCCGCATAGATCACGCAGACAATCTCGGCGTTTGACATCGGCGAATACTGGTTTTGCTTCATCAGCTCGGTCAGACGCGCGCCACGGTTCAGCAACTGCTGGGTCGAGGCGTCAAGGTCGGACCCGAACTGCGCAAAGGCCGCCATTTCGCGGTACTGCGCCAGCTCCAGCTTGACCTTGCCGGCTACCGATTTCATCGCGTTGGTTTGGGCGGAGGAACCCACGCGGGACACCGACAGACCGGTGTTCACAGCCGGGCGGATGCCCTGATAGAACAGTTCGGTTTCCAGGAAGATCTGGCCGTCGGTGATCGAGATCACGTTCGTCGGAATGAACGCCGACACGTCGCCGCCTTGGGTCTCAATAATCGGCAGGGCAGTAAGCGAGCCCGAACCGAAATCTTCGTTCAGCTTCGACGAACGCTCCAGCAGGCGGCTGTGCAGATAGAACACGTCGCCCGGATAGGCTTCACGTCCCGGCGGACGGCGCAAGAGCAGCGACATCTGGCGGTAGGCGACGGCCTGCTTGGACAAGTCATCATAGATGATCAGCGCATGGCGGCCATTGTCGCGGAAGAATTCCGCCATCGCGGTCGCGGCATAGGGGGCCAGGAACTGCAAGGGCGCCGGGTCGGACGCGGTTGCGGCCACAACGATCGTGTAGGCGGAAGCGCCGCTTTCATCCAGCTTCTTGACCAGCTGTGCCACGGTCGAGCGTTTCTGCCCGATAGCGACATAGATGCAATACAGCTTTTTCGATTCGTCGGTGCCAGCCGCGTCGTTGTACGACTTCTGGTTCAGGATCGTGTCCAAGGCCACGGCGGTCTTGCCGGTCTGGCGGTCGCCGATGATCAGCTCGCGCTGGCCACGGCCGATCGGGATCATGGCGTCAACGGCTTTCAGGCCTGTTGCCATCGGTTCGTGAACCGATTTGCGCGGGATGATGCCCGGGGCTTTCTGGTCGGCCACGCGACGCTCGGTCGACACGATGGGCCCCTTGCCGTCAATCGGGTTGCCAAGGCCGTCAACCACCCGGCCCAGAAGGCCGTTGCCAACCGGCACGTCCACGATGGACTTGGTGCGCTTGACGGTGTCGCCTTCCTTGATGTCCTGGTCGGAACCGAAGATCACGATGCCGACGTTGTCGACTTCAAGGTTCAGCGCCATGCCCCGGATACCGCCGGGGAATTCGACCATCTCGCCGGCCTGCACGTTGTCCAGACCATGCACACGGGCAATCCCGTCACCGACCGACAACACGCGGCCAACTTCGGCCACTTCGGCATCCTTGCCAAAGTTCTTGATCTGCTCTTTCAGGATCGCAGAGATCTCAGCAGCCTGAATTCCCATCACCCAACCTCTTTCATTGCATTCTGGAGAGCCGCGAGCTTCGCCTTGACCGAGGTGTCGATCATGGTCGAGCCGAGCTTGACGACAAGACCGCCGATGAGGCTTTCATCGACAGTGGTTTTCAGTTTCACGACCTTGCCGACGCGGGCTTTCAGCGTCTCGGCAAGTTTCTTGGATTGGGCCGCCGTCAGCGCGCGGGCAGCTGACACCTCAGCGGTCACTTCGCCCTTTTCAGCGGCAATCTGGTCGGCAAGATTGGCCAACAGCTGCGGCAGCACGAACAGGCGCCGCTTGCCCGCCATAAGCGCGAGCGTATTGGCCATCAGCTCGCTGACCCCAAGCTTGACACCGATTGCCGCGATTGCGTTGCTCTGGTCATCGCGCGACACCACAGGCGACGCGATCATGGCGCGCAGATCGTCGCTGGCGGCCATCGCATCCCCAAGTCCGGCAATGTCTGATTCCAGCGCCGTCAGAGCGCCCGATTCCTTGGCCAGCTCGAACAAAGCCGTGGCGTAGCGAGTGGCGATACCCAGTGAGATCGATGCTGGTTCTGACACGTCAACCCTTCCGCTTTCTCTTGACCGGGTTTTCGGTTCCCCCAGCCGCTTGTCCGTTCCTGCGCCCACTTGTCCGCGAGTTGCAAGTCTGTCCGTCGGGGGCGTCCTTAGCAGAGGCTTTACCACCCCGCAACCGGGTTGCTTGCCCTTTCGTGAGCGTTCGAGGATGGTTTAGCGAGACATTGTGTCGCTTGTGCTGCAAGTGTTCGAAGGTCGACCTCAGGCGTCCTTTCCGTTCCGGTTCAGCGCCGGCTTTGGAAGCCCGCCGCGGACCCCCTCCAGCGCCTTAAGTGGCTTGCGAACGGCTGCCCGCAAGCCGCCTTGGGTTGGGGCATAAACCTGCTTTGTCGCCTCGACCATCAGCACGCCGCCGGCAAGCCAGGGCATCCGGCGGCCGAAGCCTTCCCAGAAATTCGCGGACCGAAGCCAGAATCGGGCTGTAGACGGCGGCGCGAACAGGACCGACTGGCTACGTTCCGGGGTAAAGCCGTGGCGCTTCAGTTGCGCCTCAAGCTGGGCCACGGAATAGGGCCTGCCAAAGCCGAAGGGCGTCACATCGCGGCGTGACCACAACCCGGTGCGGTTCGGCACAATGAACAGCGCGCGCCCCCCCGGTCCAAGCACACGCGCCGATTCCTCCAATACAGCCGAGGGGTTCTCGGACGTCTCCAGTCCGTGCATCAGCACCAGCCGGTCGACCAGCCCGGTCGGCAGCGGCCAAGCAGTATCCTCGCAAAGGACCGAGACATTCTCCATCCCCGCGGGCCAGGGCATCACCCCCTGCGGCCCCGGCATAAGCCCAACGACCCGGCGCGCTTCGGGCAGATAGGGACGCAAAAGCGGCACCGCAAAACCGAAACCGACCACGGTCTGGCCTGCCGCTGGCGGCCAAAGCTTGACCACCTGATCCCGGATCGCCCGCTGAGCGACCCGGCCCAACGCTGTGCGATAGTAGAAATTCCGCAGGTCGAGGACATCAAGATGCATTGCGCCAGGCTGCCTTTGGGTCAATCCTGCGCATCATACCTGTTGAAAGTGCAAAGACCATGCCGCTTGAACTGATCACCGTGCCCTGTCTTGCCGACAACTACGCCTACCTTGTCCATGACCGCGCCAACGGTCGCACCGCCGTCATCGACGTCCCCGAGGCAGGACCCATTCTTGGCGCGCTGGATGCCCATCGGTGGCGGCTGACCGACATCCTGATCACGCATCACCATGACGACCACATTCAGGGGGTCGAAACTCTGCGCGCCCGCACCCATGCCCGGGTCTGGGGTGCCGCGGCCGATACCCTTCGCCTTCCCCGCCTGGACGAAACGCTGGCTGAGGGCAGCCGCTTCCAGATTGGCTCGGAAGAAGTTAATGTCATCGAGGCTCCGGGCCATACCATCGGCCAGATCGCCTTTCTGATGCCGACAAGCGGCTATGCCTTTACCGCTGACAGTCTGATGGCCGGGGGCTGTGGGCGGCTCTTCGAAGGCACCGCCCGGCAGATGCACGCCACCATGCAGAAATTTGCGGCACTACTCCCGGAAACGCTGATCTGTTCGGGCCATGAGTACACCGCCGCGAACCTGCGCTTTGCCGCGACCCTTGAACCCGACAATCCCGCGCTTATCTTGCGTATTGCTGAGGTCGCAACTTTGCGGGCGCAAGGCCGTCCGACGCTTCCTGTCAAACTGGAGGTTGAACTGGCGACGAACCCTTATCTGCGGGCGCATCTGCCCGCTCTAAAAGCCGCGGTTGGCTTGGGCGGTGCCGACGATGCCACCGTTTTCGCCGAAATCCGGGCCAGAAAAGACAAGTTCTGAATGCCCCCTATCACAAATGGCGTGAGGACCCGGGAGAAACCCCGAAATCTGGAAGATAGCGCTTGAACTGCGGCGCGGAAAACCGAACTTTAAACTTATGAGGCCATGGTTCAGGTGGGCCCGTCGCCCCCCTCGACCTGCAGAACAGGAGCACTCAAGTGCCATCGTTTTCAACCACGCTCGAGCACGCCATTCACAGCGCCCTGGCGCTTGCCAATTCCCGTCGCCATGAACTGGCGACGCTGGAACATCTTCTGCTGGCCCTGACCGAAGAGCCCGACGCCATCCGGGTCATGAAGGCCTGCTCGGTCAATCTGGACGAACTGCGCAAGACACTGACCGATTTCATCGACGATGACCTGTCAACTTTGGTCACCGATGTCGAAGGAAGTGAGGCCGTGCCAACCGCCGCCTTTCAGCGCGTCATCCAGCGCGCGGCGATCCATGTGCAATCCTCGGGCCGGACCGAAGTGACCGGCGCGAATGTGCTGGTTGCGATCTTTGCCGAACGCGAGTCGAATGCGGCCTACTTCCTGCAAGAACAGGACATGACCCGCTACGACGCGGTCAATTTCATCGCGCATGGCGTGGCCAAGGACCCGTCCTTTGGTGAAGCCCGCCCCGTGCAGGGTGCAGACGAGCCGCATGAGACGCCAAAAGCCGAAGCTGGTGAGGCCAAGGAATCCGCCCTGTCAAAGTATTGCGTCGACCTGAACGTCAAGGCTTTGAAAGGCGAGGTCGATCCCCTGATCGGCCGTGAGCTTGAGGTCGAGCGGGCGATTCAGGTCCTGTGCCGCCGCCGAAAGAACAACCCCCTGCTGGTCGGTGACCCCGGTGTCGGCAAGACTGCCATCGCCGAAGGTCTGGCCCGCAAGATCGTGAACGGCGAAACGCCCGAGATTCTGTCCAAGGCGACGATCTTCAGCCTCGACATGGGCGCGTTGCTGGCCGGGACCCGCTATCGCGGCGACTTTGAAGAACGCCTGAAGCAGGTGATGAAAGAGCTTGAAGATCATCCCGACGCGATCCTGTTCATCGACGAGATTCACACCGTCATCGGCGCTGGTGCCACCAGTGGCGGCGCGATGGATGCGTCGAACCTGCTGAAACCCGCGTTGCAGGGCGGCAAACTGCGCTGCATGGGCTCGACCACCTACAAGGAATTCCGCCAACACTTCGAAAAGGACCGCGCCCTTGCCAGGCGGTTCCAGAAGATCGATGTGAACGAGCCGTCCGTGCCGGATGCGATCAAGATCCTGATGGGCCTGAAGCCGCATTTCGAAGAGCATCACGACCTGAAATACACCAACGACGCGATCAAGTCGGCGGTGGAACTGGCCGCGCGCTACATCCATGACCGCAAACTGCCCGACAGCGCCATCGACGTGATTGACGAGGCTGGTGCCGCGCAGCACCTGTTCGTCGAATCCAAGCGCCGCAAAAGCCTTGGCGTGAAAGAGATTGAGGCTGTCGTTGCCAAGATCGCCCGCATCCCGCCTAAGACCGTGTCCAAGGACGATGCAGAAACGCTCCGCGATCTGGAAAAGACGCTGAAGCGGGTGGTTTTCGGTCAGGACAAGGCGGTGACGGCGCTGTGTTCCGCGATCAAACTGGCCCGTGCTGGCCTGCGCGAACCCGAAAAGCCCATCGGCAACTACCTGTTTGCAGGCCCCACCGGCGTCGGCAAGACCGAGGTTGCCAAGCAACTGGCCTCCAGCCTTGGCGTGGAACTGATCCGCTTCGATATGTCGGAATACATGGAGAAACACGCGGTTTCCCGCCTGATTGGCGCGCCCCCCGGCTATGTCGGCTTTGATCAGGGCGGCATGCTGACCGACAAGGTCGACCAGCACCCGCATTGCGTCTTGCTCTTGGACGAAATGGAAAAGGCTCACCCGGATGTCTACAACATCCTGCTGCAGGTGATGGACCACGGCAAGCTGACCGACCACAATGGCCGGACAGTGGATTTCCGCAACGTGATCCTGATCATGACGTCGAACGCCGGGGCCCGCGAACAGGCGCAGGCGGCGATCGGCTTTGGCCGCGAACGCCGCACGGGTGAAGACACCGCCGCCATCGAACGCACCTTCACCCCGGAGTTCCGCAACCGTCTGGACGCGGTGATCAGCTTCGCCTCGCTTGGGCGTGAGGTGATCTTGCAGGTGGTTGAAAAGTTCGTGTTGCAGCTGGAAGCCCAACTTCTGGACCGCAACGTCCATATCGAGCTTTCGCCCGAAGCTGCCGCGTGGCTGGGCGAAAAGGGTTACGATGAAAAGATGGGTGCGAGGCCACTGGCGCGGGTCATCCAGGAACACATCAAGAAGCCCCTGGCCGAAGAACTTCTGTTCGGCAAGCTGGTCAAAGGCGGTCTGGTGCGGGTCGAGGTCAAGGACGACGCCATCGTTCTGGTGATCGAGGAGCCGCAGAAGGTCCGCCTGACAGGGCAGAAGCCGCCCCTGCTGACGGCTGAATAATCGTACGCCGCTCATCGACCCTTGCGGGCATTCTTCGCTGGACCGGGGTCACCCTCCAGCGAAGAATGCCCGCAAGGGCCAGATGAGCGGTGGCAATCCCTACCGTTCCGTCAGCTTCAACTCGATCCGCCGGTTCTGGGCGCGCGCGTCTTCGGTGTCACCCGCAGCCACCGGGCGGTATTCGCCAAAGCCGGTGGCGGCCATCCGGTCCGGTGGAAAGCCCAGTTCGTCCTGCATGAAGCGCACGACCGACAGGGCGCGGGCCTGGCTTAGCTCCCAGTTGTCGGCGAAGGCACCGCCGCCTGACAGCGGCACGTTGTCGGTATGGCCATCGACGCGGATGATCCAGTCAATGCCCGCAGGAATGTTGCCGCGCACCTCGTCCAGCGTGCGGACCACGCTGGCGATCTGCATGCGCCCTTCGAAAAGAAGATCAGCCGAGCCGGGATTGAACAGCACCTCCGACGAAAAGACAAACCGGTCGCCCACCACACGCACCCCTTCGCGGTCGGCAAGCAACGTGGACAGCTGACCGAAGAACTCCGACCGGAACCGGGCAAGGTCCTGATTTTCGGCGGCCAGACGTTCCTTTTCGGCGGCCTCCAGATCGGCCCGGCGGCTTTGTTCCGACGCTACTTGCGCAAGGGCGGCGTTCAATTCGGTGCCCAGGCTTTCCAGTTGCACCTGCGCCGCCTCGTCCCGGGCCTTCGATTCGTCCAGCACGGTTTGCAGACTGCCAAGCTGGCTGCGCAGGGCGGCAACCTGCTGGTTCAGTAATTCGACGTCACGCGCGGCATCCAGCGCCTTTTCCTGCTCGGCCAGAAGCAGGGCCTCGGCGGTGGCCAAGGCGGCCGACGTTTCGCTTTCGCCTTCGACAACCGCGATCCGCGCGGCGGCCAACAGGGTCAGCGTCTCTTCGGCACGTTTGCGTTCCGCTTCAAGCGAAAGGGTCATCGCGGTCAGTTCTGTATCCGCTCCGGCCAGCCTTTCGCGCAACAGGGCCAGCGCCGCCGCATCGGCCAGACGCGCCGCCTCGACCTCGGTGATCTCGGTCTTTGCACTGGCCAAGGCTGCGGCATCCGCCTCGCCCTTTTGCTGAACCTCGGCCAGCATAGCCTCAATCGCCTCGCGCTGGGCGGCGGCAAGGCGCGCGGCCTCGGCCCCGGCATCCAACTCGTCTCGGGCGGTCGCCAGCGCAACGGTCATCGCCTCGGCCTCGGTCAGAAGTTTCGCCTGCGCATCTTCCAGATCGGAGACCGAGGCGGTCAGGCGCGCAGCCTCACCCTGTGCGGTGTCGCGCTCGATCAGCAGGGAGGCCACCTGAGCCTCGAAATCACTGATCTGACTGGCCGCCGCCGCAAGATCGGCATCGAGACCCGCCAGATCGCTGCGCAGCGTGGCGATCAGCGATGCCTGCCGTTCACCCTCCGCCAGCAAATCGCTGGTGCGGTCGCGTTCAAGCCCCAAAGCGCCAGCCAGATCGGCCACTTGCGCGGAAAGCTCGTCAAGTTCGGTGCCCTGCGTGGTGATTTCCTGCCGCAGGATCGATTGCATGATGGTGAAGATGGTCAGCACGAACATCAGCACCATCAACAGCGTCGTCACCGCATCGACGAATCCCGGCCAGATCAACGAACTGTCGCGGCGCGATGCCCGTGCCATCCTAGCTGCGCCCCGTCGTGACGCGGCCAAGCTGGCGGATTGCCGCACTCATCGCGGCAAGATCGCTTTTCAGATCGGCGACGGTTTCCTGCCGCCCCGCCGACATTTCTTCAAGGATGCGCAACAGCTGCACGTCGATCGACCGCAGCCGCATCCGGCTTTCGCCGTCACCCTGACCGCCCGTTTCGGCAGCGCCAAGGATAGCTATCATCCGTTCCTGCCCTTCGGCGATCCGCTTCAGCGTCGCGGCCTGCCCCTTTTCGGATTCGAAAAGCTCGGTCAGGCGCACCAGCGCGCTGGCAAGTTCGCCGATCCGCCCGTCGGTTTGCGACCGGCTGACCTCGGACTGCGAATACAGCATCTGCAGCTGTTCCATCTGCCCGGCCATGTGGTCGATCACCAGACCCAGCGCACCCGCCTCGCTGCTGCCTTCGTCGCTGCCGATGCCGATCCGGGTGATCGAAGACAGCCACTCCTCCAACTCGCGGGTAAAGCGGTTCTGGCCGTGGCCTGCGAACAGTTCCAAAAGGCCAAGCACCAGTGATCCGGCAAGTCCTAACAGCGACGACGAAAACGCCGTGCCCATGCCGCCAAGCTGGCTTTCAAGCCCGCCCATCAGTTTGGCAAAGACTTCAAGGCCGGTCTCGCCTTCTTGTGGGGCAAGGGAGCGGATGGTCTCGACCACAGCGGGAACCGTGGTGGCCAGCCCCCAGAATGTGCCCAGAAGCCCAAGGAAAACCAGCAGGTTGATCAGATAGCGTGTGATGTCGCGCGCCTCGTCGATGCGCTGGACCACCGAATCCTGAATTGACCGCGACGAAGATGACGACATCGACAGCCGCGCCGTATGTGACCGCAAAAGTGTGGCAAGCGTGGCCAGTAGGCGCGGAGGGGAATCCTCTTGCGTGCCGGGCGTGCCACGGACGAAATTCTCGATCCAGTAGACCGACTGGGCCAGTATCCAGACCTGCCAGAAACAGGTCAGGACGCCAATCACAAAGACAAGGGAAATCAGCCCGTTCAGAAATGGGCTGACGCGCAGGATGTCGGTAATCTCGGCCAGGATCAGCCAGCCCCCGGCCCCAACCATCAGGCAGACCATCAGCATGTTGGCGATTGCCCGGATGGGCTGGCTGAAGGTCGTGACAACCTCGGGGGGGCGTTGTTCGGTTCGGGACATGCCTGCCTTCTTTTTCTAACCGGACCAGACTAGCAGGCTAAAGCAATCTGCCAAGCAAAACGAATGGGGCCGGTCAGATCAATCGCCGCACTTCACGGTCAAGCCAGTCAAGATCGGGGTCGGCAATGCCAAGTTCCGCCAGATGCGCAGTCGTCGCCGCCAGATAATCGCGGTTGGGCCCGCGCCCGCCACTGGCCCCGGCAATGATCCGCGCCTGTTCAGCCAGCGCCAGCCCGCCGCAGTACTGCACATGGTCGGGGTCGATCACATAGGTCAGCGCCTGAATGGGGCCAGCGTCAGTCAGGACCGGCAGCAGGATTTCAAGGTAAGCCGAGGAAATAAGTTCACGTTCGCGCAGCGTCGCCAGGGTTTCAGTCTCGGCGCCTTCGGTCACGCGAAAGGCAACGCCGGTGCAGGCCGCCCCGTCGGCGCGGTCCAGCGCCAGCACCAGCCCCGGCGCGTCCACCGTGCCGCGATGGTGGATCGACCGCATGCAGAAACTGCGGTGCCAGCCTTCCAGCCGGGCAATGCGCCGGTCGGCCACCGGAAAGCCGGGGTCCCAGATCAGCGATCCGTAGCCGAAGACCCAAAGTGTTTCGTGCATGGCTGGCCCTGTCAGGTTTCGCCCTGTAAACACCGGGGCACGGGCAATGAAAAGGGCCACCAGATGCGCAAGCTGCTTATCCTTTTGCTGACGGGTTCGGGCCTTTGGTCGGGCTACTGGTTCGCAGGCTCCAGCGCGATCCGGTCCGGGGCCGAGTCGTTCTTTGCTGATGCCGCCGCGCAAGGGATCTTGGCCGAAAAGTCCTCGCTGTCGGTGGTAGGCTTTCCCAACCGCTTTGACTTGACGGTTGAAGGGATCAATCTGGCCGACCCGCAGTCGGGTTTCGGCTGGCAGGCCCCCTTTGCCCAGGTCTTCGCGATGACGTGGAAGCCGTGGCACATCATCGCCGCCTTGCCACCCGAGCAGGTGATCACCACCCCGGATGAAGAAATCACCCTGACATCCGAAGGCATGATGGCCAGCTTCCGCGCCCGCCCGACTCCCGACTTGCCCCTTGCGGCGGTGATCGTGGAAAGCGGGGCCTTTACCGCTACCTCCTCCAGCGGCTGGACGGTCGGGGCGTTCCGGGCGCTGGCGTCGATCAAATCAGCCGAAGCGGTCGCGGACGAGGCTGGGGTGGACGAACACATGCTGGATGCCAACACCTATATCGTGACGCTGGCTATCGAAGACCTTGTACCTGATCCTGCTGCTATGGCGGCTTTCGACCCGGATGCCGGGGTGCCGGTGATCGACGAAATCCGCCTGTTGGGCAGCGTCCAGCTGACAGCACCTCTGGATCGCCACGCAGGCAATACTGCCGTGCTGCCGGTCGCGCTCAATCTGGGCAGCCTGCTGATCCAATGGGGTGAGCTTAAGGTAACTGCCGTTGGCACGGTTGCCCCGGATGCTGCCGGCTTTGCCGCAGGCCGGATCGAGTTCGAAGTGACCAACTGGCAGAGACTGATCCCGGCCCTGGTCGCAACCGGCGCGATCAAGCCGGAGATTTCCAAGACCGTCGAAAACATGCTGGGCGCGATGGCCAAAGAAACCGGTGACCCCGATGTCCTGAAACTGCCGCTGATCCTGAACGAAGGTCGGATGTCGCTGGGTCCGCTGCCGCTTGGTCCGGCCCCGATGCTGCTGCCCCCGACCGGCTGACCCCTACCTACAGTAAGACCCACTGTCGCGGGCCGAGGTGTCAAAGTGGAAATGATCCTCGTGATAGCCGTCCGACCCCGGGCCAAGGGTAGTCTTGAAATAGGGACAGGCGGCTTTGTAGATGCGTTTCAGCAGCTTGTTATAGTTTTCGCGCACCGTTAGCACTTTACCATCGGTAAGAATGAATGCGGCGATGTCTATCGCCCGGCCCTTGCCATGCTCGCTGACCTTCGCGCCTTTGATGTTGTTGCGGCTGCGGCAAATGTAATGCGCTGCGATCCGCAGTTCGAACAGCTTGCCGTCAAATGCCGGTTGTGCCACCTCATCGACCCAGGTGTTCAGGGCCTTGGCCACGCTGCAATCGACCGTCGCCGTCTGGCTTAGGCGCACCCCCGCGACCGAGGTCACCGCCACAGCCTCTGGCACCCCGCAGCCACCGATGTTCGAATCGATCGGTGCAATCTCTTGCCCCTTGATCGCGGGCACGCCGCAAACCGCCCCCTCCATCGACGCCGCCTCACGTTTTTTCTTCCGCTTTTCCTTGCGCGACGGCGGGGCGACGGCGGCAAGGTCGATGTCCTCGCCTTCGGGATTACCCGACAGGTCCAGCCCCGGCGCGTTCGATCCGGCGCGCAGGGTTGCGATCCGGTCGGCCAATTCCTTGGGACGGCGCACGGGCCGCAGCGAGCTTGCCATCACCTCCGCCGGTTGGGCATCCTCAACGACGGGCGCAGTGGCAACGGCAACCACGCCAGCCACTACCGTTCCCGAAAGCCTTGGGTTGGCAGGCGGCCGCGGTGACCGGTCAATCTCTTGCGCCAGCGCCGCTTGCGCTAGGCTCAGGCACAGCCCGAAGACAATCCCCCGCACAGAGCTATGCCTTGTCGGCGGGCGGGGCCGAACGTCCGAAATCCGGCGCAGCGGTATCCTGCCCGGCTTCGATGATCCCCTGCCGGATGGCCCGGGTGCGGGTGAAATAGGCGTGCAGATGGTCGCCGTCGCCCATCCGGATCGCCCGTTGCAGAACAAAGAGCTCTTCGGTAAAGCGGCCAAGGATATCCAGCACAGCGTCCTTGTTGGTCAAAAACACATCGCGCCACATGGTCGGATCACTGGCCGCAATCCGGGTAAAGTCGCGAAAACCAGAGGCGGAATACTTGATCACCTCTTGGCTTGAGACGCGGCGCATGTGATCGGCGACACCGACCATCGTATAGGCAATCAGGTGCGGCGTGTGGCTGACCACGGCCAGCACCAGATCATGGTGGTCGACGGCCATATCCTCGACATTGGCACCCATGCCGACCAGCAGCGACCGCAGCCGCGCCAGCGCGTCGCCGTCGGTGTCGGGCGACGGGGTCAAAAGCCACCAACGGTTCTGGAACAGCGTGGCAAAGCCGGACCGCGGCCCGGAATATTCGGTGCCCGCCAGCGGGTGGCCGGGGATGAAATGCACACCCTTTGGCATGTTCGGGGCCACCGCGTCGACCACAGCCTGCTTGACGGAACCGACGTCGGTCACAGTCGCCCCGGCTGCCAGATGCGGCGCGATTTCCGCTGCAATCGCGCCCATCGCCCCCACCGGCACTGCCAGCACCACAAGATCCGCACCCTTGACGGCTTCGGCGGCGCTGTCGGTCACTCGGTCGCAGAACAGACCCAGCGCCACCGCCCGGGTTTCCGGGGACTTGGCATAACCGACGATCTCGCCCGCCAGACCCTGCGCCCGCATCGCATGCGCCATGGATGAGGCGATAAGTCCAAGACCGATCAGGGCAACGCGCGGATAGATCATTTGACACCCTTGAACTGGGCCACCGCATGGGCGACCTGACGGCACGACGCCTCGTCCCCGATGGTGATGCGCAGACAATGCGGCAGCTTGTAGCCCGCAACCCGGCGCACGATCAGCCCCTGCTTTTGCAGGAATGTATCACAGGCTTCGGCTTCGTCCTGACTGGCAAACCGGGCCAGGACGAAATTCGCCATCGACGTGTCGGTCGGCACGCCAAGTTCCGCAAGCGCGCCGGCAAGCCACGCCCGCAACCGGGTGTTTTCGGACCGGCACTTGTTGACATGGTCCTGATCACGGACGGCGGCCTCGGCAGCGTCAAGCTGCGCGGTCGACAGGTTGAACGGGCCGCGAATGCGGTTCAGGACATCAATCACAGGACGCGGACCGTAACCCCAGCCGATCCGCAAGCCGCCCAAACCGTAGATTTTGGAGAAGGTCCGGGTCATCACCACGTTCTGCCTTGCATCAACCAGAGACGCACCGCCGTCATAGCCTTCGACATATTCGGCATAGGCCCCGTCCAGCACCAACAGCGCCTGCGGCGGCAAGGCATCGGCCAGCCGGGCAACCTCGGCGGCGGAAATCATCGTGCCGGTCGGGTTGTTCGGATTGGCGATGAACACCAGCTTTGTGCGTCGGTTGCAGGCGGCAAGGATCGCGTCCACATCCGCCGTGCGTTCACGTTCCGGCACTTCAACTGGGGTCGCACCCACGGCAAGCGAGGAGATGCGATACATGAGGAAACCGTGTTCGGTGAACACCACCTCGTCGCGCGGCCCGGCATAGGCCTGGCACAAGAAGGTGATGATCTCGTCCGACCCGGCACCACAGATGATGCGGTCAGGGTCAAGCCGGTGAACCTCGGCTATCGCGGTGCGCAGGTCGGCGTGGTCGGTCCCGGGATAACGGTGCAGACTGTGGATCGACCGCGAGAAGGCCTCTTTCGCCTTGTCGGACGGCCCGAACGGGTTTTCGTTCGAGCTGAGCTTGACCACATTGGTAACCCCCGGCAACTGCGCCTTGCCGCCTTCGTAAAGCGCGATGTCAAGGATGCCGGGCTGCGGCTTTATCTGGTTGCTCATTATATCCCCCGAAACGTCAAAGGGTATTAGCTTTCCCGCGCGCCGGTGGCCAGAGCCTTCCGGTCGGCTTGCCGGATGGCGATGTCGGCGGCGCTCCGGGTGGAACGCGCTTGATTCAACAGGCGCCCGTCACAGGGCAAGGAAGTTGGTAAACTGCCACGGATCCGCTTCATCCCGGTCTTCCGCGAAACGGTTGATCCGGTTCTGCAGCGGGGTCCAGTCGGTGTAGTGGCATTCGATCCGACCCAGATACGGGCGTTGAACCTCAAGGCAGCGGACGTGGTCCATCTCGTCGGCTTCGACAAAGCCTTCGTGCGGGTTCTCCGCCGCCCAGACCATTGCTGCCAGCACGGCACTGGTGACCTGCATGCCGGTCGCGTTCTGATAGGGGGCAAGCCGCCGCGCTTCCTCACACGAAAGCCGCGAGCCATACCACATCGCGCCCTTCGCATGACCATACAGGAACACTCCAAGGTCATCGCCCCCTGCGGTGATATCCTCTGCCGTCAGAATATGCTGATCGGGCTGACGCTTGCCGGCACCGTTCATCTCGTGCAGCGAAAGCACCGCGTCGTTGCAGGGGTGATAGGCATAGTGGCAGGTCGGGCGATAGATCGCCTTCCCGTCCTGCCAGACCGTGTAATAGTCCGGCACCGAAAGCGACTCGTTGTGGGTTACCAGGTAGCCGAACTGTTGCCCGACATCCGGGCACCACGAGCGCACGCGGGTATCGGCGCCGGGCCGGTCGATCCAGATCGCGTAACCCGGCCCATGGTCGAAGGCATGCCCGTTCGGCGGCAACTTCTTTTCATGCGTGCCCCAGCCAAGCTCGGCCGGCTGATAGCCTTCTGACAAAAGCCCGTCGACCGACCATGTGTTGACGAACACCCCGACCGGTTTGGCATGGGCCGACACTTGCGTATCGCGTTCGGCGACATGGATGCCCTTGACCCCAAGGCTCTGCATCAGCGTAGCCCAGTCCTCACGCGATTTCGGCTCGGCCTCCGCGCCGGTATCCGCCGCCAGCCGCAGCAGCGCTTCTTTCAAGAGCCACGAAACCATGCCCGGGTTCGCACCGCAGCAGGACACCGCAGTCGGGCCGCCCAAATAGGACTTGCCCAGTTCCCGCACTCTTTCCCGCAGGGGATAGTTGGTGCGGTCGGCATTCGGCAGCGTCGAGCCGAAGTAGAACCCCGGCCAAGGCTCTACCACCGTGTCCAGGTATTGCACCCCCAACTCCTGCGCCAGCTTCATCAGTTCGACGGAATCCACATCGACCGACAGGTTGACGATCATCCCGCGGCCATGCGGGAACAGGCTGAGAAGGATGTCGGCATAGTTGTCAGCCGTCAGTGCGACCTGAAGATGACGGATGCCGTGATCGCGCAGAATATGGGCGTAGTCATCGGTTGGTTCGATCACGGTGAACTGCGCCCGGTCGAAACCGATGTGCCGCATTATCAGCGGCAGCGTGCCGCGCCCGATCGAGCCGAAGCCGATCATCACCAGCGCGCCTTCGATCCGTGCGTGTACCAAATCCGTCATCGCCACGTCCTCAATGCTTGTCTGACCGTGAGACCATCCAGTCCATCAACGCCATCAGCACCCCCGAGGTGACAAAGGTCAGATGCACCACGACCAGCCAGTAAAGCTTTTGATCCATCGCCGCTGCATCGGTGTATTCTTCGATGCTCATGAACCATTTCAAGAGGTCAATCGCCGAGATCGCGACGATCGAGGCGATCAACTTCATCTTCAGCCCTGCGAAATCGACCGATCCCATCCACCCGGGCCGGTCTGCTCCGGTATCGAAGTCGAATTTTGAGACGAAATTCTCATACCCCGAAAACAGAACGATCAGCAGCAGGTTTGCCGCCAGCGTCAGGTCAATCAGGGTCAGCACGACCAGGATCACATCTTCGCTTTCCATCGTCATGACTTGCGGCGCGTAGGAAATGATCTCGCGGGTGAAGACGACCAGCAGCATGCCCAGCGCCACGACAAGGCCAAGATACATTGGCGCCATCAGCCAGCGGCTGGCAAAGAGCAGCTTTTCAAACCGGCGTTCGACCGAATTCTGTTCAGGCATCATGTCCTCCTGTGGCTAGACCGCGGAATGCAAAGGGCCCGCCATTTCTGGCAGGCCCCGTTTTTCGTCCACCAAGGGACTGGATCAGTTCTTTGCGTAGTATTCGACGACCAGGTTCGGTTCCATCTGCACCGGATAAGGCACATCGCCCAGGCCCGGAGTGCGGATGAATTTTGCGGTCAGCTTGTTGTTGTCGACTTCCACATAATCCGGAACGTCACGCTCGGTCAGCTGGATGGCTTCCAGGATGGCAGCCATCTGGCGCGACTTTTCGCGGACCGAGATCACGTCGCCTTCGGACACGCGGTAGGACGCGATGTTCACGCGCTTGCCGTTGACCAGCACATGGCCATGGTTCACGAACTGACGGGCGGCGAAAATGGTCGGGACGAACTTGGCGCGGTAGACCACCGCATCCAGGCGACGCTCCAAGAGGCCAACCAGCATCTCGCCGGTGTCGCCCTTGACGCGTTCGGCTTCGGTAAAGATCTTGCGGAACTGCTTTTCTGTCAGGTCGCCGTAGTAGCCTTTAAGCTTTTGCTTGGCGCGCAGCTGGGTGCCGAAATCCGACAGCTTGTTCTTGCGGCGCTGGCCGTGCTGGCCGGGGCCGTATTCGCGCTTGTTCACCGGGGACTTCGGACGGCCCCAGATGTTTTCGCCCATGCGGCGGTCAATTTTGTACTTGGCAGAGGTGCGTTTGGTCACCGCTGATCTCCTTCTATGTTACGAAGGGCGTTGTCCTTTGCGGGTTTCCCCACCGACAGGTCATTCCTTGCGGAAGCCACCAACACCAATGAAAAGCCCCGGAATCTCTTCCGGGACTGGCGGGCTTATAGAGAAGAACGCTGGGGAGTCAACAGTCCCGCCGCAACCCACCCGCAACTGTAGGTCGGGCTTCAGGCCGACTCTTTCTCGGGCAACTCCTCGATTGGATTGTCAAGTTGCGCGGGCTGCAGCACTCTCCCCGCAAAGGAGACCTTCATGAACCACGAACACATCGGTTTCATCGGCACCGGCCTTATGGGGCATGGCATGGCAAAGAACATCGTGGAGAAGGGCTACCCCCTGACCGTCACCGCCCACCGCAACCGCGCGCCTGTCGATGACCTGCTGACACGGGGTGCTGTCGAGGCGACCATCGAAGACATCGCTGCCCGGTCCACGATCATCTTCCTCACCCTCCCCGGCTCGCCGCAGGTGGCTGGGGCTGTGGCGCGGATGACCCCGCACCTTAAGCCCGGCACGGTGATCATCGACTGCTCCACCTCTGACCCCACCGTCACCGAACGCCTCGCCACCGACCTTGGCACACGCGGCATCCACTTCGCCGACGCCCCCCTGTCCCGCACCCCGAAAGAGGCGTGGGAGGGCACGCTGGATTGCATGGTCGGTGCCACGGATGAGGTCTTCGCCCGCATCCAGCCCGTCATCGCCACTTGGGCCGGGAAGATCGTCCACATCGGCGGGGTCGGCGACGGCCACCGGATGAAGCTTCTGAACAACTTCCTCTCCCTCGGCTACGCCGCGATCTATGCCGAGGCGCTGGCCGTGGCCGCCAAGGTCGGCATCTCTACCGCCACCTTCGATTCAGTGATCCGCGGCGGCCGGATGGACTGCGGCTTTTACCAGACCTTCATGGGCTACGCGCTGGAAGGCAACCGCGAGGCCCACCGCTTCACCCTGTCGAACGCCTACAAGGACCTGCGCTATCTGGAGAGCATGGCCAACGCCGCAACCGTCACCACCACGATGGCGAGCGCGGCAAAGAACAGCTTCGCCGGGGCGGTGGCGCAGGGCGGCGCGGGGCCGGAGGACTATGTGCCCCACTTGGTGGATTTTGTCGGAAGGGCGAATGGGGTGGGGTAGTTCCTTAAAGTCTTGAGCAGGCATGGAAATGCTATGCCTTGTCAGGAACATCTCCGACGCCAGGCACCCAGCGATAGCGGACACCTTGTCGTGTTTGCCCAATATTGCCGACGACTCTCGTGTCCCACCAGAGATCGTTCAGCTCTGCACTTTCTAGCTGTTCAAAATACTGAGGATCGGGCGGTCTGGATGTTGTAAGGACAGCTTCCACAAAAGGGTCCGGCGGTGCGTAGCTGTGATCCTTGACATAATGATAGATGAGATTCGGTGCGGCGTAGATTTTACCGCTCTTGGCGAACACTCGTATCTCGGCCATCCCAAGAAAGAGCTTGTCTTCGCCCAACCCAGTTCCTTGCATTTGTTTCTCAGGCCCACAGAACTGGCAGAAATGGGCGCCGCGCATCACTGCCACCGACACGGTGGCAAATTGAAACAGTGCCTCAAGAAATTCTTGTGTTGGCTCTGCTGTCCGAAATGGCTTCGTCAGATCAAGCCACCCAATGTTTAGTGTTCCCGTACGAACGTAGCGATCATGGTAGCAATAGGGGGAGAGGTCGGGATATTCGGCCAAAAGTCTTCACCCACACTTCGAATGCCCGCACGACCCGCAGGTCAGGCAGCCCTCTACCATCCGCAGATCATACGACCCGCAAGACGGGCAGGCCTTGCCCCTCGGGGCCTCTCCGACCCGCAAAAGCTCCGCCTTTGGGTCGGACTTCAGGCCCAGCCCCTCGCCTTCGATGAAGCCGATGTCGATCAGGTGGCGCTCGATCACCCCGCCGATGGCCGCCAAAATAGACGGGATATAGCGCCCGTCCATCCAGGCCCCGCCGCGGGGGTCGAAGACGGCTTTCAGTTCTTCCACGACGAACGAGATATCCCCGCCGCGCCGGAAGACGGCCGAGATCATCCGGGTCAGGGCCACGGTCCAGGCGAAATGCTCCATGTTCTTGGAGTTGATGAACACCTCGAACGGCCGCCGATGTCCGGCCGTCACGATGTCATTGATCGTGATGTAAAGCGCATGCTCCGAGCCGGGCCATTTGACCTTGTAGGTGTTGCCTTCCAGCGCGGCGGGCCGGTCCAAAGGTTCCGACAGATACACCACCTCACCCCCCGTGACTGGCTGGACCGGGGCGGTAGCCTTCTCCGACACGGTCAGCACCGACCCTGTCACGTCATTCGGACGATAAGTCGTGCAGCCCTTGCAGCCCTGATCCCAGGCGGCCATGTAGACCTCCTTGAAATCGTCAAACGAGATATCCACCGGGCAGTTGATGGTTTTTGAGATCGAACTGTCGACCCATTTCTGCGCCGCCGCCTGCATCCTAACGTGATCCAGCGGCGGCAGGGTCTGAGCGTTCACGAAATGCTCCGGCAGGTCCGCATCGCCGAACTTTTCGCGCCACAGCCGCACGGCGTAATCGACCACTTCCTCCTCGGTTCGCGAGCCGTCCTTCTGCAGCACCTTGCGGGTGTAGGCATAGGCAAAGACCGGCTCGATCCCGGAACTGACGTTGCCTGCGTATAGCGAGATCGTCCCGGTCGGTGCCACCGAGGTCAGCAGCGCATTGCGGATGCCATGCGTGGCAATCGCGTCGCGTACGTCGGCGTCCATCCCCGCCATGTTGCCGGATGCGAGATAGCCCGCGGCGTCAAACAGCGGAAACGCGCCCTTTTCCTTGGCCAGATCGACGGAAGCCAGATAGGCCGCCCGCGCGATGGCGTGCATCCAGATCTCGGTGACCTTTGCTGCCTCTTCCGAGCCATAGCGCAGACCGATCATCAACAGCGCATCGGCAAGCCCCGTGACCCCCAGCCCGATCCGCCGCTTGGCCTTTGCCTCAGCCGCCTGCTCTGGCAGCGGGAAGCGGCTGGCATCCACCACATTGTCCATCGCCCGCACGGCAACCCGCACCAGATGGTCCAGCGCCTTCATGTCCATGCTGGAATGCGCGTCGAAGGCGTCCTTCACCAGCGTAGCCAGATTGATCGATCCTAGCAGGCAGGCCCCATAGGGCGGCAACGGCTGCTCGCCACAGGGGTTCGTCGCGGCAATCGTTTCGACATAGCCCAGGTTGTTCGCCGCATTGATCCGGTCGATAAAAATCACCCCCGGTTCCGCGAAATCGAAGGTAGAGCGCATGATCCGGTTCCACAGATCGCGCGCCTGCACGGTGCGGTAGACGCGGTCGCCGAAGATCAGCTCCCAAGGCCCATCCGCCTTGACCGCCGCCATGAACGGATCGGTGACAAGGACCGACAGGTTGAACATCCGCAGGCGGGCAGGGTCCTTCTTGGCCTCGATGAACGCCTCAATGTCCGGATGATCACAGCGCATCGTCGCCATCATCGCGCCCCGGCGTGACCCCGCCGACATGATCGTGCGGCACATCGCGTCCCAGACATCCATGAAGCTGAGGGGACCCGAGGCATCGGCGGCGACCCCCTTCACCTCGGCCCCCTTGGGGCGGATGGTGCTGAAATCGTAACCGATCCCGCCGCCCTGCTGCATGGTCAGCGCGGCCTCTTTCAGCCCGGTGAAAATTCCCTCCATCGTGTCGGGGATCGTGCCCATGACGAAGCAGTTGAACAAAGTGACAGAACGCCCCGTTCCCGCCCCTGCAGTGATCCGTCCGGCGGGCAGAAACCGGAATCCCTCCAGCGCCGCATAGAATTCGGCTTCCCACTTTTCAGGCTCGGCCTCGACCTCGGCCAAGGCCCGGGCAATCCGTCGCCAGGTATCCTCGACCGACCCATCAAGGGCAGTCCCATCTGCCGCCTTGAAGCGGTATTTCATGTCCCAGATGGCTTCGGCAATGGCGGCATCGAATCGCGACATGAGGCGACGGGTCCTTCAAATTGTGGATAAGTCGGTGCGAACCCACAAGATACGCGCAGGACACCCTCGGGTCAACTTGCGCTCGGGCCTGACCGGGCTATGGTCAGCGCATGGCACTCAATCTTCTGAAACTCAGCGTCGGCACGGAAAGTGTCGAGGATCTGGCCGACTGGCAGCAAAGCCAGCGCAGCCGCTGGCCCGCGGGCTGTGCGGTCCACGTTACCCGCATGTGGCCCAAACGCGAGGCCGAGGTGCTGGATGGCGGGTCGATCTTCTGGGTGATCAAGGGCGTGATCCTGTGCCGTCAGCGCATGGTCGCGCTGGAGGAGATCGACCTGGGCGACGGCATTGCGCGCTGCGCGATGATCATGGATCAGGACTTGGTCCGCACCGAAGCCGCCCCCCGCCGCCCCTTTCAGGGCTGGCGCTACCTTGATCCAAAGGACAGTCCGCGTGACCTGCCGAAAGGCCGCACCAAGGACGATCCCTTGCCCCCCGCCCTTGCTCAGGCGCTGGCCGAGATCGGGCTGCGATGAGCAAGCCGTTCTGGCTGATAGCCGCACCGTTCATCTTCCTGCTTCTGTGGTCAGCGGGGTTTGCGCTGGCCAAGATCGGCCTTCAGCATGCCGGGCCTTTCACTATCCTTGGCCTGCGTTATCTGATCGCGGTTCTGGTCCTGCTGCCGCTGTTGCCGGTCCTGAAGCCCAGCTTCCCCAGGGGACGTGCCGCGCTTGACATCGCGGTCACCGGTTTTCTGATCCAGGTTGTCTATTTCGGCATGTGCTACGGAGCCTTCCGCATCGGGGTTTCGGCAGGCGGGGTGGCGATCATCGTCTGCCTGCAGCCGATCCTTGTCGGTATCATCGCCCCCCGTCTTGTCGGCGAAAGCGTAAGCCTGTTGCGCTGGCTGGGGCTGGCGTTCGGCCTGTTTGGCGCGCTGACGGTGATCCTGTCGCGCTCGGGAATATCGACCGAGCCGGTCATTGGCGTTCTTCTGGCGGTGGGCGGACTACTGGGCATCACCGGGGCGACGCTTTACGAAAAGCGCTTTGGCGTGACCCATCATCCGGTGCCCGCCAACATCATCCAATATGCGGTCGGCGCAGCTTTCGCGCTGCCCCTGGCCTGGGGGATAGAAGGCTTTGACGCCGACTGGACGCCCGAGCTTTTCGCTGTCCTGGCCTATCTGGTCATCGGCAATTCACTGGTGGCGATCACGCTTTTGCTTGCCATGATCCGCGCAGGAGAGGTGGCCCGGGTGTCGGCCCTGTTCTACCTTGTGCCGCCACTTTCGGCGCTGTTCGCCTGGCCGCTTCTGGGAGAGGCGATGCCGCCATTGGCTTGGGCAGGAATGGCGCTTGCGGCAGTTGGCGTGATGCTGGCCCGGACCGGGCCAGCCGCCTGATTGGATCAATCAGAATTCGTTGGGATTGCCGGGAACGACGGTGCCGGTGCCGCCGTCGACGCCGTCCTGCACCCACGTGATCATCTCGCCCTTGATCCGCACATCCCAGCAATCCGGGGCATCGCCATAGCTGAAGCACATCTTGTCGCCTTCAACGGTCCATGTGCCTGAATAGTCAGCAGCCTTGATCGTGCCGTCCGCGGCATAGAACTCGGTATAAACGCCTGATTCAGTCATGCTTCCTTGCACGGTGTTTCCTGAAACGGCAGCCTTGATGGCATCACCCTTCGCCAGATCCTGTGCTTGCGCGGCCAATGGGGCCGAAATCGCCAGCACAAATGCAAGTGTCTTCATCGCGGACATGGAATTCTCCTATGTTTCAAGCCTCGTGACGACCTAGACCGTCTTCAAGCCAAAGCAACCCCCAGAGCCGCTGCAAGTCGAGTCACGGCCTCGCGGTCACCAGGGGTCAAAGGGGCAAGACGCGATTGCCAAAGTACGGCCTCGCTGGAGTGGATCAGCCCGTCCGACAGGATTCGCAGGTGATTGGCGCGCAACGTCTCGCCGGACGAGGTGATGTCGGCGATTGCCTCGGCTGTCCCGTTCTTGACCGTCCCTTCGGTCGCGCCCAGACTGTCGACCAGCTGGTAATCGGCAACCCCTTGGGCTTGCAGAAAGTCGCGGACCAGCCGGTGATATTTCGTTGCGATCCGCAACCGGTGGCCATGCGCCGCCCGGAACCCGGCGGCCGCTGCGTCCAGATCATCGACCGTCTCGACATCGATCCAGACGGCGGGCACCGCGATGATCAGATCGGCCTGCCCAAAGCCCAACCGGGCCAGTTCCACCACTTCGGGCGCTTGCGACCCCAGTTGCTCGTGGACAAGGTCCGACCCGGTGACCCCAAGATGAATGCGACCGGCAGCCAACTCGCGCGGGATTTCACCGGCCGACAACAGGACCAGCCCGACACCGTCGATGCCCTCGATCACGCCGGAATACTCCCGGTCCGCCCCGACCCGCCGCATGGTAACCCCGCGCGTGCCGAACCAGTCAAAGCAGTCTTGCATCAGCCGCCCTTTGGACGGCACCCCGATCTTGATCATGCCAGCCCCCGCAGCTTTGCCACCAGTTCCGGCCGGATCACGCCGCCCACGGCGGGGATGAAGGCCCCGGCCCCCAGCACCGCCGTCAGCGCATCATAGCGCCCGCCACTGGCGACCGGAGGCAGGTCTTCGACGTGAAAGCTGAAAACAAAGCCGTCGTAGTATTCCAGCGCCGTCCGCCCGTGACTGGCCTCGAACGCCAGCGCGCCTACATCCACGCCGCGCGCCGCCAAAGCCTCCAGCCGCGCGGCAAACCGGTCCACCGCCGGGGCAATCGCGGGCAGCATAGGGGTGATGCCGCGCAGATGGGTCAGGGCCGCCGCTGCCGGGGCTTCCAGCGTCAGAAGGTCATACAAAAGCGCCGCCTCGGTCGCCCTGATCGGCAGGGTTGCGGCGTCGGCCACCAAAGCCTCGGCCCGCTCGGCGATCTCGGCTGGCGAACGCAGGCCGACAAAACTGCCCGCCTCGTCGATCAGTTGGGCGGGGGTGCCAAGCGCCAGCTTTTCCAACAGCCGCGCCCGGGCGGCCGGCATGGCGGCACGTCCGGCAAACCGGTCCAGCAAAGCCTTGAACCGCTGCGGCCGCCAGATATGGCGCAAAAGGGCGGCCTTGCGGCGGTCGGTGGTTTCCAACCCCCGGACGGCGGCCATCAGAATGCCGATGTCGCCGGTCACCGGGCGCAGGGACAGGCCTGCCAACAGGTCACGGAACAGCGCGAACACCTCGGCATCCGCCGCCTCGGGCGCGGTGCGGTCAAAGACCTCATAGCCGACCTGCAAGTATTCGCTGGCCCGACCCGACCCGCGATCCTGTTTGCGGAACACCTCGCCCAGATAGGCGTACCGCGCCGGTTCCGCACCGTGGGCCATGTGTGCCTGCACCACCGGGACTGTGAAGTCGGGCCGCAGCATCATCTCGCCGCGCACGGGGTCTTGGGTCACATAGGCCCGCGCGCGGATATCCTCACCATACAGGTCCAGCAGGGTTTCGGCGGGCTGGAGGAGGTCGGTCTCCACCGGCACCGCACCAGCGGCGACAAGGGCGGCAAACAGCCGCTCTCCCTCGGCCCGGATGGCGGCTTTGGCGGTCATGCCCGGTCTCCGTCACGGGTTCCGGACGGCAGCCCCCCACCCTCTCCCTCCCCACGAGGGGGAGGGAAGCTCTTTGCACCGGAAGTTGCCCCAAATCGCTTAAGGGGGGCGATTGGCACCTCCCCTCCCCCCCTGTGGGGAGGGGATGGGGGTGGGGGGCTGGCGAAAAGCAAGGTCATTGGGTCAGCATCTTGCGGACTTCGGCCACCAGATCGGCCACATCGACCAGAACCTGAGCCGGGCGGTCCTTCCATTCCTCAAGCGTCGCGCTTTCGGCAATCTTGGCCCCAAGGATCAGGTCTTTCAGGATGACCTTGCCCTCTGCCGCCTCGTTGCCGCCCTGGATGATGGCGATAGGGGACTTCCGCTTGTCGGCATATTTCAGCTGGTTGCCAAAGTTCTTCGGGTTGCCAAGATAAACCTCGGCCCGGATACCAGCCTGCCGCAGCTTGCCGACCATCCCCATGTAGTCCGCCATCCGGTCGCGGTCCATCACGGTCACAACCACCGGCCCCGCCGTATCCCCAGCCCCACGCCCCTTGGCGCGCAGAGCGGCAAGAAGGCGGTCAACCCCGATAGAGACGCCTGTGGCAGGCATCGGCTGCCCTTTTCCCAGAAAACGCTCAACCAAACCATCATACCGCCCACCCCCGGCCACCGAACCAAAATTGCGCGGACGGCCCTTTTCGTCGGTGATCTGGAAGGTCAGTTCCGCCTCAAAGACCGGGCCGGTGTAGTAGCCAAGGCCACGGACGACACCGGGGTCGATGACGATGCGGTCGGGGCCGTAGCCAGCCCGTTTGCATAAGGTCGCAATCTGGAGCAACTCAATCACACCTTCTTTTCCGACATCGGATTTGTGCACGATGCTAAAGAGGTGCTGGCACGCAAAGACGTTCCTGAATGCTTGATCTTGATTCACCTGGGAAGCGGGACCAGCTTCGCGGATCACGTCTGAGTACTCTTCAACAAGGGCGGAAATCTCAGGGGATATTTCAACACTGTCGGACATCTTGTCCCATACGCCGACATTTGTGCCTGCGTCGACAAACTGCATCACAGTCTCAATCTGATCTTGGTTCAGCCCCGCGCCCTTGGTGAAGTCGCCACTGTCGTCTTTGCGACCCTCACCCAGCAGCGCCCGCACGCCCTCCGGCCCCAGCCGGTCGATCTTGTCGATGGCGCGCAGGACGATGCCGCGTTCGGCTTCCTTGTCGTCACCGGACAGCCCCGCGACCTCCATCACCCCGTTCAAAACCTTGCGGTTGTTGACCTTCACCACATAGTCGCCGCGGGGGATGCCGACTTCTTCCAAAGCATCCGCCAGCATCGCGCAGATTTCGGCATCGGCGGCGACCGATGCGGACCCCACCGTATCGGCGTCGCATTGATAGAACTGCCGGAACCGCCCCGGCCCCGGCTTCTCATTCCGCCAGACCGGCCCCATCGCGAAGCGGCGGTACGGGGAGGGCAGGTCGTTGCGATATTGGGCCGCGACGCGGGCGAGGGGGGCGGTCAGGTCGTACCTCAGGGCCAGCCAGTCGGCGTCCTCATCCTGCCAGGCAAAGACACCCTCATTCGGGCGGTCGACGTCGGGGAGGAACTTGCCGAGGGCCTCGACGGTTTCCACGGCACTCGTTTCCAGCGGGTCGAACCCGTACCTGTGGTAGACCCCGGCGATGGCGTCCAGCATCGCCTTCCGTTCGGTCACTTCTACGCCAAAGTAGTCGCGGAATCCCTTCGGGGTCTCGGCGCGCGGGCGGCGGGGTTTGTCGGTTGCCATGGGTCGGACCCTTCGCTTTTCTTCGCGCCCCGTGTATCGAATGGGGCAAGGGGCGGCAAGCGCCCGGAAAGGCGCTGATGGACCGGATAGAAGACCTTGAGGAACGGATCGCCCACCTGACCCGCGCGGTCGAGGATCTGTCGGACGTCGTCGCCCGCCAGACCGGCGAGATCGACCGGCTGACCCGGCTGGTGGGCCTCTTGGCCGAGAGGGAGGCGGAACGGGAGGCGGGGGCCGGGGACGCTCCGCCCGCCAACACCCGCCCGCCGCACTGGTGAGGCCTGTCCACAGTGGACAGGCTGGGCGGTGTGAGGGATATCAAGAGATTGGGTGTGGACGTTAGGGATTTGTTAAGGGGTGGGGGTTGATGTGAGGTCGGAGTTTGTGGGGGGAAGCTGGGTTTGGCACCCATCCTACGGCTTTCTCCCAAAGTTGTGCGGTCCGGGCGGCGTTCAGCTAGGTGAGTCAGACCATTCAGCAAATTTCACTAATTACTGCGAACCACTATCCGGTTCCGTCTTGCTCATGATTACGACTTCTGTAGCTGCGATAATCAAAATCGATCTATGAAGGTTCAGAACGAATGACCAAAGGTTCGAGAAAGCAAATACGAAGAAGAAGAAGAAAACCGGAAGAAATGAGAGGCCTGCAAATAAAATTGCGTCAAGAGGTTTTTCAAATATTCTACTAACGAAATCCAGCACGAAAGATCTGTCCGAAGCTACAAGATAGTATAGAAAGCAGACGAGAGATAATCGCAGAAAGGCAACAATAACATAGACAAAAGTCGAAAGGATGAACCGAAGCGCGCTTATGTCCGTCCCGGGGTAGTTCGTCCTAGTCAATAGATCTAGGGTTTGCGGTTTGAGGCTGCTCGCATATATCGCAACTCCGGCCAAACCCAAGCCGAGCGCAACGCCCGATAGAGCAAAACCCACTTCGACTAATTTTGAAAGCGTCTCAGAGAGAAGCCTCGAGCTGACGCCAAAGTTCCACATCACCACTGAAGACAACGCGGCTAATGTGAAGGCCATCCAAGAATAAACGGTGTTCTTTAGCGGCTTAGGAAATGCGCCCTCATACGTCCGAATTATTTGAGAGATGGAATCGTCTCCAAGTAACCTTCTCTCAATTTCCTCCGGTGATTGGCTCATTCCGCGGCCCTTATTAGACTTGAAAGGTGCTTAGCGATAGCATCCGCCTCCTCTTGGCTTCGATCTCCGACCTTTAATTGACCACTACTGGCCATGTTCTTGTACCGAGCAAACAGGTTCACTGCGAGTGCTTGATCGGGCAGGCCGTCGTGGACATCTGCTGTGAGCTTGTACTCTTCGTTGCCACCTTTAAGAGCACTGCCATCTTTATCTATACCCTTCAGGGTAACATTTTCGTAGCCACTTTCTGTGGTTTCCTCGACGAAGTTGGCCGTTCCTTCGATATCTAGCCCATCTGTTCCGCCAGTTGCAACAAGCTTTGCTGTCGCGGCGCCTGTTGGCTCAATCTCTTTGATTATTGCTTGGAATAGACCCTTGCTTATTTCATTGTTCCGATAGATTAGAGTGACCGTCATTGAATTGATTTTTTCGAAGCGACTAACGAACTCACGTACGCTTTGGCGAGCCGGCAGTGGCACGATATGAACCACGGGCGAAACACGACCTGCAATAGCATTCGCCCGGGTAAACTTAGGGTTCTGTGCCTTCTGCTCGCGATACACGGAGTCAATTAATGAGGTGAATTCTTTTCTAAGATAATGCTCGAGTGTAGAGGCGAACGCGTCCAGTGGCGGTGCGTTCCTTACTTCTGGGACATAGGCCATGCGGTGCTCGGCCAGAAAAACGCAGAAGAATGATGAGAGAGCGACTGGCAGCGCCTTCTCGTCTGCAACAAGCTTTCCTTCCGCGAGGACTTGCTCTCGGATATACTCTGTGTCCTTCACGAATCTGCCAAATATCACAACGGAGAGTGGATCGTTCGGGTCGGCCAACTGCAGCTTGACGTCCATAAATCGATATACACTACGGCCGTACTTTCGATACTTCGTGTCGACCATCAATGCGGAAGTGAAAAGCTCCTTGTAGTCAAGAAGGTTCTCTCGCCCAAACTTGACAACCAAGTTTGCAAAGGTCGCTCTCTTATTTATCATCCTTGCCAAACCTTCTCTTGGAAATACGAGTGCCAGAACAAAATCCTAGACGACTTCGGGCTCACTGTTGCATTGCTCGGGCGGTGTTTCAAGGGCGAAGCCCGCCGGGCCGCGCCCTCTCCACTGCCTGGCCACGAGCCGGGCGTTCTTCGCGGAAATCCTCCACTAGAGGATTTCTGATCGCTCATAATTTTTTGGGAGGGCGCTTTGCAGCGTCGGTCACCCGAACTTCGGTGGGAGGGGTTGCGGGATAAAGTGCCTACATCGACCGTTGCAGCGCCCGCCCGAGGGAGGGCGCGGCCCTTTGTTGCGTGCGGTGTTGGGGGTGGTGCGTGAAATCACGCACCCTACGGGAGGTGCGCCCTTCTGACTTAGGCTCTCTGGTGTCTATCTGGGGGCCCGGCCTTGGGTCGGGGCGGTGGGGAGAGTCGGGCTGAAGCCCGACCTACGGGGCTTGGATGGTGCGCATGAATGCACACCCTACGGGGCGTCAGGATTTGCCGAACCACTTCTCCACCATGTCCAGCACGTCGTCCACCAGTCCGGGGCTTTTTGCTTGCGGGCCGGTGAACCTTAAAATCCAGCCGGTCGGGGTGGGCTCGCGGGTGATGGTCAGGCCCTGATGCAACCGAAGCAACCGGCGGGGGCGGCGGGTGGTGGGGTTGGTGGGTTCGCGCAGCACATCCATCAGGACGGGGCGGAGGGTGGTCCATTGGGTCTCACTCCCCGAACCGGCGACGGGGTGGAGGGTGGCGGTCAAAAGATCCTCGTGTCCGCTGGTGATCGCGGCGGCCAGGGTGTCGAGTTGGCGCAAGGTGAGGTGTTCGGGGGTGGCGAGGAGGGGGCCGAGCGCCTCGACCACGGAGACATGGTTGCGGATGCGGTTGCTTGAGGTGCGGGGGAGCGAGGGGAAGAGGCTGGCCACGGCGGCGTCGGGGGTGTCGAAATGGCCCTCCTCGACCGTGTTCAGGATGAGGGCGGCCTTTTCCCAGGGGGAGACGGGGGTGCGGATCTCGTTTTCGGTGACCATGCTGGCAAGGGCATGGGCGATGCTTTGCGGACTGCGGAGGAAGGCGGGGATGGTGGTCATGCCCAGCGCGCGGCAAGCGGTGAGGCGGCGGAGGCCGGAGATGAGGCCGTATTTGTGCTCGCCGTTTTCATGGGGGCGGGGGGTGGAGAGCTGCCAGACCTCGACAGGCATGCGCAGGCCTTCGGTCGCGATGGAGTGCTGCAGTTGGTGGAGGGCGTCCGGGTCAAGCGCGCTGCGGTCGCGAAGAAGGGCGGCGGGGTCGATCTGGGCGATGGGAAGGGTGAGGGTGTCCATGGGCGGCTCCTTTCCCGGGGAGGAGACGCGGGGGCGGTTAAGGTGGGGTAAGGCGGGCGGGCGGTCAGTAGGCGACAGAGGTGGTTTTCCCGTTCGGTCCCGAAGTCAGCTTGCGGAACCCGGCGACGGCGGCCCCGGCTCCCACGGCCATGAACCGCGCGTCGCTGCCGACGGTGGTCATCTTGAAGCCCCAGCTGATGGCGCGGGCGGCGTAGTCGGGCGTGCCGCAATGAAGGGCGGCGATGATCCCCCGGCGATTGCAGGCGGCGGCGATGGCTTGCAGGGCGGCGATGATTTCGGGCTCCTCGCGGTCGACACCGGCTTTGAGCTGGCCCTTGGACAGTGAAAGCGACAGATCGGCGGGGCCAACATAGATGCCGTCAAGGCCGGGGGTGGCGGTGATCGCCTCAAGATTGGCATAGGCCTCGGCGGTCTCGATCATGGCGAAGGCCAGGATGGAGGCGTTGGCCCGGGCGTAATAGCCGTCGCCATGGGCAAAGGCGGCACGGGTGGGGCCGAAGCTGCGCTCTCCCAACGGGGGATAGCGCATGTAGCTGACAAGACGGGCGGCCTCATCCGCGGTGTTGATCATCGGGCAGATGATCCCGTCCGCGCCTGCATCCAGCGCCTTCATGATGGCGGCGGGGTCAAGCCATGCGGCGCGGGCCAGAAGGGTGGTCCCGCTGGCGCGCATTGCCTGCAGCATGGGCAAAAGGTCGGTATAATCCAGCGCGCCGTGCTGCATGTCGATGGTGATGCTGTCAAAGCCCTGGGCGGCCATGATCTCGGCGGTGAAGGCGTTGCCGATGGACAGCCAGGCGTTGAGGGTCGGTTGCCCCTGATCCCAAAGGTGGCGAAGCTTGGTCATTGAGCATTTCCCTTGATCTGGCCGCGAAGGCCGCCGGTCTGGCCGCGATCCAGCAGCAGATGGTCGAGGAGGACACAGGCCATCATCGCCTCGCCCACCGGCACCGCGCGGATGCCGACGCAGGGGTCGTGACGGCCTTTGGTGATCAGGTCCACCTCGCGCCCGTCTTCGGTCACGGTTTGCCGGGGGGTCAGGATTGATGAGGTCGGTTTGACGGCAAAGCGGCAGACGACGGGCTGGCCGGTGGAGATGCCGCCAAGGATGCCGCCGGCGTGGTTGGTCAGGAACTGGGGCCCATCCGGTCCCATGCGGATTTCGTCGGCGTTTTCGACACCCGTCAGGGCGGCGGCGGCCATGCCTTCGCCGATCTCCACACCCTTGACCGCATTGATCGACATCATCGCAGCGGCAAGGTCGCTGTCGAGTTTGGCATAAAGCGGCGCACCCAGGCCTGCGGGGACACCTGTCGCCACAACCTCGATCACCGCGCCGACCGAGTTGTGGGCAAGGCGCAAGGCGTCCAGGTATTCGGCCCATTCGACGGCGGCTTGGGCGTCGGGGACCCAAAAGGGGTTCTGGTCGATCTGCGCGGCGTCAAAGCGGGTCCGGTCGATCCCCTTTGTGCCCATCTGCACCATGTAGCCGGTGATCGTCAGCCCCGGCAGCAATGTGGCCAGCACCGCGCGGGCAACCCCACCTGCAGCAACGCGGCTGGCGGTTTCGCGGGCCGAGGACCGGCCACCGCCGCGCGGATCGCGGTGCCCATATTTCTGGTGGTAGGTGATGTCGGCATGGCCGGGACGGAACGACTGGGCGATGTCGCTGTAATCTTTCGACCGCTGGTCGGTGTTTTCGATCATCAGCTGGATCGGCGTGCCGGTGGTCTTGCCGAGGTAGACGCCCGACAGGATGCGGACCTCGTCCGCCTCTTTCCGCTGGGTGGTGAATTTCGACGTGCCGGGCTTGCGCTTGTCGAGCCAGGGCTGCAGGTCGGCCTCGGACAGGGTCACCCCCGGCGGGCAGCCGTCAACCGTGCAGCCGATGGCAGGCCCGTGGCTTTCGCCCCAGGTGGTGACGCGGAACAGATGTCCGAATGTGTTGAGGCTCATGCCGCTCTCCCTGCCGTTGGCCTTGGAATAAGCGATGATCCGGCAGGGCGAAACCCAAATCCGTCAGGATAGGGGGTTAAGCCCCACGGCGGCGCGCAAGTCGGGCATGCGGATGTCCAGTTCCTGCCCGACCAGGGCATCGGCGGCCGGGCTGCACAGCCATGCCACGGCCTTTACGGGGTCGCTGGCAGGGGCCAGATCGCCACGCGGAATTTTGGACACCGGGTTGATGCCTGACGCGCGGATCGTGCCCTGCATGTCGGTATCGACCACACCCGGGGCAAAGCCGAAAACCCGGATGCCAAGGTCGCCGTATTCCATGTGGACCGACCGGGTCAGCATCGCGAGGCCAGCTTTCCCGGCGCAATAGGCGCTCCAGCCTTCCTGCGGGCGATGGGCGGCACCGGAGGAGATGTTGACGATGGTCCCGCCGCCTTTGACCACCATGCCTTGCAGCGCCAGCTGGATGGCATGGAAGGCCGAGGTCAGGTTGGTGTCGATGCTTGCCGCCCAATCTTCGACTGACACGTCCAGAATACGGCCGATCGGGCCGATGGTGGCGGCGTTGTTGATCAGGATGTCGAAGCCCGGTTCGAACAGCGTGGTCATGGCGACGCGGTCGGTCATGTTCGCCAGATGGCCGGTGGCGCGGATATCGCCAAGCTCGCGTTGGGCGGCGGCGATGTTGGCGGCGCTGCGGGCGGTGAAATGCACGTCGGCCCCGGCGAGGGCCAGCGCGCGGACGGTTGCGAGCCCGATGCCGCGATTGCCGCCGGTGACGAGGGCGGTTTTTCCAGTCAGGGTCATGGGATGCCTCTTGGCGCGGCGGCGCGGCGGAGGCGATCGTTGATCGCCCGGCCAAGGCCGGTTTCGGGGACCTTCGCAAAGGCGATGCGGCCTTGGGGTCCGGCCAAGGCGTCCGCTTCGCGGAGGGCATGGAACAGGCGGGCTGCGGCTTCGACCAGATCGCCGGTTTCGGAGAGGGTCAGGGTGCCTTTGACGGGGCCGAAGCCGACAAGGATTTCGCCGGGTTGGGGTTCGGTCGCGCTCAGGCGCAGGGCGGCTTCGGGTGCGTAATGCGAAGCGAGTTGGCCGGGGGAGGTCGGCTTGGCGCCGGCGCCGCCGATGGCAAGGGGTTGGCCAAGGCAAGCCTCCAGCGCCTCGACCGGGACGCCTCCGGGGCGAAGGAGGGTGGGGTCGGGGTCGGCATGGACAATGGTGGATTCAAGGCCCACGGCGCAGGGGCCACCGTCCAGAACGGCGGCGATGCGGCCTTGCAGACCGTCAACCACATGCTCGGCCCTTGTGGGCGAAATGCGGCCCGAGGGGTTGGCGGAGGGGGCAGCGACCGGCCCGCCGAAGGCGCGCAGAAGGCGCTGGGCCAAGGGGTGCGCCGGGATGCGGATGGCGACGGTGGGCAGGCCTGCGGTCACCAATGGTGAAATCCCGGCGCCTTCCTTCAGCGGCAGGACAAGGGTCAGCGGGCCGGGCCAGAAGGCCTGAGCCAGATCGCGCGCCTTGGGGCCGAGGATGGCGATCTTTTCCACCGCTGCGAGATCGGGGAGGTGGACGATCAGGGGGTTAAAGCTGGGACGTCCCTTGGCCTCATAAATCCGGGCAACGGCAAGGTCGGACCGCGCGTCACCGCCAAGGCCGTAGACGGTTTCGGTCGGGAAGGCGACAAGTTCTCCCGCTGCCAGCAGGCTTGCGGCGGTGGTGATCCCGGTATCATCTGGTGCAAGGGTCAGGGTCATGACATGTGACGCAGCGTCCGGCTTGTTGGGCCGCAGGAATGAAATAGCCTTGGCATGTTTGCTGCTTACGGCAGCGCAGCCCTGTTGCCAAGTCTGGGAAGGAAACCCGAATGCCCTATCGCGCGCCGGTCAAGGACATCCGGTTCATTCTGGATCATGTCGTGGGCTTTGACCGGGTTACCCGGACCCTCCGTTTTGCCGAGGCGACACCGGACCTGACCGAAGCCATCCTGACCGAGGCCGGACGCATTTCGACCGACGTTTTGGCCCCCCTGAACCGGGTCGGCGACGCCAATCCGGCGCGGCTGGAGAATGGCGCGGTGGTGTCGGCCCCGGGCTTTGCCGAGGGGTATCGGGCGATTGCCGAGGGCGGCTGGGTCGGAATGACAGCCAGTCCTGAACACGGCGGCATGGGATTGCCGATCTCGCTGGCGCTGTCGGTCGATGACATGATGGCGGGGGCCTGTCTTGCCTTGCACCTGAAACCGCTGCTCTCCAAGGGCCAGATCGAGGCGCTGGAGCATCACGCCAGCGATGCGATCAAGGCGATTTACCTGCCAAAGCTGGTGTCGGGGGAATGGTCGGGGACGATGAACCTGACCGAACCCCATGCCGGGACCGATGTCGGCGCTTTGCGGTCGAAGGCGGTGCCGAACGGCGACGGGACCTATGCCGTTACGGGGCAGAAGATCTTCATCACCTGGGGCGACAGCGATCTGGTGTCGAACGTCTGCCATCTTGTGCTGGCCCGATTGCCCGACGGGGGCGAGGGGACCAAAGGCATCAGTCTGTTCATGGTGCCGAAGTTCATTCCCGACGCGGCGGGCAAGCCTGGGGCAAGAAACAGCCTGCGGGTGGTCAGCCTTGAGCACAAGCTGGGTATCCACGGCAGCCCGACCTGCGTCATGCAGTTCGACGGGGCTGTGGGCTGGCTAGTGGGGGCACCTCACCGGGGGATGGCGGCGATGTTCACCATGATGAACAACGCCCGCCTGTCGGTCGCGGCGCAAGGGGTGGGGCTGGCCGAGGCGGCGCTGCAGCATGCGCTGGCCTATGCGCTGGACCGCAAGCAGGGGGCGACGGTGCTGGCAAAAGACGGTGCCATCATCGACCACGCCGATGTGCGGCGGATGCTGGCCACGATGCGGGCCGAGGTCTTTGCGGCCCGGTCGATCTGCCTGTGCTGTGCCGTGGCCAGCGACATGGCCACCGCCACCGGCAGCGCGGAATGGCAAGCGCGGGCGGCGTTCCTGACGCCCATCGCCAAGGCCCACGCCACCGACATCGGCTGTGAGGTGGCGCATCTGGGGGTGCAGATCCATGGCGGCACGGGTTTCATCGAAGCGACCGGCGCGGCGCAATATTCCCGCGATGCAAGGATCACCCCGATCTATGAGGGCACCAACGGCATTCAAGCGATGGACCTTGTCGGGCGCAAGCTGGCGGACGGGGGCCATGCCGCCTTTCGTCTGATCGACGAGATGGAGGCCACAGCTGAGGCCGCCATGGCCAGCCTGCCCGATCTGGCGGGCGATGTCGGGCGGGCAGCAGGGGCGCTGCGCGCGGCGACAACGGCGCTGCTGGCCATGCCGTTGAACGACCGTTTTGCCGGGGCGGTGCCTTATCTGCGGGCCTTTGCGCGCGTGCTTGGGGGCGATGCACATCTGAAAGCGGCGCTTGCCGATCCCTCGCGGCTGCCATTGGCCCGGGTGATGATCCGCCGCATTCTGCCTGAACACGTCGCGCTGCTGGCCGCAGCCGGTGAGGGTGCCGAAGGTCTTTACGCGATCTCGCCCGACGATTTCGCAGCGTGAGCGCAGGTATTCGCCATCCGTTTGAGACCCCGCCCGCCGAGGGTGCGGCTGTCGAGGTCGCGCCCGGCATCTTTTGGCTGCGCCTGCCGCTGCCGATGGCACTGGACCATGTGAATATCTATGCGCTGGAGGACGGCGCGGGCTGGACTATCGTCGATACCGGTCTGTCGTCGCGTCGCTGCAAGGCGATATGGGAAGGGCTGATGGCCGGACCTTTGGCGGGAAAACCGGTCAGCCGGGTGATTCTGACCCATCACCATCCTGACCATGTGGGCCTTGTCGGCTGGTTCCAGTCGCGCGGGGCCGAGCTTCTGGCGACCCGCACCGCATGGCTTTACGCGCGGATGCTGACGCTTGATGTGCAGGAACACCCTGCGCCCGAGGCGCTGACCTTCTACCGCCGCGCCGGGCTGTTCGAGGCCGAACTGGCACAGCGCGCGTCGGAACGCCCGTTCAACTTTGCCGATGTCGTCGACCCGATGCCGCTTGGCTTTACCCGCCTGACCGAGGGCCAGCGCCTGCGGATTGCAGGGCGCGACTGGACCATCCGCATCGGCCATGGCCACGCACCCGACCATGCGACGCTGTGGTCGGATGACGGCATCGTGCTTGGCGGTGACCAGCTTTTGCCCGGCATTTCGGCCAACATCGGCGTCTATCCGACCGAGCCTGATGCCGATCCGCTGACCGACTGGCTGGACAGTTGCCGCGCCTTCATGCCGGATGCCAGTGACGCGCAACTGGTGCTTCCCGGCCACAAGCTGCCCTATACCGGGCTGCCGCTGCGGCTGGTGAACATGATCGAGAACCACGAAAGCGCGCTGGCCCGTCTGCTGGATCACCTTGCCACGCCCAAGACCGCCAACCAGTGCTTTCTGCCGTTGTTCCGGCGCGACATCGGACCATCCGAACACGGTCTGGCACTGGTCGAAGCGGTCGCGCATCTGAACTGCCTCTTGCGTCGGGGTCAGGTTTTGCGTTCCTTGTCACCGGACGGCGCGTGGGAATGGGAACGGATCTGATGGCAACGGCGAAGAAACCGGCAAAGGCAGCGGCGAAGCCGAAAAGCCCCGCCGAATGGGCGCATGACCGCCTGATCCTTTATATCCGCAATTTTGAAAGCCAACTTGACGCCACCCAAGAAGTCGCGATGGGCCTTGCCGGTGATGAGACGGGCGTTCTGCGGATCGAGGGGATCGGGTTTTTCGACCCCGACATCATCACCTTTTACGGTCGAGACGAGGGTGGCGCGCGCACCCAGCTGATCCAACATGTCAGCCAGCTTTCGGTGACCCTGCGCGCCATTCCCAAAGAGGGCGACACCGAACCGCCGCGCCGCATCGGCTTTCAGTTGCACGCGGGCTGGACCGGCGGCGATTCCGGCGACGGCTCGGCCAGCTGAAAGCCGCGCTTGTCCCCGTGACAGCCGGGGTCGAATAGGCTATGGGGCTGGAAACGCGATTCAAAGGGAACGGAACCGATGGCTGATCACCACACCGCCGAACACAAGCATGGCTCCATGGACATCCGCGCGCATGAAAAGACCTTCGCGGGCTTCATCACTGTGTCGATCTGGGTGGTTTGCCTCTCAATCGCAGCGCTGATCCTGATGGCGCTGACCAACGCCTGATCTGACCGATATTTTGGGGGTCCCATGCTGCGACTGACTTTTGCATTGCTGGCCCTTCTGGGTCTGGCCGCCTGCGGTGCCCAACCCGTCTGGGCGCCCGAAGCCGAGGTTCAGGCCTCCCGCTACAGCCCCGGAGCGCCCACTTATATCACACTTTACACGGTCATCAGCACAAAGTCGGGATCGGGAGCGCATTCGGCGATCCTGGTGAACGGATCGGAACGGGTGATCTTTGACCCTGCCGGAACCTGGCACCACCCTCGCCTGCCGGAACGCAACGACGTGCATTTCGGGATGACCGACAAGGCGCTGGCCTTCTACGTCGACTATCATTCCCGCGTGACCTACAACGTGGTCGAGCAGCAGATCATGGTCTCGCCGGAAGTGGCCGAACATGTGCTGCAGCTGGTCAAGGAATACGGCGCGGTGCCAAAGGCGATGTGCACCAATGCCACCTCGGCGATCCTGCGCGCGACGCCCGGCTTTGAATCGATGCCGGCGACCTGGTATCCGAAAAAGCTGTCGGAAGCCTTTGGCCTGCTTCCCGGCGTGACCTCGCGGACGATCACCGATGATGACGATGACAGCAATCACGGTGTCTTGCTGGTGCAGGCAAACGGCAATCCGCTGGAGTAGACGCTTTTTGCGCCGCTGTGCGCTTGGGGTGTTGATCTGGCGGGGCAGGTCGTCCGTGATCTGAGAGGCTTCGGACTTGCGTATTTTCGGGGTGATCCTTGCCGGGGGTGAAGCGCGACGCCTTGGCGGGGTCGACAAGGCCTTGGTCCATCTTGCGGGCCGCCCATTGATCGCCCATGTCCTGGACAGGCTGGAGCCGCAAGTTGAGCAGGTCCTGATCTCGGCCAATGGCGATGCCGGACGGTTTGCCCGCTTTGGCTGCAACGTGGTGGCCGATGACCGGTCGCAAGGACCGTTGTCCGGGATTTTGGCTGCCCTGACCCGCGCGGCTGAATTGGGTGCGACGCATGTGGTGTCGACCCCGGTCGATACGCCGTTCCTGCCGGGTGATCTGGTTCCGCAACTGCTGTTGGCGGCCGAATCGTCACCCGCAGGTCTTGCTCTTGCCCGTGATGGCACTGGCGACCATCCCGCCACGGCGATCTGGCCGGTTGGTCTTGTCGCCTCCGTGACCGAGTTTCTGCAATCTGGTGAGGCAAAGGTCACCCGCTTTACCGCTGCCCACGGGGCCAGTTTTGCCAATTTTCCCGATCCGCGCGCGTTTGTGAATGTGAATACGCCGGATGACCTCGTGCTGGCCGAGGCGATGCTGAAAGGTGCCGCATGAGGGTTTATGGCGTCATCGGCTGGAAGAATTCAGGCAAGACCAGCCTTATGGAGCGGCTGGTAGCTGACATCACCGGGCGCGGCTTTTCGGTGTCGACCGTGAAGCACGTTCACCACGCGGTCGATCTGGACCAGCCCGGCAAGGACAGTTTTCGCCACCGTGTCGCAGGTGCGCGTGAGGTGGTGCTGGCATCAGCCGACCGGTTTGCGTTGATGGTCGAACATCGCGGGCCGGAACCGGATCTTCCCGCCGTCCTTGCCCGGCTTTCTCTGGTCGATCTGGTGCTGGTCGAAGGCTATAAACGTGACGCCCACCCCAAGGTCGAGGTCTGGCGGGCGGAGACCGGGCAAGCCCTGATCCAGCCCGGTGATCCTCTGGTGCGCGCCGTGGCGACTGACGCGGCGCTGATCCTGCCGGTGCCGGTTCTGGACCTGAACGACACAAAGGCGGTGGCGGATTTCATCCTGCATGAGGTTGGGCTTGCGGTTTGATCGGGTCATCGTGGTTGACTGGTCGGGCCGCGCCTCACGCAGCCCGGCCCGGGAAAGCAAGGACGCGATCTGGATTGGCTTTTGCGAGCAGGGGCTTGAGACGCACGGCTATTTTCGCAGCCGCAGCGATGCCAGCGGCTGGCTGGCTGAAAGGTTGGCCGAAGGGGGCCGCCAGCTTGTCGGGTTCGACTTTCCCATGGGCTATCCGGCGGGTCTGGCCCGCCGTCTGACCGGCACCGACAAGGCCCGTGCGCTGCATGGTTGGCTGGCCGACCGGATCTTGGATGGCCCGGACAATGCCAACAACCGATTCGAGGTTGCCGCCGAAATCAACCGCCAGCTCGGCGGGCCGGGGCCATTCTGGGGCTGCCCAAAAGCCCGCCCAAGGCCGCATCTGCCGTCGCTGAAGACGGTTGATTACCTTGCGTTGGGTCTGGACGAAAAGCGCCGGGTCGAACGGGAGAACCCGCCCGCAAAGCCGGTCTGGCAGCTTTTGGGAGCCGGGTCGGTCGGGTCGCAGGCCCTGCTGGGCATTCCGGTCGTCGACCGGCTGGCGCGGGACTTTGGGGCAGCCGTCTGGCCCTTTGATCCGCCGGGGGCGCTGACTCTGGCCGAGGTTTACCCGTCGCTGCTGGCCCCTGCCGTGGCCGCGTCCGGCGACAGCATTCCCGACCGGGCGCAGGTGCGCCTTTTGGCTCGCGCCCTGTTCAACCTGTCTTGCCATGACCGGCTTTCCGGTCTTTTCACCACCCCGGCCATCGCTGCCGAGGAGGGCTGGATCCTTGGTGCAGGCCATGCCCGGCTGCTGGGCGAGGCTTTGTCATGGACCTGATCGGAGACGTGACAATCTTTTCCGGCCTGCATGCCCATCAGCGCGCCCGGGCGGCGCAGCTTTACTGGGAGGCGTTTGGCGGCAAGCTTGGCCGGGTTCTGGGTCCCGACACCCGCGCGTTGGCGTTTTTCGAACGGGTGATCCGGGCCGATCTTTGCCTTTCCGCGGTGGACGGGGCGGGCGAATTGGTTGGCATCGCCGGGTTCAAGACGCCCTCGGGCAGTTTTGCCGGGGGAAACTGGGCCGACCTTAAGGCCATCTACGGGCCTTTGGGCGGGCGCTGGCGGGCGCTGATACTGCGGATGCTGACGAGCGATGTCGACAACGACCGCTTTTTGATCGACGGCATTTGCGTTGCCCCTTTGCATCGCGGCAAGGGCATTGGCAGCCGGTTGCTTGACGCCCTGTGCCACGAGGCGGTCACGCGCGGCTATGCTGCGGTCCGGCTGGATGTGGTCGCCGAAAACCGGCGCGCGCGGGCGCTTTATGAACGCCTCGGTTTTCATCCGACCCGCACCGAAAAGTTGGGCTTTGCCCGTCATTTTTTCGGCTTTACCGCGTCGACCACAATGGTTCGCGCGTTGGATGCAAAGAGCGAATAGGGTATGTGACGCAGCGGCTGGCTTGCCCCGGCCCTGAATCCCTGCCAGAATATGATCAAATTACCCAGCGGAGTGATGGCCATGATCGAGAAACGTGCGTTTTACATCAACGGGGCCTGGGTTCAGCCCGCGAAAGCCCGCGACTGCCAGGTTATCAACCCGTCGACTGAAGAACCCTGCGCGGTGATCTCGCTTGGCGACGCGGCCGACACCAATGCCGCTGTTGCCGCCGCCAAAGCCGCCTTTCCGGCCTGGGCCGCGACGCCTCCGGCCGCGCGCCGCGCTTATGTGGTGAAGATTCTGGAGCAATACGAGGCCCGGAAAGAGGAGCTTGCCCGCGCTGTTTCGATGGAAATGGGCTCGCCCCTGAAACATGCGCTGGAGCAACAGGTCACCTGCCTGCCGTGGCATGCGGGCAACTTTCTGACCGCGTTCGACACGCTGGAATGGATCCGTCCGCTGGGGCCGCATGCCCCGAACGACCGGATCGTGCTGGAGCCGATTGGCGTGGTCGGCCTGATCACGCCGTGGAACTGGCCCTTGAACCAGATCGCGCTGAAGGCGATCCCAGCGATTCTGGCGGGCTGCACCTGCGTGCTGAAGCCGTCGGAAGAAAGCCCGCTGAACGCGATGATCTTTGCCGAATTCTGCCATGATGCGGGCCTGCCTGCGGGCGTCTTCAACCTGGTCAACGGCGACGGCATGGGCGTTGGCGCGCAGCTGACCGCGCATCCGGATGTTGCGATGATCTCGTTCACCGGTTCGACCCGGGCGGGCATGGCGATTTCCAAAGCGGCGGCCGACACGCTGAAGCGGGTGACGCTGGAGCTGGGGGGCAAGGGCGCGAACGTGGTGTTCGACGATGCCGACGACAAGGCCATCGAGCGCGGCGTCAAGCACATGATGGACAACACCGGCCAATCCTGCAACGCGCCTTCGCGCATGCTTGTGCAGCGCGGGATTTATGAGCGTGCGGTGGAAACGGCTGCGCGGGTTGCCGATGGGATCAAGGTCGGCAACGCGATGGAAGAGGGCGACCATATCGGCCCGGTGGTTAACAAGCGCCAGTGGGACCAGATCCAGGGCTATATCCAGAAAGGCATCGACGAAGGCGCGCGTCTGGTTGCGGGCGGGCCGGGGCTGCCGGAAGGCTTCAACCGGGGCTTTTATGTCAAGCCGACGATCTTTGCCGATGTCGAGCCGGGCATGACCGTTGAGAAGGAAGAAATTTTCGGGCCGGTGCTGTGCATGATCCCGTTTGATACCGAAGCCGACGCGGTGCGCATCGCCAATGACACGCCTTACGGTCTGACCAACTATGTCCAAAGCCAGGACGGGGCCAAGCGCAACCGCATGGCCTTGGCGCTGAAATCCGGCATGATTCAGATGAACGGCAAAAGCCGGGGGGCGGGGTCGCCTTTCGGCGGGGTCAAATCCTCGGGCCGCGCGCGTGAGGGTGGCGTCTGGGGGCTGGAGGAATTCCTGGAGGTCAAGGCGATCTCGGCCTGGGATTCCTCGCAGGACTGACGCGCGATGGAGCTGGTGCAGATCGGTCCGGTCCGGGTGCTGTTCGTGATGGCAGCACCCCCGGAATACGGGCCTTGTCTGCAGGCCCTGTTCCGTCCGCTGATCTGCGGCGTCGGGCCGGTCGAGGCGGCAATTTCGGTAACCCGCGCGCTGGTCGAACTGGGGCCGGGGCGGCCTGATTTGGTCGTCTCGCTGGGGTCGGCGGGATCGGCACGGCTGGCCCGGACGCAAGTCTATCAGGCGTCTTCCGTTGCATGGCGCGACATGGATGCCAGCGCCTTTGGCTTTCCCAAAGGCGTGACCCCGTATCTGGACCAACCCGCGACGCTGCCCTTGGCTCTGCGCATTCCGGGCGTGCCCTTGGCCAGCCTGTCGACCGGGGCCAATGTGGTGTCGGGGGCGGCATATGCCGCGATTGCCGAAGATATGGTGGATATGGAAACCTTCGCCATCCTGCGGGCCTGTCAGGGCTTTGCGCTGCCGATGATTGCGCTGCGCGGAATTTCGGATGGGGATCAAGAGGTTGGCGGCATTCACGATTGGACCGAATACCTGCATGTCGTTGATGAGAACCTTGCTCAGGCGGTTCAGTCCATGACTGCGGCGGTGGAAACCGGGGGCCTTGCCGCGCTGCAATGAAACTTGACACACCTGTCGAGTTTGCGCTCTCCTGACCGGCAGGAGGCCCCGATGACCCAACACCCCCGCCTGATGTCGCCGTTGCAACTGCGCGGCGAAACCCTGCGCAACCGCATTGTCTTTGGCGCCCATACCGCCAACATGTCGGATCAGGGCCTGCCGGGGCCTCGGTTCGGCGGCTATCTTCTGGAGCGCGCGCTGGGCGGGGCGGCGATGATCGTGGCAGAGCCGATGCCGGTGCATCGGTCCGGAGTGCTGACCCGGGGGAATTATCTGGTTGCCGATGACCGCGTGATCCCAGGGTTTCGCAAGGTCACCGATGACGTCAAGGCGGCGGGCGCGGTGATCCTGCAGCAGCTTTACCACATTGGCGCGCATGGCGATTCGGACCTGAGTTTTGCGCCGCACTGGTCGCCTTCGGGCGGGCCGTCTTACCATGACAGCGACGGGTCGCATGCGATGACGGGGGCCGAGGTTGAGGAGTTGCTGGACGCCCATGTCGCGGCGGCGGTGCGATCCAAAGCCTCGGGCTTTCAGGGGGTGGAGGTCTGGGCGGCTTATCACTCCCTTCTGGATCAGTTCTGGACGCCCTGGTCGAACCAGCGGACCGACCAATGGGGCGGCGGGCTTGACGGGCGGACCCGGTTTTCGCGCGAATTGATCGAACGGATCCGGCGGGCCTGCGGTGAGGATTTCATCGTTGGTTTGGCAGTAAGTTATTCGACTGCCTACGAGGTGACCCTGGGGGCCGAGGCCCTGACCGAGATTCTGGACCTGCATGACCGGACCGGGCACGTGGACTATGTGACCGTCGGTGCCGGGTCGTATCTGGAATTCGAGGCGATCATACCGCCCTTTACCCATGCGGAAAAGCTGACGGTGCCATTGACGCAAGCGCTGAAATCCGTTTTGAAACATGCGGTTGTGACCTCGGAAGCCGGGGTCAGGACGCCCGAGAATGGCGAGGCTATAATTGCGTCGGGTCTGGCGGACCTGGTGTCGATTGTCCGGGGGCAGATTGCCGACCCGCATCTGGCACGCAAGGTGGCCGAGGGGCGGTCGGGGGACGTGCGGGGCTGCATCAGTTGCAACCAGATGTGCTGGGGGCGCAGGAGCCGGGACTACTGGATTTCCTGCCTGATCAATCCAAGCGCGGGGCGTGAGTTTGAATGGGGCGGGGATCGGTTTGTGACCGCGACTGCGCCGAAGGATGTGCTGGTCGTCGGGGCTGGGCCTGCGGGGCTTGAGGCGGCGCGTGTGGCAGCAGAGCGCGGGCATCGGGTCGAGGTGATTGAGGCCCTGCCGGTGATCGGCGGGCAGTTCCGGCTGGCAGGGATGCAGCCGCGCCGGGGGCAGATACTGGAGCTGATGGACTGGTATGAACGCCAGTTTGACCGGCTGGGGGTGCGGTTACGACTGAACACCTTCCTGGATGAGGCGGAGTTGGCGGATCATCCGGCCGGGGTCGTGGTGGTGGCCACCGGGTCCCTGCCGGATGAAAGCGGCTTTCAGCGCTGGGTGCCGAACGAGGTGAGCCTGCCCGGGATCGAGGCCGGGGGAGTCTGGTCGCCCGAGGCGGTCCTGCGGCGCGAGGCACGGCTGGGTGACGCGGTGGTCATCTACGATGAAGGCGGCAACTGGCGTGGGGTGGGCACGGCCTGGGCGATGGCCGAAGCGGGGAAAAAGGTGACGATCGTGACGCCGGGGGCTTTTGTTGGCGCAGAACTGTCGCGGACGGCGGCGGACGGCGTGGTGCGGCGGCGGCTGGGGGCGCTGGGGGTGCGGATGTTGACCGAACACCGTCTGGTGCGCTGGCATGGCAACGGGGTGACGGTGCGGTCGTTTCTGACCGGTGAGGACGAGGTGATCGCGACATCAGCTTTGGTGATGGCGACTACAAACCGGGCGTTTGATCCGTTTCCTGAGGGGATCGAGGGCAAGACCCTGCACCGGATCGGCGATGTCGCGGCCCCCCGGTTGGCGGCCTACGCGTTTCACGAAGGGCGCAAGTTGGGGCTGGCGCTTTAGGGGCCGCTCATCATGCCTGATGGCAGGAGCCTCCAGCGGGGATATTTGGGCAATGGGGAAATGCGGGTCCGGGTCTTAGCCCATTCTGGCGAAACTGTCGGCGCGCGACAGGGCCCAGGCTTCGGCAAAGCGGGGGGAGGAGCCGGGGTCGGCGAGAAGCTGGCCGGGGCGAAGTTGTTCGTATTGTTCGGCCAGCGAGATCACCTTGTCCGACGAAGCGCGACGCAGGAAGTGGTGGGGTTTGAGTTCGTTGGGGTGGGAAAGGCCTGCGGCGGCGACCAGTTCGGCAAGGGCGTGAAGGGTGTTCCTGTGGAAGCTGGCGACGCGTTCGGCCTTGTCTGGCACATGGATCGCGCGTTGGCGGAGGGGGTCTTGCGTGGCAACCCCGGTCGGGCATTCGCCGGTATGGCAACTTTGCGCCTGAATGCAGCCGACCGCGAACATGAAGCCGCGCGCGGCGTTGCACCAGTCGGCCCCCAGCGCCAGAACCCGGGCCATGTCGAAGGCCGAGGTGATCTTGCCGCTGGCCCCGATGCGGATGCGGTCACGTACACCGATGCCTACAAGGGCGTTGTGAACGAGCGATAGCCCGTCGCGCAAAGGCATGCCGACATGGTCCATGAATTCCAGCGGGGCGGCCCCGGTGCCACCCTCCTTGCCGTCGACGACGATGAAATCGGGGGTGATGCCGGTTTCCAGCATGGCTTTGCAGATCGCCATGAACTCCCACGGGTGGCCGATACAAAGTTTGAAGCCGGCGGGTTTGCCGCCGGACAGGTCCCGCATCTGGGCGATGAATTCCAAGAGGCCGGTGGGCGTGGAAAAGCAGGAATGGTGCGCCGGGGAATTGCAGTCCTGCCCCATCGGAACGCCGCGAATGCGCGAGATTTCGGCAGTTACCTTGGCGGCCGGCAGAACACCGCCATGGCCGGGCTTGGCCCCCTGGGACAGTTTGAGTTCGACCATCTTGATCTGCGGATCGGCTGAGGCATCCTTGAACATCGCTGCATCAAAGCTGCCATCCGCCGCGCGGGCGCCGAAGTAGCCCGAGCCCAGCTCCCATACCAGATCACCGCCGTTTTCGCGGTGGTAGGGCGACACCCCGCCCTCACCAGTATCGTGGAAAAAGCCGCCTGACTTGGCCCCCCGGTTCAGGGACCGGATCGCATTGGCGGACAGCGAGCCATAGCTCATCGCGGAAATGTTCAGCAGGCTGGCGGAATAGGGCTGCAGGCAGGTGCTGCCGACCAGCGTGCGCATGGCGGCGTTGTCCAGCGTCGGCCGGGGGGCAATCGAATGGTGCAGCCATTCGTATTGTTCCTCGTAGACGTCATACATCGTGCCGAAGGGCCGCTTGTCGAGGTCCTTCTTGGCGCGCTGATAGACGATGGCGCGCTTGTCGCGGGGGAAGGGGGCGCCGTCCTTGTCACCTTCGAAGAAATACTGCCGCATTTCGGGGCGGATGCCTTCCAGCAGAAAGCGCAAATGGGCGGCGACAGGGTAGTTCCGCAAGACGGCGTGGCGGGTCTGGCGCAGATCGTGGATGCCGATCAGCACCGAGGCAAGGCAAAGCGCGGCCACGGGGAGCAGCCACCAGGTCTGGCCGGGAAATAGCGCCATCAGCGCACCGGCGATGACCACGAAGATCGCGGGCCAGGTAATCAGGCTGTAGCGCATCAGAAACATGGTCGACAGCATTCCGGCCCCCTGAACAGTCATCCGCCACAGTTAACCACGGAACTTGAAACTTGCTTAACAGAATTCAGAAAGGTACCGAGGCTGTGAAACTAACCCTTTCTTTCGTCGCGGGGTGGTGCAGCGACAGGGTCTCGGCATGCAGCATCAGGCGGGGATAATCGCCTTTGGTCGCGGGCGCATAGATCTGGTCGCCAAGGATCGGGTGGCCAAGGGCCAGCATATGCACCCGTAACTGGTGGCTGCGCCCGGTGTGCGGGGTCAGTCGGACGCGGGTTTCGGTGTCGGTGCGAAAGGTGACCTGCCAGTCGGTCTGCGCCGGCTTGCCGTCTGAGGTGACCTTCTGGCGCGGGCGATACTCCCAGTCGCTGCCAAGGGGCAGGTCGATATGGCCACTGTCTTCGGCAATGACCCCATGCACCCGCGCGACATAGGTCTTTTGCGCCCGGCGCTGTTCGAATTCCTGACCCAGAAAGCCCTGCGCCTGTTTAGTGCGGGCGAAGATGATCACCCCGGAGGTGTCGCAATCCAGCCGGTGGACGGTCAGCGCATCCCAGCGCGCGGCTTGCAGGCGGGTGATCAGACAATCCTGCCGCCCCTCCAGCTTGCCGGGGACTGTCAGAAGGCCCGCGGGCTTGTTCACGACTAGGATCGCTGCATCTTCGTGCAGAATATCCAGCGGCGTATCCGGGGGGAAATAGTCGAAATCCGGGATCAGCGAGGGGTCAGACAACCCGGTGGCCTTCTGCGAGCAGGCGCGCATGAAGGTGGCGGATATGGGCGGGGCCCACCTCGCAGCAACCGCCGACGATGGTGGCACCCATGCCGACCCAAGCCATTGCGAAGTCGGCGTATTTCTCGGGCGTGAGGTCGTGGCGGTGGGTCAGCTCTTTGACCGTGGGCGCGTCTTTCAGGAAGTTGCCCGAGATGTGGGTAAAGCCGTTGGCATAGGCGCCAAAGGGTAACCCGAGGGGCTTGAGGGTGGCCAGAGCCGCCTCCATCGCTTCTGGCACCGAGCAGTTGGCCAGCACGGCGGCGACGGGGTGTTTGAGGAGGCGGGCAAGATCGGCGACGGGCTCGCCCGAGCGCAGTTTGGTGCCGTCATGGTCATCGACGGAAACCGACAGCCAGACGGGCTTCCCTGCCGCCTGCGCGCCGATGACGGCACCTTCGGCGGCCTCGATCGAGGCGGCGGTTTCAATCAGGATCAGGTCGACATGCGGGGCGAGGATGCGGGCGATCTCGGCGTACTTCGGGGCGGCCTCGGCCAAAGGCTCGGTCAGATCGGGGCGGTAGCTCGCGTTCAGGGGGCCAAGCGATCCGGCGATGCGGGTGCCGGGATGGTTGGCGGCGGCCTCATGTGCCTCGGCCAAGGCCCGCAGGTGGAGGGCGTGGAACATGTTGTCCAGACCGACGCGGTTCAGCCGGTCGTGGTGGATGGCATAGGTGTTGGTGGTGGCGATGGTGGCCCCGGCGGCGAAGTAATCGGCGTGGATGTCACGGACAAGGCCGGGATGGTCAAGCATCACCCGGGTGGCCCACAGGGGCGTCGGTTCGTCGCCCGAACGCGCGACCAGTTCCTGGCCCATGCCGCCGTCGAGAAGGGTGATGTCAGCCATTTTGCGTACTCCATTTTGCGCGGCGACATTCCGACGGGTGATGGGGAAGATCAAGAGAGGTCGTTTGACCTTTCTGCGGACGGGCGGCAGTCTGGCGGGGATGGAGGAGTGATATGGATTACGACAAAGTCTCTGGGCCGGAGCTTGGCCATGCCTTGCGAGCGATCTCGGTCAATCTTCTGTGCCGCGACGTGGGGGCGGAAGTGGCGTTTCTGACGACGGTCTTTGGGATGGTGGCGCATCAGGCTGGACGGGACTTTGCGATTCTGGTGCATGCGGGGCAAGCGTTGCAGCTGCATTCGGACGGTGCTTTCGCGGGGCATCCGCTGATTGGCTTGCTGCCAGAAGCAGGCGCGCGGGGGGCGGGGGTGGAAATCCGGCTGCATGAGGCCGATCCCGATCTTGCTGCCGCCCGGGCCGAGGCGGCGGGGGGCGTGCTGCTGCAGCCCCCGACCGACAAGAAGGGTCACGCCTTGCGCGAGGCGGTGATCCTGTCGCCTGCGGGCTATGCCTTTGTGCCAAGCCGCAGGATCTAAGCGGTCGCCCCCCGCATTCCGGGGATATATGGGAGCAGAAGAAATCAGGTCGCGTTCTTGAACACTTCGGCAAGCAGCGGGGAGAGCCAGTCTTCGTCTTCGCGTGTGAAGGCGGCGGGGGTGTCGCTGTCGAGGTCGAGGACGCCGAGGAGGTCTCCGTGGCCGTTGCGCACCGGCAGGACCAGTTCGGATTTCGTGCTGGAGGCGCAGGCGATGTGGCCGGGGAAAGCATCCACGTCGGGGACGTTCTGGATTTGGCCGGTGCGGGCGCAGGCGCCGCAGACGCCGCGGGAAAACGGGATCACAAGGCAGCCGTGGCCGCCCTGGTAGGGGCCGATCTTCAGCATCGCGGGCGCGGTGACACGGTAAAAACCGGTCCAGTCTGACAGGGGGTGTGCGTGGTGGATTTCGCAGGCGACAGTGGCCATGAGCGAGACTGTGTCCGTCTCGCCATGGGTCAGGGCGCGGATGGCGGCAGTGATTGCGGGGCGGTCGATATCAATAACCAAGGGCGCAGCCGTCCTTTCTGTGGTCAGAGCCGCCGATCAGGACATCACCGTCCAGAATGATCGCCTGCGCGCCACCAAGCGAGGTGTGGGGGATCACGACCTGGTGACCCATCGCGGCCAGTTCGGCGCGGGTCTGGTCGGAATAGCCGCGTTCGACCCCCATCCTTTCAGGCCCGGAATAGCAGCGCGGGGCGTCGATGGCGGCCTGCAGGTCCATGCCAAAGTCGACAAGGTTGGTTACAAGGCGGGCATGGCCGGTCGGCTGATAGCCACCGCCCATCACGCCAAAGGGCATCATGACCTTTCCGTCCTTGCGCAACATGCCGGGGATGATCGTGTGCATCGGGCGTTTGCCGCCCCCGGCCTCATTCGGGTGGCCTTCCTGCAGCGTGAAGCCAGCGCCGCGGTTCTGGTAGTTGATCCCGAATTTCGACGAGGCCAGCCCAGCGCCAAAGCCCCAGAAGACCGAATAGATCAGCGAGACTGCCATCCGGTCGCGGTCGACAACGGTGATGTAGATCGTGTCCTTGTGGATCGCCTCGGCCCGTGGGTTTGCGACTGGCATCGCGCGTTTGGGGTCGATCAGCGCGGCCAGTTTCGCGGCTGTCTCGGAGGAAAGCATGTGGTCAAGCCGCGTCGTCCGGTCGGCGATGAAGCGGTCGCGGGCGTCATGGGCCAGCTTTCCGGCCTCTGCCTCGATATGGGCGCGCTGGGTGCCGAATGGGTCCATCGCGGCCAGGTCGAAGTGTTTCAAGATGTTCAGCATCAGGATCGCGGTCGCGCCCTGGCCGTTTGGCGGGTGTTCGACCAGATCGATGCCGTGGTAGGGGCCGGAGATTGGCGTGGTGTAATCGCAGGCGGTGGCGGCAAGATCGTCCAGCGTGTGGGTGCCGCCCAAGCCTTGCAGTGAGGTGATCATATCCTCGGCCACCTCGCCCTCATAGAACCCGGCGCGACCTTGGGCTGCGATGCGGCGGAACACTTCGGCCTGACCGGGGGCGCGGAAGATCTGGCCAGGGGTCGGGGCCTTGCCGCCAAAAGTATAGAAATCGCGGGCGGCCCCTTGCAGGTCGGGCATGTCGACGACCCAGTCAAAGGCCACGCGCGGGGCGACGGGGACGCCTTCCGTCGCATAGTGGATCGCGGGGGCGAGGATATCGGCAAGCGGCAGACGGCCATGATCGGCGCTTAGTCGGCAGAAGGCGTCGATCGCACCGGGGAGGGTGACGGATTCGATCCCGTGAAGCGGGATTGCGGTCAGGCCCTTTGCGCGCAGGGCTGCGGCGTCCAGACCCTTTGGGGATCGGCCGGAGCCGTTCAGGGCAAGGATGTCTTCTGACCCAGCGGGTTTCAGCAGCACAAAGCAATCGCCGCCGATCCCGGCCATCTGCGGTTCGGCAATGCCAAGCACAAGTGCCCCGGCGATGGCGGCGTCGACGGCATTGCCACCGGATTTCAGAACCTCGATCGCGACCTGAGCGGCCAAGGGATGCGAAGTGGCGCAGATGCCGTTCTGCGCATAGGTGGCCGAGCGGCCGGGAAGGTGAAAGTCGCGCATGGCTGCCCCGTTGGTTTGGGCAAGGCTAGTGTGATCTTACGGGGGAAGCCAAGGGGAAGACGTCGGGACTGACGCGGAAAAATCGTCACCCGTCAGGTTGCCGCAGGGCCTGTTGGCCTAATCAGTGTTCGGCAAGGTGAAGCTGAGCCGGTTGCAGCCGTCTATCCGGGCATAGGCAAGATCCTGGGTCAGGACCCGGATCAGATGCCAGCCAAAGCCACCTTCGAGCAGGTCTGGGACCGGAGTTTCCGGTCCGACGGTCAGCCTTCCGGTTGGCGGTTGGTTGCCAGGCATCGTCACGCCCTGATCGACGACAAGGCAGTCCAGCCCGGCCATCACCGGCACCAATGTCACCTCCACGGTTCCGGCCCCGCCGGCATAGGCATGTTCGCCGATGTTGTTCAGCACTTCGGCCAAGACGACCTCGGCCGTGCCACGGTCATCGTCGGAAAGACCGGTCAGGGGCGGCAAAGCCAGAATCCGGGCCAGTCCGTCCCGGACGGAATCCGGGTCTGCGGCAAGCACAAGATGCAGGGTCTGCACCGACAGGTCCAGGTCAGGCGCTGGCCGCATGCGAAACAGCAACCTCATGCGAGGGGTGGATGGTGAAGATCGTATCCATTCTGGTCAGACGGAACACCTTTTCCACGGTCGGAGTCAGGCCGGACAATTCCAGCACCCGATCGGGGGCGAGCAGCTTTTTCACCGCAACGATCGCCCCAAGACCGCTGGAGTCAAGGAACATCACCCGTGCAAGGTCCAACACCACACGACCATCGGCGGTCTGGGTCAGGTCGCGCATCCGTTCCTTGAACTGGATGGCGCTGGCGGCGTCGATGCGGTCTTCCATCACCAGGACGGACAGAAGTCTGGGCCGCGTCTGAGTCTGTAGTTGCATCCGGTTTCCCCATGGTTTGCGACTCCTCGCAGCCTAGGGGCAAAGGGTTATCAACCCGTAAGCGTCAGTTAAGCTGGAAGGTCACCGGATAGAACCCATCCTCGAAATCGCCAAAGAGGTCGGAAAGGTCGGGGTGATCCACCGGCTCGCCTGTTTCATCCGGGACGAGGTTCTGTTCCGAAACATAGGCCACATAGTAGCTTTGGTCATTTTCGGCCAGAAGATGGTAGAACGGCTGATCCTTGCGGGGACGGCTGTCCTCGGGGATGTTTTCATACCATTCGTCGGTATTGGAAAACATCGCGTCAACGTCGAACACCACGCCGCGAAACGGGTGCTTCCGATGACGGACCACCTGACCCAGATGATATTTGGCGCGGGTTTTAAGCATGCGTCGGTTCCTCGACGGGTCAATTACGCCGATGTTCCGGGCTTGTCCATAATTCGCTGCCTTGTCCGAGGGAAACAGTCTGTGCCCTGCGCCCAATAGTGCGGACGGAACAGCCTCGCGGAATTCTGATGCGGGGGTCAGGTCTTCCCCATTTCATCGGCGACGCGATTGCGGTATTCTTATCCTCAATGAAGAAAAGGCACGAGGGGCAGATGAGCAGGTTTCTCCGTGCGGCACTGGTGTTTCTATGTCTGGCGTCCTGCGGGGGCGGCGGAAATTACTCGGCGCCGCGAGAGCTGGACGACGCATGCGCGATCACACGCGAACGGCCGCAGTATCTGCGGGCGATGAAATCGGTCGAACGGCGTTGGGGCATCCCGGTGCATGTGCTGATGGCGACGATCTATCAGGAGTCGAAGTTCATCGGCAACGCGCGCACCCCGCATACCTTTGCGCTGGGCGTGATCCCGATGGGGCGGCAAAGCACGGCTTATGGCTACAGCCAGGCGCTGAACGGCACCTGGGAGGAGTATCAGGCCAGTGCCGGCAGCCGCAGGGCAAAGCGCGATGACATCGCCGACGCGACCGATTTCATGGGCTGGTACATGGATGAATCCTCGCGGAAGCTGGGGATTTCCAAGGACGATGCCGAAGCGCAGTATCTGGCCTATCACGAAGGCCGCAGCGGCTATGCCAGCGAAAGCTATCTTGGCAAACCCTGGCTGGTCGAGGTGGCAGCCGCTGTTGGTGCCCGTGCCGAACTGTACCGAGACCAACTGGCGTATTGTCGATAGGATTGGCGGACAGCGCCGGGATCAGTTCAGACGCTTGGTCGTCTCGGCGGTGATGTCAAAAATCGATGCCCCCAGCGCACCGCCCTTGATCATCTCGCCCAGGATCACGGTGGTCTGCGAGCCAAGGTCATCGGTGATGATCCATTGCCGCAATTCAACCGGATCAGAGGTGAAGACCAGTTCGATCGAGCCATACTCCGGGTACTCGGGATCTTGGGCGCGCACCCGGGTCGAGGTGCCGTCCTCGCTGTGACCCACAACCATTTCGGCGCGGCCAAGGTCGATGTTTTCGGCCAGGATCAAGTTCAAGGGTGTGCGCTTCAGCGGGTATTGTTCCGGCGGCTGGTTCGACTTGGCGTCGAAGATTGCCACCTGCTGGCCCCCGGCAATCACCAGACTGCGGTCGGGCGGGGCATATTCGAACCGGACCCGACCGGGGCGGTGGATAAAGATCTTGCCGGTGGAAATCGTGCCATCCGCGTTGATCTGGGTAAAGTCCGTCTCGACCGTTGTCAGACCGTTCAGGTAGTCCGACAGCGCGGCAAGCGATATTTTCTCGGCCGCGGCGGGAAGCGGCAGCAGAAGGGTAAGCGGGGCCAGAAGGGCGAAACGGCGGTTCATGATATCAATATAGCCACCGCGCGCATCGGATGCACCCCCGGTTGGCCTTACCTCGCAAGGAAGTGCCGATGGCGTGAGGGGGCGTGAAGGGGCGTGACGGGGATGGGGTTGGGTGCGCGGCATTGTTCGGTTCATTTCGCGCAAGATGTTGTGGATAACGGTGGGGGATTCGGCCATGGGTTGGGCATCAAGGCCGCAGTCAGGTTGACTCTGGCCGGGTGCGGCGGGATCATCAGGGATTGCGACTCGTGAGGTATCGGTGCGCCTGACCAAACTGCGGCTGAACGGCTTCAAAAGCTTTGTCGACCCCACGGATCTGGTGATTCATGAGGGTCTGACCGGCGTGGTTGGTCCCAATGGCTGCGGCAAGTCGAACCTGTTGGAGGCGTTGCGCTGGGTGATGGGCGAAAACCGCCCCACGGCCATGCGCGGCGGTGGCATGGAAGACGTGATCTTCAACGGCGCCGCGACACGGGGTGCGCGGCATTTTGCCGAGGTCGCGCTGGTCATGGACAACAGCGACCGGCTGGCCCCCGCCGGGTTCAACGATGCCGACCTGATCGAGATCACCCGGCGGATCACCCGCGATGCCGGATCGGCCTACCGGGCGAATGCCAAAGAAGTGCGGGCGCGGGACGTGCAGATGCTGTTTGCCGATGCCTCGACCGGGTCGCATTCCCCCGCACTGGTGCGGCAGGGGCAGATTGCCGAACTGATCAATGCCAAGCCCAAGGCGCGCCGCCGGGTGCTGGAGGAGGCGGCGGGGATCAGCGGGCTTTACGCGCGGCGGCATGAGGCCGAGCTTAAGCTGACCGGGACCGAAGCGAACCTGTTGCGGGTCGATGACGTGCTGGAGGCTTTGGCGCAGCAACTGTCGGTGCTGACCCGTCAGGCCAAGCAGGCGGCGCGGTATCGCGAGTTGTCCGAGGACTTGCGCAAGTCCGACGGCATGCTGCTGTGGCGACGCTGGCGCGAGGCTGACGAGGCGCGCGTGGTTGCCGAAGGCACTTTGCGCGAACGGCTGATTGCGCAGGGGCAGGCCGAGGCCGCGTCCCGTGCGGCAGGCAAAGCGCGGGAGGCGGCCGAGGATACTCTGCCGCCCAAGCGCGAGGAGGAGGCAATCGCCGGTGCGATCCTGCAGCGCCTGACCCTGCAGCGCGACGCGCTGGGCGATCAGGAAGCCCGGGCTTTGGCCGAGATTGACACCCTGCGCGGCCGGATTGCCCAGCTTGGCCGCGATCTGGAGCGGGAAGCGGGCCTGAACCGCGACGCGGGCGAGGTGATCCAGCGGCTTGATCGGGAGATCGAGCAACTGGCCCTTGCCCATGAGGGCCATGAGGACAAGCTGGCCGAAGCCATGGACTGCGCGCGTGAAGCCGGGTCGGTCCTCAGCGCCCGCGAAACCGCCCTGTCCGAGTTGACCGAAGATGCCGCAAGGCTGGCGGCGCGGCACCAGTCGTCGCAGCGGCTGTTGTCGGACAACCGGTCGGTGCTGGACCGGTCGGAAAGCGAGGCTTTGTCGGCGCGCGTGGCGGTGGACATGGCAACCGGTGCTTTGGAGGCGGCGGGTGAGGCGTTTGAGGCGGCCGAAGAAGCGGTGGAAGTTGCCCTTGCCGAAGGCGAGGCAACAGAAGCGGCGCTGGAAGCGACCGAGACGGCACGGGCCGAGACACAAGGGCGCGAGGCCGAAGCGCGGGCGGCGCGGTCTTCGGCCGAAGGCGAGGCAAACGCGCTGCGGGCCGAAGTGGCGGCATTGGCGCGGCTGGTCGACCGGGAAGCGCAGGCGGGGCATCAGCTTTTGGACAAGCTGGTGGTGACCCCCGGTTTTGAAAAGGCGCTCGGGGCGGCACTGGCCGACGATTTGCGTTCTCCAGAAGTGGGCGCTGCGGCGCGGTCAGGCTGGGCGGTGCTGGAGCCGTATCCTTCGGCGCAGGCCCTGCCGGAAGGTGCTTTGCCGTTGGGCGCAGAGGTGCAGGGCCCCGCGGTTCTGGCCCGGCGGTTAAGCCAGATCGGGCTTGTGTCGCGCGAACAGGGTTTTGCGCTGCAAGCCGCCCTTCGCCCCGGCCAGCGTCTGGTCAGCGTCGAGGGCGATCTTTGGCGCTGGGACGGGTTCCGGGCCGGGGCCGAGGATGCCCCCTCCGCCGCGGCGCTGCGGTTGCAGCAGTTGAACCGGCTGGTGCAGTTGAAGCGCGATCTGGAAGAGGTCGCGGCGCGGGCGGATGGTGCGGCGATGGCGCATGCCGCCTTGCAAGCGCGGCTTGCGGACCTTGCCGCTGCCGACCAGCGCGCCCGCGATGCCCGGCGCGCGGCGGATGCGCGGTTGGCCGACGCGAACCGCGCGCTGGCCCGGGCCGAGGCGGATCGGTCCATCGCCGGTGGCAAGCTGGAGGCGGCACGGCTGGCGGTCAGCCGGTTCGAGGATGAAGCCGCAGGCGCGCGTTTGCGGTTGCAAGAGGCCGAAGCGGCACTGGCCGAACTGGGCGATCTGGACGCGGCACGCGGCGCGGTCGAGGCGGCAAAGATCACGGTCGAAGCTGCGCGGATAACGATGATGACCCGCCGGTCGGCGCAAGACGAAGTGCGCCGCGAAGGCGAAGCCCGGGTGCGGCGGCGGCAAGAGGCCACTAAGGAATTGTCAGGCTGGAAGCACCGGTTGGACACGGCGCTTAGCCGGACGGAGGAGTTGTCCGAACGCCGGACTGAGACCGAAGAAGAACTGGCCGAGGCCATGCAAGCCCCCGAGGAAATCGCCGCCAAGCGTGATGAACTGGTCGAGGCGATGGCCGAAGCCGAAGCGCGGCGACGGCGGGCGGCGGATGCCCTTGCTGAGGCCGAGGGCACCCTGCGTGAGGCGCAGATCACCGAGCGGGACGCCGAGCGGCTGGCAGGCGAAGCACGCGAAGGCCGGGCACGCGCCGAAGCGCGGCTGGATGCCGCGCGCGAAGGTGTGGCGCTGGCGGCCGAACGCATCCGCGAAGATGACGATCGGACGCCGGACGAACTGCTGATCTCGCTGCGCACCGATCCGGAGCGGATGCCCGATGCCGAAAGTCTTGACGCCGATGTTGGCCGCCTGAAACGCCAGCGTGAGGCTTTGGGCGCGGTGAACTTGCGCGCCGAAGAAGACGCAAAGACGGTCGAGGCGGAGTATGATGCCTTGGCCGGTGAAAAGTCGGACCTTGAGGAAGCGGTCAAGAAACTGCGGGCCGGGATTGCCGGGCTGAACAAGGAAGGCCGCGAACGGCTGTTGACGGCCTTCGAGCAGGTCAACGCCAACTTTGCGACCCTGTTCACCCATCTTTTCGGCGGCGGTGAGGCGCGACTGGTGCTGGTTGAATCTGACGATCCGCTGGAAGCCGGGCTGGAGATCCTGTGCCAGCCGCCGGGCAAGAAGCTGGCGACGCTATCGCTGCTCTCGGGCGGCGAGCAGACCCTGACGGCGCTTGCGCTGATCTTCGGCGTGTTCCTGGCCAACCCCGCCCCGATTTGCGTGCTGGACGAGGTGGACGCGCCGCTGGACGACGCCAACGTGACCCGCTTTTGCGACCTTCTGGACGAGATGGCCCGCCGCACCGACACAAGGTTCCTGATCATTACCCACCATGCGGTGACGATGGCGCGGATGGACCGGCTGTTCGGCGTGACGATGCAGGAGCAGGGGGTGAGCCAACTTGTGTCGGTTGACCTGAAAAAGGCCGCAGCACTGGTGGCGTAACTGCGGCACTGGCGTCGCTGGGTGGCCGAAACGGATGATGCCGTGGCGAAAACCGACGAGCTTTTCCCGAGTTCAGCCCCTAAAACAAGGGAAACAGGAGGACGAGCTTGCGCTATTCCGGGTTCCGCGTAATCGCCGAGGCACTTACGGGCCACAAGGGCTGGAAGCCCGTCTGGCGCGATGCCTCACCGCAGGCCGACTACGACTACATCATCATCGGCGGTGGCGGTCATGGGCTGGCGACGGCCTACTATCTGGCAAAAGAATTCGGACAGGCCCGGATTGCGGTGCTGGAAAAGGGCTATCTGGGCGGCGGTAACGTCGGTCGCAACACCACGATCATCCGGTCGAACTATCTGTTGGATGGCAACGAGCCGTTCTACGAATTCAGCCTGAAACTGTGGGAAGGCCTGGAGCAGGACTTCAACTACAACGCCATGGTCAGCCAGCGCGGGATCATCAACCTGATCCACACCGACGCGCAACGCGACGCCTTCACCCGGCGGGCCAATGCGATGATCATGCATGGGGCTGATGCCCAGATGTTAAGCCGCGAAGATGTGCGCAAGCTGTATCCCTGGCTTAACTTTGATAACTCCCGCTTCCCGATCAAGGGCGCGATTGCCCAACGGCGCGGCGGCACGGTGCGGCATGACGCGGTGGCCTGGGGCTATGCGCGCGGGGCCGATCTGCGCGGCGTCGATCTGATCCAGAACTGCGAAGTCACCGGCATGCGGATCGAGAATGGCCGCATTCTTGGGGTGGAAACCTCGCGCGGCTATATCGGTGCCAAGAAGGTGGGCGTCGCGGTGGCGGGGTCATCCAGCCGGGTGATGGCCCATGCCGGGATGCGCTTGCCGATCGAAAGCCACGTCCTGCAGGCGTTTGTTTCCGAGGGCCTGAAGCCGCTGATTGACGGGGTGATGACCTTTGGAGCCGGGCATTTCTATGTCAGCCAGTCCGACAAGGGCGGGTTGGTCTTTGGCGGCGACATCGACGGCTACAACTCCTACGCTCAACGCGGCAACCTGCCGGTGATCGAGGATGTGGCCGAGGGCGGCATGGCGCTCATGCCCGCGATTGGCCGGGTGCGGCTGTTGCGGACCTGGGGCGGGATCATGGACATGTCGATGGACGGGTCACCCATCATCGACAAGACAGGGGTCGAGGGGCTCTATTTCAACGGCGGCTGGTGCTATGGCGGCTTCAAGGCGACGCCTGCCAGTGGCTGGTGTTTTGCGCATCTCTTGGCCAAGGACGAGCCGCACAAGACCGCGACGGCCTATCGTTTCGACCGGTTCCTTAAGGGTCGGATGATCGACGAAAAGGGTCAGGGCGCGACCCCGAACCTGCACTGAAGGACGAATACGAATGATTATTCATCATCCGATCCTCGGACCCCGCGATGCGCAGGAATTCGTCTATCTGGGCGACGCTAACCTGATCAACCGGCCCGACGGGATGACAGCGGGGGTCGCGGCGTTTCACGACTATGCCTATAACCGCAACAACCCGGCGGGTCTGCACCGTGAGCTTTGGTATCACGAACAGGGCGACCGGTCCTGGCTGGTGGTAACACGCAATACCATGACCCACGAGATCACGAAAGTTGAACTGGCGCGGGATGTCGCGCGCGGGCAGGGGCGGTCGAAATGAGCCAGTCGCATCGGATTGAGGGCGGGCAGGTTGATCGGTCAAAGACCCTGCGCTTTACTTTCGACGGGCTGCCCTATCAGGGGCATCTGGGGGATACGCTGGCCTCGGCGCTTCTGGCCAACGGCGTGCGGCTGATGGGACGCAGTTTCAAGTATCACCGTCCCCGCGGGGTCTTGTCCGCCGGGTCCGAAGAGCCAAACGCGCTGGTCGAGTTGCGCAGCGGCGGGCGGCAGGAACCTAACACGCGGGCGACGGTGGCGGAGTTGTTTGACGGGCTGGAGGCGGCAAGCCAGAACCGCTGGCCAAGTCTGCGTTTCGATGCGCTGGCGATCAACGACCGCCTGAATACGTTCTTTGCGGCGGGGTTCTATTACAAGACCTTCATGTGGCCCAAGTCGTTCTGGGAAAAGGTTTACGAACCGATCATCCGCCGCGCGGCTGGTCTTGGGTCGGTCAGCCGGGTGGAGGACCCGGACGAATATGACAAGGGCTTCCTGCACTGTGACCTGTTGGTCATCGGGGCCGGGCCCGCGGGTCTGATGGCCGCTCTGACCGCTGGCCGGGCGGGCAAGCGGGTGATCCTTGCGGACGAGGATTTCCGCATGGGCGGGCGCATGAATGCCGAGACATTTTCGGTTGGCGGCAAGGCCGGGGCCGATTGGGCGGCCGGCGCGGTGGCAGAACTGGCGACGTTGCCGAACGTTCGTTCTCTTAACCGCACTACAATCATCGGAGCCTTCGACCACGGCATCTATGGTGCGGTAGAGCGGGTATCGGATCACCTTGCAGCACCCTTGAAGGGCAAGCCGAGGCAAGTTCTGTGGCGCATCTATTCGCAACGGGCGATCCTGGCTGCAGGGGCAACCGAACGACCGATCGCATTCGAGAACAACGACCGGCCCGGTATCATGCTTGCAAGCGCTTTGCGCGCCTATGCCAATCGCTGGGGCGTGAAAGCGGGCGAGCAGGTTGCGGTTTTCACGAACAATGATGACGGGCTGCGGACGGCTGCCGATCTGACGGCCAAGGGCGTCGAGGTTGTGGCGGTCATCGACAGCCGCAACGGAGACGAGGTGATTGATACCTCGGGTCGCCTGGGTTTGAAGTCCATCTCTGTCCGGGATCGCGATGGGAACACCCGGACAATCAACGCGGATGCTCTTGGTGTTTCGGGAGGTTGGAACCCCAATGTGAATATCCATTCTCATCATCGTTCACGCCCGGTTTGGGACACATCCATCGCGGCCTTTGTGCCAGGGGCGGATGGGCCTCCGGGCCTTCTGGTCGCCGGGGCGGCGGCGGGGGTTTACTCCACCCACGCGGCGTTGCGGACGGGTCGGGATGCGGCGATTGCGGCGCTGGGGCTGACCGGAGCCGCCGATCTGCCCGAGGCCGAGGATGCGCCAGTGCGAATTACCCCGCTTTGGCATGTGGCACATGGCAAGGGCCGGGCCTGGATCGACCAGCAGAACGATGTGACAGTGAAAGACATCAAGCTGGCGCAGCAGGAGAATTTCGCCTCCGTCGAGCATATGAAGCGCTACACTACGCTGGGGATGGCGACCGATCAGGGCAAGACCGGCAACGTCATCGGCCTTGCGGTGATGGCCGAACTGACCGGGCGGTCGATCCCCGAAACCGGAACGACGATTTACCGGCCGCCCTATACTCCGGTGGCGCTGGGTGCGCTGGCGGGGCGGTCGCGCGGCAAGGAGTTCAAGCCCTTCCGCCTGACCCCAAGCCACGACTGGGCCGCCGAACAGGGTGCGTTCTTTGTCGAGGTCGGCAACTGGCTGCGGACGCAATGGGTGCCTGTGGCCGGAGAGACCGAATGGCGGCAGTCTGTGGACCGCGAGGTTCTGGCAACGCGCAAATCGGTTGGCATCTGCGACGTGACCACGTTGGGCAAGATCGACATACAGGGCACAGATGCGGGGGCTTTCCTTGACCGTGTCTATGCCAACACGTTCTCCACTCTTGCGATTGGCAAGTGCCGCTATGGGCTGATGCTGCGCGAAGACGGGATGGTGTTCGACGACGGCACCACGGCGCGGATGGGTGAACATGAATTCGTGATGACCACGACCACGGCCAATGCGGTCACCGTGTTTCGGCATCTGGAGTTCTGCCGTCAGTGCCTGTGGCCGGATATGGATGTGCAGTTGATCTCAACCACCGAAGCCTGGGCGCAGTTTTCGGTCGCGGGGCCGAATGCGCGCAAGCTGTTGGAGAAGGTCGTCGATCAGGACATCTCGGACGCGGCATTTCCGTACATGGGTGCGGGGAACATCACGGTCGGGGGCCTGCGGGCGCGGCTGTTCCGGATCAGCTTTTCGGGCGAGTTGGCATACGAGATCGCCGTCCCCACCCGCTATGGCGATGCGCTGTTGCGCGAGATGCTGGCCAAGGGGGCGGAGTTCGAGCCGATCGTCTATGGCACCGAGGCGCTGGGCGTTATGCGGATCGAAAAGGGCCATGTCGCGGGGGGCGAGTTGAACGGGCAATCCACCGCGCTGAACATGGGGCTGGGCAAGATGGTATCGAAGAAGAAGGATTCCATCGGCATGGTCCTGTCGCAGCGCGAAGGGATGGTCGAGGAGACCGGCTATCGGTTGGTGGGGGTCAGGCCGGTCGATCCAAAGGCCAAGCTGGTGGCGGGCAGTCATTTCCTTGCGATTGGCGCGGCTCCGGTTGCGGCAAATGACGGAGGTTGGCTGACGTCAAAGGTCTATTCGCCCCATCTGGGCTGCGATATCGCGCTGGGATACCTGAAGGCCGGCGACAAAAAGATCGGCACCCGGATGCGGGCGGTCAATCTGGTGGGGGGCATCGATACCGAGGTCGAGATCATCAGCCCGCACATGTTCGACCCGGAAGGAGAACGGCTTCGTGGCTAATCTGCATGCACTGACGGCACTGGGCGCGCGGGAAGCTGCGGTCATCACGGTTGGGCCGCTGACCATCACCGAACGGGTTGACGTGGCGCTGGCGTCGGTCGCGGCGCGGCGGGGGCGGATGGCGGATCTGGTCAAGGCGGCCAAGGCCTGCGGTCTGCCGCTGCCCGACCCGGCGCGACATCAGGCGGCGGAGATTTACGCGGCTTTCTGGACCGCGCCCGAAATGTGGCTGGTCGAAGCGCCCTTTGCCAGCCATGAGCTGATCGAAGCGATACTGAAGGCGGCTTTGGGCGTTGCGGCCAGCGTCACCGAACAAACGGATGCCTGGGTCGCTTTTGATCTTGCGGCCCCGGACCTGTCGCCTCTGCTGGCGCGACTGTGCAACGTAGATTTCCCGGCGGTGCCTGCGGGCCACGCGACCCGCACGATGATCGAACATCTTGGGTGCTATCTGATCAAGCATGGCGCCGGATCAGCGCGGCTGTATGGCCCCCGGTCCAGCGCGAAAAGCCTGCTGCATGCGCTGGAGGTGGCCGCTGCTTCGGTCTGGTAAGGGCCAAAGTCGGGTTTGTCTTGATGTAAACGGTGTTTCCCGGTAGTGAAAAACACTAGGTGATTTTCCGGGATTTCCCCATGTCAGACGGCGATCCACTTCCTGTCCTGCCGCGCGGCAAGCCGGCCTTTGACCAGGACCCCCACCGCGTCCGCGAAATCACTGAGCGCAACCTTGAGGCCGCGATTGGCCGCGAAGTACGCAACTTTCGCCGCCAGCAAGGGATGACGGTCGCAGACCTTGCGGCGGTGACCGGCCTGTCCATCGGCATGCTGTCGAAGATCGAGAACGGCAATACCTCGCCCAGCTTGACGACGTTGCAGGTGCTGAGCCATGCGTTTTCCGTCCCGGTCACGGCGTTTTTCAAAAGCTATGAGGAACGTCGCGATGCCCAGCATGTGAAAGCGGGCGAACATATCGAGATTGAACGCCGGGGCACGCGGGCGGGGCACCAGTATAACCTTTTGGGTCATATCGGGTCGAATTCGTCCGGTGTGGTGGTCGAGCCCTATATCATCACGCTGACAACCGAGAGCGACACGTTCCCGGCCTTTCAGCATGAGGGGCTGGAGCTTTTGTACATGCTGGAAGGCGAGGTGGACTATCGCCACGGTGATCAGGTCTATGCGCTGAAACCCGGCGACAGTCTGTTCTTTGACGCCGATTCGCCGCACGGGCCCGAAGTGCTGGTCAAACTTCCGGCGCGGTATCTGTCCGTGATCTGTTACCCGCAAGGTTAGCGGCACACTCTGCGCTCCCTTGCGGGCGCTTATCGCGGATCCGACGAAGAGGGCGCGACCGATGAACGGTTGGCGTGATCCCAGACTTCCTTGCGGATGCGGGCGGTCTTGTAGGCGTCAAGCAAAGCCATGGCCCAGACGAACAGCGCACCCGATACCTTGCCGACAAAGGACACATCAACGGCGGCCGTCTTGAGGGTGAAGCCGCCCAGCAGCACGGCAAAGCAGACGAAGACCAGCCCGCGCAGGGGCTGGCGGTTCAGGACCTGGCCCATACCCGGCAGGATCAACGCTACGGCGAGGACGATATGGGGATGCACGGGCGGCTTCAGGTCGGGTCCTTGGGCAATGCCAGCACATCCTCGCGGATCGCGCGCAGCCTGTCGAGGATTGGTGTCAAGCGGGCAGAGTCAAGCGGCACCATACCCATTTCCGCCTCGCGGAAGATGAGAAAGCGGCCCCGGTCGGCCTCCTCGGCCAGAAAGACGATCCGCAGGCCTTTTGGCGACAGGACAAGCTCCTTTATGCGGGGATCGGCGAACAGGTCGGCGTGGCGGGCGATCAGGTCGGCGGGCGCGATGCGGGTGGCGTCATCGCTGCGGACTGACACCTCTTTTGGCAGGTAATCAGGGGTGGGCAGCGACTGCGGCAGGGTGGTGAAACGGGTGAAGGGCTCATTGCCCGAGGGGCGGGCCATCAGGTTGAGCGTCGCGCGCAGCGGCATCGGCTCGGGCAGGGTGACAAGGACCCAAAGGGCGGGAAGCTTGCGGAAAGTCAGGGTATCGGGGATGACCTGCAGGTCAAAGCCAAGGCCCTGCTGGCGGCCGGTCATTCGGGGAAAGCCGGTCGGTTGCAGGCGTGCTTCGCCACCGTCAAACAAAGGTTTGACCGCATCGAAATAGCTGGCGCGGGAAAGGGTTCGGGCGCGGCTTTCAGCGATCAGGCGAAAGGATAGCCAAAGGCCAAGGGCGGCGATGGCAAGGCCAAGGGGAATGAGGGGGGACATGGGAAATCGGCCCGCCCCCGGGGTGGGGGCGGGCCTTGTGCCTTAGTAGCCCTTCGGTTTCGGCCAGGGCATGGTGAACTGGGCGCCCCGGTTAACGAAGCGGTAGCGCCAGAAGTGGAACCACAGCGACACGACGATGTAGAACCCGATCATCGCCACAAGCTGGGTGCCGTAGCCCAGGAACACCGCAAAGAAGGTGATCGCGCACAGCGCCAGCAGAACGATGGCAGGCAGCGGGTGGAACGGATGTTCATAGCCGCGCTTGATCGAGTCGAGCGGCCATTTCTTGCGGAACATGATGATGTTCAGCGGCATGAACGTATAGCCCAAGAGGCCTGACAGGATCGAGAAGGTGATGACCTGATCAAGCGGTGCCCCCAGCGCGAAGATCAGCGCGATGGGAACCAGAAACACGATCGATCGGTAGGGGGTGCGATACTTCGGGTGAACCGCACCAAACCAGCCCGGCAGATACTTGTCGCGGCCCATGGCGAACCATGCGCGGCTGGCATCGTTGATGCAGCCGTTGGCGCTGGCAAGCGTGGCGAAGAGGGTGCCGAAGCCAAGAAGCCAGATCAGCCCGTTCGACCCCGACAGACGCGCGGTGTCGAACAACGGTGCCACCGACCCGTTCACGCCGTCGCCCAGGAATTCATAGGGCAGGACGCCGGTGCAGATATACCAGGTCAGAGTTGCGGCGATCAGCAGCGTCATGATCCCGGTAAGCGTGCCGAATGGCAGCGCGCGGGCCGGAGAGCGGACTTCTTCGGCCGCCTGGGTCGTGCCTTCGATGCCAAGGTAATACCACAGGCCAAAGTGCATGGCGGCAAGGACGCCGATCCAGCCATAGGGCATCTCGTGGCCTTCAAAGAGGGCGGCATGCTCCATGATCCCGGCCCCGACGAGCCCGGAGGTGGACAGGAACAGGACCAGAATCGCGGCAAAGGCAATCGCGGTGATGACCAGGTTGAAGACCAGCGTGGCAAGAACGCCACGATAGTTCAGCCAGGCCAGGAACATGATGACGAGGACGATGAAGGGACGCTGGTCCAGCGCCGCCTCATGGCCGCTCATCCCGGCAACGACCGAGAAGAGATATCCGGCGGTGATCGCGTTCCCCGCCTCAAGCATTGTGTAGGCGAAGACAAGGTAGAGGCCGACGTTGAAGGCCATCAGCGGCCCGACGATGTGCTTGGCCTGAGTATACTGCCCCCCGGCCGACGCGACGGTCGAGGTGACCTCCGAGTCGATCATCGCGACGCAGGTGTAAAGGATGCCCGCAAACCAGCAGGCGATCAGGGCGGCGTAGGCACCGCCTTTGCCGACAGCAAAGTTCCAGCCCATGTATTCGCCGACCAGAACGATGCCGACGCCCAGTGCCCAGACGTGGGCAGGGCCAAGCACGCGCAGAAGGCCGACCTTGGTGCCATGTGGCCCCATGCCGTCCATGGTTTTCGAGGTGATGTCCACGTCGCTCATGATTTCACCTTGTGCTCTTCGGCCATGGCCTCAAGCTCGCCTTCGCGGGATGAGGTCAGCACGTCTTCGGAATAGGTGCTGTCGGTGCGCAGCCAGTCGACCAGCATGTGCAGGCCGAACAGGGCGGAAAGCCCCCAGGCCGCGTATTCAAGATAGTTCCACAGTTCCATCGCGGCCTCCTATTTGCCGAATTTTTCGGAAATGACCTCGCGGTATTCCACTTCGGAAAACCGCAGGACCAGAACGTAGTAAAGGACGATGATCGCGACCATGACGAGGAGCGCGGTGATCGAAAAGGAATAGTCGAACCGCGCCAGGATCAGGTCGTGGGCGCTTTCGGGCGTGTAGCCCAGCGCCTCATACTTCGCGGCCTGCGCGGGTGTCTGGCCCAGGGTCTCCCACGTCGGACCCTCAACCGGGGTTGCGACCGACTTGGCGGCGCCTGCAAGTCCAAGCCACAAGGGCGCGAACAACGCCCCCACGGTCAGGACGACAAGCACGATCACGTCGACCAGCTGGCTGGCCATGTTCTGCTTCGGGGCTTCGTAATGTGCCATGTCAGCCCTTCCTTCCTGCAGCTTCGTCGCTGAACTTGATGTCGAGGCCATACATGAAGTCGCGATCCTCGCGGTAATGGCGCAGCATCGCCAGAATGGCCGCAGTGTTGAACACAAGGACGACTGCGCCACCGATCAGAAGCAATGTCCGCGCCCCCGGAGTCGGAGCCAGATCCCAGGTCGCATAGGCCACGAATAACATCGCACACCAGAGGCCGACCACGAACGCCCATGCAACCTGCACGTCACGTTTGTGCATCGCCTCAATCCGTTGATTAAGGTCCGCCACGAGTTCCCTCCCTTGGGGCTCTGGTTCCCTTTTCCCGCGCGACGTGGCCCCGACGTCATTTCCCCGTGCGGCAAAAAAGTTTCCTGAGGGAAAGCCACCTGCGACATTCTGTCAAGGAAAACCGCACAAGAAATGAGCGTTTGACAAAAAATTTCCCGTCCGGTGAAAAAAGTTTCTTCGCAGTTGATGGACGCAAAAGACGGTGCTAGCGTGACCCGAACCAGTCGAAGGAGACTCACCATGTGCGGCATCGTAGGGCTGTTCTTGAAAGACCCGGCGCTTGAACCACAGCTTGGGGCCATGCTGACGGACATGCTGATCACAATGACCGATCGTGGGCCGGATAGCGCGGGCATCGCGATTTATTCCGGGGCCAAGGATGGGTTGGGCAAGATCACCGTCCAGTCGGCCAATCCCCAGCGCGATTTCAAGGATCTGGACGGCGACCTGCATGATGCCATCGGCCAGCCTGTTGCCATGTTGATCAAGTCGACCCATGCGGTGCTTGAAATCCCGATCGGCCAGATGGATGCGGCGCGTTCGGCACTGTCGCATCTACGCCCGGATGTGAAGGGCATGAGCGCAGGCGACAGCATCGAGATCTTCAAGGAAGTCGGGTTGCCAAAAGACGTGGCCTCGCGGTTTGAAGTGGCCAAGATGACGGGCACCCACGGCATCGGCCACACGCGCATGGCCACCGAATCTGCCGTGACCACGATGGGCGCGCATCCGTTTTCCACCGGGTCGGACCAGTGTCTGGTGCACAACGGCAGCCTGTCCAACCACAACGGCGTCCGGCGTGAGCTGAAGCGTCTTGGCATGACTTTCGAGACGGAAAACGACACCGAGGTGGGCGCGGCCTTCATTAGCCACAAGCTGCAACAGGGCGAGACACTGGGCAACGCGCTTGAGGCGACGCTGACCGATCTGGACGGGTTCTTCACCTTTGTTGTCGGCACCAAGAACGGCTTTGGCGTGGTGCGTGACCCCATCGCCTGCAAGCCCGCCGTGATGGCCGAGACCGATCAGTATGTCGCCTTTGGGTCGGAATACCGGGCGCTTGTGAACCTTCCCGGCATCGAGGACGCTCGCGTCTGGGAGCCGGAACCTGCCACTGTCTATTTCTGGGAGCACTGAAAGAATGCAGAGCTTTGACCTGGGAGCCGAGGGCCTGCGCGCACTCAATTCCTCGCTGCATGCCCTGAAGGGGCAGACCAACATGACCGCCTGGGAGGTCATCAACCCCAAGGGCGCGCATGCGATTGCCGCCGGGGTCGATGCGCCGGTCGATATTACCGTGCGGGGGTCCACCGGGTATTACTGCGCCGGGATGAACAAGCAGGCGACGATCCGCATCAAGGGCTCGGCCGGGCCGGGTGTGGCCGAAAACATGATGTCGGGCACCGTGATCATCGACGGCAATGCCAGCCAATATGCCGGGGCGACGGGTCGCGGTGGATTGCTGGTGATCAAGGGCAATGCGTCGTCGCGTTGCGGCGTGTCGATGAAGGGCATCGACATCGTGGTGCATGGGTCCATCGGCCACATGTCGGCCTTCATGGCGCAATCGGGCAATCTGGTGGTGCTGGGCGATGCAGGCGACGCCTTGGGTGACAGTCTGTACGAAGCGCGGCTGTTTGTCCGCGGGTCCGTCAAATCGCTGGGTGCCGACTGCATCGAAAAAGAGATGCGGCCCGAACATATTGCGCTGCTGGCCGACCTTCTGAAGCGCGGCGAAGCGGACGGGATGGCCAAGCCGGAAGAGTTCAAGCGCTATGGCAGCGCCCGGAAGCTTTACAACTTCAACATCGACAACGCAGCGGAATATTGAGGCATTTATGAGCGATTTCCCCCATACCCCGCCGCGCTTTTCCGCAACGTTCACCCCGGCGATCAACGCCGAAATCCGGCGGGCTGCGGCCAGCGGCATCTATGACATTCGCGGCGGCGGCACGAAACGGCACCTGCCGCATTTCGACGACCTCTTGTTCCTTGGCGCGTCGATCAGTCGTTACCCGCTGGAAGGCTACCGCGAGAAATGTGCGACCGATGTGTGGCTGGGCACGCGGTTTGCGAAAAAGCCGATCCATCTTGATATTCCGGTAACAATCGCGGGCATGAGCTTTGGTGCGCTGTCCGGTCCGGCCAAAGAGGCTTTGGGGCGCGGTGCTTCGGCGGCGGGCACCTCGACCACCACCGGTGACGGCGGGATGACCGAAGAGGAACGCGGCCATTCCCGGACGCTGGTCTATCAGTATCTGCCCAGCCGTTACGGTATGAACCCGGACGACCTGCGTCGCGCTGATGCGATTGAAATCGTGGTCGGTCAGGGTGCCAAGCCCGGCGGCGGCGGCATGTTGCTGGGGCAAAAGATCAGCGACCGCGTTGCAAATATGCGCAACCTGCCGAAAGGGATCGACCAGCGTTCGGCCTGCCGTCACCCCGACTGGACCGGGCCGGATGATCTTGAAATCAAGATTATGGAACTGCGCGAGATTACCGATTGGGAAAAACCGATCTACGTCAAGGTCGGCGGCGCGCGGCCCTATTATGACACCGCTTTGGCCGTGAAGGCCGGGGCTGATGTCGTGGTGCTGGACGGCATGCAGGGCGGCACGGCGGCGACGCAGGATGTGTTCATCGAACATGTCGGCATGCCGATCCTGGCCTGTATTCCGCAAGCCGTGAAGGCGCTGCAGGATCTGGGCATGCACCGCAAGGTGCAGCTTATCGTCTCGGGCGGGATTCGCACCGGGGCGGACGTGGCCAAGGCAATGGCGCTGGGTGCTGATGCGGTGGCCATCGGAACGGCGGCGCTGATTGCCTTGGGTGACAACGACCCGAAATGGGAAAGCGAGTATCAAAAGCTGGGCACCACCGCCGACGCCTATGACGACTGGCACGAAGGCCGCGACCCGGCCGGTATCACCACCCAGGACCCGGAGTTGTTCAAGCGCTTTGACCCGGTTCTGGGCGGGCGGCGGTTGAAGAACTACCTCAAGGTGATGACGCTGGAGGCGCAGACCATCGCGCGGGCCTGTGGCAAGAACCACCTGCACAATCTGGAACCCGAAGATCTGTGTTCGCTGACGATCGAGGCGGCGGCGATGGCGGGCGTTCCGATTGCGGGAACAAACTGGATCCCCGGCCGCAACGGCGGGTTTTAGAAAACAAAAAGACGAACAGGGAGTCGGAACGATGGTGAAAGACCTTGCCAAGTGGGCCAAGGAAAAGGGCGTCAAGTATTTCATGGTCTCCTACACCGACCTGTTCGGTGGGCAGCGCGCGAAACTGGTGCCGACGCAAGCGATCAACGACATGGCGGTGGATGGGGCCGGGTTTGCCGGGTTTGCCACCTGGCTGGACCTGACGCCTGCGCATCCCGACATGATGGCGGTGCCTGATCCTTCTTCGGTTATTCAACTGCCGTGGAAGAAAGAGGTCGCCTGGCTTGCCTCCAACTGCGTGATGGAAGAACAGCCGGTGGCGCAGGCCCCGCGCAACGTTCTGCGGCGGCTGGTGGACGAGGCCGCAAAGGACGGCCTGCGGGTCAAGACCGGGGTCGAGCCGGAGTTCTTTCTGCTGACCCCCGAAGGCGACAAGATTGCCGACCCCTACGACAATGCTGAAAAGCCTTGCTACGACCAGCAGGCGATGATGCGTCAGTATGACTGCATTTCCGAGGTCTGCGACTATATGCTGGAACTGGGCTGGGAGGCCTACCAGAACGACCACGAAGACGCGACGGGCCAGTATGAGATGAACTGGAAGTACGACGACGTGCTGCAGACCGCCGACAAGCACAGCTTCTTCAAGTTCATGATGAAGTCAGTCGCCGAAAAGCACGGGCTGCGCGCGACCTTCATGCCCAAGCCGTTCAAGGGGCTGACCGGGTCGGGGTGCCATGCGCATATCTCGGTCTGGTCGCTGGATGGCAAGACCAACGCTTTCGCAGACAAGTCCAAGGAACTGGGGCTAAGCGATCAGGGCCGCAACTTCCTGGGCGGGATCATGAAGCATGCCTCGGCGCTGGCGGCGATCTGCAATCCGACGGTAAACAGCTACAAGCGGATCAACGCGCCGCGCACATCATCGGGCGCGACCTGGGCTCCGAACTCGGTGACCTGGACCGGCAACAACCGCACCCACATGGTCCGTGTGCCGGGGCCGGGGCGGTTTGAACTTCGCCTGCCCGATGGCGCGGCGAACCCCTACCTGATGCAAGCGGTCATTCTGGCGGCCGGTCTGGACGGGGTCAGGACAAAGGCCGATCCGGGCAAGCGCCACGACATCGACATGTACCAGATGGGCCATACGGTGAAGAACGCGCCGAAGCTGCCGCTGAATCTGCTGGACGCGCTGCGCGAATACGACAAGGACAAGACGCTGAAGTCGATGATGGGCGACGAGTTCTCGTCCGCTTTCCTGAAGCTGAAGCACAAGGAGTGGAACAGCTACTGCTCACATTTCTCGAAATGGGAGACGGAGACCACGCTGGATATCTGACCCTTTCCTGAGACCCCGCAAGGGGACCCCCCTACTGGCCCCGGAGCGATCCGGGGCCTTTTCATTGCAGGCCTAGCCGCACCCCGTCGATCAACTGTTGCTGCAGCACCGCATCGCTGTAGGCTTCGCGCACAGCGGCGGCATGGAAGTCCAGCACCCGGCCCTGCGCGGCAAAGCGGGCAACAACGGCCTGGGCTTGTTCCGGTTCGCCAAGATGTCCGTAACAGGCGATCTGATACATCGACTGCCAGGCAAAATCGGCATTGGCCAGACCGGGAAGCGCCTCGCGGTAGCGCCCCTCGTGAAAAGCGATCAGCGCGTGATAGTGCACGACCCAGGGCAGGGCGTGAGAGGTCAACTTCTTCAGCTTGGCAAGCCATTCCCTTGCCACGTCGATCTCGCCTTCGTAGATCGCAACGGCGGCGCGCTGCGCGATGGCATAGTAGTCGTTCGGATTAAGCCGCAAGGCATGCTCGACTGCGGCGCGGGACTGTTCGGCGGCATGGGTCAAGACAGCATCATGGGCAAAGGCACAATAGATGCTGTAACCGACGAAGGGCCTTGCATCGGCTTGGTCCATCTTGATTTGTCTCTCAATGAGCTCCAGACCTTGCTGGACCGCTTCAAGATCAAAGTCGATTTCATAGCGCTGGCACTTTGAAACGCCAAGAAAACCTAGTGCTTCGAAATTGTTGGGATCCTCGGCCAAGGCGCGTTCAAAACAGTCAATCGCCTTGTCATTGCTGTCACGTGTGGCCTCAAGATAGTGGAACACCCCGCGCAGCATCAGGTCATAGGACTTGAGACTGGAGGGGGGCATGCGCAGCGTGCGGCTCGCAAGCTCGATTTCAAGCTTTTGCGAGATGGTGGCCGCGACCATGTCGGCGACCTCATCCTGCACGTCGTAGATATCGGCCAGAGGGCGGTCATACTGCTCGGCCCAGACTGCGGCGCGGGTGGCGGCATCGGTCAGCCGGACGGAAATACGGATGCGGCTGTCAGAGCGGCGAACGCTGCCGGAGATGACGAAATTGGCGTCGGTGGCGGCCCTGATCCTTTCGACATCCGGCACCGGTCCTTGCCCAGCCAAGGCAGAGTCAACCGCGATGACCGAGAGAACCTGAAAGCGTGTCAGCCGGTCGGTGATGTCCTGCGTGATGCCGTCACTGAAATACTGCTGATCGGGGTCGCCGCCCGGATTGGCAAAGGGCAGGACCACGATCAGCGGGCCCCTGTGCTGGTTTCCGGGTTGGGCCGCCGTCTCCGACCTTTCGGGCGCGGGGCCGGCGTAGCGGTAACCGCGACCGTGAACCGTTGCGATCATCCCGTCAGGCAGGGCTTTGCGCAGGGCCGAGATGTGGACTTGAAGGGTGTTCTCTTCGACCACGACGCCGGGCCAGACCGCAGCGAACAGCGCGTCCTTGCTGACGATCTCGCCCGGATGGTCCAGCAGCGCCACCAGAAGATCGAAGGCGCGCGCTGACAGATCGACCGGCCCGTCCGGCCCAAGAAGCTGCCGGTCCTGCCGTTTCAACTGAAAAGGGCCAAAGCTTGCGTCCATTCCGGGGCTGATTTCCTGATCGTTTGGCCCAACCCTGAAATACGGACAGGGAGAGATTCAGAAGTCTTCAGGAACCATCAGCTTTGTCCCAAGGACTTTCAAGTCAAACCGCCGCACCCTTCTTTCATAGCCAAGGAGGGCACCATGACCGACACCACCATCACCCTGCCGATTGCCAAGGATTATGTCTTGGTCCCCTCCAAGGCAGTGAAGCGGACCGCAGGCTGGTTCTGCGCTGCTGGACTGGGCTTTGGCGCGCTGCTTCAGGCCTATAGCCGGGCCTTGGGCACAGTCTATAGCGCACCTTTCCAGGCAGCGTCGCACGGACGCAAGCACGGCATGGACGAGGATCTGGAGGGGCGCGACCCGAACTGGTAACCGCATGGGCATTGCCCGGCGCGGGTCGTATGATCGACGTTCAATCGACTGTGATTTCCGGCCCGGCAATATGAACGGCCAGCAGGCAGCCGTTCGGGGTATAGGAGTTGTGTTCCGTCCCGTCGCGGTAAAAGACCAGATCCCCGGCGCGGAACACGGTGCCGTCGCTTTCGTGCAATTCGCCTTCGAGGATCAGGAACTGCTCATCCCCGTTGTGGCGGTGGCCGCGCGTCGTCATGTCGGCAGGCATCCGGTAGACGTGGAAGCCGATACCAAGGTCCTTGCTGTCATCCAACTGCAGGACCGAATCACCCAGAGCCAGGCCGTCGGGATAGATAAAGGGTTTGAAAGCGCCGGTTGCAATGCTGGCGACGCGGCGGTCCTTTGGGTTGATCAGCTTCATGGGCGGGTCCTGTTGTCTTGCCGGTGAGTATAGAATCTTGATGCATGTCAATGCGGTGCAGCGAGTGTCATGTGCCTCTGACTGAGAAGTCAATGGATGAAAAGAGGTGAGGCGATGACGAAAAAGATTCTTTGCCCGACCGATGGCACGGATCATGGCACCGTTGGTGTCATTCATGCCGCCGAAGTAGCCAAGGCGGCCGGGTTCCATCTGACGATCTTCACGGTGAACATCGCGCTTGGCGGCCTGCGCGGCCCGACCACCAGACAGTGGACGGCGGAAGAGGTCGCGAAGGTTCTGGCGGATGCAGAAGCTACAGCGCGCAGGGGAGGCGCGACGGATATCGGAACTATCGATGTGCTCGCGCGCGAAGCTGCGCCCGCGATCATCACCTATTCCGAGCAGAATGGTTACTCTCATATCATCATGGGAACGGGGGACAAGCACGACCTGAAGCGGATTGTTCTAGGCTCCGTTGCTGCTGAAGTGGCAATCCGGGCGCATTGCACCGTGACTATTGCCCGCTGAGCCAGGATCGGCATAGCCTTGCGACAAGATTGCGACTTGAGGCCCCGGGGCTGCTGTCCTTCGGGGCCTCTCATGTTTACCAGCAGGAAGAAGATTTGACACAGACGCAACTTTGACTTTAGCTGTCGGCCAAAGTCAGTGCCCAAAGCGGTTCAGGGCTCGAGGATCGGATTTCGAGCCAAGAGTGTTCGAATTCCGATCCTCGAGGTTTCCGTGAGGACCTGAACCGCTCTAAACGACAACGATTCCAATACCGGAGATGATGATGAAGAAAAAAGTTGCGGTGATCGGAGCGGGGCCTTCCGGCCTTGCACAGCTTCGGGCCTTTCAGTCGGCCAAGGCAAAGGGCGCAGAGATTCCCGAAGTCGTCTGCTTTGAAAAGCAGTCCAACTGGGGCGGGCTTTGGAACTATACTTGGCGCACCGGTCTGGATGAACACGGCGAGCCTGTGCATTGCAGCATGTATCGCTACCTTTGGTCGAACGGCCCGAAAGAGGGGCTGGAGTTCGCCGATTATTCGTTCGAGGAACATTTCGGCAAACAAATCGGCAGCTATCCGCCCCGCGCGGTCTTGTTCGACTATATCGAAGGCCGGGTGAACAAGGCCGGGGTGCGCGACTGGATCCGGTTCTCGACCACGATCCGGATGGTCAAGTACAACGAGGCCAAGGGCAATTTCACCATCACGGCGCATGATCTGGTGGCGGACCGGATGTATGAGGAAGAGTTTGACAACGTCATTGTCGCATCGGGCCATTTCAGCGTGCCGAATGTGCCGGAATACCCCGGTTTCGACAAGTTCAACGGCCGCGTGCTGCATGCCCATGACTTCCGCGACGCGCGGGAGTTCAAGGGCAAGGACCTGCTGGTCGTCGGGACTTCCTATTCCGCCGAAGACGTGGGCAGCCAGTGCTGGAAATACGGCGCGAAGTCGATCACCAATACCTACCGCCGGGCGCCGATGGGGTTCAAATGGCCTGACAACTGGGAAGAAAAGCAGGGGCTGGTGCGGGTCGACGAGGACAGCGCCTATTTCGAGGACGGGACGTCAAAGAAGATCGACGCGATCATCCTTTGCACCGGCTATAAACACCACTTCCCGTTCCTGCCGGATGATCTGCGACTGAGGACGGCGAACCGGCTGGCGACGGCGGACCTGTATAAGGGTGTGGCCTGGGTCCATAACCCCAAGCTGTTCTTCCTTGGCATGCAGGACCAGTGGTTCACCTTCAACATGTTTGACGCTCAGGCGTGGTGGGTGCGCGATGCGATCATGGGGCGTCTTGCGGTCCCGGCTGACAAGGCCGCGCTGCAGAAGGACGTCGCCGACCGGATCGCTGGAGAGGATGCGGGCGCCGATGCGCATGACGCCATCCACTATCAGGGCGAGTATGTGAAGGAGCTGATCGCCGAGACCGACTATCCGTCGTTTGATGTGGACGGTGCGTGCCAGGCTTTCTTTGACTGGAAGGACCACAAGAAGAAGGACATCATGACCTTCCGCGACAACGCCTACCGGTCGGTGATCACCGGCACGATGGCGCCTATGCACCACACGCCTTGGAAGGAAGCGCTGGAAGATTCGATGGAAAGCTACCTGCGCAACTAGTTTTTCGAAGGCGAAAATGAAAAGTGGCACCGGCAACGGCGCCGCTTTTTTGCCATATTATTCATCGGTTGGGCAGCCCCTGTCATTTCGGGGAAACTAATTTTCGCCGGGATGAAATTTTGCTCGCCATGCAGGCCTGTCCATGCTTTTCTTCGCAAGATCAGGCCGGAGGCGTGTTGCCAGGGCTGACATGAAGCGTTGACGGACGAAGGAGAAGACTGCGGAGACGATCGACATCTGCCGCACCACGTCCAGATAATTTGCCAATTCAGGCACAACTGGGGCAAGGGCCATAGTGAAAAACCGCCCGACGCCAGATGATGCCATCCAACAGGAGTGAGGGAATGACGACTGAAACTGGATCGGGCCAAATGGTCCGTGCACTAAGCTGGAAGGGCGCCTTCTGGGTTGCGGCAGGCGTGCCGCCGCTGGTGCTTTTCTCGATCGGCGGGATTGCGGGGACCACGGGGAAACTGGCCTTCGCGGTCTGGATCATCTCGATGATCATGGGCTTTCTGCAAAGCTTTACCTATGCCGAAATGGCCGGGATGTTCGGCAACAAGTCCGGGGGAACCTCGGTCTACGGTGCGACCGCATGGCTGCGCTATTCCAAGCTGATCGCGCCCTTGTCGGTCTGGTGCAACTGGTTCGCCTGGTCGCCGGTGCTGTCGCTGGGCTGTGTGATCGCGGCGGGCTATATCCTGAACGCGCTGTTCCCGGTGCCCTTGGCCGAAAGCCAGATGGTGCTGGATTGGGTGACGGCCAACCTTGCAAGCTATACGGCGGAAACGCAGTCGGTCGTCGACTTCATGGCAGCGAACGCCGGCACGACTGCCGAAGACGCGGTCAAGGCAGTTGCGGCGTCGGACGGAGTTGCAGCGCTGACCCCGGCCTTCCGCACTTGGGAGTTGGGACAACTGGCCATTCCGGGCCTTGGGACGCTGTACTTCAACGCGTATTTCGTGATCGGTGTCGCGCTGATGCTGGTCATCCTGCTCATCCAGGAAAAAGGCATTGCCTCAACGGCCAGTGCCCAAAAGTGGCTGGCGATCATCGTGCTGGTGCCCTTGCTGCTGGTCGGTCTGGTGCCGCTGGTCAATGGGTCGATCGACTGGATGAACGTCACCAACCTTGTGCCGCCGACCGCCGCTTATTCGGGCGTTGACGGGGAATGGAATATCGGCGGCTGGACGCTGTTTCTGGGCGGTCTTTATATTGCGGCCTGGTCGACTTACGGTTTTGAGACCGCGGTCTGCTATACCCGAGAGTTGAAGGACCCAAAGACTGACACCTTCCGGGCGATCTTTTACTCGGGCCTGCTGTGCTGCTTGTTCTTCTTCCTGATCCCGTTCTCGTTCCAGGGCGTTCTGGGGCAAGAGGGCATGCTGGCCAGCGGCATCGTTGACGGCTCGGGTGTGGGTGAGGCTTTGGGCAACATGATCGGCGGCGGGCCGGTGATCACCCAGATCTTCGTGATCCTGATGATCATGGCGCTGTTCCTGGCGATCATGACGGCAATGGCTGGGTCTTCGCGCACACTCTATCAAGGCTCACGTGATGGCTGGCTGCCGAAGTATCTGGGCAGCGTCAACGCCCATGGCGCGCCACGCAAGGCAATGTGGACGGACTTTGCCTTCAACGTCTTCCTGCTGGCACTGGCCTCGGACATTGCAGGATATTTCTACGTCCTGGCGATTTCCAACGTCGGCTACATCCTGTTCAACTTCCTGAACCTGAACGCCGGCTGGATCCACCGCATCGACAGCGCCCACATGGAACGCCCATGGAAAGCGCCGTCCTGGCTGATCGGGGTCAACACCCTTCTGGCCTTCGTCAACATCCTGTTCCTCGGGGCTGGGGCCAAGGTCTGGGGCTATTCCGGCGCGCTTCTGTCGGGTCTGGCCTTTGCCGCGCTGATCGTGCCGGTGTTCTGGTTCCGCCACTATGTGCAGGACAAGGGCAAGTTCCCGAAAGAGGCCTATGACGATCTGGGTCTGGCGTATGGCGAGCTTGGTGAGCGCAAGGCCGGCATGCTGCCCTACCTGACGCTGATCGCGGGCGCGCTAGTGGTGCTGATTGCCAACTGGTTCTTCGTCCTGCCCGGCGTCGAGCGTATGGCCTTTGGCGACTACCTGATGCAGCCGCTGACCTGGTTCAGCAGCGCGCCGACTGAATAAGGCGCGGGAAAACGATCCGAAAAGGCCGCCTGCGGGCGGCCTTTTCATGCCGACGCTGTTTTCTGGCAAGAAATATTGTTGCACTTCATTATTGCTTTCTGGCGAGAATCGCCCGACACTTGGCGCAAAAGAACAACCTCTCAGGGAGACCGCAGATGACCAATTCCTGGCGCTTCTCGACGCTGATGGACCGCCACCGCGCGCTTGGGTCCAACCTTGAGGACTGGAGCGGGATGGGAACCGCCTGGTCCTATTCCAAGGGCGACCCGAATGCCGAATACATGGCGATCCGCACCAAGGCCGGGTTGATGGACGTGTCGGGCCTGAAAAAGGTGCATATCACCGGACATGCCGCCAGCCATGTCATCGACCGCGCCACGACCCGCGACCCGGAAAAGCTGATGCCAGGCAAGGCGATCTATGCCTCGATGCTGAACGACGCGGGCAAGTTCATTGACGACTGCATCATCTATCGCTTCGGCCCGAACTCTTACACCGTGGTCCATGGCTCTGGCCAAGGGCATGAGCAACTCACGATGGCTGCGACGGGGCGCGATGTGTCGGTCCGGTTCGACGACAACCTGCACGACCTGTCGCTGCAGGGTCCGCTGGCGGTGGACTATCTGGAAAAGCACATCCCGGGCGTCCGCGCGCTGCCCTACATGTCGCATATGCCAGCCAGCCTGTTCGGCAAGCCGATCACTTTGTCGCGCACCGGCTATACCGGCGAACGGGGCTATGAGATCTTCTGCCGCGGCCAGGACGCCGGGATGATCTGGGACCGAATCCTTGAGGAAGGCGCAAGCATGGGGATCATCCCCTGCCGGTTCACCACGTTGGATATGCTGCGGGCCGAAAGCTATCTCTTGTTCTTCCCCTTCGACAATTCGGAAATGTATCCGTTCGAAGACGAAGGCCCCGGCGATACCCTGTGGGAACTGGGCCTCGATTTTACCGTCACCAAAGGCAAGACCGGCTTTCGCGGTGCCGAAGAACACTACCGGCTGCAGGGCAAGGAACGCTTCAAGATCTGGGGGTTGAAACTGGAAGGCAAGAACGTGCCGGGCAATGCTCCGGTCTACCGGGACGGCAAGAAGGTTGGCGTCGTGACGCAGCCGATGTATTCGCCGCTGAATGACTGGAACATCGCGATTGCACGCCTGCCGGTCGATTGCGCCAATAACGGCACCAAGCTTGAGGTGCGCTGTGGCACGCATGGCCCGATTGCAGCCGTAACGCATTCGATGCCGTTCTACGATGTCGACAAGAAGCGTCGGGCCGCCAAGGACTGAAACTGCCTTCGGGGTCCGCCTTTCAGGCGGGCCTCCTTTCAGGGAACCGGAACCGTGAAGATCAATCTGACCCCCGTCGATGCCCCGTCGATCCGCAGCCGACCGGTCTATTCAGCCCTGGAGCCGCGCAATGGGACCTTGCACCTTATCATCGCCGACGGCGAGGGTGCTGAGGCAGTGATACAGGTGCTTGCTAAAGCGCATGACCGTTCGCAAATGCTTTCAACTGCGCATGTGATCTATGCGCCGGGGCCAAACGGCACCGACCTTGGCGCCGAATTGCAAGGCCTTGGTGCGGCACAGTTCTATCGCGCGCCCAGCATTCCAGCCCTGCTGCCCCGCCTGCAGCGGGTCTTGTCGGACGCCCGGATGGGCACGCAGTTCTATCTGGCGGGAACCGAGGGACTGATCGGTCAGGCGGAAACCGCGATCATGTCCTATGGTTTTCCGTTTGTGGCAATCCAGAAGGAACATCGCGGCTCCACTGTCCGGCGGGTGCAATGCGTGCATTGCAAGGGCATCACCGAGAATGTCGCAACCGACCCGTTCAAATGCAGCCATTGTGGGCTTAACCTCTTTGTGCGCGACCATTACTCCCGGCGCATTGCTGCGTTTCAGGGGGTGAATATCGACGCCGAAGACCCCGGCCAGGTCCCCGAAAGCGTGGTGAGGTTCAAATGAGCGGTGGCGCAAAACTGAACGTTCGTGTAGCCGAGGTCGTGCCGGTCAATGAGTTGATCACCCGCTTTCGCTTTGTCGCTAGTGACGGCGCGGATCTGCCTGCCTTTTCGGGCGGCGCGCATACCGTGGTCGAGATGGATGACAACGGCACCCGAAGGTTGAACCCTTATTCACTTATGTCCAGCCCTACGGACCGTTCGGGTTATGAAATCTCGGTCCGGCGCGATGATGTGGGTCGTGGTGGGTCGCTTTTCATGCACCAGCATGTGACGCCGGGGATGGAGATGACGCTTTCCTACCCGGTGAACCTCTTCGCCTTGGACAACCGGGCGAAGAAGCATCTGATGATCGCGGGCGGCATCGGCATCACGCCGTTCCTGGCCCAGATCGCCCAGCTAACGCATTACGGCGGCAAGTTTGAACTGCACTATTCGGCGCGGTCCAAAGGGCTGGGGGCCTATATGGACCGGCTGACCGCAGCACATCCGGGCAAGGTGCATTGCTACTTCGACGATCAGAGCCAGCAGATCGACCTTGGCCGTCTTCTGTCGATGCAGCCGATCGGCACGCATCTTTATGTCTGCGGGCCGAAGGGGATGATCAAATGGGTGCTGACCACGGCCGAGGCGATGGGTTGGCCAAGGCAGACCCTGCACCACGAGGAATTCACCGCGCCCGGAACCGGCAAGGCGTTCACCGTGGAACTGGCCGCAAGCGGCAAGACGATCACGGTCGGAACGACACAGTCGCTGCTTGAGGCGATGGAGGCGGCTGGAGTGGATGCCCCCTATTTGTGCCGGGGCGGCGCTTGCGGGCAATGCGAAACAACCGTTCACAAATGCGACGGCACGATCCTGCACCGTGATCACTGGCTGACGCCAGAGGAACATGCCGCAGGCAGCAAGATAATGCCCTGCGTGTCGCGCTTCGAGGGCAAGACCCTTGTCATAGACCGATAGGAGGGCCGCAGTGAGCCTTGATTTCAAACCCGGCGCCTTCAACGACTTCTTCCGGAACGAGACGTTCCGGGAAGACTTTACCTACCGCAACTCTCCCGCCGCTATCCAGCGGTTCCCGTTTCCGTTCGACCGCGACGACTACATGTATTCGGTCAACATGGAGCCGCATGTCCCGGGTCGCAAAGGCAGCGTGTTCGAGCATCTTCTGGACGTGGATGAACACTATGTCTCCGAGATGATCGACCGGGCCAGGGTTCTGGCCGAAGATCCGCTGCGCTGCCAGTCGCTGCCGCACATGACTTTGGCCGGTTGGGACACGCTGGAATTGGTCATGGAGGCCAAGGCGCGAGACTATCCGCAGTGGTTTTCACTGAAAAAGACCGGGGACCGCTGGCACTGGATCAACCGGCCGCTAGGAATTGAACAATCGTTCACATTCCTTGACGAAGCGACGCTTCCCTGCGGTCCCTTCGAATACATCATGCGGCAGACCCAGGGCGACTGGACGCTGCAGGACGAGCGCGACAACACGCTTTGGATGGACGCGGGGATCGCGACCAGCCAAGCGGACTGGTCTGCTGACTTCGACATCGGCATGAATTTTCACGAATGGCATGCCCCGGTGCCGCTGGCACATGAAAAGGGGATTTTCGACCGGGCGTTGAAGTTTCTGCTGAAATTGCAGCACGGTGCTCCGGTCCGGCGGTTCAACTGGACGATGACGGTCAACCCGCTTTTGGATACATCGCCCGAGAATTATCCGAAATGGGGCCCGACCAAGACCAGTTTGACGCAAGGCAATCTTGGCGGAAAGCAACATCTGCGGGTCGAGTTGCAGACGCTGTATCGTCTGCCCCGGTCGAACGCGATTGCCTTCGACATCCGATGCTATCTTGGCAAGTTCGAAGAGCTGGTCACCATGCCGAAATGGGGGCGGCGTCTGCACCGGGTGGTGCGCGACATTCACCCCGATCTTGCCGCCTACAAGGGGTTCCTGCGCAACCGTGAAGCGATGGTGGAATGGCTGTCGCACTACGATGACGGCCTGCCCACCACTCCTGGCTGGTGGCCGGAGGACTGATGGCAGGGGGCAGTCCGCTGCGTCTTGGGTTCCTGATGTTCCCAGGCTTCCCAATGGCTTGCCTGACATCGGCAATCGAGCCTCTGCGCGCCGCGAACGAAATCACCGGGCGGCAGGAGTTTGTCTGGACGCTCGTGGCGGAAACAGCCACGTCCGTGCGGTCCTCTGCCGAGATCGGGTTTCAGCCGGACCGGACGCTGCAAGAGGCCGATGGCTTTGACCATCTTTACCTGCTGTCGCCGCCGACGGCGGTGTTCTCTGACGCCCGGCGCAGCCCGGCCCGGCTGCGCTGGCTTGACCGGACGGGGGTCACGCTTGGGGCTTTTTCCGGTGGGATATTTCCCCTTGCCCGTGCCGGCTTGATGGAAGGTCGGCCCTGTTCGGTGCATTGGTGCTATGAGGCCGCGTTCAAGGCCGACTTCCCTGCCATCGAGGCGCGTGAGGTGGCCATTCTGCGCGAAGGCCGTCGCATTACCGCCAGCGGCGCCGGGGCGGTCTTTGACCTGATGCTGCGACTGATCGAGGATCGTCTGGGCCGCGACTGCATGACCGAGGTCGCCTGCTGGTTCCAGCACCCCTTTGTGCGGGATGCCGACGCCAGCCAGAAGGTCCCGGTGGCGCGGGCGGGGGGCACGACGGACAGTTTGCCCAATGCGATCCGCGCGGCAATCGGACTGTTCGAAAGCCATGTCGAGGACCCTTTGCGCATTCCGGATGTCGCCGCTGCGGTCGGGCTTTCGGGTCGGCATTTCGAACGCCTGTTCAAGCGTGAGACCGGGCAAAGCCCGCTGCGCTATTACCACCATCTGCGGCTGAAGAAGGCCCGGCAGCGGGTGCTTTATTCAAACGACAGTTTTCGCGAGATTGCGGTTTCGGTCGGGTACCAAAGCTCGGGTCCGATGAGCAGGCACTATGCCGAGATTTTCGGCGTCAGCCCACGGGATGAACGGCGGCTGACCCAAAGCCTGCGGCGTACTTCGCCTGCGCGGGTCGAGGCGGCTGAGTAGGTTCATGCCCCCTGCAGGGACAGGATCGCGATGCCGGTGAAGACCGTGGCGATGCCGGCCCATTGTACCGGGCGGGTGATTTCCTTCAGGAACCAGGTTGCCAGCAGCACGGTCAGCACGCCGAACAACGACGATGAAATCGACGCGTATTCAGCCTTGGGAAGGCCTCCGGATGCGATGACCAGCCCAAGGGCCAGAGCGTCCAGCAATCCCATCGCGATCACCACCCAAACCAGCCCGCGGGCCAGGCGAAACGGGCCAGACCTGATGCCGACCAGACACAGGATCGCCGTCAGCGCGACCAGTCGTCCCACCAGCATGACCGGCAGGTCGGACCCCTGCCGCGCAGCCTCTTGCGCCAAAGCGAAGGTCGCGGCAAAGCCGACGGCGGCCAATACGGCCCAGCCGATCGCCACAGCGGGCGGGGCGGCATAGGTCTCAGGCGCGTCATCGCGGGTGCTGATGGCCACGACCCCGATACCAGCCACAATCAGGGCGACGGCCAGCCAATCCGCTGTGCTGATCGGCCGGCCTTGGGCTGCGGCGATGATCAGTGTCAGCAATGGATAGGCCCCGACAATGGGCGAGACCAGTCGCACCGGGGCCAGACTGAAGGCCTTGTAAAGACCGCCGATTGCCAAGGCAAAGGCCAGACCCGAGGCCCCGGCCCCCGCCCAGGCATAGGGGGTCATCGCGGGCCAGTCTCCGATCAGAAAGGCAACTGGCAGCAACACCACGCAGCCCGATCCCAGCACCACGGCGATCAAAGGCAGCAGCGGTGCCCCTTGGCTAAGCTTGCGCGCCAGAATGTCATGCACCGCCCAAAGCAATGCCGCTGTAAGTCCGAAGCTTAGCGCGAGCATTTTGTTGCCTTTTCCCCGTCACCAGCTTGTGTCACGCTTAGCCTCGCGCTATTCTTACGAATGAACAAGTTTTATCCTCATTAAACTGGTTGGCCCAATTTAACTGGTTGGCCCAAGTCAGTCGGTCTGCATCGGGGGCGGCATGCTTGATACGATTTTCCCTTCGGTCAATCCCGGCCCCCCAAGGCCCAGCCAGATTCTGACACCAAACAACCTGCGGCGCCAGCATGGACACGAGCGGCATGTTGTCCCCGGGGGCGGTGCGCTTTTGGTGCGGATCGCGGCTGGTGACCGGCTGGTGCTGATTAACGACGAGGGTGGCCAGCCGGCTGAACTAGTGGCCGCCGACCGCAACGGGCGCGTTGACGCAGCGGTGTTGGGTCAGGTGGCGAACTCCTCGGCCGAAGGGCTTAAGGCGATGCTGGCCCTTGGCGAGCGGGCAGGCGAGGGGCTGGGCCGGTTGCGTCAAGCTATGTCGCGCCGCGGGATTGACTTGGGTCGCGCCGGGGCGTTCCGGGTGTTTGGCGAAGAGACGCCGGCAAAGGCCCAGATTGATCTGACAGCGCTGGACGATGGTTGGCTGGTGGTCGCTGCCCCCGGCCTTCCGATGGTGCCCGAGGCGCAAGACACCGCGACGCCGTTGACGCTTTTGGTGCAGCGGGCCAATCCGGAATTGATCGGTCAGCATGACTTGCCCGACCCCTTGGCCGATCCGATCCTTGATCTGCGGGTACAGTCGGCGACAGCGGAAAGCTATTTCGTCAAGGCCGGGGACTATATCCAGATCCTTGATGTTGACGGGCGCCAGTGCACGGATTTCCAGTGCTTTGATGCCCGCAAGCTGGACAAGGGCATTCAGCATGCGCTGGACGTGACCACCAGCCGGACCTTCATGGGCCATGCCTATTCGATGCCGGGGCTGCACTCGAAATACTACGATCAGGACTGGGTGCCGCTGGTCGAGGTGGTGCAGGATACCGTTGGCCGCCACGACGCCTTTGCGATGGCCTGCGCATCGAAATACTATGACGACATCGGCTATCCGGGGCATGTGAACTGCTCGGACAACTTCAATCTGGCGCTGGCGCGGCATGGGGTGGACCCAAGACCGGGCTGGATGGCGGTGAACCTGTTCTTTAATACGAACATTGATTCACATGGGGTGCTGATCAGCGATGAACCCTGGTCCCGCCCCGGCGATTATGTGCTGTTCCGGGCGCTGACCGACATCGTCTGCGTGAACTCGGCCTGTCCTGACGACACGTCACCCGCGAACGGGTGGTATCTTAGCGATATCCATGTGCGCACTTATTCCGGCGCTGAAAAGTTCAGCCGTTCCATCGCCTATCGCCCCACACCCGATGCGGAGCCGAAGATGACCAAAGAGACCGCGTTCCATAGCCGGATCGCCGAAAAGACCCGCCACCATGTTGAATACAAGGGCTATTGGCTGCCTCAGGTCTATTCGGCCAATGGCGCGCTAGAGGAATACTGGGCCTGCCGTCAGGCGGCCGTGGTGCTGGACCTGTCACCCCTGCGCAAGTGGGAGGTGACCGGCCCCGACGCCGAGGCGTTGATGCAATGGGTGCTGACACGGGACGTGAAAAAGCTGAGCCAGGGCCAGGTGGTCTATTCGGCCATGTGTTACGACCACGGCGGGATGATTGACGATGGCACGGTCTATCGGCTGGGCCGCGACCAATTCCGCTGGATCGGTGGCGATGACTATGGCGGGATCTGGATCAGGGAGCAGGCCGAAAAGCTGGGGCTGAAGGCGATGGTGCGGTCTTCCACCGACCAGCTGCACAACCTTGCCGTCCAAGGGCCAAATTCCCGCGAGATCATGAAACGTATGATCTGGACCGCGGCGCATCAGCCCACGATTGACGAACTGGGCTGGTTCCGCTTTGCCGTGGGCCGGATTGATGGGCCTTCGGGCGCGCCGGTCGTGGTGTCGCGCACCGGCTATACCGGCGAGTTGGGCTATGAGGTCTTTTGCCACCCCAAGGATGGCAATGCGGTCTATGATGCCGTCTGGCAGCATGGCGGCGATCTTGGCCTGCGCCCCATGGGCCTTGCCGCGCTGGACATGGTGCGGATCGAGGCGGGGCTGATCTTCGCGGGCTATGACTTCAGCGACCAGACCGACCCGTTCGAAGCCGGGATCGGCTTTACCGTTCCGCTAAAATCCAAGACCGACGATTTCATCGGCCGCGAGGCGCTGATCCGCCGCAAGGACCACCCGTCGCGGAAGTTCGTAGGGTTGGAGATCGACGCCGCGGTGGACGTGGGGCACGGCGATTGCCTGCACCTCGGCCGCGCGCAGGTGGGCGAGGTGACCTCGTCCATGCGTTCGCCGCTGCTGGGCAAGAACATCGCGCTGGCGCGGGTCGATGTGGCGCATGCGGCTGTCGGCACGGCGCTGGAGGTTGGCAAGCTTGACGGCCAGCAAAAGCGGTTGCCGGCGGTGATCGTGCCCCTGTCGCACTACGACTCGAAAAAGACCCGCCCGCAAAGCTGAAGGGGAACAAGATGGACCCGATGATCAACCGGATCGGCGGCGAAGATCAGTTGCATTTGCTGGTGAACCATTTCTACGACCTGATCGAAAGCCTGCCGCAAGGCCGCGCGATCATGGAGATGCATCTGAAAGGACATGGCCTGTCCCATGTCCGTCCGGCGCAGTTCGAATTCCTGTGCGGCTTTCTGGGCGGGCAACGCTATTACCAGGAACGCCACGGCCACATGAACCTGCGCGAGATTCACGCGCATGTCGAAATCCGCAAGGTTGACGCCGAAGACTGGCTGGCGGTGATGGACCGTGCGATGGTTGAAACCGGCCTTCCCGAACGTGAGCGGGGCGAGATCATGCCAACGTTGCGCCGGGCGGCGATGATGCTGGTCAACACGGACTAAAGCGTCTTGCAGGCGGGTGCCTGTCTTGGTTTGCCTTCAATCTGATCCTGATTGAAGGCAAACCGCTTTAATCGAATTCTCCAGCCAGCAGCGCCGCGATTTTCTGCCTTAGACCAAGGTCAGCTTTGATCATGCGACCAGAGGTGAGCAAAGCCTCGGCATGTTTCGGGTTCAGGGTCTGGGTCTTCTTGTAGAACTTTTCCACCTCGGCCGGTGTCGCATCTTCCAGATAGTCCTGCATTTCGGGCCGATACTGGTAAGCCCCGCGCGTCAACCGGAACGGCAGGGCGGTCAGCCACTCTTTCTGGTCCTGAGCATGAAAATGCAAAAGCCGGGCTTCTGAATGCCAGCCGGGCTGATGCAGACGCTTGCCGTGCAGCATGACACTGTGCAGGCGGGGTGAAAGGTCGGGAATGCCGGTGCGGAAAAAGACCTTGCCGACAGAATGGCTGAACATCCCGTCCGGGATCAGGAAGCGATACTTGCCCAAGGCCCGCCACCGCAGACGCCAGAAGTCTTGCCGCAACGGTCCGCGAAAGGTGCGGGCAGTATAGATGTCGTCGGGCAAAGCCGGGTCGTGCATCGCCTCGAACGGTTCCAGCTTCAGCAGGTTGTCGCCCGGTGCTACCTCGCCCAGAAGTTCGGACAAGGGCCGGTCAGACTGGATGAACTCATCAACGTCGATATGGCCCATCCAGTCGGTATCGGCGCGCTCATAGGCGTCGCGGGCGTTGCGGGATTGGCGGTTCTGGTGTCGATCGTGCCGTTTCCTGCCCAGCCAATAACCCGTGTCACACAGCGTTGAAGTCACGCGCGGATGGCGGGACAGGATGGCATGGGCCGGGTCTTCGGGATCGTCGAAATACAGCCAGATCCGGCTGGCCCCCAGCGACAGATGGTGCGCCACGAAGGCCAGCACCTTTTCCTCCGGTGCCTTGACGGTTGCGACAAGGCTCCAGCTTGTCATCAAAGCGCGTCCAGAAGCGCCCGCGTCGGCCAGCCATCGGCAGGCTGGCCCAGACGGATCTGTTCCTTTTGCACCGCCGCACGAGTGCCCGCGCCCAGGATTCCGTCGATCTTGCCGACATCATGGCCAAGCGTCGCCAACTTGTCCTGCAGCGCGGTCATTTCCTCCAGCGACAGCGCCGGGTCCGGTTCGCCCGCATTGTAAGGCTCGGCACCTTCGATACGGCTGGCGAAATAGGCGGCGGTGGTGACGTAGATAAAGCTTTTGTTCCATTCGAACAGCACGCGGTAGTTCGGATAGATCAGGAAGGCCGGACCCTTGCGCCCCTGCGGCAGCAGGACCGAGGCGGGCAGGCCCGGTGTCAGGTTCCCGGCGCGGGGCGTGACGCCAAGGGCGGCCCAGTCTTCGGTGGTCTTTTCGACATCAAGCCCAGTCTGCGCCCAGTCGAAATCGGCGGGCAGGGTGATCTCGGTCAGCCAGGGTTCCCCAGCCCGCCAGCCGTGATGCTGCAACATCCGCGCGCCGGACAGGATCGCATCCGCCTGTGATGTCTTGAGCAGGATCAGCCCGTCGCCATCGCCATCGACGCCGCGTTCAAGGATGTCCTTGGGCAGCATCTGCACCATGCCAATTTCGCCCGCCCAGGCACCGGTGGTGCCAAGGTCGAATTCGTCCAGCGCGAAAAGCTGGGCGGCGGCAAGGACCTGCGGCTGGAACAACTCCGGCCTCCGGCAATCATGCGCCAGGGTCAAAAGCGCGTTGCGGGTGTTGAAGTCGCCCTGGACCTGGCCGAAATCCGTCTCAAAGGCCCAGAAGGCCAGCAGGATGCCGCGGGACACGCCGTATTCCGCCTCGGCACGGGTAAAGATCGTGTCCAGACTGTCCGACTTGTCCCGCGCGGTTGTCAGCCGGTTCTTCGAGATCAGACTTTGCGAAAAATCCAGAAAGGTCTTGCGGAACACCCCTTGCGATCGGTCGGCTTTCAACACTTTCGGGTCGATCTGCGCGCCCTGAAAGAAAGCGGCAGCCTTTTCAGGCGGAATGCCAAGGGCCACCACCTCGGCCTGCATCACAGTCAGAAATTCACCAAAGTCGCCACCACAGGGCGCGGCGGCGGCAGGGCTTGCAAGGGTCAGGGCAATCAGGGCGACGCGCATGGTCTCTCCAGGAAATTGAGCAAGCCTAGATAAGCGCCACCAGAACGGCAACCGCAAGGAGGGCTGCCCATACCCGCCACAGCGCGTCGGCAGCGGCGTCGATGTCATCGGGGCCGGGATCGCGGCGGCCTTCGGGCCAGACCCAGTCATAGTGCTTGCGGGCGCCGTCATAGCTGCGCGGGCCGGACAGGGCGACGTTCAGCACCGGGGCCAGTGCACTTTCGGGCCAGCCAGCGTTCGGGCTGCGGTGCTTGGGCGCGTCCCGCAGGATCGGCGAGGGATCAACCCAGCCGTGGGTCAGCGCGATCAGAAGTGCTGTCAGACGGGCGGGGATCAGGTTCAGCACATCGTCCAGTCGGGCGGCGGCCCAGCCAAACTCGCGGTAGCGGGGGGTCATGTGGCCGATCATGCTGTCGGCGGTGTTGATCAGCTTGTAGGCGACGATGCCGGGCAGGCCCAGAGCCAGATACCAGAAGATGGGGGCGACCACACCATCCGAGAGGTTCTCGGCAGCACTTTCGATGGCCCCCCGCGCGATGTCGGGGCTGGTCATGTCGGCGGTATCGCGGCCCACGATCATTGCGACAGACTGCCGCCCCTCGGCGACCGACCGGCGAAGGGCAGTCGCGACCGCGCGAACGTGTTCGACCAGACTTTTCTGCGCGATCAGGATGGCAAGGGCGACAGCTTCGATCAGGCCGTGATCGGGAAGGATATGGATCAGCCCACCCGTCGCCAGACCGATGGCCAAAAGCCCCGCGGTCACCAGAGCGCCCCGCAGGCGCAGGTCCTGCCCCCGGTTCCAGCGCTTGTCGGCATAGCCGACCAGACGCCCCATCAGCACGGCAGGATGAGGCATCCGGTCCCATAGGACTTTCGGCTCGCCAAAGGCGGCATCCAGCAGAAGAGCGACGATAAGGATCATGCCCCGGCTATTTCGCCGCGCGGGATGATTCGCAAGCACCAGATTGCCAAAACCCCGGCAATCCGCGGTCCCCGGCAGGCGGAAACCCGCCGTTCAACCATTGGTTGCCAGAGGTGTGGCTTTCCGGTCATGGACGCTTTACGAATTCGCAATACCATTGTGAAAGCTTGATTTTCTGCCGGATGTTTCCACAATCGAGCGGTCAGTGTGCGGGGCTGTGATGTTCGAGTTTCTGTCCAAGGAAGTACGTGAGGGGTTGGAAGCGGCCCGCAAAACGGCGCTTAAGCGCAAGTCGCGGCTGCGGGTGCAGGTTGGCGATGCGGTCTATCCGGTGCTGCGGTTCTGGCAGGATGGCTTTGCGTTGGACGCGGATTTCTCACCAAGCAAGTTGCGCGGATTGGTCGATGTCTACGACGGCTCGCGGCATATCTTTCAGTGCCTGATAATGGCTTCCAGCATCGAAAACGGCGAACTTGTTTGTGATTTCAAACGCGCGACGGCAGTCAGTGAACGCGCGCCGCTGGACTTCTGGCGCGATGAGAATGCACCGCTTGCTTATCTGACCAAATCCTAAGGTCTGATTTCCACCGTTGTGCCGATCGGGGTCACCGCCCAGATTTCGCGGATCTCGGTGTTTGACACGGCAACGCACCCCGCCGTCCAGTCGCCTTTCAACAGGAACCCTTCGGGCAGGGCGTTCGGCTGGCCGTGGATAAAGATATCCCCGCCGGGGCTATAACCCCCGGCCGCTGCTTTGGCGATATCCTCGGGCCTGGGGTAGTCCAGACCCAGCGACAGGTGAAACGCGCTTGCCGCATTCCGGCGGTCGATGATGAATGCGCCCTCGGGCGTCTTGCCGTCGCCCTGACGGTCCTTGTCACCCGCTGGCGTAAAGCCCAGCGCGATACGGTAGGTCCGCACCGGCTTGCCGTCCTGAAACAGCTGCATCCGCCGCGCGGCCTTTTCGATGACGATCAGGCCGACTTCGCCAGTCAATGCCGGAGGCGGCGGCAGTTGGACCGGCGCGGGTGGGCTGTAGACCGACGCGGCAATGTAGCCAAGGCTGATCAGCAGCAATAGATAGATCAGAAGGCGAAACAGCGTCTTCATTGCAGATCAGCAAAGGCCCGTTCCATCCGGGCCACGGCTTCGACGATCTGCGCCCTTGGGCAGGCAAGGTTGAAACGCAGATAGCTTTCGCCGCCGGTCCCGAAACTGCTGCCAAGGTTGGTGGCGATCTTGGCCACGTTCTGCACCCGGTCGATGAATTCGGCCTTGGTCATCCCGGTGCCGGAAAAGTCGACCCAGGCCAGATAGGTCGCCTCAAGCTGGGTTGAATGCAGGCCGGGAATGCGGTTGATGCCTTCGTCAAACACCCGGCGATTGGCGTCCATATAGTTCATCAGGTCGTCGACCCAGGCGGCTCCTTCGCTGGAATAGGCTGCCGTGACCATGTGCTTGCCAAAGGCGTTCGCCTCCATCCCCATTGCGCTCATCGTGGCGGCAAAGGCGTTGCGCAGCGCAGGCGAGGCGATGATCACATTGCCGGTTTTCGCGCCCGCAAGGTTGAATGTCTTGGCCGTCGAGGTCATCATCACAAGGCGGTCGGTAATTTCTGGCGCGGCATTGGGCATGACGGTATGCTTTTGGCCGGGATAGACCAGATCGTGGTGGATCTCGTCCGAAATCAGGATCAGGTCGTGCTTGACGCAGAAGTCGGCAACCGCGCGCAGTTCCGCGACGGTCCAGACCCTGCCGCCAGGGTTGTGCGGTGAACACAGAATCAGCATCTTCTCGCGCCCGGTCAGGCTTGCCTCCCAGGTCGCAAAGTCCATCTGGGCTTTGCCGTCCTGTACGGTCAGCGGACATTCCAGCACCTCGCGCCCGGTGGCTTTTAGGATGCGGGCAAACGCGTGGTAGACCGGAGTCATCACGATCACGCTGTCACCTGGCTTGGTGAAGCTGTGCACGCAAAGCGCCAATCCGTTGACCAGACCGTGGGTGGTGAAGATCCATTCGGGGGCCACCTCCCAGCCGTGGCGGGTCTGCATCCACCAGCAGATCGCGTCCAGATAGGCCCGGTCATCGCCAAAATAGCCGTACATTCCATGCGCCAGCATCTTTTCCAACGCTTGCTGAACCACCTGCGGCGGGCGGAAGTCCATGTCGGCCACCCACATCGCAAGGCCTTCGTCCGGCTTCAGGCCGTACACCTTTTCCAGGGTGTCCCATTTTTGGCTATGGGTGCCGGTGTGATCGATCGGGGTGTCAAAAGTCATGGCATCAGGTCCACTGTCAGGTATTTTCATCCGAGTAAATGATTATAGTCGGGAAGTCATCCCAAATTTCGATCCAAATATGGCACAGTGTTCCAATACCTTCCATCACGTTGGTAATCTGTCCTTTCCAAAAATCTGCCTTGCCTTCCTGCGTCCTGCTTCGGCTTTCTCTTGCCATACCGGCTGGGCTTTCGTAAATCACGAGGCCATGATCCGCCCCATCCTGATCCATCCTGATCCCCGCCTCAAGAAGCTCTGCGAGCCGGTGGCAGAAATCACGCCCGAGCTGCGGCAGCTTGCGGCTGATATGCTGGAAACCATGTATGACGCGCCGGGCGTCGGGCTTGCGGCGCCGCAGGTTGGGGTGCTGAAGCGGCTGATCGTGATGGACTGCATCAAGGACGGTCCCGCCCAACCGATGGCGCTGTTCAATCCGGTGGTCACCTGGGTATCCGAAGACCTTTCGACCTATGAAGAAGGCTGCCTTTCGATCCCCGAGCAGTATGCCGATGTCGATCGCCCGGCCGAGGTTCGGGTTCGCTGGACCGACCTTGAGGGCAAAGCGCAGGAACGCCAGTTCGCCGGGCTTTGGGCCACTTGCGTGCAACACGAGATCGACCATCTGGATGGCAAGCTGTTCATCGACTATCTGGGCCCTCTCAAGCGCCAGATGATCACCCGCAAGATGGCCAAGCTGAAGCGCGAGCGCGCGCGGGAATGACCGTGCGCCGCTGTGTCCCATGGCCCGACCCGGTGCTGCGCAAGCCTGCGTCCGATGTGGTCGCGATCACCGATGACATCCGCGCCCTTTGGACTGACATGATCGACACCATGGACGCGATGCCCGGCTATGGGCTGGCGGCGGTGCAGATCGGGGTGCCGTTGCGGCTGGCTGTGGTCGATTGTTCGGACGCGCGCAGGCAGGCGGTGCGGATGGCGAACCCCGAGGTGCTGCATGCCAGTGGCCAGTTCCTTGAGCATGACGAAGCCTCGCCGAACTTGCCCGGCGTGTCGGCGGTGATCCGGCGGCCAAGGGCGGTGACAGTGCGGTTTCTGAACGCCGAGGGAGTGGTTGAAGACCGCGATTTCGTCGGCCTTTGGGCGACCAGCGTGCAGCATCAGATCGACCATCTGGCGGGAAAGATGTATTTCGATCACCTGTCGCCATTGAAGCGAAAGATGCTGATTGCCAAGGCAGAAAAGCTGAGGCGTGCGAAATGAAAATCATTTTCATGGGAACGCCGGACTTCTCGGTTCCCGCGCTGGATGCGCTGCACCAAATACATGAAATTGTTGCAGTATATTGCCAACCTCCCCGTCCGGCGGGGCGCGGCAAGGCGGACCGACCCAGCCCGGTTCAGGCCCGTGCCCAAGCGCTTGGTTTGCCGGTGCTGCACCCGGTTTCGCTGCGCAGCGAAACTGCAGCGAAAGCGTTTGCAGACCACGGGGCCGATGTCGCGGTTGTGGTGGCTTACGGCCTGATCCTGCCGAAAGCCGTGCTGAACGCGCTGCGTCTGGGCTGCCTGAACATCCATGCCTCCTTGCTGCCGCGTTGGCGCGGGGCGGCCCCTATTCACCGGGCGATCATGGCGGGGGATACGGAGACCGGGGTCTGCATCATGCAGTTGGAGGCGGGGCTTGACACCGGTCCGGTCCTTTTGCGCGAAAGCCTTGCCATCGGACCCGAAGAAACGACCGCCGGTCTGCATGACCGGCTAAGCGTCATGGGTGCCCGGATGATCGTCGAGGCATTGTCACGGTTGCCGGACCTGACGGCTGAGCCGCAGTCCGAACTTGGGGTCACCTATGCCGCCAAGATCGACAAGGCCGAAGCGCGGGTGGACTTCTCCCGCCCGGCTGTCGAAGTTGACCGTCTGATCCGCGGATTGTCGCCTTTTCCCGGAGCCTGGACCGAAGTCGCGGGCGAGAGGGTAAAGCTGCTGGGCGCGCGTCTTGGCCAAGGTCAGGGCGCGCCGGGGCAGGTGCTGACCGGTTTCACCATCGCCTGCGGCACAGGCGCGGTGGAGATCACGGTTGCTCAGCGTGAAGGAAAGCGCCCTTTGCCTGCGGCCGAAGTGCTGAAGGGCCTGACGCTTCCCCCTTTTTTGACCTAAGCGTCAGGGCAGGCTTGCGGCAATCGCGGCCCAGTCGATCACCTTGAAATTCGTCGTGTACCCCGCGTTCTGGTCGTCCATCATCACCAGCACGCCTTCGGGATGGCCCGGAAGCGCCGCCGAAGTGACGGCAAGCCCATCCGTCTCGGTCACACCATCGACCGGCCCGGCGGGGATTTCGACCAGCGCCACACAAGGCGGGGCGGCATCCCCATCCAGCCGGTAGATCGCCGCCCGGTGGATGCCCTGCGCCGAGGCGACAAGATAGCGGCCCTTGGGGCTGTCATGGATCGCCAGCCCCTCGACATCGTCACGCGGCAGGCACGGGGACGGGATCGTATCGACGGCAAAAGGCTGGGCGGCAAGGGTCGGGTCCAACGGAAAGCGCCAGATGCCGATGTCTTCCTCGCCGACATAGATATGCCCGGCGCTGTCATCGGCAACCATGCCTTCGGGCTGACTGCCGACGATCCAGTGCCGCGCCAGGGTCAGGCTGATCTGGCCTGCCGCCTCGGTGATCCGGTATTGCAGGACGTGACCGGACTTGAAGTTCACCAGCGCATAGGTGCCGGACGCATCCTGGGCCATTGCAAAACCGTAGATGTCATCCACGCCGGGAAGATCGACCGGAATCGCGGGATGGGCAAACGGGCTGGCGTGGCGAACGCCTGCGGCGTCGATCACGTAAAAGACCAGCGTGTCGTCGTCGCGCTTGCTGGCACCCGCCAAGGATACGGGCTTGCCGTTCAGCACAAAGGGCCGGATGTCGACGTTGTTCAGCTTGCCATCGGGCAGAAAGGCGCGCTCAGCCCCGTCCAGGCCAAAGACGAACAGCCCACCCTGTTTGTCGGTGCCCAGAATCAGACTTTCCGCCGGATCGGCAGGGTTCACCCAGATCGCCGGATCATCTGCATCACCGCCCGTGCCTGCCGTTTCCACCGTGGCCGGGACCGCAATGGCCAGGGGTTCGGCTGCTAGTGGCAACGCGCAAAGCAAAAGTGCTGTGACCGCCTCAATCGTCGATTTCATATTCGGCAACCGGCACGGTGAAGGAAATAACCAGGGTTTCGCCAGCATTTTCCGCCACGACCAGCCCGCCGATCATGCCATCGGCGCGCAGGCCCTTGTCGTCGGGGGTGCCGTCGTCAAGCAGCAGCGACAAAGTGCCGGTCAGCGCGCCGATTTCGTCATTGACGCTGCCTGAGGCATCTTCCCATTCGGCCGAAACCTCAAGAAACGCGGCATTGCCCTTGGGAAAATTCTCGGCCCCCAGGGCAAAGTCAGCCGGAAGGGTCACGGACGCAAAATCGTCATTCTCGAATTCCAGTTCAATGCTGCGCTCGACGCCGCCGATTGTGGCCTTCAGGCCCACTTCGAAATCGCCATAGCGGAATGCACCCGCGTCGCCCGGAAGATATTCGCGTTTGCCTGCGAATTCGGCAACGGCTGTGGCGGCCATGTCGGTCAGCTGGATATTCATCTCGTGCCCGTTCAGCGTGCCCATGATCACCAGATGCGGGGTGGGCCCCAGCCATTCGGTCGGAGCCGTCGTCAGCGTTGGGCCGTCGGTCGCGAGGGTGTCGGCAAAGGCGGGGCTGGCAAGCAGGCAAAGCAGGGCGGCGCGGCGCATGGGGCTCTCCGGTTACAAGGCTGAGGTGGGGTTAGCAGCGACCTGTGACAGTTCCGTGCAACGGCGTCGCGGCGACACTGGCGAAGGCTTGCCGGGGTCCCCATATCAGCCGCGCAAGCAGGGAGGGGCACCATGCCGCTTATCGCGCTATTGATTGTGGGCGTTGCCGTGGGGTTTCTGGCGACGCGGTTGCTGAAGGTCGATCTGGACACGCCGACAACCATCGCGCTGGGAGTTCTAGGGGCGTTGATCGGCGGCCTGACCCTGCGCGCGCTGGTGATGATGGCCGGGATCGGGGCGGGGTTTGTCGGCGCGCTTTTGGGGGCTATCCTGCTGATCTGGGTCTGGAAAACCTGGTTCAGGTAAGCCGCTTCAGCACATCCTTCAGCTTGAAGGCGGCGTCCCCGGCCGGTGCCCAAAGCGCCTGACCCTGCCATGCGGCAAACAACAGCGCGGCGGTTTCCTTTGCCTTTTGTCCGGCCCCAAGCCGCAGCCCAAGCGCGGATTCCACGGTCGCGCGCCAGACGGCAGCCCGTTGGGCAAGGTCGGGGTCCCGCATGTCCAGTAGCAAAAGCGAAGGGTCGACCGGGCCGATGGATTTGAAAAGTGCCAGCGGGCCTTTGTCTGCGCCGGTGGCGATGGCCACAGAGGTGCGGGCGTCGAGCGCATCCCATGCCGCCAGCCGTGCCGCGCGGACCATGCCGTCACGGCTGCCAAAGCGCTGCACCAGTGTCGGCGGGGCAAGGCCGACCGCCGCGCTGACGGTTCCGAAGGACACTGCCTTGTCGCCGCCTTGCGACAAAAGCCGCAAGATGGCGGCGAAGATCCGGTCGTCGGGAATGGTGCGGGTGCGTGGCATGGTGCAAGGTTAAGCGAATTTGCGTTCACATTGCAAGTCAGCGTTTCGGCGCACCGGGGCTGGGCGGTTGCGATCTGTAGACCGGCAGACGCCAGCCAAGGGCGATGCTGCCAGCGCGAAGCGTGAAGACCGCAGCGGCGCAAACCAGCAGCGACAATCCCTGTCCAAACCCGGCAAGCCCGGCGATCACCGCGCCCAGGGACCCGGCCAAGGCGCAGGTTGCGTAAAGCTCGCCCTGTTTCAGGACCAGTGGCACTTCGTTGCAGACCACGTCGCGCAGAAGGCCGCCCATGCAGCCGGTGATCATTCCCATGACCAGAACGATGGGCCAGCCTTGCCCGTCGGCCAAAGCCACGGCGACACCGGCAGGAACAGCAACGGCAAGCGCTGCAGCGTCGAACCACAACAGCGCCCGGTAACGGCTTTCCAAGAGATGGGCGGTAAAGAAGACCAGCACGGCGACCAGGGTTGCGACTGCCAGAACCAGCGGATCGGCGACCCAGAACACCTCGCGGTTCAGGATCGTGTCACGCAGGGTGCCGCCACCAACGGCGGTCAGGCAGGCGATGAAGGCAAAGCCGACAATGTCCAGTTGCGAGCGGCTTGCGGCCAGTGCCCCGGTCAGCGCAAAGACCAGCACCGAGGCATAGTCAAGGCCGTCGACGAGGGTAAAGGTCACGGCGCGACCTTGAACGGGGCCATCCCCGCACGGGCAAGTTCGTCAGCGCGTTCGTTTTCGGCATGGCCTGCGTGGCCCTTGATCCAGCGCCAGGTTACCTTGTGCTGTGCTTGTGCTGCGTCAAGCCTTTGCCAAAGTTCGACATTCTTGACAGGGGGTCCGCCCGCCGTGCGCCAGCCCTTGCGCTTCCATCCACTGATCCATTCCGTAATGCCGTTTTTCACATAGGCGCTGTCGGTAACGATGGTGATCTCGCTTGACCGCGCCAAAGCCTCAAGCGCGGAAATCGCGGCCATCAGTTCCATCCGATTGTTGGTGGTCATCGCCTCACCGCCCTGCAGGGTGCGTTCCTTGACCACCGCGCCGCCGTCGCGGGCCAGCATCAGCACGCCCCAGCCACCGGGGCCGGGGTTTCCCGAACAGGCACCATCAGTATAGGCGAAAAGCTCGGTCATGGTCAGGTGACAACCGGGATGGCAAGACAGGCGACGACGACCAGCGTCAGCGGCAGGCGCAAACGGAGCCACCAGCGGGGAGCAAGGCCCTGCGCGGCGAAACTGGCGTCCAAAGCGAACAGGCCCAGAAACCCGGCGCAAAGGTAGATCGACGAATTGGTCGTGGCATCGCTGACCATCACGAACACCCAAAGCGCCGGAATCGTCGACAGCGCATAGGGCAGCGCCCCGGCGTGACTGCGGGCGGCAAATCCCCACAATGCGCCGGACATGAAGGCAAGGATCACCGTGCCATAGGTCAGCCCGACATAGGCCCCGATGAACATCGGCGGCAGAAAGCCACCCGCCCAACCGGCAAGTGGCGTCGAAAGGTGGGTCGCTGCAGACCACATAAACGGGATCAGCCCGGCAAGGCCAAGCGCAAGGGCAGCGGGGGGAATGCGACGGTCATCGGTCATGCGCAGGTTTTATCCGGGCTGGGGTGTCAAGACCAGAGACCGCGTCAGTTCGGGTGCATGAAACGGTCGAATTTGTCCGGTATGGCGGCGGCAACCGCGCCTAACACCGCGTTCACCCGGCTGGCGTCCGCTTCGGCTGGTTCCGACATCAGCTTGATTTCCTGCCCGTCAAGGAAGACCGAGCCCCAGGCACCGCCCCCCCCGACCATCAGGTCTTCGCTTTCCGCGGCAGGTTTCTCGGCCAGACCGCTGGCAAGGGCCGCCGCGCGGATCGCCTCGATCGCGTCGGGCGTTGCCTTGCCGCGCCGGGTCTTGCAGCCGGGGCCGTCGGTTTCATAGCCCTTGCAATGGCGCACTTCCATTTTGCCATTTGCATGGATCACGACGTAGTTGTCCCAGGCATATTCCGGCGGCAGGCTGCCGTTGTGGGTGCCATAGGTGGCCACAACGGGGCTGTCCTCGGCCAAAGCGGCAAAGGGCAGAGCGGCAAGTGTCAGGGCAAGCAGCAGCTTCTTCATTCAGACAGCTTTCAAACGAGAGTTGCGGGTTCGCGCAAGATACGGGGGACCTTGAATTCGATATCCTCAATAGCGGTTTCCACTTTCACCACCGTCACGGAATGGCGGGCGCGGAAGGCGTCAAGCACTTCGTCGACCAGAACCTCGGGCGCGCTGGCCCCGGCGGTAAGGCCAATCGACGACACACCCTGCAGCGCGCGCCAGTCGATGTCGCCCGCACGCTGGATCAGCATGGAGTATGGGCACCCAGCCGCCTGACCAACCTCGACCAACCGGCGTGAGTTCGACGAGTTCGGCGCGCCGATCACCAGCAGGGCCTGAATGGCTGGGGCCATCGCCTTGACGGCGGCCTGACGGTTGGTGGTGGCATAGCAAATGTCATCATGCGCAGGTGCAAGGATCGCGGGAAAGCGGGCTTTCAGCGCGGCGGCGATTTCGGCGGTGTCATCGACGGAAAGCGTGGTCTGGGTGATGAAGGCCAGTTTTGCCGGATCGCGGACCTGCAGGCCTGCCACATCGGCGACGGTTTCGATCAAAAGCACCTCGCCGGGCGGAAGCTGGCCCATCGTGCCCACGGTTTCGGCATGGCCGGCATGGCCGATGTAGATCATCTGGGTGCCTGCCTCATGATGGCGGGCCGCCTCGTTGTGGACCTTGGTCACCAGGGGGCAGGTCGCATCGACGGCGATCATGTTGCGGCCTGCGGCTTCCTCGGGCACGGATTTCGGGACACCGTGGGCAGAGAACACCACCGGGCGATCGTCGGGGCATTCGGACAGCTCCTCGACAAAGATCGCGCCCTGCTCGCGCAGCGCATCGACGACGAATTTGTTGTGGACGATCTCGTGGCGGACATAGACCGGGGCACCCCATTTCTGGATCGCCAACTCGACAATCTTGATGGCGCGGTCGACACCGGCGCAAAAGCCGCGCGGGGCGGCAAGGTGGATGGTCAGGGGGGGCAGGTCTTGGGCAGGCATATCGGGCATGGCACACTTCGCTTGTTGCCACAGACTTAGGCGCTGGGTTGGCCCTCGTCCAGTCCGGTTGCGCTTACGCCCCGAAAGCCGCAGCACCAAGCCAGCCAAGGGCGGCATAACGCCCGGTCTTGGCCAGTGCGGTCAGGGTAAGGAACAGCGGAAACGGCACCTTCAGCACGCCGGACAGGGCGACGATCAGATCGCCCCCCGGCAGCCACGACAACAGCAGCGCCCACACCCCCCAGCGGGCATGCCAGGCTTCGGCCTTGGTCATCTGGGCGGGGGACAGTGGAAACCAGCGGTGGTTGCGCTGATCGGCAAGCCAGCGGCCCAGGGCATAGGTGACACAAGAGCCAAGCGTGTTGCCGACCGAGGCCACTAACACCAAAACCCACGGCGACCAGCCGCCCAGCATAAGTCCAATGAATACCACTTCCGACTGGAACGGCAGGGGCGAGGCGGCAAGAAATGCCGCAAGAAACAAACCGGAAAGCGCGATCATCGCCGGGACACCTTGGCCCCGGCCATGACTTCAGCGCCGTTCACTTGCCGTCGACCGGAACCTCGTCGGTCAAGGGGCGCGGTTCGCGGGGTGGGCGGCCGATGACATCGCGCAATTCATCCAGTTCGATGAAGTTGTCGGCCTGCCGGCGTAACTCGTCGGCAATCATCGGCGGCTGGCTGCGGATCGTTGACACGACCGACACCCGAACGCCCTGCCGCTGCAGGCTTTCGACCAGCGGGCGGAAGTCGCCGTCGCCCGAGAAGATCACGACATGGTCGACCCGCGGCGCAAGCTCCATCGCATCGACGCAAAGTTCGATGTCCATGTTGCCCTTCACCTTCCGCCGTCCCTGGCTGTCGGTGTATTCCTTGGCGGGCTTGGTGCGCATAGTAAAGCCATTGTAGTGCAGCCAGTCCACGAGCGGCCGGATCGGCGAATATTCGTCGTTCTCCAGCAGGGCGGTATAGTAGAACGCCCGCAGCATCTTGCCACGACGGATGAATTCCATCCGCAACAGCTTGTAGTCGATGTCGAACCCAAGCGCCTTTGCGGCGGCATAAAGATTAGACCCATCGATGAACAGCGCCAGCCGTTCGTCCTTGTAAAACATTATGTGTCCCCTCAAAGTCGCACAGGAAAAACCTCGCGTGTCAAAAAAACACGTCCGAGAGAGGCGTCCGGCGACCAACCAGCGGTTAATATCAGTCGAATATCGTCGCCAACAAGGGAACTGTAGGAAAATAATCGTGCTGCAGGGAAAAACGTCCCCGGTTTTGATTGCTTTCGGCGCAAACCTGCCGTTCGAAGGCCAGCCACCGGCGGAAACTCTTGGTCTAGCGGTCAAAGCGCTTTCAGAGGAAGACGTTTCCCTACTTGCAGTTAGCCGGTTTTTTGCCACTCCCTGCTTTCCGGCGGGGGCTGGACCAGACTATGTGAACGCAGCGGCGGTGCTGGAGTGTTGCCAGTCGGTTGACCCTGCATCACTTTTGACCCGCCTTCATGCGATAGAGGCCCGGTTTGGCCGCGAACGGCAGCAGCGCTGGGGAATGCGGACGCTGGATATCGACCTTCTGGCCTTTGGTGATTCGGTCTTGCCCGACCGCGAAACGCACGACCACTGGCGAAATCTGCCGTCCGACGCGCAGGCTGGCCAAGCCCCCGACCAGTTGATCCTGCCGCATCCAAGATTGCAGGACCGGGCCTTCGTTCTGGTCCCACTTGCGGATGTAGCGCCTGATTGGGCGCATCCGACCAGCGGCCTGACGGTCCGCCAGATGCTGGACGCGCTGCCCCAGGCAGACCGCGACGCGGTGAAACCGCTGTGAATTCCACCGCTTTGCCCACCGGTCTTTTGCGGCTTGTCAACCTATTGCGACCAGCTTAGATAGGCCTCTTCCTGCGAAACCTCCCGATTGGAGCTGCCCATGGCCCGCGTTACGGTCGAAGATTGCGTTGACAAGGTTCCGAACCGGTTCGAACTGGTGATGCTGGCGGCCCATCGGGCCCGCGAAATCCAGTCCGGCTCGCCGATCACCGTTGATCGCGACAATGACAAGAACCCGGTCGTGTCCCTGCGCGAAATCGCGGATGAGACTCAGTCGGCTGACGCCCTTCGTGAGCGGATGATCGAAAGCCACCAGACCCAGATCGAGGTGGACGAACCCGAAGAAGACCAGATGGCGCTTCTTATGGGCGGTGAGATGGATCGCCCGATGGTCGATGACATGTCGGAAGAAAAGCTTCTGCGCGCATTGATGGAAGCCCAGGGCGAACTTTAACGCCTGAAGTGGCCCGCGAAGGGGCGCGGTGATGATCGACGTCGAAGACCTCATCGCCCTGGTTCGCAACTATAACCCGCGCTGCAATGCCGATCTGATCCGTCTGGCCTATGGCTACGGCATGAAGATGCACGACGGCCAGATGCGCAAGTCGGGCGAGCCGTATTTTACCCATCCTGTCGCCGTGGCCGCGATCCTGACCGAACAGCGGCTGGATGATGCGACGATCATCACCGCCCTGCTGCACGACACGATCGAGGATACGCGGTCCACCTATGGCGATCTGGTGTCGATGTTCGGCGACGAGGTGGCCGAACTGGTCGACGGCGTCACCAAGCTGACCAAGCTGCAGTTGTCATCGACCGAAAGTCAGCAGGCCGAGAATTTCCGCAAGCTGTTCATGGCGATGTCAAAGGACCTGCGGGTCATTCTGGTCAAGTTGGGCGACCGGCTGCACAACATGCGCACGATCAAAAGCATGTCGCCGGAAAAGCAGGCCCAGAAAGCCCGCGAGACGATGGAAATTTTCGCTCCGCTTGCTGGCCGGATGGGCATGCAGTGGATGCGCGAGGAATTGGAGGATCTGTCCTTCAAGGTCCTGAACCCCGAGGCGCGCAACTCGATCATGCGGCGCTTTCTGACCCTGCAGCGCGAGACGGGGGACGTGGTCCACAAGATCACCGGCGACATCCGGCACGAACTTGAAAAGGCGCAGATCGAGGCGGACGTCTTTGGTCGGGCGAAAAAGCCCTATTCGATCTGGCGCAAGATGCAGGAAAAGGATCTGGCATTCAGCAGCCTGTCCGACATCTATGGCTTTCGCGTCATCTGCGGGTCGGTTGCCGACTGCTACCGCATCCTGGGTGTGATCCACCAACGCTGGCGGGCGGTGCCGGGGCGGTTCAAGGACTATCTCAGCCAGCCGAAAAACAACGGCTACCGGTCGATTCACACCACGGTTTCAGGCCGCGATGGCAAACGGGTCGAAGTGCAGATCCGCACCCGCGAAATGCACGAGGTCGCCGAAGCCGGGGTCGCAGCACACTGGTCTTACCGCGAAGGCGTGCGGGCGAAGAACCCCTTTGCCGTCGATCCCGCGAAGTGGATCACCAGTGTCACCGAACGGCTGGACGAAGAAGACCACGACGAGTTTCTGGAAAACGTCAAGCTTGAGATGTATTCCGATCAGGTCTTCTGCTTCACGCCCAAGGGCGACGTGGTCCAGTTGCCGCGCGGGGCGACGCCCTTGGACTATGCCTATTCGATCCATACCCGGATCGGAAACTCCTGCGTTTCGGCCAAGATCGACGGCATCCGGGTGCCCTTGTGGACCCGGCTGAAGAACGGCCAGTCGGTCGAGATCATCACCGCCGAAGGCCAGCGCCCGCAGGCAAGCTGGATCGACATCGTGACCACGGGCCGCGCCAAGGCCGCGATCCGGCGGAGTTTGCGGGAAGAAGACAAGGGCCGGTTTGTCAAACTTGGCCAGGAACTTGCCCGTGCGGCCTTTGACCATGTCGGCAAAAAGGCCAGCGACAAGGCATTGCGCACGGCCGCCAAGATGCTGGGCCTTGCCGACGAAACCGATCTTCTTGCCCGGCTTGGGTCGGCCGAATTGCCCGCCCGCCGCGTCGTCGAAACGCTGTATCCTGAACTTGCCCTTGCCGTTTCGGATGAGGTTGACGCCAAACAGCCGGTCGTGGGCCTGACCGCCGACCAAAGCTTTCGCCGCGCCCAATGCTGCCAGCCGGTGCCGGGCGAGCGCATTGTCGGCATCACCTATCGCGGTCTGGGCGTGGTGGTTCACGCGATTGACTGCCCGGCACTGGAAGAGCTTGAGGACCAGCCGGCGCGGTGGATCGACCTGCATTGGCAATCCGGGCGGCATTCCCCGGTCTTTACCATCAGCCTTGATGTCACGATCTCGAACGATTCCGGCGTGCTGGGTCGCATCTGCACCTTGATCGGCGAGCAGAAGGCAAATATCTCCGACCTCAAGTTCACCGACCGTAAGCCCGATTTCTATCGCCTTATCATTGATGTGGACTTGCGCGACGTCGAACATCTGCACAAGGTCATGACCGCGCTTGAAGCCGAGACGGATGTGGCGCAGATCTCGCGGCATCGCGATTTGACACGACGGCCTCAGGGCAGAACAACAAGCCCCTAGGGTCGGGCAGAGAGGCAGGACGTGGTCTTCAAGCGCAGGAAACCGTTGGGCTGGGGCGCGTGGCTGCGCGAACAGGTCTACCCGCGCGCGGGCTTCAAGCGGTCGATCCGCTATGTGGTCTACCGCATGCGCCGGTTGCCGGACCAGCCGCATCGCGTGGCGCGCGGGGTCTTTGCCGGATCGCTGATCGGGTTTCTGCCCTTGCCGGGCCTGCAATTCCTTGCGGCCTGGGGTGCTGCACGTCTGGCGCGTGGCAACGTGCTGGCGGCGCTGCTTGCGACCTTCAACACCAATCCGGTCACGACCCCCTTTTTCGCCGTGCTGGCGATGACTTTGGGGCACTGGATTCTGGGAATCGAGAAGCCGCTAAGCTGGGAATACATCCGCGATGCGACCGAAACCGCTGGGATTGATCTGTGGTTCAATGTGAAGGCGGTCTTTACTCCCGTCGTTGCCCGGTGGGACGGGCTGGCCCAGTTCTGGAATGAAATCTACTGGCCCTATTTCATCGGCGCGCTTGGCCCGGGTATTCTTCTCAGTGCGATCGGATACTATGTGACGATCCCGCTGGTCGAAGCCTATCAGAAGGCTCGCGCTGCAACTGCGGGTGAGCGTGCCGAACGTCGCGGCAGGATGCGCGCAAAACTGGCTGAAGCGGCGGCCAAGCTTAAGCGCCGCGCTGATCGTGGTGCTGACGAGGCTGATGACGACGGCCCCAGAAGCTCATAGATTGGTGCCACAACAGCATGAGGCCAATATGAAGCAACCGATGCGCCAGACCGGCGAAAAGCTGCGGCTTGGGGTCAACATCGACCATGTGGCAACGGTTCGCAACGCGCGGGGCGCCGCCTGGCCCGACCCGCTGCGCGCTGCCCTTCTGGCCGAATCGGCTGGGGCGGACGGCATCACCGCGCATCTGCGCGAAGACCGCCGCCACATCCGCGACGGCGACATCGACGCGTTGATGGCGGCCCTGACCATGCCGCTGAACTTTGAATGTGCGGCGACGGCAGAGATGCAGGCCATTGCGCTGCGCCACCGGCCGCATGCCGTCTGCCTTGTCCCCGAAAAGCGCGAAGAGCGCACGACCGAGGGGGGCCTTGACGTGGCCTCTGACCAGAACCGTCTGACCGACTACATTACCCCCCTGCGTGAGGCGGGCTGCCGCGTCAGCATGTTCATCAGCCATGACGCCCGTCAGATCGAAGCTTCGGCCCGGATTGGGGCTGCCGTGGTGGAACTGCATACCGGGCTTTATTCGGAACTGCTGGCCGACGGGGATGAGGGTCTGGCCGCGCGGGAGCTGGCGGCGTTGCGGGCCGGGGCAAAGCTTGCGGCCAGCCTTGGGCTGGAGGTCCATGCCGGGCACGGCCTGACATATGACAACGTCGAAGCAATCGCGGCGATCCCGGAAGTGGTCGAACTGAATATCGGGCATTTCCTGATCGGCGAGGCGATTTTCCGCGGCCTTGGCCCTGCGATCGAAGAAATGCGGCGTCGCATGGATGCGGCGCGCGACGGATTCCTTTAACCGGCCAGGAGCCAGACCATGACCCTGAAATCTCTTGCAGTATCTGCCGCCCTGTTGTCGGTCACCATTGCCCCCGCCATGGCAGCCAGCCTGCGCGGCTGTGACAGCTATGAAACCAACGCGGCGTTTCTGGCTTTCCCGGCGGCAGAGACCACGGCCGAATATTCCGACGGACGTGTCCGGCTGATCACGCTGGACACGGCAGGCGAACCGGCCTGCTGTTCGTTCCATCTGATGGTGCTTTACCCTTCGGCCGACGGCAGCTACAGCGAGTGCGCCTTGATCTCCAGCGGGACCGACATGGGCTATTATTCGATTCTCGTCGCCCAGGCGAAGGTCGTCCGCGATGATGAAACAGGTCTGTCGCTGGTCGTGCCGACCGAGGGGAACGTCGACGGTGCCACAGTTGCCGCCGAAATTCAGTTCGACGTCGATCTGGTGGCTGGCACCCTCAGCGTCAAGTGACGCGACCGTGATCCTGGGCATCGGGACCGATCTGGCCAACATCGACCGCATCGCGGCCACGCTGGAGCGGTTTGGCGACCGGTTCCGCGACCGGGTCTTCACCCCCGCCGAGCAGCGCAAGGCGGAAGGCCGCCCGCGCGCCGTTGCCGCAACCTATGCCAAGCGCTGGGCGGCCAAGGAGGCTTGCTCCAAGGCCCTTGGCACTGGCTTGCGCATGGGAATCGCGTGGAAAGACATGGCGGTGAGCAACCTGCGATCTGGCCAGCCGGTGATGCATGTTACCGGCTGGGCCGCCGAACGCTTGCGCGCGATGACCCCTGCCGGGCATGAGGCGGTGATCCACGTCACCCTGACCGACGACCACCCCTGGGCGCAGGCTTTCGTGGTGATCGAGGCCCGGCAGTTGACGACGGATGATGTCGGCCACGCTTGACTCCCCATGACCCCGCGCGCAGAAAGCGCAAAATCGCAAAAGGCAGGACAGCATGGCCAAGGCAGGCAAGGAAGACGGCGGCATCGTCGAGACCATCAAAACGGTTTTCTGGGCTCTGGTGATCGCGACCGTCTTTCGCTCGGTCTTCTTTCAGCCGTTCTGGATCCCTTCGGAATCGATGAAGGACACGCTTTTGGTCGGCGACTTTCTGTTCGTCAACAAAATGGCCTACGGATACTCGCGCTATTCCTGCGAAATCCCGTTCACCACTATCAGCCTGTGCCCGATTTCGGGCCGCGTGCTTGGCAGCGAACCGGTGCGCGGGGACGTGGTGGTCTTCCGGCACCCGACCCAGGGCACCGACTACATCAAGCGGCTGATCGGCCTGCCGGGCGACAAGATCCAGGTGACCGATGGCGTCCTGTTCATCAATGGCGTCGCCGCGACGCAAGAAGCAGCCGGAACCTTTGAAGAGGTCTTCGAAAAACAGGGCCCGATGGGCAGCACCCCGCGCTGCGAGAATGGCCCGGTCGGCGAAGGCGGCATCTGCACCAAAAGCCGCTTCATCGAAACCCTGCCCGAGGGGCGCAAGCATTCGATCCTGAACATTGATACCGCAGGCGGCGGTGACAACACAGCGGTCTTTACAGTGCCCGAGGGGCATTATTTCTTCATGGGCGACAACCGTGACAACAGCCAGGATAGCCGTTTTGCCCAGACTTCGGGCGGTGTCGGTTTCCTGCCGGCCGAATACCTGATCGGCCGCGCCGACCGGGTCATCTTTTCGGCAGCAGGACGGCGGTTGTTCTACTTCTGGACCTGGCGCTCCGACAGGTTCTTCAAGGCGATCGAGTGAGGCTTTCGGCCGAGCTGAAGGCCTTTGAAGGCCGTCTTGGGCATCATTTCGCGACGCCCGACCTTTTGGTGCGCGCGGTCACCCATGCGTCGATCGTGTCGGCCACAAGGCCCGATAACCAGCGGCTGGAGTTTCTGGGCGACCGGGTTCTGGGGCTGGTGATGGCCGAAGCTCTGCTGGCCGCCGACCCGGATGCGCGCGAAGGCCAGCTTGCGCCGCGCTTCAATGCGCTGGTCCGCAAGGAAGCCTGCGCCGATGTCGCGCGTGAAATCGGTCTGGGCGAGGTGCTGAAATTGGGCCGCAGCGAGATGCTGACTGGCGGGCGTCGAAAAGAGGCGCTGCTGGGCGACGCGATGGAGGCGGTGATTGCCGCTGTCTTTCAGGACGCAGGCTTTGACGCCGCGCGCAAGTTGATCCGCAGGCTTTGGGCCGGGCGGATCGCAGCAGTAGAACCCGATGCGCGCGACCCCAAGACCAGCCTGCAGGAATGGGCGCAAGCCCGCGCCATGCCGCCGCCGGTCTATAGTGAGACTGGCCGGAGCGGACCCGACCACGCCCCGGTCTTTACCGTGCAGGTGACGCTGGCTGATGGCCAGTCCGCCGCAGCCACCGCCGCGACCAAGCGCACCGCCGAACAAAGCGCCGCCCGGGTGTTGTTGGGGCGGGTGGAAGGCGAAGCAACTTAGTCGGGAAGGCCAGGTGGCAGCAGGCCTTTTTGCCTTGCGTCGCAACGCCATAGCTTTTTGCGGATTCCCGGAAGTTCAAGTCCTGAATATTTCCCGCGTGAGAATTTGGGCCAGTCTATTGCCATCCCCGCCTTGACCATTTCTGCCGAAAGGTCCCGTCCGTCGGGCAGGTAGCAGGTTGCGACTACCCTGCCATGTGACATGTCCTCGTCAAAGACAGCCCGGACCGGCTGATCCTTGCAAAGACTGACCAAAGTCCACTTTGCCTTTTTGCCATAGGGATGGTCCATCTCGGGCGCGTCGATCCCGGCAAGGCGGATGCGAGTGCCCGCAAGGTCGATGGTATCGCCGTCGATCACCCAGGCGCTGCCTCGCAGTTCCTTGACCTCGACGATCCTGATCTGGGTCGTCTGCTGGACGGAAACGCGCGGTGCCCAGGGCCGCAAATCCTCATCTATCCTCGTCTCGCGCCGGATCACCACCGCTTTCGGGCGGCTGGGTCGGAACAGGGGACCAAACAACCTTGATCTGCGCCTATATCGGCGGCGCGATTGTAGGGCCACGACAATAAAGCCGAAGAAAAGGAGAGCGAGAAGTTCCATAGGGTCGCCGTTCAATGTCTACTTGGTCAGTTAGAGGCAGTCCTAAGCGATTGCCAACTGGAATTGCCGTAGCGAATGGCCTAAGGCACTCTGTAGCCTTGAAAGGTATCATCATGACCACACGCGCCGGATTTGTCGCCCTGATCGGTGAGCCCAATGCGGGCAAGTCGACGCTTTTGAACCGGATGGTCGGGGCAAAGGTCAGCATCGTCACCCACAAGGTGCAGACCACGCGGGCGCGCATCCGTGGGATCGCGATGGCCGGGCAGGCGCAGATCGTCTTTGTCGACACGCCCGGCATCTTTCGTCCCCGGCGGCGGCTGGACCGGTCGATGGTCAAGGCGGCCTGGGGCGGGGCCTCGGATGCCGATGTGATCGTCCTTCTGATCGAGGCGCATCGCGGCCTTACCGAAGGCGCGAAGATGATCATCAACCGGCTTGCCGACGAAATGCCCAAGGGCCAGCCGGTAGCGCTGGCGATCAACAAGATCGACCGGGTCAAGGCCGAAACCCTGCTGGCGCTGGCCGAAGAGGTGAACGCGGCCTACCCGTTTGCCAAGACTTTCATGATCAGCGCCGAAAAAGGCTATGGTGTCGCCGACCTGCGCAACTGGCTGGCCGAAACCTTGCCCGAAGGCCCGTGGTTCTATCCCGAAGACCAGATCGCCGACCTGCCGATGCGGATGATCGCGGCGGAAATGACCCGCGAAAAGCTGACGCTGCGGTTGCATGAAGAATTGCCCTACCAGTTGACGGTCGAGACCGAAAAGTGGGAGGACAAGCCCGACGGCACCACCCGGATCGACCAGATCGTCTATGTCGCCCGCGACGGGCACAAGGGCATTGTCCTTGGCAATGGCGGCGAGACGATCAAGTCGATCGGTCAGGCGGCGCGGGCCGATATCAGCGAATTCCTTGGCCGGACGGTGCATTTGTTCCTGCAGGTCAAGGTGCGGCCGAACTGGCTGGACGAGCCCGAGCGCTATTCCGAGATGGGGCTGGACTTCAAGGATGGCGATGCCTGAGGCGCGCGCCGAATTCTTCAAAGAATTCGTGCAAATTCCTTCGCAGGAATTTCGCCTCCGGCGGGAGGATTTTGTCCAAGAGGAAGCTGCATGAGCCCCCGGCTTGCCAGTGGGGTCTGGGTGTCCGCCTATCTTGTCCGTCTGCGGTTGGCAGATATCCCGGCCTATGTCACCGCCAAGGGCGATGCCACGGCGGGGGCAGTGGTGGTCAAGGTGGCGCTTCTGGACGGCACCGCCCGGGCCTATGAGCGTCGCTCCGACCTGTTGTCGGGGGCGCGGGCCTGGATGCTTTTCGTCGAAGGGGCAGAGGTCGAGGTCGATGCCCAGCTTGCCCGCGCAAGGGGGCGCGACCCGGACCTTTGGCTGATCGAGTTGGAAGACCGCCAGGGCCGCACCCTGCTGGATCAGGACGGGCTAGCGGATTAAGCGCCGCGCCAAGACTACGGTAGCAACGCCGAGACCGAGGAAGGTGACAACAAGGAAGCCCACATTCCACGCCACTGCAGACCACCCCAGAGTGTCTGCATCAAGGAACGGGTAGGGCCAGAAACCCGTGGCCTGCCCCCGGATCAGGGCGTAGCAGGCATAGGCAAGGGGCCAAACCAGCCACGACGGCAGGTCGCGCAGAGAGACGGCCTTGCCGGCGAAACCGTACCACCAGAGCGCGGACAAGATCGGAACCACCGTATGCAGGGTCTGATCGGCCCACCATGCCAGCCCCGTCGGCGACCAGAGCCGGGCGAGGATGAGGTGGTATAGGATACCGACCACTGCGATCGACAGCATCATTCCCCCGGCGGTGCGGGGGCTTAACTGCCGGCCGCCGAACTCGGACAGCATCAGACAGGCTACGCCCAGGTTGGTCAGGATCGTGAAGTAACCGGCCAGCCGCCACGCAACCCCCATGACCGGCTGGAGGTCCGGAAGAGCTGCAGTGACCTGATACTGCAGCACCACCCCTGTGAGGGCGACAGTGAAGATCAGCCCTGCCAGACTGCCGCGGGTCAGAACCTGGGGCCGGGATCGTTCCATGAGGATGATCTTAGCCGAAACGGCCTGGTGTTCAACCACTCTTGCGGTCGCGCCCCGGTGGGCCGATACCACTTTACATGGACTGGCGCGACCAAGGTGTGCTGCTTTCCATGCGTCCGCATGGCGAAAGTGCCGCGATCATCGAGGTGCTGACGGCTTTGCATGGCCGTCATGCCGGTGTGGTGCGCGGCGGGGCCTCACGCAAGATGGCGGCGATGTTGCAGCCCGGGTCGGGGGTGCAACTGGAATGGCGGGCGCGGCTGGACGATCATATCGGGGTCTTCACGATCGAGCCCTTGCAGTCGCGGGCGCATCTTCTGGCGGACCGGCTGGCTTTGGCGGGCCTGTTGTCGATCTGCAGCCTGCTGCGCGCCGCCCTGCCGGAACGCGAACCGCATCCGGCGCTTTGGGTGGCGACCTTGGGGCTGCTGGACGCCTTGGGGCAGGAGGGTTGGACCTCGGCCTATCTGCGTTGGGAGTTGCGATTGCTGGAGGAGTTGGGCTTTGGCCTTGACCTTGGCAGGTGCGCGGTCACCGGTGCGACCGAAGGGCTGGCCTTTGTCAGCCCGAAGACCGGCAGGGCGGTGACAAGGGCGGCTGCGGGGGACTGGGCTGACCGGTTGTTGCCGCTGCCTTCGGGTCTTGCCGGGGATGCGGTTCTGCCCCCGGACGATGTGGTGTCGGGTCTGAGATTGACCGGATTTTTCCTGGACCGTGGCTTGCGTCCGGTTCTGAACGACCGCCCCTTGCCCGAAGCGCGGGCGCGGTTGGTGGACCTCTTGTCCCGACCGGCGTGAAACGACGCCGGATGTCGTGCCCGTGACAGCGGACCGGCCCGGCGCCATTCCAGAGTAGGGCATGGCCACCCGTTATCTGCCTCTGGCGCTGACCCACAGCCCTACGCCCCGAATCGAGCATTTCGCACTTCTCGCCGGGCTGGAAGCCGCCGTTCGAGGCGTCCTGATCTCGGCCATGCCGCTGGCGGTCTATCAGGCGCTGGGCGACGCGCAGTCCACCTCTCTGGTCTATTTCTGTGCCGGAGTGGTGGCACTGATCTGGGGGCTGATGGTGCCTTGGGCTACGCGGTTCATCCCGCGCCGCTGGGCCTATACCGGGGGGTGCCTGCTGTATCTGTGCGGGATGACCTTTGCCATGATCGGCACGGTCTGGTCGGTTCCGCTGGCGGTGATCTGCATGCAGATGGCCACGGCCACGACCTTTGTCTGCTTCAACGCTTATGTGCTGGACTATGTCGACCGCGCCAATCTGGGGCGCAGCCAGTCGACGCAGATGGTCTATGCCGCGGCACCCTGGGCCCTTGGGCCCTTGACCGGGGTCTGGTTGCACGACCATTGGGCCCCGGCACCGTTTCTTCTGGCCGGAGCCTTCGCGATAGCGCTTTTGACGGTGTTCTGGGTTCTGCGGTTGGGCAACGGTAAACAGATCCAGCGCGCCAAGGGTCCGGCGGTGAACCCGCTGGGCTATCTGGGCCGGTTCTTTCGCCAGCCCCGGCTGATCGCGGGCTGGTTGTTCGCCGTGATGCGCAGTTGCGGCTGGTGGGTTTATGTCGTCTACCTGCCGATCTTCTGCATCGAGGCGGGTCTTGGTGACAAGGTGGGCGGTGTGGCGCTTTCGGTGTCGAACGTCCTTTTGTTCGCCGCCCCGGCGCTGAACCGGATGGCGCGCAGGTTGTCGGTGCGCCGGTCGGTCCGGGTGGCATTCGGGGCCTGCGGGCTGACGATGCTGTTGGCAGGATTGCTTGCGTTCCTGCCTTGGGCCACGGTCGCGATGTGCATGGTGGCGTCGATCTTTCTGGTGACGCTGGATGTGGTGGGAGGCCTGCCGTTCCTGATGTCGGTCAAACCCTCCGAGCGGACCGAGATGTCGGCGGTATACTCCAGCTTTCGCGATGTGTCGGGCATACTGACACCGGGTGCTGCCTGGCTGGTGCTGTTTGTGGCACCCCTGCCGGGGATTTTTGTCGCCTCGGGAATCGGGCTGCTGGCGGCATGGACGGTTGCAGGACGACTGCACCCCCGGCTGGGCGCGCTGCGCCCGTCGCGGGGCGGGGCGTAAGGGGTGCTGCCGCAGGTGGTGGCCGACACCATCGGCCAGTATCGGTTTGTCGCGTTTGATGTCGAAACAGCGTCAAGTGCCGCGCAGTCGATCTGTCAAGTCGGGCTGGCTTGTGTCGACCACTTCGGACGGATCGACACGTTCAGCCTGCTGGTCAACCCGCGGTGTGCTTATTCGACATTCAATACCCAACTGCACGGGATCGACGCGCGGATGACGGCGGGTGCCCCGGATTTCTCCGAGGTACTGGCCAGCCTTTTGCCGCTGATGCAGGGGCAACCCATCGTCCAACATTCGACCTTCGACCAGCGGGCGGTGAACGCTGCCGCCCGGCACTATGGTTTGGACGAGCCGCCCTTTTCCTGGGTCAATTCGGTCACCATCGCCCGCAAGGCCTGGCCTGAATGGCTGGGGCACGGCGGGCACGGGCTGGGGCATCTGAAAAAGCAACTGGCGCTGGAGTTTCAGCATCATGATGCAGGCGAAGATGCCCGTGCCGCCGCACAGGTGGTGCTACTGGCCGAAGAAAGGCTGGGCCGGTCGCTGGTGGAGCCTTTGGTCTCGAAGGCCAAAGTGATTGACCTCAATACGCAACATTACTAGCGGCCTGCCTGTCTTGGATTGCCTTCAATCTGAATCAGATTGAAGGCAATCCGCTCTAGTCCAGCAACCGCCGCGCAATGACCGTGGCCTGAATTTCGGCCGCCCCTTCGAAGATGTTCAGGATGCGGGCGTCGCACAGGATGCGGCTGATCCGGTATTCCAGCGCAAAGCCGTTGCCGCCGTGGACCTGCAGCGCGTTGTCCGCCGAAGACCATGCCACGCGCGCGCCCAAAAGCTTGGCCATCCCGGCCTCAAGATCACAGCGTTTGCCGTGATCTTTCTGCCATGCGCTGAAATAGGTCAGTTGCCGGGCAATCATGATCTCGACCGCCATCAGCGCCAGCTTGCCAGCGATGCGGGGAAATTCGATCAGTGGTTTGCCGAATTGCTTGCGGTCTTCGGCATATTGCATGCCCACCTCAAGCGCCGATTGCGCGACGCCAATGGCCCGCGCGCCGGTCTGGATGCGGGCGCTCTCAAACGTCTGCATCAACTGCTTGAAGCCCTGACCCTCGACCCCGCCCAGAAGGTTTTCGCCCTTCACATGGAAGTCGTCGAAGTTGACGGTGTATTCCTTCATGCCCCGGTAACCCAGAACCTCGATCTCGCCACCTGACAGGCCTTGGTCGACAAAGGGGGTCTCGTCGGTGCCGGGGGTCTTTTCGGCCAGGAACATCGACAGCCCGCGATAGTCGCTGGTGCCTTCGACGCTGCGCGCCAGAACCGTCATCACATGGGTCCGTGCTGCGTGGGTGATCCAGGTCTTGTTGCCAGTGACCACCCAACCGTCGCCGTCCTTCCGCGCCCGTGTCCGCAACGACCCTAGATCCGACCCGGTGTTGGGTTCGGTGAAAACAGCCGTCGGCAGGATCGCACCCGAGGCCAGCCCCGGCAACCATTGCGCTTTTTGCGCATCAGTGCCGCCGCACAGGATCAGTTCCGCCGCGATCTCAGAGCGGGTGCCAAGGCTGCCGACCCCGATATAGCCGCGCGACAGTTCTTCGCTGACCACGACCATTGACGCTTTCGACAAGCCGAAACCGCCGAACTCCTCGGGGATGGTCAGGCCGAAAACGCCAAGTTCGGCAAGCTCATCGATCACCTGCATCGGGATCAATTCGTCGCGCAGGTGCCAGCCTTGGGCAAAAGGGATCACCTTTTCGTCGGCGTAACGGCGGAACTGGTCGCGGATCATCTCCAGCTCTTCGTCCAGGCCGGTGATGCCAAAGGTCGCGCGCCCGTGGTTGTCGCGCATGCAGGCAACCAGAGCCGCCCGGGCGTCAGGCGTGTTGCCATCCGCCATAAGCCGCGCCGCAGCGGGGCCGGGGGTCCAGGTCAGGCCAAGGTCCGACAGGCGGGCAAACTCGGTCTGGCTCATCGGAATGCCGCCAGCGATCTGGTTCAGGTATTCGCCGAAACCGATTTGCAGGATCAGCGCCTCCATCGCGCCGAACTGACCGGTTTCAGTCAAGCGCCCGGCCCAGGCGTCCAGTTGGCGCAGCGCCTCGACATAGGTGGCAAGCCAGGCCAGCGCATGGGCCGACGATTGCCGCGCCTCAAGTGCCGAAGCCATTACCTTGCCGTCAACCGTGACGGCAGCCTTTATCCCGTCACGACCGGCGATGAACAAGGCCTCAACCTCGGGCAGGGCCGCAGCGGTCAGGGCCTGAAGATCGGCTAACACAACAGATTCGGTCATGGCGTGTCCATCATGCGGCATCAGGGGGCTCCGGCGAGATTCTGCAGTTGCGAAGATTTAGTCCCTTCGCATTTGCAGCGCAACAAGATTTCGCCATTGGCAGCCCATGCGACCGAAAATGTCGCACACAATTCAGGCGACCGCGCCGCAGGCGTCGACGATTTCCGGCAGCGCGGCGGCCGGAACCACCTCGAACTCGACCGAAAACAGTTGTGTCCGACCGTCCCAGCCTTCGAACCGCCAGATGCCGGGGATCAGCTCGGACTCGTCGTCAAAGCGAAAGAAACTGACCTGCTCGTCAAGGTCGCTGAAGCTTGTGCCCCAGTATTCTGGCACAGTATTTCCCGGCCGGAAGACCCGCATTTCGCCTTGCCCCGCGCTTTCCCCCGGAACCAGCCGCGCCTTGACCCCGAAGGCCAGTCCCAAAGCCGCCGGAACCACCTGCCGGTCGGGCCAATGAAAGTCGATCTTGCCATCAGGAACGTGGATCCAGCCCGACAGCGTTCCGGGCGCGGGTTGCTGCGCCATCGACTGCAGTGCGCAGAAGACGCCAACCTTGACGTCCGCGACCAGTGGTCCCGCGACAGGCAGCGCAGGTTCGGCCCAGGCAACCCCAGCCAGCCAAAGTGCCGCAAGACCCGACAGAGCGGCGGACCGCAAGGTCATGACAAAAGGTTGCAATCCGACGTCACCCCCGGCATTTCGCTGCCCGGTCGCACGTCGAAGGTGACCGAATACAACTGGGTGTCGCCGTCATACGCCTCCATCCGCCACAGGCCGGTGACCAGTTCGTCGGCAAAATCAAAGCGAAAGCCGCGCATCCGGGGCACTCCGGCGGTGAAATCTGAATACCAGGTGTCTGGCGAGGTCGCCCCCGGCCTCCAGGTGTCGATCCGGGCATTGGGGATATCGCGGTCTGTGGTGACCACCAGCCCGAAGGAAACCCCCAGACGCGCCGGGACCTGCCGTTGTTTGAAGGCAAACTCGGGAATGCCGTCCAGCACGAAGATATATCCCAAAGAGGTTTCCGGGGCAGGCTCGGTCGCCTTGTCCTCTGCGGCGCAGTAGATGCCGATTTCCTGGATGGTGATGCCCGGCCCAAGGATGGGCGACGACAACTCGGCCAGCGCTGCTGACGCGAAAACTGCGGCGCAAAGGCCAAGGGCAAGGCGTCGGATCAAGGCATTCATCTTTGGGACCATGGTGGCGGGTGCGGACATGAAACGCTCTGGATGGGCTGTCGTCAACCGCTGGTGGGGGTTTCCTTTGCCCGACCCGCCTGCAAGAAGGAGTCAGGGATCGGGGTTGGCGATGGACATGTTCACGGCAGGGCTGGGGGCAGAGGCATTTGCCGCTGTGCTGGCGATCACGCTGTTTGCGGGCTTTGTCAAAGGTGCGGTCGGCTTTGCCATGCCGCTGATCATGATGTCAGCCTTCACGGTCTTTCTGCCGCAAGAGCTTGCTCTGGCGGGGCTGATCCTGCCGACGCTGGTCACCAACATCAGCCAAGCTTTTCGGCAGGGTATTGGCCCGGCCAGGGACACCGCCGTCATCTACCGCCGCTTTCTGATTGCGACCGTGATATGCATCTTCATCTCTGCGCCGTTCGCTGGTGCCATCCCAAGGGTGGCCTACCTGTTGATCCTTGGCGTCCCGATCACGGCCTATGCGGCGCTCCAACTGGCCGGTCTTGGCATCGCTATCCGGCTTCACCACCAGTCCCGGGCGGAATGGCTGCTGGGTGCAATCGGAGGGCTCTTTGGCGGGATATCGGGTATCTGGGGCCCGCCGCTTCTGGTGTTTTTGATGTCGGCCGGCATTCAGAAGGTTCAGTCGATCCGGGCACAGGGGGTGGTCTATTTTTGCAGCGCCGCGACCTTGCTTGCCGCGCATCTGATGACTGGTTTGGTCAATTTACAGACCCTGGGCTTCTCGGCTGCGCTATGTGTGCCCGCGCTGATCGGGATGTTTCTTGGCTATGTGGTGCAGGACCGGCTTGACCAGCGGCGGTTTCGCCGCTGGACCCAAGGGTTGCTTGTTCTGACCGGCCTGAACATGGTGCGGCAGGCCTTGGTTTAGCCCAGGGCAGCCGCACCCACATCGGCATCGATGAAGGGCAGGTATTGGGCAAAGTTCTTCTGGAACATGCCCACCAGCTTTTTCGCCTGCGCGTCATAGGCGGACGGATCCGCCCAGGTGCGGCGGGGGTCTAGCAGTGCCGGGTCCACGCCGGGCACCGCGACCGGCACTTCAAAGCCGAAGACCGGATCCTTGCGGAAAAGCCCGCCGCCCAGCGAGCCATCTAGCGCCGCCGCCAAAAGCGCGCGGGTGGCGCGGATCGGCATCCGCTTGCCCGAGCCATAAGCCCCGCCGGTCCAGCCGGTGTTGACCAACCAGCACGACGCCCCATGACGCGCGATCTTTTCCTGCAGAAGCTTGCCGTAAACCTCGGGGCGGCGCGGCATGAAGGGGGCACCGAAGCAGGTGGAGAAGGTGGGTGTCGGTTCGGTCACTCCGCGTTCGGTGCCAGCGGCCTTCGCGGTGAAACCCGACAGAAAGTGATACATCGCCTGCGCCGGCGTCAGCCGCGCGATGGGGGGAAGGACCCCGAACGCATCGCAGGTCAGCATCACCACATGCAGGGGATGGCCACCAAGCCCGGTGGCGGAAGCGTTCGAAATCGCCTCCAGCGGATAGGCGCAACGAGTGTTCTCGGTCAGGCTGCGGTTTGAAAAGTCCAATTCCAGCGTTTCGGGGTCATAGACCATGTTTTCCACCACGGTCGCAAAACGGTGGGTGGTGGCATGAATTTCGGGTTCCGCCTCGGGCGACAGGTCGATGGTCTTGGCATAACAGCCGCCTTCAAAGTTGAAGACGCCACGGTCCGACCAACCATGTTCGTCATCGCCGATCAGGGTGCGGTCGGGGCTGGCCGACAACGTGGTCTTGCCGGTGCCGGAAAGCCCGAAGAACACCGCCGCATCAGCGTGATTGCCCGGCGCATGGTTGGCGGAACAATGCATCGGCATGACGCCCTTTTCCGGCAAAAGGTAGTTCAGCACCGAAAAGACCGCTTTCTTGTTCTCGCCCGCATAGGCGGTATTGGCGATCAGCACGCATTTTTCGTCAAAGTTCAGCGCGATGACGGTTTCCGTCCGACAGCCATGCCGCGCCGGGGTGGCCTTGAAGCTGGGAAGGTTGATCACCGTCCAGTCGGGGGAAAAGCTGTCCAACTCGTCCCGCGCAGGCCGCCGCAGCAGGTGCCGGATGAAAAGGCCATGCCAGGCAAGTTCCGTCACCACCCGCACATCCAGCCGGTGCGCGGGGTCGGCCCCGGCGTAAAGGTCCTGCACGAAAAGCTCACGTCCCGCTACGTGTGCCAGCATGTCGGCCTTCAGGCGGGCAAACGCGTCCGGGGTCATGGGGGCGTTGTTTTCCCACCAGATGGTCGCCTCGGTCGCCGGGGTCCGGACGACGAACTTGTCCTTGGGCGACCGTCCGGTGAACTGTCCGGTCGCGCACAGAAACGCCCCGCCCTTGCCAAGCCGCCCCTCGCCCCGCGCAACGGCGGCCTCGACCAGCGCTGCCTCGACATAATTGTAGTGAACGACCGCCGCACCCGTGATGCCCTGGTCCTTTAGTGTTGAGAGGGGGTTCACATGTCCGCAAGTCGTTCCTTGGGTCATCCTGCAAGCTCCGGTAGCCGCAAACGGCGAGCGGCTGGTTCAGTTCAGGCATCCGGGCCAATGAATGCCGCGACCATCCCTTGTGGGCAAAGGTCGTATCCGGGCTATAGCATGATGATTTTGCGATAGAGTAGCGGGATTTCAGGACGTTAGCGCAATCATTTGGACGTTAGCGCCACCATTCCAGGCCTTTGGTCGGATTGCCCGATGAAAGCGGTCAAGCGATGCGAAATTGCCACTGTTTTCGGGTCATATATTCGGTGATTCGGTTTTCTGTTGCTTATCATCCGCTCCGGGCCGACAATGACTGAAAAATAATAGAGTGGCAGCAGCAGTTACAGGAAGGCACGAAGATGTCTCGCATAGCGCTCGTCGACGACGACAGGAATATTCTGACCTCGGTCGCGATGACACTTGAAGCCGAAGGCTTCGAAGTCGAAACCTACAATGACGGCCAATCTGCTTTAGAGGCATTCAGTCGGCGCATGCCGGACATGGCTGTTCTGGACATCAAGATGCCCCGGATGGACGGGATGGATCTTTTGCAGCGCATGCGCCAAAAGACGACGATCCCTGTGATCCTTCTGACCTCGAAGGATGACGAGATCGACGAGGTGCTGGGCCTGCGCATGGGGGCTGACGACTACGTCAAGAAGCCCTTCAGCCAGCGCCTGCTGGTCGAACGCATCCGCGCGCTGCTGCGCCGGCAAGAGGCGATCAACACCGGTGAGGATGCCGCCACCGAAGAGACCCGGATGATGGAGCGCGGTGCCCTGCGGATGGACCCGTTGCGCCATTCGGTAACCTGGAAGGGCCGCGAAGTTGCTCTGACCGTGACCGAATTTCTTTTGCTGCAGGCCCTGGCTCAGCGGCCCGGTTTCGTCAAGTCGCGCGATCAGTTGATGGATGTGGCCTATGACGATCAGGTCTATGTCGACGACCGTACCATCGACAGCCACATCAAGCGCCTGCGCAAGAAGATGCGCACCGTTGATGACGACTTCGCTGCGATCGAGACCCTCTATGGCATCGGATACCGCTATAACGAAGAGTGACGGGCCCAAGGCATGACCTCGGCACCCAGAATCGCCCCTTCGACACCGCGGCCCAAACGTTCGGGCGACGTCCTTCTGGGCGAAGACTGGGTATCACCGGATTCGACGGTCGAACGCCTTAAGGACCGGCGTGGTGGCCGCAACCTTGCGCGGCTGAACGGCTCGCCTCTGGCGCGCAAGATCATTGTCTTCAACCTGATGGCACTGGTCATGCTGGCGGTGGGGGTTCTGTTCATGAACCCGTTCCGCGATAGTCTTGCACTGCAGCGCCAGCAGGGCATGACCCGGCAGGCCGAACTGATCGCCGATGTCTATGAGGGGCGTTTGCGGCCGGGACCGGAAGGGTTTGACTTCCGGCAGACCCTGGCCGAGATCAACGTCGATCCGGTGGTTGAGGTGTTCATCTTCGATCCGACCGGGCAGATCATCGCCTCCAAGGTCGGTCAGGGCACTGATACGCTGATTGCCAATCCGGACCGCCCCACTATCCTGACCGACTTTCTGGAAGGCGTCTGGGATTGGGTCACCTTCGTTCTGCGCCAAAGCCAGACGACGCGCACCGAAACCATTGACGCCGCCCAGCAGGCGCAAAGCATTTTTGACGCCGCCCGCAGCGGCGACACCATCTCGCGTTCGGCCAAGAATGACATCGGAAGCCTGTTCTTTTCGGTCGCAACTCCGGTTGCCGTGTCGGGCGAGACGGTCGCCATGGTCGTCCTCGTCTCGTCCTCGGTCGAGATTGACCGGCTGGTGCGCTATGAGCGTGAACAGGTCCTGCAGATGTTCGTGCTTGCGGTGGTGCTGTCGGTGGGCCTTAGCCTGATGCTGGCCTCGACGATTTCCAACCCCCTGTCAGACCTTGCGGCGGCAGCCGAACTTGGCCGCGAGCGGGACACCCGCAGGTCGGCGGCAAACCGGGTGCGGATCCCCGACCTTGCCGCGCGCCCAGACGAGATCGGCCGTCTGTCGGTCGCCATGCGCGGCATGGTGTCGGCGCTCTACGAACGGATCGACGCCAACGAACAGTTTGCCGCCGACGTGGCCCATGAGATCAAGAACCCGCTGGCCTCGTTGCGGTCGGCGGTCGGTTCCCTGCGCTTTGTCAAAAAGGCAGAACAGCAAGAAAAGCTCTTGGATGTGATCGAGCATGACGTCCGGCGGCTTGACCGGTTGGTCAGCGACATTTCCAACGCGTCGCGGCTGGACAGCGAACTGGTCAAGGAAGAAGAAGAAGAGTTCAACCTGATCAAGACCTTGTCGAACCTCTGTCAGTATCTGTCGAAACAGTCTGGCGAAAAGGGTGTCGACTTCATCATCGATCTGCCAAGCGACCCCATCGGAATTCGCGGCCTCGAGGCCCGCCTGGCGCAGGTCTTTGTCAACCTCGTGACCAATGCCATTTCCTTCTGCCAAGAGGGCGATGCGGTTCGCGTTTGGGCCCGTCGCCGCGAAAACCGGGTGCTGATCGTGGTCGAAGATACCGGCCCCGGTATTCCGGAACAGGCGCTGACCAAGGTTTTCAAGCGGTTTTACTCCGAACGTCCGCAGGCCGAATTTGGCAAGCATTCGGGGTTGGGTTTGGCGATTTCCAAACAGATCGTCGAGGCGCATGGCGGGGTGATCTGGGCCGAGAACATCCGCCCGACCGCAGCCGATCCGACCTCAGACCCGCTTGGCGCGCGCTTCGTCGTCGGCCTGCCGGTGTGACCCGGACTGACAGCCAAATCCTGCACGCCAGCTGCGTGGCGGTGGATGGCAAGGGTCTGCTGATCCTTGGGCCATCCGGTTCCGGCAAGTCGGCGCTGGCGATCCGGCTGCTGGCCTTGGGGGCCCTTCTGGTGGCGGACGACCGAACGCACCTGACCGCGACCGACGGCCGCATTACCGCGCGCTGTCCGGCTCCTGGTCTGGTTGGTCTGATCGAGGCCCGTGGCATCGGCCTGCTTGCTGCACCCGGCATCGACAGCGCCGAAATCGCGCTGGTGATCGACCTTTCCCAACCCGAAACCGAGCGTCTGCCGCCGTTCCGCAAGGCTACCTTGCTGGGCTGCGACCTTGCCCTTGTGCTGCGCCCGCAGAATGACCACTTTCCCGACGCGCTGATGCTGTATCTTCGCCATGGACGGCAGGCATGACTGCCCCAGACCTGAAATGACCCCTTCCTGAAATGACCGCCCCGACAGCCCCTGATCACCAGTTTGTCTTTGTCACCGGCCCCTCGGGTGCCGGGCGGACAACCGCGATCCGCGTGCTGGAGGATCTGGGCTATGAGGGGATCGACAACATCCCCCTAAGCCTCGTGCCGCGCCTGATCGAAGGCGCGCCGCTTGGGCGACCCATCGCGCTGGGCCTTGATCCGCGCAACCGCGATTTCAACCCGACCGCCCTGATCGAGCTTGTCGACCAATTGACCCGCGACCCCACTGTCCGGCTGGAGGTGCTGTATCTGGACTGCGCGCCGTCCGTCCTGATCCAGCGATTTTCCGAAACCCGCCGCCGCCACCCGCTTGCCCCGGCCGAGACCCCGGCCCAGGGTATCGACCGAGAGATCGACCTTCTGGCCCCGATCCGGGTTCGTGCTGATCACCTTGTCGACACCACGGACCTGACGCAGCACGAGCTGAAAGCCGAAATCGCTCGGCTTTTCGATGTGGGGCCGGCCGGGAAACTGTCGGTCTCGGTCCAGTCCTTCAGTTACAAGCGCGGCATCCCGCGCGGGGTGGACATGATCTTTGACTGCCGCTTTCTGGCGAATCCCCATTGGCGGCCAGATTTGCGCCCGCTGGATGGCCGCGAGCCCGCCGTCGCAAGCTATGTCAGTGCCGATCCGCGCTTTGCCGAGTTCTACCGTCGGGTGATCGACCTGCTCATCTTTCTGCTTCCGGCCCATCTGGACGAGGGCAAAGCGCACCTTGCAATCGGCTTTGGCTGCACTGGTGGGCAACACAGGTCGGTGGCCATGGTCGAAATGGTCGGTAACGCACTTGCAGTTGCAGGCTGGCCGGTGTCAAAACGTCACCGGGAACTGGAACGCAGGGCGGCCACGGGGCTGCCCGACGCAACAAGGGTGCAAGACGCTTGATCGGAATCGTGATCGTGGCGCATGGCGGGCTGGCAAGAGAGTATCTCTTGGCGGTTGAACATGTTGTGGGCCGTCAGGATGGCGTTCTGGCAATCGCGATCGAGGATGATCACGACCGCAAGGTCAAACAGGCCGAAATCTCGGCCGCTGCTGATTCTGTCGACCTTGGTCAGGGCGTTGTCGTGGTGACCGATATGTTCGGTGGCTCGCCGTCGAACCTTTCGCTGCCTGCCTGCGCTGCCAATGGCCGCCGAATCCTTTATGGCGCGAATCTGCCGATGCTGATCAAACTTGCCAAATCTCGCGACCTGCCGGTCGCCGAAGCCGTGGCAGCCGCGCTGGATGCCGGGCGAAAGTATATCAACAGCCTTGATCTTGGCGGCGGGGCGTAAAGGATACCAATGACGGTCCGCACCCTTCGCATCATCAACGAAAAGGGCCTGCACGCCCGCGCCAGCGCGAAATTCGTCGAACAGGTCGAGGCACATGATGCCCGCGCGCAGGTCTCGAAAGACGGGCTGGACGTATCGGGCGATTCGATCATGGGCCTTTTGATGCTTGGCGCATCGCGCGGAACCACGATTGACGTAACGTGCAGCGGCCCAGAAGCGGAGAAACTCGCCGATGCGCTGGAGGCACTTGTTGCGGCCCGCTTCGGAGAGGATTATTGAACACGGACGCCCCGGGCATATCCGGGCACCTGCCGGGAGCTGCCGCTTCGTGACTGAACAAAGCCAGATAGCCGCCGTGGTGCCGACCGCAGCCGTCGTAAAGTCGGCGCGCAAGTATGATATGCGTCGTCTCAGCTATTCCGGGACGTTCAAGAATCCGGTCAAGATCTACTCGATTCGCATCATCGAATGGCTGACCGCCAAGATCCAGTTGCTAAGCCTGATCCGCAGTTTTGAAAAGTCCGGTGCCCCTGTGGGTGCCCCGTTCTGGCCCAAGGCGCTCCGCCACATGGGTATCCGGCTTGATACCCCGCCCGAGGAAATCGCCCGCATTCCCGCCACGGGCCCGCTGGTAGTCGTCGCAAACCATCCGTCAGGGCTGGTTGACGGCATGATCATGGCCGAGTTGATCAACCGCGTCCGGTCAGATTTTCGCATCCTGACCCGCTCGCTGCTGACCGGCATCCCGGAAGTCGAGGAATTCATGATCCCCGTGCCCTTCCCGCACGAGGACAACGCCCGCGAACTGGGCCTGCAGATGCGCGACGCCACGTTGAAGCACCTCAAGGCCGGCGGGGTCATCATCCTGTTTCCAGCCGGCAAGGTCGCGATGTCCGAAGGCTGGTGGGGCCCCGCGGTCGAGGCGGAGTGGAACGTCTTCACCCACAAGATCGTCAAATCCACCGGGGCCACGATCCTGCCGATCTTCTTTCCCGGCCAGAACTCCCGCGCGTTCCTGATTGCCAACCGGGTTTCGGACACGATCCGTCAGGGCCTGCTGCTGTATGAAATCAAACGCAGCCTCTTCAAACCCCAGCGCCCGCATATCGGCCAACCGATTTCGGCGGATGAGTTGAAGAAATGGGACGGCAACCCGAGGGGGTTTTTGGCCTGGTTGCGTGAGCATACGCTGGCGTTGGGGAAGTAGGCTATTGGGCCGAGCTCCTGGGCAGCGGCGTCAGTGACATTCAGAAGATGCCTCAACCGGGCCGAACACGGGGGTAGCGCACATTGATTTTGAGGGACATTGATTGGCAGAAGGAAGCAGGCGCGACTTCGGCAGAAATTTCCGATCTGATTGCTGCCTCTGAGTTCGCCCTTCCTAACGATTACCTATCGTTTCTACGGCTCAACAATGGGGGCCAAGGACCGCTATCTGTTCAGCCGCTCTGGCTTGTTCTGGATGATGCTGTTTCCGTGGCCAAAACCATGCGGGAGAACACGTTCACCGAATTCTTTCCCGGTCTTGTTGTGATTGGATCCAATGGGGCCGGCGAAGGTATTGCATTCGATTTTCGTCACGGTGCGGCGACCAAGATTGTATATTTCGACATGGTCAACTCGGACCTCGACGAGAGCATCCAGCCGCTCGCCACTTCCTTTTCGGAGTTGCTTTCTTACATGGATCGGAAAGAGACCTGACTATCCCAACTCGGCCTGATCCAAACGCCCCTCACCGCGTCGGCACCGGCACTTCGCCCCGGTAATCATAGAACCCCCGCTGCGTCTTCCGCCCCAGCCAGCCAGCCTCGACATACTTAGTCAACAGCGGACAAGGCCGGTACTTGGTATCCGCCAGCCCCTCATGCAACACATTCATGATCGCAAGGCAGGTGTCCAGCCCGATGAAGTCGGCCAGTTCCAGCGGGCCCATCGGGTGGTTGGCGCCCAGCTTCAGCGACTGGTCGATGGACTGCACGTTTCCGACGCCTTCATACAGCGTGTAGACCGCCTCGTTTATCATCGGCATCAGGATGCGGTTGACGATGAAGGCGGGGAAATCCTCGGCTGATGCCGCCGTCTTCCCCAGTTTCCGCACCACCTCGTGCATCGCGTCCCAGGTTTCCTGATCGGTGGCAATGCCCCGGATCAGTTCGACCAGCTGCATCACCGGCACCGGGTTCATGAAGTGGAAACCCATGAATTTCTCGGGCCGGTCCGTCCGGCTGGCCAGACGGGTGATCGAGATCGACGAGGTATTCGACGTCAGGATCGTTGTCGGCTTCAGATGCGGCAAAAGGTCCTCGAAGATCGCCTGCTTGACCGTCTCGCGTTCGGTGGCGGCTTCGATGATGAGGTCGCACTGGCCCAGATCGGCGAGCTTAAGCGTGGTCTTGATCCGCTCCATCGCCGCGCGCTTGTCCGCGGGCATGACCTTGCCGCGTGAAACCTGACGCTCGATGTTCTTTTCCACCAGCGCCAGCGCGTTGGCCAGACTGTCGGCCGAGATGTCGTTCAGAAGAACGTCATACCCGGCCAGCGCAAAGACATGGGCGATGCCGTTGCCCATCTGCCCGGCGCCGACAACGCCCACCAGCTTGATTTCCATCGCGGCATCTCCCTTTTCGATCTCCTTGCTTATGCCCGCTGCCCCCCGCCCGTGCAAGGACGGGCAAAGTGTCTAGACTTGTCTGGAACCGCCGGGTTTTAGCCTTTCGGCAACCACAGCCTGCCAAAGTCAGGATCGGGTAAGCTGCAATCGGGTGATGTGATGATGATGATTTCTGCGGGGGCAGGGACGCTTGACTATTCTCTGTGCAAGTATGGCAGGTCGCAGGTTGCTTTCAGGGGGCCGATGCGGGACCTGTCGCAACCCTATGTCGCGATGCTGGGGGGCACGACGACCTTTGGCAAGTTCGTAGCGACGCCATATCCAGCCCTTGTCGAGGCGGCGACCGGCCTGACCGTAGCCAATCTTGGCGGGCTGAACGCCGGGCCGGATTTCTACCTTTCGGACCGATCCACGCTGGATGTTGCCGCGCGTGCCCGGGTGGCCGTCTTGCAGATAACCGGGGCCGAGGCGCAGTCGAACCGGTTCTACACAGTTCACAACCGCCGCAACGACCGGTTCCTTGCTGCCTCACCAGGGCTTTGCGCGCTGTTCCCGGATGTGGATTTCACCGAGATCCACTTCACGCGGCACCTGCTTTCGGTCTTGCAGCGCACCGACCCTGCGCGATTCCAGATTGTCGTTGCTGCGCTGCAAGCCAACTGGGTCGCCAGAATGCGGCAATTGCTGGTGCATCTTCCGCCGCGCCGCGTGCTGCTGTGGCTGGCCGAAACCCCGCCGCCCAAGGTTGCCGCGACGGTCACCGCCACCGACGCCGCACCACTGGTCGACGCCGAAATGCTTGCCGCCCTTTGCCGCTCGGTCACGCAACTGGTCGAAGTGGTTCCCAACACGCCTTCAGTGGCAGAGGGGGGGGATCGGACGCATTTCTCCGAGGCCGACGCGCTGCGCGCCAGCGGCCTTCCCGGAACGGCAGTTCATGCAGAAGTCGCGGACCGGCTGGGTCCGGTGATTTCTGCCTTGGTCTGAACGAAAAAGGGGCCGCCCGATGGCGACCCCTCATTAATTCCGAACGAAGTCGGGATCAGAGCTTTTCGATCATCTCCGGCACGGCGGTGAACAGGTCGGCCACCAGCCCATAATCGGCGACCTGGAAGATCGGCGCCTCTTCGTCCTTGTTGATCGCAACGATGACCTTGCTGTCCTTCATGCCCGCAAGATGCTGAATCGCACCCGAGATGCCGACCGCAATATACAAGTCCGGTGCCACCACCTTGCCGGTCTGCCCGACCTGCCAGTCGTTCGGAGCATAGCCGCTGTCAACCGCAGCGCGGCTGGCACCGACGGCACCATTCAGCTTGTCGGCCAGCTTTTCGATCATCGCAAAGTCAGCTTGGCTGCCAACGCCGCGCCCACCCGACACCACGATCCCGGCGCTGGTCAGTTCAGGGCGGTCGCTGGAGGCGACCTTGTCTTCAACCCAGGCCGAAAGGCTGCCATCGACCGATGCCGAGATCCTTTCGACCGGGGCCGAACCACCCTTGCCCGCCGCATCAAACGTGGCGGTGCGGACGGTCATCACCTTGGTCGCATCCGACGATTTCACCGTCTGGATCGCGTTGCCGGCATAGATCGGGCGCTCGAAGGTCGAGGCATCGACCACCGCCAGCACTTCAGAGATCACCATCACGTCCAACATCGCCGCCACGCGCGGCAGCACCGATTTCGACAGCGCGCCGCTGGCTGCGACGATATGCTCGAAGTCACCCGCCAGCGACAGGACCAGCGCGGCCGTCGGCTCGGACATGCCGTGGCAATAGGCGTGATCGTCGGCAAAGAGGACCTTCGCCACACCCTGCAGCGTCGCAGCTTCGGCTGCGGCGGCATCGCCACCGGTGCCTGCAACCAGCACAGTCACCGGGCCCAGCGATTTCACGGCGGTCAGGGTCTTGGCAACCTGATCGGTCGCCAGTTGTCCGTCATTCACATCGGCAAGAAGAAGAACGGCCATCAGAGCACCCCCGCTTCGTCTTTGAGTTTTGCAATCAGTTCGGCAACCGAGGCCACCTTGACGCCCGCCTTGCGGCCTGCCGGTTCAACCGTTTTCAGCACTGCCAGACGCGGGGCGACATCGACGCCGTAATCCGCCGGGGTCTTCATGGCCATCGGTTTGGCCTTGGCCTTCATGATGTTCGGCAGTGATGCATAGCGCGGTTCGTTCAGGCGCAGATCGACGCTGATGATCGTCGGCAGCTTGACGGTGATCGTCTGCAAGCCGCCGTCTACTTCGCGGGTGATCGTCGCGGTGTCACCGGCAATCGTTACTTCGGATGCAAAGGTGCCCTGCGACCAGCCCAGAAGGGCGGACAGCATCTGCGCGGTAGCACCCATGTCATTGTCGATGGCCTGCTTGCCGCACAGGACCAGGCCGGGGGCCTCTTCCTTGACCACGGCAGCCAGCAGCTTGGCCACGGCCAAGGGCTCGATGTCCACGTGCACGTTGTCGGTGGCTTCGATCAGGATCGCGCGGTCGGCACCCATCGCAAGCGCATTGCGCAGGGTTTCCTGGCTTTGCTTGACGCCGATCGACACGACGACCACTTCGGTCGCGATGCCTTTTTCCTTCAGGCGGATCGCCTCTTCGACGGCAATCTCGTCAAAGGGGTTCATCGACATCTTCACGTTCGCAAGGTCGACCCCGGAACCGTCCGCCTTGACGCGCACTTTCACGTTATAGTCGATCACCCGCTTGACCGGGACCAGCACCTTCATGGCCGAAACCTCCATCGTACCGCGCCGTGTGGGCGCACAAGCTCTCGTCCGCCTGTTACCGGATGGCGGCCACCCGGAACAGAGCAAATGCGACAGGTTGCAGCGACAGGACGCCGCGTTCTGATCGTGGGGGGCGATCAGGCCAGATCTAGCGCGTCAGGCCGGGGACCCACAGCACATCATCCTTTCCGTCATTGTTGGCAATGCGACCGGCAACGAAGAACCAGTCCGACAGGCGGTTCAGATAGCGCACCGCCTCGGGGTTCACGTCTTCCATCGTTGCGGTTTCCACGACCAGCCGTTCGGCGCGGCGGCAGACGGTGCGGCACAGGTGCAACTGCGCGGCAAGGAGCGACCCGCCGGGCAGGATGAAACTGCGCAAAGGGGTCAGCTTGGTGTTCATCGCGTCAATCTCGGTCTCCAGCCGCGAGACCTGGCCTTCGATCATCCGCAGGGCCGGGTATTCGCGCGTCGCGTCCAGATGCCGGTCCGGCGTGCAAAGGTCGGCGCCAAGGTCAAAGAGGTCGTTGGAGATGCGCTTCAGCGCCGCGTCGATGTCGCCCGTCGCATGCAGCCGCGCCAGCCCGACCGTGGCATTCGTCTCGTCCACCGTGCCATAGGCGCTGACCCGCAAGGAGTGTTTGGCCACCCGCACCCCGTTGCCAAGGGCGGTTTCGCCGGCATCCCCGGTCTTGGTATAGATCTTCGACAGGACAACCATCAGTTGCCTCCCGAACGCAGCCAGGCGAAGGCCGCGATCAGCACCACGGCCAGAAATTGCGCTGCCAATCGCCATCGCATGATCTTGTTAGCGTTACGCTTGTTGAAATCACCCCCCTTGGCAAAGGTGCCAATGCCGAACAAAAGGATGCCAAGCACGACGAGACAGGCGACCGTGGCGAACAGGAAGACGGGATCAGAAAACATGGGAGCACTCCATTTTCCACTGATCTAGGCGCGCGCAGGCAAAAAGCGAAGGGCAAATTCGCGGCCTGTCCCCTCTAAAAATTTTCGGCGAAAATTTTTAGAGACTTCACCCCTTGGCGATCAGCCAGTCCAGCATCCGCGTCGGCAACACTCGCCGCGCCAGACCCATGATATGGGTCGGCGTGGTCACAAAATACCGCGCCCGTGGACGGCGTGATTCAAGAGCGTGGACCAGTTTGGCGGTCACCGCTTCGGGGCCAAGCTCAAACGTGTCCTTCTTGACCCTCGCGTCGTACAGCCGCCCGCGCAGACTGGCGTATTGCGCGGCGCGGGCCGAATTTTCCCAGTCGATCCACTTTTCGAAATGCGGAATCGCGTTCTCGCGGATACGTGTCGCGATGGGACCGGGTTCGATCAGGACCACCTCGATCCCGGTGCCCTTCATCTCGATCCGCAGCACGTCGGTCAGGCCCTCCATCGCGAACTTGGTCGCCACATAGGCACCGCGCCAGGTCATGCCGACCAGCCCAAGAACCGATGAGCAATTCACGATCCGTCCGTGACCTTGTGCCCGCATCATCGGGATCACCCGGCGGGCAAGGTCGTGGTAGCCGAAAAGATTGACCTCGAAAATCGCACGCAGGGCGGCGCGCGGCAGGTCCTCGACCGCACCGGGGCAGGCGAAGGCCCCGTTGTTGAACAGCGCGTCCAGGGTGCCACCGGTCCGCTGCTTTACCTCATCCACCGCCGCCGCGATGCTGTCTTCATCGGCATAGTCGAGTCGGAAACTCTCCAGCCCCTCGCCACGTAGCCGTTCGCAATCGGTCTCTTGCCGGCAGGTCGCAAACACCCGCCAGCCGCGAACTTTCAGCCCGCGCGCGGCGTCAAGGCCAATGCCCGACGAACAGCCGGTGATCAGGATTGAACGGTCTGGCATGGGGGTCAGGGCGCAACCGGTGCCAGGAATCGGGTGGCGACAAAACCTTCGATTCCGTCGCCCTGAATGACGATCCGCGCCCATTCGGCATCGACTTGCTGCACCATCAGCGTCGCTTCGCCAAGCGCAAGTTTGCCAAGGACTTCGGCCTCGGTGGACGGCGTGGCTCGCACATTGACTGAATCGGCCGTGACATACCAGATCGTGCCGTCACCGGTCGCTGATAGTTCGGGGGCCGGTTCGAGGGCAGCTTCGGCCAACGTTTCGGTGGCATCCTCGCCCGGGATCGGTTCGTTACCGAAAGAGGACAGGGTGAATATCGGTTCTTCCAACACCTGAACAACCTCACGCACCGGCTCGACCACGGTGTCTGGCTGGATTGGTTCGGCAATCGTGAGTGCTGGCGATTCCGGCACCAACGGGGAGGGTTCGGGAACCACGTCCGCAATGATCGTTTCCGACACGGGCGCAGCCGCGGCCGCCTGCTTTGCCCGGGCTTCGGCCCAGACCTCTTCCAGCCGCCCCTCGGCGTCGGCCTTGGCAAGGCCGGGGCGCAACTGGCCTGTGTCGTGGCCAAGCGTCCCAAGAGCAAAGCCCATGGCAACAATGAGAAGCAGGGTTAGACGCAGCATTGGCAGTTCCATCATGGCTTGCCCAATCCTTAACACCTTCCACCTCCGCCGTTGAGTCGGAATCGTCAATCTTATCCACAGGGATCTTTGGCGCGCGCGCCGTTTGCGAATGCCATCTGGACCACGCGGCAGGTTTTCCCTACACAACATGCATGACTTCGGATGATGACGAGCCCAAGATCGGGGCCCCACAGGGGGTTACCCTTAACGAACCGCTCTCCCGCGCGATTGGTGAGCGATACCTTACTTATGCCTTGTCCACGATCATGCACCGGGCGTTGCCCGACGCGCGCGACGGGCTGAAACCGGTTCACCGGCGAATCCTCTGGGCGATGCGGCGGCTGAGGCTGACGCCGACTGGGGGCTTCCTGAAATCTGCCAAGATCGCCGGCGACACGATGGGGGATTTCCACCCCCACGGCGACATGGCGATCTATGACGCGATGGCGCGCTTGGCGCAGGATTTCAACATGCGCTACCCGCTGGTCGACGGGCAGGGCAATTTCGGCAACATCGACGGCGATAACCCCGCCGCCAGTCGTTATACCGAGGCCCGGGTGACCCATGCATCCGAGGCGCTGATGGAGGGCATCGACGAGACCGCCGTCGATTTCCGCCCGAACTACGATGGCCGGCTTGAGGAACCGGTGGTGCTGCCGGCCGCCTTTCCGAACCTGCTCGCCAACGGCTCCTCCGGCATTGCCGTCGGCATGGCCACCAACATCCCGCCGCATAATCTGGATGAGCTGATCGACGGCTGTCAGGCGCTGCTGGCCGACCCCGACCTGACCAATGAGGCGCTGGTTGCCCTGATCCCCGGCCCGGATTTCCCCACCGGCGGCGTCATCGTCGAGCCCCGAGACAGCATCCTTGAGGCCTATCGCACGGGTCGCGGTTCGTTCCGGTTGCGCGCGAAATGGCAGGTCGAAGACCTTGGCCGTGGCACCTGGCAGATCGTCGTCACCGAGATTCCGTTTCAAGTCGCCAAGTCCAAGCTGATCGAAAAGCTGGCCGAGCTTATCCAGATCAAGAAGGTCCCGCTTCTGGCCGATGTCCGCGACGAATCCGCCGAGGACATCCGACTGATCCTGGAACCCCGCGTCCGCACGGTGGACCCCGACGTGCTGATGGGCAGCCTGTTCCGGACCTCGGATCTTGAGGTGCGGTTCTCGCTGAATATGAACGTGCTGATCGACGGCAAAGTGCCGCGCGTCTGCAGCCTGAAAGAGGTGCTGCGCGCTTTCCTTGACCACCGCCGCGACGTGTTGCGCCGCCGCTCCTCGCACCGCATTGAAAAGATCGACACCAGGCTTGAGGTGCTTGAAGGTCTGCTGATCGCCTTTCTGAACCTGGACCGCGTGATTGACATTATCCGATATGATGATGACCCAAAGGCCGCCTTGATGGCCGAAGACTGGTCAAAATCGCACATCCGCGCGATGTCTGAAAAGGACTACAAGGCCCCGGCCAAGGGGCAGGGGACCTTGACCGACAATCAGGCCGAAGCAATCCTGAACATGCGCCTGCGGTCCTTGCGGCGGCTGGAAGAGATGGAGCTGAACGCCGAGCGCGACGCCTTGCAAAAAGAACGCGCCAACCTTGCCGACCTCCTGGAAAGTGACCGCCGCCAGTGGAAACGGGTGGGTCAGGACCTTAACGAGGTCCGCAAGCTGTATGGCAAGGCGACCGCGATGGGGGCCCGCCGCACCCAGTTTGCCGATGCGACAGAAACCCCCGACATCCCCTATGAAGCGATGATCGACCGCGAGCCGATCACCGTCCTCTGTTCGAAAATGGGCTGGATCCGGGCGATGAAGGGCCATGTCGACCTGACCGTCGAGCAAAAGTTCAAGGACGGCGATGGCCCCCGTTTCGCCTTCCATGCCGAAACCACCGATAAGATCCTGCTGATCGGCGACAATGGCCGGTTCTTCACGCTCTTGGGCGCAAACCTGCCCGGCGGGCGTGGCATGGGGGAACCGGTCCGCCTGATGGTGGACCTGCCGAACGACACCGGTATCACCGATCTTATGATCTTCCGGCCTGGCGAAAAATTCCTCGTCGCCTCCAGCGCCGGCGACGGGTTCATCGTTCCGGCGGAAGAGCTGGTGGCCCAGACCAAAGCGGGCAAGGCCGTGCTGACAGTCCGCGACGGCATCAAGACCGCCGTTTGCACCGTGGTCCGGGGTGATACGATCGCCGTTGTCGGCGACAACCGTAAAATGTTGGTATTCCCCGTGGCCGAGTTGCCGGAGATGGCAAGGGGCAAGGGAGTGCGATTGCAGAAATACAAAGACGGCGGGTTGTCAGACGCCATCACCTTTACCCGGTCCGATGGGCTGTCTTGGAAAGATCCCGCCGGTCGCACCCGAACGGAAACCGACCTGACCGAATGGACCGGGGCGCGGGCAAGTGCTGGCAAGATGGCGCCGCGCGGCTTCCCGCGCGACAACCGGTTCACCTGATCTCGCCTATTCGCCGATAAGCTTGCAGTGAATGGCCTGCGGGGCGGCGGCAAGTTTGGCGACCTTGTCATCCAGAAAGTCGCAGTCCAGCAGGTTGTCCTCATCCGCCCAGCGGGCCGAAAAGACGTTCACATTCATATAGGGCACGGTCACCTGATCCATCGGTGCAGCCGCAAGATTGCTACCCAGAACCAGACGCGACGGGCCGGGATGCAGGGTCAGATCTTCCGACAGCAGGAACACTGTGCCGATCTCATTGGTCTGCAACGTGGCTCCAGGGGCCGGGTCGCCCATCCAGTAGGCGGCGACCGTGACCCCCTCGCCGCGCCGGGTCAGCTCGGCCAGCGCCTTTTCGGAAAAGGTAAGCTCGATGGTGACCGTCTGCGCCAGGGCCTGCCCTGCGGTAATGGCCAGAAGGCTTGCGGCTGCAAGTCGCAACGGCAGTCTTGGCATGTGGATTTCCCCTCACACTAGGCTCTCAGGCTTGCAGCACCACGTCCGCGGGTCAAGTCTTCTGGGGTCGGGCCAAACAGGCTTGAAATTCCTCGAGTGTCAGGATAAGCCGCCGCGCGTGTGAACATCGGGCCATCCGGCTTGATCTGGACAAGGGCGGAAAGCGCAATGGCGAAGGCAAAGTTTGAACGGAATAAACCGCATGTGAACATCGGGACCATTGGTCACGTGGACCACGGCAAGACGACGCTGACGGCGGCGATCACCAAGTATTTCGGTGAATTCCGCGCTTATGACCAGATCGACGGCGCTCCGGAAGAGCGGGCTCGTGGGATCACGATCTCGACCGCGCATGTGGAATACGAGACCACGGCACGTCACTACGCCCACGTCGACTGCCCCGGCCACGCCGACTACGTCAAGAACATGATCACCGGTGCTGCCCAGATGGACGGCGCGATCCTGGTCTGTGCCGCGTCCGACGGCCCGATGCCGCAAACGCGCGAGCACATCCTGCTGGGTCGCCAGGTCGGCATTCCCTACATGGTCGTCTATCTGAACAAGATCGACCTCGTGGATGACGAAGAACTGCTGGAACTGGTCGAGATGGAAGTGCGCGAGCTTCTGTCGTCCTACGAATACCCCGGCGACGACATTCCGATCATCAAGGGCTCGGCCCACCAGGCGATGATCGGCGAGCGTCCGGACATCGGCGAAAACTCCATCCGCGAGCTGATGGCTGCGGTTGACAGCTACATCCCGACCCCGACCCGCATGGTCGACCTGCCGTTCCTGCTGCCGATCGAAGACGTGTTCTCGATCTCGGGCCGCGGCACGGTTGTCACCGGCCGGATCGAGCGTGGCGTGATCAACGTCGGCGACGAAGTTGAAATCGTCGGCATCCGCGACACCAAAAAGTCGATCTGCACCGGTGTGGAAATGTTCCGCAAGCTCTTGGATCGTGGCGAGGCTGGCGACAACGTCGGCATCCTCTTGCGCGGTATCGACCGTGAAGGCGTGGAACGTGGTCAAGTGCTGTGCAAGCCAAAGTCGGTGATGCCGCACACCAAGTTCGAGGCCGAGGCCTATATCCTGACCAAGGAAGAAGGCGGCCGCCACACCCCGTTCTTCGCCAACTACCGCCCGCAGTTCTACTTCCGCACGACGGACGTCACCGGGACCGTGCAGTTGCCGGAAGGCACTGAAATGGTCATGCCGGGCGACAACCTGAAGTTCGTGGTCGAGCTGATCGCCCCGATCGCGATGGAAGAAAAACTGCGCTTCGCCATCCGCGAAGGCGGCCGCACCGTCGGTGCAGGCGTCGTCGCGAAGATCATCGCGTAAGCGACTACACCAAAGCATCCAAAAGGCGCGCGGACCTCCGCGCGCCTTTTTTCATTTGAAAGGCCTGCCCATGTCCGCCTGCGCCCTTTGCTCCGCCCCCGACGCCTCCCCTGTCACCCTTGCCCCCGGCGACGATGCGGCCGCCCTCTGCCCGGTCTGCGCTTCCGCGCTGACCGGCGACATCACCCCCGGCCCGCGCTGGCGTTGTCTTGGCGACGCGGTCTGGTCCGAGGACACCGCCACCCAGATCGCCGCCTGGCGTCTCTTGCAGGCCCTTTCGACCGAATCATGGGCTGCCGACCTGCTGGAAACCGTCTATCTGGACCCCGAAGTGTTGGCCCGCGCGCAGGCCACTGAAGCCGGTGAGCCGGGCGTGGAACACCGCGACAGCAATGGTGCGCTGCTGGTGCATGGCGATACGGTCACGCTGATCAAGGACCTTCCCGTCAAAGGCAGTTCCATGGTCGCCAAGCGTGGGACGGCGGTGCGTGGCATCCGGCTGGTGCGCGACAACCCCGACCAGATCGAAGGCCGGGTCAACGACCAGCAGATCGTCATCCTGTGCCAGTTCGTCCGCAAATCCTGATCCATCCGGGCGCATTCCTTCGCGTCTGGCCCTTGACCTTGACCGCCGCCTGCCGTAACTCGGCCTCCGCGTAGGGGTATAGCTCAGCTGGTAGAGCGACGGTCTCCAAAACCGTAGGTCGAGGGTTCGAAACCTTCTGCCCCTGCCACCTTCCACGGCAAATTGACAATGGCTGCAGGTCGGTCCGCTTGGATTACTGCCGCCGCTTGAAATCCCGGCCAATAGGTCGTATCTCCCCTGTCGACCCAAATGCGGAATCCCACCATGGCCATGACGAACCCCCTTCAGTTCCTGCAGCAGACCCGCGCCGAAGTGGCAAAGGTTGTCTGGCCAACCCGCCGCGAGGTTCTTTTGACCACCCTGATGGTCTTTATCCTTTCCGCCGTTGCTGCGACCTTCTTCAGCCTTGTGGACCTTTTGATCCGCACCGGCCTGACGGCGGTCATCGGTGCTTAAGTAACGGTTTCCTCTTGAAATGACGGCGGGCACGAGATAACTCGGCGCCAACCAAAGGGACACCGGCGCGCATCGATTCGGGGTGCGCGTTGTTTTTTGTTCCGGGCAAAGACCACAAAGGCGGCCAAAAGGCCCCGGGCAGCAAGGAAGTAAGTGACGATGGCGAAGCGCTGGTATTCGGTGAGCGTTCTCTCGAATTTCGAGAAGAAGATCGCCGAGCAGATCAAGACCGCCGTCTCTGATGCGGGCCTTGAGGACGAGATCGACGAAGTTCTGGTCCCGACCGAAGATGTGATCGAGGTTCGCCGCGGCAAGAAAGTCACGTCTGAGCGCCGCTTCATGCCGGGCTATGTCCTTGTGCACATGGAAATGACCAGCCGGGGCTATCACCTGATTTCCTCGATCAACCGCGTCACCGGTTTCCTTGGCCCGCAGGGCAAGCCGATGCCGATGCGCGACGGCGAAGTGAATGCGATCCTGAACCGGGTCGAAGAAGGTCTGGAAGCCCCGCGCAACCTGATCCGCTTCGACATCGGCGAAACCGTGCAAGTGACTGACGGCCCGTTTGAAGGCTTCTCCGGCATGGTCGAGGATGTGGACGAGGCGCACAACCGCCTGAAGGTCACCGTGTCGATCTTCGGCCGGGCGACCCCGGTTGAACTGGAATTCACTCAGGTCTCGAAAGGGAACTGAGGAACGTGTGGGAGGCGAGCGTCCCCGACTTGATCGGGGATGACGGACCGGACCACTAAACCGCATCCCCCAATTCCGGGCGGATGCAGTGACAAAGGAGAGGCCAGATGGCCAAGAAGATTATCGGCAGCCTTAAGCTGCAAGTGAAGGCGGGGCAGGCGAACCCATCCCCGCCAGTCGGTCCGGCGCTGGGTCAGCGCGGTCTGAACATCATGGCCTTCGTGAAGGAATTCAACGCGAAGACCGCTGATCTGGCACTAGGCACCCCGACGCCGGTCATCATTACCTACTATCAGGACAAGTCGTTCAGCCTTGAATTCAAGACCGCGCCCGCCGCGTTCCTGATCAAGCAGGCTGCGGGTCTGCCGCCGGTCGGCAAGCGCGCCCGCGCCAAGGGCTCGATGAAACCCGGCCGTGAAGTCGCCGGTTCGATCACCGCAGCCCAGCTGCGCAAGATCGCCGAGACCAAGATGAAAGACCTCAACGCGAATTCGGTTGAAGCTGCGATGCAGATCATCCTGGGTTCGGCGCGGTCCTGCGGCATCGAAGTGAAGGGCTGATCATCATGGCAAAAATTGCAAAACGTTTCGCCAAGGCGAACGAAGCATTCGCTGGCAAGTCCAACATCACCGTTGAAGATGCGGTCAAGCTGATCAAGGGCGCGGCGTCGGCCAAGTTCGACGAGACGCTGGAAATCGCGATGAACCTGGGCGTTGACCCGCGCCACGCCGACCAGATGGTCCGTGGTGTCGTCCAGCTTCCGAACGGCACCGGCAAGACCGTACGCGTCGCCGTGTTCGCCCGTGGTGCCAAGGCTGATGAAGCCAAGGCCGCTGGTGCGGATATCGTTGGCGCCGAAGACCTGATGGAAACCATCCAGTCCGGCAAGATCGAGTTCGACCGTTGCATCGCGACGCCGGACATGATGCCGTTGGTCGGCCGTCTGGGCAAGATTCTGGGCCCGCGCAACCTGATGCCGAACCCCAAGGTTGGCACTGTGACGATGGACGTGAAAACCGCCGTCGCCGCTGCCAAGGGCGGTGAGGTTCAGTTCAAGGTCGAAAAGGCCGGCGTCATCCATGGCGGTATCGGCAAGGTGTCCTTCACCGAAGAGATGCTGGCCCAGAACGTCCGCGCCTTTGTAGAAGCCGTGTCGAAAGCCCGTCCGTCGGGCGCCAAGGGCACCTATCTGAAGAAGGTCTCGCTGTCTTCGACGATGGGTCCGGGCGTGTCGGTCGACGTGTCCTCGGCGACTCAGGCATAAGCGGGTCGGGGCACGCCCCGACCTACGAAATTCCCGGGAAACCGGGATGCTACCCGGGCGGAGACGCCCGGTTCTGTCCGAGACGGTGGGTGGCGCGCAAACGCCATAATTCCTGCCTGAGATGGGGAACGAGATTTGGGGCGCCCTTCGGGTGATCTTGGTTTCGGGAACCTGTATACGGACCCGAATGCCTCCCCCCGGGGGGGCTTACATGAGCCGGGGGGAAACCCCCAACCTTGGAGTGAAACTGTGGATAGAGCCCAGAAAGAGAAATTGGTCGAGGAACTCGGCCAGATCTTCGAAAGCTCTGGCGTCGTGGTCGTTGCCCACTACGCGGGAATGACGGTTGCACAGATGCAGGACCTGCGCGCGAAGCTTCGCGTCGTTGGTGGGTCCGTTCGCGTTGCCAAGAACACGCTCGCCAAGATCGCCCTTGAAGGGAAGCCCGCTGCAAAGATGGGTGACCTGCTTACGGGCATGACCGTGATGTCCTACTCGGAAGACCCCGTGGCTGCGGCCAAGGTCTGCGAGGCCTACGCCAAGACGAATGAACATTTCGTCATCATTGGTGGGGCTATGGGCGACACGGTTCTGGACCAGGCCGGTGTCAAGGCCGTGGCTTCCATGCCGTCGCGTGAAGAGCTTCTCGCTCAGATCGTGTCGTGCATCGGGGCTCCGGGTTCTGCCATCGCCGGGGCCATTGGCGCGCCTGCTTCGAACATCGCAAGCATCCTGTCGACCATCGAGGAAAAGGCTGCCGCCTGATCTTTTTCCCGCGTGGTTCATCCCACGTCGTTGGAACCCATCTTTAATCGAACGGAAAACAAAATGGCTGATCTGAACAAACTTGCTGAAGACATCGTCGGTCTGACCCTCCTGCAGGCGCAGGAACTGAAGACCATCCTGAAGGACAAGTATGGCATCGAGCCCGCCGCTGGCGGCGCTGTCATGATGGCTGCTGGTCCGGCTGCTGCTGCTGCTCCGGTTGAAGAGCAGACCGAATTCGACGTGGTCCTGACGGACTGCGGCGCTAACAAGATCAACGTGATCAAGGTCGTGCGCGAAATCACCGGTCTGGGCCTGAAAGAAGCGAAAGACCTGACCGAAGCCGGTGGCAAGATCAAGGAAGGCGTTTCCAAGGCCGATGCCGAAGCTCTGAAGAAGAAATTCGAAGAAGCTGGCGCCAAGGCAGAACTGAAGTAATCGGTCGGGGGGCAACCCCCAACCAGACGATTGGCTGGGTCCGAAGCATTTCGGGCCCAGCCGAACGCGTCTTGGAAGCGGCTTGCGCAAGAAGCCACTTCCCAGGCGCGATGGGGTTCGGGAGCCGCCCTTCGGGACGGGTGGCACGAATGGAACCCCGTTGGTCTCTTCGCAAGCGGTGCGCACCCGTGGCCCGACGGGTGGTGCGCCAGCGAAAAATTGAAAGGTTACCAAAGACATGGCGCAAGCTTATGTTGGCCAGAAACGCATCCGCCGCTACTTCGGCAAAATCCGCGAAGTGCTGGAGATGCCGAACCTGATCGAGGTTCAGAAATCCTCCTACGACCTGTTCCTGCGGTCCGGCGACAGCGACAAGCCGCTGGATGACGAAGGTATCCAGGGCACGTTCCAGTCGGTGTTCCCGATCAAGGATTTCAACGAAACCTCGGTGCTGGAGTTCGTCAAGTACGAGCTGGAAAAGCCCAAGTACGACGTTGACGAATGCCAGTCGCGCGACATGACCTATGCCGCACCGCTGAAGGTGACGCTGCGCCTGATCGTGTTCGATGTCGATGAAACCACCGGGGCCCGGTCGGTCAAGGACATCAAGGAACAGGACGTCTACATGGGCGACATGCCCCTGATGACGCATAACGGCACTTTTGTCGTCAACGGTACCGAACGCGTGATCGTGTCCCAGATGCACCGGTCGCCCGGCGTGTTCTTCGACCATGACAAGGGCAAGACGCACTCTTCGGGCAAGCTTTTGTTCGCCTGCCGCATCATCCCGTATCGCGGCAGTTGGCTGGACTTTGAGTTTGACGCCAAGGACATCGTGTTCGCGCGCATCGACCGCCGCCGGAAACTGCCGGTCACGACCCTGCTTTATGCCCTTGGCATGGATCAGGAAGCGATCATGGACGCCTATTACGAACAGGTTGGTTTCCGCTATGTGAAGAACAAGGGTTGGGTCACCCGCTTTTTCCCGTCGCGTGTGTCGGGCACCCGTCCGACATATGACCTGATCGACGCCGCCACCGGAGAAGTCATCCTGAAGGCAGGCGAAAAAGCCACGCCGCGGATGGTCAAGAAGTGGAAGGACGAAGGCTCGGTCACCGAACTTCTGGTTCCCTTCGACCACATCCTGGGCCGTTATGTCGCCAAGGACATGATCAACGAAGAAACCGGCGAAATCTGGGCCGAGGCTGGCGACGAGCTGACCTGGGATCTGGACCGTGACGGTGAGGTCAAGGGCGGGTCGCTCAAGGTGCTGCTGGATCAAGGCATCACCGACATCCCGACGCTGGACATCGACAACGTCAACGTCGGTCCCTACATCCGCAACACGATGGCGGCCGACAAGAATATGGGCCGCGATACCGCGCTTATGGACATCTACCGCGTCATGCGTCCGGGTGAACCGCCGACGGTTGAAGCTGCAAGCCAGCTGTTCGACACGCTGTTCTTCGACAAGGAACGCTATGACCTCTCGGCTGTTGGCCGGGTCAAGATGAACATGCGTCTGGATCTGGGTCGCCCCGATACCCAGCGCACGCTGGACCGCGCCGATATCGTCTCCTGCATCAAGGCCCTGACCGAACTGCGCGATGGCAAGGGCGAGATTGACGACATCGACCACCTTGGCAACCGCCGCGTTCGTTCCGTTGGCGAATTGATGGAAAACCAGTATCGCGTCGGCCTCTTGCGGATGGAGCGCGCGATCAAGGAACGCATGTCCTCGGTCGAGATTGACACGATCATGCCGCAAGACCTGATCAACGCGAAACCCGCCGCTGCGGCTGTCCGCGAATTCTTCGGCTCGTCGCAGCTGTCGCAGTTCATGGACCAGACCAACCCGCTCTCGGAAGTCACCCACAAGCGCCGCCTTTCGGCCCTTGGGCCGGGCGGTCTGACGCGGGAACGTGCAGGTTTCGAGGTTCGTGACGTTCACCCGACCCACTATGGCCGGATGTGCCCGATCGAGACGCCGGAAGGCCAGAACATCGGCCTGATCAACAGCCTCGCGACCTTCGCCCGCGTGAACAAGTATGGCTTCATCGAGACCCCGTATCGCAAGGTGATCGACAACAAGGTGACCGACGAGGTCGTCTACATGTCGGCAACCGAGGAAATGCGCCACACCGTCGCTCAGGCGAACGCGGCGCAGGACAGCGAAGGTCGTTTCACCGATGACCTGATCTCCAGCCGGAAGGCCGGGGAATTCATGCTGAACCCGCCGGATGCGATCGACCTGATCGACGTCTCGCCGAAACAGCTGGTGTCGGTCGCGGCCTCCTTGATCCCGTTCCTGGAAAACGACGACGCCAACCGCGCGCTGATGGGTTCGAACATGCAGCGTCAGGCTGTGCCCCTGCTGCAATCCGATGCACCGTTCGTGGGCACCGGCATTGAAGCGGTGGTCGCGCGTGACTCTGGCGCCGCCATCATGGCCCGCCGTGCGGGTGTCATCGACCAGGTCGATGCCGCCCGTATCGTTGTCCGCGCGACTGAGATGCTGGACCCCGGTGAACCCGGTGTCGACATCTACCGTCTGCGCAAGTTCAAGCGGTCGAACCAGTCGTCCTGCATCAACCAGCGTCCGCTGGTGAAAGTTGGCGACACCGTTCTGCGTGGCGAAGTGGTGGCCGACGGCCCCTGCACCGACCTTGGCGAACTGGCCCTGGGCCGGAACATCATCGTCGCCTTCATGCCGTGGAATGGCTACAACTATGAAGACTCGATCCTGATTTCCGAGCGTATCCTGTCTGACGACGTCTTCACCTCGATCCACATCGAGGAATACGAAGTCGCCGCCCGTGACACCAAGCTTGGGCCTGAGGAAATCACCCGCGACATCCCGAACGTGGGTGAAGAAGCCCTGCGCAACCTTGACGAAGCCGGGATCGTTTACATCGGTGCCGAAGTGCAGCCGGGCGATATCCTTGTGGGCAAGATCACCCCCAAGGGTGAATCGCCGATGACGCCGGAAGAAAAGCTTCTCCGCGCGATCTTTGGTGAAAAGGCCTCGGACGTCCGCGACACCAGCCTGCGCCTGCCGCCGGGTGCTTTCGGAACCATCGTCGAAGTGCGGGTCTTCAACCGTCACGGCGTCGACAAGGACGAACGCGCCCTGCAGATCGAGCGTGAAGAAGTTGAACGCCTTGCCCGCGACCGCGACGACGAACTCGCGATCCTGGAGCGCAACATCTATGCGCGCCTGAAAACCCTGATCACCGGCAAGACCGCCGTGAAGGGGCCGAAAGGCATCAAGGCCGGGTCGACCATCGACGCCGAACTGCTGGGCACGCTGTCGCGCGGCCAGTGGTGGCAACTGGCGCTTGGCGAAGAGAGCGACGCCAAGGATGTCGAGGCGCTCCACGACCAGTACGAGGCGCAAAAGCGCGCCTTGGACAACCGCTTTGACGACAAGGTCGAAAAGGTCCGTCGCGGCGACGATCTGCCTCCGGGCGTGATGAAAATGGTCAAGGTCTTCGTCGCGGTTAAGCGCAAGCTGCAGCCGGGCGACAAGATGGCCGGCCGTCACGGCAACAAGGGCGTCATCTCCAAGGTCGTTCCGGTCGAGGATATGCCTTTCCTGGCCGATGGCACGGTGGTTGACCTTGTTCTGAACCCGCTGGGCGTGCCGTCGCGTATGAACGTCGGTCAGATCCTGGAAACCCACATGGGCTGGGCCGCACGCGGTCTGGGGATGAACATCGACGAAGCGCTGAAGCAATATCGCCGGTCCGGCGACATGACCCCGGTGCGTGAGGCGGTGCGTCACGCTTACGGCGACGAGACCTACGAAGAAGCGTTCGCCGACCGGAGCGAGGAAGACTTCCTTGAACTGGCTGGCAACGTGACCAAGGGCGTACCGATTGCGACCCCGGTCTTCGACGGCGCGAAAGAGGCTGACGTGAACGACGCGCTGACCCGCGCCGGGTTCGACACTTCGGGCCAGTCGGTGGTCTTTGACGGCCGCTCGGGCGAGCAGTTCCAGCGCAAGGTGACAGTGGGCGTGAAGTACATGCTTAAACTGCACCACCTTGTCGACGACAAGCTGCACGCGCGTTCGACCGGTCCGTACTCGCTTGTTACCCAGCAGCCGCTGGGTGGTAAGGCGCAGTTCGGTGGCCAGCGTCTTGGCGAGATGGAGGTCTGGGCTCTGGAAGCCTACGGCGCCGCCTACACCCTGCAGGAAATGCTGACGGTGAAGTCGGACGACGTGGCAGGCCGGACCAAGGTCTATGAGTCGATCGTCAAGGGCGAGGACAACTTCGAGGCCGGCGTGCCGGAATCGTTCAACGTGCTTGTCAAGGAAGTGCGGGGCCTCGGCCTCAACATGGAACTCCTGGATGCGGAGGAAGAGTGACGGTGTGGTGGGGTAAAACCCCACCCTACGCCGCCTTGTAGGGTGGGTTTTCAACCCACCTTACCCTTCCCCCGCCGCCCCCATTCTTAGGAATTGAAATGAACCAGGAACTCTCGACCAACCCGTTCAACCCGGTTGCGCCCGTCAAGACCTTCGACGAAATCAAGATCAGCCTGGCCTCGCCAGAGCGGATCCTGTCGTGGTCCTTCGGAGAGATCAAGAAGCCGGAAACCATCAACTACCGGACCTTCAAGCCCGAGCGTGACGGGTTGTTCTGCGCGCGTATCTTTGGCCCGATCAAGGATTACGAATGCCTTTGCGGCAAATACAAGCGCATGAAATATCGCGGCGTCGTCTGCGAAAAATGCGGCGTTGAAGTCACGCTGCAAAAGGTGCGGCGTGAGCGGATGGGCCACATCGAACTGGCCGCCCCCGTCGCCCACATCTGGTTCCTGAAGTCGCTGCCCAGCCGCATCGGCCTGATGCTCGACATGACGCTGCGCGATCTGGAACGCATCCTTTACTTCGAAAACTACGTCGTCATCGAGCCGGGTCTGACCGACCTGACCTATGGCCAGTTGATGACCGAAGAAGATTATCTTGACGCGCAGGACCAGTATGGTGCCGACGCCTTCACCGCCAACATCGGCGCCGAAGCGATCCGCGAAATGCTGGCTGCCATCGACCTTGGCCCGCTGGCCGATCACCTTCGCGAAGAGCTGAAGGAAGCCACTGGCGAGCTGAAGCCGAAGAAGATCATCAAGCGTCTGAAGATCGTCGAGTCGTTCCTGGAATCCGGCAACCGCCCGGAATGGATGGTCTTGACCGTCCTTCCGGTCATCCCGCCGGAACTGCGCCCGCTGGTCCCGCTGGACGGTGGCCGCTTTGCGACCTCTGACCTGAACGACCTTTACCGCCGCGTCATCAACCGCAACAACCGTCTGAAGCGGCTGATCGAACTGCGCGCGCCCGACATCATCGTCCGCAACGAAAAGCGGATGCTGCAAGAGGCGGTCGACGCCCTCTTTGACAACGGCCGCCGGGGTCGCGTGATCACCGGCACGAACAAGCGGCCCCTCAAATCCCTCAGCGACATGCTGAAAGGCAAGCAGGGCCGCTTCCGTCAGAACCTTCTGGGCAAGCGCGTCGACTTCTCGGGCCGTTCGGTCATCGTGACCGGGCCGGAACTGAAACTGCACCAGTGCGGCCTGCCGAAGAAGATGGCGCTCGAACTTTTCAAGCCGTTCATCTACTCGCGGCTTGAGGCCAAGGGCCTTTCCAGCACCGTCAAGCAGGCGAAAAAGCTGGTGGAAAAGGAACGCCCCGAGGTTTGGGATATCCTGGATGAAGTCATCCGCGAACACCCAGTCCTGCTGAACCGTGCACCAACCCTGCACCGTCTGGGCATCCAGGCATTCGAACCGATCCTGATCGAAGGCAAGGCAATCCAGCTGCACCCGCTGGTCTGCGCCGCCTTCAACGCCGACTTCGACGGTGACCAGATGGCCGTCCACGTCCCGCTAAGCCTTGAGGCTCAGCTGGAAGCGCGCGTCCTGATGATGTCGACCAACAACGTGTTGTCGCCTGCAAACGGCAACCCGATCATCGTTCCGTCGCAGGACATGGTGCTTGGGCTTTACTACGTCACCATGGAACGCAAGGGCATGACCGGTGAAGGCATGGCCTTCTCGGACATCGACGAAGTCGAACATGCTCTGGCCGCCGGGGCCCTGCATCTGCACGCCAAGATTCAGGCCCGCCTGCGTCAGGTTGATGAGACCGGCAATATCATCTGGAAGCGGTTCGAGACCACGGCAGGCCGCCTGCGGCTTGGCAACATCATGCCGCTGAACGCCAAGGCTCCGTTTGACCTCGTCAACCGGCTCTTGCGGAAAAAGGACGTTCAGGCTGTCATCGACACCGTCTACCGCTACTGCGGCCAGAAAGAGTCGGTGATCTTCTGCGACCAGATCATGACCCTTGGCTTCCGTGAGGCCTTCCGCGCCGGTATTTCCTTCGGCAAGGACGACATGGTGATCCCGGATACCAAGTGGACCATCGTCAACGAGGTCAAGGACCAGGTTGCCGGCTTTGAACAGCAGTATCTCGACGGCCTGATCACTCAGGGCGAGAAATACAACAAGGTCGTCGACGCCTGGACCAAGTGCAACGACAAGGTGACCGAGGCCATGATGGCCACGATCTCGGCCATTCGCCATGATGCGAATGGGTCCGAACGTGAGCCGAACTCGGTCTACATGATGGCCCACTCGGGTGCCCGGGGTTCGGTCATCCAGATGAAGCAGTTGGGCGGCATGCGCGGCCTGATGGCCAAGCCCTCGGGCGAGATCATCGAGACGCCGATCATCTCGAACTTCAAGGAAGGTCTGACCGTTCTTGAATACTTCAACTCGACCCACGGCGCGCGGAAGGGTCTGTCGGACACCGCGCTCAAGACGGCGAACTCGGGCTATCTGACCCGCCGTCTGGTTGACGTGGCGCAAGACTGCATCGTGCGGTCGCATGACTGCGGCACCGAACAGTCGATCACCGCTTCGGCGGCGGTCAATGACGGTGAAGTCATCGTCCCGATGGGTGAACGTGTCCTTGGCCGAGTTGCGGCGGATGACGTTGTCATTCCGGCCACCGGCGAGGTCATCGTCAGCAAGGGCGAATTGATCGACGAACGCAGCGCCGACCTTATCAACGTGTCGGGCGTCGCCACCATGCGCATCCGCAGCCCGCTGACCTGTGAGGCCGAAGAGGGCGTCTGCGCGCTTTGCTACGGTCGCGATCTGGCGCGCGGGACCCTGGTCAACCAGGGCGAAGCGGTCGGCATCATCGCCGCTCAGTCGATCGGCGAACCCGGCACCCAGTTGACGATGCGGACGTTCCACATCGGCGGCGTGGCGCAGGGCGGTCAGCAGTCCTTCCTGGAAGCCAGCCAGGAAGGCAAGATCGAGTATCGCAACGGCAACATCCTGAAGAACGTGGCAGGCGAGCTCATCGTCGTCGGCCGCAACATGCAGATTGCCATTCTTGACGAGGCTGGCCAGGAACGGGCAGCCCACAAGCTGACCTATGGTGCCAAGTTGCACGTCAAGGAAGGCGAAACTGTCAAGCGCGGCACCAAGCTCTTCGAATGGGACCCCTTCACCCTGCCAGTCATCGCCGAAAAGACTGGTGTGGCACGGTTCAAGGACCTGATCGCTGGCATTTCGATGCGCGAAGATACCGACGACGCCACCGGCATGACGCAGAAGATCGTGTCTGACTGGCGGTCGGCGCCGAAGGGTGGCGATCTCAAGCCGGAAATCATCGTGATGGACCCCGCCACCGGCGACCCGGTCCGCAACGATGCTGGCGCGCCGATCAGCTATTCCATGTCGGTGGACGCCATTCTGTCGGTCGAAGACGGCCAGGAACTGCGGCCCGGCGACGTGGTGGCCCGTATCCCGCGCGAAGGCACCAAGACCAAGGACATCACCGGGGGTCTGCCCCGCGTGGCCGAATTGTTCGAAGCGCGCCGTCCGAAGGATCACGCGATCATCGCCGAAACCGATGGCTATGTCCGCTTTGGCAAGGACTACAAGAACAAGCGCCGCATCACCGTTGAACCGGTTGATGAGACGCTGACCGCCGTCGAATACATGATCCCCAAGGGCAAGCACATTCCGGTTCAGGAAGGCGACTTCGTCCAGAAGGGCGACTACATCATGGACGGCAACCCGGCTCCGCACGACATCCTGCGGATCCTCGGGATCGAGGCGCTTGCCAACTACATGATCGACGAAGTGCAGGACGTTTACCGTCTGCAGGGCGTGAAGATCAACGACAAGCACATCGAGGTGATCGTGCGGCAGATGCTGCAGAAGTTCGAAGTGCTTGACGGTGGCGATACCACGCTTCTGAAGGGCGAGCAGGTCGAGAAGGTCGAACTGGACGAAGAGAACCAGAAGGCGATCAAGCGTGGTGGCCGTGAGGCCAAGGCGGAACCGGTCCTTCTGGGCATCACCAAGGCCAGCTTGCAGACCCGCAGCTTCATCTCGGCGGCGTCCTTCCAGGAGACGACTCGCGTCCTCACCGAGGCTTCGGTGCAAGGCAAGCGCGACAAACTTCTTGGCCTGAAGGAAAACGTCATCGTCGGCCGGTTGATCCCGGCAGGCACCGGTGGCGCCACCAGCCGCGTCAAGAAGATCGCCGCCGACCGCGACCAGACGGTGATCGAAGCCCGCCGTTCGGACGCCGAAGCTGCAGCGGCGCTTGCCGCTCCGGTTGAGGTGATGGAAAGCGAGATCGACGCTGTCTTTGGTTCCGGCCTTGTTGACACGGTCGAAAGCCGCGACTGATCCGGCCAGACGGACACAACCTTGACCCCCGCCCGTCGCAAGACCGGCGGGGGTTTCTATTTGAGGATGGCCTCACGTCCGACCCATCCTGCGCCACTTCCCGATTGCGCTTTTCAAAAATACTCCCGCCGGAGGCTTTCCCGGCCTGCACCAGGCGACAAGTCCCGGTCGTCAAGTGCACAGAATGACCCAAACCGAGGCGCTTTCCCTTCCCCACGCCCGCTGATAGGCAAGATCTGGACATAAGGGATGTGATCTTGCCCATTTCGGAAAACCTGCGCGGCATCCTTTTGATGTGCGCGTCGATGGCGGCCTTCACCATCAACGACACCTTCATGAAATCGGTGACCGAAACCTTGCCGCTGTACCAGACCATCGGCCTTCGTGGCACGGTCGCCGTGGTGGGCCTTTCGATCCTTGCCATCGTCACCCATGCGTTCCGATTCCGCCCCTCTCGCCGGGACGCTGGGCTGATACTGCTGCGTTCGCTTGCCGATGTCGCGGCGACCATCCTTTTCCTTGAGGCACTGGTGCAGATGCCGCTTGCGAACCTGTCTGCCATCCTGCAGGCGCTGCCGCTTCTGATCACGCTTGGCGCGGCACTGGTCTACGGTGACCGGATCGGCTGGCGGCGCATGACGGCGATCCTTGTGGGACTGGTCGGGGTTCTGATGATCATCCGCCCGGGAACCGCCAGTTTTGACCACTGGGCGCTGCTTGGTGTGGGCTCGGTCCTTTGCGTGGTCGTCCGCGACCTATCCGTCCGGCCAATTCAGGGTGCCGTGCCCTCGGCCCTGGTTGCCCTTGGGGCGGCCGTGGGTGTGACCGCGATGGGGTGGGTCGGAACGGGCCTGCAAGGTTGGAGCGAACCGTCCGCATCGGAACTGCTGCACGTCTTGTTTGCCGGGCTGTTTCTGATCGTGGGCTACTTGACATCGGTCATGGCCATGCGCCACGGCGACATCGGGATTGTGGCTCCGTTCCGCTATACATCGCTGCTTTGGGCAATCATGCTGGGCCTGCTGGTGTTCGGCGATTTGCCGGACGGCTGGACCTTGTTCGGTGCGGCGATCGTCATCGGCGCTGGACTGTTTACCTTTTGGCGCGAACGGACGCTGAGAAGTGCTGCGCGGCAGCAACAATCGCCAAAATGATCTTGTGCTGTCATTGCGATGTGAAGAAGGTTCCGGCACAGACAGTCGTCGCCAGAACGTGCCCATTTGCCGGGCCGAAGCCTTGCCGGGGAGTGACAAATGCCAAGCCGTGATCTGCTTATTCGGGCATGGTTTGTGTCACTTGCCGTGTCGGCCGTAGTATTTTCCGCGTTTCCCGAGGTTGATCAGGCTGCAAGTCGAATGTTTTGGGACGGAGTGGCGTTTCCGTTTGCCAAAGATCCCCTTCTCCAGATGCTGCGCGAGGTAGTCTGGTTCCTTTCACTGGCCACAGTGCTGGCTGCCGTAGTCGGGCTGATCATCGCCATCGTGACCGGGCGAACGGTTGCTTACCTGTCCGCCCGTTGCTGGGCCTTCCTTCTGACCGTAAACCTTCTTGGCCCCGGACTTGTGGTCAACGCCGGTCTGAAGTCCTATTGGGGCAGGGCGCGGCCGGATCAGATTGAAGCATTCGGTGGAGTGAAGACTTTTACTCCGGCTCTCATCCCATCGGATCAGTGCATGTCGAACTGCAGTTTTACCTCTGGAGAGGCGGCATCTTCGATGGCGCTGGCTATTGCGGTACTCCTGTTCGCTCACAGGCTGCAGGGGCGTCTTTCCGTGTGGTCGATCCTTGCAGCGTCTATCCTTGCCCTGGTTGGCAGTGGTCTGCGCATTGCTTTCGGGCGCCACTTCTTGTCGGATGTGCTGTTTTCGTGGTTGATCGTTGTTGGCGTTGCGTTGGCGATCGGCCCCATCTTCCTAAGGCCGAGGCTGCCGTCGCCTGCGTTAAAGCCAGATGCAGGAACCCCTTCCGAAGCATAGACTCTTGGCAAGGATGTTCGGACTCTGGCGCCCCCGCGCCTCGTGTTGACACCCCCCCTGATTCCCCCTATACGCCCGCCATCCGGCTCTCCCGTCATGACGGGGGAATTGGGTCAGAGCGCTTGTAGTGGTCATGATCCGGGCTAACGCCCCGATCCTCTGGAAATCCACCGCAGCATCCCCGCCAAGGGGGTGGATGCGGTGTTCGTGTTTTGCGATGGGCGCAAGGCACAGTCGAGAAGCGGCGCCCCTTACGGCTTAGGGGGCGAGTATCGAAACGAGGAACGTGAATGCCGACGATTCAACAGCTGATCCGGAAGCCCCGGGAAGCGAACGTGCGGAAGTCCAAGTCGCAGCACCTGGAATCCTGCCCGCAAAAGCGTGGGGTTTGCACCCGCGTCTACACCACCACCCCGAAAAAGCCGAACTCGGCAATGCGGAAAGTCGCCAAGGTGCGTCTGACCAACAGCTTCGAGGTCATCTGCTACATTCCGGGTGAAAAGCACAACCTTCAGGAACACTCGGTCGTCCTGATCCGTGGCGGTCGTATCAAAGACTTGCCGGGTGTGCGTTACCACATCCTTCGCGGTGTTCTGGATACCCAGGGCGTCAAAGAACGTCGTCAGCGTCGTTCGAAATACGGCGCCAAGCGTCCGAAGTGAGGAAATAGAAAATGTCACGTCGTCACGCCGCTGAAAAGCGCGATATCCTGCCCGACGCCAAGTATGGTGACCGGGTTTTGACCAAATTCATGAACAACCTGATGCTCGACGGCAAAAAGTCGGTCGCTGAAGGTATCGTTTATGGCGCACTCGAGCGGGTTCAGACCCGTCTTAAGCGCGCTCCGATCGAGTGCTTCCACGAAGCGCTTGAGAACGTAAAACCCTCGGTTGAGGTTCGCTCGCGCCGCGTTGGCGGTGCGACCTACCAGGTCCCCGTCGAAGTTCGCACCGAACGCCGTGAGGCGCTGGCGATCCGCTGGCTGATCATCGCGGCGCGCAAGCGCAACGAGAACACCATGGAAGAGCGTCTGGCCGCCGAGCTGTCGGATGCCGTGCAGAACCGCGGCACCGCCGTGAAAAAGCGCGAAGACACCCACAAGATGGCCGACGCGAACAAAGCGTTCAGCCATTACCGCTGGTAAGAGGGCATCATGGCACGCGAATATCCGCTGACACGCTACCGAAACTTCGGGATCATTGCCCATATCGACGCGGGCAAGACCACGACCACGGAACGTATCCTTTACTACACCGGCAAGTCCCACAAGATCGGCGAAGTCCATGACGGCGCCGCGACGATGGACTGGATGGAGCAAGAGCAGGAACGCGGGATCACGATCACCTCGGCTGCGACGACCACCTTCTGGGAACGGACGATTGATCCGGGCCTGGAACATGCGCGCGTCGACAAGTTCCGCTTCAACATCATCGACACCCCCGGCCACGTCGACTTTACCATCGAAGTCGAACGCTCGCTGGCCGTGCTTGACGGTGCTGTCGTCCTTCTGGACGGCAACGCCGGTGTGGAACCGCAGACCGAAACCGTCTGGCGTCAGGCTGACCGCTACAAGGTTCCGCGGATCGTGTTCGTCAACAAGATGGACAAGACCGGCGCCGACTTCTTCAAATGCGTCCGCATGATCAAGGACCGGACCGGCGCGAATGCCGTGCCCGTGGCCCTGCCGATCGGCGCTGAAGACAAGCTGGAAGGCATCATCGACCTCGTGACCATGGAAGAATGGGTCTATGAGGGCGAAGATCTGGGCGCATCCTGGGTGCGTCAGCCGATCCGTGCCAGTCTTCAGGCTGAAGCCGACGAATGGCGCCTGAACCTGCTGGAAACGGCAGTCGGTCAGGACGACGCCGCGATGGAAGCCTATCTGGAAGGCAACGAGCCGGACGCCGATACGCTGCGCGCCCTGATCCGCAAGGGCACGCTCGCCATCGACTTCATCCCGGTTTTTGCAGGCTCGGCCTTCAAGAACAAGGGTGTTCAGCCGCTTTTGAACGCCGTCATCGATTATCTGCCCTCGCCGCTGGACGTGCCTGCCTACGAAGGCTTCGCGCCGGGCGACGAGACGGAAACCCGCAACATTTCGCGGTCGGCCGATGACAACCAGCCCTTCTCGGGCCTGGCGTTCAAGATCATGAACGACCCCTTCGTCGGCTCTTTGACCTTCACCAGGATCTATTCGGGCAAGCTGGCCAAGGGCGACGCGATGCTGAACGCGACCAAGCAGCGCAAAGAGCGCGTTGGCCGCATGATGATGATGCACGCCATCGACCGCGAGGAAATCTCCGAAGCTTTCGCCGGCGACATCATCGCGCTTGGCGGGCTGAAGGAAACCACCACGGGCGACACGCTTTGTGATCCGGCTCAGCCCGTCGTTCTTGAAACCATGACCTTCCCGACCCCGGTGATCGAGATTGCCGTGGAACCGAAGACCAAGGCCGACCAGGAAAAGATGGGCATCGCGCTTGCCCGTCTGGCTGCCGAAGACCCGTCCTTCCGGGTGGAAACTGATCAGGAATCCGGTCAGACCATCATGAAGGGCATGGGCGAACTTCACCTTGATATCCTCGTCGACCGCATGCGTCGCGAGTTCAAGGTCGAAGCGAATATCGGTGCCCCGCAGGTGGCCTACCGCGAGACGATCAGCCGCGAGCACGAGATCGACTACACGCACAAAAAACAGACCGGTGGTACCGGCCAGTTTGCGCGTATCAAGTTGATCATCTCGCCGACCGAACCGGGCGAAGGCTATTCCTTCGAATCGAAGGTCGTTGGTGGTGCGGTGCCGAAGGAATATATCCCCGGCGTCGAAAAGGGCATCAAGTCGGTCATGGACTCTGGTCCGCTGGCTGGCTTCCCGGTCATCGACTTCAAGGTGACGCTGATCGACGGCGCGTACCATGATGTTGACTCCAGCGTGCTTGCCTTCGAAATCGCGGCCCGTGCGGCGATGCGCGACGGTCTGAAAAAGGCCGGTGCGAAATTGCTGGAACCGATCATGAAAGTCGAAGTCGTCACCCCGGAAGAATACACCGGCGGCGTCATCGGCGACCTGACCTCGCGTCGGGGCATGATCAACGGCCAGGACAGCCGCGGCAACGCGAATGCCATCGCCGGCATGGCGCCTTTGGCCAACATGTTCGGCTACATCAACACGCTGCGGTCAATGACGAGCGGTCGGGCCACGTTCTCGATGGAGTTTGACCATTACGACACGGTTCCGGAAAACCTGAGCCTCGAGATCCAGAAGAAGTACGCTTAACCGGTGTGGCGGGTAGCTTGAATTTCGGAAACGAAATTCAAGCCGTAACCCCGCCCTACCATCCCGTAGGATGGGGTTCGACCCCGCCGACACCGAAAACTGAATGAGGAGTGACCCTGATGGGCAAGGCAAAGTTTGAACGGAATAAACCGCACGTCAACATCGGCACGATCGGCCACGTTGACCACGGCAAGACGACGCTGACGGCGGCGATCACCAAGTATTTCGGTGAATTCAAGGCCTATGACCAGATCGACGGCGCTCCGGAAGAGCGGGCTCGTGGCATCACGATCTCGACCGCGCATGTGGAATACGAGACCACGGCACGTCACTACGCCCACGTCGACTGCCCCGGCCACGCCGACTACGTCAAGAACATGATCACCGGTGCTGCCCAGATGGACGGCGCGATCCTGGTCTGTGCCGCGTCCGACGGCCCGATGCCGCAAACGCGCGAGCACATCCTGCTGGGTCGCCAGGTCGGCATTCCCTACATGGTCGTCTATCTGAACAAGATCGACCTCGTGGATGACGAAGAACTGCTGGAACTGGTCGAGATGGAAGTGCGCGAGCTTCTGTCGTCCTACGAATACCCCGGCGACGACATTCCGATCATCAAGGGCTCGGCCCACCAGGCGATGATCGGCGAGCGTCCGGACATCGGCGAAAACTCCATCCGCGAGCTGATGGCTGCGGTTGACAGCTACATCCCGACCCCGACCCGCATGGTCGACCTGCCGTTCCTGCTGCCGATCGAAGACGTGTTCTCGATCTCGGGCCGCGGCACGGTTGTCACCGGCCGGATCGAGCGTGGCGTGATCAACGTCGGCGACGAAGTTGAAATCGTCGGCATCCGCGACACCAAAAAGTCGATCTGCACCGGTGTGGAAATGTTCCGCAAGCTCTTGGATCGTGGCGAGGCTGGCGACAACGTCGGCATCCTCTTGCGCGGTATCGACCGTGAAGGCGTGGAACGTGGTCAAGTGCTGTGCAAGCCAAAGTCGGTGATGCCGCACACCAAGTTCGAGGCCGAGGCCTATATCCTGACCAAGGAAGAAGGCGGCCGCCACACCCCGTTCTTCGCCAACTACCGCCCGCAGTTCTACTTCCGCACGACGGACGTCACCGGGACCGTGCAGTTGCCGGAAGGCACTGAAATGGTGATGCCGGGCGACAACCTGAAGTTCGTGGTCGAGCTGATCGCCCCGATCGCGATGGAAGAAAAACTGCGCTTCGCCATCCGCGAAGGCGGCCGCACCGTCGGTGCAGGCGTCGTCGCGAAAATCATCGCGTAAGCGACTTGAACTCCCGGAGGGTGGGCTGTAAGAGCCCACCCTCCGAAGCCGAACGACAGTCTAACGAAACAGAACCTCTCGGGTGGGAAACATGTCCTGCGCCGATGTTCTAAAAGGAAAAATGTGATGCAAGGTCAAACCATCCGCATCCGCCTGCGCGCCTTCGATTACCGTGTGCTGGATGCCAGCACTCAGGAAATCGTCAACACGGCGAAACGCACCGGTGCCACCGTTCGCGGGCCGATCCCGCTGCCCAACAAGATCGAGAAGTTCACGGTTCTCCGTGGTCCGCACATCGACAAGAAGTCGCGCGACCAGTGGGAAATCCGGACGCACAAGCGTCTTCTCGACATCGTAGACCCGACCCCGCAGACTGTGGACGCGCTGATGAAGCTCGACCTGGCCGCCGGCGTCGACGTCGAAATCAAAGTGTAAGGAGCGAAAACCATGCGCTCTGGCGTTATTGCAAAGAAGCTGGGCATGACCCGGCTGTTCATGGCCGATGGCAAGCAGGTTCCGGTGACGGTTCTGCAGCTGGACAGCCTTCAGGTCGTCGCCCAACGCACCAATGACAAGGACGGCTATACCGCTGTCCAGCTTGGTGCCGGTGTGGCCAAGGCCAAACGGACCACTGCCGCGCAACGCGGTCACTTCGCCCGTGCGAACGTGGCCCCCAAGCGCAAGATCGCGGAATTCCGCGTCACCCCGGATTGTCTGATCGAAGTGGGCGCGGAAATCACCGCCGACCATTACCTTGCAGGGCAGTTCGTTGACGTTGCGGGTACCTCGGTTGGTAAGGGTTTCCAGGGCGCGATGAAGCGGCACAACTTCGGCGGCCTTCGGGCGTCGCATGGTGTGTCGGTTTCGCACCGTTCGCACGGCTCGACCGGCCAGTGCCAGGACCCCGGCAAGGTGTTCAAGGGCAAGAAGATGGCTGGCCACATGGGCGCTGTCCGCACGACCACGCAGAACCTGCAGGTTGTCCGCACCGACGTTGACCGTGGCCTGATCATGATCAAGGGCGCTGTCCCCGGATCGAAGGGTGGCTGGGTCACCATCAAGGACGCAGTGAAGAAGCCTGAAGCCAAGGATGCTCCGCGTCCCGCCGCGATCCGGGTTCTTGCTGCTGCTCCGGTTGCCGAAGTGGCCGCCGAAGGGGGTGAAGCATGAAACTCGATGTGATCAAACTTGACGGCGGCAAAGCCGGTTCCGTGACCTTGGACGAAGCGCTGTTTGGCCTTGAGCCGCGCGCCGACATCCTGCACCGCGTGGTGCGCTGGCAGCGGGCCCGCATGCAGGCCGGAACCCACTCGACCCTGACCCGGGCCGAGGTTTCGTACTCGACCAAGAAGATCTATCGCCAGAAGGGCACCGGCGGCGCACGCCACGGTTCCAAGAAGGCCCCGATCTTCCGTCACGGTGGTGTTGTCAAAGGCCCGCAGCCGCGCAGCCATGCCCATGACCTGCCGAAGAAGTTCCGCGCCCTTGGGCTGCGGCACGCTTTGTCGGCCAAGTTCAAGGCGGGTGAGCTGGTGATCCTGGACGTGGCGACCCTCGCCGATGCCAAGACCGGCCAACTTGCCAAGATGAAGTCGGAGTTGGGTTGGAAGCGCGTTCTGGTCATCGACGGCGCGTCGGTTGACGCGAACTTCGCTCTGGCCGCCCGCAACCTGGAAGGCATGGACATCCTGCCGACCATGGGCGCGAACGTCTACGACATCCTGAAGCGTGATACGCTGGTCATCACCAAGGCCGGTATCGAAGCCCTGGAGGCGCGTTTGAAATGAGCAAAGCACCGAAAAGCGCCGTGGCTGTGAAGCCCGAGCATTACGACGTGATCCGCCGCCCGATCATCACCGAAAAGGCCACCATGGCCTCCGAGGCGGGTGCGGTGGTGTTTCAGGTCGCGATGGACAGCACCAAGCCCGAGATCAAGGAAGCCGTCGAGGCGATCTTTGGTGTCAAGGTGAAGGCCGTCAACACGACCATCACCAAAGGCAAGGCCAAAAAGTTCCGCGGTCGCGCAGGCGAGCGTTCGGACAAAAAGAAGGCCTATGTCATGCTGGAAGACGGTCAGACGATCGACGTGTCGACTGGCCTTTGAGCGCGAGTCGGGCTGAAGCCCGACCTACAGAAAGAGCGAGCCCCTGCCGAAAGGCGGGGGCTTTTTTAGTTTGAGGTATTCGGTCTTCTGGTGTAGCTTCAGGCAAAGACTGATGGAGAGCATTTAGTTGAAGAACTATTTGATCGGAGCTCTAATTTGTCTCGTAGCAGCCTTGGCTTACGGCATCGAGCCGGTTCAGCGAATGGTAAACGAGGCAGTGAACCGAGGCACCTTGAGGGGTGTTGAAAAATGCATGGACTACTCGAAGAGCGAGCTCCTCTCTAAGGATGCCGTCAAAGCATCATGCATTGAGGCATTCCAAAAGCGGCTATACCTCCCAGACCTTGCTACGGGCAAAGCTGGTCCGCGAGCAGACTGGGGAAAGGTGGGCTGGGAGGGAGTCCTTGAAAACAAGACTTCTGACCATGTGACGACTTGGATTCAGATTGGCGTGAGCATCTACGACAAGGACGGAAAAGAGCAGGAGGTCTTCGCCGAAACACCTATCTGGATTGACCCAATGGGCGAAGCGAAGTTCCAAGTTGAACTTCCTGACCTTAAGCCAGAACAGCTTGATGCCATCGAGTTCTGTGAACTTGATGACCAAGCTCCAAAAGCATGCATGGCATGGGGTGTTTCAGATATGATGGGACTGACCATCTGATCTAATGGAATGACATTAGTCCTGATTCCTTGTTGGACGCTCGTGCGCTGTGCCGCAAGAATCCCACCTTCCCCCATTGCCCCCCCCATCCCCTTCTGCTAATCCCTCGCCACGCCAGAAGCCCCGGATTCGTCCGGGGCTCTTGGTTTGTTCGTTCCCGATGCAGCCGCAGGAGGAAAGGACACCAAATCGGGGATCTTCGGAGCCCTTCACCGCCGGGTGGCAACACCTGTGCAAGCAAACGGAAGACAGGAAACATGGCACTCAAGTCGTATAAGCCGACGACGCCTGGCCAGCGAGGGCTGGTTCTGATCGACCGTTCGGAGCTGTGGAAAGGCCGTCCGGTCAAAGCCCTTACCGAGGGTTTGAACCGTACCGGTGGCCGCAACAACACCGGACGTATCACGATGTGGCACCAGGGCGGGGGCGCAAAGCGTCTTTACCGGGTGGTCGATTTCAAGCGTCGCAAGTTCGACATCGCAGCGGTTGTCGAGCGGATCGAATATGATCCGAACCGCACCGCTTTCATCGCTTTGGTCAAATACGCCGATGGCGAGCTGGCCTATATCCTTGCCCCGCAGCGCCTTGGCGTTGGTGACAGCGTCATTGCTGGTGCCAAAACCGACGTAAAGCCGGGCAACGCCATGCCGTTCAGCGGCATGCCGATCGGCACGATCGTCCACAACGTCGAGCTGAAGCCCGGCAAGGGCGGCCAGCTGGCCCGTGCGGCTGGGACCTATGCCCAGTTCGTCGGCCGTGATGGGTCCTATGCTCAGATCCGCCTGTCCTCGGGCGAACTGCGGATGGTCCGTCAGGAATGCATGGCCACCATCGGTGCCGTGTCGAACCCGGACAACTCGAACCAGAACTTCGGTAAAGCCGGACGCATGCGCCACAAGGGCATCCGCCCGACGGTCCGCGGCGTCGCGATGAACCCGATCGACCACCCGCATGGCGGCGGCGAAGGCCGTACCTCGGGCGGCCGTCACCCGGTTACCCCGTGGGGCAAGGGCACCAAGGGCAACAAGACGCGCAAGCCGAAGGCTTCGGATGCACTGATCGTGCGCTCGCGTCACGCCAAGAAGAAAGGGCGCTAATCCATGGCACGTTCCATCTGGAAGGGCCCGTTCGTCGACGGTTACGTCCTGAAGAAGGCCGAAAAGGCCAAGGCCGGTGGCAAAGCCGAAGTGATCAAGATCTGGTCGCGTCGTTCCACCATCCTGCCGCAGTTCGTTGGTCTGACCTTTGCGGTCTACAACGGCAAAAAGCACATCCCGGTCAACGTGACCGAGGACATGATTGGCCAGAAGTTCGGTGAATATTCGCCGACGCGGACCTATTACGGTCACGCGGCCGACAAGAAAGCGAAGAGGAAGTAAGCCATGGGTAAGGACAACAATCCGCGCCGCGCGGCTGACAACGAAGCAATGGCTATCTTGCGCATGCTTAAAACTTCGCCGCAGAAACTGAACCTCGTCGCCGGTCTGATCCGGGGCAAGAAGGTGGACAAGGCGCTTGCCGACCTCACCTTCTCCAAGCGCCGCATCGCGGGTGACGTGAAGAAATGCCTGCAGTCGGCGATTGCCAACGCGGAAAACAACCACAACCTCGACGTGGACAGCCTGATCGTGGCGGAAGCCTGGGTCGGCAAAAACCTGGTGATGAAGCGTGGCCGCCCGCGTGCGCGTGGCCGGTTCGGCAAGATCATGAAGCCGTTCTCTGAAATCACCATCAAGGTCCGTCAAACCGGGGAGTCCGCATAATGGGTCAGAAGGTCAATCCGATCGGTATGCGCCTCCAGGTCAACCGCACCTGGGACAGCCGCTGGTTCGCTCAATCGAAAGACTTCGGCAATCTTCTGCTGGAAGACTTGCGTATGCGTGAGTTCATCCACAAGGATCTCAAGCAGGCCGGCATCAGCCGCGTGATCATCGAACGTCCGCACAAAAAGTGCCGTGTGACCATTCACACCGCACGTCCGGGCGTGATCATCGGCAAGAAGGGCGCGGACATCGAGACGCTTCGCAAGAAGCTGACCGTGTTCACCAAGTCCGAACTGCACCTCAACATCGTTGAAGTGCGCAAGCCGGAACTGGACGCCCAGCTGGTCGCTGAATCCATCGCCCAGCAGATGGAACGCCGTGTGTCCTTCCGTCGCGCCATGAAGCGTGGCGTGCAGAACGCAATGCGGATCGGTGCGCTTGGCATCCGTGTGAACGTCGCCGGCCGTCTTGGCGGCGCCGAAATCGCCCGGACCGAATGGTACCGCGAAGGCCGCGTGCCGTTGCATACCTTGCGCGCCGACATCGACTATGCGCTGTCCGAAGCCGAGACCCCCTACGGGATCATCGGTGTGAAGGTCTGGATCTTCAAAGGCGAAATCCTTGAGCATGATCCGCAGGCCCATGATCGTCGTCTTGCCGAAGCGGCTGACGGCCCGGCCCCCCGTGGTCCGCGCCGCGACCGCGACCGCGCGTAAGGAGTTCATCAGATGCTGCAACCAAAGCGCACAAAATTCCGCAAGATGCACAAAGGCCGTATCCATGGCGAAGCCAAGGGTGGGTTCCTGATCAACTTCGGCTCCTTCGCCCTCAAAGCGACCGAGCCTGAGCGTGTCACCGCGCGGCAGATCGAAGCGGCCCGCCGCGCGATCACCCGCCACATGAAGCGTCAGGGCCGGGTATGGATCCGGATTTTCCCGGACGTTCCGGTCTCGGCCAAGCCCGTCGAAGTTCGTATGGGTAAAGGCAAAGGCTCCACCGACTACTGGGCGGCCAAGGTCAAACCCGGCCGGATCATGTTCGAAATCGACGGCGTGTCCGACGAAATCGCGCGTGAGGCCCTGCGTCTGGGCGCGATGAAACTCCCGGTCACCACCCGCGTCGTGGCCAAGGAAGACTGGTAAGGCTTTGCCGCAAGGCAAAGCCAGTGCGGTGTAGCGGATTTCAACGAAATTCGCGGGCCGTCACCCGGTTCAGAAACAAGCCCCCGCTGGAAACGGCGGGGGCTTTGATGTTTACGTTGGTTCTGCTCTACGTATGCGACCGAGGCAAAACTGATGCAAACACGGACTTTCTGCTTCCTTTCTGCTCTTCTGCTCATGGTCGCCACTTCTGCAGAGGCGGATCATCTCCGTTTCGAAGGTGATTGGGTGGCTGGTCAGCCTGTATCGGCAGGCATTTCCAGCGAAAGCGGCTGGGAAGCTGCTGAGTTGGTCGAAGGTGGGGTCGTTTCTATTGCAGGGCATCAGCTTGCTCTGCCGGATGGGGTGACCTGCTTGATTGGTGCCATGAGCATCGACACTTGGCACAATGATGTGGAACACTTTGGCTCTGGCGGGGGAAATTGGTCAGATATTGGTCTGAGTCCAATCGGCGGGGACAATTATCCCATCTTCCGCCATGCACTTGATTGCGGTGGCACCGGACCGTTCAATCTGATCCATGAGGGTGACCCTTCCTTTCTGCTGTTGGAATTTGACGGCCGCGTGTTTGTGCCTCTGGTCAGGCCAAATTCTTCCGATGTGATCGGCTGATGGCGCTGCGCTTTCTTGGGGCAGTTGTCCACTTTGCACCTTTATGAAAGGCCTGATAGGGCTACGCAGACACCTCCTTTGGATACACGCTATGCCCCAAATCACCTCCCTCTTCGTCACCCGCCTCTACCGCGCCGGTCTCAATGACCTTGCAAAGAAGAAGGTCGACTACGCCGAACTGCACAAGACCTGCGACATGGTGGCCGAGGATGACGAGGCCGGTCAGCAGTGGTGCGAAGACAACGGCTATCCCGGCTACACCTCCTATGCCTCCTTGGATGACCTGCCCTGGCGGATGCCGATCTTCGGTGATCTGGAAAAGGCGCTGGACAAGCACGTCGCCGCCTTCTGCAAGGACCTCGGCTTCGACCTTGGCGACAAGAAGCTCAAGTGCAATTCGCTCTGGATCAACATCCTGCCCGAAGGCGGCACCCACGCCAGCCACATCCACCCGCATTCGGTGATCTCGGGCACGACCTATGTCGCGATGCCGGAAGGCACCTCGGCGCTGAAGCTGGAGGACCCCCGCCTGCCGATGATGATGCTGGCCCCCGTCCCCCTGAAAACCGCGCCGCAAGAGCTGCAGCGCTTCGTCTACGTCAAACCCGCGGTGGGCGAGGTCCTCCTCTGGGAAAGCTGGCTCCGCCACGAAGTCCCGATGAACATGTCCGAAGAAGAGCGGATCTCGGTCAGCTTCAACTATGGGTGGGCGTGAGGCGGGTTGAAAAGGTATAGTTTCTATCCTATATTGCCCCATGGAGTTCGAGTTCGACCCAGCCAAAAGCGCCGCCAACAGGGACAAGCACGGCATCGACTTCGTCGAAGCTCAGGTGTTGTGGCGGGATGGTGGGCTGGCCGACGCTCCGGTCGCATCGGATGGCGAGCCGCGCTTCCTGGCGATCGGTCGGATCGGCGGCAAGCACTGGACGGCGGTCTGCACTCTTCGCGGTGAGGTGGTGCGGATCATCTCGGTCAGGCGGGCGCGAAAAACGGAGGTGATGTTCTATGACGGCGCGTGAAACGATTACGACCGAAGAGTTCGACGAAATGTTCGACAACGGCGAGGACATCAGCGCCTATGTCGATTGGTCCAAGGCCCGTCGCCCCAATCAGGAGGCGCGGCGGGTGAACGTGGACTTCCCGGCCTGGATGGTGCGCGACCTCGACAAGGAGGCCGGTCGGCTGGGCGTCACGCGGCAGTCGCTGATCAAGATGTGGATTGCGGAGAAGTTGGGGTAGGCTGCGCCACGAGGTGCCGATGAACATGTCCGAGGAAGAGCGGATCTCGGTCAGCTTCAACTATGGGTGGGCTTAGGGTGGGATTTCTTTAGCTATTTCTGAGGCCTCGTTTCACCACTCGTAGTCCCGGCCACGCCACCAGACGCGTCCATCAAAATCGACAAAATAGCCGAGTTGCGATCCCCGTAGTTGCCAAAGATCAACGTCCGGAAGGTCATCCTTGAGCGGCCGAGCCGAAACTTCTTCCAGCCACTTGAGTTTTGGCGCTTCAAACGCAAACCAAGCAAAATCGGCGCCGGTCAAATCCTCGGTCCACCGGAAGCCATAATCGAGAAGTTCTTCTGATATCGACGACAAGTCCATGTGATTCATTGCCTGAATCACCAGAATTTCTCCGTCGAAAGTTGGGCACCCCAGCCGTTCATCGTCTCGAATCCAAGGTAAAACGTTGGATATGACGAAACGCCAACCATCTTGGTTGATTTCCTGACGCACATTCGTCCTAAGAATGAGCTTGTACATTCCGCGCGCGATGAGGGCCATGGTCAGTCCCTCGCAATGCGCCGCAGGTGCGCCCGCACTTGTTTCGAGTTCCGGCAGTCCGATGGCGTGCCTGCAAGGAACACTGTGCCGTGGATAGTTGAGAATGCGTAGTGCCCGGCTCGATGTCGCACCGCCAGAACCTCGATACCTACCGAACCGAAGATCGCACGATAATCGCGTTCGACTTTACGCATTCTGGCCTCCCCTCTTGGCGCGTTGCGCTCTCAAGGAGTGGGCAGGCTCCCAGATTGCGGAGCCGGGCTCCTTGATTTCGATGTCGCGCCATGCGTTTCGACTGGTGTTGGCGGCAACTTTCCTTGCCCATTCAGATGGAGAATAGCGGCCGCTCTCATCTTCAAGCCGTCCATCTCGTACTACCGCAAAATGGTGTTGACCGCCATATTGCATGCGGGTCTTGGTTCCTGATGGCAAGGTGAGCTCCTTCCACTTCATTGGCCTTTCGAGGAGCTCAGCAAGATCGAGTTCTTCTGCGATACGGAGCCGTTCTTCCACTTCTTCGACGTAGTCAGGGAAATACTTGCGATAGAAGTCGATGGATCTTGCGCCGAACAGTCGGTTGGTTGTTCCGCCAAGGTTCCGCTCCAAGAAGTCCATGATCTGCTCTTCAGCGAAGGCTGTGACATCAAGTCCTCCGTCACTAAACCTGACCAAGTCATCGTAGAGCTCTTTGGGGAAGGGGATGTAGATTGATGAAGTAGGCATTGTCAGTCTCCTATGCGTCTACCAGATATCATAGCTTCAGAGACATTTCTAGTCAATATCAGATCATGTCGCGAAAATAGTGCTCGAGTGCGCACCCCCCCCACCCCCCCCCCCCCCCCCCCCCCCCCCCCCCCCCCCCCCCCCCCCCCCCCCACTCCCCCGCCCCCCCTTCCCCTG